>Ga0213840_1000039_pt1 | contig 446445 bp, 359 predicted proteins | sample SWPATP22_FD_160132 | JGI IMG/M metagenome (GOLD analysis project Ga0213840, IMG submission 160132) | Coastal seawater microbial communities from Marineland, Florida, United States - SWPA TP2 #2 | ecosystem: Environmental > Aquatic > Marine > Coastal | place: USA: Florida | collected 2016-08-14
GGCAAATGCCGATATTTGATGTGAGAACTCTTCGGGTAGTGTGATCATAAGTTTAAAGTGTCGTTACTTCAAATTTACACACACTGGGGAGTTCTCTCATTTTTCAAAAACCTAAAGTCCAGCTAAGAGATCACCTGTAGGTGATTTATTCTACTGACCTAAGTCGACAATTATGTTTCTGTCTAAGTTTTTAAACCGTGTATCTGGCGCACTGGGTATTAAATGGCAACTCGTGATCGTAGAGTTGATTATTGTATTTGCTAGTGTTTATTCTGCCTTTTACTTAAATAATTATCAAGAGAGTAAGTACATCAAACAAGAGAGTGAAAAGATATGGTCTAGCCTAAAGATTGAACTGGAAGGTATTCGCTTGGGTTTTCCAATTTGGGCAGAATATCAAGCTGAACAAAACATCAAATGGGATACTCTTTTTGCCCATGAAAAAATCGGTAAATTTTATGATTGGCGATACATTCAACCCCAGTACGACTTTACTACTATTCAATACGCCATCGATTCGAGAGAAGGAAGTATTGTAGACTTCGACATGTATAAGAGATTAACAGCCCTCTACCAAAGTATTCAGCAACTCGAACACGTAGAAACCTTGATGACAGAAATTGGGCTTAAGTACAGGAATGGTTCCCGTGACCTTCCCAAAGATACCCCTGAGTACAAGCTTAGGTTTGCTGAGAACAAATTCCTATTTTATAAATTCCTGGACTTCTCAAAAATACGCGCCGGTAATCTCCGACGCATTGCACAAGCTTCGGAAGGTCTTTTAGCAATCATCGATGAAAAGCTTGGTAGTAAACGTAAAATAGAACTTGAAAAAGAATATATCCAGGAACAAATTGTCAGATTAGATGGGAAAGCAAAGAAAGAAGAGATACTGCAACGAATCAAGTCGAACTTCCCTTACTATAGTGATGAAATCTTAGAAAACATCTACTTAATAGCACAAAAAGAATTAGAAGAAAAACCCATGTAGCTCGCATATTCTCTTAGCTTTTATCCTACCAGAATTATGCTTATCTTGGATGACTAAATAGTGGAAAACTTCAAAACCAATAAACCACCATTATGACGCCAAAACGGAATTTTACGCGCCTCAAAAACTCTGCTAAACACACCTTAGTTGCCATTGGTACGGCAGGAGCGCTCTTTTTAAGTAGTTGTAACAACGTACAATACGTTGAAGAAGAAAAAATCGAACTAACGAAAGGCTTAATCACTACCTTGGAAGAAATCGAACCCGATAATTTCAAGATTATTGATGAACAGGTCGTTGAATCAAAGGCAGATAGCCGGGTTATCACCCATTACATGGATGGGACGATCGACACTCTCATGCTAAACGATGTTGATCCCAATACATTGGCTTCGACTGCTGAGCCTAGCGATTCGACTGGGAGAGATCATTATCATCGACGCAGAAGTATGTCTGGCGTACTCATGGGGGGACTCATGGGTTACTATATGGGTAGAAGCACCTCTGTCCCACCATCCGCATCTTCCTATAGAGATCAGAACACATATAATCGTGTGAATTCTTCTGCTGGCCGAACCCTTTCAAACACTGCTTCTCGCACCACAGTGAGAAAACCTTCCAGTGGATCGTCGGGATATGGCGGTAGTCGTTCTACTCGTTCATCTGGCGGATAGCTAAATTTTAGTTCGATTAAATGATTTTTCGGTACAAGACAAATCGTTTTTCCGAATATCAAGAGATGAAAGCTGCTATTGGAAAATGGCAGCTTTTATCTTTTACGGCCCTTGCCAATCTCTTGCAATGGCTCTTTACACACAAACTTTATTGATCTATTGTAGTGGCATTCGTTAGTCAATTCAATCAGCAGGAATAAGCCACAATGAAGCGTAAATCATCTTCAGGGCTTAGGACTTTTCCCTATCTTGTGACATAGATGAATGAACTATCAATCCACCCACAGCGCTGAAGACAAGCTGCTAAACCAAAACCTAAAAACATGCTCGACTCTCGGTTGTTTGAAACACAAGCACTCAGTAAAAAAAAATTGCGAAAACTCGGCTTGGAATACTTTGATGGAGAAGATATGGAATACCTTACTGGTGACCTTCTCCAAGTAGAAAAAGGTGAAATCGAAACCTATAAGCGAGCTTGTCGAGAGTTGTATGAACTCTATGAAAAAGCAGCACAATACATCATTGACACCCAGCGCTGGAATGATGCAGGGATACCAGACAATGCGGTTGAGCTGATTGAGTATACTTGGGAAAATAGACATCAACACATACACCTATACGGCCGCTTCGACCTCTCTGGTGTAATAAACAGTCGCCCTCCTAAGTTGATAGAATTCAATGCCGATACCGCCACGGTAATTCCAGAAACCGCCATCATTCAAACGGAGCTGTTACGAAATAGCGGATTGCGAGATGTAAGTCAATTTAATGGCTTAAAACCTAGCTTAAGTAAACAATTTGAACGATTAAGCCTCCAAAACCCCGATCGCCCTACTGGCATTCTATTCAGTACGCTTGGCCATGAAGAGGATGCGCTAAATACGGATATCATTGCAGATACGGCAAAAGATATCGGCTATGAGATTTTCTATATGCCTATGGAGAAAATCGTCTTCTCTCCAGAAGAAGGCATTTTCATGCCAGTGGGGAAAGATGAATATCTACCCATTGATTTTTGGTTCAAACTCGTGCCATGGGAATTCATTGCTTGGGAAGAACCTAAGTTGATGGATATTCTCACTCAGATCGTTGTGAAAGACTTCTCGGTCATTCTCAACCCTGCTTATACGATGCTCTTTCAGTCAAAGGCGATGCTCAAGATTCTCTGGGAATTATTTCCTAAACACCCCTTACTCCTGGAAACTACCTTTTCCCCTAGCGCCTTTGCCCGTCGATCTTATGTAGAAAAAGTCATCTATGGTAGAGAAGGAGAAAATGTAAAAGTCTTTAACCCAGCAGGAGTTTGTCTAGAAGCTTGCGAGGGGGAATATGGCCATTTTCCGGCTGTTTACCAGGCTTATGAAGAACTGCCAAAAGATGGTGATGACGAGTATTACCAGGCCGGTATATATTACACGGATAAAGCCTGTGCCCTTTCATACCGCCGGAGAGACGGATTCATTATTGATACTGATGCGGAGTTCATTGGCCACTATATCAAAGAGTAAATTGGTTCTTATATGCCTTCATCTTTCAAAATGATGATCACTTGATAGATAACCCCAATGCTTATGGCTAGGCTGGCTAAGAAAATAATAAAGGGGGTTGGGGCCATAGCGACCAGGAAAAGCAGCACAATAAGGCAAGTGAAAATCCAAACTGTTTTTTGAGCTAAATCCATCTGCTGTTTTTATTATTCCACCTTAATCAACACTGTATCTATCCTCAGTTCGATATTTATTTGATTTTCTAAAGGACTCCCATTCGAGTAATATCCGAATTCTCGAGGGGCTTGGTCTTTTATTTTGAGGATATAGTGTCCATCTGTGGGTGAAACAGAAGAAAAAGATAACTGTTTGCTAACTGTCTTTCCATCGAGGAGATCAAATACACCAGTAGTTGTTTCTTCTTTATCATTCGTAATTTCTACCCCTTTGAGGTTTGCCCCTGTGGTATTCTTTATACGAATTTCAATATCAGATTTGCCGCAACTTACCAGACTGATGCTAACGAATAGAATAATGGTAAAAGTGAATCTTGTCCAGTCTAGCATTTGACTGGAGATGGAGGGTTTATTGGTTTTCATTTGATCGAGGGTTATAATAGGTAGTGGTTCCTTTGAGAATGAGTATGTTTTTCAAAAGCTAGGTAAGGGATCTTCAATACATGGGCAGCCGCAGTGCTAAATCACTTCGACCGAACGCCCCGTTCCACCAACTGGGTAGAAACTTCTCGGGCTCCAAATTCTCTTTGAAGAAAATGCACTGCCTCTTCGGTATTGATTAAATTTCCGCAAGTGAAAATATCAACTGCGGCATAAGCATATTCTGGCCAAGTATGAATGGTAAAATGACTTTCCATAATGATAACCACCCCACTCACCCCATAAGGATTAAACTGATGGAACCGGGATTCAACCTTTGTTGCCCCGGAAGCCTCTACCGCTCCTTCCATAATCTTAGCCACTTGCTCAACTTCAGCTAAATAGTCTTTCTCACAGTCTTTCAACTCAATGAGCCAATGGTGCCCTAACACCAATGGAAGAGGTTCAACAACTATACTGTTTTGGATCGTTTTTTTCACTTAGTAAATGTAGGTTTCTTGGGTATAAAGATGTTATTTTTTAGATAAATACAGTTAGTATAAAGACATAGAAATACGTTTTGGATGAAGAATTACAACCAAGGAGGATGCTAAGTCATTTGAATTATGTCTTCTTTTCTACCAATACAATCTTCATGGCGTCAAGTTTGCTAATATCCTTCATGAAGTTACGCATCTCTCCATAAATACTAGCAGGAAACTCTCCAGACCTAAGCCTCAATTCTCTATTTACTACTAGTTGTCCCCCTCGCTGTATCACCTTAATCTCATAATAGCCTAGTGCTGACTCTAAACGTTTTTCCTCCACGGGAATGGATTCTAGTTGATAGCCTTCCGGGATATCCAAAATTATTTCGTCCCTGTCCCAAAATGCATTCTCCCTAAAAATATTATGCTTTCGGTTCTCCTTCTTCGGTGGAATGTAATCCCACTTATTAATCGTATTGAGTGGAACAAAAAGGCGCTTGCCCGCTTTTGCTGCATAACGAGAAACAGCTAATTCATATCTTACTTTTGCCTCTGGTTTGGTTTTACTAGGATCTATATTGAAAGATTGCACAGAAAAGGAAGGCATATCACTGATCTTAGATAACCACTTTTCTTTTTCATCTTTAGATAGGCCGTTTTCTACTCCCCGATAAGTTTCATGTGAAGACCCCGTCGCAAATATATCTACAGCAACCTCGGCACTACCGTCTGGTTTCAGCAAAATAACTGCTGTATGGTTATCCTGATTATCCTCTGATTTGAGTGCAGGCGTCTTAACAACTTTACCTCCCTCTGGCGTGACTAGCATTACATTTCGATTCGAATTACTACTACCTAAATAGTTGGGTGGATAACTAGAAGAGGTACATTCTAGCCAATAATCCTCACTAGGTACATGTAAGACCATGTGGTTGAAACGAGTGGTGGTAAAATCTTCTTTTATTTCATAATCCAGATTGCCACTTTTAATCAATACAGGATAAGATTCTATATCCACTGTTTTCAACATTGCTTTCATAAAATTACTAAGTGCCTTACAGTCTCCATACTTTTTCTCCGAGACATAAGAGGCATCAAACGGCTGCCAACCACCAATCCCAAGTTGTACACTGACATATCGCATATTTTCTTGCAAATAGGTGTACAATCTGTTTATCTTCTCCTGATCGCTCGTTGCATCAGCCACTAAAGCTTTCACTTCGGCAACGATGCTTGATGGTAACTCGTCTCTGCCATCAATCAATTGATTCATGAAGTGACCAAAACTGTTCCAATCACTCATAGTCCCTTTATATTGACCAATTCGGAAATCGCCAGGAGACAGCCACAAGACCGGCAGTACATCAAAAGTCTTTGGACTATAAGCTTCTCTTTTCTTAGCAACAAGATCCTCTACTTCCCAGGTATATATCTTATTATTCTTTACCGTTGCTACTTGAGGTTCCCCATTAAAATTCAAAGCCTCAAAATGAAAATCTTGATCTTTAGGTATCTCTAATTCATATACACCAGATTCCACTGATTGCTGGAATTCCTGGATATACCAGTCTTTGAAACTTATGAAGGACATCCCCTTCAGGTTCATTTCATATTCGAAATCGATTGTGTAAGGGAATGAACTATGCTTTACTTCCAAGTACTTGAAGCGATCATCTTGATAGATAGAAAAATCTTGGATAGCACTATAGTCCTTAATTTCATTGGGCTTGATCTTGCGTACCCTAGTTCCTAAAGCATCGTACAAAGTAGCCTTGATTTCCGTAACTCTTGAGTCTTTGTCGTAGGGGATATATAGCACATTATCATCACTTTCCTTTTTGAGTATCGTGATAACTTGTCGAAAGTGAAAAGTTCCCTCACTAGTAGATCGAACTTTAAAGGAGTTGATTTCCTTACGAATGACAGAATGTGCATTTTCTGTTAGTTCTTTATCAATGGTTAAAGCGGGGTAATAGAATTGACTAAAAACTGGGGTTACTCCAAGCGTAACCAGTACAAGGACGACAACAATGGACTTTTTCATGTTTATTTATCGCTAATTTTCTTTAATACAATTTGTTCTGAACGTCTGCTTATCATTTGCTCAAACAGAGACTTAAGCCCTTCATAAGACTCTGGGGCGAAAGTGGTTTCGTTTAGCGTAAGCGTCAACATCACCTGTACTTTATTATCAAGGTGACTCGTTTTATATTCAAATTTCCCGGCATTGTTAGGAAGATTCGATTCCGAGGATTCAGGAAGTTCCTCAACTTGATAGCCATCTGGAACAAGGACGCTTACCACATATCTTTCCTCAAAGGGATAAGGAAAATCTACCGGGTATTCTCGCTGCTTCAACTGGAAAGGATTTTCTAGGAAATTAGAATAATAAATAGGTGAGACATAGAGATAATCTCCCGCAGCCATAGCCCCATTAGGCACAGAGAACAGAATATCATTCATAAATTTGCCAGATTTCCCTCCCACATCTTTGGCTTCTACTGACTCTAACTCAACATCAGTGGCAAAATCTTCCATTCTCCTTTTCCAGTATTCACCAGTAGCATCATCTCGATGGAGTTTGCGCTCCACTAAAGCCGTATAACTATTAAACATAGCCCGCATCTTGCCTTCAATATTTCCGTCTTGATCAATTTTTAGTTCTGACCCATAGATGTCTCTGCATAGAGGTACTTTAATATCTATCCAAGATAAATGCTCCTTATCGACTACCCATCCATATTTATTCAGAGCCATCGGACTTGGCATATTAATGGTTTGCATCGGATCCGTTGCATCAAGTAATATCACCTTCTCTCCTATTTTCACGCCTACTATTAGATAGTTAAATTGGTCAATCAAAGGATAGTGCCTGTACATTTTCCCATGGTCTCTAGTAGAGGTAAGTATAGGAAAGGCCTCCAACTCATTCGCCTTTAGAAGTGCCAAACACATAAGGTTTACTTCGCCGGCATTTCCCTTTTTTTGTACAAAAGCTTTATTTAGATTTTCTTGTACCCAGAATGACTTCTTCCCATCAAACGCCACATTTTGTTGTACAAATTCATAAATGGTCTCCATGATTTCTTCTGGTCCCATTTCAGGACTTAGCAGAGGATTTACCTCATCTGATAATTTCTTAAAGTGCCTTTTCTTCAAGAATTGCTGTCCAAATTGAGGGTGATTCAAAAGACTTTGTGCTGATTTCTCCCAAGAGGTAAATAGGTTTTCTTTATGACCACCCCGAGTAAAATAATACTCACCTTGTAGGCGGATTTTTGCTCGGTAGTCTTCCAGCGTCGTAATAAACTCTTCTTTGGTCAAGGCAGGGGCATTCTTCATCATGATTAATTCCGGACCATAATGTAGGCTCGTTTCTCCATTTCTATAAATTGTAACAGTACCTTGCTCTTCCTTTTCTGGATAATGCTCTCCACCATTAAACAGGGAGACGTAGGATATTCTTGATGAATTCTTAATCACTAGACTGCTGAAGCGGACAGGAATTTCTTCTTGGAAGTACCAAGGCCTCGGCTCAATTACATCAGCCGATGCAAGTTGATATTTAAATTCTACAATAGCCCCTTCTTCCAAGTTCGGAAAAGCAAAAGACATAGATGACAACCACTCGTTTTCTTTTGTCTTAAAAATATCTTTTGCTGCAACCCGGTAGACTTTGCCATTTGGCAAAATAGTTTGAGCTTGAAACTCCTCAATTCTTTCTCGGTCATCGCGATGAACAAAAAAGAGTTTCATTCGACCATACTCATCAAAGGCTTGCCGCTTCAATAATTTGACTCTTCTGTGTCGTTCAAGAAAATATTGGGTCCTATTATCACCAATTCCAGCAATCATGCGGATTCGGCCACAGTCTGCTAATACTACCGCTTTTGCACTGGAATCCATGGGATAGACTGTCATGGAAAGATCTTCAGCAGGAACATCCGCCCAGTCCATTTGATTCCATTGGCCAAACAATAAATAGGAATAAATAAGGAATAGTCCTGTTAGGATTAGTTTTTGTGTTAGAGCGCGCATAAATGGAGTTTATCTATAACAAATATAGAGGTTACATTAATGTGTCGCAAGGGGCTACCCTATGAAAAGTGTAGGATTGATGGATGAGTTTTCCCTTTAGAACAGTACCTTTAATTGAAATCGACTCTCTATTTATTGGAATTTATATCCTTCTCCTATAATTTATATAAACTCACTTCTATGAACCTCGCACAGCAAAATAGTCAACTTATTACCGACTTCTACACCGCTTTTAAAGCGGGAGATGCTGAAAAGATGGGAGCCCTTTATGCGCCTAATGCTACTTTTGAAGACCCTGCTTTTGGTCTTTTGCAGGCTGACGAGGCGAGAGCGATGTGGAGCATGTTGGTAGAAAGAAGCAAGGGGCAATTGCAAATCGACTTTTCAAATGTACAAGGCACTGATCAAGGAGGTTCGGCACATTGGGAGGCCAAGTATATGTTTGGGAAAACCGCTAGAAAGGTTCACAATAAGATCAATGCTCAATTTGAAATTCAAAATGGAAAAATCACCAAACACGTAGATCATTTCAACTTTTGGAAATGGTCAAGTATGGCTCTCGGACTTCCCGGCATGTTACTAGGGTTCACCCCGATTATTAAAAATGGAGTCCGGAAAAATGTCCATCAGTTACTTAAAAAGTATATGAAACAACATACTACTTAAAGTGGCAATGTATTAAAACGGGCATATGATCAGAAGGATATCGAAATTCTCGAAAATCATCTATCGTCCGATACTTATCTACAACAATACTTTCAGGCGAGACAAATACATAGTCTATTCGGCGTGTTAAAGGGTGTTTGAAATCGAAGCCATTGAATGTTCCGACGGGACCATAAGGAGGAGTGGCACTTGCATCCCAAGCATCAGCCAAGGCCGCAGCCAATTTTTTGATTGGTTCTTCTTCAGGACCAAGGTTAAGGTCTCCCGTCACGAAAACAGGTTCCTTTGCAATATTCTTTTTCCGAGTCCATTGTAAAATAAGATCCACAGATTTCGCGCGGGCTTCCATTCCTTTATGATCAAAATGTGTGTTAAACACCCAGAATTTTTTCCCAGAAGCTACTTCTTCTAAATGTACATAGGTGCAAATTCGCTCCATAGAGGCATCCCAGCCTACAGAAGGCTTATTCGGTTGCTCCGACAGCCAGAAGGTTTCCCCCTCTAGGAGTTTGTATTTCTCCTTTAGGTAAAATACCCCTGAGTATTCGCCCTTCTTTTTTCCATCATCTCTTCCTACTCCAACAAAAGTGTATTGCTCCAAAGCCTCATCTAAATAAACCATTTGTCCATCCAATGCCTCTTGAACACCAAAAATGTCTGGCTCATAATATTGTAGTAATTCGGCTACAAAGGCTTTGCGGTTATCCCAACTGTTCTCACCATCTCTGGGCGTACTATATCTAAGGTTAAAAGTCATAACCTTGAGCGATTGACTTTGCATAGGGAAGTGAAATAGAAAAGAAATGGAAAACAAGAGGAACACAAAACGATAAGTCATGCGAATGGCATTAGAAAGTATTACAAATAAATTCGGGATGAAGATATCTAAATTTATACCATATCTGGCCATTTATGAAGTAAGGTCAGATTTTCTATCTATTAAAAAGTGCTGCTTATCCATCCCATTTTATGAATGCCTACTAGATTTGTCTAAGAAGGTTAAAAGTTAATCGGTCTTAGAATTATATCAACTCGCCTATTTTTAAGTTTCCCTTCCCAGGTCGAGTTATCATATACAGGATTCAACTCTCCAAAGTCTTCGATTGAAATCATTTCATGACGAAGGCCTTTTTCTATAAGTTTCATAATGGCTGACTCGCTCCGCATTTGTGACAACCAATCATTGTAAGCCTTGGAACCTATATTATCGGTATGACTATGCACAGATATTTCCATATCCTCAGCACCTTCAATCCCATCTAACCACTCGTACAGCTCTTGCGTTTGTTCACTATCTATATAATAACTTCCACCGCCAAAGTAGATACTGAAGATATAGTAGTTAGGTGATTCGACTTCATTTTGCCCCAGGAGCATAGTAGTGGGGGTAAGAAAGAATAGGAGGATCAAGGCATTTTTCATGTCGGGCTTTTTAGTATTACAGGGACATACCTACAACCCACTTGAGATAAGTAAGTTATAATAATTCGAGCCTTATAAAACTAATGAAAAACAGGCGACAATGAAACGCCTAGGTATATTGGATTAACTAATTTAACTTTTAGAGGACAAATAAAGGCACTTTACCCCCCTAGTCAACGATCATATTCACCTTATCCAACTCTTGTTGTCTCATGTTAACGGGGAGTTCCCTAAATTCATACTGCTGGTTGCGAAGTTGGGGAACGAAACCAGCTTCGCGAATGGCCGCTTGAATACCATCAGCTGTAAATCGGAAACGAGCTCCCGCTGCAGAGACTACATTTTCTTCGATCATGATCGACCCAAAATCGTTGGCTCCAGAATGTAAACAAACATTAGCGACATTCTTTCCAACAGTCAACCAAGAAGCCTGAATATTGGTGATGTTAGGCAACATGATCCGACTCATGGCAATCATTCGAACATATTCATCCCCCGTACATGTATTTCTAGCACGCTTGATCTTTTTCAGAATGGTATCCTCATCCTGGAATGGCCAAGGTATAAAAGCTATAAAACCTTTAGCATCTTTTGGTTTCTCCGATTGTACCTGTCGCAGCTGAACCAAATGATCCATGCGTTCCCAATTGGTTTCGATATGCCCAAACATCATCGTTGCCGAAGTAGTTAGTCCTACCTTATGAGCAGCACGCATTACATCTAGCCATTCACGCCCACCACATTTCCCTTTGGAAATCAATCGCCGAACTCGGTCACTAAGAATCTCCGCTCCAGCACCTGGCAAGGAATCTAAACCAGCCTCCTTCAATGCCTGCAAAACCTCTTCATGGGAGGCTTTTTCCAATTTAGCTACATGTGCAATCTCGGGTGGTCCCAAGGCATGCAACTTGAGATTAGGGTAAAGCGATTTCAACTCCTTGAATAGATCAACATAATAAGTCAAGCCTAAATCAGGATGATGCCCCCCTTGCAGCAATAGCTGCTCTCCTCCATATTGAAAGGTCTCTTCGATTTTCTTTTTGTACTCAGCAATGCTCGTTATGTAGGATTCATCGTGTCCTGGCCGGCGGTAGAAATTGCAAAACTTACAGTTCGCAATACAAACATTGGTCGTATTAGAATTCCGATCAATGATCCAGGTCACAGTATTTCCAGGCACATGGTGCTGGCGCAATTGATTAGCCACATACATAAGTGCAGCGGTTGGAGCTTGCTCGAAAAGGAATACACCTTCTTCAGCCGTAAGAAACTCCAATTGCAAGGCCCGATCTAATAAGGTATCTATATGCATAGTATATCTTGAGCTAAGTATTCTTTAATGGTGTAACAAAAATAACAATTGTGAGTTGCATAACAATGGATTAATTTTCAATTATTTCTGAAAATTCAAAACTATACTTTCCCACAAATCTGCTTCGATTGTAAAGGTCTGAATGGTTTAAAAGCCACTAAACGCTAGGGTTTCAGGCAATTAATTAAACAATTACTGGACTTATGTTGTATTTTATATTACATTTGCAGAACATTTACGCAAAACTCGGAAGAGGGAACTGGTGTTCCCTCTTTTTATTTGCCCTTTATAAGGAATACTTGTGATCGAACAAAAGATTATTGATCTATTAGATCAGAAATTTAAGGAAGAAGATTTTTTGGATTGTTTCTTAGTAGACCTGCAACTACATGCTAGTCAAAAATTGGAGGTCTTTCTAGATAGTGATAAAGGCATCACCTTCGAAAAATGCCAAAAAATAAGTCGTTACCTAGAGCAATATCTCGATGAAGAGGGCTGGCTTGGCCCAAAATACACACTCGAAGTATCTTCCCCTGGCATTAGTCGTCCTTTAAAGAAAATCCGTCAATATCATAAGAACATTGGCCGAAAGGTAGAAGTGAAGACGAAGGATGGGGAGAAACGAACCGGTACTTTAACAAGTATCACTGAAGAGAACATTACACTGGAAGAAAAAGTCAGAATTAAGGAAGGAAAACGAAAACAGACCAAATTGATAGAAACGGTCATTCCTTTTGACAACATAGAAAAAACTGTAGTTCAAATTTCATTTAAAAAATAACAATTTATGAACCTGGTAGATACTTTCTCCGAATTCAAAGCCGGGAAGAATATAGATCGCCCTACTATGGTAAGGGTGCTTGAGGATGTGTTTAGAACATTGATTCGCAAAAAATACGGCTCTGATGACAATTTCGACGTAATCGTTAATACGACTAAGGGTGACCTGGAACTATGGCGAGTACGGGAGATTGTACCCGATGGAGAGGTAACTGATGATAGAAGTCAAATTTCAATCTCCGAGGCACTATCTATTGATGAAGATTATGAAATTGGGGAAGAATGTTATGAGCAGTTGCACTTAGAGGATTTCGGACGACGAGCTATCATGGCAGCCAGACAAACCCTCATTTCCAGGATTATGGAACTGGAGAAAGATGAGGTATATCGTAAATATACAGAGAGAGTTGGAGACATCATTCTAGGTGAAGTACACCAGATTCTGAAACGCGAAATCCTAATCCTGGATGATGCTACTGGGACAGAACTAGTTCTCCCTCGTAATGAAATGATCAAAGGAGATTTCTTCCGTAAGGGAGATATGGTAAAAGGAGTGATCAAGCAGGTGGAAATGCGTAACAACAATCCTGTAGTTATCGTCTCCAGAACAGATAATACCTTCCTGGAAAAACTGATGGAACAAGAAGTTCCAGAAATAGAGGATGGATTGATCACTGTTCGTAACATTGTTCGTATTCCTGGTGAGCGAGCAAAAGTTTCCGTTGAATCTTATGACGATAGAATTGACCCTGTAGGTGCCTGTGTAGGTATGAAGGGATCTAGAATACATGGAATTGTTCGTGAACTTCGCAATGAGAATATCGACATCGTGAATTTCACCAATAATATGAGTCTATATATCCAGCGGGCCCTTACACCTGCAAAGGTGTCCAGGATTGATTTGGATAATGAAAAAATACATGCTAAGGTCTTTTTGGAGCCCGATCAGGTTTCATTGGCTATTGGTAAAGGAGGGACCAACATTAAATTGGCTAGTAAATTAACTGGTTTCGAAATCGATGTGTTCCGTAATAATGTGGAGCAATACGAAATCGATGATGTTGATCTAGAAGAATTCGGTGATGAGATCGAAGGATGGATCATCGAATCTCTGAAAAATATTGGCTGCGATACAGCTAGAAGTGTATTGGAATTGAGTAAGGAAGAATTACTTCGAAGAACAGACCTGGAAGAAGAAACGATTGTAAATATTATCGGCATCTTCGAGGCTGAGTTTGAAGACTAGTTTTCTAGCAGGCAGGAGTTCCTGAAATGGAAATAATATTCATTTAATTTGGAGAAATTCCTGCCTCCTTCCACATCTTGGGGTTAATTCCAGTGCACCATGCTGATCACCGTTTGAGTTCAAACAACAGCCAAGGCAGTAGGCGAATGCATATAAGAAAAGTTTTTTATGCAAGGGAACTCTTGTTGTTTGCTGGACGTTATGGTAGTGGGACACTGGTAAATTTTGTCTATTCTAGAAAAATATCTCGAAGAAATAGCGTTTTTTCCATCTTTATACCCCATAATAATCCCACTATTAGTATAAATCCCTACAAGAGTTATTAACAAAGCAGTTTTACTGTTATCTTTGCACTGCTTTTTCAGCATCCTGGGCCTTCAAGGTCATAAAGGCTGTTCTTGTTCACTAAAACCTATCGGAAATGGACAGAGCATAATTTTAGTAATCAAGTTTTGATCAATCTCTGTAGATTGATTTTGTTAAACAGAAAATTCATTAATGTCGAAACGTTTAGTCAAGATAGCGAAAGAACTCAATGTGGGAACAGCAACGATAGTTGAACATCTCCACAAAAGTGGGTTTGAGATAGAAAACAAACCTACCGCCAAAGTAACAGACGAGATGTACTCGGAGTTACTGAAGGAATTTTCGAAGTCTATAGCTATCAAAGAAAAAGCTGACCAGCTTGTTATCGGTACTAGGCCGCAGGCTAAGAAAGAAACACCTCCTGTTGCTTTCAAAACAGAAGCTCCTGCGCCTCCGGTAAATACAACTGCGGTCAAAAGCGAACCAACGACACCTGTTACTCCTCCTCCTCCTACCCCAGAACCTCCCCAAGCCCCTGTCGAAGAAGTTAAAGAGGAAACGAAAGAGCCTGAGGTTATTGCTAAACCAGCCAAAGAGGAGACCGCCAGTAAGAAAGTACCAGGTCTTAAAGTGCTAGGTAAAATCGATCTAGATAAACCTAAGCCGCCTAAGAATAAAGAAGAACAAGAAGAGAAGGTGCAAGAACCTGCTCCGCAAGAAGTGGAAGAAGTTCAAGAAACACCTGTCAGTGAGACGATAGAAGAGGTCGCCCCTACAATAGAAGCAGAAGTAGAAGTAGAAGTAGAAGAAACTACGCCAGTTGAAGCAGAGGTGGAAGAAGAAGTTAGTAGTCCTGTTGAAGAAAAGCCGGAGCCTACTGTCAGTGAAGAAGTAACAACTGAAGTACCTGGCGAAGCCGAAACAAAAGAACCTGTAGTTAGCGAAGCGGGACCCCCTGCTCAAGAAGCAGAGCCTACCCCTGAGGTAAAGGCAGAACCCGTAAAGCAGGTTGCTGAAGATAAAACACCTAAACCGTCTGAGCCAAGTAAAGAGACCGAGGCTCCTTCCACTATGAAAGATTCTCCTGAAGTAGTTGCGGAATCACCAGCCACAGATGCTAGTGATGTTAATACCATGCATCGGGCTGCTACTCCCGAATTGAGAGGGCTCAAGATCTTAGGTAAAATCGATACCGATAAGCTTAAGAAGCCGAAAAAGAAGAAGAAAGAAAAAGAAAAGCCGAAGGCTCGAACAGACCAGAAAGGTCCTGATGGAGATAGAAAACCGGCAGCTGGAACTTCTGGCCAAGGTAAGAAACCTACAGAAGGAGGTGGAGATGGAGATCAGCCTAGACGCCGCAAACGTAAGCGTAAGGTAGTATCTACCTCATCCGGTGGTGGTGGTGGAAATAGAGGCGGGCAACAGGGCAATCGCAGAGGTGGGCAAGGTAATCGCAGAGGCCCTCAAGGTAACCGTCGCGGAAACCCAAATGAAGTAAAAGAAGTTTCTAAAAAAGAAATAGAAGAAAAAATCAAGGCTACAATGGCCCGGATTTCTGGAGGCGGTAAGAAAAAACGCCAAAAGATGCGCCGGGATAACCGTGAACGCCTCCGTGAGCGTCAAGAGTTGCGCGAAGCAGAAACAAAGACAGACAAGTTGCAATTGACTGAGTTTATCTCAGTATCAGAATTGGCCAGCTTGATGGATGTTCCTGCTACGGATGTGATCATGGCTTGTATGAGTCTCGGTGTAATCGTATCGATCAATCAGCGACTGGATGCAGAGGTAATTGAACTCGTTGCTGCTGAATTTGATCATGAAGTGGAATTCATCAGTATTGAAGAGCAAGATGATGATGAGGTAGAAATCATTGATGATCCAGAAGATCTTAAACCAAGGGCTCCAATTGTGACCGTAATGGGACACGTTGACCACGGTAAAACCTCTTTACTTGACTTTATTCGCGAAGCTAATGTGGCTGAAGGTGAAGCCGGGGGTATTACTCAGCATATTGGTGCATATGAGGTTCAAGTTGGAGAAGAGAAGAAGAAGATTACCTTCCTAGATACACCTGGTCACGAAGCCTTTACGGCGATGCGGGCTAGGGGTGCCAAGGTGACAGATATAGCTATCGTCATTGTTGCAGCGGATGACAGTATCATGCCTCAAACACGAGAGGCGATCAGTCACTCCCAAGCCGCCGATGTACCCATCATTTTTGCAATCAATAAGATTGACAAAGCTGGTTCTCAACCAGAGAAGATCAAGCAGGAGTTAGCCTCCATGAACTTCTTGGTAGAAGAGTGGGGTGGTCAATATCAATCTCAGGATATTTCGGCAAAAACAGGGCAAAACATTGACCTTCTGCTAGAGAAAGTTTTGCTTGAAGCAGAACTATTGGAATTACAAGCTAATCCAGATCGAAGTTCAATAGGAACTGTACTGGAAGCTTCCTTGGATAAGGGGCGTGGATATGTTACCAAGACCTTAGTGCAAACGGGGACGCTTAAGATCGGAGATTCCATGGTTGCTGGAGAGCATTCCGGGAAGGTAAAAGCGATGTTCAACGAAAGAGGCAAGCGCGTCAAAGTGGCCGGGCCTTCTACTCCTGTACTGGTACTGGGTTTGAGTGGCGCACCACAGGCGGGTGAGCGTTTCAAAATCGTTCCTAGTGAGCAGGAAGCACGACAAATCGCTTCTAAACGAGCGCAAATCGTGCGAGAGCAAACGACTCGCGCGACTAAGCGTGTATCTCTTGATGAAATCGGACGTCGTTTGGCACTTGGAACCTTTAAGGAACTTAACCTTATCGTTAAAGGTGACTTTGACGGTTCTGTTGAAGCCCTTTCGGATTCCTTGATCAAACTATCTCAAGAAACTGTTCAAGTAAATGTTATCCATAAAGCTGTTGGACAAATTATTGAGTCTGATGTATTGTTGGCTTCTGCATCTGATGCCATTATCGTTGGATTCCAGGTTCGGCCATCTTTAGGAGCACGAAAGCTAGCTGAACGAGAAGGTGTTCAAATCAAAACTTACTCCATTATCTATGAAGCCATCGAGGAAATCAAGCTTGCTATTGAAGGCATGCTAGAACCAACGAAGGAAGAAAAAATAATGGGACAGGTTGCCGTGAGAGAAGTCTTCAAGATCAGTAAGGTCGGAACAGTGGCGGGTTGCTATGTGGAAGAAGGAAAGATTTCACGGAACTCAAATATTCGCTTGGTTCGAAATGGTATCGTTACCTATCCTACTCGAGAAGGCGTAGTTGGAGAAATTGCTTCTCTCAAGCGCTTCAAAGAAGACGTTAAGGACGTGAGAAACGGTATGGAATGTGGTATCTCTATCAAGAACTTCAATGATATCAAAGTTGGAGATGTGATAGAGGCCTACGAGATCGTGGAGATCAAGCAACGATTGAAAGACTAATTGATATTTATCATATAGCAAAAAGGAGCTTAGTCCAAGTGATTAAGCTCCTTTTTTTATATATCTCATTCCTCTTGGTAAAGAATCAGTATTTCAGGATTTTTCTTACCAATGTCTGATTTCCCAGCTCCACGCGAATGATATAGGTTCCTGTACTCCACGAAGTAGTATTGATAGCTTGACTAAAAAATTGCTCTACCTCATCTTGTTGGGATAAATATATGATTTGCCCTTTAAGATTGAATACTTCCAATCGAACAACAGAGCTTTCGTTTAAAAAGCTACTAACATACAAGGATCCACTCGTCGGGTTAGGCCCAATTTTTATTACTCCTTTTTGTGGATTGGGTTGATTTACTTCAAGACATGCCGCTGCATTGAGCAAACTAGGCCGCATTTCCAATAGTGTGGCCAACATTCTTAACTGCTGCCCTTTGGTAAACATGTGCAAACAAGCATCATTTGTATAATTCATGAAGTTCATGTACATGTCTAGAGATCCACAGCTTTGTGGTATAGTTGCCAGGCCATCGGGGCATTGTCCGCTATAGGTTGTACTTTGTATCGGGGTATCAACCACCTGATCATCTCCATCACAATCGGAATTGAAGAGCCCCGCCCCCCACGGATGAAAGAGTCCTAAATAATGCCCCACTTCATGCGTTAAGGTTCTTCCTAGATTAAGCCGCGGATGGTTATTTAATCCAAATACTCGGTAATCAATCACCACACCATCCTCCGCAGCAATATTTTGTCCGGGATAGCTACCAAACCCTACTAAATTATTTCCCAAGTTAGCGATCCAGATATTCAAATACTGTTGTGTATTCCATGCATCCTGGCCTTCTCCCGATGAATAATAAACTTGATTCAAACTAAGACTATCTACAAAGGTTCTCGTCCGAGTAATGCCTACAGCAGGTTCCCCACTCGGATCCATTGATGCCATGCAAAATTCGATATTAGCAGCAGCAATCAATGGCCTAAACGAATTAGGGACTAAGCTTAGATCTGAATTTTGTCCAGCGAAGTCTTGATTGAGTATATCCAATTGCGTAGCAATTACTTCATCTGTTAAGTTTTCCTTTTCGGTATTCCATAAGACATGAAATACTACTGGGATTTGATAGGAGTTCCTAACATCCAAATTGGTCTGTGTGTTAATTTGACGCTGGATGCGATCTTCTATAGTATTGATACGAGATTGAAAGCTGGGCTGTTGTTTTTTTTGTAACCATTGTTCATCAAAAGAACAACGTTGTTGGGCCGATATTATAAGGGCGAGGTTTAAAAATATTAGCAAGGCTAGGTTTCGTTTTTGGGATAGTCGCATAACACAGTTTTGTGGTGACTAGTCGGCAAGATAAGGTTTTTCAAATTCTGAAACCAGACCCCTATCATAGGTATGGTAAACCTCTATCCACTCCTTAGAGGACTGTATTTCGACTCTATGTCAAGCCCGTAATAAGCTTAATATCTTCTACTTTGTATCAGACTGGATCGTTCTCAAAATAAGGTGGGAGGTTCGTTTATCTTCTGGTGAAGGTCTGGAGCATTATTGCGGACATTATTGACTCTAGTGGACACCTGATACATATCTAGTATACCGTCTTTTGGCGTTTGGAGCATTCCTATGGCTCCTTCTAGAGAAAGATCACTCAACCATTGATCCTTCTTGTCCCCTTCGTTCAAGATAATTGGCATTCTATTGTGTATTCCACTCATTTCTTGATTTGGCGGAGTAGTAATGATAGAAAAACTCTTGACAGCATAGTCATCCTTGTACCAGAGGTCCCAGATTCCAGCCAAAATCAACAAATCTCCACTCTTATGGAAGATACGGTAAGGAATTTTCTGTGTCCCTACTTTTTTCCATTCATAAAAACTATCGGCAAGAACAATACATCGGCGCTTTCGAAAAGGAATGCGAAAAGAAGGTTTAGAGGAAATTCCTTCTTGCCTGGCATTAATCAACTTGCTCGCATTCTTTTCATCTTTCGCCCAATAAGGAATCAGTCCCCAGGTCAGATACTGAAGAACCTGCGGTTTATCATTCGTAATCACGTAGGCATGTTGAGTTGGAGCTATATTAAAACTAATACGCAAATTAACACCTGTCTCTACTTGCTCACCTAATTGCTGTTGTATTTTCTCTTTGGAAGTAACAAAAGAAAAACGACCACACATACCATTTGATTTAATGACTGAGTACTGAGATTTAGTATTGTACTGATGACCTAGTAGCAGTCTAAATCAGTTATACTAGATGCTACCCAACAAGATTAAAGAATTTTCTACAGCTTCTTCCAAGTCCCTGATAAAAGATAGGCTAAAAACATGAAGTTTTCAATCAATTTGCTTGAATTGTGACTTATACACTTCGATTAACAACAACTAAAAACAGAATCACTCTACTCAAAACAAATCAATGCGAAATCATGTTTCCGCACTTATTAACACCCACAATTTACCTTATGTATAACTAACTAATTATAAACAGATTAAAAAAAGTATAAACCAACAGCTTGTGTGTAGAAGTACGTCGAAAAGTAGGTAGTTTATTCACACTTACTAAGAAGGTAAGCTAAACTAACACTGCCTCCTAGTGAACAAGGTAGTCGAGTGTGAGTTTACACATAAGTTATTGACATCGGAAAGTAAAATTTCAAGACGTGTTGACAAAAAAGTTTTCCTGTGAATGACTTTTCCACCAGTTGTGGATAAGTTTGTAAAACATTGAAAATAAACTCTATTACTATCTAATAAGATGTTGGTAGATGTTTACAATTCGGCAAAAATGAGTTTACATAATTTTGACCCACGAAATTCCTAACAAACTAACATCACTGATGATGAGGGGCTTTTTTTTAAAATTTATTAAATATATCATATAAGAGGACCAGAATTCAAAAATTAGCCCTTAAACAAAAACATTTAATTTCAAATAGGATCGCCTTATGAGTACAGGAGTTGCTTCAGTTGAAAAAGACCACCCATCTACTAGCACTCGGTATCCCTCAGCTGTTAAGATATGGTTGATCATTGGATTAGTCATGATCTTCTTCCAGGTTGTAATTGGAGGAGTGACCAGGCTGACTGGGTCCGGATTATCCATTACTAAATGGGAAATCGTCACCGGAACTTTTCCGCCTATGAATGCTCAGCAATGGGAAGAGGAGTTTGATTTGTATAAAGCTACACCACAGTACGAGAAGATCAACGAAGGAATGAGTATTGGTGATTTCAAGTTCATTTACTTTTGGGAGTATTTTCATCGCCTCTGGGCTCGTTCTATGGGTTTTGTCTTTATCATTCCATTGGTGTTCTTTTGGCGCAAGAAATGGATTGACAAGCCCTTGTACAGGCGTTTGGGGATCGTTTTCCTTCTAGCGGGTTTGGTAGCGTCTTTTGGCTGGATAATGGTGGCTAGTGGGCTTATTAACCGTCCTTGGGTAAATGCCTATAAACTTACCATGCATTTGTCCCTGGCTTTTATCCTATATAGTTATTTACTATGGACTACTTTTGGAGCCTCATTACCTGAAATAAAAGTTATTAACAATTCAGTGTTGAAAAGAGGCATCTTATTGATTCTAGCAGTTTTATCGCTTCAAATTATTTTAGGGGGTGTTGTATCAGGGATGAAAGCGGGATTGTTCTACCCAACCTGGCCCGATATGAATGGCGAATGGGTACCAGCTATATTATTAGAAGGAAGCCAATGGAATGTGGATAACTTTGTTCAATACGATAAAGGAGGCTTTATGGCTGCGTTTATACAATTGGCACATAGGTGTACAGCTTATCTGTTGACTATCATAGTGTTAGCTTATTTTTTTCGAGCAAAAAAAATGCTAATTACAAAAGAATTTAACTTGGGTTTATACATGTTAATAAGTATGTTAGTAATTCAAGTTCTTCTTGGAATCTTCACATTATTGAATAGTTTAGGAAGCATTCCTGTAGGCTTAGGCGTCATGCATCAAGGAGGAGCTTTAATCCTTTTGAGCATTGTATTATTTCTACTTTTTCAGCTAAGGAATGTTAAAAATTATGAAAATGTGGAAAACTATGTGGGAAAATTGTAGATTTGTTAATCTAACTTATTGATACTAAAGAAAAATGCCTCCTGGAGTTCAACTAATTCTCTAGGAGGTTTCTTTTTTTTTAGACAGGCTAATTTGAATAAAAGTGCCATTTTCTTGTAGATACCTACCGATTGGGCTTTATATTTAACCGGTGTCCAAACTCTCAATTTCTTCTACCCACTCCTAATACTTGTTGCCGGTACAGTTGAATTCTTCCACTTTCCTATTGCCTTTTAGGTCAGTTTTCCTCAATTCCGTTTTCTGGGTATTTAAGTTTCAAATAATAAATCCACTTATTTCTGCATCTACACCAAAAAAATGTACGATCATGAAAGCCTATTATAAGGAACATCGAACTAAACGGGTTTGAGCGAGATGCCGGTCTGTTACTATGAGAATTGAGTGGGATTGCCTTTGCGGGGATGCGATTGCGTCCCATGTCTGTTTATTTATTTAACTTGCAGATCTAATCTTTATTGATATGGTATTCGTTGGTATATTGGTCGGGATTATCGGAATACTAGTTGTTTTAAGCGCTCGTTCAATCACTACATTTTTTCATGAATTGGGGCATGCAATTTTTGCCCTAATGTATACAAATGATCGAGTTGATGTATACGTAGGATCCTATGGCGATATCTCGAAAAGTCTGCAATTGGACTTTGGGCGCTTACGGTTGTACTTGACTTACCGCATATGGGGATGGGATTTAGGTATGTGTGTGAGTAAAGGGGCTGAATTCTATTATCAGCAAATGTTAATAGTTTTGGCTGGACCATTGATGAGCCTAGCAGTAGCTACAACTCTAATGTTTATGCTGGTAACATGGGATAGTCCACCGCTTTGGAAGGGACTATATTTAGTGTTTTTTCTTTCAACTATTTGGGACTTTTTTGTCAACATTATCCCCAGTCGACAAGCAATTATTCTACATGATGGCTCTAGCACTTATAATGATGGAGCACAAATAAGAAGGTTATGGCAAGAACAGAATATGCCTGATGTATATTTTGAAGGCTTAAAAGCTAATGCGGCTGGCGAGTATGAACAGGCAGCTCTTTTATTTGAGCAGGCGATAAAGCTTTCTGGACCGAAGAGAATGCTTAAGGAAAATAGATTGTCAAGTTTGATATCAGCCAAGCAGTTTCAAACGGCTCTAGATTTCTTCATTGAACAATATGACACACAACGTTTACCTGTCGGACAGTATCAAGTACTAGGAGATCTTTATATGCAGGTAAAATCTTACGAGAATGCATTGCAAGCCTATAGTGCTTATTTATATGTAGTATTTCAAGATGCGGAAGTAATTTGCAAAAAGGGGTTGGCACTTCTTTATTTAGGAGAGGCTCATTTGGCGATAGAAGAATTTAATATTGCCCTGCGAATTAATACTCAAAATGCCTTGACCTATAGTTATCGAGGACGAGCTCATCTGGCTTTGCGATTATGGCGCAAAGCCGAAGAGGATTTGGAGCAAGCGAGACAACTCAATCCAGGTTTACCTGAATTACATCTATTCGAAGGAATGTATCAGGAGGAAATGGGAGAATATTCGTCTGCTTTAACTGCCTATAAAAAAGCTAAGGAGTTGGGAATTGATTATCACGGAATTGACTTTCTCATTGCTTCTGCTCAACAATCTCAAGATAATAGCCATTCATAATTTAGAATAAATCAACACGTCCATGTTATATGATCAGTTGCAACAATCTCTGTCTTTTCTGAAAGAGCAAGTTGATTTTAAGCCAACCTACGGTATCATTCTTGGGACTGGATTGGGACGACTTGCTAATGAGATTGACACTGTGGCGACTATACCATATGGAGATATCCCGTATTTCCCCGTTTCAACAGTGGCTAGTCACAAAGGTCAACTGGTTTTTGGTTATCTCGATGGGCTTCCTGTTGTAGCAATGGCTGGGCGATTCCATTACTACGAAGGTTATACGATGAAGGAAGTGACCTTCCCCGTCAGGGTACTAAAATTATTGGGTATCGAGCTTTTGGTAATTTCTAATGCTGCAGGTGGAACAAACCCTGATTACGAAGCAGGGGACATTGTTTTTGTAAGAGATCATATTAATATGCAACCAGAGAATCCGCTTCGTGGGGCTAATGATGATCGCTTGGGAACTAGGTTTCCTGATATGCTAGCTACCTACGACCGGAAACTCAATGCCAAGGCCCTGGCTTTGGCAAAGGCCAATAACATTCGTGCACATGAAGGTGTTTATTACGGTTTGCAAGGCCCAAACCTGGAAACACCAGCAGAGTATCAGTTTATACATCGGGTGGGGGGAGATTTGGTAGGAATGTCTACCGTTCCAGAAGTCTTAGTGGCTCGCCATATGGACTTGGCTGTTTTTGTTCTTTCTGTAGTGACTAATAAATGTTATCCTTTGGATGCTATTGGGGAGACTACTTTAGAAGAGGTCATTGCTACCGCTACGTCTGTTGAACCCAAAATGACATTGATTGTCAAAGCTTTGTTAAAGGATTTAGCTACCAATAATTAGCTTCTAACAACACGTCTTACTAATAGGAATAGGATGGTAGCCACAAGTAAAGATGTTATAAGACTTAATGGACTGGATATCATATCTTCGACGGTATCCCAATATTTGAAGAAGATAAAATAAACGAGGGCCCCGGTCAACATTAGCCCCATAAAGATTTGTTTAGCATTCATGAGATAAATGGTTTGTGCGATTTTTAGAACTTGTCGAATTGCACGCAAAAATAAGTTTCTTTTCCCCTACTCATTACGTAAATTTGCCTGTTGGTTAAACATCCTGGCATTAAGCCTTGTTCAAGATTGTGATAAATGGAAGGCTAATAATTTTTGACTGACCTTTTATCACTACAGCATAAGACGAGAATCCGCTCGCTGGACACAAAACATATGGCAAAAGAAAATCAAAACGGGATAAGTGCAAACGGCGAAATCTTTGCCGATGACTATATCGAAGTCACAGGAGCAAGAGTACACAATCTGAAAGACATTAATGTCCGAATTCCACGAAACAAGCTAGTCGTGGTAACTGGGATTAGTGGGAGTGGTAAGTCCTCACTAGCCTTTGATACCATATATGCCGAAGGACAAAGGCGTTATATGGAAACCTTTACGGCTTATGCTCGTCAATTTATAGGAGAGATGGAGCGTCCTGATGTGGAAAACATATCTGGCTTGAGCCCTGTTATTTCCATTGAGCAAAAGACTACTGGTCGAAACCCTCGATCTACAGTTGGGACCATAACGGAGGTGTATGATTTTATGCGCCTATTGTTTGCCCGTGTTGGAGAAGCTTATTCTTTCGAAACGGGAAAGAAGATGGTTCGGTATAGTGAAGAGCAGATGAAAGATCTGATCTTTGAGCAATTCGGAAATAAGAAAATATCTTTGCTGGCTCCACTGGTTAGAGGACGGAAGGGGCATTATCGAGAGCTATTTGATCAAGTGCGCAAACAAGGATATGCGAAGGTGCGCATTGATGGAGAAATTGAGGATCTCAAACCAGGGATGCAAGTGGATCGGTATAAGATTCATGACATAGAGGTAGTTGTAGACCGAATCAAAGTTACTGCTGAAAGGAGAGATCGAATTGGAGAATCCCTGCAAACTACACTCCGAATTGGCAATGGCCTGCTAATGATTATGGAGAATGAAAGTGGTGAGGTCACGGTCTTGAGTAAGCATTTGATGGATCCCGTTTCTGGGATATCCTATGAAGAGCCTTCGCCAAATTCCTTTTCTTTTAATTCCCCATATGGTGCCTGTCCTAATTGTAAGGGCCTAGGTATGGTACATAGGGTAGATATGGATAAGGTGATTCCAGATGATACCAAGTCTATCAACCAGGTTGGAATTGTTCCTTTGGGAGAGGTTCGAGACAATATGACTTTCAAGCAATTGCGTGCTATTGCTAAAAAATATAAGTTCTCTTTTTCCACACCGATTAAAGATATTCCTGAGCAAGCCTTGAACACCATCTTGAATGGCGGAGACGATAGTTTTGAAATATCCGTCAACTATGGGAAACAGGATTATTCCTATAATCTTGCCTATGAGGGATTATTGCAGATGTTAGAGCGTTGGTACAAAAACTCTACCTCAGAGAAGATTCGTCGTTGGGCTGAAGGTTTCTTGAGTATAGATAAATGTCCCGATTGCCAAGGGCTTCGGTTGAAGAAGGAGTCTTTGCATTTCAAATTGCAGGAACGAAACATTGGAGAACTAGCAGAGTTGGATATCAATGACCTCCATGCTTGGATGGATGGAGTAGGTTCTCAATTGTCGGAACGACAAGCCTTGATTGCCAAAGATATTTTGAAAGAGATTCAATTTAGATTGGGCTTTCTATTGCATGTGGGGTTAGACTACCTAAGTTTGAATCGCCCCGCTCGTACCTTATCGGGGGGGGAATCTCAACGGATAAGACTAGCTACTCAGATTGGATCGCAGCTAACAGGGATCACTTACATCCTGGATGAACCTAGCATTGGGTTGCATCAAAGAGATAATCAGCGACTAATCGAATCATTGCGCGAGTTATCAGATATTGGTAATACAGTTTTGGTTGTGGAACATGATAAAGATATCATGTTAGCTTCCGATTATTTGATTGACCTTGGACCCGGGGCTGGTCAGTTAGGAGGTGAACTGGTTGGAGAAGGAGTGCCTGCTCAATTCGTGACAAACGAAACTATTACCTCTGCATATTTAAATGGTCAGGAAAAGATTGAGATTCCAAAGAAGCGCCGAAAGGGAAATGGCAAGTTTCTGGAGTTGAAGGGAGCAACAGGTAACAACTTGAAGAAAGTAAGTATTAAGATTCCCTTAGGTACTTTTTGCTGCGTTACCGGAGTATCGGGTAGTGGAAAATCGACGCTGATCAATGAGACTTTATATCCAATATTGCGACAGCATTTCTACAAGAGTCTAAAGAAGCCAATGCCGTATGATAAGATCGTTGGTTTAGAACATGTTGATAAAGTCATTGAAATTGATCAGTCACCGATTGGCCGAACACCAAGATCTAACCCTGCTACATATACAGGTGTTTTTACCCCCATCCGAAAATTGTATTCGGATTTACCTGAAGCTAAGATTAGAGGATATAAGCCTGGTCGATTTTCTTTTAATGTAAAAGGAGGGCGATGTGAAGTTTGTCAAGGGTCAGGTATGCGTATGATCGAAATGAATTTTTTGCCCGATGTATACGTTGAATGTGAAAACTGCCTAGGTCGACGATATAATCGGGAAACGCTGGAGATTTTATTTAAAGGAAAGTCTATTAGTGATGTATTGGATATGCCTGTCCGAGAGGCAGTCGAATTCTTTAAGAATATCCCGAACATTTTTAGAAAACTTCGAACACTTAATGAAGTAGGGTTGGGCTATATCACTTTGGGCCAACAAGCTACAACGCTTTCCGGCGGAGAGGCCCAACGGGTAAAGTTGGCAGAAGAACTTTCGAAACGTGATACAGGAAACACCGTTTACATATTAGATGAACCTACCACCGGTTTGCACTTCCAGGATATTCGACAATTACTAGGTGTTCTGAATAAATTAGTTGAAAAGGGAAATACGATTATAGTTATTGAGCACAATATGGATGTCATAAAGGTAGCCGATCATATTATTGACATGGGGCCAGAAGGAGGGCATCGAGGCGGAACTGTAGTCGGAAAAGGAACACCAGAGGTTTTAGCTAAAGTTAAGAAAAGTCATACCGGTCAATTTCTCAAAGAAGAATTAGTATAGAAGGGGTTGTTATTTTTCATAGAATTCTCGTAATTTATATGAGATAGGATAAACAGCACCACCCAAGTAGAATTTTGCTAGATAAAATTTTATTAGTATCTAGTATTGGGCATCTCTTTGTTTGAATGGAAGCAATACTCCCCTTTGTATCTACTCAAGTGAAATAGGAGTTGCTCAGTTTTTCGGAGCCTGATCGATACAACTATTTATTTACGCCTCCCATCTAAGCACTTGGGCTATGAGAAAAATGATCAATCAACTCTTTCGTCTCTACTACAAACAGCGCTATAGAACTATTGAACGCTACATGCTTCACCCGCATGATGTTCAACAAGCATTGCTAACGCAGTTAATTGAAGCTACGAGGCACACAGTTTGGGGTAGAAGATATGGTCATCGATCCATCAAGAACTTACCTACCTTCATGGATAGGATTCCTATTAGTCAATACGAAGATGTACAACCCTATATTCATCGAATGATGCTCGGTGAGAAAGATGTACTGTGGAGTGGACAGGTGAGATGGTTTGCCAAATCTTCGGGAACCACAGATGGGAAAAGTAAATACATTCCGGTCACTAGCCAAAGCAGAAAGTATTGTCATATTCGGGGAACATGGGATACGATGACTTTGTTTTATCGTAACCGACCGGATGCTCGACAATTTGAGTGCAAGAGTATAGTAATGGGAGGAGCTTTGGAGCGATTTCCTGAACACCCCAAAACTATGATTGGTGATGTTTCTGCAATCATGATCAGTCATATGCCTTTTGTAGGTCGGCCATTTTATATTCCCGATTTTAAAACAGCCTTGCTTTCCGATTGGGAAGAGAAGCTGGAACGTTTAGCAACGATTGCTGCAGCTACACCAGATGTGGTAATGCTTGGAGGTGTACCTACATGGACGGTGGTATTGCTACGTCGGATTTTAGAAATAACAGGCAAGAAACATTTGCTGGAAGTTTGGCCAGATGTTCAAGGATATATACATGGTGGGGTAAGTTTTGTTCCCTACCGCGAGCAGTTCAGCAACTTCTTTCCATCATCATCATTTAGTTATCAAGAAACGTATAATGCGTCTGAAGGTTTTTTTGCAGTGCAAGATGACCTATCTTCTAACGATATGTTGTTGCTATTGGATAATGGAATATACTATGAATTTCTTCCTATGGAAGAATGGTACAAAGAAAGGCCGCGTGCTATACCTTTGGCTGAGGTGGAACCGGGTATAAATTATGCTTTGGTTATTAGCACCAATGCCGGTCTATGGAGATATGTTCCAGGAGATACCGTGATGTTTACATCGACTTATCCTTATCGAATTCAGGTAACAGGCCGGACCAAGCAGTTTGTGAATGCGTTTGGAGAGGAAGTGATGGTAGATAACACGGATAAAGCATTGGCACAAACTTGTGCAGCTACTAATGCCACTGTAGTTGATTATACAGTAGCTCCCATTTATTTTCAACAAGAAGAACGTGGCCGGCATGAATGGTTGATTGAATTTGAGCATCCTCCTGTTGATTTGGAGAAATTCACCCAATTGCTAGATCAGAATTTACAGGCGATCAATTCTGATTATGAAGCCAAACGATATAAGAGTATAGCTTTGGCTAGATTGAAACTTACTGTACTACCAAATGGAGCATTTCAAGAATGGTTACGGGCGAAGGGGAAATTGGGAGGACAACACAAAGTGCCCCGTTTAGCTAATGATCGGAAATTTATTGAAGAGATACTCACCTTTACTATGACATAGAATCGAATTAGGATGAATCTTTCTTTCCGCATGTGCGTATTATGAAATAATGCTATTCTGAACAGCAATTCTATCTCAGTACACATCAACTAGTTATATTTATCATATTATTCAGTCTGATGATATAAAATAAATATCTCACTGAATGGACTCCTAAACAAAAATCTTATACTTTTGCCCTTTCTCTAAATGGGCGATGTGATGTGAGATGTGTGATAGATATTCTAAGTTCCTAACCAATCCTTTTACCAACAGTTATTTAATTGAATAAGGATAGAAAAACAGAGTCTCGAACTAAGGCACTAGTATTTGGATCATAGATGAAAAACAGTGGAGCCATATTAGCAAAGTGCTAAACAAACCTCCATGTCAGAAAGCTAAAGATTCTAAAGATGGTGCCTAAAGCGAAAGCTTGTTTTTATCATTTTATGTTTGGTTGATTAAAGACCGATGCTATGAAGGTGTTAAAATTTGGTGGTTCATCTGTTGCTAAGCCAGAGCGAATCAAAGGTGTAGTAGATATACTAAAGTCATATTATGTACGTGGTGATCAATTCACGGTTGTTTTCTCTGCGTTCGGAGGAGTCACGGATATGTTGATTCAGATGAGTGAGCAAGCAGCTGAAGGAGATGATAGCTATCTGCAATTATTTGAGGAGTTTAGCCAACGACATTTGGATGCTGCTCGATCTTTGCTTGGTCAAGATCATCTTCAACAGGTGATTCCACATCTTGATAATAATCATGAGGTGCTGCGAAATCTTCTATATGGGATATTTTTGGTTCGGGAGGCTTCGCGAAGAACTATGGATTATGTCTTGAGTTTTGGCGAAAGGAATTCTGCTTACATCATTTCTTTTGCATTGAAAGAACGTGGAATAAATGCAAGTTATCTCGATGCTCGAAAGCTGATAAAAACAGATAAGAGTTTTGGGTCAGCAAAAGTAGACTTTAATAGAACCTATCAGAATATAAGAGATCACTATAAAGAGCATCCCGAAATCCAAGTAGTAACCGGATTCATTGCTTCAGCTAAAGGAGGCTTGACTACTACACTTGGTCGAGGAGGATCAGATTATACGGCTTCACTGATTGCTGCCGGACTCAATGCTAAGGTGATAGAGATTTGGACAGATGTAGATGGAGTGTTGACAGCTGACCCTAGAAAAGTAAAAAAGGCATTTACCATCCCAACTATGACTTATGCGGAGGCGATGGAAATGTCGCACTTCGGAGCTAAAGTTATTTATCCCCCTACCCTACAGCCAGCGTTACAGAAAGGAATTCCTCTTTATATAAAAAACACTTTCAATCCTGATTTTGCAGGTACTCTAATTTCAGAGACACCGGACCCACAGGGCGTAGCAGTAAAAGGAATTTCTTCAATTGGAGATGTTGCTTTATTGACACTTTCAGGAAGTGGTCTTTTTGGAGTACCTGGAATTGCAGCTCGACTATTCAATTCACTGGCCCAAGCAGAGATCAATGTAATCTTGATTACCCAAGGATCATCTGAACATGCCATCAGTTTTGCAATTCAACCTAAGTGGGCAAATAAGGCAAAGCAGATTGTATCGAAAGCTTTCGAGTATGAAATGCAAATGGGGATTGTAGATCCTATTAAAGTAGAAGAAGATTTATCTGTAGTAGCGATCATTGGTGAGAATATGAGATACCGACCTGGCATTGCGGGGCGTTTGTTTCAAGCCTTAGGAAAGAATGGTATTAATACGACTGCTATTGCACAAGGGTCCTCAGAGTTGAATATTTCAGTGGTGATTAATAAGAATAATGAGGCGAAGGCATTGAATGCTTTGCATGAATCATTTTTCTTATCTGATACAAAAGAGCTCCATTTATTTATGGTGGGAGTTGGTTTGATTGGTGGAACCTTATTGAATCAGATAAAACAACAAGCTGAGTATTTGAAAGGTAATCGATCTTTGGAAATCAAAGTTGTAGGTTTATCCAATACAAAGACGATGTTATTCCACGAAGGAGGAATTGATTTGGCTACCTGGAAAGAAGACCTCAAGACTTCACCATTGTCTGCGGACCTTTCCACTTTTGTGGAGAAGATGAAGAACTTCAATTTGACGAATACAATTTTCGTTGACAATACAGCTGATGATAAGATCGCAGATTTTTATGAAGGCATCTTAGATTCGAGCATTTCGATTTCTACTCCGAATAAGGTAGCAACTTCATCTTCCTATATACAATATCAAAGACTCAAACGGATCGCACAGAAACGTGAAGTTCAGTTTATGTATGAAACAAATGTTGGTGCTGGCTTACCAGTCATCTCCACATTGAGAGACCTAATTATAAGTGGTGATAGAATTATTAAGATTGAGGGTGTTCTTTCTGGTTCTTTGTCTTTCATCTTTAACACTTTTAAAGCTGGTGTTTCATTTAGCAATATTGTAAAGGAAGCCGGAGAGAAAGGATATACTGAACCGGATCCACGAATTGATTTAAATGGTGTAGACGTTAGAAGGAAGCTTTTGATCTTAGCTAGAGAATCGGGAATGTCTTTAGAAAGTGAGGAAATAGAAATTGAAAATATACTGCCTGATGAATGTCGCTTGGCACCAAGTGTCGAGGCATTTTTTGCAGCCTTAGAAAAGGCAGATCCCTACTTTGAGAAAATGATCAAAGCTGCTGCTGATAAAGACAATCGATTAAGGATGATTGCCAAGTTGGAAGATGGAAAAGCAAGAATCGGTTTGCAAGAGGTGGATAAGGATCATCCTTTCTATAGTTTGAGTGGAAGTGACAATATGATTGTATTTACAACAGAACGATATAAGGAAAGACCGCTAGTAGTGAGAGGACCAGGGGCTGGAGCAGAGGTTACTGCAGCAGGGGTTTTTGCAGAAATCGTAACGATTGGAAATTATTTGTCATAAAATACTGAAAATCAAAAACTTATATATTTGGAGTGGCGTTTTTCAGACCTTGGAAAACGCCACTTTTGATTTAACTAGTTGATTTACAGTATTTTAGATATTCACACTTATTTAATTGATCAAATTACAGATCATACATTGATATTTTAGCCTATGAATGCTGGTTTAAAAGTTTTTGCTCCCGCCTCGGTAGCTAATGTTGCTTGTGGCTTTGATGTACTGGGCTTTGCTCTTGAGAAACCTGGTGATGAAATTATTGTTCGCTTTTCAGATAAGCCTGGATTGAAGATTACAGCAATTACAGGAGCCAAAGGAAAGCTGCCTTTGGAGGTAGAAAAGAATACGGCTGGTTTTGCCGCACAACGTTTATTGGAGCACCTGGGCGAGACCGAGAGAGGTATTGATATGGAGATTCATAAGAAGATGCCTTTTGGTAGTGGATTAGGATCTAGTGCAGCTAGTGCTGTAGCAGGAGTAATGGCTGTAAATGAATTACTAAAGCGACCATTGCAAAAGAGGGAATTATTACACTTTGCTGTGTTAGGAGAGCAATTGGCTGATGGTGCTTATCATGCAGACAATGTAGCTCCCTCTTTAATTGGAGGAATGATTCTCATTCGGAATAATGCAGATTTAGATGTACATCGTTTACCCTTACCTCAAGGTTTATATGCTTCAGTTGTTTATCCTCATGTGAAAATATTAACCAAGGATGCTCGGGCTGTTCTAAGTGATCAGGTTAGTATGGATAAGTGTATTCAACAAAGTGGTAATCTTGCTGGGCTAGTGGTCGGGTTATACAATGGAGATCTTGATTTAATATCTCGATCTCTGGAAGATGTTATTATTGAACCACAAAGAGCTCAATTGATTCCTCATTTCTATCAGGTAAAAGAGGCTGCTATGAATGCTGGTGCTATGGGATGTAGCATATCCGGTGCTGGCCCTTCCATCTTTGCCCTATCTGCTAATAGCTTGATTGCAGAGAATGTTGGAAAGGCAATGGAGAAAGTTTTTCATGATGCAAAGATTCGAAATGAGTTATTCATCTCCCCTATTAATCAAGAGGGAGCTATAAAATGTTAATCTATGAAACTGTATAGTACCAAGGATAAATCAAATATTGCGGATCTGCAAGAGGCAGTGATGAAGGGATTGCCTGATGATAATGGCTTATACATGCCATTTTCTATTCCTAGTTTACCGGAAACTTTTATTAAAAATCTAGCTGAATATTCCTTTCAAGAGATTGGAATAGAGATTTGCAAACACCTTTTTGAGGGCTATATACCGGATAAAGATGTCGATAAGATTGTAGAAAATGCATTAAGTTTCCCCGCGCCAGTGATGAAATTGGATGAGCAGAAATATATATTGGAATTGTTTCATGGTCCGTCTCTTGCCTTTAAAGATTTCGGGGCTAGATTTATGGCCCAACTTATGGGCTATTTCAATCAGAAAGAAGAAGAAAAATTGGTTATTCTGGTTGCTACTTCTGGAGATACAGGCGGTGCAGTGGCAGCAGGTTTTTATCAAACTCCAGGTATAGAAGTTGTGATCCTCTACCCTAGTGGCAAGGTGAGTCTTTTGCAAGAGAAACAACTGACTACTTTAGGACATAATATCACAGCTCTTGAAGTTGATGGGACCTTTGATGATTGTCAAGCTCTAGTGAAAAAGGCCTTTTTGGACAGGGATTTAAATAGTAAAATTCGACTGAGTTCAGCCAATTCGATTAACATAGCTAGGTTAATACCACAGTCATTCTACTATTTTGAAGCCTTTAAACAACTACCAAAGGAAGGAGGACCGGTCGTTTTTTGTGTCCCAAGTGGTAATTTCGGTAACCTTACAGCAGGTCTTTTGGCCCAAAAAATGGGTTTACCAGTACAACACTTTATAGCTGCTACCAATAGAAATGATGTTGTTCCAACCTATTTGGATAGCGGAAATTATGAACCAAGGCCCTCCGAACGTACACTATCTAATGCAATGGATGTAGGAAATCCATCGAATTTTGCTCGAATGGTTGACATATATAGGGCTTTTGAAGATGGAGGTTCACCTATAGATGGTGCTTGGGTAGGTATGAAAGTCGCAATATCAGGCTATGCTTTTAGCGATAAAGACACTGAATTAGGTGTTCAGGAGGTGCAGAATAGATATGGATATACGATAGATCCTCATGGTGCAGTAGGTTATTTAGCTTTGGAAGAGTATCAAAAACACCATCCAAACACCAGGGGAATCATCCTTGAAACGGCTCACCCTAGTAAATTTTTGGATGATATGGAACGTATATTAGGTCATGAGATTCGGGTTCCCGAGCGCTTGGCTGTACTAAAAGAAAGGGCAAAAGTAGCTCATCAAACTCCTAATGATTACGAAAGCTTCAAGTCTTGGCTAGTGAATAACTACTAGAATGGATATTGGTACGGGGCAACATGCTTCTATTTCTGGTATAGATTTGTGGTTTTTAACTCTTTTGATATAGTTTTGTATATCCGATAATAGTAGTAATTGGGGTGGAAGAGAGGGGTGAAGTCACTGACTTCACCCCTCTCTTATGATATAATGTTCCCCGTGGAACATACATACAGAGTGGAATTTATAATTCAGAATTAATGTTCCACGGGGAACATCAGAGGGGGAAATGATCAAATGAAAGAACTAGAACTCCGGTAATGAGCCAGTAATTGAGGAATAGTATCTTCTGATTTACGGCATAACAACTACTTTTCTGTACTTGATTTTCTCTTTTTTACACCATATTGATTGTTGACTTAGGGTAGGATTATTGAGAACTATTTACATGTCTATGAGCGATAGACATGTAATGTTTAGGTGTGTCGGCTTGTCAACTTAGACCAACTCTTGCTCATGAAATGTTCCGATTTGGGATTAAAGAAGAGCCTAGAGAATAAATTCTTTTAATGCAATTATAGTAGTTATCTGTTCAGGATAGCCACTTTTTGAGGCCAAGTTTAATGAAAATGAGTCTGCATTTCAATGCCTTTATTCGATTGTATCAGGATAGGAAAGATCGATTTCGAGTTTAATTAAGATTGGCTAAGGACCACAAATCCCAAATAAAGGAAACCTTTTAAGATTAAAAGGGGGCAGGTAATAGTATCCTTTACGCTTAATTATTTTACTGTTTTTACCTCCTGCCCTATCCTCAATTGAATTCCAATGAAATGTCATTTCAACTAAATAATTACTTAAACCATCTTCATGTTTTTATTCCTGCATATCTAGTTAAAAATACTGATACCATTTATATTTCCACTATCCACTATCCACTATCCACTATCCACTATCCACTATCCACTATCCACTATCCACTATCCACTATCCACTATCCACTATCCACTATCCACTATTTTAAAATTCCAATGAGAGCATATTTTAGTTTCCTTATCGTTTTAAATGTTTTCAAGTTATACCATACCTCCTAAAGTTTTCAGCCATGTTACTAATCTAAATAAAAACTGATACATGATACGGATAGATGTAGATACTAAACACTAGATAGACCTAATAGCTCATAACGTAAAGGCGGAATACTTATCTTGATTAGAGCATTTCCAAATGAAAAATAATAGCTGGATTGCGTTCAAGTTATGAACTAAAAATTACCGACTAGGATAACGAGTGGACTAAACCTATAAAAACCTATAAACCAATTAACCTTTTTCATTCTCTATTTACCATAGTGAGAGTTATTACCTTGTTACTTAGCTGGATTATGCCTTGCTAAATATGGATTGGAAACCCTTATTGCGGATTGATGTATTTACTACGCATGATAGCAGAACAGGTGATTACCATTATTTTTTTAACTCTTGTGTGCAATGAAGTAATACAGAAAATCTTCTAGGAGACCTACCAAGGGAGGGTACTTTTATTATTTTGAATTTGAACTAGTATTGGTGTAAATGATAAAGGCAAAACATATACTATACATAATTGAATGAAAGAGGGGGTTCAATTACTATTTATTGTGAATAAAAATGGAACTCATTGAAACGGAAGAGTAGTGTAAACTAGAGATGTATAATATTTAAAATTAAAAGAGATGAACCTGCTAAAACTACTTTAGTATAGAGGAGTTTATAGAATTCTAGTTATACTTTATTTTCTTGATGTCAAGTAAGTAGTATTTGTTTCTGTACAATAAATGAACAGTCTTCGTTTAGCTATAGATACCAATGCTGTGGTTGTATCTTCTTTATATAAGTGTAATTACAATAATTATTATTAATTCATTATAATAGATTGATAATCAGGTATTTAGGTTTAATCAAGCTTTAATAGATTGATTATCAGTTGTTTATGTTTTGATGTGATAAAACTGAACTCTTGTCTCTATTTGCTGTTTCAGACTAGAATGTGATCGAGGTCAATAGTGATGGAAATATAACTTTGTATTTTTACGGAATGGAAAAAAAGATCATGGATTATAAAAATGCGAAACTGGTTGTAGACTCCTCTAATTTAGTGGGAGGAGAGATTAAGTGGCGGAGTCCTTCTAATATTGCGATTATCAAGTATTGGGGAAAATTTGGAATTCAATATCCACAGAACCCTTCAATAAGCTTTACCCTGGAGAATGCTTATACCGAGACGAGTTTTGGGTATGAAGCTAAGACGAGCATAGAAAAAGATATAGATTTATCATTGTACTTCAATGGTGAGTTAAATATAGCATTCGGAGAAAAAGTGAGTAAGTTCTTTGAGAAGCTAATCCCCATCTACCCATTTCTTCGGCAATTGAAGATGACGATTCGATCTTCGAATTCATTTCCGCATTCTGCAGGGATAGCTTCCTCTGCTTCAGCCATGAGTGCCTTGGCTTTGTGTTTATGCAGCTTTGAAGATCGAGTATTTGGTACGCTTTCCAATATCGATGATTTTCGAAGAAAGGCTTCTTATCTATCCCGTTTAGGATCCGGGAGTGCATGTCGTTCGATTTATGAGCAGGCTGCTGTTTGGGGGGAAAGTGGTGAAGTCGAAGGCTCGACTAACGATTATGCCATTCCTTTTGCTGATTCTTTGCATCCCGTGTTTAAGACGTTCCATGATGATATTCTAATCATAAGCAAGGGGGAGAAATCTGTATCTAGTACCATTGGGCATGGAATGATGGATGGAAACATATATGCGAGTAGTAGATATAAACAGGCGCGACAAAGATTCCATGAAGTTTTGATTGCCCTGAAGCAGGGAGACCTAGAGCGTTTTGGTCGGATCACAGAGGGGGAGGCGCTAACGTTACATGCATTGATGATGACCTCCTACCCTCCTTACATTTTGATGAAACCCAATACCCTATTGGTAATTGATAAAATCAAAGCCTATCGGAAGCGAACTGGGCAACCACTATATTTTAGCCTTGATGCTGGACCGAACCTACACTTGTTATACCCCGATGAGATTGTTGGTGATGTGCAAGCCTTTATAGAAAGTGAATTAAGACAGTATTGTGAAAATGGTGAGTGGATTAAGGATAAGGTCGGTGGAGGACCTCTCGAAGTATAAAGTAGTACTTATTCAAACTTTTCAATAGTTAGGGACATATATAAGTATGATGACAAGAACCAATTCGATTTTACTCTTTATTTCAATTCTGTTGATCAGCAGTTGCACATCTACGGGCGCGCAAGTGCAAGGTTTGTGTTTGGATGAGAAATTTGATAAAGAGATTGCCAATACAATTCGGTTTACTGCGCCAATCATTGGAGTAGAACAATTGGAGGCCAACCAGTCATCTTATGTAATTTTTGATACGCGAAAGAAAGAAGAGTATGAGGTAAGCCATATTCCAGGTGCCAACTATTTAGGGTATAAGGAATTTGATGAGAAGCGATTGGCTGAGACACCCAAGGATGCCAATATAGTATTGTATTGCTCGATTGGATATCGTAGCGAAAAAATTGCGCAACGTCTTCAAGCGCTAGGTTATCAGAATGTCTTCAATCTGTATGGGAGTATATTTGAATGGGCAAATCGATCATATCCATTGGAGGACAAAGATGGAAAAGTTACGCAGAAGGTACATACCTATAATAAGGCATGGAGCAAGTGGGTGGATGAGCAAAAAGCAGAGAAAGTTTGGTAATCGAATTGATTAGCTCCTCTCCTACCATCGAATGCTGATGTAGAAATAATGAGCTATATTTTCCCATCTAAAGATTTACGGATTAACTCAGCTTTACTGTTAATCTCGAGTACTCGATAAATTCTTTTGATGTGATCTCGAACTGTATCTAATGAAATGTTTAGACGGTTGGCGATCATCTTATAACTCAAACCATCGACTATACCTTGAACAATATCTTTCTGTCGGTCGGTGAGGATCGCTTCCTTTGTATTCGCTTTTGGCATGAAATACTCCGCTACCTTTCGAGCTATGGATGGAGACATATATGACCCACCACGGAATATGGTAAAAACGGCATCTCTAATTTGAGCAAGAGAAGTCCTCTTTGAAATATAAGAACAGGCCCCCGCACAAAGAGCCGTAAAAATTTTGTCGTCCTCTTCAAATGTGGTCAACATCACAATATCCACTTTAGGGAACTTTGCTTTAACCAATTTTATTCCTTGCAAACCAGACATGCCTGGTAAGCCAATATCTAAAAGTAAGACATCAATATTTGAGATCATTTCCTCCTTTGTTCTTTCAAAAAAATCCTCCATGCTGTTGGCGGCTATTTGAATTTCAATAGAAGGGTTTGCACTCATATACTTAAGCAAACTTTCCCTAATTATTGGATCATCTTCTACTATAGCGAGGCGTATAATTTCCATATTATAAAAATACAAAAAAGAAAGAGGGGGGATTCCACATTTTAATGTGGTTGACCTAATTGGTTTGAATTAATTGGTTCGTAGCTGAGATAGTATAACCTCCAACCTGTATATTTATAAGTGCACAAAACTCACTAAGACATGAAGGATTTTTATAAAAACAAAGTAGTGGTCGTTACCGGGGCCGGTTCAGGGATGGGGAGAGAAATAGCCATTCAATTGAGTAAAACAGGAGCTTCATTAGCCTTGAATGATTGGAACGAAAAATCCCTAGAGGAAACGACTACTATGTTAGGTTTAGATACAAAGCGATTGTTTACCAAGGCTTTTGATGTTGGCAAGAGAGAAGATGTTTATGACTTTGCGGTTGATATTGTTAATCACTTTGGACATGTTGATGTTGTAATTAATAATGCAGGTATAGCACTCGCTCCCAAAACAATTGATCGTACCAGCTATGAAGATTTTGAAAAGGTTGTCAATATAAATATGTGGGGAATGATTTACGGTACTAAGGCTTTCCTCCCCTATTTGAAAGAACGACCTTCGGGTTCTATTGCTAATGTTTCTAGCGTATTCGGCATGATGGGCTATCCTAGTCAAGGCCCCTACGTTACCACCAAATTTGCCATTAGAGGTTTTACGGAAACATTGCGGATTGAATTGATAAATACAAACATCACTGTTAGCAGTATCCATCCTGGTGGAATCAAAACCAATATCGTAAGGAATATCGACCAAATCGATCAGGAACAAAAAGATGAAATGGTTAAAGGGTTTGAAGAGGTGGCACCTACAACGGCCAGTCAGGCAGCGACTGTAATACTTAAGGGAATTGCTCAAAAAAAGGCTCGCATATTGATAGGAAAAGATGCACGCTCCATTGATCGATTTACAAGAATATTTCCTTCCACTTATGATAAATACATCCTGAGTCGAATTGATAATCCAGCGCTATTTGATGACGAGTAGCTGTTGGTTCAGAACAAATTTGGCTAACTCTTGCCCCCACAATTTATGAGCGAGTTCTCCTGGATGAACGCCATCGCAAAAAAGATCGGATTTGGATAAACCAGGAGGAAGCTGATCCGCCCATGCATCAAAATCTATGGTCTGATTCACATAGTGTACAGCTGGATGTTGTCTAGCTATATTTTGATTTTTTTGGTGATACTCTTGGATAAACCCACCCATAAACCACTGTAGTAGAGGGGAGAGGACTGGAAACTGGTTCACTGGGGGAAGATGTGCTATTACAACAGGACAAGATCCATATTTTAGCCTTATCCGTTTAATTAGGTCGACCATATCCTTCTGCCACTTTTCTGGAAAATGAATTTCAAAGGTATCGTTGGCACCAAGCCCAATCAAGATAAGATCAGGGGAAGTTATGGATGATAAGGGGACCAATTCCTCCCGAACTTGTTCTGCATTATATCCACTTTTGGCGATCACTTCCCATTCTATATTTCGTTGTAATTTTTCAGCAAGTAAATTGGCTAGAATTCCAGTGATAGTATCTTGATGATCTCCAATGCCGATACCTGCGAAAGCAGATTCTCCGAAAGAAAGTACTTGAATGGTGTCATTGGCCTGCGGATGTGTTGCCAAGCCTGAGGGGTTTTGTGCGGGGGGAAGATCTGGGACTGCAGCCTTAGCCTTTTTTCCTTGCCAGTATAAAATAGGAAGTAAAGGAACTGACAATAGTAGCCGAAGATGGAAATTAAGATTGCTGGGCATAAGGGAAAACTTTGAGCAGAGCCACGTAAATAAGGACGTAATATTTAAACAAATTGAAAACTTATTGTCATTAACTTCCTTGTGAAACCCTAGCCAAGCCCTCTTTGGCTAAGTCGTAATTGGGAGCGAGATTCAATGCCTGTTGGTAATCTGATTTCGCTTGCTGTACCCTCCCTAGAACTTCAGCGGCATACCCTCGGAAAAAATAAGCTTTAATATATAATGGATTGGTACCGATTGCTATGTCAAATTGTTGATAGGCTTTACCTACAGAATCCAATTCCATATATAACAAACCTGCGTTGAAATAAGCTTCGTCGTATTGGCTATCAACGATATTAATTCTTCTATACAACTTGATGGCTCCAGGGAGATCATCTTGTCGAGTTAAATAATCCGCTTTTGCATGAAGAGCCGTGATATTGTTCGGGTCAATATCTAGCGCATTATCGAAGAACTTTTCTGCCAGGTCCCCTCCTATCGCAGCATGCAATTGCCCTAAATTAATCCAGGCATCAAGATGGTCAGGTTCATATTCAACAGCAGATTGAAAACTATTAATCGCCCGATTGGTATCGCCCATTTCCTTGAAATTCATTCCAAACATGAAGTAGGCTTCGGAGTTCTGCGGATCCAATTGAAGGATTTGATCTACGGTGCGCATAGAAGCTTGATTTTGCTTCAATATCATTTGGAACTCACTTAGTTTCAGTAAAGTAGGAATTCTTTCGGGATGTAATTTAGCAGCTCGTTCCATTGTTTTCAATGCCAAATTTGACTTGACATAATCTAAGTATACATCAGCGAGGAGGTGATGATAATCAGCATTAACAGAGTCGATTTTCAAGGCAAAGGCGAGGTCTTGAATCGCTTCATCATAGGCGTCGTTTTCATAGAATAAACGAGCTCGTTCAGCAAAAAGAACTGGATTTTCAGGGTCCTCTTTTAGTTGTGCGGTAATACCATCAATACTTGGAATTCCCGTTACATAGTCCACATTATTGGTTGGGGGGGGAACTACCTTGGGCTCATTTTTGCAGGCAATAAGCAGTAATAAGAACAAGGAAGTACTGAAAATCGTTACTCTATTAACAAACATAGGTTAGTTTTATCTTTGATAACCGGTCAGTATACAACAAATTATCTTCAACTTAGATTGTATGCGAAAACACAAAATTACGCTTTTCCTTTGTTTTTTGAGTTTCTCAGTTATTGGCCAAACCTGGACTCAAGCGATTCAGGTGGGAGGAGAGAATAAAGAAGCCATCACCGTGATGACGAGTGGAGAAAGCAATGATCTATATATTGGAGGAATATTTGATGGTAACTTTACTTGGGATGGAACTGAAGTTTCTTCTAAAGGTCAAGATGATTTATTCTTGGGCTGTTTGGATAGAAACACCTATGAATGGAAATGGAAAATGACGAGCGGGAGTACTTTAGATGATTCTTGGTCAGATCTGAAGATCGATCGTGATGGGAATATAATTTGTGCAGGTGTTTTCTGGGTAGAGATGAATCTAGGAGGTATTAAACTTGAAAATGAAGTGGGAGGGAAGTCTATTTTTTTAGCAAAGTTCAATCCAAGTGGGCAGATAGTTTGGGGAAAGAGCTTTGATGGAACAGCACTTAAAGAAATGCGAGGAATAGATACCGATGCAGACGGAAATATTTATATGACAGGCTATTTTAGAGAACAGCTGTTTTTGGATAGTATTTCGCTAGAGGCTAGAGGTGGAACGGATGCCTTTGTTGCGAAACTGAATGCAGAGGGTACGCCCATATGGGCAAGGTCTTTCGGCGGGCGGAAAGACACAAGGGGAATAGACTTAGGTGTGATGGACGAAGGGCATTTGGCTTTGGTGGGATACTATAATGATACTACCTATTTTGATAGCTACTCCTTGCCGGCGAAGACTTTTGATCGTGATATTTTTGTTTCTAAGTTGGATAGTGAAGGACAGGTTTTGTGGGCCAAAAGAGCTGGAGGTGTATTTGATGAAGAGCCGTTTGACGTGGCTATTGATCCAGGGAATAACATTTGGATTACGGGTTATGTAGTTGGGGTACTGACAGTAGAAGAAGGGTTTTCTACACAAAGTACTAATGCGACAAGTGACCTTTTTCTTTTACAATATGATCCAACAGGTGCACCGCTATTGGCAAAGGCTTTTGGCGGAACTGAGGCTGTGCAAGCAACTAGTTTGCAATTGTTTAGTGACCAGATTATCTTGACAGGAACCTATCAAGGCACTGTGAACTTATCGCCAAATCTACCTACTGCTAGAGCGCAAGAAACTGGCTTTGTTTTTACTTTAAATCAAATGGGGCAGGCACAATGGGCAAAGAGTTTACCTGCTAGTGGACAAGTCTTTAGTAACCAAATCCAAGTAGGCGGAAATTCGATTTGGCTGGCCGGAACCTTCAATGAAGACTTAGGTTTAAGCGATATTTCTCTTATTGGAAAAGGAGGGTTTGATGCTTTTATTGCTGAATTGAGACCTTCTCCTACGGCGGTAAAAACGATACAGCAAGGTCCAATTCTAAAGGTTTATCCCAACCCTGTAAGTGATACGCTATATCTAGAAAACACACAAAAGGTGACGCACCTACGAATAGAAGATGCTGAAAGTAGGGTGGTTTTTGAAAGTAAAACGGCAGTGACCCAGATAGATCTAAGTCACTTGCCGATTGGTGTTTACTTTTTGCACTATAGAATTTCAGAGCTTCCTAAAACGAGAGTGGTATTGATACAACGATAGTTATGTGTTGGTTCTTCGACAAATTTCGTGTTTGAAGACACTCAAAAATGAAATGTAACACTTCCTACGGTGGCGTTTTTATCTTATTTTATGATTGTCCACAAGATTTGTCAAAGAAGGGTTGTGTTTTACTTTTTACTTTTATTTTGGTGATATTTTCGATTTAAATGATAGGGCCAATTCCAAGAGTAGATACTTCTCCCACTACTAGCTCTCTTTAGCTTTTCCTGTATACGATCCCTGATTTTATTTGAACTTAGAACGGAATGTTGTATCAAAGTAGCCTCATGGCGATCCAATAGATATGCGTTTTGATTGGATAATTCATTGATGAGGTAATAGGTATCTAGGTGTTTAACAAAGTTAGATTGAAGATTTACTCGAGTAATCAAAAAATTCCAATTTATGAAGCCGGAAACTAACAGAATGAGAAATACAGCCCAACTATTTCGATGCCATAGGAAGTAAAGGCTCTTCTTATCTCTGATCTTCAAAAACAAAGTCACCAAACCAATGAGTACAATTAAAAGAAAAACAAAAACGCCAATACGCTTATGTGTTAATCCATAGTTTGAGAGGTATTGAAAATTTCGAATCGCTACTGAAAATACCATAAAGATGTTTTGACCAATCCAGATGTAAGCTAACTTCTTTAAGCCCTCATTATTTGGAAAGAAGTTTAGATTTTTTCGGAAAATCACTAGGACAACCAAAGCAGCAACTAGAATAGCAAAGATCAAAAGATTGGTACCTTCATGAACGTAGTGACTAAGCTCTACGGCAGATAGCCTCCGTCGGCTAAACCAAACATAGATGAGGTCGGTCAGGTTTACAATGCAGATCAAGGCATTGAGTAAAGTCAAAGTGATAATACTCAATTTAAAACGCCCTTTGAGTACAATTGGACTGAAATAAGTGGGCAATCTTCTATTCCTAATTCTGTTTAAATTGGTGGAAAATCGATTTTGCCATTCCGATAAATGATCTCCAAAAGGATTGTTTAGTAAAACAGAACCTAGCACTAGAGAACCCACGAAAAAAAGCCCCACTTGTTCACTTGCTAAACCTGGCCCCTGGGAATTGAAACAGAAATCAATAATAGAATCAACTAGACCTTGGAATTTGTCATTAGCTAGGTAATAAATCAATAAGAAAAAAGTGAAGAGCCCTAAAGGGATAAACCAACTTACTCCTTTCTTAATCATGAAACCGAAACTATTGGAGGAGCTGCGAGTTCTGGAGGCCCATTGCCGAACCATATTCCATGGAACGGTTACCATATTGCTGATTGCTGCGCCAGTAACTAGTGGAAGAAATTGGAGGAGCGGGTGCTTTATAAATCCAAGAAACAAGATTATAGAGAACCAATACATGATTTTAGCCAATAGGGAGTCATTACCTACAACTGCTAAGGCAGAAAGAAATGCGGCTACAGCTGTAATGGCAACCTCCTTATTATATGGCCCTGTTTTATAGGTTTGCGCAAAAGCTAATATCAGTATAGGAAGCGTGAAGAAAATGGTATTCAATCCCATTTCTTCTTGATAAAAGATTTGAGCGCACCCTACTCCACCAAGGAGAATTAATAGATGTTTGACTAGCGTTTTTCGCATAAGATTTGGTTTTTAGAGGATAGAAATACGATGGAAAGGAAAAGAGAAAAAAGAATAGCCATTCCCCATACATTTTTGTAGGTGATTGGATTGAGGATCATCGAAAAAACATCATCTACTATCATGTAGGGCTGGGCTATTACATCCCAGCTATTCCATCGAAGAAACCGGCCCGCTGCAATACCGAATCCGCAAAGTGCAATGGTTAGTAGAATCGCAGTCATACTCCATTTCATCCCCCATTTTTCTTCCAAGACATTGCCGATTAATTGAAGGGAAGCGGTACCGAATAATAAACCACTCCATGCAAATACAAAAAAAGTGAAGGTGTCATACCATAAGGGCATGAATGCTCGCGGACGGATATGTATCAAATCAGTAATTAGGTAAGGCGCGTTAGGGAGAAATAATAACCAAACCAATATTGCTGGCCACAAAAACCATTTGGCTAGATGATGCTTGCGATAGATATAAATACCAATGGCTAGCCCAAATGGAATTGCAGCGAGAAAGAGATTCCAAATTAGGAATAGGAAGGTATAGCTGCGATACATGATTATATTGCCCAAACTAGCTAAGGGTTCCCAACTTGTTCCAACAAAAAGATTTCTAAATAAAATAAGACTCCCATCAAATACAAGTAATAGAAAGAGAAAACGAAGATGTTTTACGGAAATCTGCATGTGTCGAGGAATTATAGATTTGCTAAAAGAGAGATTTGTAATAGGAAGAGGGGGCTTTGGCAATGAAGGCTTTCATTTCATCTAATGGTTCCTCCAGGAGGTATTCAAAATACCAACGATGAAGAGGGCGCAACTTTTTTCCCCTTTGGTAAGCCTGTTTAAAACTGCTCCAGTATTCAGGAAAAACCAGAGTGGCTATTGCTGCTGTACCGATGGCATAGAAACTTCGTTTGCCATTGCCAATTAGGCAGAATTGCATTTGAGATTCTGCTACCACATGTGTGTGGTACTCTAAAACAACATGGAAAATATCGTGATTCTCCAGTTTTGGGATCAGCTCCAAATCATTTTCCAGCAAGAAATAGCCCAAATGTCTACCCAGGCTTCCAGTAGGATAATTTATCAACATTTCCCGCTTAGTTTGCCAAGCCGGCCGACCTCTTTTGAACCCCTGCAAATAGAGAGGGTAGGACCATTTCACCAATTGAATCATGATCCGTTCTCGGAGTCTAAATAGAGGCCAACCGGTAGCATTGGGAGTGCGCGTTAAATATTTCATTTAAAAGTACTTTGAAATTCAAAGTTAAGAAGCAAAAAAAATTAAGACCGCATATTGAGAAGCTGTTCCAATGCATTAAGATGTTCATTGAAGGACTGTCTTCCCAATGCTGTGACTCGATAAGAGGTGTTGGGTTTGCGTCCAACAAATTGCTTTCTAACTTCTATAAAATCTTTAGATTCTAAGGCTTTGAGATGGGAAGCCAAGTTCCCATCGGTAACCTCCAGTGTTTGCTTTAGTGTTTTAAAGTCCACCCAATCATTGACCAACAGAATCGACATGATACCCAGTCGAATTCGATGATCAAAGGTCTTATTTAGATTGGTGATAATATTCTTCATTAGTAATTATTGCCTTGCAGTTTTTGCAGTAATACGATCAGCTTTTTCATATTTCCAGTACATCATCATGCCATAGAGAATATGCAATACGCCAAATCCGATGGCCCAAAACTCTAAACCATATCCAACATTAAAAACAGCAATTAGGCCAAGACTAATTTCCAGCATGCCAAGATAATAAATATCGTGTAAGGTAAACTTACTGGCATTGACTAAGGCTAATCCATAGAAGATGAGGGTGGAAGGAGCTATTAATCCGACTAAATTTTGTTGAAAGAGAGCAACACAAAAAAGACCACCCGCAAAGAGGGGGATGGCTAAATTAATCAACAAACGCCTGCTCAGCGCATCCCAAATCGGTTGCCCTTTTCGTTTCGCCTTGCGGGTAGTGAAATATATTCCAGAGCAGATAGCACCTACTAAGACAATCAAGCCTGTGCCTAAGAAAAAACTTACATAGTCGATTCCCCATTTATCGGCAGATGCAGCAGTTTCAAAGTAAAGCATTTTATTTTCGAATGGTGTTACACCCAAATAGATGTATACCATCGTAGCTCCAGCCAAAGCAAATAGCCCTGCCGCTACCCCAGAAAGACCACTTAAAGAAATGAAGCGTGAAGAGCGTTCCATAAGTGAGCGAATCTCACTGAGTGTTTTCAGATGGTTCTCTTGTGTCTTAGTCATGTGCGATGATTGTAAAAGTACTTTGAAATACAAAGTAAGTGTATTTTAAGCAGACTTGCAAGTCTTCAATCATCTTTGACAATGCAAGGGCAATCCTAAAATGAAACGTGAAGCAAGGTCGATGAGCATGGTCTGTGTCGGTTTAATTTCTTCTAGAAACGGGAGCAATAGAGAGCTGTATTCAGGTATGGACCAATAAAAAAGCGATTCCGTCTCTAGTACGAAATCGCTTTTTTATTGCTAGTATATATAAGGTTACCAGCTTAACCATTTTGAATGATTATCTTCTACGCTCACCAGCGTTTTCAGCTTTATCTTCGGCCATTTTTAAGGGCTTACGGGGAAGCATTTCATCCCGCTGAGCAGTGTGGAAAACAAAAGAAGCGACAATAGTAGCTGCTTGTGCCAAATCATCCCCGATCAGGTGATCGAAATTATCCATGTTGGAATGGTGCGTACGATTGAAGTAGGCAATTCCATCCTGAATGAACTGGAAACCAGGAATACCAACGGCATCGAAAGCTAAGTGATCGGTTCCGCCTGTATTAGATAAAGATAGCGTTCCTGCTTCAAGGTCTTTGAATGGATCAAGCCACTTTCTAAAAATAGGTGCGACTGCCGAATTACCTTGCATATAGATACCACGGATTTTACCCGTACCATTATCTAAGTTATAGTAAGCAGAAACTTTTGATTGATCTGCTTTCAAACTTTGTGGAGTGTAGCTGTTGGGGGGAAATTCTGCGTAGTGATCCTTTACATAACCGCGAGAACCTAACAGGCCTTGCTCCTCCCCTGTCCAAAGCGCCAAACGCAATGTTCTACGAGGTTTGATTCCGCTTTCCTTAATGGTCTGCAATAGGATACGAGCTGCTTCCATCATAACGGTTGAACCAGCACCATTATCTGTTGCACCAGTACCTGCATGCCAAGAATCAAAGTGTGCACCAAACATGACAACTTCATCCTTAAGGTCAGTACCAGGGATCTCCGCGATGATGTTATGTTCCATTTCATCAGGGTTGGTATATTGAGCTTTAAGCTCCATACTCAACTCAACTTTTATACCTTTCTGATAAAGTCTAAGAATTCTATTATAGTGCTCCACGGACAAAGTAGCTTGTGGAACAACTTTCGCATCTTTGGCTTGAGCTCTTCCTTCAGCTGCCCAGGCACGAGAAACGAATACTGTTCCGAGGTCGCCTTTGTAGCTTCTATCTAAAACAGCCAAAGGTTTTTCATCATACAAAAACTTGCGCAGGGCTTGATTGAAGGAAAATCCTCCAAGATTACGGAAATTTCGGCGAGGTCGAGGTGTAGGTTCAGGTGCATTTGCTAGATTTAATAAGCTTTCAGAGTCATGTCTTTTAGCTAGTGGATCAAACCATTCTTTGGTATTTCGAATGGTATCCAACAAAACGAATTTACCCTTGAGTTTACCTTTGTAAGCATCGAGGTCTTCGATTCGATCTGCTTGCAAATAGATCACTTCGCCTTTAACTTCACCATTTGTAGAAGGAGACCAAGCTTTTGGGTAAGCGATGATCGGCCAATAGCTTGGTGATTTGGCATGCATTTCAAAGTGTTGCATTTCCCAACCACGTCCGAATGGGCCCCAGGATTCCAAGTGCACATTTTCCATGCCCCACTCTTTCAATGTTTTTTGTGCCCAGTCAGTGGCTTTGTCCAACATGGGAGATCCCGTCAATCTTGGGCCGTAGACATCGGTGATCCAACCAGCAATTTCCAGGGCTTGGCTTTCATCCAGACCATGCTTACGAATGATCTTATTGACATCTTCATTTACGGGCTCTTGGGCCATCAGTCCAAAACTTAGGACTAGGCAGGCAAAAAGGAAGTAAGTTTTGATATTCATACTATTAGTAATTTGGCTAAACTAAATAGGAGGTAGTGATTTTGAACAAGTGTGGGAACGCGTTGTTTGTTGCATCTGGAAATCACCTTGATATCAACTAACGTTCTACGCGCATTTTTAAACAAAAAAATAACCCAGACTTTAAAATTACTAAAGTCTGGGTTATTTTATGAAACGAGACATAGCTCGTCTAAAAAAATAGCAGCTTTTGACCTCCCCGAAAACTTAATTCAGAGGAGGTGCTTTATGTCTTTAAGTAGTTGAAATCGTTTAGAATCCAATATCTATCGTTACTCGTTTCTTCTCTTCCACATTCACTTTTACACTATGATCTCCATAACTACAACTCACCTTAAGGTTGTAAATATTGGCTGGAATATCTTTGAAAATGGTAATTCCACTTGCTGTAGTAAGGGATTCATAAGAGACCTCACCCGCTGCTGTATTTGCCTGAATGGTAACAACTGCGTTTGCGATTGGAGCCTTGGTATTACAAGCACCATTGCAATCTCCGTGTTCCTCTTCATTTACAGATACATTGACCAAGAGTTGTGTTACTTGTTCAACTGCATCTATTTCATCAATCGGCTCAATGCTTTCCTGATTTTTGGAGCAAGCCATTACGAAAAAGGATAGAAAGAGAAAGTAGAGCAATTTTTTCATGACTAAAGAATTTTAGGTGCTGGGGAAAATCAAAAGGCAGTTTTCGAATAATTACTATGTTACACACTAAATATAAGGAATAATGAGCGGAAGATGAGCGGCAGTGCCGAGGCTTTTTTAAAATGTCGCAGAAAATACACTTATTGATCCGAATGGCTTTGCCCCTTTCGGTTTAATTTGGATTTTTCTTTAGCTAACCATTCATTTATTTGAGATCGTACCAGTTCTAATTGGGCATCAGCTGCTACTTGCATGGCTTTTTTCTTTTGAGCAACCTCCTGTTCTAATTCTGCTTGTTTGAGGTTTTGACTTAGTTCTTGCTGTTGTTGTATGTTCTGTAGTTGCTTTTGCATATTGGCTTGTTGTTGGAGCGCATAAGATTGCTCCAGATTTTTCAGTCCTTCATCATAAGGTCCTCGAGGGGCAAGTAGTTTGGCGAGTACAGGAGAGATTTCTATCAGTAAAATTAGTAGCGTGATCATTAGGCTTGGGACGCTAGGTAATTCACGACTAGCAGCTAATCGAGCTAACAAGCCCGTGGAGAAAACTTCTTGATTTTCAGTTATAGCATTTTCAGAGGCTAGCTTCGTAGCAGCGATTTCTACTCTAATGCTATTGATTAATCGATCATTTTCATCCTTGATAGATAAATACTCCTGATGAGATTGTAGATATTTTTGCTCTTTCCGTTCACATTCGGATCCTCGTCCTCTTTTACCGGTTCCGCAGGTTCCGTCGCATTCACATTTATAGTCGGCATAATTGTTTTCTCTTAGTGTAAAACTCTTAGCTGTTTCTGCTTTTAGGCTTTCTATTTTTTGCTCGTGATCTTGTACTTTATGTTCGTATATCGCAATTGTTGCTTGATCTTTTTCTGCTTTTTTGTCATTTAAAACCTCTAGAATTTCGGACTCAAAAATTCTTAACTCTAGTGGTTTAGCAATCACTAAAGCTAATATTGCTGCCAGCATAAATCGAGGAATAGCTAGGGCAAATTGCTTACTGAAAGACCCTTCTTTTTTGATAGAAGAAACTAGAAACCGATCCAGGTTAAAAATGATAGCCCCCCAAAGCAAGGCAAATAAGACAGTAATTAACCAAGAATGAAATACGGTATATAATGCATATCCACCAGAAAAGGCTGCCAGTAATCCGGTGAAAAACACAGTGGCTCCAACGCCTACGAACTTGTTGTGCTCCGACTTTGGGCACTGTTTGAGCAGGTCAGTATTGACTCCTGAGCAAAACCAGAAAAACCGGGTAAAAGGGCTCATGTTATTCATGATCTACATTTTTGCTGCCGACGAAGCGTTTCAATCGATCCCACCAAGTACTATCATGGTGTTGCCCCTCTAACTCAGCTGATGAAGGAAGTGAAGGTATTTCTATATTTGGAGAAGGAATCGATTCTAATTTTGGGGGGACAAAGCCAAGTTCAGGGAGCTCAAAAACATGAATCAATATCGTCTTTTCTGTCGTACCATACTGATTCATAGCTGTTATGGTATACATGCCTAATTCCTTTGGTAATAAATCTTTATACCCTTCTTCTACAACCTCTCCCAGCGTAGTTATATGGACACTCTCTGCTTGGTAAACTTTCCACCGCAGCCGTACTAGTTGCCCCTTGACTATAGCATATTGATTGGGTAAGCCTACTTTTTGACTCAGTGGAATTTCGGTGTTATTGGGCCAATCGGGGGAGGTTAGGTGGTATTCTATTAGCGGCTTAGGGTCTACATCTAATTTGCAGTTAGCAACTTGTTTTCCCCATTCGCTATGAGCTGTTAGTTCAAACTGTAGGCTTTTTTTTGCTCGAATCACTTTACATCCTTGGTGAGGTACTTGACCTAAACCATAGTTGATCAAAACTTTTTGAGCCCCCTTTACTTCCCATTGAAGTTCAAAGAGCTGATTAATTATTACTGAGTTTGGGGATACCTTAAAAGTAATCTGAATTTTTTGGTCCAATTTATCTGTTGCAATAGAATGCGCTCCGGTTAAGTGATCTTGTACTTTGGCCAAGTTGGTGCTTTTCTTTAAAGCTTTTTGGCATAATACTGTAAAATATGCTAAGCGATCTTCTACAATCTTCCTATCTGTAAACGAACTCAATTGCTTAGCTTGCTGTGGTTGTAAATGTAAAGGACCTTGTAGAACAAGTCGTTTATCGATAATTACAAGAAAAACTGAATCAGGTGTGATGGTTTCCTCCAATAAGAGAACTTCTCCTTGAAAATGTTCTAGTCGCTCTTGATACCTAGGAGGAAGAGCAAGTTGGTCCCAACATGTTTCCGGACATATCACTCGGACCTGAATTCCTTTTTTGGCTTTCTGTAGTAAGAACTGGAAAAAAGAGGAGTTAAGAACATAGTTAAAACACACATATAAGCTCTTAGAAGCGTCATTTAAATGTTTTCGACTCAATGGATCAAGGTTTCTGAGTGTATGCATGTGACAAGTGTTCTATTTATCAATATCAAGTTCATTATTGAATGCTTCAATATTGGTTTTCCACAATTTGGTCTTAATGTTTTCTGCTCCGGCTAGTTCGTCTCCATTGACGTAGGTAATTTTCCAAACGCCTTGGCCATTGAACTTGAGCTTAATTTGATCAGATAATACACTTTCTACCAATTTATCCTTCGAATTATTGAGTTGACTGTTTTCTAAATCTTTTTTCAAATTAGCCAAATTCCATAGACGGATGTATCCATCCAAACTGGAAGAGGCCAATTGAGGATACACGGGATTGAAGTGTAATCCCGTGATCGTCGATCCATGCAATTTGAAATGTGTAAAAACCGAATCCGTAATATCGATCGACTTCATTTGGACAATATCTTCCTTACATATCCAGATATCTCCCAGCTCCCCACCCAAAGCCAACCAAAAGTTATCATTAGAACCTTTTACTCCGATTTCGCTAATGGTTATCCCGGGATGTTTTATTCTTAGTTTTTCTTTAAAAGCATCTGTATTAGAAGTAGAAGAGGCTGATGGATTTATTTCAATGACTAGGCTTTCATGTTTGCTGCCGATCCACAAATATTTATGATCAGGACTTAAAACATAACTCCTAATGCTTCCTTGTAAATCTGGGATGATGAATGAATGAGTTTGTCTAAAACTTATATTTTCTCCGGTGACTTTTTGCTCATATAAAAATAACTTTTCTTTCCCCATGATTAGCAAGGTTTCCTCCTTTGCTGTATTGGCTATATATTGGATTTCGCCATCAACTTGCAAAGAGTGCCTAGTGGTTTTTGCTTCGGCGACTCCTGGTCTATTTGCCCAATTAAACCGTACTAATGTATCTGAATCTGCTCCAGCTGCATATAGTACTTTGCCATTTTGGTAATCATCAAAATGTAAGGCTTTTACATTGCTTCCTGCCATACCAATAAAATTGACGAAGTATGGCTTACTATTGTTTTCATTTATCCTTTTGATAAATACTTTTCCGTTCTTATCCCCATAAGCATATTTGATAGAGTCATTATTGATAGCAGATGCCATCTGTTCGATCAGAGACTGTTTCTTCTCCTCTTCTCTAGCTTGTCCGGTTTGGCCATTTAAGGATACTTCCCTATTGGCTTTCAAGGCATAATACAAGTAAGGATATTGCTTAAAGCCTAGATCCGTATCTATTGGAAGAACCGAGCTGGTAAGTTCTTTGATGGACCTCTGTCTTTTTTGCCTTTTTTTCTTTCGCTGAGCTTGCGTGTTATCTCGAAGTCCATCATAAAGTTTATCAATGGATTCAAGTGCTTCAAAAGATATTTTCATGTCCCCTTCCCTAACATGGATGTATCCATGTTTATTTAGAAATTGTAGCACATCTACATTATTCTTTATGTGTTTATCATCAGCTACTCGTTGTGTTAGGCCTTCCATTTGCCGGCCAAATTCATCCTTGCGTTCAGGGGAATAATAGATAATATTATTATAATTGAGTATTTCGACAAAATCTATTAATTCAATATTCTGGTTAGCGATTCTAGCATCATTCCACTTCCACCCTGCTACCCCCATCAGTACTAATGCTGCAATAACGCCTACTATTGCCCAATTCTTGAGACGGTTGGCCCTCCTTTCCCTTTGCATGTAGATCTTATTTTCAGCCTCCTTCGCGTCGAAATACATACTTTGACTTAATTCTAGGAACCATCTGGCGAAATCGAGATTAGTTTTAACTTCCTGGCCACTTTTTTGAATAGGTAATTCCTTTATCCTTTGTAGGTGGTTGGTGGTCAATTGAAATTCAGGCAAATATCGAACTGCCCATGCTTCATTTGGCTGTCTTTCATCAAACCAGTCCTTTAAGCTGTATAGTTGTTGCCCCTCATATAGGTGTACTTCTTTATCAGATGAGACATTCTCAGTGTTATTACTAGATTTGATGTGCTCATTTTTATTTCTAGTAGAATTATTTTGGCCGGCTCCAATCGTACCAATAATGGTTTTCCAAGCCTTATTAAGCGATTTATTATTGACTTCTTCGAGGTCTTGAAATGGACGTTTCGGTTTAGGCGTTTGTCCAGATTCCAAATAGGCGATACCATCCTTAACTATCGAGATGAAGGCATTGGAATGTACATTTTCTAGCTGAGCCCATTTCAATATACTACTCCAACTTTGGGTAGTTGCCTCTGAGGAAATATCTATAATCAACTCTGAAGGGACTTTCTCAGTGGAAGCAGAATTGGTCGAGTAGATTACGTGCGAGAGCTCATTATTTATGAGATCAGCGACATCATTAGTTGAAGATGTTCTTCGATCACTAAGGATCTGTAACTCGGTAAGTTTTCTAGGAATTCGGTGGACTTGATCTTTGCTGCCCAACTCGGTTAATGCTTGAAAAATGAATTTACTGGTACGTTGTGCTTTTGGTGATAGTTCTCGGAATTTTTTTTCCAGAGTAATAGAGAGAAAGTCATGCATCGGTGGCAATCCTTTGTAGGATGCGATTAATTTTCGTTTCCATTGACTCTGTCCCCATGTTTCTTCTGCTTCCTTTAATGAGGCTTTTAGTTCAGGTAAATTTTCAAAGTTCTCAGCACTTTCTATTTCATTTAAAATCCTGCTTATTTCCTCCAATGTACTCGCTGAGGCAGTAAAGGTGTTTTCAAAATAGTATTTTAGAATATCTCCGATTCCATTTCCTTTAACGTGTTCTCTACCAAGAATTTCAACCTGCCTCAAATACCAATGTTCTCGCTTGAATACCGTGATAGGATCTACATTTTCCAGCAATTTTTGAATGCTTATGCTTATATCTATGTGTTCATTGATAGAGACGGTAGTCTTGCTTGAACTATTTTTTTGAAAAGCCCTTCGAAGGCGTTCTACATAATTTTTTTGGAGCCTTAATAAGGACTCTTGTGGTTTAGTGATAAACTCAGTTACTAATAAATCTTCTTGTTGAGATTTAACCAATGGGCGAAGTTTTTCTATCAACTCCTTTTCTTCAAATTCAAACTTCTTGTCTTGCTTAAAAGCTTCCCAGTTTTCGTGCGCTTTTTCTAGTTTTTTCTTTAAACTATAGATGGCAAAGGAAGCTACATTCTTACCAGATCGAATTCGTTGAGCATCCTTAAAGTCCTCAATGATGAACTGCAACAACTTTTTTTCTGTCTTGTTGTTGGCCTTTTTTTGAAAAAAAGAGTCTAGATGTTTTGCATTGATGTTTGGAACAAAAAGTCGATGGTTATTGATGATTTCAGGAAGGCCTCTATAACGAGAAAAACTATGTATTCCATTCAGGTCAAAAAGAAAAATAATATAAATAGGGAGTTGACTCCTAGCTGCAGTCATTAGGAGATTTATAAATAATAGATCATCTCCTTTGGGAATATATTTTTCAAATCGGATGAGTTCCTCCAATTGATCTACTACAATAAGTAAATTGAAACTCTCATCACTAGCATGAATCGTTTCCCGATAGAGGTTGAGTAAACCAGAAGCGCCATTATTGTTTTCGACGGATGCCCCAACTACATTATTTCGTAATTTCCGTTCTACTGTAGTATCATACTTCTCAGGAACTTGTCCCTCCTTTATGAGTTTATTAGGTTTGGCTAATTCCCTTGCTAATCGACCTACAGGGTCAGCAGCAGGGGATAGATTAACAGTTCGCCAGGAGGTACCTGCCTGGCCCTCTATATCGTTGTTAGTCAAGCGGTGAATTATACCCCGCTTCGGGTTGCTATCTTCATGATCCTGAATCAGAGAAGACTTTCCGCTTCCACTGGCCCCGCTAATGGCCACGATGTAGTCACTTAATAATTTGCTTTGTAGTTCTCTATCAAGCGCTGGTCGCTCCACAAAGAAATCAGACGAAAAAGGGAACTTATCCTCTGGTGACATAAAGAGAATTTTAAAATATAATCAGCTGTTGCACCGTCCGTTGTCAAACCGGGCAAAATAGCATGTTTTTGAAATAACATTGGCTAGGCACGAAGTCGCCAAGCGTACCAATGGAAAGGGATCTTGCAAGTACTCAGACTGCTTGCATAGATTTTAAATTTGGAGGAGATTCGGCAAAGTAATGCCGACAATAAGGACCTGTTATACTCCTCTAAGATATAAAAATATCACTGTAGATTTAGACCGTAGAGCTAGCAATTTCTAATTTCTGAGGCTAGCAATTCAATAATAGGAGAATTAATGGTATTTTGGCTAGGATTCTCACCAAAGTATTACCCTTACCATCTGTCATTGGGACACCAATGATCAAATATCTGTTTGTTTTTTTAGCATTTCAACCTCATTAATTATGAGAGCAAATGACCACTTGGTTGCCAAGAGCAACCAAAGTCGAGCTAACGCTCATAATCTTCCCCGGTCTGCAAAACCTACTCCAGGTTTTACTGATTTGCGGGATAATCTATCTGTTCAAAGACAGATAATTGATGGTATTGAAAACCATCCAGTACAGCGAACAGCCAATACTACCGGCATACCCGATCAAGTCAAATCTAAAATGGAACATTCATTTAATACCGATTTTTCAAACGTTAAGGTAACACCAAATTCTTCAATGGCACCTAAAGTTGGAGCCTTGGCTTTTACTCAGGGAAATAGTGTTCACTTTGCACCAGGGCAATTCAAGCCTAATACCACTAGAGGACAGGAGTTAATTGGCCATGAACTGGCTCACGTAGTTCAGCAGCGAAAAGGTATCGTGAAACCTACCACTCAAGTCGGGGGATTACCCGTTAATGATAGCAGTAAATTTGAACGAGAGGCGGATTCAATGGGTAAAAAAGCGGCAAGAACCAAATTGTAATCCTATCTATCGATGAAAAGGGTATGTATCTTTTGTGTATTGGCAATATGGGGCCTGAGCTTGCAGGGACAAGTTTTGGATACCTTGAGTATGGACTACATCGAGACGATTGACAAAGACCAAAAGCGGTTGGTGAGAACGGAGTGGGTGTTGCTTAAGAAAGCAGGGAAAAAGCAGGAACCGGTTACAAATAATGTAGATGTTTGGATACCAAGTTTAAAAAAATATAAAGGCATAATTAACGGGCGTGTCAATCAAAATGACACCATTGATATAGTATTGTCCAACCGGGAGGGGGAACTGCTCAAATGGGCACAAGTAAAACAGGATGCCGTTGGAACTGTGAAGCAGGAAAAACCAGTAGCTTCGTTTGAATACCAGGGACAATTTCCGAGAGACAGCCAACAATTAGACCTTACAGCTAAGAGTCGATTTTCATTTCGAAAGACGATTGCTGCTTTATCTGTACTGCGTAAGTACGAGCAACCCTCTGATACGGTTATACTTCGGGTAGATTCTTTATTTACACCACTTATAGGCACCAATTGGGTAGATACCTTGATACAGGTGAGCCAGGGACCAAAAGGGAAAGAGCGACTAGTAAGAGAAATACAATTGATCCAATCTATAGAGGGCAGTGGCAAAAGGTCTTATAAAAGCCTCGCAGTAAAAGAATCTGATCGCCTAGCTCCTCACAAAATTTATAGCGGTTTTCAAGTTGCACCACAGTGGAAATGGAATCGCCTTCGATATGATGGTATTGGAAAACAGGGGATTCAATTCGAACCCTTGGATACGTTGATATTCGCTGCGACTCCATTAGACGGTACTCCATTTAACAAACTCTTGCTGGTAGATGATAAAGGAAAAATGCATGGAGCAGCGTTGAACAGTGCTGGTTTTTCAGACACAGTAGTGGTTTCGGACGAAAAATATTTTGAAATCAAACTTCGTGGGAAATTCAACTTGCTTCGCAGAAATAGAGTCAAAATAGATATAATGCGATTCCCGAGGATCAAGAGGGATACCTTCTATGAGGTAGTGGATACCTTCTATCAGGTCAATCGAATACCGCAACTTGATACGGTTATGTTCCCTCTTAAGACATCGGAGATAGTTGTCAATGCTTTACTAAACTATGAAGGGACTGCAAATCGCCGGATCTCTGTTTTTATTCCAGGCATAGTTGAAGAAGATAGAAATTTAGATTATGTAGTTTATTGGATCGGGATCGGAGATAAAAGTATTGATGAGTACCTGAAGTTAGAAGCGGAAGTGCCTCCTGATTGGGCACAGCCAGGAGTGCCCATTGCGCTTGGTGCTTTTGGAATGTCTCATCCCGTCTTTTTACCGGCTGTAAGGCAAAAAGAAGTCTATTTTTCCTTGAGCAATAAAGGTGATATGCAGCGAATGATAAAAGGGTTAAAACCTGAAGAATCTTCATTTATTAAGGACCACTACCTTCAAAACTATGGTATTATTCATGCCGATTCCCTGGAAGCGTTCAGCACAAAAGATTTAATTACAGGGGTAAATGGGTATGAATTGCATTTTTGTGCTCAAAACGAAAGTCAGATTAATACTTATCCTATTCAGTTTAAGATGATTGGATTTTATACCAAAGTCATATCAGAATCTGTCAGCCGAAAACTGCTTAGCATTAAACAGCAAAGAGAAGAACTAAAACCTTAGATGAAAAAAAGTTACTACATACAGTGTCTGATCTGGTGCCTTCCACTTTTAGTTGGAATGTTGGATGGGCACAGTATCCTTAACCAGCTCTGCTTAGTGAATTCGATACAGGCCCAAGCCCCTGAGCAGGACCGCCAGCAGTGGAGCCGCTTCCTTAAAATGTTTAGTGATTCTACCCGAGGTGAAAGCCTCGAAAGTAGGCCAAATATTACAACACAGTTTGAGCCATTGTATAATTTCATTCATTCTCAAGAACTCCTCTTGTATGATAGCCTCCTTCAGGCAGGTGTAGTAGACTGGAATGATTATCACAATATAATTGAGGTTGTATATAGCGATACTACAAAATTGGACACCAGCTATGCTGTTTTCGGATGGCACCCCTATTGGATGGGAGATGCCTATCAATCCTACAATTATGAATTGCTGTCCCATGTAGCTTTTTTCTCCTACAATATTGATCCCGAAACAGGTAATTTTAATAATGACACGGTTATCGGTCAATGGCTAAATACAGCCTTGGTAGATTCTTGTCTAGCTCACGATGTGAAAGTGTATTTGACTATAACCAACCATACTGAAGAGGGAAATACAACCTTCTTACGAGATGGAAGAGAAAATGGGAGTTGGAGTACACTCAGTAAGAATGTAATAGCCTTACTAGACAAACGAAAAGCCCACGGCGTTGACATTAATTTTGAACTGGTGCCGGCAGGGCTTTCAAAGGCATTGACAGAGTTCATTAAATTTCTTTCAGCGGAATTAGGTGACCGAGATCTTTCAGTGGTTCTGCCTAAACGGAACGTTCCTTGGGGATATCGAACTAGCCGCCCCGACCAACCACCTAAACTGTATGAAATAGGAAAATTGAAAGATTATGTCGATCTTTTTATTTTGACGGGTTATGATTACCACACTGGAGATAGTCGGACTGATGGGCCAATTGCACCTCTATTCAATGATAATAGCCCATATAGTATAGAGAATTCTGTCTATGCCTATCTAGAGGATGGCATTCCTGCCAACAAACTTCTTCTAGGTTTACCTTATTACGGAGGAGTTTGGACAAGCCAAACTGCTACTCCTAGGTTAAATGACAGCACTTTTGCCTTTAAACAACATAGAACTTATCGGGCCATTAGGGGACGATATGACGGCAAAGCTAAGATTGTTCATGAGGATGAAAAAACGCTAAGCTCCTTCTATGCCTATTGGAATGATGAGGATTCATATTATGAGAAAATCTGGTTTGATGACACTTTGACGTTGGGCCTTAAGTACGATTGGGTTCTAAAGGAGAAACTAAAAGGAGTTGCTATATGGGCTTTGGGATATGACAATGGATACCCTGAACTTTGGGAGCTTCTAGGAGAAAAATTCTCGGCGGATACAGTAACAATATATAAAGAACCATTTGTGGAGGACCGGGTTTTTAAACTGGCTAGCACATTATATAATTATAAAGATGTGCTTTTAATGGCAGCTATTTTCATTGTTGTGTTTTTAGCAATAGGATTAGTTGTAAGCTTCTTCGATTGGAGAGTACGTGAAGTGTTTTTTAGCAATAAGACCTTACGACTAATCTATCTCTTAGCAGGAATAGCTATTATTTTGGCGGTATATGCTGTCATAAACTACTTAACAGGGTATCAACCGCCTATTAATAGTTGGTTGATCTTGGGGATAGGCCTAGTCGTAGGAGGAAGCTTGGCTGCTATAATCTACAGAAGGTTTGACAAACAGCGTAGTAATCTTCCCTAATATAGAAATATGGATAAGTTGTTAAAGATTATATCGAAAGAGTTCTTGTGGGGGTTAATCACTCTGGTACTAGCTGCACCTTTGTCCTTTTTCTTTATGTCCGGCTTGGATTTAGTTTCGAAAGAAGAAAATTTCACAGAGAACGAAAAAATATTCGTACTCGAATTGTTTTTTATTATTTATATTTTTAATTTTATAGGAATCTATTTAATAAGATTCATTTATATGGCCATCAGAACCTTGGCCAAGAAAGAATAAAACGCACTATACCTCTTCATTGGAACACACTCAGTAGTTTTAGTCTCCAAATAGAGTTTTGTAATCTTACAATTGCATTCAGTTAAGTCTCAATTTTAGAAATAAGTCTATTCATAATTAGAATTCTTTTCATCAACATGAAAGAATTCTAAACCCTATCATACTGTCTATTCTAATGATAAGTTTGCATTAGGGGGGAGTAAATAGCTTGATATAACAAGCTGTTTACTGAGCAAGTATTGCTCAAAAAATAAATAATGTCCTTAATCAGTAATGGTCCACTGGTTAAACTGGATTTGTATTACCCTTAACCTGCGGTTGGTATAAGTTTTCTGCCTTAGGGTGGTTGCCTATTGCCAATCTGCAAAGCAGCAGGAATGATTCACAAAGTACTGCCAGTTATTACAACTGAGCTAAATGAGTATTTCGTTAGGAAATTCAAATTACCTCCTAACCCTCCATCTGTATTGCTATCGGAGTTAGTTAACCTCGATGGCTCAGTTGCTGTGGAGGGAAAAAATATTGTGATTGCTACATTGATCAATGTGGAGCAAGAACGTACAAATCTCAATATGCCGCTGAGCAAGACTCGGCAAATGAACCCACCTATCAATATTATTCTACACGTCCTATTTTCAGCTTATTTTCCTTCAAGTGGTTCTAGTACAGCTAGTTATACTCATGCTATGGCATTTTTGTCTGCGGTCATCGGTTTTTTTCAAGGTAAACAAGTGTTTACTCCGCAGAATACGCCAGGTTTGGAAACTGGGGCCGTAGAAAAGATCACAATGGAGATTGTTAACCTGGATTTAAGAGAGTTAAGTAATTTTTGGACAGCGGTTGGGTCTAAGCACCTACCTTCTATACTGTATAAAATGAGAATGCTGTCTATAACCGAAGACATGATTACTGGTGAAATTCCTCAGATTGAGGGTATCGGTGGAACTATTAATTCCTAATTCAAAATCATACATGACAAAAAAATACGCCAAGTTATTCCAATTGGGCTTACACCATACTTTTTATGCTGAGAAAATTGCGCGTAATCTTAGCATTGAGCCTACTCCTTTTTCCAAGATGCTAATGAGGAAGTATGATCTACGTATGGTGAATCAAGCTGATGGAATTTCCATCTATTATGGGGAAGATGGAAGGCAATCTATCGCCAACTTACTCACAGGCAGTATTAAATTGAGTTTTCTACTTAAATCTAATGATCCCTATTTTATCAATTATACAGCGCTGCCATTATTAGGGCAAGAAGACAAGAAGTATAGCTTTAGTAATATAAGAAATATGACGCCAAGTCCTGAAGCACAAGCTCTGCAACTAAAAGAGTTTGTGGGCCTTGAGGATAGTTTAGCGTTCATTCCAATGTATTATGAGTACGAATTGGAAGTCGATACCACTAGCGTAGATTTTACCTTAACAGATATTCGTTCGAAGCAAACTCGTGCTCAAGAGTTAATAGGATGGGACATTCTTCCTCAAGAGAGGGGTATAGATGGGAACGTGATGAAAAAACCACTCTTGCGTTTTGATTTATCAAGAGAAGCCTGGGGTAGATATGAATTGGCCATAGAAGAAGCTACTCCTATTCACTTTGGGTTATTACCGGGCAATTTATTTCCTCAAGTTATGGGTATGATTGAGATAGTAGTCGGTCAGCTTATTCAAGCGGATGGGACACAGGTCAATTTCCTCATAAAAGATGAAGAAATACACCCACAGGACTATACCATTACTTTTGATGCAAGAAAAACGACTTGGCGATATTACCTGATCAATCGCCATCAAATCAATACGGAAACGATAAGTATTAATGAAGGGTTGGCGGGACAAGCTAATGGAGAAAGTAATGAAGTAGCGTTAATTAGGCCTATAGAACTCAATGGCAAATTATTAACCAATGGAGAAAGTGCCACTTTGATCGAACTCAGTGACGCTAGGGTTTTGCAGGAGCGTCCCTCTTCTTTTTTGCACTTAGTGCTTAGTAGTACAGATATAGATTCAGGTGATACCTCTAAGGTGAGTATCAACCTACCACTAGCTGGAACGAAACAGATTCAACCTGAGATACAAGAAAATACCGTCCCTGATCAGGCAGAAGAAGAAGAGCTTCTTCAAAAAAGAACAGAAGGAAGAGATCTTGACATTAGCGATACTTCTACAGGAGGATATCCTAAGCATGTAAAAGAAATCCAACGCGTATACTCCGACATATACGTGTATTTATAATCATCAAAACCCAATCGACATGGCGAAGGTTTATGCAACCCCTGGCGTTTATATCGAAGAAAAAAGCGCCTTTCCCAACTCTGCGGTTCCCGTTGCTACCGCAGTGCCTGCCTTTATCGGTTATACCGAAAAGGCGATGAGGGACAAAAAGGATATAACGAACATACCCACTAGAATTTCATCCTATGGTGAATATCTGATGTATTTTGGCGAGGGACCGAAAATCACTTATGATATTGAGGAAAATGCCAAAACGATCTACAAGCTTACCGCAAAACCAGAAACTCGTTTCTTTATGTTTAATTGTCTGAAATCCTTCTTTGCGAATGGAGGATCAGACTGTTATATAGTATCTGTTGGTAGCTATGATGATACAAAAGCTAAAAGTCATTTCTCAGGAGAAAAGGAAGAAGAGGGTGAAAAGATTCTCATTGGGATTACTGCACTGAAAAAGTATCCGGAACCTACTATGGTTGTTATTCCTGATGCTGTACTGCTGAGCAGAGAAGATTGTTCTTCTTTACAACAGCAAATGTTATTGCATTGTGGCCAGGATATGCGTAGTCGCGTAGCAATTTTAGATATACACGACGGATTTAAAAAGCGAACCAATGCCCCAGACAGTTCAGATGTAGTTTTTGATTTTCGCGAAAAAATTGGCACTAATTTCCTTGATTTTGGTGCAGTATACTATCCTTGGGTACACACTACTATTACTGGTGCGGAATCTGTAGATTTTACTAATGTTGATAGCAGCGCAGAAGAGAACTTCGTTGGTATCTTGAATAAGGATACTGAACAGACAGTAGTGGATGGTTTATTAAATGCGGAGAGAGCCCAAGAGATTCAGAAGCAGTATAATAAGATGAGTACTGCCCGGGTACATATCAGTCAAAAGGATTACTTTGAAGCTGTCGGGAAACTCCTGAAGCAGCTTGAAAAAGTAAATGCAGATAGTGTAGAGGATCTAAAAACGAAAATGGGTGAAGCAGAAGCAGATGTACTAGCCTTATTACAAAAAGCAGGGCTAGGGAATTTCGTAGACAAAACCACCGACTTGCCAAGCCCTGCTGAAGGAGAAACTCCCGCAGCTCCTGCTGAAGGAGAAACTCCCGCAACTCCTGCTGAAGGAGAAACCCCTGCAACTCCTGCTGAAGGAGAAACTCCCGCAGCTCCTGAAACAACGGTTACAGCTTTTACTGCACAGAATTTCCAACTTCGTTCAGATACCGCCGCCAATGCAGGTACTGATTTAGATGCAATTTTGGGTATAAAGACAGAAGCTGAAGCTATTGCTAAAGAAAGAGTGGATGTGAAAACCCTGCATCAGACCCTGCTAGCGATCAGTCCTTTATATAAGGCCATATTGACTAGCTTACGAGAGGACTTGAATCTTCTTCCTCCTAGTGCTGCTATGGCTGGAATTTACTCTATGGTCGATAATAATATAGGCGTTTTCCAATCACCTGCAAATGTAAGTGTTGGCTCGGTAGTAAAACCTGCTGTTAACTTGACGAATGATGAGCAAGAAGATCTCAATATTCCATTGAATGGCAAAGCAGTGAATGCTATTCGGACCTTCCCTGGTAAAGGCGTTTTGGTATGGGGGGCACGTACGCTAGATGGCAATAGTCAAGACTGGCGATACATCAGTGTGAGGCGTACCGTGATCTTCATCGAGCAATCGATCAAATATGCGGCAGAAGCTTATGTCTTTGAACCGAATACAGCTTCTACTTGGACCAATCTTAAGGCACTCGTGACTAACTTCCTCACCAATGTATGGCAACAAGGTGCATTGGCCGGTGCGACAGCCGAAGATGCCTTTAGTGTGGATATTGGTTTAGGCGTGACTATGACACCCGTAGATATCCTGGATGGTTATATGAAAATGACGGTTAAGTTGGCAGTGACTCGTCCAGCTGAGTTTATCGTGATTACGTTCCAGCAGCAAATGCAGAAGTCTTAAGTATCAATTAATGTTGTTAACATCTGAATTGCAAGTTCTTTTTGCAATTCCTTAAAATAAAAAATTATGGCAGGTGAAAAACAGGAGGCTCCTTGGCCCGTACCCAAGTTTCACTTTAAAGTAACTATTGGTGATAAAGGCGAAATAGCCTTTCAGGAAGTATCCGGTTTGGATACTGAACATGATATTATCGAGTACCGTGCAGGAAATAGCATCGATTTCTCCACGGTGAAGATGCCTGGTTTGAGAAAGGCCAGCGATATCTCTTTGAAGAAAGGGATGTTTAAGGACGATACAGCCTTGTTTGATTATTTCATGGAAGTAAAAATGAATACGATCAAGCGAGAGACGGTGACCATTCAATTATTGGATGAAGAGCATAATCCAATGTTCACATGGACATTGAAGAATGCTTTCCCTATGAAGGTTACCAGTACGGATATGAATGCACAAAATAGTGAGGTAGCTATTGAAGAAATGACTTTGGCGCATGAAGGCTTAACTTTTGAGAAAGTATAAACTAACTCATGGGGATTCCAAATCCATTGAATAACTACCTTCCGCCGGTTGGGTTTTACTTTGCCGTTAATATTTTAGATAAAAAAGTCGGAGCAGGAGCTGCCATGGACGCCGCCTTTCAGGAGGTGTCCGGCATCTCTGCAGAATGGCAAACCGAAGAAATCCAGGAGGGAGGAGAAAACCGCTTTTCTTATAAGGTACCGGGTAGGGTTAAGTATGATAACCTGGTATTGAAAAGAGGATTGGTGGTTTGGCCTTCTCCTCTAGGGATATGGTGTCGCTATCGGCTGTCCAATAGCCTCAACAACATCAAAGCCTCAGATAAGCTTAGTCCCAAAAATATCATGGTGCAATTGCTAGATGCTAATAGTAAAGTACCGATTATGGCCTGGTTTTTTTCCGGTGCATTGCCCTTGAAGTGGGAAGTGAGTGAATTCAAATCTCAAGATAGCTCCATCGTTGTTGAGACTTTGAGTTTTAGCTACAATTACTTCAAAACAGTGGAAGGAATCGGAAGTTCTTATCTATCGACTTAAAATACTGAATTATGCCAGTTGAAATTAGGGAATTAGTAATACAAGCTCGAATGGATGAACCTGATCTATCACCAGCAACTCAGCAAGAAGCTTTGTTGGTAGAAGGTGCAGAGGAAGGGGAGGTAAGTTTAGAAGACTTAGAGGATCTCCGCGCTGCAATTCTCTTAGAATGTAAGGATTACATTCAGCAATACCTTGAAGATAGAGCAAGAAGATGAGTTTTACTAAGGCAAAATCTAATCTAACTTCCTTTGCTACGCAAAGCGCCCAGACTTCTGCGGCCTTTGCCTTAGGCAAGGCTATGGAGGCTATTGAAGCATTGTCTTCGGAGTTTACCAAAATGAAAATCATTTCTTACAAACTGCAAGTTGCTAAGAACGGTACGGCAAGTTTTGTAGACCGAAAAGAAATGAAGGTTACTGTAAATCCTGCTAGCTACACAAGGGCCTTTTCTTCGCACTCCAGTGGAGGAGGAGGGAGCAAAAAACGTAAGAGGCGCCGAAAAAAGAAGGACGTAAATGGGAAAATCATTCCTTCGAAGGTAATTGAATTTACAGAAACACTGAGTTTTGACCTGTGGTTTGATAGCACAGGAGCCATTCCCGAGAGCAAGCCCGTGGCGGAGCAATTAAAGCAGTTAAAAGCTTTATTGGTGCATTATGACGGCACTATACATTCTACTAGGTATGTAAAAATCCTCTGGGGAGACCTAGATTATAATGGGCTTCCAGGTTTCATTGGTCAATTGTCCAGTTTATCTGTTGATTATCAATATTTCAGCCGAGATGGTTTGCCTTTAAGGGCTAAAGCCTCCTTATCTTTTTCAGAAATTGTAGATAGTGATTTGAAGGCCAAAGTTCAGAATGAACAGTCACCGGACTTGACCCACAGCAGGATAGTAACAGCGGGAGATACATTGCCATTATTGTGCTTTCAAATCTACGATGATCCGGCATATTACCTTCAAGTGGCGGAAGCTAATGGACTCGCTCACTTTACAGATTTGGAGCCGGGGCAAAGAATCTTTTTCCCGCCTTTGGAAAAATAACCTCCATTTCTAAACACCTAAAACGATGCCTACATCACCCTTATCAGGAGCTATTGATAATGTAACAGTTGTTGTAAAAGTGGGTGGAAGCCCTGTGGAAGATACAATTAGTATCTACTCTATTCGCATTGAGAAGGAGATCAACAAAATAGCCACTGCAGAACTCCAGTTTATCATCCCACTGGGTACTGGTGATGATACCTCCTTTTTCTTATCGGAAAAAGATGCCTACGCACCCGGACAGGATGTAGAGGTTTCTATTGGATATCACAGCAATGAGGAAAAGGTATTTGAGGGAATTATCGTAGCTCAGCAAGTACGTGGTCGATCAACTGGAGAAAATGTGTTGATCCTAAAATGCAGCCACAAGGCAGTCAAACTGACAGTAGGACGCAAAAGTGCCTACTTCAAAGACAAAAAAGATAGCGAAATCATCTCCAGTCTTATTTCTGATGGAGGGTTGACCGCAGAGGTGGAAGCCACTACATACCAGCATAAACAATTGATTCAGTATCAAAGTATAGATTGGGATTTTATTATGAGTAGGGCCGATGCAAATGGATTGCTGGTATACACCGAAAAAGATAAAGTGTTTGTTAAAAAACCGTTGTCTAGCGGTTCCGCAGACTTGATCTTGACCTATGGCAAAGATGTACTATCGTTTGATAATCGTTTGGAATCTCGTTTCCAAATGTCAAAGGTAACTTGCAAATCTTGGGATATGAAAACCCAAGCTATGATTGAAAATGCATCTCAAGAACCTTCTTTAGCAAAACTTGGTAATCTAAAATCAAAAAAGATGGGCACAGATGTGTCCATCGGAGAGGCTAAGGTAGAAGTATCAGGGCCTATAGAAAAGGCTGAATTGAAAGACTGGGCCAATGCCCAATTACAACGAGCAAGAATTGCAGGAAAAAGAGGACATATTACTTTTGTTGGAAATGCAAAACCCAAGTTGAATACGTTGATTAAACTTGCTGGCTTTGGGAAAAGATACAATGGAGATGCATTAATTAGCAAGATATGTCATGAAGTTAGTGAGGGCTCTTGGCGTACCTCGATTGAATATGGATTGCCTCCAGAAATGTACATCGAACAAAGAGCTATTAGTGTGCTTCCAGCTGGTGGATTATTGCCTAGCACCAATGGTTTATTAAATGGAACTGTGAAGAAAATAGATGCGGATCCAGGCGGAGAGCATCGCATACAAGTCGATGTGCCAGTCATCGCTCCCTCTGGCGATGGTATTTGGGCTCGACTATCCAACTTTTATTCGACTAAGAGCAAGGGCGTGTTTTTTATGCCCGAAATTGGAGATGAGGTGGTACTGGGTTTTTTGAATGATGATCCTCGCTATCCTGTTATACTGGGCTCCCTATATAGCAGTAAACTTCCCCCTCCTTATACAGCAGACACTGACAATTCCATTAAAGCCATTGTTACGAAGAATGATTTAAAACTGGAATTTAACGATAAGGATAAGGTTCTAACAATTGAAACGCCCGCCGGCAACAAGTTTATCCTGTCTGATAAGGATAAATCGATAACTACACAAGATCAGAACGGGAATAAGATAGTAATGGCTGATTCGGGGATCACTATCAGTAGTGCTAAAGATATTACGATGAAGGCTACTGGTAAGATTGATATTACAGCTAGTCAGGCTATCAGTGCTAAATCATCTGGAGGTGATATTTCTGTTCAAGGATTGAATGTAAACCTTAAGGCTCAAGTTGCTTTATCCGCACAAGGCTCTGCATCCGCAGAATTGAAAGCCAGTGGACAAACTAGTGTAAAGGGAGCCATGGTAATGATCAATTAATCAGATTCAAGAAATAAAATAACCTTATGCCACCAGCAGCAAGACTAACGGACATGCATACTTGCCCTATGCAAACACCGGGATTACCTCCGATTCCGCATGTAGGTGGGCCAATTGTAGGCCCAGGGGCCCCAAATGTACTTATTTCAGGGTTACCAGCTGCGGTAATGGGAGATATGTGTACTTGTGTTGGACCGCCAGATTCTATTGTCAAAGGATCTGCAACAGTAATGATTGGAGGAAAACCTGCGGCTCGAATGGGAGACACCACTGCACATGGTGGGACCATAGTATTAGGAGCACCAAATGTGATGATTGGAGGTTAAGTTTATAAATATGAATGAGATATTTCAAAACCCACAAGAAGACAAAAGAGTTGTAAAGCAATCTTTCTTAGGTAGAGGGTGGAGTTTCCCTCCTACTTTCCGCTTGCAAACGCAGACGGTAGATATGGTAGAGGAGGATGAGGACATTCGCCAAAGCCTCCAACTTTTGATTGCCACTTTACCGAATGAACGGCTCATGAATCCTACTTATGGTTGTGATTTAAATAGCTTGGTTTTTGAGCGAATTTCGCAAAGCCTCCAGCAAGAAATCATAGCTATGGTTTCTATGGCCATTTTGCGATTTGAACCAAGAGTAGATGTCAATGAGATAATGGTCCGAGTTAGTCCTGATGACTTTGCTACTTTATTTATACTGGTAGACTATACAATCCGAACTACTAATTCCAGAAGCAATATGGTTTTTCCTTTCTATTTAAAAGAAGGAACAAATATCTCAAACTTATAATATATGACCAATCCAAACAATAGGATGATGAGGTCCTTCGGGACATCAAGAACTGATCGGGCGTTGCATGCGCTTGATCCAGCTTCTGCTCCTATTGATGAAAGGTCGCCACAAGAACTGCTAACTCTTGCCACCCGTTTTGCTGAATTACTCCAATATTACAATGAACATGATGAACCCGTTGGAGATTGGACCCCATTCCTAGTGAATGATATCAGCAGTTACTTAGCACAAGTACTGAGTTATAGATTGGAGGGCCGTTTCTCTGTACTAAGTACCACCTTTAAAGCGGCCAGGATTGCACTCGAACTAAGCGAAAAAGAGGAGGGGTTAAAACAAGTTATTTCCAGCTTGGTAGAACTTGTTAGTATGATGAATGATTGGTATGTAAAGGCTAGTAACTTGGAAGTGTCAGGTCAGGATCATTCTTTGCAGCAAATTTTAGCAAAGGCAATCAAGGAAGAATTGGCCAGTCAATGGGCACTCTTGCAGTCGGTAATTGATGCTTCGAACACCGATCCCCAGATTAGATTGAATTATGTTTTAGATGATACAACTTTGTTAGCTTTTCATCGAGATTGGAGGCTTCAGGAAACCCATGAAGAATTTAGTTTCTTAGATGAAGAGTCAGCAAAGGAGAAAGTCAATTATGCCCTGACAACCCTTAATGGAATATTTGAAAAACTATCTACTACACTATCCTTTGTCCATGTTCAAGCACAATATCTTTTTGAGCAATCTTTGACTAGTAATGATAACCACCAACCTGATATCGGACTCCTACTTAGTTTTATTGATTTATTTGGGTATGCTCAAGATTATCTGAATGATTTGACGCAGAAGCATCTGAATCATTACTATCTAAATGTATTGAAGCAGACTATTCAGCCTGCGGAGCCCGATAGCACTATTGTTCGATTTGAGTTGGCTGATCACGTACAATCACACCTGATTGATAAAGGTACGCTACTATTGGCAGGGATAAATCAGGATGGGATAGAGTCTCACTATGCGACTCAGCAAGCCTTATTGGTTTCTTCAGCTAAGATTGCCTCTTTGCGAACGATATTTGTTAGTCGTAATCAACTGATTGGAGTGGGGAGCTCTTATAGTTTGATTTCGAATATATATAAAGCAGAAGTAGCAAACTCAGGGGATGGAATGGGAGGAGTATTCTTAGGAAAAGACAAATCTTGGCCCATATTTGGTGAGGAACAATTGGATAAATCCACTGATGAAAGGCGGATGCAAAACGCCTCTGTCGGGTTCGCGATTACTTCCCCAGTACTACGTCTGGAAGAGGGAGAAAGAGAAGTTGTTTTGCAATTCAAAATGACCCCTCCGTCCTTGGCACTATTTCAGGATTTAATTGAGGACATTAGCCAGAATGAGAATATCCCTATAGATACGGTCTTCTATCGATTATTTGGAAAAGCAATTAAGGTCTATGGCACGACTACAGAGGGTTGGTTTCTGATCGAAAAATACTTGGTTTCACCACCGAGTGATTGGAAAAGAGGATCTATTGATCTTAACCTAAAACTCTCGATTAATGATTGTCCATTACTCGCTACAGAAGCTCCCTTGGAATATGACTATCAAAGTAGATGGCCTCTACTCAAAGTTATTATTAGTGCAGGAGAGTCGATATATAATTATTCCTTTTTAAAGGACCTCGAAGTTGAAACCATTACTATAACCGCAGAGGTGAAAGGGCTTAAGTCTTTAACGCTGATTAATGAGAATGGACTTTTGGACAATTCAGCACCATTTTTCCCCTTTGGCCCTATTCCTACCAAGAATAGCTACCTATTGATCGGGAATATAGAGCTGTTCACCAAACCAATCACGGCTGTCACCTTCAATTTAGAATGGAATAACTTACCTGAAGAAGAAGGAGGGTTTAGAACCTATTTTGAGGAGTACATGGGGGATGACGGCTCCCTAGAAACAGGAGACTTTCAATGTCAACTAAGTGCCCTATCAAACTACCAGTTTTTACCAACAGAAAAACCTAAAAGGCAGACTTTTTGCCTTTTTTCATCAGTTGAAGAGACAGGAGAATTACAATCTTTTAGCCAGATATCAAAACTAGATTTCGAAACGCTGGCATTGCAAGCAGATTATCAGATGGTTGAATTACCTGAATATAACAACAAAATCAGATCAGGTTATTTTAGATTACAACTGAGTAATCCTCCAATGTTGTTTGGTCACAAGGCTTATCCTCGTCTTTTTGCTAGAACCATGATGTCCAATGCTCAGATTCGACCAGGGAAAGGAGAACCCAAGGACCCTCCGAGGGAGCCTTTTTCTCCCATGTTGGAAAAAGTAACAATCGACTATAAGGCGAGTTCGGTCATAAACTTGAAGGATCTAGAGGGATGGACCAATTCTCTGGAGCAGGATGAAAGGATATATAAGATCCATCCATTTGGAACGGAAGTTATTTTCAAGGATGGAAAAGCTCAAGACCAATTCTTATTACCTCAATTGGAGGAAGATGGCTATTTGTTTATCGGTTTAGAAGGGCTCAGTCCTGGCCAACCCCTTTCCTTCTATTTCACCATTAAGGAAAGTAAGGCACCATTGAGTAAGTCCATTAAGGAATTGAGATGGAGTTACTTGAACCGGAATAAATGGTACTATTTTGAACCAGGTCAAGTACTTGCAGATATGACCGAAGGTTTTACCACAAGCGGTTTGGTGATCTTAGATATTCCTATAGACATAAGTACAGGGAATTCTTTGCTCCCCGCAGAATATCATTGGATATGTATAAGTGTGACGGGAGGATTAGAGAATATCGGTCGTATGGAGAAGGTGCATCTGCATGCTGTCCCTGTATCCTGGGTTGATAATGGCGATCCTCAGCACTATCAATCAGGAATAGATCTTCCTAGAATACAAGAGTTGATCCATCCACATGCGGCGATTGGTGGAGTGCATCAGATTGAAGCCTTTCAAATGCTGAAAAGCCCAGAAAGGACAATAGATTTTTACACACGAGTCAGTGAACGATTAAGGCATAAGGGGAGGGCAATTGCTGCTTGGGATATAGAACATTTGGTTTTGCAAGAGTTTCCCAGTGTACAGCAAGTTAAATGTATTGGAGCAGCAAGTTATCCGGCTTATGTAAATGCTGGATCTGTAGTAGTTGTCGTAATCCCTAGAACCGACGGAGAGGAGGCAGAGCCAACTTTGGGTTTCCATGTTTTGCAGCAGATTAAAGAGTATTTAGAGGAGCTGATGAGCCCTTTTGTTACGCTGGAGGTAATTAACCCAGTTTATGAAAAACTGAAGATAACTTGTAGTATTCTTTTGGAGGCTGGCTTAGAGCAAGAAAGAGGATCGCTTCTTCAACAACTCCAATTGGAATTACTCCACTTCCTTTGCCCTTGGACTAAAGGAAGACCTGTTGCCTTGGGTAGCCAAGTATCTAAAAATGATATACTTCGCTTTATAAGAGACAGGCCATATATAAGATTTGTCACTGCTTTTTCTATAGTTCATGTTTATGAGCAGACAAACGATCAATTTACATTAGAAGATACGGCAAAATCCGGTACAAGTTTGGATAGAATTTGGGCCAGTAAGCCCTGGAGTGCACTCGTGCCCGTAGAGCAACACCAGGTCAGTTTCCTCAAAAGGGACTTTTATGCTCGTGCAGAGGTGACAGCAATCGATAGTATGCGACTAGGAACGGATTTTATCGTACTGGAAGAAAAAGATGATTCAGATACTGTTGAAGTAATGGGAACACAACCAAGTACTTCCATTGATGATGATGATTGGTACATCACTTTTTAATTAGCATAGTGTTATGACCTTGTTTAATAGAGAAACCTTAAAGAATTTTTTTCGAAAAGGGCGATTTCCTTCAGAAGCCCATTTCTCTGCACTGATTGATTCTACTATCAATAAGATTGATGATGGATTCAATAAGACGGAAGACAACGGCCTACAGGTTTCTCCTCAAGGTAGTTCAGATAGCCTGGTCAGTTTTTTCCGAACTATTGCGGATGAAAACCCAAAATGGCAGATAGGACTTCGCGATAATGCCGAGGTTGAAGGTTTGAGTTTTGATTTTGTAAAGGAGAATCGAGACGGCAGCCGAACAGAGGAAAACATTCTGTTCTTAAGTGAAAATGGTGAAGTAGGTATTAAGCAATCAAAACCAAGAATGACGCTTGATGTTAACGGGACTTTGGGAATAAAAAACCGCATGGGCACTTATGCATTGGGTGAAGTGGATGGCGATGGACAGTGGTATACAATTATTGACCATCTTACTGGTTTACAAGCTTTTGAAATCTTGGCAATAGTTGAAGGACCTCGCAATCGTGGGCGTTATGCATTGACTCATGCTATAGCTATTTCTGCCTATGGTAAGTCGTGTAGCAGAATTCAGCAGATAAAAGCTACACATCGAAAGCTACTATTCTGGCCTTGGATTTGGGATCAGATTGATTTCAGATGGTCCGGAGATATTTATAATTATGGCTTACAGGTACGAACTAGGTCTCCGTACAAACACCCAGAGAAGGGCGTGAGTAGGATTCAGTACCATATCAATTGCCTATGGAATAGGGATGTTTTTAAAGCGGCCTATGCAAAGACGGACAGGGAGGAAGTCACAAAAGAACCGACAAAAGAGTAAGGGTTATACTTTGGAGGGGACCAAATAAGGACCTAGTCCCCCCCTATTTTGGAGCCGGGGAATAAATTTCGCATGAATTCATGTATTGAGATTAAAATTTACGCCGGCTCCTTTTAACTCTTCAATATAAGTATTTACACAGATATGGCTAAGCCAGTTACCATAAGACGCGAAAAGCCAGCACATGAAAGTTTAGATTATCATTTCCTTAAGACGGAGGGGATAAGACTAGCTCAACAATATGCTGGTGCCAACTGGACCGATTATAACGATCATGATCCAGGGGTTACCCTATTGGAATATCTGTGTTATGCCATTACTGATGTTGCCTATCGCACTAGTTTTCAGATAGAAGATCTCCTATATGCCAAATTGGAAGGTGGTGAGAAAACTTGGAGCAATGCTTTTTATTCATCTGCCGCTGTACTTCCTTGTTCCCCATTGACTAGAACAGATTATCGTCGGTTGTTGATATCCAAATTTGAAGCCATCAAAAATGTATGGGTAGCCACTGCCAAGGATAGTTTATATGAGGGACTCCTAGATATCAAATTACAATTAGGGGAAGATATTAAGATAGGCGCAGAAACTATAAAAGAAGAGGTTGCTGAATTCATGTCAGCGCATAGAAACCTTGCCGAGGATATTAACAATATTGTCATTTTGGACAGGCAATACCTTTCTCTTAAAGCAGAACTAGCTATCGAGTTAGATGCTTCTGAAGAGTTAGTACTAGCCACGGTCTTACATGATGTAGAGGAATACCTAAACCCTGAAGTTAAATATAGAACGAAAGAAGAGTTACTGGAAAAAGGGCTTAGCATGTCACAGATCTTTGATGGCCCTAAACCCATACATGGGTTTCTATTATCAGATGAACTTCCGCCACTTACCAATGCGGTGTATATCTCCGAAATCCGAGAAGTAATCTTGGCTGTTCCGGGTGTTCAGGCAATTCACCTTTTGGAAGTCACCTTAAATGGTGCAGTAAGCAGAAGAGACGAGATTGGTATTCCGCCCAATACTGTCTTAGTATTAGACCCTGAGTTGAAGAAAATAAAAACTCGGGATGATACATTCCAAGGAGCTATAGACCTAATAAAACTATATAAAGGATCAATACAGGCAATCCCGAATGAAACACGAGCATTCCAAATGTATCATTCTATCACCTGGAAGGAAAAACAACTGTATCGCCTTCGATTAAAGCTGGATGATGTCATTCCTCGATCGAATAAGCTACTCAAAGATATTAGAACTTACTACTCTTTCCAACGCTATTTGCCACATGTGTATGGTTTAGGAGATGCTGGAATCCCACAGAATGCTGATAATCTTCGGAAAGCGCAAGCCAAACAACTAAAGGCATATTTATTGATTTTTGAACAATTCCTATCAAATTATTTAGCCCAACTGACACAAATTCGAGAGTTGTTCTCTATCGGTATAACTGAGGAAGAAGAAAAATTGAAAGAGGAGGAAAAGTTTTCACCCAAAGGAAGTAGCAAAAGCCCAGTAGATTATTCATCTACTTATTTTGTACAATTGCCCTCGGATATTCCTGATATAGGTCCAATTATTCGGACCACGGGTGCAGGCGAAAAAATAGAGTTCGCTACGAAAAAATGGCAGGAGATTATTACAGAGTTTGATGATGTGGGGAAACGGAAAAACCAGTTTTTAGATCACTTACTGGCACGCTTTGGCGAAACGTTCAAAGGAGATATTTTAAAGAAAATGTATGAGCTTGGAGATATTGAGAATTTAGATAATGCTCTTATAGAGGCTAAGACTCATTTTCTGCAAGACTATATTCAACTGAGTAAATATAGAGGAAAGGGATTCGATTACCGGAAATCGGCCTGGGGCAGAAAAGAAAATACGACGGGATTCAAGCGTAGGATTTGTGCCATGATGAATATGGCAAGTTATGAAGACCGTTCACTATTACCCAAGAATGTTTGGGGACTAAAGTCGCTAAAACTGAAAAATAGTGGTAATGAAAAGCATAGATTACCACTAAAAGTGATGCTAAATAGTGGAACCGATGAAACCCATTATGAGATCAAGGAACGTTTCGGAGGGTATGCATTATACTTTCGAATATCTTCTAGTCAGGAACAAGGAAAACTGGTGATACAAGCCAAGACTAGATCAAAGTGTGATACTGTGAAAAGGGAGCTGATACAGCAGTTGGACTTGATTAACCAAAATAGCAAAGGTTTTTTCCTTCTAGAGCATATTCTACTCAGACCGTTGAAGCCCAAAGGTTGGAAATTGAGATTTCATATCCAATGGGAAAGTACAAGTCCTTCATTGGATATCGTTTTTGAAAGCCTTCGTTTTGCACCCCTAGGTCAGCTTAAGACAATTGGAGATAGTTTGTTGTTGATCGCTTCCAACCCGAATAACTTCATTTGCTTGCCAGAGCAAAAGCAAAAGCCAGGTAAATGGTTCATTGTTCTTCAAGACAATAAGCGGCCTATATTGACAACGAGAGCTATTTTTAAGGACAAAACCCAAGCAGAGTCCCAGATAGAAGCGATTGCGGATTTGATTCGCCAGATCAAAGACCAGGATGGAGACTTTGTGCCTAGCTGGGACACCTTTAACAATTGGATCGATTTCAAGCTAGACCCCATCCAGCAATTTCAACTAAGTAGTGATTTTTATTCTCATCGAGTTAGCCTTATTGTTCCCAATTGGGGCAAATCTTTTCAACAACAGGAAGTGCGCAGTTTTTTTGAGTACGTAGTCGGAGAGCAATTACCAGCTCATCTTTTGGCGGATATCCATTGGTTTAGCGTACAACAGATGACAAAGTTTGAGCCTATATACAGGAATTGGCTAGCTGAGAAGTCAAAAGGAAATCCAGATTTGACAGCACTTGATCGATTATCCATTGAGTTGTCCGAACTACTGGTTCGTCAAGAGGATCATCGAAAAACTATAAAGAACTTACAAGCAACACAATCAAGTTCCCAAGTGCGGAAAGCAAAAGCCATTGACCAGGCACTCTTTGAAGAATTTCGTTTTGACGTCTATTTTCAAGAGAATAACCTCCAGATTATAGAAGGAATCGGAGCAAAGATCGAACACGTGTTGAAAAGTGCTGGTATTAATACATGGGAAAAAATTGTATTCAAAGGGAAATATGAAATCGAAAAGGTTTTGCTGTCCCAATTAGGGAAAAAAACCCTACAAATTCATCGTTCCAAGATCGAAAGTTGGATCACGCAAGCTCAGTATGCCACTAATGCCAACTGGGATGAACTTATATTACTCCAGAAGAAGTTGAATAAAAAACGACCAGAAGATCCAGATTCACCTGCAAAGATCGAAGAATTGGCGAAGCGTCACTTTTGAATTAAACAAACCTGATGGCTACTTCCCAACAACATATTATCGGGCGATGTAAAGTGCAAGTGGACCTTCCCTCTCGAAGGGAACAAGACTATTTATTCGAGTTGATTAGTCATCTAAGTCAGGAAAAGATTCCCAAAATATTAAGTAGTGTTTTTGATCGATTGATCGCCAGAGATAAGTATGTGCAAATTGAAAAGATCGTTTTGCAGTTGGGACAGATCAGCGTTGAGAATTTCGAGCGTTTGTTTTTAGAGAAGCTAGAAACGGAATTGACTCTGATTTTGGGCACCCTAAAGAAAGCCGCTTCTCAAGAGACACCAATACCTAAACATTTGGTCTTAACTGAAGCTGAACAAAACTGGGAATCTCTATCTACTTTTCTAGATAAAGGACGGTTTTCCTGGCGAGATGGTTCAACAACAAAGAATATTGAGCAGTTGATCCAGGTCGTTCTAACTGACCATGAGGGCTCATCAATCACTAAATGGGATGAAGTACTAGGTTATCCAAATGCTTTAAAGCGACTCTACCAGCAAGCTTCAACTTCTACACTGTGGCAGATTAACCAAAAACTAGTTGTAACACGATACCCTTGGGTTCAATCATTCAGAAAGGAGGTCAACGCCAGCCTAAAGTATCACAACTTAACTGATAAAGAGGACTTAAAAAAAATCGTTGAGTACAGTATTCTACAACTGGCCTTCAAATACAATTTTGTACCCAGTCGTTTCAAACGATCTATACCTTTCTACCAACAGTTTTTGTTCATCATTGCCTTGGAGTTGAGCGTTCCTCTACCTGTTCTTGCCATTCATTTATTGACTGTGATAGATGAAAATGCAATTCAGGTTCATCTTAGGTTTAGGCAAAGCCTACGGAAAATAGCGAAACAGAGGATTCCCGTTAAGCTTGAAATAACTGCATCGGCATTTATTTCGGAAATCAAGAAAGATGGTGCATGGATTTCGCCATCTTCGGCAATATTTGAAATAGCACTGATAGAAAAGAAAATCGGGTTCAAGAAAGCACTATTAAGTTTGTTAGCTAAAGAAGAGGTGCTGATTCGAATGACCAAATTACCTCTTTTATTTCTGAAGCAATGTATCCTGGTTTTGGGGGGAGGGAAACTCGAAAAGTTAACACGTGAGTTACAGCGATTTATCCGTAGTAGCAAGGAGTTTTCTAAACTGCAGAAAACAGATCTCGAAAGAAGATTGTATCTATTCTTATTACAGGAAACTGTAAAACGAAAAGGTCGAATTCCAAGTCTTTCTTCAGCAAAACGCAATATTGTTAAAAAGGGATTATTGATTGAACAAATTGAAGAAGATATAGCTGAGAGGCCGATTATTTTCCAGCAGAATTTTTTGGAGCGTCTAGCCTATTTTCTCGAGAAAGGAGTGCTATTGCGACAGCCAAGCCAACGTGGCTTGAATGAAGTTGAAGATCAATTGTCTTTGTTAATGGATCAGCAGGAAGAGTTAATCATATCTGCTCTGCGTGATATTCTGAGAAGAAAAGAGGTATTAGATCGTTTAATTCAGCAGTTTTCTCCTGCGACACATCAAGCCATTTTAATAGCGTTCGTTGGCCCCGATTGCCAGCGTCTTTTGCAATCGATTTCTCTTCTGTCTGAATTGTACTTCGCAACCATTGATATTCGTAATTCATTATATCCTCGGCTAGTAGAATTAGCGCTAAGGCAGGCAATACATGTGGATAGGTCATTTAATTTCAAATCATGGACGACTTCCTGTTTCGCTCTCATGAGTGATGTATCCAAACTAGAAATAGATGAGATAAAAAGTAGGTTCTTGATCGCCAGTTCTTCCTTGCCTGTAGATTCTTTAGGTAGAAAGACACTTTGGCCTCATCTGTTGCTGGGAAGATATTCGGGGTTGAGATCACCTGAGTATCTTAAAAAGCTTTTGCGAAAACCCAGGGCAGAAACGGTGGATGCATTGGAACTTGCCACACTCCAAAAACAGCTGGAAGAAGAAGTAGAGAATGAAAATTTGAAGCTAAGCCTAAAAGAAGAGACAAGAAAGGTTTTGAAAAACTTTCCAAATGAAGGGAATTTAGGAAAATTGATCGGCCAAGAAAACTTGAGACTGCTATTGCAAATAATTGACCCTGCAAGATGGCCGATAGTTTTAACGATTGTACAGGATATGCAAGTATTGAACTGGGGGGAGGAAGATGCAAAACAATTAGAGTTGATAAGCTTATCCGTGTTGTTTGAATTACTAATGGAAGAACATTTTTCATTTGGTCTATTTTGGGATAATTGGAAAAAAAGACTGGCAACACATCGTCAATGGCCATTAAACAAGGTAGAGCAGACATATCAAGAAAAAAAGAGAGATAAGGCTCTATTAAGCCTGATGGAAGGGCCTCTTCAAGAGATATTAAGCGTTGAAGAAAACGCCGAGGTTCAGGAAAGGATAGATGTAAACGCAGTGTGGAGTGAACGCCAGGACCTCCTATTTGGGTTCCTAAGTTCGGGGCGGTTCCCGGCTCATGCTAAAAGATTATCCATAAATGAAATGGAAGCTGAAATTAGAAATTTACTAGAGGAGCATCTTTCGACCTTTAAAGAATATTGTCAATCTCTCGCTTCCAACATTAACCTTGCTTCTAGAATTGCAGATCAGTTTAGTTTGAGTACTCAAAAAAACATACTGATTGGTATGTATGTTAATAGCGGGCCTAATGCAGAAGAGTTACTTCAAATTGAGCGGATTTGTATGGAAGCGGCTCCATCGATTCCTCCGCCTTATTTTTGGAAAAAGATTTTTGATTGGGGAATGCGCCGAATAGGCGAAACATGGGATAGTACGTTACTGCTCCAATATCTAGTAGAAGAAATGGAGCGAGATTACAATGTCGAGGCTAAAAAAACCAAGGAGACTTGGAAGCAGGTTATTCAGAAAGACAGGCTTTATCCTGCTCTAGCAAAATCAATAGAAACAATACTTTCAGTACTCAGTGTGTCTGAAGAACTGGAATTGGAACAATGGCAGAAAGCTTATAAAGTTCCCAATAAGGACTATACAAAATACTTAATAACAGATGCTTTCGAACCGAGATGGGTGCAATCCCAAATGGATAGACTTCGTGCTAGATTACAATCACCTGAAAAGATACAGTGGTGGGATAATACTGCGGAAACAGTTGATGTGATCTTACGGCCATTTGGCAAATATGAACCGGCTATACTTATTCGATTCTTATTGGAGGCTTGGTCAACGCAAGAACAGGAAATTGTTAGGCAATGGCCACTAAAGACAGCCAGGCAGCTTCTACAACATCAATTGAAGGATATAAGCTTTTTTGTAGAAAACAGCTTGAACATTGTTCGAGAGGCATTGGATAAACAAAACAGTATTCGTTTAAAGCGGTTAACTTGGAAAGTGGCCCACTGGGTGCTTGCAAATCAACTCGAGTTTAGCACTCAGCAATATTTAGAAGCGTTTTTGAGAATAATTAAGAGCGTATATCAGCAACCCAATTATGAGCTTATCAAGAAGCTGCAACGAACTGCTGAATATCGTTTTTTTCAGGAAGGTATCTCCTACCAAAGGTTATATGAATGGCTACAAGAACTTCCTCTATCGTATAAAATTGTCACCGAAAGAGATGGAAAAGCAAAGAAAGTAGTCAGTCCCCCGAAAGTGGACAAAGCAGTACAAGGGGCTAATTATGTTGAAGACTTAAAAGCAGACCTAGCCAACTTGACTTACTATCTGCAGTATGGAAGTTTTCCATCCGTTGAGAGCGGATGGAGTCGCTCTGTCCTTATTCAAAAGATAGGGGTGGTTTTGGCACGTCATCCCCAGCAATTAAGAATGCTCATTGCTAGTACATGCCAGGAGGAAAAACAGGCAACTCGTTTATTGGGCTTACTAGGAAATGACCAGAAGCGTAGGCTTCTTCCTCTATTATTGACTAAGCATACGACAGATGTCTTTTTTTACTGGGATGAACTCCGTTTGTTTACCAAGGAAGTTGGTTTATTAAAAGAAGAGGAGGTAACAGAGGTTTTATACGCCCATATCTTAGTATTCCTTGCCAAGCTAGGGAGGCGTTCCTTCCAATCACTAGATTATTATAAGAAGGTCACCGTCTTTATGATGGATAAAAGTAATACCAACTATTGGAGTTGGAAGCAAAAGTTGCAGCAATTCCAGTCGAGTACGCACAAACGTTTCCCTATACTTCAGCAGACAATCCAAAGCATATCAGTGGATGTTGAGGAACAAAAAGAAACGAAAAAAACTAACGACATGGACACTATCGATGACTATATATATATCAATAATGCTGGTTTAATTATACTTTCTGCATTTCTTCCGCGCTACTTTACGACACTGGAAATGTTGGAAGATAAGCAGTTCAAAAGTGACGAAGCCGCCAAAAGAGCTGTGCTATTACTACAATACCTTGCTACCAAGCAAACAGAAACCCCAGAGCATTTACTGGTATTCAATAAAATACTTTGTGGGTTAAGTATTCATGACCCTGTACCATTTTCTATTGAATTGACGGATAGTGAAAAGGAACTTTCACAGTTCTTACTCAATTCGGTATTACAAAATTGGGAGATGATGAAAAACTCTTCCATTGAAAATTTCTGTGGGGCCTTCCTATTGAGAGAGGGGCGGCTAATAGAAGAAAACAAAAGATGGACGCTACATGTAGAGCATAAACCTTATGATATGGTGTTAGAACACCTTCCTTGGACCATATCCATGATCAATTTACCTTGGATGAATAAAAGAATCGATGTAGAATGGCGGACCCAACCCTAGTAAAAAGAAATGTACGATGCCTGCAGATAGAGCTGAGCTGGTTTGAACAAGTTTTGAACGAGCGATTTCGCATTTACTTTCAACAAGAAAGCGAATATCAATCTATTTATGATATTCCAATTCCGAATCTTACGGCAGATGAATCGCTCTATGCACAGATCATTCAACATTATCCCATGTCTGCCGCCGAGCGATTGACTGTATTATTGGCCTTAATACCCCATCTTAAGCCACAATTACTGGATATATTTTTCACGAAGAATAGCCTCTATGATCGTGGATATACAGAATTTGGAGGTATTATCGGCCAGCAACATGGCGGTTTTCTACCTACAGGGGAAACAGCACTTTTCTTGCTTGCTGGCGATGACCTATCCCTTAGAATGCAACTGATGAAGCTCTTTGATGAAAGCCACTTTTTTTATAAACACAATATTCTCAGGCTAAATGGCACCAAACCTGGTGAACCTTTATTGAGTAGCTCACTAGCAATAAGTCAAGAGTATTTGGCTTATTTCACCAATGGCGATAATTATAAACCAAGTTATGGCTCTAGTTTTCCTGCTAAACGACTACAGACGTCATTGAGGTGGGACGACCTAGTGGTGGATAGAAAGATCTTGCGCGAATTACAAGAGATAATGACTTGGATTGAATACCATGAGCATCTGCTTCAAGAGTGGGGGTTGAACAAGAAAATCAAGCCCGGTTATAAGGCTCTTTTTTACGGACCTCCAGGGACTGGAAAAACAATGACAGCCTCCCTGATGGGACAAAGTACTGGTCATGAAGTATACCGAATTGATCTTTCCCAGATCGTGAGCAAATACATCGGAGAAACGGAGAAAAATTTAGCAAATGTCTTTGATAGAGCTGAACACAACAAATGGATATTGTTCTTTGATGAAGCTGATGCTCTATTTGGTAAACGAACGAGCACGAAAGATGCTAAGGATAGGTATGCCAACCAGGAGATTGCCTACTTACTGCAACGCATCGAAGATTTCCCCGGAATCGTTATCCTTGCCACCAACCTCAAAGGAAATATTGATGAGGCCTTTGCCCGCCGGTTTCAATCTATGATCTATTTTCCAATGCCGGATGCAGAACAAAGACTCCGTCTTTGGCAAAATGCTTTTGATAGTGGTTTAACATTGGCAGAGGATGTGCAATTGGAAAAGATTGCGCAGAACCATGAAATGGCAGGCGGGGCAATTATTAATGTGCTTCGATATTGTGCATTGATGGCGGTACGAAGAGGAAGTAATGAGGTGCGCTTAAATGATATCAGGCAAGGCATTTTGAGAGAATTGAGGAAGGAGGGGAAAGTGGTTTAAGAACTATAAATGTTAATGTTCGGAGAAACGATGAATTAAAAGTGGAAAAACAACAACCTCAAAATATCAGGAGTAGTAAAGCTACTGCTAACCAATTCGCTTCAACAGGGAATCCTTCCCAGGTTCTATTCGTGGATAATCGAGATAGTTGGCTTTCTCAATTTAAAATTATTCAGCGCCTATCGGCAGAAAACACCCCGAATTCAAGAGAAATTTCCCAAGACGGTGGTACTCCAAAGCCGGCTGCTCCTTTACATTCAATACTTCCCCTCCAGAGAGTAGAACTTGTAAGAAATGCAGATAATAAAGACGAGAAATTTCACTTGCCAGAGAAGGGAGAAAAGGATGATGGAAGACTAGTAAAGATCTATACACACAACATGGGTTTAGAGGAAATTCCCTGGGGAGAGATTGAACCAAGATTACACAATTTGGTGAGTATTGAAATAGGAATGCTGGATACAGCTGAAAAAAAGGAAATAGAGTGGACGCCAAGTGGAGAGTATAAACCGAAGAGCCGAGAAGATTTATTTGAATACAGCTTGGATGGCCTTGGCAGGACGGTTGAAGTATATGCTTTTATTGACCGAATTACATTGAGAGACCTCAAAGGGTCTAGTGTTTCTTCAGGAGTTAAGAAGAAATTACAGGCTATGCCGGGTTGGCGAGAAGGGAAGGATAATGGAGGACATATTGTTGGAAATCAATTTGGCGGAAGTGGAACACAAATCAAGAATGTCGTGATGCAGGATGCTGATCAAAATACGCAATTTGCTACCCGATATGAGGACCCTATTGAAATTCAAATTCGAGGACAAGGGCAAGCTGATGTAAGATGGGGAGTAGAGTACTATGGCGATTCTTGGCGCCCAAGTTTGATGAGTATTCAAGCTATTTTCCCAAATGGTAAGGTAATGGGAGGAGGGGTGACTAATCCCCCCTCGGAGACTATGATGTTAGCTACTCAGTTGAAGGAAGATCAGCATCCGACCGTACAGCTATTACGAGCCAAATACTCCGAAGAGATTAGTGCTCCTGTAAGAGGTGGGCAAGAGGTGGTTCAATGTTTAACGGCAGTATTGGAAAGTGGCCGAGAAAAAGAAATCCACCTTATGAAAATTGAAGAATTGCAATGGGTTATCGAGCACTACAATGAAGAGTCGCTAACGCACATCAATATTCGGCATGCTGCTCAATCAGCGCTGGATATAGAACAGAGCAAAGATTTAAAAAAATTAGAGGGGAAGTATAGGGGTGAATGGGCCTACCTCCAACGTCTCAAAAGAAGATTTAAAGCTATGGATCCGAATTATCGAATCCTCTCTCTAATCAATATTGTATATCGAGTAGGCATCAAATCAGCAATTCCAGACTTTAAAGATTGGCTGGCATTTTTTGCCCAAACAAAAGAAAAAGTTGAAGATGAAGAGTTTCTGGATTTTATCGTGGAGTTAAGGTCTGCTGAAACACTGATTGATAGAGATATGGACCCAAGGGATCAAATTGCGATTGGAGAGGATAACCAAGTGGGTATGGGCAAATCATTTGATCAAAAAATCATAGGGGGAATCAGAACTCGAAATGTAGAAATTAAACACGTTCGAGCACCGATCAAGGATACCAATCCAATTTGGAATGGTATTGAACATGCAGCAGAAAAATGGACTAAGGGCTTGCGTGGCACAGTAGAAGCAATGGTGATCCTTCGATTTTATCGTACGCCCGATAATGAGTTGGATATTGAACCTATTTACAAAGGCGATGGCATCTATTCAAGTACTGGCGATACAGAAATGCAGAGCATTCAAAAAGATTTGCAAAAAGAACTTGAGGATTATCAAGAGGTGGACGTGATACACTTGTTGTCTGATGATACGGATAGGTATTGGAAGTTCATAAGAACAGCAAAAAAATGGGATTATGAAGAAATTTGAATCCGGTAAAAAATCAAAAATAAGAGGTGCTGCTACGCTCTCCAAAGATGGGGCAAAAGCCTCTATTGTGGATAATTCTGCCAATACCTTAATGCAAATCCAACTTAAGAGTATTGTGGATAATAGCCTTAATACAAATACAATAGAAAACAATAATAAAACTGTATTTTCTAAAGATAAATCCCTTGGAAGCGAAGACCCCATTCAACGCCAAGTAGGGTTTGAATTTCAGACGAATATAGGCTTGATAGATTTAGATCAGAAATTAAAAGAAGGGGCCACACTTAGTGGAGATGAATCCCGTTGGTATATTGTTGCCGATGATGTTAAAGGAGAAACATTGGGGGAATTAGAATTTGTAACCTCTTATAATATTAAGCCTAATGAAATCTATGACGTAATGAAGGAGATCCAAAGTAAGGCACTAGAACTTGGAAGCTTGGAAAAAGAAGAACCCTCCAAGCAATCTATGGAGGATATTTGGCAGAAAGAATTGATGTCTTCATCTGATAATGCTAAGAGTACTTCCGGCAGTGTTACTTTTAAAATAGGGAGCATAGACGGCGTAGATGATATTGATTCTTCAGCTTATGCAACTGGAGATGAAGATGCAGTATCTAAACATTTAGATGAAGAGGAGGAAGAAGAAAAGTACTACGAATATGTTGGAGATGAAGAGGAAGAAGATGTCGCAGAAATGGATGAGAAAGAAATGATGAGATTTATAGCACAAGAGCATACAGAAAGCCCAAAACTGAAAGGAGTGTTTTCCAATGTGGCAGATAGTATTCGAGTTAAGTATCCTGAAAAAGTCATAGCCAATCCTCAAGCTACTATTGATCTTCAGTTGTCGAGGATAAACGACTTATTTATTTTAAGTGGTTTGGGTGGTGTTATACCACAAGATGCATTTCCACGAGCAAAAAGATGGGAACGTTCGCTAAGCGGCGAAAACCCAGAAGAGGGAGAGATGCTCTATCAAATTGCCTTTTTTGTGAAACGAGAAATTGCCAAGTTGACGAAAACCCCAGAGAAATATGAAGGCATTGCGGGGCTGAGTAGCTTGATCTTAAGTTATTTAGTGAGTAACCTCCATACAGGAGGAATGTTGGGCTATGCCAAGCTAATTGCTCCCATTATGGCCCGTACGGATTTTAGCTCTATGTGGCGACTATTACCTGAAGTGGAAAAGAGCCTGTTTCTATTAGATACAGATAGCAGTGGAGATGGGAAGAAAAAAGCGGAATCAAGTGATGGAAAAGATGATGCCTTGATTAAAAGAAATTATGTCGATTGGTTATTAGGTGTCATGACAAACTTTATTCCTTTGCCTACAACAGATACTGAAACAGACCCAACTAAAGTATTTCCAAAAGGCTATGGAGCTCATCTTACTGGTGAAAAAGTGGCCGGCCCTGATCGGAAAGCCTGGCTAGAATCTATCCCAGGTGAAGGAAAAGATCTGCTCTCACCACCTGAGAAAGGTAGTGCATCTATGGGAGAAAAAGACGCTACTAAAATAGGACATGCTATTGTAGAATTAAGACGATTTAAGCAAAACCTACCGATCGAATCCTGGGCCGATTTTGCGGCTGCATTTGTTACCATATATGAGCAACTGGAGTTCTTAAACCCTGAGCCTGTGGTAAAATAATCAGCCCATTTGTGATCCAAGAATTAAACCGTGAACTATGTATCAGTCAACGCATGAAAAACAGGGTACTTCTACAAGCCGAGCGGTTGCCAATCAAGTTTCCCCTAAAACTATTATTGGATCGTTTAGAGATGAGCGTGAAATATTACAGCGACAACGAGAGCTATCACAAGTGATACAAAAGGTGCCCATAAATGCGGGGGGGATACTTGAGTTTTTTGATCCAGATATACCAGCATATTTAAAATTGATAGGCTTCGAAGTAAGACCAGGTGGGACTAATAGAACAAAATATAGAATTCTTAGAACGGGGCGAGAGTTTTATTATGTACCTGAAACAGGCACTTATTTAACACTGGATGAGATCCCAATTGATCCATCCCAGTTGATTACTCCAGAAGAATTATTGGCTTATTCTGGTGGAGATGGAGACGATGGGCCACCTCCTGGAGCAGGTGCTATTGCTATCTTAAAAGAAGTTACTCCAAGGTTAATTAGGTGCTGTACAGGGGAGACTGCCGTTCTACTTCCTTGTCCATTTGCTGACCCACTTTTAGTGCTTCTCCAAGCTTTGGCCAGAGGGGATATCAAAGCTTTAACAGGACATACAGAAGAGTTAGTAGAACTGATCAATGTACTCTCTCGCTTGACTGATATATCTTGGAAAACCCTTGTCTCAACAACGGAATTGAAATCTTTAGGTGCAAGCGGGGAAGAAGAACAAAAAATATATGTCTTAAGTAGGGTAGCATCCAGGTTGATTGAAGTAGCCTTTATTCGTTTGAACCAAAGAGAAATAGGTGATATTGAAGGAGATGCTGATGAAGGGAATGAGGTCATTGCGGAAGAAAGGTATGTTCAGGCACTCCAAGGGCATAAAGATTGGGAAGGGGTTATTGAGTTGGGAGAAATGCTGAGTGGAGGACATGAACATAATGGTGAGAAAACCGTATTTGCTCTTGTAGGCCAGGATGGTTTGGTACTAGCTATTCAGACTAATAATATGCCTGATTCTATAAGTATGCAGCAAGAGTTTCAATTATTGCAGGAGGCCTTTCCTGAGGAAGGTTTACCTACTATCTCTGTTATGTGCTTCGGTAAATATGACGGTTTCCCCGCTATGATTATGCGGAGAGCTGAAATCACCAGTAAGTACATGGTTCGAATTAAGGGAAAAAAAGCAGAACGGTATACACCGCACCCCACCTCAGGCAAGAAAGATTATATGGAGTACGCCAGAGATCATTTAAAGCCTGGGGTTTCTCTGGAGAGTATACAACATATAAAAACAGTCTTACTTAAAAGAAAGATAGCTATTCCTGACTTGCAGTTTTTATTACTAGAAGGAGAGTTTTTGGTTCATGATCCCAATGGAATATTAAGAAATGGAGACGAAGGATTTAAACAGACCCAAGAGAGTAATTTTCTTCTTTTAAATGCCTTTGTAGAGGTTATTCGGGAGTTAGGTCTTGAAGAAGCAGCGAACAGCGATGGTAATGATTCTTCCGAATATTCCGATGAAGACGAGATACCAACTTATGCTGAAGTGGCAGCTACGATCTTGCAGGAAATCCAAGCTATTGAAAAAGAGATGTACCGTAAACCCAAAGGAAAGCAGAATAACCTTTGGAGGGATATCAGAGACAGTTCTTTTTATTATATCGTACTTATGGATCAATTCTTTGGCATTGCAGAAAATCGTGAGAGCTATCCAAATGCTTATGCAAAATACCAATGGGATAGGGAAAACTGGACAGGATTTGAAGATGAAAGATAAAGAGGTACACTAATGTTTTATAGACTTGTAACTGCTACCATTAATGAAAAAACAAACCCATAATATTCAGAATGAGTACTCAAGATCAGCAGCTAATCGAGTAGCTAATACTTATACTAAAAAAAGCACTTCTTTTTCTGACAGGAGGCAAGCTTTTCAAGAACAAAAAGGAATACTCAATGGTATCCATGGAGGGCTTGGTCAAGCGAAGCGCTCTTTGCCCATTCAGTTCTTACGCAAAAAAAGAGATACAAAAATAGTCGATGGATGGAAAGCCTATGAAATCATGACAACAAATGCTACACCATTTTATCAAAATGCATTTGGAAGTGAAAGCCAGCACAATTTAGAAAAAGAGACTAAACTTTTGGCATTAGGGAATTATATAGGTCGATTCAAGGCGAGAAATATTGATCCAAGTAGTGATAGCTACAATGTAGAGGGTTACGTAGAAACAGGCCAATTTATAGAAGTAACGGAAGAAACAGGTGCTTATTCAAAAAAGAGTGACGAAGATTATAGTACGATTTATGATACTCACTTGCTAACGGCCGTACAGCTTTTAAACAAAGGCAAAAAGGTGAAATTTGACTCCACGCAAGGAAAGCGTGGGTTTAACGCTAAATATTGGAAATTAGGCGAGGACAATGATGGTGATGATATTCTAATCTTAAAAGCTGGAACACCAGCCTTAGCTGTTGATGAATTATTCGCAGAATGGGAAAAATGGTCGCTAGATTGTATAGATTTTATACAAGTGGCACGATGGTTTGCGTTACGCCACACAATTGGTTTTGATGCTTTTAATAAAAAAATCGGCAATCTTAGTTTTAAGCTCTCTTATCATGAAACAACTGGTTTGGCCAGTAAAGGGTATTATGAACGGGAGGGAAAAAATGAACCTTTTGCTTATAAGCCTGAGGGAGAAGAGGCTATTGCCACAAATATCGTTCTAAATAACATAGCTGCTGAAAATAGATTCTTGCGGGTTGTACCTACAGGTGCAAGAGTGATGTGGACAGATTCTTCTTCCATGGCAGAAGGAGAAGATTTTGAAAATGAAAACACTTTGAAATTAGGTCATGATTCCTACTCTGCTCACCCTTTTGGTGTGTTGAGTTTAGACGAACTCAGAAACCATGTCTCTAGTGATGAAGATGAAAATGAAGTGACAATAACCGAAGCAGAATATTACCGCCGTTATGTATTTATATCAGAAATTGAGATCTATGAAAAATAGATAACTTCCCACATCATAATGCGGTTTTAGTTAAACCATTTTACTGCTAGTTTTGTCATAAAGGCACTCTCACTCATTTCATATCTTTATGCTATGCCAAAACCAGTATTTTTACGTGCAGAATGGCGCAAACTCGTCATGGCCAATTATGAAGCAGACCCCCAAATTCTCACATCTTACATACCAAGTGGTACGGAAATAGATTTGTGGCAAGAACGATGCTATGTTAGCTTGGTAGGGTTCATGTTTTTAAATACTAAGGTCTTGGGAATACCGATCCCTTTTCATCGAAACTTTGAGGAAGTGAATCTAAGGTTCTATGTCCGATATAAAGAGGCAGGAGAATGGAAGCGAGGGGTGGTCTTTATTAAAGAATTGGTGCCAAAAGCAGCAATTACCATGGTAGCTAACAATTTGTATCAAGAACATTACCAAACCTTACCTATGCGGCATGATTGGGGGAGTGTAGGAGAAAGACAACAGGTCCGATACGAATGGAAACAGCAAGGGAAATGGGATCATATTCGGGTAGAAGCGGCAAAGGAAGGGCAAGCATTAATAGAAGGGAGTGAAGAGCAGTTTATTACGGAGCATTATTGGGGATACACTAAGATTAGTGATACGGTGACTTATGAATATCAAGTAGAACATCCGTCCTGGGAAATTTACCCTGTGCTTGACTATGAAATTGACATCGATGTGGCACCTCTTTACGGAGAGGTATTTGCAGAACCTCTATCTAGAGAGCCATTATCTGTATTTCTAGCTGAGGGATCGGAGATTATAGTGAGAGGCAAGCGGAAAATTTAGCAGGTACATAAAGTCTAATTATAAAAAAAATTTTGTAACCTTTTTCCTGATTTGGCATCTAGCATAATAGAATATCTGTCAAATTCTAAATATGGAACAGCGATACATTAACAGCAAAAAAAAAGAAGTAAAGCAGGAAATTATACAAAGAATTCTAAAGGGGGATGTCAGCCAATTTGAATTAATTATCCGTAAATTTAATGAGCGTTTCTACAGAATAGGAATGGCATTTCTTAAAAACAGCATGGATGCAGAAGATGCCATGCAATCTGCCTATTTAAAAATATTTGAGAACCTACCGACTTTTCGACAAGAATCTACCTTTGCTACTTGGGCCAGTCGAATTATGGTGAATGAATGCAAAATGTTTTTGCGTAACAAGCAAAATTCCTTTCATAAGCAAATGATCGAAATAGTACCAGAGCACGTATCTGATCTAAATACAGTGGAGCAAGCCTTAATAGATAAGGAAATGAAAAAGCTATTAGAGCAAGCGGTACTTCAATTACCAGATAAATATAGAGTAATTTATATGCTGAGGGTAATCGAAGGATTGAGCATGGATAAGACGGCCGATTTTCTAGATATTTCGATTCAGAATGTCAAAGTAAGATTGCATAGGGCTAAAAACTTATTAAAAGAGCAGCTCTTGAAGTTGAGCCAGGATAAAGATTTGTTTGAGTATCACTTAAATAAGTGCGATAAGTTGACAAAACGCGTAATGCAACTCCTTGAAAAATAAAACCATTCCAGATACAAAAAACTGCCGGAGTACTAAAGAAAAATAAAGTGGCTGTATAAGTTAACAACCACTTTATGGTTTCGGTAATACTTACTTTACTATCAATTTTTTGCCTAGCGTTTGATACCGACCTTTAAGTTGAATGATGTACATCCCTTCACTTAGATCTGCTAAGTCTAAACTCATTTTATTGTTACCTGGCGTAATAAGAATAGCTTTGGTGCGAACTGTTTTACCCATTTGATCATAAATAGTCAAAATGGTGTTTTCTTCAATTCGACCATAGTATTCGAGGGTGATTTCTCCCCAGGATGGGTTGGGAAACACGAGTAGTTCGGCAGAATCATCAAAGGAATGTAAAGAATATTGGGTTTTGAAAGAGGAATCATCGGGTGCGATATAAGCTGCAAGCGTAGTAAAGAGTCTCGAATTAGAAAAGGCAGAAGTTCCACTTGCACAATTGGACCTTACCTGAAATTCATATTGAGTAGATGTACTTAAACTTGTAGCAATTACTAAGTTGGTCCCAATATTATCAATAGATAACCAAGTTCCTGAACTCGTTGCACGATAACGAACATCATAGTTCAGTGCTTCGGGATTGCTCGTCCACAGTAAAGTGGCTTGATTCGTATTGATCCCTAATACAAACAAACCACTGGGTACAGGGCATGTACTAACATCAGGGGTACTAAAAGTGCTTATTGTTGAAAAAGAGATTGTTCCTCCGGAGGTGCAAAGGGCGCCAACACGCCATTCATAAGTGGAAGATGAACTCAAGCCAGATCGAGTAATAAAAGCGGAAGATGTTGTCTGACTGATCCAAGTGTTATTACCAACTATCCGGTACTGAAGGGTATATTGAAAAGCTCCGGATACGGCTCCCCAGCTAAATTGTGCTGAGGATGGAGTTATGTTTACCACAGAAAGATTATTGGGGTTATCACAGGGTATATCTTCCAAAGTAGTATAAAACGCAGAAGCAGAAAATGCGGAGCTTCCAATGGCACATTTGGCACTCACCTGAAATTCATAGGTAGTACCTGAGGATAGCGCAAAAGTTTGTAAGGAAGTCTCTATAGTCGTATGTTCAAAATTCCAGTTAGTAGTACCCGCTATCCGTCGCCTCACTGTGTAATCAAGTGCGCCAGCAATAGCATTCCAATGATGAGTGGCTGCTGTCGCTGATATTTGGGTTGCGTTTAGGTTTCCGGGAACCTGACAAACACTTAGCTGATTTGTTGTAAAAAATAGAGGGGCTGAAAAACCAGTGCCACCTAAGGTGCATTCGGATTGCACTTGCAGTTCATAGGGTGTATTGGGAAATAGATCATCCAAACTAATCTGATTAGAAGCACTTCCACGACTTATCCATTCTGTAGTACCCAAAGGGCGATACAATACCGAATAAGAGATAGTACCTCCAACTGGATTCCAGTTAATCGTTGCAGTAGTAGGACCAACAGATTGAACGTTTAGTCCTGTCGGAGTAGTGCAAACATTTTCAGGTGTTGAAAAGAAAGCAGAAGCAGAAAATGCCGAATTTGTAGCCGCACAACCAGATCGCACCTGAAACTCATAATCTGTCGATGGAGATAGTCCTTCGGCGATTACTAGATTGGTATTGATACTGTTCGTATTAATCCAGGTGGCACTACCAACCTCTCTGTGACGAGTGTCATAACTATTAGCCTCATTCTCCTGTATCCAGGTTAAAGTGGCTTGGTGAGAACCAATACCTAGTGTAAACAATCCGCTAGGAACAGGGCAAATTCCGGTGGTCGTTGTAAAATAAAGTGATCGTGAATATCGGGATGAGCCAGCATTACAAATGCTTTTAACTCGAACTCGATAAGTAGTGCCTGCCTGTAACTGGTCGAGGTTAACCTGATTACTCGTTGGGTAGATTACTGTCCAAGCCCGTGTACCATTAATTTTATAGATGACTTTATACTGAATAGCATTCGAAACAGAAGACCATCTGATAGTAACTGAATTATTATCAATATTATTTGCAGTGGGTCGATCAGGTCGGCTACAGGCAGCAGAGAGAGAGGATGAACTGGATAATAGAAGAAAGTTTATTAAAACCGCGAGGATTATCGATAACTTGACAGTCGAGGTATCTTTCATTGCCTTTAGGGTTTAAAGGTTAGTGTAATGTAGTACAGGAAGAGCACCCTTGCTTAAACCTAGATGCACAATTCTAGAAATGGTTACAAAAGAAGAAGGGAAAATAAGCTAGGGAGCTTGGATGGATTAGAAAGCTTCCCTGATATTAAAGTAAAAACCTGGAGTTTGTGTCCCAAAGCCAAAGTCTAGTCTAAAGTTAATCTGTTCTTCTGGAAGGATCATTACTCGAACACCGATCCCCATTGAATACTTCCATTTTCCATTGAATAATTCGCTATAGGATGCCCCTACGTTGCCTACCCCAAAAAAGCCTATTAAGCCCCAGCGTTGCCAAAACCTAAGTTTTTCATCGCCAGCTAACCAGGTTTTCCTTCCTAAAGGGAGTCGATACTCGGCTTGCATGGCGCCAAGTACATTGTCTCTAAATCGGCCTAGGTAGTGTCCACGCATGATCGTTTTCCCTCCCAGTAGCGCCATTTGTTCAAAGGGTGGATTGCCCCAATTGTATTCCGTTAAAGCCTGCATGGCCAAGATGTGTCCACCATTTACTTTGAAGTAGTGTCGACCATCCACCAAAAGCTTGGTATAATCAAAATCACCACCAAAAGCCTGGCGGTTGTACACTATGCTGGCCTCTAAAAAGGGACCTGTAGAAGCATTGAGATAATTATCGCGTTTATCATAGCGAAAGCCAAGGCCGAGTCCCGCAGAATTACCACCATTATTGCCATTAACAGGACCATCATCAGCCAACAGCCCTTCCGCATCTTTTTCGGTAATTAAGCTGTTGCTCCAATTCAGAATGGCTCCTGCGTACAGGTTGTTTTTGAGTAAACAATAGTAGCTGATCTTGACATTTCCGGTTTCAGTCGTAAAGAGTTCTTCCGCTTCATCGGGTGTATTCGAACCCACACCCCAGAAGGAAAGCGGAAAACGCAGCCATTCAAATTCGCCGGTGAAAATATGTTTGTTGTCATTCAGGAAGATGTCATAGGACAAGGCCAATTTGATTTGTTGATTAAGGGTATAGGTGATCGGAGTACGGAGAGAAGAAAGTTGAGTGTTTAGGTTTTTGTTGTTGGCACGAAAAAGATAAATGCCAACTAGTCCAAAACGAAGAGATGTTTCTGGCGAATAGCTAATGATGGGAATGCCATATTTTTTGCTCCTGCGTATGGAGTCTAGAGCTGTTTCCTGTGCTTGGGCAAAAGTTGATAAGCTTAGTAGGGCTACTAATATGTAAAATGGGATTTTCATTACTTGGTTATTACCTGCTCCTGCTCTTGTTTTTCCTTTAGCTGATTATTCGCTTAAAGTCATGGCAGTGCTGTGCTATATTGGTCTTGTTCAGCTGTTAGATCAAAGGATAAGCTTTCGTATTACTAACAAATCTAATAAAATTTTGGAGGCTAGGGGCTAAGTACCTGGCCTTAAGCCCTTCACTGACTAATAAAGGACTTTTTAGCTGGCATTTGCCTTATCGATCGCTTCCAATATCACGGTACATGCCCATTTAATCTGTTCTTCTTCAATAATTAAAGGGGGAGCGATGCGGAGTGAACGGTTGTTGAAAAGGAACCAATCTGTGATCAAGCCGACCTCAAGGCAGTGACGAATCACTTTTTGTAGAAAATCAAAATCTCGTAACTCAACAGCTAGCCACAGCCCAGCGGTTCGAACGTCAATAATCTCTGGATGTTGCAAAAGCGATTTAAATAGAGCCTCCTTTTGCTTTACTTGGCCGATGTACGGGCCTTTCAGTAAAGTATCCAAAGTGGCGAGCCCCGCAGCACAACTCACTGGGTGCCCTCCAAATGTGGTAATATGCCCGAGTATTGGATTGTGTGATAGCACTTCCATAATCGGCCTAGAAGATACAAAAGCTCCAATGGGCATACCACCTCCCATTCCTTTGGCTAAAAGTAAAATATCGGGGATAGCGTTTTGCTGTTCAAATGCCCAAAGCGTACCTGTTCGACCATAGCCAGCCTGTATTTCATCAAATACTAACAATGCACCGACTTCCGAACACCGCTTGCGCAACTTGGTTAGATAATTAGGTAAGGGAGGATAAACACCAGCCTCACCTTGCACTGTTTCAACAATTACACAAGCTGTTCTCTCTGTAATATTTTCCAGGCAACTCTCACTGTTGAAGGAAATGTGATTAATATCTGGGAGAAGAGGATAGAAAGCCTGTGTAAAAGTAGTGGGACTCATCAGGCTTGCTGAGCCTTGAGTGCTGCCATGGTAGGCATTTTTAGCTGCGATAATTTCGGTGCGTCCTGTATAGCGCTTTGCCAATTTCATGGCTCCCTCCGTAGCTTCCGAGCCGGAGTTAACAAAATAAACACTATTGAGTTTTTCTGGTAGATGTTGAACCATTAAGTCAGCTAGCTGCACTTGTGGGCTTAGTACATATTCTCCATAAACCATTGTATGGAGATACCGATCGGTTTGTAACTTCACGGCTTCTGTTACCTTTGGGTGGCAATGCCCTAGACTACTAACCCCAATACCAGCGATTAGATCCAAATAGGATTTCCCGTCTTTATCATAAAGATAAACTCCTTCTCCTCTTTCGATCTCTAATAGTAAAGGACCGTCACTTGTAGGGGCCAAGCGTTGCAAAAATAATTGGCGCTGGGTAAGCATATAGGGCTGATTTTTGTCCGAAGGTAAGGATTTGTAGAAAAACCGCGATTCATAAGTCTATTCGCGGAAAAAGGCCGCGCTACTGAAGGGGCCGTAGTACGAAGTATCGCGATTGAAGCGAAGAATGTCGATATGCATCATGTGATGCCCTTTCGAAAGGCTATCCATGGCAATATAAGTTTTGAATCCGACCTCATCCGTTTTAGGGTGTCGATGATAAAACCATTGATTTCCTCGTATGGTAGTACTATCAATCTTTATTTGAATCAAATCAGACAAAGAAGTTGAAAACTTTTGATCGTTAGCAAAGACTTCTTCCCTACTCTGGAAATTGCCTCTTTGAAAGTCATAATCTTCCATGATCTTCTCCAAGGAGTTATCCATCCATTTATCATAAACAATAAACGCCCAGGTACTATTATGTCTAATCACATCACTAGCTAAGCACCAGGACTCAATCTTTTCGTCTGGTTTCAACAAGTTATTATAGCGGTTACTATTGATTCCATTATAAGTTGGAATATCTAGAAAGGCTCGGGTCTCATACAGGTTTAAGGTGAAATCATCGAAATTACCAACATATCGATCGACATCATCGGCCGTCATGAAAAAAGCAATGATAAAGAAGACCACAAAAATGGGGTAAATAACCCATCGTTTTCCATTTGAGATTAACACTAACCATTCTCGCTTAAATAGAAAAGACAGACTGACGTAGTTATAAAATTGATGGACAGGGTAGTACCATTTGCTAATTTTCCTTTTTTTCTTGAGCAATCGAAAGAACAAAAAATCAAGTAAGCCTAGAGAGAAAAACAACAGAAATGCCATGATAAACATCCCAGCCTGTGGAGAGTCGTAAAGGCCATACGCTATATGCTTGAGGAGGGTATAAAAGACGGACAAGAGGAGAAATATTCCAAAAGCCATAATCGTCAACATAACCGTCATCGAATAGGATAGACTACTAATGTGTTCCAACTGCAGTATTCGTTTCACTGCATCTGGCTTCTGTTCCATTTTTTGTTGGAAATAGTCGGAATACTTGAGTCGATCATAGTTTATATCATTGGGGTAAACAAAATTGATGCCCAGGTAAGCCAGCCATAATGCCCGAAATACCAGATTTATGATAAAACCAATAAGTAGAACTCTTGAGAAATAGAGGGCTCCAATAAGCAGAATCACGCTTTCCGGCCCGAAGTCTGTGGCTTGAGAATAAGCAGAAAACCAATCTCCTAAATATTTTGGGATTCTGGTAAGGAAAAAGATAAGTCCACTGGCAATCAGAATTTCGATCTGCCAGCTTTGATGCTGTTGTTCTTGCACCCATTTTGGGAGAGGAGTACGAGGCTGCTTATCCATTCGATAGAATATTCTGAAAAAGGTAAGCAATGAGACATTTTATTCCAAATTTGGCGCAAGCTAAATGTTATAAAAACATTAAACTGCAAATTTCCCATAGGATAGAACATCTTTTTTAACAAATTTATCGTTAAAATACATATAATAAGCTTGCCTATTTGCAAGCTTCAGTTTTAGGACAGAAAAACAGCGTTTACTTCAGCCAAGGCTGAGCAGGTTCAAATTGCCATGCGTTACTTCAAATCCATACTCGCCCTTGTGGTTTTAGTATCCTCCTGTCAGTACGAAACAGTACAGATGGATAAGTTCGAGGTACATGGCATTGACGTGTCACACTATCAAGCTCAAATCGATTGGGATACTATTGCAGAACAGCATGTATCCTTTGGTTTTGTGAAAGCCACCGAAGGAGCAACTCATGTGGATACGCTATTCGATAGAAATTGGACTGAGATGGAACGGGTTGGCCTAAAACGAGGCGCTTATCATTTTTTTAGACCACAAACTTCCCCAGTAGCACAGGCTCAAAATTTTATTGAACAAGTAAAGATGAAGGATGGAGATCTACCCCCAGTCCTCGATGTAGAAGTAAGGGATGATGTCTCGAAGCGAAGGTTAGTGGATGCCGTGCGTACTTGGTTGATCATAGTAGAAAGTCGGTACGATATTAAGCCTATCTTATATACGAATATCAAATTTTACAATCGATACTTGGCCGGTCACTTTGACGATTATCCGGTTTGGATTGCGCGCTACAATACGCGGGAACCTCGCCTAGCTGGAGGTCGCCAATGGGACTTTTGGCAGTACGGTAATAAAGGCTTGATTGATGGAATTAACGGCTATGTCGATTTTAATGTCTTTAATGGAAACCTACTTGAACTGGAAGATTTCTGTAAGCCTCCAGCTCAAGTATATTCCTTTGCGGATTAACGCTCCTAGATAAGTTGTAATCCCTGAAAGTTCTTATTCAGGATCTGTTGTGAACTTCCTTTCAACCATTTATCTAATATAGTAGCATAGACATCACGAAAATCTACTTTGTAGATTAGGTCTCCTTTATCCAGACTACCAAGGTCAGGGCCTTCATTATAGAAGCCAGGACGTTGTAACTTGCCACCGATCAAAAAGAGGTTATTGGCGGTACCATGGTCAGTTCCTCGGCTAGCATTTTGCTTTACTCGCCGTCCAAACTCAGAGAAGGTCATGATTAGGGTGTCATCGAGCAAGCGGTTTTGCTTGAGATCTTGTACAAACGCCTTCATTCCTTCAGCGTATTGTTTTAATAGCCTTTCTTGCTGATTTTTTTGGTTTACATGCGTATCAAAACCAGATAAACTGACATAATATATCCGTGTATCAGTATCTGCACTGATTAGCTCTGCCACTTGCTTTAGTCTTTTGCCGAAAGCAGTACTGGGATAGTTATTTTTAGAACGATAAGTCTTAGCTTTCTCCGACAGGTAGTCAGCTGAACTATAAGTATCGGCTAAGATTTTGTATAAGTAGGCTACATTCTCTTCATGGTCGTGCGAAGGTTGCTGTGCCAAGTGTTTTAGTAACTGATTATTGGTCTGTCGTTTTAATTGATCAGGGTTACTCATGGCAAAGCCTTTTTTGGTTTGCCCTTTTAGCGCCAGGCTTAATTCATCATCAACTTCTAGGGCGTGATGTGCCGCTTGACACCCCTGACAACTGCTATCTAAGTATCGACCCAACCAGCCCGTACTTAGGTATTCATCACTTTCACTTGCGGTGTGCCAGATATCCATAGAACGGAAGTGGGAACGATCGGGGTTAGGATAACCTACATTGTTGACAATACTGAGTAAGCCATCATCGTATAAAGATTGTAGTGGACTTAGGGCTGGATTCAACCCTAATTGGTCAGACAGTTGGATAACCTCACTTTTTCCTATAGCTAAAGTCGGGCGTTGTTGATAGTATATGTCGTTTTGGAAAGGGACGACCGTATTTAGACCATCGTTCCCCCCTGATAATTGCACAATTACCAGGATCTTGCCCGAGCGACTATTGTACAACTGTTCAGGTTGATAAGCCTTTAGGAAAGCGGGTACCAGTATAGAGGTCGAGGCTATGGCAGATTTCTGCAAAAAGCTTCTTCTTTTCATTTTTGTTGTGTTTTAGCGATTTAAACAAACTCCAGAAACCAGCAAAGAGTCTTAGCACATTTGATATTCTGGTAATGACATGATTCCGAGTAGCAGTAGCTTGGTTGCTTGTTCCGGTGATTGGCCTCGTGTAATACGCTCAAATAGTTGTAAGGGTGCTTGAGGTTTTGCAGGAAGTAGATAATTGGATAGATAATCCACTTGCTCTTTTAAACTTTTGCCTTTCATTTGTTTGAAGATGGGACTTAGGTCCACTGCTGCGCTTAATCTCTTGGTTATCTTGTTTTGCTTTCTTGCTTCAAATTCTTCTTTAAGCTTGAAGTTGACTTCTTTGCTACTTAAAAGATAAGCGGGGAGGTTTAGGCGGATCATTAAGGTGGAATTATCTACCCAGCTCTTATTCCCGGGCCAACCGGCAACATTAGGCGGATTGAAAAGGCTTTGACCAAGGCTCCGTTGGAGAAAAGCCAGGGCTAGTTCATTCTGAAATTCGATATGTAGATTCTTCAGCATTCCTGCTAGCAGGTCTACTGGAGACTTGATCTTACTACCGCGATTTATTTTATCGTAAAACCAGTCACTCAGAAAGATCTTTCGCATCAATTTTTCAATATTATAGTCTGAAGCATAGAAACTTTTAGCTAAGTCATGGACATGCCTTTCATTGATTTGCTCATTGACGAAGTATCGATAAATCTTTCTAACAATAAATCGGGCCGTCTCTTCCTTTGACAGGATGATATCGATGATGTCTGTCCCATCAAAACGACCTGTTTTTCCAAAGAAAGTTTTGCGTCCATAGTCGTGAATGCCAGACCGGAAGATAAATTTCCCTTTTGGAGTACTACTCCAACCCGTAAATGCTCTTGCTGCTTCTTTAATATCATTTTCGGTGTAATTGCCCCTTCCTATCGTAAATAGTTCCATCAACTCACGAGCAAAATTCTCATTAGGTTTTTGCTTGCGGTTTTGTTGATTGTTCAGAAAGCGGATCATGCTAGGATCCTGGGCAATGGCCAGGACTAATTCTCGAAAACTTCCCAATGCATGCGTTCGAATCGTGTTTAATTGGTTACCAGCTAGCGTGGAGGTTTTGCTTTGACAGGCAAAATGGCCATGCCAAAATAGGCTCATTCGTTCTAGGAATGGGCTGTAATTTTCACTGCTCATTCGTTTGATCCAATCTACACTCTGCAGGACCACCAGCCGTCTTTCTTTTTTTCTGGTTTCCGCCTTATTCATTTCACTCATTTGGAGATAGCCAGCTACATCAGGAGGGGCTGGGGTGGAAAAAGGGGAGGCCGTTTGAGCTTGTTTAAAGAGTTCATCTACGGCTTGGGAAACAGACCATTGTTGTTTTCGTTCCCATTCCTTGAGGCTCAACCCAAAACCCGCGCGCCCATAAAGGTGCTTTATCTTATCCATGTCGTAGGGTATTTTTGCCTATTGGACTGGAAAAGATGTATTCGGTTTAAAGGCGACGATTTAAGGAAACGTTAAACCAACCAGAAAATATGATTTATCCGTATCTTGAGCTAAAATAAAATCCCATTAGAATGAGAGTTTTGACCCTAATCAGTTTGTTTGTAATAGCTGCTATTTCACTAGATGCACAGGGTATTTCCTTTTTTAAGGGTACTTGGGAAGAAGCCTTGGAAGAAGCTAAAAAGCAAGACAAGATCATTTTTGTAGATGCATATGCCGTGTGGTGTGGACCTTGTAAAAGAATGTCTAAGAATGTATTTCCACATGATAAAGTAGGTAAGTTTTACAATAAGAACTTCATCAATATGAAACTCGATATGGAGCGCGGTGAAGGGCTTAAGTTTAGAAAACAATATCCCGTCTCTGCTTTCCCTACCCTGTTCTATATTGATTATACTGGCGAGTTGGTCATGAAGGTTAAGGGCGCACAGGATGTTGATGGCTTTATCAAATTGGGTGAAAATGCGTTGAAAAAAATCGATCGGAGCGGTATTTACGCAGAAGCATATGAAAAAGGAGATCGAGATCCAGAATTGATATACAATTATGTCAAGGCCTTGAATAAGGCTGGTAAACCAAGTCTTAAGATCGCTAATGAATATGTGCGGTCTCAAAAGAATCTAAATACGCCAGAAAATTTAAAGTTTCTTTTGGAAGCCGCTTCACAAGCAGACTCTCGCCTCTTTAATTTAATGATTGAACACCGGAAGCAGATAGAAGCCGTTACCTCAAGGGAGGCCGTGCAAACAAGAATTTTGGATGCTAGTCGTGCTACCGCTGACAAAGCTATCGAATTTAAGAGCAAAGACCTCTTAAGTGAGGCACATGATGTGATGAAAAAGCACTACCCTGAAATGGCTAAGTCGTTTGTCTACCAGACAGAAATGGGATATTGCTTGAGCCAAGGAGAAGTCAATAGTTATTTAGACGCTTGCAAGAGCTACGCAAAAAAAGTTTTGAAGAATGATCCAGATGAGTTATCTACATTGGCCGTTCAGATCGCTACCAACTTTCAGCGCGAAAAGAAAGCCATGGAACAGGCAGAAAACTTTGCCGGGATAGCAGCTAAGAAAAGTCAAAACTATCGACATTGGCTCAATTATGCGTCTATTCTAAATAGAAATGGTAAGCAGGACGCAGCAGTAGAAGCCGCTAAAACCTCATTAGAACTTGTGAAAGGAACTGATCCAAAGCAAGTGCAGATGGTGGAAAGTTTTATTCGAAGAATTGAGAGCTAATTAGCTATTAACCTCACAAGCACCGAAAGGTCAAAACACTTGAAGATTGCCGCGAGATGAGGCAATATTAGATAGTGTTTTGACCTTTTCTATTTTGAAGTAGTACCAAATCTATAGAAATGCGAAAAGCGATGTCTTTAATTCTTTGTTTGATTTTTTCCTGCGGTATAGCTACTGGCCAGGAAAAGGAGACAGGCATTGTCTTTGACGATTCTTCTTGGCTTGAGCTCTTGGATAAAGCCAAAACGGAAGATAAATTGATCTTTGTAGATGTCTATACCAATTGGTGCGGTCCCTGTAAAACCATGGCAAAAGAAATATTTACAGATGCTTCTATCGCCCAGTATTACAACCAATATTTCATCAATGCACATATAGATGCTGAACAAGGGGAAGGCATCCAGTTTGCCCGCAAATATAAGGTTCGAGCTTATCCTAGTTTGCTGTTTATTAATGGAACAGGTGACGTAGTGCACAGAGCAACAGGTTATCATGATGTAGCTGCTTTTGCGCACTTAGGAGAAACGGCAATAAGTCCTGAAGGAGGACTTTTACGGTGGAATCAGCAATATCAGAAAGGAGAGCGATCGCCGGCGTTTCTCCGGAAACTCATCCTAGCAAAATACAATGCCATGGAAGAGGGGTATATGGAAATGGCGAAGACTTATTTGCGTTCGCAAAAGGACTGGAGTACGCTCCCACATATGCAGTTGATCTATACATTGATTGATGATCCAAGCTCCAATTGGTTTGATTACATGGTAGATCATCGATCGCAATTTGATCTCTTATTTGGTCGAGAAGCCGTAGCTTCTAAATTGCAACAGTTGTTTCTGAAGAAACCATTAGGTAGCCAAGGAATAGATCCTATGGCGGAGGTCGATCGATTCTATTCCAAAGTTTATCCAGACCTAGCGCCAAAGTTGTCCGCTCATTTTAAGATGAACTATTTTCGGACGATTGGTGATATGAAAGCTTTTACCAAAGCAGCAGATCAATACCTCAGCCATTTTGCTTCGAAGGATTCTAATGAATTGAATAATATAGCTTGGACTTTCTTTGAGTATGCGGAAGACAAAGAAATGTTGCTAAAAGCAGTTGGCTGGGCCGAGCAATCGGTCGCTATTTCTCGAGGTTATCACAACCTGGATACATTGGCAAATTTGTACTATAAAGTAGGGAAACGGTCGAAAGCCAAAAAAGCAGCCAAAGAAGCCATTGCTTTGGCTAAAGCAGAAGGCGTTATCTTAGCACCCACACAGGAATTACTGAACCACCTTAAAGGTAAATAGACTACTTGTAAGTATTTTGTTATATCTAACCTCTATATACATACCTTTGGGTATGTATATAGGGAGGTACAAAAAAAACCTCCTTCCGAAAGAAAGAGGTTTTTAATTATTCCTGAGTGTAAAGTGCAGTTCTCAAAAGTACATTTACTCCTATCTTATTCTTAATCTTAATGGAATGTCAAGGATTTGAGAGGTAAGGACCAGGTTTCTTACATCATCTTCTTTCGTAGATACAATGATTTCTACTCTACGATTAAACCGTCGCCCCTCTGGTAAATCTCTGCCTCTATCATCTTTATTAAGTGCTACGGGATTCGATTCGCCATAACCTTTGGTGTTAATTCGATTTGGACTTATCCCTCTTTCGACCAGAAATCGCTTGGCCTGACTAGCTCTGGTCTTGGAGAGACTATTATTGTAAGGAGGAGTTCCTTTGGCATCCGTATGGCCATTCAATTGGACTTCCATTTCTGGGTTTTCAACCAGTATAGTACTCACATCCTTTAGTATTCGTTCGGATCTTTCCTTAATCTTAGATTTATTGAAGTCGAAATATATCGTCTTGATGGCGGGTGATTTGGGAGCGCATACTTTCTTACACAGTGCCCTAATAGCTTCTATATCTACCACCTTTGCGTGTTTAAAGCCTTTGTCTGCTACTTCATTTTTCCTTACTTCTGCTTCACCTTCATCACTATAGCCTTTAATATAATACCGATATATGTCCATCGCATCAATATGCATGGCAACATCACTAACCCCTGCATCTTTAAAATAATCGTCTCCAATGTTGTGGTCATATACAGCTACTTGAACCCAATATTCAGCAGCATTTAGGAGCGTGTTTGATTGTAGTCCCAGGATAATAGCCAAAAGGAGTAAAAGTTTTTTCATGGGAATGCCTGTTTTGAATTTTAATGTTTCACAATAAGAGTTAAGCCCTTGGATGAGCGCATCCAAGAAATAAATACATACCGATTAATTTGTAAGATGATTCATGCGAATCATCGCGTGATACTACGATTGATTCGGATTCAGGGGGTGTTAGAATAAAAGAAAATATCTGTTTGTAATTCACCTCAAAAGAGGGGAATCATAGGGATGAATAACCTACATACTGAATGGAATGTAAGTTGAAGACATTATGATACTCTCCAGGAAGAGAATGGTAGATAGCTAATTGATATAGACCTCAAAGGTGAAAATGAAATAGGGAGAATGAGTGGGAGGTTAGTGTTACTTAGTGGAGGGGTGCAATGATTAAATATTGCACTCGTAAATATAATAACAATTTTAATATTCAAGTAAAAAAAGAGACTTTGTTTTATAAAATACTCATTTTACCCTAGTTGTGCTTCATTTCCGGGGTATTCAGTTGAATAATTTTCTGCATATAAGACGGAACATCTGCCATTGGTGGGAAGAGATAACTATTTGCTACTATGAAGTGTTTCTTAAATTCAGCTCGCTGGGTTTCTATATATAAGAGCTAAAAAGATAAATTTGCGGAGAGAATAGGACAGGGGAGAATGGAATGGATTTTTCAATCAAAAAAATTAGCATGGCTAAGGCCGCAGACAATCCGAAAAGAACGAATGTCAATGCATTGGGAGAATTCGGGCTCATCGATCATCTTACCTCCAAATTTGAACTGCAGCAATCTTCGAGTATTAAAGGAGTGGGAGATGATGCTGCTATAATTGACAATGGCGATTTGGCAACCGTAGTTTCTACTGATATGTTGGTGGAAGGGATTCATTTTGACCTGATGTATAGCCCACTCAAGCATTTGGGGTATAAAGCTATAGTAGTAAACTTGTCCGACATTTATGCGATGAATGCGATCCCAAAACAAGTTACAGTTTCCATTGCCTTGTCCAATCGTTTTTCAGTGGAAGCATTGGAAGAGTTGTATGAGGGAATTCAACTGGCTTGTGATTATTATAAAGTAGACTTGGTAGGAGGAGATACAACTTCCTCGCCAAAGGGACTATATATCAGTGTGACGGCTATCGGTCAAGTGGAAAAGGATAGAGTTGTATATCGCAATACAGCTAAAGTAGGTGACTTGATTTGTATTACTGGCAATGTTGGAGCGGCATATTTGGGGCTTCAACTACTAGAACGCGAAAAGCAACTATACCTATCCAATCCTGATATTAAACCCGACCTGGAAGAACAGGATCTTTTGGTAGGCCGTCAATTAAAGCCAGAAGCTAGGAGGGATATGATTGACGTCTTTAAAAAGAGCGGCTTGCAGCCCACATCAATGATCGATGTCTCGGACGGCGTAGCCTCGGAACTCTTTCATATCTGCAAGCAATCAAAGGTAGGGGCTTTCGTCGAGGAGAGTGGCGTCCCGATTCACCCGGATGCTCAGATGATGGCTTTAAAATTCAAACTAGACCCTATTACCTGTGCACTCAATGGCGGAGAGGATTATGAACTCATTTTTACTGTTGACCCAAGTGATCTAGATAAAGTGAAGTATCTCCCGGATATCTATATTATGGGAGAGATCGTACCCGAGGCGGATGGAATCAAATTACATACTAAAGGAGGAAATATTCATGACCTCCGTGCACAAGGATGGAAACATTTTTAGGGAACCAGGAGTCCTTGAAAAGAAAAAATTATCCCGTCCACAAACTAATCTAATAAACCAGTGAACATGCAATCCAAAAAGATTCTCTCTGTATTTCTACTTGCGGGAATACTCTTGTTCTCAGCTTGTACATCTGACAGTACTAACTCCACTGCTACAAGAGAAAAAGAAAGTTCCTCTACTACCACAGCTGAAGAGGTAGTGAGAGTTAGTTTCAATAGGGATTCTGCTTATGCCTATGTTGCTAAGCAAGTGGCTTTTGGCCCAAGAGTTGTAAATTCTGAAGGGCACAAGGCTTGTAGAGAATGGTTAGTCCAACAGTTTGAAGCCTTTGGCGCTACGGTAATAGAGCAGAATTTTGACGCTAAAGCCTATACGGGAGAAGTGTTAAAGTCAACGAATATTATTGCTCAATACAATCCTGCCAATACAGACCGAATTGTTTTGGCTGCCCACTGGGATACCCGACATATTGCAGACTCTCCCTTGAGCACTGAACGGAAAAACGAGCCAATACTTGGAGCGGATGACGGTGGTAGCGGAGTAGGGGTTTTGCTAGAGCTAGCCCGGCAGTTGTCAACAGCAGACCTTCAGTTAGGGGTGGATATCGTTTTGTTCGATGCAGAAGATTACGGAGAGAGCAAGGATGATGTTGAAGATGAAGCAGAAGGTGCGCGAAATCGAGATACTTGGGGCTTAGGCTCTCAATATTGGTCCAGGAATTTGCACCGAAGCGGCTATAAGCCTAGATATGGGGTCTTATTGGATATGGTAGGATCCAGGAATGCCCGCTTTCCGAAGGAACAATATTCTAAGTATTTCGCAGCACCCGTTGTAGAAAAGGTTTGGGGATTAGCCAATAAGTTAGGCTACAGTAACTACTTTCACAACGCTGATGGGGGAGGTGTAACGGATGATCATTATTTCGTTAATACGATTGCTAAGATCCCTATGATCGATATTGTCAATTTGCCAATAGATTCTGAAAACAAAGGATTTGGGGATCACTGGCATACACACAATGACGGCATAGAGGTGATTAATAAACGAACCTTAAAAGCAGTGGGTCAAGTATTGCTAGAGTTATTAATCAAGGAAGATGCAGGGCAGTTGTAGTTTTTGACAGCCAGCTTGCCAAACCCAGTAAACGGGCTAGTGGTTCAGGGGACAAACCCGACTACTAGCCCGTTTTTTTATGGATAGTAGTAACCAATCACTTAAAACGCAGCTCATGAAAGTACGTTCTATTCACCTAACTCAATCAGATCCCTGTCAGGAAAATTGGGGCAATATGACAATTACTGAAAAAGGCCGCCATTGTGAAAGATGTCAAAAGGAGGTAATAGACTTTTCAGTAATGTCAGATAATCAGATTTTTGAATTCTTTTCCAATTATAAAGGCAAAGAAAGGATCTGTGGAAACTTTTTGCCGCATCAGCTTAATAAGCAAATATATAACCAAACGATGACAGCCTCTTCGCCGTGGAGAAAGATTGGGGTATTAGCAGCGAGCTTTCTATTGGCTATCCCTGTTGTAGGACAGAGGCAATTGCAAGGTTTAAATAGAGACAAGACAACAATATCCGATTCCTTTCAGGATAGTGAGAAATCAGGTTCTGCACGACTAGTAGAAGGGGTCGTGCAAAATGAATTTGGAGAAGCCTTGATCGGAGCCAATATCTTGATTGAAAATACATCAAGAGGAACTACTACTAATGAACAAGGCCGATTTTCCATAAGAATGGAGAATACTCAAGCAAGCTTGGTGATTTCATACATTGGTTATCATTCCCAAAAGATTTCAACTCTGGGTAAGGATCTAGGTGCTGTAAGAGTAGAGTTATCACAAAACGCGCTCTTACCTGAAGTTGTAGTCAAAGGGCATAGCTATCAGAGGAGCGATAATTCAACGCGTACAGGTACTTTGATTACCAGAACAATAGAGCAGCCACCACGGCTCATAAAGAAACGTAATCTTAGGTTTGCTGCCCCACCGAAAACTGAGATAAAAATTTATCCCAACCCCTTTGTTTCTCAAGTCCAAATTGAACTGGACAAGTTAAGAGCTGGGGATTTTACTTTGAAGATAATCGCAAACACAGGGCAAATCGTTCACCAAATCAAATTGTCTCTCAGCTCCCACCAACGCCTGGAAATGGACTTAGCTGCCTTGAACCTCCCCTCAGGCACCTACTGGCTGCAGATCAGTGATGGCAAAGGACAAGACTTTAAGCAGCAATTGATTAAGATTGACCGATAAGGCAAAGCCAAGTCAGAATAACAACTAGAATGATTTAATTAATGCAAGTTGCGATTCATTCCAAAGAGCCCAAAGGCGTCAGATATTTGCGGCAAAACCAACTGCCAGCCGAGTTTTTTGCAAAATCTTCCTTTTTTGCGCTCATTCATCGCAACTTGGGTTAATTAAAAAACGCAGCTGATGAAAGTACATTCTCTACATCTATCCATCCCTCAGCCCTGTCATGAAGATTGGGATAAGATGACTCCAACAGAAAAAGGCCGTCATTGTGAAAGTTGTCAGAAAGAAGTGGTGGATTTCTCGGCTCTTTCGGACCAACAAATTCTCGACCTATTTGCCAAAAATAGCAGCGGTCTTTGTGGCCGCTTCCAAAGCACTCAGTTGGATCGACAATTGTTCCTGAGACCAGCAAGGGTCACTACACCATGGGCAAAAGCCGGCTTGCTAGCGGCAAGTCTCTTATTAGCAGTTCCAAGCATTGGCCAACAAAATGTAAGTGTTAAAACTGAGCAAGCGTTAAAGCAGGCTCCTTCATTAACTAACTCTAGTCCGTCTCAATTAGTGACTGGCATAGTGGTAGATGAAAAGGGAGAACCCTTGATCCACGCTACCGTTTTGATTAAGGGCTCGTCAACCGGTACAGTAACAGACGCAGATGGCTATTTTCAGATACGCGTGAATCCAATAAGCGATACACTAGTATTTTCTTATGTAGGGTATAGGTCACATGAGGTTAGCATCAATGAAGCCGGTTCCGAAACACTTAATATCGAGATGCAACAAGGCGCTTTCTTAGAAGAAGTGGTAGTAACGGAGAATAAGACAAGGCACTGTAGGTGTATAACAGGACCAATTACATTAGTAAGAACTACTTCAAAAAGGCCTAAACGTATCCCGAAGTTTTCAGCTTTATCAAAGACTGAAATCAAGGTTTTTCCAAACCCCTTCGTCTCTCAAGTTCAAATGGAGTTGGGTAATATACAAGAAGGTACCTATAAGCTCAGGGTAGTCGCAAACACCGGGCAAGTAGTTCATCAACTCCAATTATCTCTCAGCTCCCACCAACGTTTGGAAATGGACTTAGCTGCTTTGAACCTCCCCTCAGGCACCTACTGGCTGCAGATCAGTGATGGCAAAGGACAGGACTTTAAGCAGCAATTGATTAAAATTAACCGATAGCTGGCACAAATAACGGGCAAGAGTTGATTGGGAAAGATTCAACTCCTTGATAATCATTTTTATTAATCAAATCTGTTTCATAACGGTTGCTACCAGCCGATCACATTTACCATGCCCAAATTCAAAGAGACCCTCTTGATGCAATTGGATTTCAAACAACTTAGTTTTCAAGGTCGCTTTTGCCCGATGCAATCGCACCTTGACATTTGACGGCGATAAATTTAGGCAGTCAGATATCTCTCTAATGCTTAGCCCTTCTATTTCCTTCATGATGAAAACAACTTTGTGTTTAGCATCTAAAAGGTCAATTAGTTTTTCGATCAGATATTTGGTTTCCTTTTGTATCATAACTTCCTCAGGACTGAGCTGACGACGATTTTGCATTTGTGGAGTGTGGCTAGAGGTGGAAACTTTGGAGGCCTGTTGAATAGATCGAATCTTTCCTTTTTCTTTTACTTTAGCCAATGCCTCATTAATACCAATTCTGATGAGCCAGGTGGAAAATGAGGAGTTCTGCCGGAATTGATGTAGCTTTTCATAGGCCTTCAAGTAGGTGTTTTGCATGACATCCTCTACCTCATTTCCATCCTGAAGATAAGCTCTAACAATACGATATAATTTTTGATTGTTGCGCCTCAAAAGCAACTCATATAGTGCCTTTTCTCCTTGGAGAATACGATATATAATGTCGAAATCGGATAGCCCAGTGTACGGCCGTTTTATTTTCAATGCTTCCATGTTTTCTTCTTTGCCACTTAGATAACTTTCCGATAAAAAAGTTACAATTTCTGTAACCTTTCTTAAGCATATTAATCCAAGTCCTGAATTCTTTTTAACAAAAAATAAAAAATAACGATGGACACACATGTTTCCTTAGTCACTAAAGTTTTACGCTACACCTATGGCTTGGTGCCGATAGTAGCAGGTCTGGACAAGATGCTTAATATCCTGACGGACTGGAGTCAATACCTTTCCTCAGGGATGGCAAATATGCTTCCTTTCGATGCGTCAACTTTCATGGTCATTGTTGGCATTATTGAAATCATTGCCGGTATTTTGGTTTTCCTTCGCCCTAAAATTGGAGGGTTAGTAGTAATGGCCTGGTTGATTGCTATAGCACTGACTTTAGTATTGGGTGGGCACTTCTTTGATGTAGCTGTCCGAGATTTGGTGATGGCGGTAGGTGCATTTTCTCTTTCCAAACTTTCAGATAATTAGAAATCAATTCTTGCTCAAAATCAAACACTTAAGTGTTAAAAATAGATATACGTTATGCTATTTAAAGTATCACCTTACTCTAGATTGTTTTTATCTCTTCTTATAGTTGTTTCTCTTATTTTGTTTGGGGCGTGTAACAAAGATGATGATAAGGATGGGCCATTAGAATCTACCTCATTTCAATATGAATTTCATAATGGACAGTCAGTGCCTTCTGCTCCTTATGCTGGTGTTCATGAATCGACTGTGACAGCTGAATTAAAATTGGAAGAATTGGCTAATGGCCGGACCAAGATTACTGTCACAATAGAAAATACACTCGATGGGGCGACTTATCATGTCCATGCCCATGATGCTGCCAACCCTTCAACAACACCCAATGGCACACCCTATGATGAAACCCCCAATGCTAGTATTTTTGCACAGGCACTAATAGGAAATGGTGGCGTTGTGAGTACTAGTCAAGAGACAGATAGGTCCTATGATGAATTGATAAACACTTATGAAGGTTTTTTTGTGATTCATGATCCTTTACAGGCGATTAGTACCGTTGATTTAAGTACTTTTCTAATTGTAGGTTCTTTTGCTAGAAAGCAAGCAGAGGTAAATTTTGCTTCTTCTACTTTTGAATATGCGTTTAATACAGGTCAATTAGTTTCTGATTTTGCTTATACGGGTACACATAATAACAATTTGTCTGCAAGGATTACGGTCGGTGAATTAGCGGATAACAAATCTCGAATTACAGTACATATTATGAATACACTTGATGGAGAAACTTATCACACCCATGCGCATGATGTGGCTGATCCCGCTACGACACCCAATGGCACGCCCTACAATGAAACACCTAATGTAAATGTATTTGTAGCACCTATTATCGGGAATGGGGGAACGGCAGTAAAAGCCGTTATATCATCAATGGATCATCAAGAAATTACGACTGCCTATGAAGGTTTTTTTGTGATTCATGATCCTTTGCAAGCCATCACTACTGTGGACCCTACTACTTACATCATTCTAGGATCCTTCGCTCGTTAGGTACAATGTGGAAAAAATTTTGAAAGCGCCGGTCATTTATTAAAAACTAATAACTAGTTCAGAGGTTCAGGCAGAAAGACCATTTGCTGACTTCCGCTTGAACCTCTTCTCGCTTTAATGGTTATGTTTACAATGATGTGAATAGCTAACTATTTATGAGAGATATTCGAGTTGTTATAATTTGTGTTTTTGCGCTTTTAGCCATCGCCAGTGCTTTCTTTTTGACTCGTCTTCGGTTTACATTCGATTTCGAACAATTTTTCCCCAGAGGTGATAAAGACTTGGAGGTTTTTAGAGAATTCATCGCTTCATTTGAGACCGATGATAACTTCTTGTTGGTAGCGGTGCGGCGTGAGGAGGGAGCCTTTGAGCAGGGGTTTTTAGAGCAATTCCATGACTTCAGCCTTGTGAGCCGAAAACTGCCTCATATTTCAGAAAGTCAGTCGCTTACGCAAATGGGATATCCGCTGAAAACGCCATTTGGGTTTACGACTATACCCGCCATACATATAGATGATCCTTCTCGCTATGCCGATGAAAAAGAGCGCTTGTTAAGAGATGAACGTTTTGTCAATAACTTGATTTCTGCTGATGGCAAAACACTAGTGGTTTTGCTAAAAACCGTGAATAGTATTGACCTAGAACAGGCCAGAGAATTGATGGAAGCACTAGATGCACTCATTTCCCGGTATAACTTTAAAGAATACCATTATCTCGGTCGTGCTTACTTTCAAACAGAACTGGTCGCCATGCAGAAACGGGAAATTATGGTATCCGCTGGAGTGGCGGGGATATTGGTGAGCCTAATTATGTTCTGGATATTCCGACGGACTTGGGGTATCTTTATTGCCTTGCTTTCCATTGGACTAGGAATGCTACTTTTTATGGGCTTGCTTGGTGCAACTGGGAGGCCCTTGAATGCGATGGCTGCCCTGTATCCCGTCTTAATGATTATAGTGGGAACCTCGGATGTAATACACATCATGTCTAAATATATTGATGAACTAAGAAAAGGTAAACCGAAAAGAGAAGCCATTCAGATTACGATCAAAGAGATCGGGTTGGCGACCCTCTTGACCTCTATCACGACCGCCATCGGTTTTGCTACACTCTTAACTAGTAGGGTTGACCCCATCCGAGATTTTGGGTTGAATGCAGCTGGCGGGGTGATCGTGGCTTATATCACAGTGATTTTCTTTACGACAGCTTTACTCTCCTATTTTAAGGCAGATCAACTTATGAAAATAGGTAAGAGCTTGGCGTTTTGGGAAAACTCAATGCTTAGTAGTTATCGTTTTACCATCAAAAATGGAAATGCCATTAAATGGGGCGCACTTCTCCTGTTGATTATCTGTGGTATTGGAATCAGCACAATTACTACCAATTATGGCATTATCGATAACCTACCCAGAGGAAAGAAAATTACAGAAGATTTTACCTTCTTCGAAGAAGAGTTGACAGGGTTCAGGCCAATGGAATTGGCGGTGTACGCTCAAGGAAATTTTGAGGTGAACGACTATGAGGTGATTCGAGAAATGGACAAAATTGAAGATTACCTGCATCAGTTTCCAGGTTTACAAGCGATAGGATCTATCACGACGCTATATAAATCCATGCACCAAGCCTTCAACAACAATAGAGAAGATGCTTTCATAGTCCCTGAAAATAAACAACAATTTGCTCGATATCAGAGACTGACGGGCCAACTACCTAAGTTTGATCCCAATATTCTAGTAAGTAAGGATGGAACAAAAGCGCGCATCACCTCCCGAATCAAAGACATAGGCGCAGATACGATCAAAGCCATGGGGTTGCGCATTGATAACTGGATTGCCCAAAATATAGATGATGAAGTGATTAAAGTAAACCGAACTGGGACCGGTGTGATCATAGATAAAAATGCTGAATATATCAGGCGGAGTTTGTTGCAGGGATTAGGTATTGCCGTGTTGATCGTGAGTATTTTGATGGCATTTCTTTTCCAAAACTGGAGAATTTTGATCATCGCCTTAGTTCCCAATATGTTTCCTTTACTATTGGCGGGAGCTTTAATAGGATATCTAGGAATTGAACTCGAAGCAGGAGTGTCTATTGTATTTGCTGTGATTTTTGGTATAGCGGTAGATGATACTATCCATTTTTTGAGTAAGTACAAGTTGGCTTTGAATAAAGGAATGGAGCGAGAAGAAGCGATTAAGATAACCTTTGTTGAAACAGGCAAAGCCATAGTTTTAACTTCGATTATCCTCTTTTTTGGGTTCTTAGTAATGCTATTTTCTATTCACCCACCCAGTGTTGTGGTTGGTTTATTGATCAGCCTCACTTTATTGAGCGCATTGATTAGCGATCTCTTACTAATACCGGTAATGGTCAGATGGATGCAGCCAGCCCAGCAGGAAGCAATTCAGAAGGGAGAAAAAATGGTGACCGGATAATGGAAAGGGAAGCGATGTAGAAAGGCAAGAACCTTCTAACTAGATGCTTCTGAATGCCAATACCAAGTACGTCAAGAAAAATGGAAGAGGTACCCAACACCACTCTGGAATAAACATCAAACAAGCAATAATTGCTATGAAAGAGATCAAAGTGTAAATCCAGTATTGTCTTGTTGAGCCTTGGCTTTCTGTACTCATGATTATTGATTTTGGCGCAAAGCTAATAAATTCAGTCTTTAGGTATCACACCTTTCTGTCAAATTTTACATGCTTTTTGATATAAGTACGAGAAACTCACTTTTCTACCACAGTTAGATATTGATCCACTTTCTGGTTACGGAGGAGGGTTTTCTTACCACTAGGCCATAAAACCTCTATCCTTTTTACTTTTTTGTTTGATCCTAATCCAAAATGTGCAACCAGGCTATTTTGACCGCAATATCCACTTTGGGTATTAATTTGCCTCATTTGCCAATTACCGCCTTTAGTTTTGATTCGGATAGTAGCGCCGATGGCTGACTTGTTGGAGACCGTTCCTTCCAATTTGACTTTCAGCCAATTGTTTTTGTTGCCCTTGTTGATGTACAGATCGTTTACTGGTTGTGCTTGATTTTTGCCATTTTGGCAGTTAGCAATGGCGAGATCTAGAAAGCCGTCATTGTTAACATCACCCCATGCCAAGCCAAAGGAGCAACTACTAGGCATATCTGGTAGGGCATCAGGCAGACGGGTGAAGTTTCCGGTGCCATCATTTTGGTACAACCAGTTCTCGAGTTTTGCTTTGCAGAATCCATTGGCTACAATCAAGTCTAAATCCCCATCATTGTCGTAATCTGCAAAAGCTGATCCATAGGAACATCCTCCATCTTCACTTAGAACGCTTTGTGCCTTTGGTGTTAGATTCCCTTTGCCATCATTGATCAATAGCTGGTTATTCACTTCTTTATAATAGCCTGCATTCGCTAGGAAAAGATCGAGGTCTCCATCATTGTCTACATCTCCCCAACTAGCACTCATGCTACCCTTTGGCAGTTCAGACCAAACCTTCTTTTGTTCAGCAAGGAAAAAAGGAGCCGTACCTGAATTCAGGTACAGCTCATTAGGTGATTTCCCTTCGTTAGTAATAAATAAATCAATCTTTCCATCTGTATTTACGTCGATCCAGTTGACCGATCGAGATAGTGTATTTGTTTGAGTGGCAGGTGTGGCTAAGTTTTCAAAACTCTTCCCTGCTTTGCTTATGAATAGTACGTTTTGTTTGCTCTTCCCCTCGCTATTGGTAAGAAATAGATCCAACCAACCATCATTGTTTGCATCCCCCCAACTAGCAGTTTCCGAATAGGTACCATTAGTCGTGAGGGTGGGGTCTTTGTCCAGGAGGAAGGAGCCATTACCTTGATTGCGATAAAAGTAATTTTGCTGACCATACCAAGTGACAACGTAGGCATCCAGATCTCCGTCATTATCGACGTCAGCAAAGGTGGCACCATCCGACTTGGCTCCATCCTGTACGATTGGATCATTTGTAAGTGAGGTAAATGTCCCATCGCCCTGGTTGATGTATAGAAAATTGTGTTGCCCATTGCTCGGACCATTGGAGATAAAAAGGTCTTCCCAACCGTCATTGTTCACATCAATGAAGTTTACGCTTCTACTATCCGATGCCTGTTCAACTACTGGGCCTTGATTTATTTTTGTAAAATGTGCTTGCCCTACTAGAAAGGAACAATTTAAAACTAATAGGAGTACTAAAATATGTCGCAGGGTGTATTTCGATTTCATAGGGCCAAGATAGCTGGTAGAAAACGACCGTAGATTGAAAATGTAGGAAATAAGGTTTGCTAAGAATGGATGACTGCTATCAGCCTATCAATGCCTCATTTGTTAGTTGGTAGGTTGTAAGGAGTTGTTGAGGCAATGGAATCTCTTCTTTCTACATCCTCGGATATTAATGAAGTTGTTTTTGCGATCTTTGAAGCATGAGATATACAAAGCATAGCTATGGGTAAGCGGATGCTATTACATATCGGGTTTTGGCTATTGTATTGGATGGTGAACGGCTATGTCGAAGTTTTCCTATCCAATTCTAGTTTTGTAGATCTCCCCTTTTGGCAGAGACTATGGAAAGGGTTTGGAACACGTTTAATAATATTGCCACTTGAGATGGGTTTTGCCTATTACAGTATGTATGTAATCCTGCCCAAGTATTTTAAGGGACGAAGTTATTGGTGGCTTGCGCTTGAGTTTTTAGCGGTATTTACCTTGGTTTTTGCTCTATATCGTTTACTAATCCCTTACGTTATCTACCCTTTCATCTACCAGTTGCCCTATTCGGCCAATACCTTTGATGTGTGGTTGCCTCGGTATATCTATACGGCTATTCGTTTTGTTTCCGTGACGGGAATGGCGCTAACGATCAAGTTGCTTCGGATGCGATTTCAACAATTGGAGAAAGAAAAACATTTGACAGAAGAGAAACTGCAGAATGAACTGCGATTTCTGAGGGCTCAAACTAATCCTCATTTCTTATTCAATACCTTAAATAATGTTTATGCATTAGCTCGAAAGAAATCTGATCAAACGGCTCCGGTAATTATGAAGCTTTCTAAACTGCTTCGTTTTATGTTGTATGAGTGCAATCAGGAGCGAATTCCTTTAGAGCAAGAGATTCGTGTAATTGAAGATTACCTCGAGCTAGAAAAGCTGCGATACAATGATCGATTGGAGGTCCGGTTTGAGAAATCTGTAGATGATTTTTCTACCCTGATCACTCCCTTACTTCTACTTCCACTTATTGAGAATGCTTTTAAACATGGTACGAGTGAAACTCGATTCGAAACATTTGTGCACATTCAACTAAATGTAGTTAATGATCAACTACAGCTGCATATAGAAAATAGCAAGGATGAAGAAGATAATAATTCAGTAGCAGGAATCGGGTTACCTAATGTCCATCGACAATTAACCCTTCTTTATCCGCAAGGGCATCAATTGGAAATCAATAACGGTAAACAAATTTTTAGTGTAGATTTATCTATCAATCTAAAAAGTTATGCTGGAACGCATCAGGTGCTTGATCGTGGAAGATGAGCCTTTGGCGGCCGAAGTTTTGGCCGATTATATAGCTGAGGTTCCTCATTTGGAGTTGGTAGCAACTTGCGAAGATGCTATTTATGCTAGTAGTGTGCTAAAACGCGAGTCCATAGATTTACTCTTTCTGGATATCCATTTGCCAAAGCTAAAGGGGTTAGATTTTCTTAAAATGCTGAGCCATCCCCCACAGGTAATACTGACTACAGCTTATCATCAGTATGCCCTTGAAGCCTTCGATTATGATGTGATTGATTATTTGCTAAAGCCCATTGAGTTTGAACGCTTCTTGCAGGCGATTCATAAGGTAAAACTGGAACAAAGCTTGGAGGTAAATAGAATTAAAGAAAAGCCAGAAGAGGACGCCTTTCGGTTTTTTCGAGTGAATAAGCGTAATATCAAGGTGAAATTAAAGGACATCATTTTCGTGGAAAGCCTCAAAGAATATGTAAGGATCTACACAGAAGAACGTACCATTATAACTAAGTTCCAGATCGGAGAGTTACAAAAGACCTTAGAAGAACCAAGTCTTCTTCGCATTCATCGCTCATATTTAGTGGCTAAATCTAAAATTTCCGCCTATTCCGCAACGGAAGTTGAAGTAGCTGGGAAATCCCTACCCATCGGTAGAACTTATCGAGAAGAAGTACACGCCGTTTTGTCTCAATTTTTGGAAACAGGAACTTAAGAGGTATAAGTTTGGGCAAACAAGAATCTCTTGCTTGCCCAAATTAAATACAATTTGGTTCTTCGACAAATTTCGTGTTTCGAGACACTCAAAAATGAAATTCAACGCTTCCTTTGGACGCTTATTCATCACCTTTTATGACTGTCCACGAGAATTGTCGAAGAAGGTACAAGATTAGTCTGTTTTCGGACTACCTTTTGGAGCTTCGGAGGCAAAAGGCTCGTGCGGGTAGGTGTCAGGCGTAACCACAACTCCTGTGGTTAGCTTTAGCGGAACGCCAGCAGCTCCAGGGTAACTAAGTTCAGCAAAGAAAGCACTATAACCACCCTTGGGTTCATCTATTTTCAATTGATAAAGACCCTCTGGCGTGATTGGAATATCCTCGGCTTCCCAGGCTTTACCAATCGTTTCCAGTCTGAAGTCTCGTCCATCGGGATTATTGGCTTTCCACAATTTGATGCTCGCAGGTGCCTGCCCATCTGCTGTTTCTATATGAATGGTTCCGTTTTCAACTCGCCAAGCAAATTCGGGCCTTGGAGCATCCAGTACTACGGATTGATAAAAGGAAATCAAGGTTTCAATTACATCTGATTCTCGCATAGAATGGTCCGTATTTGGAACATATCGAACATGTTTTTCCCCTTTGAGGTCATCCCAATAAAATTGCCAGGAATCCGGAATAAAGAACTGATCTCCCGTAGCATTCAATAGGAGTTTGGGCATGTCCAGTTTATCCAGATAAGAATAGGGTTCAGTAATGCTAATCAATCGATCGTATTCCTTGGAACCCTGCCACTCCATAATGCCTTCTTCTACATAATTTCCGACAGCTGGTGCCCAAAAACCATAAACTCTCCAATGATGTTCAAAAGAGGGAACTACATTAAGCATATCGATTACAATAGGAGCAATGGCCACCACCCTATCATCCACTGCGGCAGTTGTCCAAGTTGTCCACCCTCTTTTTGATCCGCCAGCTACCATAAATTTGTCCACTTTGTGGCCAATGGAATAGCTGAATTCCGAAATCACATCCATTGCTCTCACCGCAGCTTTTGTCATCGGCAAACGAGCGAGCCAAATGGCATCCTCATCCTTGGCTCCACCTTCTAAAAATTTGCGCCAACCGTAAGCGATCAACTCATCTTCAACTCTTGGACCGTAGTCATCTCCTGCAAATTCTATCGGCTGATTCGGTACATTGTGGAGGTTAGCCGTGATTGATTTCGAAAGAATAGCGGCTTGAACTTGGATTTCATCCGCTTTTTCAGGGCTATTGGAGCGTCGTGATCCACCGCCAATGAATAGCATTCCCTTGTCGGTTATTACCTCATCCGGAACTACGATTGTTAACCAATGCCACCAAGTGGGATCTTTTACTTCAGCTGTGGTCAGCCATCTCTGGGAAACCATGCGAACGATAAAGGCTGTATACCCTTCTCCTTTGATGCTGTCTTTTACTTCGTAAGTAAAGGCATCATCAGGGATTTCCATGTAGGCTTCCAGTGGGGTTTTCGAACTACTGGAGGAAGGAGCTTCAGCAGCTTGTGATGCTCCAGGTTCCATAGGGCCACAGCTACTAATAAAGAACAAGGTGAGAACCAATAGGCTTACACATTGTTGGAAGAAAGAGAACTTCATGTTTTACATTTTTTTGGTTTCTCTGACGATTTCATGTGTTTGAGTCTCCCTTTTAGAGGAAAATTTTGCTTCCTTTTATGGCAATTCTTCCAACTAAAACGGTACCTGTTTAGCTAGCCAGGTAGACCACAAAATTGTCAGAGCTTGTTTTGATTGCCCCATAAGATAAAGAAGATAAACTCAATTCACAATAAATAAGAGCTATGCCGACTTCTTCTTCTAAAATCTCCATATTCCCAGTATTGCTGGTCAACTTTATCGGGATGTTGGGCTACAGTGTTATACTTCCTTTTCTAGTGTTTTTAGTGGAAGATTTTGGTGGAAATGGATTTATATATGGCTTATTGGGGTCAATTTACCCAGCTTTTCAATTGATCGGAGCACCTATGCTCGGTAAATGGTCGGATCAAATTGGACGTCGAAGGGTGCTGCTGATAAGCCAGGGCGGTACTTTTTTGGCTTGGATACTTTTTGTTATTGCTATTAGTGTACCCGTAAAGCAACTAATGGGAGTAGAATCTCAATGGGTAGGGACCTTTACTTTGAGTTTGCCTTTAATTCTCTTATTTGTAGCTAGGGCCTTGGACGGTTTGACTGGCGGAAATGTCTCCGTGGCCAATGCCTACCTCTCAGATGTTTCAGATGATCAAAACCGAAAGGCTAACTTCGGTAAGATGGCTACATCTACAAGTTTAGGGTTTATCATTGGTCCGGCGATAGCGGGATTTTTGGGCGCTACGGTCTATGAAGAACTATTGCCAGTAATAGCAGCAGCCCTAATCTCTCTGATCGCTATTTATGTGATTAATCGGTTTTTACCGGAATCAAGACCAGAATTAGTCAAAGCCAATTTAAAGTCATTCACCGTAAAGAAGCTTTTCCAAATTGAGCATAAGGAATGTTATCAAATGGAGGATTGTCCAGATACTGGATTGAAAGCTGTTTTGCGAATGCCCCATATCCCTACCTTGTTTGGTGTTTACTTCCTAAACTTCTTAGGTTTTAGCTTCTTCTATGCTTGCTTTCCCATTTTTGCTTCACAGGTTATGGAATGGAATTCTGTTCAGCTGGGATTGTTTTTCACCATATCTAGCGGAATCATGGTTTTAGCTCAAGGTCCCATACTCTCCTATTTATCTGCAAAGGTCCCAGATGCGAGTTTGGTGATCGTCGGAAGTATTTTAATTAGTCTTAACTTTTTTTTGCTGACCTTTCAAACCAATACTAGCGTATACGCCGCCAATGTACTAATGGCTTTGGGGAATGGAATTATGTGGCCCTCTTTTCTTTCCATTTTAGCAAAATCAGGTAGCCCTAAAGTACAAGGGACTATACAAGGCTATGCCAGTAGCACAGGAAGTTTAGCTAGTATTTTTGGCCTCATATTAGGCGGTTTATTATTCAATTATGTCGGAGCATCCATTTTCATTGTATCTGGTGTAATCTTATTTTTGATTTTTCTGATTTCCTTCCGATTGCTCCAAGTAGAGCGAGATTTAAAGGTTTCTGTGTAGTTATCAAGGGTATTTTTACAAATGGGTAAGAAATCTTATCCAATCCTTGTTTCTTATTATCTAGGGTGGTATTTTTACAAATGGGTAAGAAATATTAAGACCCAATCTTACCATTATTGAAAGCTTAATTCAAAACCAGTGAAAGGATATCATTTAGGCGAATTCGAGGAAATTGTACTCCTGTATGTGACCATATTACATGAAGAAGCTTATGGTCTAGCTATTACCAAAGGGATCGAAAAGGATTTAAATCGATCTGTAACCTTAAGTAGTGTACATACCGCCTTATATAGAATGCAAGATAAAGGCTTGGTGGAATCTAAACTCGCCGGCTCATCCACAGAACGTGGCGGGCGCCGAAAGCGCTTGTATTCTATTACTAATACAGGGAAAGAGGCCCTTTGGCAGGCTCGGCAGGCCCGCAATAAATTATGGTCACTCATTCCTAAAACGACCTTTGAAGGATGGTAAAAAATCACCCCGATCCTCCTCGTTGGGCAGATCGTTTCCTCGAATGGTATTGTAATCCTGAGTTGGTAGAAGAAATCCAGGGAGATCTCTATGAGCGATTCCTGGAGTATGCCCAAGACAAAGGACTTAAGAAGGCGCGAAGATGGTATGCGGTTAATGTCTTCTTGTTTATGAATCGCTATACCCTTAGACGTCATCAATCTACATATTCCCGACTTAATTCACTCGACATGTTTAAAAACTATCTAAAAATTGGCTGGCGCAATGTGCGCAAGCACAAGTGGCCGTCCTTAATCAATGTCTTGGGGTTGGCCTTGGCCATTGGCTGTTGTATGGTGGTGTACACCTTTATCTTTTGGACCCTAAATACGGATGATTTTCATGAAAATAGAGATCAGATCTATATCATGGAAAGGGTATTACAAGGCGATGATGAAGTGCAACTCCGAGGTGATTCTCCGGAACCGCTGGGACCTGCCATGGTAAAGGATCTGCCTCAAGTGGAGGCAATTTCTAGATTTAGCTTTTCCAATGGGATTTTTCAGTACGAGGATAAAGTCTTTAGTGAAAGTATCAATTTTGTTGACCCAGCTTTCGTAGAGATTTTCTCTTTTCCATTAAAGTGGGGAAAGGAAGAAGACTTTGGTACAAGCGACGGGATATTTTTGACCGAAGACATTTCTACAAAATTTTTCGGTGCTCAGAATCCACTTGGCAAACAAGTAAGTATAAGATTTAATAGTGGTGAAAAAGAGCAGGAAAGCACTTTTCAAATCAAGGGGGTATTTGAAAAACTTCCTGTCACTAGAACATTTAGTTTTAGTATACTGATTCCTTTTCAACATCAATTGGCTTTAGGCCGGGAGAACTTCTTGGATTGGCAATATGCTACAGATGCTACGTTTGTCCAGCTAGACCCTTCTGCGGATCCTCTTGAGATAGCAAAGACACTCACTCCATACATCACTCAATATAATCAGGACAATAAGGGGTGGCAGTTAAAACAACTTAATCTTCAGCCATTGGCTACTATTAGTCAACATGCTTATTTATGGGGCAGTTCTTTTTTTAATCAGTCTCATGCAATAGCCATAATCATGTTAGTGGTAATTGCGGTAGCCCTCCTTTTATTGGTGTGTTTTAATTATGTGAATACAGCCATAGCCACGGCATCCAGTCGCTTGCGTGAGATCAGTGTTCGAAAGGTGATGGGGAGCCGCAGACGGCAGATTATTTCGCAATTTCTAGTAGAGAACCTACTGATTTGTATGGCGGGCTTAATTGCTGGGGTTTTCCTTTCTGAAGCACTCTTTTTGCCCTGGTTCAAGCAATTGGCAGGTGGGCTAGACTTTCATCTGCAATATTTTAGAGATTATAGGCATTGGGTATTTTTTGCGAGTCTATTGCTCTTGTTGGTCTTAGGCGGAGGTGGTTATCCTGCCTATTATATATCTCGTTTCCCTCCCGTGGAAATTCTGAAGGATAAATTGCGCATCGGCAACAAGAATCGATTTCGAAAAGCCCTCTTGGGGATACAATTGGCCCTCACTTTCATTGCCATCTTCTTCGCAGTAGCCTTTATCAATCATACCAATAAGCTCAGGGCAGTAGATTGGGGCTATGATCCAGAGGCAAAGATCGTAATTCGTTTGGAGGAAGGTATGCCTTTTGATCGCTTGCAACAGGAATTGGCAAGCTTAGATGAGATTCAGGATATTTCTGGCTCTATCCAACAAATAGGCAGGGGTTCTAATGGAATAACCGTGAAGGTAGAAGGGGAAGAGGCGCCCGTGGAGGAGTTGATAGTAGGCCCCGATTATCTACAGAAGATGGGTCTACGCTTATTGGACGGCCGGTTTTCGGATCCAGAACTAGATACCGATATCTCACAATCAGTAATGGTGAACGCTGCATTTAGGAAACATCTCGGTTGGGAGGAGGCTGTAGGAAATACTATTCAGGTCCAGGACCAAGTCTATACGGTTATTGGAGAACTGGAAGACTTTCGCTTTGAGGACTTCTTCCGAGCTATTCAACCTATGATTGTTAGAGTTGGACCAAAATCGGATTACCGATATCTAACAGCTACTTTAGCTTCCAACAACCAGATCCAGGAATCGGCAACTGCCATGGAGGATATTTGGAAGAAAATATATCCAGATCGCCCTTTCAATTTCTTTTTCCAAACCGATGTAATGGATGGTTACTTCCAGGGGTTTGAGCAGATGATCAAGATACTTTCAGCAGTGGCCTTCCTGACTATATTTATTTCTACCATTGGTCTATTTGGATTAGCCATGCTGATTCTGGCAAGAAAAATGAAAGAGATTAGCATTCGAAAAGTACTAGGTGCAAATATTTGGAATGTAAGTCGGTTGGTCAATAAGGAGTTCTTCTGGTCTGTTGTATTAGCTTGTTTAATTGGTGGACCCTTAGGTTTCATGGCAATCAAATCGATTTTGACCCAGATCTCACCTGAGATGTCTAATCCCGGTTTTTTGCCGATGGTCGTAGCTGTGGTGGGTTTACTCGGTATAGCTCTAATAGCCGTAGCAGGACATATCTATAGTGCTTACGTGAAAAACCCGATCGTGTATTTGCGAGACGAGTAAGAGGGAGCGCGGCAGGTATCCGAAGTTTAGCTCAGTCGAGGCTGTGGAGAACTTCGGATATTTTGCCTAAAACATACTCTTAATCATTAGTACTACTCCAAAAATAACCAAAGCACTTCCCGAAATACGCCTGATCCAAAGTATGTGTTTTCCTGTTAACCACTTACGGATGTACTTGGCTAAAGCGACTTTGGAGAAATCTGTAATTATAATTGTGCCGAGTGTTGCGCCAAAAAACAAAAAAGCTTCTCCCTGGCTATAGCCCTGGTCTCCAACGGTCGCTCCCATCATCGTGATCCAAAAAACAAAAGTAAAGGGGTTGATGGTATTGACGAGGAAGCCTTTTAACCACAATGAGAAATAGGAGGCTTTGAGTGGCATAATATTACCTTGCTCCCAGCCTGGAGGTTTGGTGAGTAAGGTTCCTATTCCTACTCCAATAAGAACTAGTCCTCCAATCAATCCTACATAGAAAATGAAGTCCTCGCTTTCTTTCAAAGGGGTGATATAGTTTAAGCCAGCATAGGTCACAGCGATGAACAGAACATCGCTGATCCATATCCCCAGCCCGACCATCGTGCCAGCTCTCAATCCCCGTTCCACACCAGTCTGGATCAGTGCGAAGAAAATGGGGCCGAGCAAGATGGCTAACAATAGTCCTACTTGTATTCCATTTAATATAATCTGCATGATCAGCTATAAATGGTGGCCACTACCTTTCGAGAGCCACCATAGTTACGAAATTCACACAGATAGATTCCCTGCCAGGTTCCTAGATTCAGTCGATGATTTGTAATGGGAATAGTAATGGAAGAACCGATCATAGCTGCCTTAATATGGGCAGGCATATCATCAGGCCCTTCAATTGTGTGGGTAAGGAAGGGCATGTTTTCGGGAACAATTTTATTGAAGATTTGCTCAAAATCTACTCTAACGGATGGATCAGCATTTTCATTGATCGTGATAGCCGCTGAAGTATGCTTGATATATAAATTGAAAATCCCAGTTTTAGGTAAAGAGCCAATTGCTTGGAATACTTCTTGGGTGATGAGATGATAACCTCGTGCTTGTGCTTGAAGCGAAAATTCTTTCTGTTCGATCATAAATAAAGGTATTGCCCAATCCTTAAACAACTTGTCGCAATAAAAGTCGAGTTAGGCTACAGTTCCTTGGAAAATATAATGCTTATAAAAGGGAGAATAAAAGATAATGTTTAGCAACTAGGCTAAGAACTGATTTTAAATTCTGGACAAAAGTAATCGATTTTTAGCCGCTATGTAGGATTGAGCCTATCTATTAGATGTATATTGTAAGGGTAAAAGCAAAAACCGACAAACATGATAAAGTCCTTCTTTCTCCTTGGGCCGATTACACTGCTATGCATCAGTACCTGTGGAAACACAAAAAAGACGATCGAAGACAATGCCATTGATGTTCAAAGTAAACATGAAATTGTACGGGCAGCACAAACCTTCCTTAATAGTTTAACCGAAATAGAAAGGAAATTATGTTTGATACCTTTTGAGGATCAGGAAAGAGAAAACTGGAACTTTGTACCCATTAAACGAAGAGGACTAGCCTTACAGCTTATGAATAACGAGCAACGCGGGCTTGCTACCTCTATGCTAAAGGCGTGTCTTAGTGCTAAAGGTTTTGAGAAAGTTGAAGGAATCAGGGCGCTAGAATCTGTACTAACTATTATAGAGAACCGCCCGCCCGATAACAACTATAGAAATCCCGATAAATATTTTGTCTCCATATTTGGTCAACCGAAAGACTCCACAGCTTGGGGCTGGCGTTTTGAAGGCCATCACTTGTCTTTGAATTACACATTCGCTGATCAGCAACTGATTGTTACCCCACAATTTATGGGAACTAACCCGGCAGAAATCCCTATCGGAGATTCCAAAGGGAAAAGAGTATTAGCTGAAGAAGAGGATCAAGGTAGAGCCCTAGTGCAATCCCTTGATGAATCGCAGTTAGAAATTGCCTTGTTGTCTAAGCGCGCCTATCCAGAGATCATCACTGGTAATGATCGAAGAGTTAAGTTGGAGACGTTTGAAGGTTTGACCTATGGCCAGATGACAGAAACGCAGCAGTCTGCTCTGATCGATTTGATACAACTGTATCTCAATAACAATACCGAAAAGGTGGCTAAGAGATATTGGAAAGGTCTTCAAGACAGCGGGATAGAGCAATTGCACTTTGCCTGGGCAGGGGGATTGGAGAAAGGAGAAAAACATTATTATCGGATTCATGGCCCTCGTCTACTGATAGAGTATGACAATACGCAAAACGGAGGAAATCACATTCATTCCGTCTGTCGCGATCCTAGCAATGACTTTGGAGAAGATGTATTACGCAAGCATTATCAACTGCATGAGCACTAGCCTTCGTAGAATATGAGTATAGATCTAGAGTATTACTATTCTATCCTATTGCAAGCAGAGTTGATTTTTGCGGTGCTAACCTTTATCTCACTATTCTTCATCTCGGCGCCTTACGGTCGTTTTATTAGAAGGGGGTGGGGCCCGACACTTCCTGCACGTTATGCCTGGATGTTAATGGAGTCCCCTGCAATGTTGATTCCACTATATTTCTTTTTGGTTTATGCTGATCAAGGTCATGTTGTGTTGGTTGTGTTTTTCTTGATTTGGCAGGTCCATTATACCCACCGAACGCTAATTTATCCATTTCAAAAGTCAGGCGGTAACCGCCCCTTTCCACTAGCCTTAATTGTAATGGCTTTGCTGTTCAATTGTATGAATGGGTTTATCATTAGCTATTCCATTTTTATAAAGCAAACCTATAGTGAAGCATGGCTTTTGCAGTGGCCCTTTATCCTAGGGTTTTTAATTTTTGTACTGGGGTATGGGATTAATAAACAATCAGATCATATCCTGAAAAACTTAAGGGCACCTGGGGAGGTAGACTACAAGATTCCCTATGGCGGACTATTTAAATGGGTATCTAGTCCTCATTATTTGGGCGAGTTGTTAGAGTGGTGTGGATGGGCCATCTTGACCTGGTCTGTGGCCGGTTGGGCTTTTGTGGCTTATACTTTTGCCAATTTAGCTCCAAGGGCTTGGGCTCATCATCGATGGTATAAAACTAATTTTAATGATTATCCGGATGATCGCAAAGCCTTGATCCCTTTTGTGTGGTAGATGGAATAAGTACTGGAAAGCTCACAGGAAAGATCATTGAAACAGGAATAACCTCCTTTCGTCGAATCCTTACAACACTTATTTTCAAAATATATTACCTTCTATACAGTTTACCTTACACAAATATCGTCAGTCGTTGTTGCAATGGATCAAAAGGATTTTTTATTCTATAGTACTACAAAATATAAGCTTGCTCTTTGCGTCAGCATTACTACTTTTTTTTATTGCTTTCTAATTTTCTTTCTTCCTTTTGGAGTCGATAATTACAACCCGAACCATAAATATACCTTCAAGTTTTTATTTGAAATATTCAAGTTTGCGGCTGCGATTTGTGCCTTTGCAAGCCTCAATGAGTTTGTGTTACGACCTTTATTGTTTAAGACTACTTCCCTTAAAGGTATTATCAATTGGAGCCTTTGGACACTGCTCCTATTGAGTACTATAACTTTTCTTACATATAATTATTTAGGGAATTGGCATGACTACCTTTGGGTCAGCTATTTGGGTTTTTTGATTAATACTTCTGCGGTTCTTATCTTTCCTATCATAGGTACTTTTTTCTTTTTCCGGTACAGAATATTGCAGCATAAGATTGATCATATCTTAACTACAAAAGGAACATTCATTGATGGAAATCTTCTTATCGATTTCAAAGGGCAAGGTAGTAGCGACCAAATTACGTTGGCAATCTCCAGCTTCCTGTATGGGAAAGCGCAAAATAATTATGTGGAGCTATATTACCTCGAAGAGAACCAGATGAAAAAATTCTTGATCCGCTCCTCTCTTCATAATTTGGTAAACTCGATTCACACGCCAGCTGTAGCTAGGTGCCATCGATCTTACATGGTGAATTTACTAGCTGTAAAGGCTATTAAAGGTGGTAGCCAAGAGGTGAACTTATTTCTTGAGCCTTTTGATATCGCGGTTCCTGCCTCCAAATCCTACAAAGACGCTGTTTTGAAACACCTTCATGACCTGAAGAATTTTGGGTAGCTACTTTTCAATTCCTACGTTTACTTCAATCGGTATTAGATTTCACAACAAATAGCAAACTTTCACCACAATCAGCAAATTGTCGTTGCTCCTGCAGTCACACCCGGGCTTAATTTGTACAGAACATTTTCATAAAATCAAAAATGAAATCATGATTAGTACTAAAGTAAAAGCGGCCTTGAAGGTTTGCACACTATTGCTTTTTTGCTTTTTGAGCCCGACGGCTATGACCATCCATGCTCAAGAAAGTACACAAGAAATACTTCAGCACTTTGTTGACAGTTATAAGGCAGACCATATGGCTCAAACTGTGTTATTTGGCATCAGAGTGGGAGAAGATTGGTGGTATGTAAGTTCAAAAAGAAAACAAACCGCTTATGCTGTCGGTAAAAAGAAACAGTACACCTTTCATAATTTCGGGCCTCACTTTGTGACCTTGCATAGTGGTCAGCCTGATGCTCCAACGTGGTATTTTCATTTTGCGAACCAAGAAGTATTGAACAATATTTACAAGAAGAAATGGACGGCATCTACGGCTTCAGCCAAATCTTTTGGGTCAGATGTAGTAGGGTTAAATATCCGAGACATGAAAGGTTTTAGAAGTGGTACTAAAGAAGAAGCTATTTCCTATGAGGTAATGGAACACTTTTGGAAAAGGGATCCGGTTGAAATCACTTACTTCACCAGGGATGCCTCTCTGCCAACGCATGGAGTTGATCACGTTGGGCTATATACCATGAAAGATAAAAGGATAGGTTGGTTTAGTATTGGCCCTGAACAAGCGGCTAATGCAGAACGAGGACTGGATAAAGGACAAGTCCCAAACCTATTTATAATTACCAAAGGGAAAGGACGAGCTGAACTTGGCGACCAAGAAGTCGAATTAAAACCGGGAATGAGTGTTTTCATCGGCCCATATGTAAAACATGTTCTGTACAATCCATACGATGAGCCTTTGGAAGGGATCATTGTTCTTTTTGGTGATAATAGCGATTACATTAGTGGTAAATCTTATCTGGATTTGTTAGAGGAACAACATGAGTTTTATGAACACTATGATTCAAACACTTCGGAAGTAAAAAAGTAGCCATTTATTCTTCAATGAGTGGCAGAAGGATCAATACAGGAAGGGTATTGGTCCTTCTATATTCTAAACTGTAGTCTGCGCGGCATCTGGCAAATTTTTATGTTCTAAAAACTAACATACTGCTAGATATTCCTCCTATCTTCAGCCTTATGGATCAACAACAAGCAAATAATAGTTCTCGTGGTAAGATTATCTATCTAGCAGACCCTATGTGTTCCTGGTGTTATGGTTTTCGAGACGAGATTACCAAATTGAAAAAGGCATATGCTCACCAAATGGATTTCAGTTTGATCATGGGTGGGCTTCGGCCGGGTGGTGGAGATCCTTGGAACCAAAAAATGAAAGATTTTCTACGTCACCATTGGGAGAAAGTGGCTGAGGTGAGTGGACAAGCTTTTCAATATGATCTATTAGAATGGGACGAATTTCTATATGATACAGAGCCTTCCTGTCGGTCGGTCTGTGTGGCCAAAGCTTTGGCGCCAGAGCAGGCTTTTGATTTCTTCAAATCGGTTCAATATCGCTTTTACCATGACAACAAGGACCCTAAGGAGGTATCTTTTTATGAGCCTATTTGTCAGGAGCTTGGGATTGATTTCGAGCAATTCCGAAATGCCTTTTCTTCCGAGGAGTACAAAGCCTTAACTCGTCAGGATTTCGAACAATCTCAAAATTGGGGGATTCGAGGTTATCCAAGTGTAGTAATAAGCTGGAATAACCGCCTGGGTTTACTTAGCAATGGCTATGCCTCATACGCCGAAATGGGAGATAGGATGGAAAAATTACTCGCCAAATTAAGTACTGCTGCATGATACTACATTGGATTAGTGTGATTCTAATGGCTGCCTTCTACATCTTTGCAGGTTATAGCCATTTTCGAAACCCGAAGTTCTTCCTGAAGATAACACCAAAATGGGTGCCTTCTCCAGAGCAGGTAAATGTAATTGTTGGAGGGATTGAGATTGCGCTAGGCCTTTTCCTTTTGATCCCTCAAATGAGGTCTTTGGCGGCCTGGGGAATCATCGCTCTACTTATTGTGGTCTTCCCCGCAAATGTATACCACTTCCAAAAATCATTAAAGAAGGGCAAATTTATTTGGCCCACATTAATCCGTTTACCTATTCAAGGTCTACTTATTTATTGGGCCTATACCTTGGTATAACGAATTCTCGATACCTACCTACGAATTCTCAAACTGTCTGGCTTTTGGAGGCCTTCTGCCTGTACTTTTGGATCGACAGCATAATTATTGAATTCCAAAAGCACAGACATGAAAACATCCTTAATAGCAATACTTACGGTATTGCTTTTTAATCCCATTCTAGCACAAAATACACAAGCAGATAAAACCCGTTCTCCATACTTCATGGTGGTGGGAGAAAAAGCTGGCGTGGATCAATTGCCATTGCAATCTACCAAAGCAGACGTCAATATTGCAGGCGTGATTGCAGATGTAACCATCACACAGGTATATAAAAATGATGGTCAAAAACCATTAGAAGCTATCTATGTATTTCCTGCCTCTACCCGGGCTGCGGTTTATGATATGGTGATGAAGATTGGTAAGCGCACAATACAAGCCGAGATTAAAGAAAAAAACCAAGCGCGAGCAGAATACCAGGAGGCCAAGGCCGAAGGGAAACGCGTTTCCTTATTAGAACAAGAACGCCCCAATGTATTTCAAATGAATGTCGCCAATTTAATGCCGGGTGACCGGATTGAAGTCATTCTGAAGTACACCGAAATGTTAATCCCGGAAAAAGGAGTTTATGAATTCGTCTACCCTACTGTAGTTGGTCCACGCTATAGCGAATCGCAAGGATCAGGAAATGCTCAGTTTGTCTCAACACCTTATCAGAAGTCAGGGAAAGCACCTTTATACGACTTTGACATAAATCTATACTTGTCGGCTGGTTTGCCGATTCAGCATATCACATCTACAACCCATAAAATAGGCATCTCTTACGAAGGACAAAAAGCAGCGGAGATAAGCCTGGACAAATCAGAAAAGAATGGCGGAAACCGGGACTTCATCTTAGCATATCAATTAGCTGGAGGTAAGATTGAATCAGGTCTTTTACTCTATGAGCATCAAGATGAAAACTACTTCCTCATGATGGTCCAGCCTCCAAAAAAGGTAACGCCAAAGAATATACCAGCCAGAGAATACATCTTCATCGTAGATGTATCCGGTTCAATGAGAGGATTTCCTCTAGACATATCCAAAAAATTGTTGAGAGATTTGATTGTTGGTCTACGCCCCACAGATCGCTTCAATGTTCTCTTGTTTGCCGGTACCTCTGGTTGGTTAGCTGAAGAGTCTATAGAAGCCAATGAAGCAAACATTGAAAAGGCTATTCATGTGATTGATCAGCAACGAGGCGGCGGCGGAACACGCCTGTTGCCAGCTATGCAAAAAGCTTTAGCTATGCCTCGTTGTGCCGACGGTTTGTCTCGCTCGATGGTTGTGGTAACGGATGGCTACATTAGTGTAGAGCAAGAAGCCTTTGATCTTATCCGCAATCGCTTAAATGAAGCTAATCTATTCACTTTCGGTATTGGTGCAGGAGTTAACAGACATTTATTGGAAGGTATGGCACATGTGGGTATGGGCGAACCCCTAATTATTACTGCCCCTGAAGGTGCACATGATAAAGCAGAGAACTTTCGTCAATACATTAGCCAGCCTGTCTTGTCGCAAGTTACAACCCAATTTGAAGGTTTTGAAGTGTATGATATACAACCATCTTCTGTGCCGGACGTATTAGCAGAGCGACCGATTTTAGTATTCGGTAAATGGAAAGGTGAAGCTAAAGGTAAGATTCGAGTTAAAGGTCATACGGGCAATGGTGTATTTGAGCAAGTTTTTGATGTAGAGCAATATCACGCTTCCAGAAAAAATAGAGCCTTACGGTATCTATGGGCGCGAGAAAAGATTCGCCTGCTAGATGATTACAATCAAGTGTCTTATACGGATGAGCGAGTAGCAGAAGTGACCAAGCTTGGTCTTGATTATAACTTAATGACAGCCTACACATCTTTCATCGCCATTGACAATGAAGTAGTAGAAAATGAAGAAGGAGATTTGGTAAGCGTAAAACAAGCCTTGCCGCTCCCGTCTGGAGTAGAAAATACAGCTGTAGGATTTGATGTTGCCTTTGAAGAAGTAATTCGAAAAAATAAAACCCCTAAAGCACGCCCTCTGAAATTAGTAGTAAAACAAGCTCAAACCGGTTTAGGCCAAAATGCGGATATCGCTTTGCAAAAAGAATTGCAAACTTATTTGGACCAGCTGTCTCTCTGTCCAATTGCTGCCCAACAGGGGCCCATTCTCATGGCTGTAACGCTAGATATTCTGGGTAGAATTGTGAACGTGAAGGTCGAAAATGCAGATAACAAACTATCAAAGTGTTTGCAGACCGCATTGGAACAACATTACCTTTTTAGCTGCTTTCACACCCAGGAAACTACGCTGCAATTTGTCTTAAATGCCAAATAGAACTGGCTAGAGCACCTGTTTTTCTCAACCTTTTACAATTCCACCATGAAACAGTCATTTCAAATCTTTAGCCTGCTTTTTGGAGGTCTGATTATCTTCTTGATTTGGTCATTCCAGCCAGCCATGGCGCAGTTGGGGCATAAAAACCAAATGAAAAATGAATTATCCGCATTACCGATCCCCTATACTGCCAGACAAGATATCACCTTCCTGTTAGGACGGGACAAAGATAGCGCTAACCCTTACTTCCAAAAGGCGAGCCGATACTATCGCCAGCATCCTGAGGACCAGACGGAGTTTGTTGTGGATACATGCCAATCTTTATTGGCAGTAAGAAATTACCTGATGGAACACGCCCCTGACAATAGTCGGCCCTGGGGAAAGATCAATTTGGTCTTTCATAGTAATGAATGGACAGGAATGGGGGTACCAACACTCCCTGGAGGTAAGCGAACGACGGAGGCATCCCTGGCAAATGCTATTGGCCAGGGTATGTTTCCTTCGCTTAGCAAAGAAGTAGTAGATGCGTGTACAGAAATGGTCTTTCATGGCTGTGCATTAGGTCGGAACGAAGGGCTGTTAACAGCCCTTCGCGCCGCTTTTATTCCAGCAAACTTGGAAACAAAACTGAGTTCCTCTCCTTATTTCGTCATATTTGATCAAGAACAGAATGGATATCCTAAGCGGTTTCTGGCAGATTATTGGTATACTTTTTATCGGACCGGAAATAGACCCTCTAACAGCGTATTAATAGAGCAGCTTCAGCAGCGATACCCCAAAGAGAATGTAGATTGGAATAGAGCTTTGCAAACGCAGCATCCACAAGGAGGACAAGCGGCCTTCCATTATACATTCAAGGTACCTATCGTGTGGACCGTAACTTACCCTACTACCGCAGAGCGCCCTTCTATTGCAAACTGGAAAGACCAACGTAAATGGTTGGATGAACAAGAAGAAATGCAATCCATCTTTGAAGCCTACGACATTCCAGAAGATCAATTTAGTTGGTATTTGCGGGAAATAGACTATGAATTTGAGGACGGAACTAAGGAACCTGCGATCAAAGCAGTTGGTTTTTGTACAGTACTATGTGTATTGAAAGCGGTCGAAAATCCTATGGCAAGCTTGGTGAATTTATAGTGAGGACATAACATTTTTCACTTTTCTGTCTTTTTCGGGGACAAATGTATTATAAAAATCGTTTATGTATTGCGGATGTATATTGGGCATTTTTTCGCTTAATACACCTGCAAGCTGACAAAAAATCAGAAAAAAGATAGATCTAATACATAACCGTAAAATTTAATAAGATTTACCCACGTTAAAGTATCAAAAAAGATAGAAATATGTCAAGAAAAGAATTGTCCTTATTCCTGTTCTTATGCCTAAGCGCGCTAGCTATAAATGCACAGCAAACACAAGTCATCGAAAAATATACGTCTAAGTTTGAGGAAGGCTTTGAATTTGATCCAGGCCTTTACACTTCTTTGGACGATTGGAAGAACAATGAACCTTCCATTCCTATCTACTGGATCATTGGCTATGAACCTGATGGTAGTGATCCCAAGACTTTCTTGAGTCAGGAAATGAAGAAAAAAAGCATTGACTGCATTGATCCGGAAGGCCGTACCTTTAAGGTCAAGCCTAAGAAATTATGGGGCTATAGCGATGGAGAAAATGTTTATAAGGAGACATATCAATTAACAAAAGTAGGTTCTATCTGTTATTTTATTGAGGACAATGGCAAGGGCGGTGGCGTCGATATGTCGGCTATGACGGCTAAGGGCGAGGAAGCGGAATACACGCCTCCACCAAAAGGGGCTAAAGAATATCTATTCGACTTCAATACAGGAAAGATCAGGAAATATAGTGCTAAAAGCTTTGAAAAAATCATTGCTAAAGACGGTATCTTATTGACGGAGTTCACAAAAAGAGATAAGCGGGAAAAGGAGGAAATCTTTCCCTTTATCGCTAAATTCAACCAGCGTCATCCTATCCACTTCAAGGTAGAAAAGCCAATGGAAGAGGAGGAAGAAGCCATGGAAGAAGCAAAGCCTGAGGGTGTGAATAAATAGTAATTACAGCTATGACTGTAAAAAAGCATCGGAGAAAATGTTCTCTCCGATGCTTTTTTTATACCTATTTACAACCCAGGTCTTGAGCAGATTGTTGATCATTGTTTGGGAAACAATTGCCTGATAATACCTGATGTGGCTGATATCTTTCCAATTCGGGATCACGAAGTGATATTTCGAGGAAAGTAGCTAATTGATCAATTTCTTCTTCTGATAGATTTAATGGACGGAAAGTTTTTGGAAGCTGGCTACTTAATACATTGGGATTTTCAGGGATGGCTACATTTTTATATTCCAATATTGCTTTGACAGATGTAAAACTGCTTCCATGCCCATAAAACGGAGAGTCTGCCAAGTTATATAATTGTGGAACTTTAAACTTATAAAAATCCCATGGGCGATTGGTAAAACTGGCGCGCCCAAGGTTAGCTTTATCATTTGGAGAAGTTCCCATGGTGGGTAATGCCATGTTGGCTAGGTCATTCATCCCAAGTGCATAAAACTTCATGGAATTCAAAGCTGGACCCGTATGACAATTTATGCATTGAGCTTTTCCGAAAAAGAGCATCGCACCCAATTTCTCTGTTTTATTCATGGCATTTTCTTTCCCTTGCAGCCAACGTTGGAATGGCGCTTGATTAGCCAAGATCGTTCGTTCATATGCAGCAATAGCAAGGCCAGCCATTTCTCGTGTGTATCTTTCATCAGGAGGAACATCTGAAAAGGCTTGATCAAAAGCCAGGGTATACCCTAACTCCTCCATCAAATCCTGGTTGATGTCCAATCGATGTACCTTGAGGCCAGCTATGGCTTGCGTTTCCAAGCCTTCATATCCGAGATTATTGGCTTCTAATGGTGTACCTACTTCCCAGGCATATTCAGTATCCAAATTCATACCGGTAGCACCGAATTGACCATTCCAAAGTGTGATCCTTTGGTAAGCTCCGTTCATCGCAGATGGAGTGCGAATGGGTTGGACATCCAATTCTTCTTCAGCATAGTGATGAGCCACCACTCGCCCTTCTCCATTTTTGCCAAACCCCAGCCCTCCTTCACCAATTCCTTGATGCCTTCCAGCCTGGAATCCGGCTCCTGCAAAATGACAAGAGGCACAAGAATAAGTACCTTTTCCACTGTCCAACATAGCTGCTTGGGCCAAACCGGTTTCGTGGAAAAGCATGCGCCCCAGATCAACTTTGTAAGTGGTAATTGGGTTATTGGGATCTTGCGGAATACTCCCGTAATCATCGCTATCAGGTAACTGGAAAAAAGTAGTACTGCCATTAGGAGCAGCCTCTTCCAAGAGCTGGTTCAAATCAAAATCAATTCCTCCCTCTTTGATGCCTTCTTTTTTACAAGCGGCGACAGAGAAAAGGATAAAAAAGAAAAGGAAAGGGCGTTTAAAAAAGAAAGTAAAGTTTTTCATAAATACAAACGTTTTAGACTACGAATGAGATCGGTCTTAGGTGTGTCCAAACGTTTGTTTATTCGAATAAAAACGGAGAGCAAAACGCTAATTGTTAGCGAATATGAGGCAGAAATTGAATGTATGTGTGAATGCTTATAGTTGACGCAGAAAAGCGAAAAATGGGGGGAGTTTCGTATTTGACTACAATTTACAATATTCTAAATGTAATATCAAGGCGACCAACGGTTTATTTGAAATAAGAAAGCAAGCCTGAGACCCTACACTGCAATCAAAACACCTTTTCAGACAATTTCCTTGGTCAGCATTTTAGCTAAAAGTCTAACTCAGAAACACAAAAATTGTCAGAGGACCTCAAAACATAAGCGGATTGCCTCAAATCCGAATGGAAATTAGTATTATCGTTGGCACAAGCCAACTTTTATGAAACAAGACCCGTATTTACTTACCCAAGAGCGTATCGCAGCGCCCCCAGTTCGTTTTCGAGATAAACTTAAATTCCTAGGCCCAGGTTTTGTATTATCTGCTTCCATTGTGGGGTCTGGCGAATTAATTGCCACTACTACCTTAGGGGCTCAGGCTGGATTTGTAACGTTCTGGGTGATTATTATCAGCTGTTTGGTCAAGGTAGCCGTGCAATTGGAATTCGGTCGACATACGATCTTGACGGGTGAGACGGCTATGCAAGCCTTTAACCGACTCCCAGGACCGAGATTTGGAAAGGCCAAATGGGCCATTTGGATGTTTTTCTTTTTGATGGTGATCAAGATTCTACAGGTGGGAGGTATCCTAGGTGGAGTAGCCATCATCTTACATTTGACATTCCCTGTATTGCCCTTATGGGGATGGGTAGCCGTTATAGCAGTGATTGTCTCCTTGATGATCTTTCGAGGATACTACAGTTTCATTGAGAAATTCTCTTTGATCATGATTGCTGTTTTCACCATTTTTACTTTCGTTTCTTTGTTTTTTCTTCATAGTACACCTTATGCTATTCAATGGGAAGATGTGCAAGCGGGGCTTGGGTTTAACTTACCTAAAGAAGCAGTAGCGGTAGTTTTTGGAGCCTTTGGAATTACAGGAGTTGGGGGCGATGAGATAATTGCTTATACCTATTGGTGTTTGGAAAAAGGGTATGCAGCTAAAACAGGGCCGCCAGAAGAAAGCGTTGACTACGAAGCTCGCGCGAAGGGATGGATGAATATTATGTATTTAGATGCTATCCTGGCCATGGTGGTTTATACCTTGGTGACTGCTGCTTTTTATTTGTTAGGCGCTGCTGTTTTGCATGCGCAGGGAGAAGTGCCTGAAGGGTACCAAATGGTAGAAACATTGTCTAGTTTATATACGGAAAGTTTAGGTGCTGGAGCTAAAACAGCCTTTATGTTAGGCTCTTTTATTGTCTTGTTTTCTACCCTATTCGCCGCTTTGGCAGCTTGGACGAGGCAGTTCTCTGATATATTCGGCCAGATTGGGTGGATTGATTTCCTAGACCTTCAGCAGCGACAACGATCTATCGCTATTTTGGCTTGGGTTTTTCCAGTATTATGGGGGGCTTTCTTTCTTTTTATAGAAATGCCAGTGTTCATGGTCTTGACAGGCGGGATTGTTGGTTCAATTATTTTATTTATGGTGGTTTTTGCCGCTTTGCATTTTCGGTATAAAGAGACACCTGTGGCATTTAAACCTAGTAGAGCCTATGACTTATTTTTCTGGTTGAGTATAATTTCTATTGTATTGGTTGGTGCATACGGAATTGGGAAGCTTTTCTAAAGGTCGATCCGGAGCTGCAACCAAATGAAGATAAGATCGTCCTTTAGGTAATGACGGATACAATTCAACCAGAATTAGATTGGTTATCAGCTCTAATCCTATGCGGGATTCTTCAGTGTATAGGTTTGTTATATGTGCTATGGTCAAAACCCAACTGGCCGGGCAAGATCGGGTTGATGGGCTTATTTGTAGCCCTTTTATTGCTGCAAATAGAAGCCTTTTTTATCCAAACGGGCTATCTAATTTATATTCCTCATTTCTTAAACATATCCGCTCCCTTTCTTCTTACTTTAGGCCCTTTTACTTGGTGGTACTTCAAAGGAGTAGAATGTAAAAAAACACCTCAGAAAGCTTGGCTCCATTTTTTACCTGCCATTCTCTATTTCTTCTATTCCTTTTTCTTCTTCCTACAACCTAGCCAATATAAGATTCAGGCACTAGTGGAACAATTCCACGGGGTATCATTGATAGAGCGGTTGATCCCGGCTTGGAGTTCCGATCCTTGGGGGGTGCAAGGTTGGGTGATCGTGGAAGGAGCGAGTCTTCATTTGTTGATATACGGGATAGTATCTTGGGTACTCATCGGCAAAGGGCTGAAAGGAAAACTCAAAAAACGCTTGTTCTTTTTGAGTGGTATGTTGACTTTGTCTGGTTTGATCTTGCTTTTGTCGGAGGGAGGGGTGATTAATGGAGTGAGTATTTATGCTACACCCTTGCCGGATTATTTACCTAAAGTATTTAGTTCGATATTGGTGTATGCCTTGTCAATTTTACTATTAAAAAATGGAGATTACTTCGGTAAGGCAAAAGCGCAATACCGAAAATCGGGTTTACAGGAAAGCCTTCGGCGTAGTAAGATTGAACAATTACATTTACTATTCGAAAATGAGAAACCCTATCTAAAACAGTCTTATAGTCTGGTCCAATTGGCAGAACATCTACATCTTTCCCCTCAGTTGACCTCTCAATTGATTAATGAGGGAATGCAAAAACGTTTTTTTGAGTTAATACACGACTACCGAATTCGAGAAGCCCAAAAGCGATTAGCCCAAGAAGAACAAATTCCGAAAATGGAATACCTGGCTTATGAGCTGGGGTACGGCTCGAAGTCTGCTTTCTATACGGCTTTCAAGAAAGCCACCGGCCTGACGCCACTTAAGTACCGTCTAAAGTATCAATCATAGTATTTCCCGATCAGCTAGCACTCGATTCTTCGCCTATGCTTGGCTACTCTGTGCTGCTTTAGCGAATATGCAAACAAAAAATATTATGATTACCCGACAGAAAATCTTCCTGATTGTGTTTGCTTCCTGTTATTGCTTTTATAACCTGACTGCTCAGGTTCAAGTGATGACACCCGATCAATGGAAAGAAGACCTTCAATATTTGGAAAAAAAGCTGACCAAACAACTTAAAAACCCCAACTCAGATCTTATTCCACTGCTTTTTGAGGGGATACAAAAACTAAATGGACAAGTAGGACAATTGTCTAATGAGGAGATGGCCATTGAAATAGGTAAAGCCTTGGCTACCCAACAGGATGGTCATACAGAATTAGACCTTATGCAAAGCGCCGTCGGCTTCAATCGCCTTCCACTCAATTTCTATTTTTTTGGAAATGATCTCTATGTCATAAATGCTGCTGCTAACTATCAACATTTATTGGGACAGCAAATTCTATCCATTGGTGGAACGCCTATCAGAGAAGTTTATGAACACCTCTTGCCCATTATGCCTGCGGATAACAAAATGGAGACGTGGCATATGGCTCCTGTTTATATGTTAGCGCCACGTATCCTGTACGAATTTGGAATTACACCCGTTCAAAATACAGTACAATTGGAATTGGCAGATGGACAAAAAGTATCCCTAGACGGGATAACTATTGAAGATTATGGACAACAAAAATGGAAAAACGTAAGAGCGTTGGAAAACCTGGAGGCTCCGATGTATCTCGCACAGCGAAAGAAGCAGTATTGGTATCGCTATCTATCGACCTCCAAAGTATTATACTTCCAATATAACCGCGTCAAGAACCAAAAAGGGGAGCCCAGCATTGCTCGATTTGTAAAGAACATGTTTATGGAGATCGATCGTGTTCGACCAGAAAAGATTATCATTGATATGCGGCACAATCGAGGAGGAAATTACAACCTCAGTAAACCTCTGATCAAAGGTATTCTCAAACGTACTTGGTTAAATCAGCCAGGGAAGATCTTTATTTTCACTGGTCGCCAGACTTTTTCTGCTGCTAGTGCAACGACATTGTTTCTTAAACGAGATGCGAATGTGACAATTGTCGGCGAATGCTCTCGAAGTAAGCCGAACGGCTCCCAAAATAGTGAAGTAATGGTGTTGCCAAATTCCAAGTTGAGAATCTCTTATACCAATCGATTGATCGTGCACTGGCCAGAAAAGGGAACGGAAAAATTACCTCCTTTAGATGTAGCTATTCCTATCCGTTTTGAGGATTATGCTCAGGCAAAAGATCCATTGCTAGATTGGGTACTACAGCAATAAAAAGGGCGCGGAGAAAAATCGCTTCTCCACGCCGATACACACATTTGAAACACTATTATTACACGCTTTTAATCTTTAAATTCCTTCTATTTCTGATGAATCATTTTTCTTGTCAGGCTAAACTTGTCAGACTCTAATCGGTAGTAAATGAGTCCTTCAAGCTGGAAGGAATTGGCATCCACTAGAATCTCATTGTATCCCTGATCGTAGTTTCCTTCTACTCGATGTATCAGCCTGCCACTTAGGTCAAAGAAACTTAACTTGGCTGTCCCGGGTTTGGGTAAATAGAAAGGGATAATCGTTTGAGCGTTAAAAGGGTTCGGGCGGTTTTGCAGCAACTGCAATTCCGTGTGAGCTAAGCTTGGCCTTTCATCAGAGAAAACCAGACTTATTGTCCCTTCTTGTCCATCTGTCAGATAGGCTTCAACAGGAGTGATCCGATCACTCAGACTTATCCACTCCTGTAGTTGCCCATCTTGTTGTGCAATGAAACGGAAGGTACCGATCAATCCGTCAGTTTGTTGATCATTGCCATGCCAGGAGAAAGGGATTAGGCCTGCTGCTGTTTCCTGTAAGTTTACATTTTCTTCAGCAAGAGTAGCCGACTCAAACCCCTGCCATATCAATGCTTCTGTATCAAATTGTAAGGTGCCTTGAAACCCAACTACCTGTTCAACTTGATCTGAATTAATGGAGATATTTATTTCAGCACCACGTTCTATGGATTGATCTATTATATCCAAGGTAAAAACAGGCTTTCCTTGTCTAGGCGCTAGCCTTTCCAGTTGATTAGGGATAGCCGTACCATTAATATCTCCGACCTTGACCGCTATGAAATCCAGGTTTTCTCGGTCTTCTTGCGGGTGATCCACCTTGATGCTTTCTGGAAAATCCTCGGTCCAGGGGTTGAGAGGATCTGGAAATACATAATCTGCATCTACAAAGCGCCAACTAGTATTTTGCTCAATACCAGCCCGAATACCCAAGATTATTTGCCGCATTAGAACGACATCCAACGTAGTTACGGAGTTCGACTTGTTGATATCTGCTGCAATAATTCGATAAGGAGAATCGAGCTGTTGTTCGCCAAGTATATGCCTGGAGGTCATGACCAAATCAATGGTGGAAATCCCATTGGTGAAATTGTAATTCATTTCTGGACGGACAATGTATTGACTGTTTGCATCAAGGTTGTCGAGTAGATAATTGCCTTGCAAATCTGTAGGTCCATACATCGGCATGTCATCACGAAGTTCCATCATTACACCCTGTACTGGCTCTAATTCGGCAGTCACTACCTCACCAGCTAAACTTACCAGTGCCGTTGGATTACAAATGGCCTCAGAGTTTATTACTGAGATAGAGGTGCTACAGGAAGTGTAATTTGGACCACCTACAGATCCGTCGGGCTGAACCTGGATGGGGTTGTTGGCACTATCCCATGCGTAAACTTGAACTTCTACTGTTTCATCAACATCATCACAAGTTAATACTAGGGCTTCTTGGTTAGGGGCGGGGATATCCCGTCCACTATTGACCTCAACTGTTCGATGGATCGAAAACCTTACTGGACCTGAGCAATCATCTACATTGGCGGTCAAAGTTGCAGTAGCCAGGATAGAGAGGGCAGCAAGATCAACATCATTATCTCCATCGGCATCGATCGGCGGATCCTGTGGCAATAATTCGACCGCAAAGGCTTGGCGGCAACTGGGGGTATTTACCTGACAATCTACTAACTCAAAAGATGCCTGTAAAGTAACGGGATTGGCACAACCATCCGTAGCTTCTATCCTGAAGCTATGTTGACCCATTGGAAATTGTCCAGTGATTCTATAGCTAGGGAAGATACCAAGGATATCTTCTTGAGGTATTTCGCCATCTAGACTACCATCGTCATTCAGGTCAATCCAGGCTCGTAAGCTAGTGCCTTCCGGAGAGCAGGCCTCCGTAATGGTAAATTCCAGATCAACGAAACCCGTGCAGCTTTCTTGAGTACTGGTACAAAATAGGGTGTCACCTGATAGTTCTATAGTAGGAGCAATCAGATCGAAAATCACGATTTCCTGCGTATACTCCCAGTATCCGGTAGAAGGCAAAGTTCTCCAATGTCCTTCAGGGTTCACGCCGCCACAAGATGCCCCAATTTCATCAAGTGCTGGACTATTATTATGTGGGCTACCATCTCGATCCACGAAGGCTGTATCATTAGATATGACTATCCATACAGCCTCCTCTCCTTCTTCCTCATCACAATCCTCATTTCTACCGATGATAACGGGATCGGAAGAATCGGTATGAATACACTGGTCCTCCACCCGGTAAGTCCTAAATATTTTTTGGCAAGCTTCTGAGGTCTGGAAAACTTCATCCTTAAAACTAATAATCAAGGATTCGCAACCTTCCTGGACAATTTCTAGCGTATCTACGATGGGATCAGAGCATTCCTGGAAAATATCTTTTGGAAATTTAATTTGATAACCAGGAGCAGGTGCGACAGAAATTGTCTGCTTACACTCATCCTCAGAAGGATTACCAAATTCGTCTGTTAGTACGAAGAAACGTTCGATCGTTCCTGCTCCACAAGCATCCAAGTCAACTACGGGGTTCCTTTCAGAAATGGTAAAAGATCCACAGTTGTCTGTGCCTGAAGCTGTGCCAAAAAGGGTTTCTAATTCGACTGTATCATCAGGATTGAAATCTGGAGAAAAGAAACTACAGTTTACAGAAACATCATCTGGTGGGGTACAGTCAGGGTCTGCTTTATCCGTGACGGAAACGAAGGCCATACATCGGTTATCATTTCCAAAGACATCAGTTACGGTTAACTCGACCATGACGGCCTCTCCAGCATCGCAGCAGTTAAAAGAGACTTCATTCCCTTTATCAGTCCAATAAGCTTCGATGGAATCACAAGTCACAGGGTCTCTTTCATACATTCTCCGGATCGCCATACTTGCAATGTTGCAATTGTCCTCACTTCCTTCATTGACATCGACAGCATCCAGAAAGCCTAGGCCACTTCCTCCAAGGGAAACAATTAGGTTATCATCGCAAACAGCCACTGGTTCTTGGTCATCATTGGTGCAAAGAGGGAAGTCTGCTATATTCAAGTTTCCACAATCATCAGTGACTTTATAGCGGACCAAGTGACACCCTAGCGGGATCGTTACCTGTCTTTCCTCTCCAGCTGGAATGGTCGCCAGTATTTCTTCTGAACCATCATCTCTAATAAGCTGTGTTTCTACTGTCCAATCAGAACAATTGTCTGAAACATCTGGTAGCGGGATGGTCACATTGGCTTCGCAATCTAAAGCACTGGTTTCGTAGCTTATATTGGTGAGATCTACATCTACCTTTGGAGCAGCATTGTCTTCAATAAAAATAAGCTGATCGTAGAATATAGGGCTTCCAGGGTCGCACTGATCATAGAAAAACCATCGTCGATTAAACACTCTGGAACCGCCACAACTTGTCATAGCCATTTGATCATCATAAGTAGCCGTCAGGTTGCACAAAGCAGGTGCTAATTCAAAGGCTCCTGTAAATGTTCGGACCATAGGGTACCCTGTGAATGCAGGAGTAGGGTTACCGTCATCATTGACTTGAAAATCCTCATCACAATAGACTGTCACAAATTTTGAGGGAGGGACAATATCACTTTGATCAAGGGTACTAAAAGTGATGGTTTGTTCACAGCTGGTTTCATTACCATTTTCATCGGTTGCCGTAAACTCACGGCGAATCATTTTGGCTGTGCACTCTCCATTCGTGATCAATTCATCTATAAAAGTAAAATTAACCGCAAAGCAATTATCGCTGGCTATGGGTTCACCCGTGTAGGGTAAGCTTTCTTCTCGATTCAGGAATGTGGTATCGTCTGTGCAGAACAGAGGTAGAACTAATTCCTCTTCTGTACTCAATAAATGTTCGATGCTGCCCGGGCCTGTGCCATATATAGCCCAGGAATAGTCTCCTTCTATCAGCGGGCGGGCTGAACTGGTCAAGACGGTATATAATTCTCCTGCTTGTAAATAGGTAGCAAAGCCTACTACATTTTGTTCCCCGACAAAGAAACCGCGATTATTGTCCAGTTTAGAGGCAAGTGCAGCATAGCCCTGACAAGGACCATTGAAAGCATTGAATTGACCTGGGAAAATAATGGCCAAGCCTTTTCCAAAATCCGCCATAAACTCAAAGGAATAGAGATCACTTACCGTTGGGCGAATCGTATCCAAATCGAAATAATGAAATCCTCCGATCGTATCTAGCTGATCAAGTAAGCAAGAGAAATTGGCTGGAATAAAGCTAGCGTCAGAATCCGCTAAATCACCTTCTAAAAACTGAATAGGGCGTTCAACGGTAATTGCGCTGACAGCTGCGGGGCATTCCGAGAGAGGCACTGTATTATCTACAACCTCTATCCGCCCCATAGTTGAAAAACCACCCGCTACGGAACTCACTACCACCATAAGTGTTTCACCCGCATATTCTCCGGTGACGGTATTGCCGATAGGCACTCCGTTTGGATCAAGTACATTAATTATATAGTCGGAGTCTATACATGGATATGTTCCTTCCAATATCATATCCGGCACAATTACAGATTCACAATCAAGCCCTAATGGAACCTGGACTTGGAAATTAGCCCCCAAGGAGGGAATGCCAAGTACCTCTACTTTGTGACTAAGTGTATAAGTGCAACCGGGGTCACCATCAACTCCTGATGTGGCTGCTCCTGCATCAAAGGTATAGCTTACTTCATGCGTGCCTGCCCCTAGCAAAAACGGATCAAAAATAGCAGCCAGCTCGCCATTAATTCTGAATTCGCCAATTCCTTCAATGCTACCAACATCCACATCAAGAACTGTAGGAAGACTTGTTACACAATATTGGTCAGCAAGGTTGACAAATTGGGGGTCAGGATAGCTGCAGGATGCATCAGCTTTCAATTCACTATCTATCCCATTATAAACAATCAAGGAGAAACCAATTCCTTCTATATGACGAACAGCCAATTGATATAAACCATCACTTACTTCTGGGATTACTGTTCCATCGCTTACAGGAATGGGGGCTTCCGGTGGAGCTGGGCTGCCACCTTCATATAGTCCACTTACTGTTGTGATCGTCCATATCTGATTACTAGGCCCTGTTATACTAATAATCGTGCTGAACTGGCCATCAGAGGACGTAGTTGCATTGTTGAGACAACCACATGGTTCGGGATTGGACGGGTCGTCTCCTAAATATATCATAGGCATGAAAGAAGACTCGGCTTTAAGTCGACCGGGCAAGAGCCACAATGGAAGCAGCAATACAACAATCCATCCTTCTATCGAGGACAAGCGCAACGCAAACAAGGATCGCTTATTAGCGGCATAGGATTTCCTCTTGGTACCGGAGTACCACCAATACACAAAAAGCTGTCTCATAGCAAAACGAGTTTAGGGTCACTAAGACCGTTGGGTTATCATAATGAACGGGGATATCCCCCATACAGGTTGTTCTGAGAAGTGTTCTGGAAAGAAAAAACTGGAAATGATTACTGGCTAATAATAGCTTTGGAATAATTACAATACACTAATTCCAAAAATGGGGCCAATTTTTATCTGAATATTACCCGCAATAACTTTTTTTATAAAAGAATGACTTATGGACTGGTTGTAGGTCACTGATAAACAGACTGTTGTTGTAAAGTTTTAGATATTAAATAAAAATCAAATATTTTTCGATTCCTGGTAAAAAGATGGTTTAGAGCATTGACTTGCGATAGCGCCTAAGGGGAGTAGTTTTAGAACATAACTAGTGGGATATTGTATTGAATGGTCAGGAACAACTTTAAACTTTAGATATTCCTGAATAAAGGCTAAATTAGCGCCGTTTTTTGAGGAGCTTCGCCGGGAACTAAATTCTTTTCACGACTGTAGTTTCTTTTATGTATTTGAAAACTTAATGAGCAATGATAAATATAACTTTCCCTGATGGCAATGTACGTGAGTATGAGGCGGGAGCTTCTGCTTTGGATATTGCCAAGTCGATCAGCCATGGGCTGGCCAAGAACGTGTTATCTGCAAGAGTGAATGGAGAAGTGTGGGATGCAACCCGTCCTATTGAAACAGACGCTAAACTTGAGCTATTGACCTGGAATGATACGGATGGGAAATCAACTTTTTGGCACTCTTCTGCTCACTTGATGGCTGAAGCCTTAGAAGCATTGTATCCAGGAACCAAATTTGGTATAGGGCCTGCAATAGATAATGGCTTCTATTACGATATAGATCTCGGAGATCGGGTTTTGTCCACAGAAGACTTTAAGAAGATCGAGGATAAGATGTTGGAATTGGCTCGGCAAAAGAATGACTTTGAGCGTAGCGAAATTTCCAAAGCAGATGCTATAGTCTTCTTTAAAGAGAAAGGGGATGAATACAAACTTGAGCTTCTAGAAGGCTTGAATGACGGTGAGATCACATTTTATCAGCAAGGTGCATTTACGGATCTCTGTCGAGGACCTCATATCCCAAATACAGAGAAAATAAAGGCGATCAAATTGATGAAAGTAGGAGGTGCTTATTGGCGTGGAGATGAGAATCGCAAGCAATTAACGCGAGTATATGGCATTACTTTTCCAAAGCAGAAGGAGCTGACTCAGTATTTGGAGCTATTGGAAGAGGCAAAGAAAAGAGATCATCGTAAACTGGGAGCCGAATTGGAACTGTTCATGTTTTCCGATAGAGTTGGACAAGGCCTTCCCATCTGGCTTCCAAAAGGTAATGCCCTTCGGGAGCGTTTGATGGCTTTTTTGAAAATAGAACAGGAAAAACGAGGCTATAAATTAGTTACTACTCCTCATATTGGCAAAAAAGATTTGTATGTGACTTCAGGGCACTATGAAAAATATGGGGAGGATAGTTTTCAGCCGATCCATACACCGAGAGAGGGAGAGGAGTTTTTGCTTAAGCCGATGAATTGCCCGCATCACTGCGAGATTTATGCTCACAAACCTCATTCTTATAAGGATCTTCCTTTGCGAGTGGCTGAGTTTGGAACAGTGTATCGATACGAGCAGAGCGGTGAGCTTCACGGCCTATCTCGAGTAAGAGGTTTTACACAAGATGATGCCCATATTTTTTGTACTCCGGACCAGTTGAAGGATGAGTTTTTGAATGTGCTGGATCTCACTAAGTTGGTGATGAATAGGATGGGTTTTGATCAGGTAACTGCTCAAATTTCTTTGCGAGACCCTGAGACACCAGAAAAATACATTGGATCCAGAGACAACTGGGAAAAGGCAGAGCAGGCCATTATCGATGCGACAAAGGAGGTCGATCTGGAAACTGTGACTGAATACGGTGAGGCCGCTTTTTATGGACCTAAGCTTGACTTTATGGTAAAAGATGCCTTAGGACGATCCTGGCAATTGGGTACTATTCAGGTGGATTACAACCTTCCCGAACGGTTTGATTTGGAATATATAGGAGCGGATAATCAAGCACATCGTCCTATCATGATTCATCGCGCACCTTTTGGTTCAATGGAACGATTCATGAGTATTCTGATCGAACATACTGGCGGTAAATTTCCGCTGTGGTTGACACCGGAGCAATTTGCTGTGTTACCGATCAGTGATAGATTCAATGACTATGCGGTTGAGATAGAAAGGGCTTTATCCAAGTATGACATCACGGGCGTTATTGATAACCGAAGTGAGAAGATTGGCCGGAAAATCCGAGATACAGAGGTGAAAAAGATTCCTTTTATGCTGATCATTGGGGAGAAAGAGGCGGAATCGAAGACCGTCTCAGTGAGAAGACAGGGAGAAGGAGATATGGGGAGCATGACTATTGATGAATTTGCTAAACATTTTAAATCCTTGCTTTAGACTATTTTGTCTGAGTAAGGATTCCTCCTATACCTACGCCAAATTCTGGTAGGCTATACTTCAACTGAAGTTACATCGCCTCGATAGAATTTGGCGTATTTTCTTTGTATAAGAGGTTAAGTTTTCCATGCTGCACAGTCCTTAAATTTGGTAGATTTAATTTTAACAATTCGGCTATATACAGATACTTGTATTAACTAAAAAGCTTTTAAAAAAGCACCTAAATGTTTGGATTTGTACAAAAAACATATTTTTGAAAGTTTTTATCTGTTTTAGTATGTGGAGAGTGTTAAAGTTTCACTAAAGCACAGGTGCAGTGCTTGAAATTTTGGTAAGAAAACCTTAATTTGCCGATGTATTTCCCAAAAATATGTTTTAAAAACCGATTTATCATCCCGTAATACCGGACTTAATGAAGCAAGCTCTACTATCTACAATTTTCTTACTATCTCTCTCCGTGCTGGCTGTAGCACAAAAATCTAATTCTCAAGTTGCGTTAAACTCTCCCTCCAAAAAGATTGAAATCAAGGTATTCCCAAATCCTGTTACCAATCATTTTAGTATCAATAATAATAAAGAGGTAAAAGAGATCGTCGTATTCAATATGGTAGGGCGAGCCATGAAACGCTACAATTATTCTGCTGGCGAAAAGTACTTTGTAGGAGATCTTCCTAAAGGAATGTACTTGATACAATTTCTTACCACTAAAAGTAAAATACTTACCACTCAGCGCGTTAGTAAGCGCTAAATTCAATCTGTTTTTCAGCAATTAGGTAGTGTGTATACCCAACATTAGGTATAGCTAATGCTAACAAATGGTATTGCATGAGCCGTTGAGGTCTGCTATTTTTGCACTTAAATAGATTTTGTCTAAATAAAAATAGCACTACAGCGGATTATTATGCACCACAATAAGCAATCCATAGATGAACCTGAGTTTGGTAGTAGTATACGCCTACCTTTCCCTTTGCAAATAGTACAGCATAAAAACGTTAAGAAAAAGTGTTGCAAGAAATATAAGAAGGGTAAGCGCTGTAAGCGTTGTCCTGGTAGATAAAAGAAAACTTACTAGGCTCGTGAGTCCTACAGGTGACTAATCTCTATACTTGACAATCTTCGCAAAGCCCATTCATGACGAGGTGAGTTGAATTGACTTTAAACCCTTTCGGCGCTTTTGTCTTTGGCGCCTCTACTTCATCTATACAATAAGTTTTTCCGCAATCATCGCAGTGAAAATGAGCATGCGTATCGTTGTGGGCATGTTCTGTGCAATCATCAGCGCATAAAGCATACTTAGGGGTGTGCGTACCGTCTATTGCCTTATGAATAATCCCTTTTTGCTCAAATGTCTTCAACGTCCGATAGACAGTAATCCGATCTACACGGTTGAATTGTTTTACCAAGGAGGTTTCAATGTGCTGTTGAGAAACAGCAATATCACTATCCAGAAAGATTTCTAGAATACCTTGCCTCATGACCGTTTTCCTAAGTCCATTCTCTACCAGAATATCAAGCGCTTTGTTCATTATCTATTTCCTTGAATTTTGCACAAATTATAACATCTAAAGCTAAATTTCTACCCTCTTTGCAAAAAGGTGTTAATACTCAGATTTGAGCCATGAGTAAATATATACCTAATTTAGACCTTTTGCAGGGCTTAATAGTCCAAGTTGCTATAAATATAACCCCATTCCATTTAAAGAAGTTTTGACGCGGGTAAAAGGGGGGCGTTTGGGTGAACTTTAAAATAGGAGATAAGGAAGGAGATCATAAATTCTTTACCACAATGACGGTGCAATCATCTAAGCATTACAATTATAGATAATCATTCCAAGAATAATATGGATTGTACCTCACGGAGGCGGGACGATGGGAGTGCCATTAGAGTCATGCTTGATCCTCACTAAACCTAAAATAAAAGAGCCCAAGTAGACTTGCTACCTGGGCCACATTGGTTTTATCTGGTCAATTCTATCTTCTTCGGGAAGTGAAAATTCTAGCTACAGGCCAATCTAATTGGTAGAAAGGAACAACGAACTTGCCTGGTTTCCCTACTTTTCTTCCTTTTTCGTTAAATGTCTTTATCTGCATGGCAATTACATCTTTGCGTACATCCATTTCCAACAATAAGAAAGGCTTCCCTACTCCATAATCAATCTTTGCTCGAGATATGCCTTCATGCGTTCTCAACGTAAAATCTTTGTTAAAGGGCGCTGTTCCCTCAGCCACATGCTGGTAGTTACAGTTGACTTGGAAATTCCTTGGTTTTTCACTTGGAGAAAGCCGGGAGTGGAAGACGATGAAAGTACCATCTTCAAAGAAACGGAGATAGGTCTTCAGATCTGTTCTGCCATCGGGAGAAAGGGAAATGGGGAGTTCATATACTCCATCAATTCGAAGTTCGCCAGCCTCTTCCGGTAGTTGATATTTTTCGCCTAGTGTTTGGGCATTAATAGAAGTAAGGGCAAGAAATAGCATAGCAATGCTAAGCACAGTGATCTTATACATAATCAAAGGTTGGGATGAATAAATAATTAAGCAGACATACCACCGAGCATTTGCAAATTGAAAACTAGATTTTAGGTGCTCTCATAGGTTTTCCATCTGTCCTTTTTAGTGGAAAAACAGGTGATAGTGAAAATGCTTGAAGTACGTCTGGTGTTAGAATTTTTACCGGGGTGGGAAGCTGGGGAGAGTGGGATAAAGTTTTAGATAACTTCTTAAGAATTCACCTATACAACGCAGATAGAAGTGGGAAAATTTTATTCTTCCGAGCAATTTTACAAAATGAGAAAAATGAAGGGAATTGACGAAGTGCCAATTCCCCTCACACTTTTATGCTTAGACCTTCTTATATAGTGAATCGCAAACCGATTGAAATATGAGTCATGTCGATGGGTTGGCTGTCCACACTGCCCTTGAATCCTTTAAAATAGCGAACCGAACCTTGAACCGAGATGTTGTCCGTAAATTGATAATAGGGAGCCACTGTCAATCCGACCTGTGGACTTACATCATTAAAGGCGTTTCCTGAGCCTCCATTGAAGCTATTGTTATACTTGATAAAGGCCGCTCCTCCACCGACCATGATTGGCAGTTTAAATTGCTCTGTGATATCCACCACATATCCAATGGATCCATGAAGAGAAGCTCCGTTTTCAAAGTTTCCTTCCTTGAAGGTGCTTGCCAAGGCAGTTGCAAATTGCACTTGTCCAATAATGTTCTGGTACTGTAAATCACCAAATACACTGACTAAGCTACCTGCATCTTCGGAGTTTCCATAGGTCACATTCGGGGCTATTCCATAGGCTGCCCCTAACGAGAGTTTTAGGTCGTTGTCTTGTCCTTGTAAACTTGCTGTACCCAACACAAGAGCTAATACAAACAAAATAGCCTGGATAGATTCGCGCTGAAAGAAATTAATGGTGTGTTTCATTGTATATCTTTTACAGGTGTGAGAAAATGAGTAGCCTGCTTCTGATATCATATGTTGACGGGAGAACATAACATACATGAAGGAAGCTTGACTTTTGTCTCTACAAGTCTACAAGCTTTGCGAACAAGAGGAAAGTTTAGATGGTGGACAAAAGGGGGACAGGGGCAAAAGGTATTTTGTTAGGGAGGGCTAGGGCGGAGAAAAATATTCCAAAGGTTTGGAATAAAGGATATAAACGCAGTGCATTTTAGTAGAGATAGAACGCGTAATAGAAAGAGAAAAGGCCCTGCAAAATGCAGAGCCTTTAGCGCCTCCTCAAGGGCTTGAACCTTTGCCGATAGCTATCGGCATACGGATTCAGAATTGTCCTTTGGAGGATATCTATTGAGGAGCTTGCTGGTCATTTCTGGATATTTCTTGAGGTTTTGGATGTAAGTTTTAGATTTCATCTTCTTAATGTGCTTTTCAATTTTTAGAGCTTGGTGCTTATCAAAGCATTGGATGAAGAGGAAAAGTGTCCACGGTTTTCCTTTGGCAGTCCATTTGTTTTGATAGTAGTTGGAGTTGTGTCTGTCGATTCTGAGCAGAACATCGTGTGTTTCTCCGACATAGAAGCGATCTAAGGCTTCGGAATGAATAATATAAACGCAGTGCATTTTTTTTAGTAGAGATAGAACGCGTATTAGAAAGAGAAAAGGCCCTGCAAAATGCAGAGCCTTTGGCGCCTCCTCAAGGACTTGAACCTTGGACCTACGGATTAACAGTCCGCCGCTCTAACCAGCTGAGCTAAGGAGGCTGGTTTCATATCTTGTGTGCTCCTTTCTTAAAAGAGCGACGCAAATCTACTACTTTAGAAATAAAAGTGCAATATTTGCGAAAATTTTTTTAAATAATAATATCCATGAGTTTATTAACCGTTGGTACTGTTGCGTTTGACGATGTTCAAACTCCATTTGGACGAGCCGAGAAAATTGTCGGCGGTGCTGCTACCTATATAGCGCTTTCCGCTTCTTACTACACTGATGACATCAAAATAGTTTCTGTAGTAGGTGATGATTTTCCAAAAGATGTTTTGTCCATGATGGAAAACCGAGGCATCAACCTGGATGGATTGCAGGTGAAGGAAGGAGAAAAGTCTTTCTTCTGGGCAGGGAAGTACCACAACAACATGAATGAAAGGGATACATTAGATACACAGTTGAATGTTTTGGCCGACTTCGATCCGGTTTTGCCCAAGCCCTACCAGAATGCGGAGTATTTGATGTTGGGGAATCTTACACCCTCTATTCAAAAGCAGGTGATTGAGCAAATGACAAAACGCCCAAAGCTGGTGGGAATGGATACCATGAACTTCTGGATGGATACGGCTATGGAGAGCTTGGTGGATGTGTTAAAGCTCGTAGATGTATTGATTATAAATGATGAGGAAGCCCGACAGTTATCCGGAGAATACTCTCTTGTGAAGGCCGCTGCCTTGATCCACAAAATGGGGCCAAAGACCATCGTAGTGAAGAAAGGTGAACATGGGGCACTACTGTTCCAGAAAGATCAGGTTTTCTTTGCGCCTGCTTTGCCATTGGCAGAGGTTTTTGATCCAACAGGGGCGGGCGATACTTTTGCCGGCGGCTTTATGGGCTATATGGCTTCTACTGATGACTTGTCCTTTGAAAACATGAAACGAGCGGTGATCTATGGATCAGCAATGGCTTCTTTCTGCGTAGAGAAATTTGGAATAGAACGGTTGACTGAATTGTCAGAGGATGAGATTACAGAGCGGATCGTACGCTTTGTTCAATTGGTAAATTTTGATGCCAAATTGAAAGTATAAAGAAAATCATCCACCTCAAGCCATGATGGCCTAATTGAGCTTGAGGTGGATATCATCTCGCTATTCTAGCATTTTCACTATTTCTACTCGCCTATTCAAGCTTCGACCTCGATCATTTTCATTACTAGCCACAGGGGACAATGGACCTACTCCCTTTGCAAGTAGTCGCTCCGAAGCAATGCCTGCCTTGATTAAATATTGAGTCACCGTGGACGCCCGATCTTCTGATAAGGAGAGATTGGATGCAAGCAAGCCTGTATCATCAGTATGCCCAACGATGTAAACCTTAATGCCTGGTTTTCGATTCAAAAAAGCAGTTAGCTCTGCCAATTCGATTTTAGATCGCTCTTTTAGACTGGCTTTCCCCGTATCAAAATAAATACCATACAAGGCAATCTTTCCTTCCCGATTCAGCGCCTCCTCAATTTGTTTAGCCGTAACTAAGCCCTCGGCCATTTTTTCTTCCTCAATAACCTCCAACTGGATACTGCTAGGATGATCAAGAAATTCGCCATTGAACCCAATTTCGACATACGTTCTTTTAGCTGGCTCATCAAATACAGCCACAAGTAAGGCCTGGTCTTCACTTCCTTGAACGTAGAGATATTGGTCGTCTCCTTGAGTTCTGGATTCGTATAAGGTACTGAGGAATGTTAGGCCATAATATTGATTGTAATCATCACAACCACCGGGAGAAAATTTGCCTTTGCATTGGAATAAAATCTTCCCACCTGCATTTACAATGGCAGTTTCATAATTTCTAAATAGCTGTAGTGTAGCTACTTCCGCTGGCCCCTTGTAAAGAATAGAGGTGTGTTTACCCTTAACTGTAATGAGATCAGATGGTTTGGCTTTTTTTACAGCCTTGGGTATTTGAAGCTCATTATAGTCCTTTTGGTAGAAATATTTAATACTGGAGCCAGGGTATCTAGAGAGGATGGGGTGGTCTTTGCTTCCAGGAATATCTTGACCAATTAGGGCAAAAGAAAAAACAAGAAAGAGCGGTATTAGTAATTTTTTAAACATCTATGGTTCGTATTGAAAGTTTAGATCAATAAGGTTGAAATATTCTTATTTTTTAATCCAGGCTTTCTGAGTACTTGCATTGGCGTGAACAACCCGGACAAAGTACAGCCCTGCCGGTAAGGTATGGACGGGAACTTCGATGCGTTCTTCTTTAGCGGAAAGCGATTGCTGTTGGTGTGTATGAATTATTCTACCATCAGCCGTAATAACTTGGACCAGGAAGGCTGGTAATATTTCTTTGCTTTCGATGCTTATGTTAAGCTGATGCTCTATAGGGTTCCCCAGAACTTTTACTTCTAGGCTTGCTCTAGCTGTTAGGTTCTGAGTATTATTTACTATAACTGGACGAGCGTAATATAAGCTAGGCGTTTCTTCAGGGTCTGTCGAAGTGTTATATACCATTAAAGGGGTGAAGTTATCGGACTCGAGCCAAGCATACTGTGTCTCCACGGCGTTGGAAAGATTGTCTTGCTCCACAATTTTTACTCGAAGTACATTTGTATAGGTTCCAAAAGGCGTGCTTATGGTGCCGTAACCATCTACTTCTACTGTACCCTCCCTTTCTCCATCAAAAGTAATACTACCTGGTATCCCTGCGGTGAACTTAGAGGTATAGCTATAGTTGTCTTGAAAAGAGAGCGGAAAGCGAATCACATCTTCGGGCTTACTAAAGGTAGTAAGGAAATCAATCTCTTGCCCATTTCCCGCAGCGACTACCCCCAAGAGTGACATGGAATCGGTATTGGCTTGGTAATAATTATAGAAATTGAATCCTTTTAAGTGCCAGCAAAAGTCGGCATTGGGGAATAGGTTGCTTCCTACAGCATCCATCAAGGGAACAATCTCAAAGGTCAAGGATTGGGCCTGGGAGCGATCAATGCCTGAGAAATCCCAGCTGAGGTTGGGACCGGCAGCACCGGGTTGAAAATTTGTAGCATCTACAAACTCTACCTCCCATTTGTCTCCATCTGATGGGATCAAGCCTGCGTCGATTACTGGTTGACTGCTCAAAAAAGTCGTGGTGAATACGAATAGAAAGCTTAGAAAGAAGGTTTTAAAGGAATGCATAGGTCGGATTTTGGTGATAAATTCAATGATTTATACCAAGACCTTGCAAAAGGTAAACATGTGAAAAATTATTATTCTTTATTGGCTAGTTGTCCGCAGGCTGCGTCAATATCTTTTCCACGGCTTCTGCGAACGGTGACCATGACGTCATGTTGACGGAGATATCTAGCAAAATCGTCGATTTTGTACTCAGCAGATTTTAGAAAAGAAGCCCCATCGATAGGGTTGTATTCAATGATATTAACTCTCACGGGGAAATAACGGCAAAGCTTCACCAGATTGGCCGCATCTTCCAGGCTATCATTGAAATTTTGGAACGTAATATATTCGTAGCTGATTCTATTGCGCGTTTTCCGGTAAAAATATCGCAAGGACTCCATCAAGGCTTCCAGGTTGTTTTGCTCGTTGATAGGCATGATCTGGTCCCGCTTCTTGTCATCCGCAGCGTGTAGAGATAGTGCCAGATTAAATTTAACCCCATCATCCGCTAACTTCTTGATCATTTTGGCTATGCCAGCGGTACTTATGGTGATTCGCTTTGGAGACATGTTTAAGCCATTGGGAGAAGTGATGAGTTCTACACTTTCCATGACATTGCGATAAGCTAACAAAGGTTCCCCCATGCCCATATATACGATATTGGTTAGGGGATGATCGAAGTATTCGAGTGATTGTTTGTTGACAGCTACTACTTGATCGTAAATCTCTCCTGCATCTAGGTTGCGATGTCGTTTCATTTGGCCCGTTGCGCAGAATTTACAGGTAAGACTACAACCTACTTGGGAGGATACACAAACGGTGTACCTTCGATCTACAGGTACAGGGATTAACACGGATTCGACTAAATGATCATCATGTAGTCGAAAGCGAGACTTGATCGTGCCATCGAGACTTTTCTGTACTTTATCAATTTTAATACAATTGATGCTGAAATGCTCAATGAGGTTTTGCCGCAAACCTTTGGATAAGTTCGTCATTTCATCAAAGGAGCCAACTCCCTTCTTCCATAACCATTCATGAATTTGCTTACCTCGGAATTTGGGTTCTCCCATTCCCACCAGCATGTCTTGCAAAGCAGCTAAATCCAATAACCTAATGTCTTGCTTCTCGGTCCCTGTCTTCATGCTGCAAAGATAAGCTATTCTTCAGCATTGTTGTTCAGAGAGAAGGCACAAATAAAACCTACAGCAATATGGGTACCTAGAATCCCAAGTGGTAGCACCACACGAGTGCCATATATTTATCTCTTATGCTTGATCAGGAGGCATTGAGTAACTTTTTGTTCCGCTAGAATTACTTTGGCAGCTATTTAAGAATAGGTTTACATTGGTCTTGAAGCCAGGCTGTTTCATCTTGATCCAAATGAGGAGACAGTGTGTCCATTACTTTTTTGTGATAGGAATTAAGCCAGCTTAGCTCGTTGTCCTCAAGAAGATTTTTGTCCAGTAGCCTTTGATCAATAGGGAACAAGGTTAAAGACTCGAAACCTAAAAATCCATCAGCTACCATGTTTTTGGATGGTACGCAGAGAATGAGGTTTTCAAGACGAATGCCATATTGGCCTTCTAAATAGTAACCCGGTTCATTAGACGTTAACATACCGGCTTCAAAGGCTGTGCTTCCTCTAGAGGTAGTGATAGTGGTAGCAAAACCCTGAGGCGGTTCGTGGACATTAAGGAAAAAACCAACCCCATGTCCTGTACCATGTCCATAGTTTAGCCCTTCCTTCCAAAGGAACTGCCGAGCGATAGCATCCAATTGAATACCTGTGGTACCCTGAGGGAATTCGATACTAGAAAGCGCGATAAGTCCTTTTAGAACCAAAGTAAAGTGCCGTTTTTGGGTCGTGGTGGGTTTACCTAAGGTGGTAGTCCTGGTTATATCGGTGGTTCCCTGTAAGTATTGCCCTCCAGAATCTAGGAGTAACATTCCCTCTTGTTCTATCGTCGCACAAGTTTCTTCTTCTGGGCGGTAATGAATAATCGCTCCATTTCCCTTGTATCCGACAATGGCTGCAAAACTTTCCCCAAAGTAATCCCCCTGTCCCGCTCGAAATTCATCCAGTTGCTTACGAACTTCCACTTCGGTGGTTGAACGGGCCTTTAAACGATCTTCTAGCCAGCGATACAACTTAGTGAGAGCAATACCATCTTTGATCATGGCTTCTCGAATCAACTTTATCTCCGTTTCATTTTTGATGGCCTTCAATGTGCGAGAAACGGTTGCTCCAATGAGTCTTTTCCTGCTAGGAATGGCCTCGTACAGTCCGATGCTTATTGTATTGGCATCACAGAGTACATTCTGTTTCGACCCAAGTTGCCGAAGAAAAGGAATGATCTCTTCGTACGGTTTGAGAATAATTCCGTCTACTTGAAGTTGTTCCTGAAGTGCCGCAGGAATTTTTTCTTCATCTACAAAGAGGTAAGAGAGAATATGCCCCACCATCAAGTAGGAAATGCAAACGGGATTGTAGGCTACATCACTAGAGCGGATGTTCAATATCCAGGCAATGTCATCTAGTGTACTTACGAGCTGAAATCCAGCATTTTTTTCTTTTAAGACCTGAGCGATCCGTTCTAATTTGGTAAGCCTAGGTTCTCCTGTTGTTTTTGGAGATAGTTCAAATACCGTCTTTTTGGGCAGTGGAGGTCTGTTTTTAATCCAAACCTCATCTTCAAGGCGTAAGTTCGAATCAATTTTAATACGTTTAGATCTGAAAACCTCTTTCATGTACTTCACCTGCCCAATGGTAAATAATTGCCCATTGATTCCAACTAAAGATTTTTCGGTAAGTTTCTCGGCTAACCACGGAATGTGTTCTGGGGCGTGCGGAACTTTTTGTTTGTACAAAGAAATCCCACTACCCGCAAGCTCCTTTTCTGCTTGTAGGAAGTAGCGCGAGTCTGTCCAAAGGCCAGCTTCCTCTTTTGTAACTACTAAAATTCCAGCTGAACCAGTGAACCCGCTGAAGTGTACACGTGTTTTCCAATAGTCAGCGACGTATTCACTTTGATGGGGGTCGGCACTGGGGATGAGGTAGGCAGCTATTCCTCTTTTTTTCATTGCTGCCTGTAGTGCCTCAATGAGCGCTTTTTTTTCATTTGCCATAAGCTAACTGTTCTTTGATCTGCGGATGAAAAATCTTTTATAATAGTAATGATGTATTATAAAAAGAGTGAATGTGGTTTGTTTCTTATAGCTTTTGTGGCTTCCCTTTTCTTTAAAAAAGACTTATATTGCGATTAAGCAAATCTGAATAATTGGGCTAATTCATTGAGACGTTGAAATTAATAAATTGCAATTAAAAAATTGTAACAGGGGTTGAGAGATTCCGTTATAGTAGTTAAACCGGACTTAGATGCTAAGGCAAACGTTAAGCCAGAAAATGCTGCAGAAGTTGTCTCCGCAACAGATTCAATTGATGAAACTATTGCAGGTACCTACTGTGGCTTTGGAGCAGCGGATCAAGGAGGAATTGGAGGCTAATCCCGCTTTAGATGAAGGAGTAGGGGAAGAAAGCTCAGAATTCGAACAACAAGAAGATACCGCGCTCAATAGTACTGATGAACAAGGAGAGGAAGAGTATCAGGATGATTCTTATGATTTTGATGAATATATCAACGAATATATCGAGGATGATCCCGCTTCCTATAAATTGAGAAGTGATAACAGCTATTCCGACGAGGAAGAGAAGACTATTCCCATTGCTGTAGAGGATTCATTCCACGATTACCTGGAGCAACAGCTAGGTCTACTAGCACTAAAGGATGAAAAAGAAGAGGTGATCGCACAGCAAATAATTGGAAGCATCGACGATGATGGTTATTTGCGAAGAGAGCCAATCGCCATCCTGGATGATTTGATGTTTTCCCAGAATATTTTTGCGGAAGAAGAGGAAGTGTTAGCAGTCTTGAAGAAGATTCAGCGTTTTGACCCACCAGGAATTGGCGCAAGAGACCTTCAAGAGTGCTTGAAGATACAATTGAAGTTGAAGATGGAGCGCGAGGATTTGCTGGATGATGATCAGATCAAATGGCTTAAATATGGGATCCGTATCATTACAAAATATTTTGATGAGTTTACAAAAAAACATTACGAGAAGCTTATTCGTCAACTTAATGTTACGGAGGCTCAACTTAAGCATGCCATCGATGAAATTCTAAAATGTAACCCAAAACCCGCCAGTGGTTACTCAAGCAATACCAATAGAAGTGGAACACAGTACATTGTACCTGATTTCATTATTGTCAATCGTGATGGGGAATTAGAGCTTTCCTTAAATAGTAAGAATGCGCCTGATTTACGGATCAATGATCAGTATCGCGATATGCTTAAGGCCTACAAGGTGAATACCAAAGGTCGCCGAGCAAATCGAAAAGAGAAAGAGGCGGTTATGTTTATTAAGCAAAAGATTGATTCGGCTCGTTGGTTTATCGACGCTATCCGGCAGCGGCAGCAAACCATGTATAACACGATGTATGCAATAATGCAGTATCAGTATGATTTCTTCTTGTCGGGCGATCAGAAGAAACTCCGACCCATGATACTAAAGGATATTGCTGATATCACAGGCTTAGATATATCAACTATTTCTCGGGTGGCGAATAGCAAATTTGTACAAACGGAATTTGGTACAAAACGCTTAAAGGATTTCTTTTCGGAATCTCTTTCCACCACGGAAGGTGAGGAGGTATCTACATTAGAAGTGAAGAAAATTCTTCGTGAGGTAATAGATGTAGAGCATAAGCGAAAGCCACTTTCAGATGAAAAGCTTAAAGATATTCTGCAGCAAAAAGGTTACAATATCGCACGTCGAACGGTGGCTAAGTATCGGGAACAATTAGGGATACCCGTAGCGCGACTCCGTAAAGAACTATAACTTCCAATTCTTTGAAATGATCGCCCTGTCTATCAGACAAGGCAATCACTCCTTTGTTTATGTCTTTCTAGAATGGCTGAGATATCTCTTTCAGTATCTTGGATCCCCAAGGACAGTAATACTCAATGTGTAAATAGTCATCTAGATGATCTTCCACGTATTGAGGGTTTCCATCACAGAGCTCGATGGATGCATCAGCTACTACCCAGTCATCAGGTAGAAAATACCAACTCCAGTTTTTGTTGATGGCACAATCGCCTTCAATTTTGGCAATCCGACCATTGATATGTTGCCCTCGCTGCTCAAATGGCATAGCCAGTTGAGCTTCTACAGCAGCAATGACATCTGCTTTATTGGTCCAGGCATAGAAGGTTTCTCCTCCACTGTGTTGGAATTCAAAATAACGTGTGTCAGAAGGAAGGTTTAGTTCACAATCTAGATTGTTGTCCTCCTCTTTTTTACAAGCTGTAAATATGACACACAGGCAAAGACCTAACCAGGTCAGGTGATTGAATTTCATAATGGTTCCTTTAAAATGTGAAACAATAAAAATACCTTCTCTCACAATTTTTGTAGTCAGCGTTTTAGTAGGAAGACGCACGACCGGCGGAAGTAGGGCTTCCGGCTAAAAGGGTGACTCAAAACACAAAAATTGCCTGAGAATCTAAAAACATTGTGGCGAGAAACTTGTGGGTAGGTAATTCATAAAATCCAACCCTGCTTTTTAGGGTGCTATCTTATGTGTAAAGAATAAACGGTACATGCCTATCCAAAGGTTGGGTAGATGTACGAAGTTTTAGGTTTTTTTAACACAATTGAAGTGAATTAGCTGCCAAATCCAATCTCATCTAGGATAATCACTCCCTTGTGTGTTTGATCAAAAATGAAGTGAATGTGCTCGATGGCATTGAAATTGAACGTATCGAGAGTCTCAAATTCTTGAAAGGGTACAGCAAAGGTTTCGGTGGTGATCTCCCAATTATTTGAAAATTGCTCCTTGTCCAGCTTCTTACTTTTGGTGTACTGTACCTTCAATCTTGGGGCTATTGATTTATGATCGCTAATCAACAAATGAGCCTGTTGTCCGCTAGTATCAATGAGCATCAGACTAAAATCAATTTCAGGGTCTTTGCCTTTGTGTTTTGACAGTATACTCGGATCTCCTGCGGCACAGCTAAACAGTAAGCTCGTTTTTCCTCTGGCAAAGGAATCTGGAAAACTAAGTTGATATTCAGCTATTGAATCAAGACGGAGACTATCCCCATAATCCCAGGCTAAGACTACCGCATTATTGCCTTGATCAAGCCCTGTACGGTAGGTTAACTGCTCTTCTTTCCAAGTAGCGGGGAATTTAGCTCTAGTATATACATTATGAGGCTCTCTTGCCGGGTCTATGTCATTTTCAAAATCAGCCAAGATCTTAGCCTTCGGGTCTTTGTAATGCCCAAGATAGATTCCTTTCGGAAGCCAAGGGGTAGCATGGCCAGTATGTTTGAATAGTTGACGATAAGGACTGGATTCCTCTTGCTCACCTACAGCGATCTGAGCAAAGGCGCCAATGAATACTTTCGCTACTTGTTCTTGATGTGATCGAGGTAAAATGGGAGCTGTATTAAGCAGCCAATTGTAGGGGGCACCAAAATCTGTCCTATCCCAGGTGCTGTTGAACTGGCCGTGATTTGCTCCATGTACGTAAACCCCGGCTTTCATCCAACGACCCGTAGAATCCGTTTGCTCAATTCTTTGGTACTGGCGTAGACCAAAAAAACCGCTTTCATCCGCATCATACGAACCTTGCAAAGACAAGAAGTGAATGTTATCAAGCTTCATTTGTCGATGGTATCGATAATCAGTGGGCGCAATAGCCACAACGCCTCTAATTCCATATCCAAAGTTGAAAGCTTCTTTAGCATTATCAGGAAACCGGGGAAGCTGATTAAAAGCCGCTGCTATCGAAACAGCCTCTCCCCCTCTAGAATGTCCAATCAAAATAACTCGATCCAAATCAGCTTTCTGGTATAATGCGTGATTTGCGTCCCTACTCCAGATAGACCATTGCTCTAGGTGTTTTAGCAATAGCCACGCTCGAACGGGCATCTCTTTGCCTCTAAAATCACCAGACCAAGTGCCATTTAAGAAGTTTTCATCTATCGAAACTGCAATCATTCCCTGACTCGCCAAAAGTTCTCCCAAATAAGCATATCCCTCATCCGAATAGTCTTCCATCGCATGGTTGCCATGTACCATCAAAACAAGTGGCGCAGGAGTACTTCGCTCAGGTAGAAAAACACGCCCATTTAATGGAAAACTGTCTACCCCAAAACCCCAGTATTTTTCTCTCCATTTTTTCTTTTTGCCTTTCCATTCTGGCAACAAATTCTTGGCATCAACCGAAGTAGATTGATAGCGAACAGCGGAATTGTAAGCAGCCCTTTTGATATCAGTTCCACTTCCGTAAGTGAAAGTTTCAAAGGCGAAGCCCCCAGAATCGGCCGGGTTAGAAATTCCTTGATCGGCAAGAGTCGGGCTACCTATCGTTCTTTCGAAGGTGGTAGGATAACTTTGTTGTCCTCCAGATTGAAGCCACATGATACCCCAGGAAAGAGCTGCGGCACTCAAAATCATACCAGACCAGGCCCAATTTCTACGCTTTCTCTGTTTGCTGGGATGTAGTAGAATTACTAGACTGCCTCCTAATATTGCACTGATGGCCAAAAGTGCCCAAATGGTTGGGCGATAGATCATGCCTGGCCATCTAAAGGGGATGATCCGAAAGTATAACAATGCACATAAAGCTCCACCTATAGCCAAAAGAGCTGACCTATTACTGGAAGCCAAAAACTTGATCACCAATCCAATCAGGACTGCACTGATAAAATAGATCCCAATTCCAATGATAACCCCTCCAATGAGAAGCACAAATGGAGGTAGCCAAAAAAAGCGAGATAAAAAACCGGCAGTCCCTGAAATGAAAGCCACCAAGAGGATGATTCCGATAATGGCACCTGCCCAAAAATTGGGTTGCTCCGTAGAAAATTGTGGCGGTTTGGCATTAGCCCAGACTTCTTTCAGCCATGACTTAATCATCTTTGGTTAGGTTTAGGTGGTGAAAATAGGACGCTGTGCTGTGTGCTGCTTTATGGATTGCTCAGAAACTGTTCCGCGATGCGAAATGGTAAATTGTTTAGTCGAGCGCTACTAAGGTTTACCAATGTAACAACTACTAGTTCTTCTTCCGGAAATATCAATAGGTAACTCGTGCCTCCAACAGATCCTCCGCTATGGCCAAACCATTTACGACCCTTTTTATCTTCTCCGCTCCGCCACCCTAAACCATAATTGACTTTTTTTCCGGCCTTGGTTACTTGCGAGGTGGTTAATAGTGCTAAACTACCTTCAGCGAGGTAGTCTCCATAGATATGACCATGAGCAAACTTGATCAAGTCTTCGGAAGTGGATAAAAAACCTCCACCAGCCCATTTATAACTGTTGTCTACATAAGGGGCTTCTTTGATTTTGTTATTGTCAATTAAATAGAAATGAACTCTATTTTCTTTTTCCCGATCCGCATGATCCGGAAAGGTATTGGTCAATTGCAATGGGTCAAATACTGCCGTTTGCATAAAAGAGAGAAATTCCTCTTCTGCAGCTGCTTCGATGGCAGCGCTGATCAAGTTCCACCCATAACTGCTATAGGCGTATTTTGTCCCAGGCTCATTGATGAGGGGATCATTTTTGAATATATCCAAACCCTCTTCGACTGTTTCATACTTTTTTTGACTCATGAACTCCAGTCCTCGGTAATGACGAATCCCAGCCAAGTGCCCTGCCAATTGACGCAATGTAATGGTATGTTTCTTCTTGGGAAATGACGGAACATAGGTTTGAATAGGTGCATCGAGATCAATTTTATTGGCTTCGACCAATTTGATCAAGGCAGCAGCGGTTAAAGGTTTTGAAACACTACCAATTCGAAACAGACTTTTAGCTGGATCCACGGCTTCTTTTGCTTTGGTATCGGCATAGCCAAATCCTTCTGACCAAACGATTTTTCCTTTTTTTGCTACAGTTACGGCAACGCCAGGAAAAAGATTGTCCTTGCTCGTTTTCTTTACAAGGGAGCGAGATTGTGTAATAGCCGGTGTACGCTTTTGTCCAACAGCAAGCATGGGTACACTCAAGCACAATAAAGCGATGATTAACCTTTTCATGTCAGGAGAATTTTAGATTTAGCCTAGTAATGTTAATTTCGGAATTTAAACATATTCTGAGATAAACATTGATCTTCTTTGGCAGTTTTTGTGGCCAGAATCCTTATAAAGAGCGTTGCCATTGATGAATATTGCTCATTGGAAAAACCGTTAACTCTAAAATTTACAGTAGAACAATTATTTATAAACCCGACCACAGTTTTCCTCTATTCACAGATCTATGGAGTTTGACTATAAACTTTGGGAACCGATGCTGCCTAGCCAAATAGCAAGGCTCTTTTCGACTTTTCATGCTCCTTGGTGTATCGCAGGAGGATGGGGGCTGGACCTGTACCTTGGCAGGCAAATGCGAGAGCATGGTGATATAGATTTAGTGATCTTGAGGCGAGATCAACTGCTGCTGCAAGAGCTCCTAGCAGACTTTGAGATTTTTGTTGTAGATCCTCCTGGAGCCTTGCGTTCCTGGATGCCCAATGAATATCTGCATAAGCCGCTTTACAATATTTGGGTGCGCAGAACACCATCGGGGCCGTGGAAAATTCAGGTCATGCTACAGGATCATACTACGAGCGAATGGCTATTTCGACGAGACGATTCGATTAGAGGAGCGCTGGAGGGTTTAACGATGATATCCTCAGACGGGATCCCGATTCTCCGTCCTGAAATTCAACTTTTATACAAGGCAAAAGAAATTAGGGAAAGAGATCGTAATGATTTTGAATGGGTTCTGCCCCATCTCTCCTCAGTTCAGCGGCATTGGCTTCGAGGAAAGATAGAGCAGGCATACGGTTTAGAAAATCCATGGCTACTTAGGTTAGCAGAAAAACCAGCTTAATCCCCCAGTGCAAAGGCTATATAAGCATCTCCTGAAGGTAGTCCCAGCTTCCCTCCTCCGCATGCAATTACGACGTACTGTTTACCATCTACGGCATAAACGGCAGGTGTAGCAAAACCTGCAGCTGGTAGATCGGCCTCCCACAGCAAGGCACCATTTTCTTGAGCAAAAGCGCGAATCTTGTTATCCATGGTCGCGGCAATAAAAATTAAACCTCCTGCTGTTACTACAGGTCCGCCGTAGTTTTCTGTACCAGTTGGCTCCATGCCAGCTTCTTCCAGTTCGGTATGAGACCCCAAGGTGACCTTCCAAGCAATTTCCCCTTTGTTGAGGTCAATGGCATTCAAGGTGCCCCAAGGTGGTTTTATGGCAGGATAACCCTCTTGGTCTTGGAAGCGTTGATAACCATTCATGAAGTAGGGATATGGCCAATTTTGCCTTCCGGCGCTTTTACCTCGATAAGCCGGGGCATTCTCTTTTTCTAAAAGGAAAGCTGCTAAGGCTTTTTTATCCTCTTCTTCTATATGCTCAAAGGCTGGCATCACCCCTTTTCCTTTGTTGATGATCGCTACAACTTCTGCTTCTTTCATCCGGTCTTTCAAGCCTACAAGAGATGGGACGGTGGCATAAACATTGCCGCCTTCTCGTTCTTTTCCATGGCAGGCTAGACAATTTACATTGTAGAGACTTTTCCCTTTTTCTACCATAGAGGTCCCTTCGTAGGTCTCATGCGGAATCATTTGCAATATCCAAGGAATATCACTGCCATTCACATACATCATCCCTTTGTTATTATCAAAGGCGGCACCTCCCCATTCACCTCCTCCATCAAACCCAGGCAGTACAATGGTACCTTCTAAGGTAGGAGGAATGAATGGCTCTCCTTTTTTGCTTTGTTGAAGAATCGTTTTGGCATAGGCATTGGCTTCCGGTGTTCGGTTGGTTACATCCTCGGCTAGCATGCGATTTCTAGAGAACGGCGGCGGTTTAGTTGGTATGGGTTGCGTAGGCCAGGTGGCTTCTCCTTGGAGTTCTGAGGCAGGAACGGGGACTTCCTCAATAGGGAATAATGGGTCCCCCGTTTCTCGATCAAAAAGAAATACATAAGCTGATTTTGTGATCTGCGCTACGGCGTCGATTTTCTTTCCATTATGTGTTACGGTTACCAAATTTGGGGGAGCAGGGAGGTCTCGATCCCAGACATCATGATGTACGGTTTGAAAATGCCAAATACGCTCCCCTGTCGATGCATTTAGAGCAATAAGAGAATTGGCAAAAAGGTTTTCCCCTTTTCGATCTCCTCCATAGAAGTCATAAGAGGCAGAACCTGTGGGAACAAAAACAATACCCCTCTCATGGTCTAGACTGAGGCCGGCCCAGGAGTTGGCTCCTCCCATTTTTTTCCAAGCATCCGCAGGCCAGGTATCATGACCAAATTCACCTGGCTTGGGAATCGTATGGAAGATCCATTCCATTTCTCCTGTCTTGACATTAAAAGCTCTAATGTGGCCAGGAGCTGCCCCAGTTGCCTCATTGACTCTTGCCCCCTGGATGATCAGGTCTTTGTAAATGATCCCAGGCGTATTAGCCACGATGAAATAGTCTTTGAAAGCTTCTCCCAGGCCTGTATGTAAATTAACTTTCCCATTATTTCCGAAGGAGGAGATGGACTTTCCGGTACTGGCATCAATGGCATAAAGGTTATCCTTAGCCGTTACGAGAATACGCTTCTCGGTTCCATCGGTCCAAAAACACAAGCCCCGATTCACACCCATTCCAAATTGCTTATAGGTTGCTCCTGCAAATGGATCAAACTCCCAGATTTGCTCTCCTGTTTTCGCATTCAAGGCAAAAAACTTGAGTTTCGGAGAACTGCCGTAAAGAATGCCATCAATAATCAATGGGTTACATTGAATTTGAGTTCGACCTAAGGAATCTCCATCTCCTGTTTTATATTCCCAAGCTTGTTGAAGCTGATCTACGTTGTCGGGAGTGATTTGCTTTAGAGCAGAGTATTGATTAGAACCTGGGCCGCCGAGATAGTGTGACCAGTCCGCAGCTGAGGAATCTTGTTCACTCGGGTTACTTTGACAGGACATTAAACTTACTATCCCGAGAAAATAGAGTAATGATCGCATATTATGTAGTTGGTTTTTCTGATAAGAATTACAGCAAACTATGATAGAGGCTTGTAAGCCTCTGCCCAATGCATAGCGTACCATAGTGCAGCATCACTTCTTTGTTTCCATTGGTGCATGGCAGCTATGCCGGCATCAAAAACTTCTGCTGTTAATAGTTGATGCTCAAGAATGACGGATCTGGCACCATCTACAACGCCAATTATATTGTCGGCAAAAGCTTCAAAGGTTGAATTTCCTGCACAATCCCCAAAGAAGATGAAGGTGTTCCGGGGCTTATGCATTCCGGCATTGTGCAGTAGTTGTACCAATCGCCGACCCACATAAGGGTCATTTCCCAATCGGTCATAGGATCGAATATAGGCTTGCCAAAGTTCATTAAAACCAGGGCACTCTGGATATAGGCGAAAGATGTCGTGGTCATCATCAGCTAAAATCAAGCGACCGCCTGGCTTACAGGCTGCTACCATTTGCTGAACAACTTCTATCGGCCGTTTTACATGTTCCAATACGAACCTTGCATGAACCAGGTCAAAACTCTCCCATTCATCTGATTCCAGAGGAAGTCCGGTGGCATCCCCTTGTCTAAAGACTACCAATTCCTGTTCTCTACTTTGCTGGGCGAAATCCCTGGCTTGTTGGATTTGCCGTTCATTTCGCTCTATTCCTAGAACATAGGGCGTATTTTTAGGCGTTTTCGCCATTAATCGAGTGAACTGACCTAGGCCACTACCAATATCTAGAATCCGCTCTTCTTCATTCATGTTCATCTCTTTCAAGCAGGCTTGATTAAGCAGGTCATTGAGCAAAGAAAGACGGGCTTGTTCTTCAGCCGAAGTTCCATGAATATACTGTGAATCGGATTGGTGTGAAGCTTTTGACATATTCCAGGTTGTATGAGTACAATTGAATTATTTCCTATACTTAAAAATAGCAAATTGCTAATATATGAGCATTAAATCTTTAGTTATCGACTATGTATCCTTGTAACATCAGGAATTTTACATGTTGATCGGTATGTAAATGTATTACCTGAACTAGAAACTATATTTGGGGGTATGATATGAAGATAAAGCATGAGTTCGTAAATTCGTGCCCTTCTGTAAGGCTTTCAAGTCACTGTTGAATGCCAATCATTCGAATGACTAAATTCATCGAAATTGACTATTAAATTTCATATACAATACCACACTCAGTGGGGGCAACAAATAGCGATTGTTGGAAACCAATCCAACCTGGGCTCAGGAGAGCCACGTGCAGCATTCAGACTCCAATATTCACAGAATGGGGAATGGTCAGGATCGATAGAAGTCGAAAAAGAGATTTTCTTAGAATACCGATATGTAGTGTTGAATGAACTCGGAGAAATACTAGATGAAGAATGGGGTAAGATGCGTACCCTGGATGTAGCAGAAGTGAAGCTGGATCAGGTATTTATTCGAGATGCTTGGCGAACGAAAGGCGCAGCGCAAAACGGCCTGTATAATTCTGCCTTCACCTCCGTTATTTTCCGGCAAGACCCTCTAGATCCAAATGACGGCGACTCCCTTCGTTCAAAGCAAAAAATTCAGTTTTCTATTCGTGCAGTAGCGATTCCCAGGGGCTTACAGGTATGTATTTTGGGCAATCATCCGTCTTTGGGTAATTGGGATTATTCCAAGCCTTTGCTGATGAGCAATCAGAATTTTCCGCGTTGGAAAACGGAGATTACCCTACCTATGGTGAAGCAGGTGCAATATAAATACGGATTATATGATCCAGTCAATAAACGGGTAGTTCAACTTGAATCAGGGGAAAATCGAAGCCTTGCAATTCCGGCAGGAGAATCCGATCGGTTTAGCATGATAGTAGCTGATGAGTATATGCATTTGAGCAATCAACCTTGGAAAGGAGCAGGTGTTGCCATCCCGGTTTTCTCCTTGCGTAGTAGAGCGGGCTTTGGCGTTGGAGAGTTTAATGACCTCAGGTTGTTAGCGGATTGGGCTGAGCAGGTGAATATGCAGATGATACAGATTCTGCCGATCAATGATACGACAGCCACTTATACTTGGGTAGATTCTTACCCTTATGCGGCTATTTCTGTTTTTGCGCTACATCCCATGTATTTACACCTGGAAGAGGTTGATGGTTTTTCCACAATAATTGATCTGCCAACCTATTCCAAGGAAAGAGATGAGCTCAATGGAAAAGAGGTCGTCGATTACGAGGAAGTAGTTAGATTGAAGCTCAAGTATGCCAAGGATATATTTTCTGTAGTAAAGAAAGATTTTTTGAAGCGTGCAGATCTTAAGCGGTATTTGAAAGAAAACCAGCATTGGTTAAAATCGTATGCTCTTTTCTGTTATTGCAGAGATAAATATGGAACAGTAGATTTCACACAATGGACAGATCACAGTAGCTATTCTCAAGCATTATTAAAAAAAGGGACCAGTACTCGAGCTGCACACTATGAAGAGATCGCTTTTCATTACTTTTTGCAGTTTTATCTGGATAAGCAATTGAAGGAAGCGGCAGCCTATGTCAGAGGGAAAGGTGTAATATTAAAAGGAGACATACCAATCGGTATTTATAGGAACAGTGTAGATGCATGGATTGCTCCACAATTGTATAATATGGGCGGACAAGCTGGCGCGCCACCCGATCCCTTTTCTGCTGCCGGCCAGAATTGGGGTTTTCCCACTTATAATTGGGCTGAAATGGCAAAAGACGACTATGCATGGTGGCAAAATCGTCTTCGGCAGCTTTCTGATTACTTCGATGCTTTTCGTATTGATCATATTCTTGGATTCTTTCGGATTTGGGAAATACCATGGGAGCAGATCGAAGGCACATTGGGCTTTTTCAACCCGGCTTTACCAATTCGATCGGAAGAATTTGCCCAAAGAGGGATAGATTTCACTGAAACTCGCTATTGCGAACCCTTCATAACAGAGGATATTTTGCGACAGGTTTTCGGAGCAAAGAGAGAAGAAGTCAAAAGCCTGTTTTTAGATCCAAAAACAGAAGAGGGACAATATCGATTCAAGCTTGAATTTGACACCCAGCGGAAGATTCAAGAATATCTAGAGCAAAGTGATAATGCAGGGCTAGTGGACTTAAAAAAGGGATTGTACACTCTGATTGGTAATGTATTATTCTTTCGAGCAAAAGAACAAGCAGAGGCAGCCTATCACCCTCGGATAGATAGCCCTAAAACTTCATCCTTTCAGGCCTTACCTGCTTTGATACAACAACGAATTCGAGATCTGTACAATGACTACTTCTATCACCGTCAGGAAGATTTTTGGCGAACGCAAGCGATGACCAAATTACCTGCGATTAAGCGTGCCACGGATATGTTAATTTGTGGTGAAGATCTTGGTATGGTGCCTGCTTGTGTTCCAGGCGTAATGGAGGAATTGGACTTTTTTAGTTTAGAAATTCAAAGAATGTCCAAGAACCCCGCTAACGAGTTTCTCCAGACTATAGATATTCCTTACTTCTCTGTTTGTAGTCCTTCTACCCATGATATGTCACCGATTCGGGCATGGTGGGAAGAAAGCGAACGAGCACAAATTCAGCGATTTTATCAACAAGAACTGGGTTTTCAAGGTGAAGCCCCTTATTTTTGCGAACCTTTTGTAGCCCAAGCCATTTTTCGACAACACCTGGGCTGGCCTAGTATGTGGGCCGTTTTCCCTATCCAAGACATTCTAGCCGTAGATCCAACCATTCGTCGGACTAACCCTTTTGATGAACGTATCAATGAACCAAGCAACCCACAGCATTACTGGCGTTATCGCTTGCATCTGAGTTTGGAGGAATTGGAACAACAGAAATCGCTCAACAGATGGATACGAGACATGTTAGTGAAAAGTGGCAGAGCCTATTGAATTAATGGTTTTAAAACCAGTTTTTATCCTTAATAATGCACGCTTATGATTCGCCTTAGCAACGATCGTTTACTGGAACTCCTGGATTACCCTAGCCTTGTAAAGGCCCTGGAAGAGGCGTTTCAGGCTGAGATTACCGTTCCTATGCGCCATCATCATGATTATCCGAACCCTAAAGAAGGAATAGATTCTACTTTATTGTTGATGCCTGCCTGGGATGATGGTCAGTTTGTAGGCCTGAAGATCGTGACCATTTCACCTAACAATAGTGCTTATGATTTACCCAGTATTCAAGGAAGTTATACGCTATTTGATCTTCCTACTGGGCAATCCATATTGGAAATGGATGCTAAGGTATTGACTAATTTACGAACAGCTGCTACCTCTGCTTTGGCATCTCAGTATCTATCTAGAGCGGATAGTAGGCACTTATTGATTATTGGGACGGGCAGCTTAGCTCCATTTCTGATTGCGGCACATGCTAGTAAGAGGCCGATAGAGAAGGTCTCCATTTGGGGGCGAGATATTAAGAAAGCCGAACGGGTACTAGCTGCCGTGGAGGGGAACTCCCTAAGCCTGGAAGTGGTTACTGATTTGAATGAAGCTATTCAGAAGGCAGACATTATTTCAGCAGCTACCATGAGTGTGAATCCTTTAATTCATGGTCGGTTTTTACAAGCCGGCCAACACTTAGATCTGGTAGGGTCCTATAAATCGGATATGCGAGAAGCTGATGACGAAGCCATTCGACGAAGCACTTTATTTGTTGACACTTTGCAGGGAGCACCGAAGGAAAGTGGAGATTTAGCCATCCCAATCAAAACAGGAATCTGTACAATAGAGGATATCCAGGCAGACCTTTTTGCCCTATGTAGTGGGCAACATAGCGGCCGTAATAATACGGAAGAGATTACCTATTTTAAATCCGTTGGCCATGCCCTAGAAGATTTAGCCGCAGCAAAATTGGCCTATGAAAGGAGTGAGGGCAATTCAAACTAAAAAGAAATTTTATAACCAATAGACTGTTTCATTACAGGCGTTGAGTTGGGATTACTGGGTTAATAGTACAACATTCCTTAAATTCGGCCCTGTTTTAAAAAAACGCAAAAATGGAAGATTTAAAATCGATCATATCCCAAGCCTGGGACAACAGAGAGTTGTTGAAAGCGGCTCAAACGCAAGCTGCAATTAGAGAGGTTATTGATCTGTTAGATGTTGGAAAATTAAGAGTAGCTGAACCCGATGGTGGTGATTGGAAAGTGAATGACTGGGTGAAAAAGGCAGTCGTGATGTATTTCCCAATTCAGAAAATGGAAACGATTGAAGTAGGGGCCTTTGAATTTCATGATAAAATTCCGTTGAAAAGAAATTATGCGGAAAAAGGAGTGAGGGTAGTTCCTCATGCTATCGCACGTCATGGTGCTTTCTTGGAAGCAGGCGTGATTATGATGCCCAGTTATGTGAACATTGGTGCTTGGGTAGGTAGTGGTACGATGGTGGATACATGGGCGACGGTGGGATCATGTGGACAGATTGGCCGTAATGTACACCTAAGTGGAGGAGTTGGTATCGGTGGCGTGCTCGAACCACTTCAAGCTACACCAACCATTATTGAAGACAATTGTTTCATAGGGTCCCGCTGTATTGTTGTAGAAGGAGTAAGAGTAGGACGAGAGTCGGTATTGGGAGCTAATGTTGTATTGACAAAGTCGACCAGGATCATAGATGTGACGGGATCAGAGGCCGTTACTTATCGAGGCCAAGTGCCCCCCCGTTCGGTGGTGATACCCGGAACCTATACTAAGTCATTCCCTGCAGGAGATTATCAAGTCGCTTGTGCGTTGATCATCGGACAACGTAAAGAGAGCACGGATAAGAAAGTCTCTTTGAATGATGCATTACGTGATTTTGATGTAGCTGTATAATGTTTAAGTGGTTAACAAACTGGTTCAATAGAACGCCAAAAGAGCCGGATCCAATGAAATATTTGATCGTAGGTTTAGGGAATATGGGGGTAAAGTACGATGATACTCGCCATAATATTGGCTTTGATGTCGTTGATGCCTTGGCCAAGGACCTTGATGCTGAATGGAAGAATGGTCAGCTAGGAGATATTGCCCGTGGTAAGCACAAAGGGCGAACGCTGCTACTTCTTAAACCATCTACCTATATGAATTTGAGTGGTAAATCCGTGCGATACTGGATGCAAAAGGAGAAAATCAATAAGGAGAACCTGTTGGTAATCATGGATGATCTCAATTTAGAATTCGGTAAGCAACGATTGCGAGGAAAAGGGAGTGATGGCGGGCATAATGGACTGAAGGATATTAATAGGATGACCGGAGGGAATAATTATGCGCGTCTGCGGTTTGGGATTGGAGATAATTTCTCCAAGGGGCGTCAGGTGGATTTTGTTTTAGGAAAGTGGAGCAGTGAGGAACGAGATAAATTGCCAGACCTAATCAAATACGCTGTGGATACAGCGAAGAGTTTCGCTGCTATAGGTTTGAATTTTACAATGAATACTTTTAATAAGAAGTAGCCTAGGTAGGAGTCTTTACCTTTCGTTATTCTTGCCTAGGCTTCGATGGCTGCAATGGCTGCATCCAATAGCTCCCCGTTGAGTGATTCATTTTTGGTTACGAATCCTTTGTACTCCCTAGCAACTTCCAACGCATGTTCCAAGCTGAAGTTGTTTTGCTTTTGACTGTAATACCATCCCTTCTTCATAAGCCTTTCAGCTAGGTGCTCCTGCTCTGTTTGACCAGGAGTGGGAATTAGGATAGCTGGTTTCTGAAGGACAAAGAGATCCATGATACTGCTATAACCTGCCCTGCATAAAATAAGCTCACCACTAAGTAGTGTTTCATTGAGTGCACTTCCTGACAAAGAGGGGATAATTGTTATGTTTCCTACTTTTCTAAACTCCTGCCCCCCTTCCGTTTTTCCCTGGATTATAAGCATAGTGATTTTCATACTTTGAGCTTGCTCGAGAATTAGTTTTTCGAATCTTGTCCGTTGCGGTTCAGGGCCAGAAAGTAAGGCGATTAGGGGATACTTGGGTGGGAGGTCTTTGTATTGCATGCGAGATAAGTGGCCAAGGTATCTATACAAGACATTAGTTATTGGCTGGCTTAATTTTCCAGCTATTGATTGCTCATTTGTCCCATCTGGTATCCAGCATTCGTTGAATTGTTTGATCAGCCAATGGTTAAGTTTGTTGGTTACAAAAGAAAGTAGAGGGTATGGAGTTTTTATCCACAGTTGGTGAGTAATAAAAATACTTTTAATAGTCGGATGAAAACATCCAAACCGGCTATCGGAGATAATAAGATCAATTTGATGTTTCTTGGCTAGTATTTTGACCTTAGTATGTTCCTTGAATGCGGCCGCAATGATCTTCGGCCATTGCCAGGCGATATTCAAAATCATATTGGAGGAACCGTAGCGAATGTTATAGCCAGGTAGTTCCTCATAGTCAAGGCTTGGAAATTCCTGACGAAGTAGCAGGCCAGCTCGGCCATCTGAAGCGAGCACGACCTGATGTCCTGCTTCTAATAACCGTTGGATTAAAGGAGTAGAACGAGCTGCATGACCTAGCCCCCAGTTTAAGACTACTACAAGTATCTTCTTCGATGAAATGGACGGTTTGGACCGCGGCATGGCATACTTATTAAAGCAAAGAATTTCGTAGTTTTATCACATCTAACAAGAGCATAAATTTGTACCTATGCAATTATACGCCAAGCTATCTCTTTTTTTACAGAAAAGATCCCTCTTAATCATCTGTTGCTTGCTTGTTATGCTTTGTTTGGCCAGTTGTAGGGCTAGAGACTGTGGTTGTCCTATGTATTAAAAGACGAGCTGCGGTTGATGCTGTCATATATATTCCATCCAAGGTTATTAATACCACTGGTAACGAGTTTCCTGCTTTTTTCCATTCCGCTCATGAGTCAGTTTCAGGACTCGGTAGATTTAGCTGCAAATGCCAATGCAAACGGCTTATTTCTAGTGCCCAGTGGATTTGGCCCTGAAAAAGGCGAAGTATATTATCAAAACCTGACACTTTTCTTCAATCAAGTCCAATATGGTGCTTCGGATCAGTTTAGCATAGGCCTCACCTTTGAATTGTTTAGTCTATTGGCCGCCATTGACAGTAACCGTTATCAACCCGGTTTTGCCCTTAGCCCAAAAGTGTCGATTCCCATTGTAGAGGAAGAAGTGCAGCTAGGATTGGGAGCAATGTTTGTGGAAATCCCAGATTCGGACGAGTTCCTGGACCTCGGCTTTGTCTTAGGTACAGTGACATTCGGAACGAAGGACCGACATTTCAGTGCGGGCTTGGGTTTTGGCCTGGTAGAAGGTGATTTTTCAGTTCAACCCATATATTTGTGGAGTGGTCAATATCGATTTTCTAGGCGTTGGCATATTATGTCCGAAAATACATGGATCCCGGCTGCCAAATTAGGTTTATTCAACTTTGGTTTTCGATATCGAGGACGTCAATTGCATTGGGATCTGGGTTTGATCATTGCTGGGGAGAAAGGCAAACGTTTTGACCAACTTCCACTTCTTGGCATAATTGTACCCATTCCTTGAAGGTCTTATTTGGGGCGCTTGCTTATTTCGTTTTATGATTGGTGGTATCTGTTGAAGAAAGTAATACTTCTTTGATCGTTTTTGCAAAAACATCATTCGTGGCCAATTCAAAAACAAACCCACTAAAAACTTTGCTAAGAACCCTATGTCTTTTGGGAGAAAGTTCATTCATGAAGAGTATGACTTGAGCTTGATTGTCATTATGGTCTCCTATATACAAAACAGTGTTGAGGAGAAACCCTGTACTCCCTCCTTTGTAGCCAATATGCCGTAGTTGTTCTTCTAATCCGGGGTTTTCTTCGAAAGCCCATTCTTCGAATAGAAAAGAGATCTGTTGGCGAAGGGCAGAGGACATAGCTTCTTTTTGCAGGAGCTTATGCAGTATTTTAGCATAATCGGAGGCAGTGGATTTGCTAAACCGATCTGACCATATTTTAAGAAAGGTCTTGTTATTAATCTTCTGTTGTTGGAGTATATTTTCCTCGAGATTTTTCGGTTGTTTAGCCAATCTATTTTGGATCGATAAAACTTCTTGAAAATACGCTTCGGGAGAAAGGGTATCCATTTTTGCCAGAAATGCTTTTTGAGGGAGTTGGTATATATTATGACAGACTATCCCCGAGGCATTGAATGGAAAAATGGGATCATGCGAACTAAGCCCTTCTTCTTGTAGCCATTTGTTAATATTGGCTAAGCCAATATGTTCCAGTAGGAAATCAGCATTAGTGTTGACGCTGAATCTCACCGTTCCCTGTGCTATATATTTTAGGGCTACTTGCTTTTGATTGACCCACCCTTCTTGTTCTCCTAGTGCTTTCCAGTTTTGATAATTTTCATCATCTACATAGAATTTTTCGAGCTCCGTTAATGAGATTATATCTTCTGGATTCAGCGTCCCTTTAGATGCTTCTTCAGCATAGACTAGAGCAATGACTATTTTGGATATGCTGGCTAGAGGCAGTGGAGTGTTACTATTTCTATCAATTACTGTTTCCCCGTTTTTTATCAAGAGCAAAGCACTGGCTTCAGGTTTTTCCAGTAAGTGATTGACCACAGGGTGTTTTCCAATTTCTCTAGGTAAAGCCATAAAGAAAGCTTGGACTGTTCCCATTAATAATACAATAAAGAGTAGGCTATAATACGGAGACCTTCTGGGCATGGCATCTCTTTTCTACTAAAGGGGGATCAAAGAAGAAAATGGTTGTGTGCGATAAATATTTTGCCATCCAGACAGAGAAATAGGAAAGATAATCTCGGCAAAAATCAGATGAGATAACCGCTTGTTTCGTAGATGAAAATTGGCATTGCCCAGATTCATAGGGATAAATTTCGAATTGGTCGATTTATGTGCATTTAGTGTGAAAAGGCTTTCCCTGACTTCGGCATTTTTGACAATATTCAAGGTATAAAGTGACAAAAAGGAAAACTATGAAAGATATAGTTCTCGTAATTCCTGAGGGAGAAACTAGCGCAGTTGCGATCACAGGGATTACCATGGTTTTTGATGTAGCCAATATGATTGCTGGGCCCGTCTTCAATGTTCGAGTGGCAAGCCATGTCCCCGCTAGGGAAATTCAACTTGGACGATATGGTGTCAAAATAGACGCCAGCTTGGAAGAGATTCAACAAACCGATCTTGTCATTATCCCACCTTTAAACAGACAACAAAAAGAGGGAGTAAAGCACAATCAACCTTTAATAGAATGGCTGAGTACAATGCGTGAGCAGAAGCAAGCAGAGTTAGGGAGTGTATGTACGGGGGCTTATTTTCTAGCAGCTACTGGATTGTTAGATGGACGAGAAGCTTCTTCACACTGGGCTTGGATAGATGAACTCAAAAAACTATTTCCGAATGTAAACTGGGTGCCTGAGTGTATTATTACAGATACAGAAGGACTATACACGTCGGGAGGTACCTTCTCCTCCTTTAACCTCATCTTATACCTAGTCGAAAAATTTGTCAATAAAGAGGTGGCAGTACGAATTTCCAAGGAGTTGGAAATCGATTATGGCCGATCTTCTCAGTTACCTTTCATGATTTTTCAAAATCAAAAAAATCATGCCGATCAGCAGATATTGGAAATCCAACAGTACATGGAAGGGAATTATAATGCCAGCCTGAAACTGGATCAATTAGCCAAGCAATTTGGTATGAGTAGACGCAACCTTATTCGACGATTTAAGCTGGCTACGGGAAATACGCCGAGAACATATATTCAACGGCTTAGGATCGAAGAGGCCAAGCGAATATTGGAAAGTACAGAAAGCAATATAAGCCAAGCAATGTTTGCTGTAGGATATACTGATGTGAATACTTTTCGTGATTTATTTCAACGGTATACTGGTTTTTTGCCTAGCCAATATCGGCGAAAATTTGGGCCAAACCTCAGCAGTCTAGTATCCACAAATCCCCAGGCAGTACGCCTATCCTAAATTACGCCTATCCTGCTGCAACAAATCTAGAGGACAATCATAAAATGAACTGAATCAGTACTGCCGACAGTCATTGTCGGTAAAGCCTTGCATTTCATTCTTGAGTGTCCCGAAACAAGAGATTTGTTGGAGAACCAAAATTATATCGTATAATGAAAGGCCTCCCGCAATAGCGCTAAACTCTGAGGTAGGGCATCTTTGACATCTGCCTTACCTTCAAACTCTAACGATATATAGCCTCTGTAATTTACGGCACGCATGATCTCTCCAATTCTTGGATAGTCGAGGTCAAGGGTGTACCATTTCCCTTCCCCATAATAGGTTTTTGCTTGCATTAGGATAGTCTGTGGTGCTAAGGCCTCAAGTTGATCATAAGGGTTTTCTAAGAAGTTTCCAGTATCGAGGGTTACCATCAACCAGGGAGAGTCAATAGCATCGACAATCCTTTTGACTCCTTCCGCTGTTCTTCCTAACCCCCAATGATTTTCCAGACCTAATACTACCCCACAGGCCTCTGCTTTTGGGATACACTTTTCAATAGCATCGATTACCCATTTAAAACCATCTTCATCATCATAACCTTCAAGCGGTGGTTCAATACCTTGGTTAGCCATTAGGTCATCAAAAGACTTACTGGTACCCCAACGCCCCGTGTTGAGCCGCATGGTAGGTATGCCGAGTTGATAGGCTAGTTCAATTTGATGGATGGTCTTATCGATATTTTCTTGACGTTTCATTGGGTCAGGAGATAGGAACCCCTGATGTGTAGAAAATCCCATGAGGTCTAAACCAGCATGAAAAGCTCTTTTCTTTAGTTGGTGTAGATAAGAACGTTCCTCTGAAGTCATTTGAACTAATAGCAATTCAATACCATCGAAACCTAGCTTAGCTGCTTGATCTATGCAATGCTCAATGGAGGTGTCCTCTTTAGGACCATTGAATTGCCAGAAAGAGTAGGTCGAAACACCAATGGGGTTGTGCCTGACATTTGAACCCTTCGGAAGCTCAGCTGTTTGAATTTCTGTTGGGTTATTATTGGTATTGCAAGCTAAAATAGAAAGTGGTAAAGCGGCAGCGGTATGTTGGATAAAACTTCTCCTCCTCATGTGTACTTGTTTTAGGTGGGCATTTTTTCATTAACCCAAGTTGGTGAATAGTTTTAAAAGGAAAGTAGCAAGATTAGAAACCTGAAGGGTTATTGTATCTCTACTCTACTTTTTTACTTTTTGAGACATCCGTTTTTAGGTATAAACTTCAAGAATAATGTAATAAATTTGTCGGCAAAATTTGCAGAATTATGAAAAACATCGTCAAAGGATTGGCCTTTTTATTGTGCTTCTTCATTTTTGCTTGTGGACCAAGTTCACAAGCAGAGCAGGGATCGGAAGCAGACCAAACAGAAGAAACTACTACAGAGACAGACACCACAGAAGAACCCGAAGAAGATAAGTCTAGCCGCCCTAGCCCTCCAAAAGAAGTATCTGGGCAAATAGCAGGTGTAGATATTAAGATCGATTACAGCAGTCCAGCGGTTAAAGGTCGTACAATTTGGGGTGACCTGGAGCCTTATGGAGAGGTATGGCGCACTGGTGCTAATGAAGCCACAACTATTGAACTCTCGCAAAGTGTAAGTATAGAAGGACAAACGCTTGCAGCGGGAAGGTATTCGCTTTTCACAATTCCCAATAAGGAGAAGTGGACTGTGATCTTCAATAAAGAGGCGGATCAATGGGGTGATTATAACTATGATGAGGAAAAAGATGCACTTCGTGTAGAGGTAGTACCTACCGACCTGGAAGAACAGATTGAACGTTTGGAGTTTGAAGTTCGAGAAAGTGATGTAGCCTTGCGTTGGGATCTTTTAGAGGTGGCTTTTAAGGTTGACACTGCGGGATAGTTTAGTCTTTTTAACGATTGAACGGACTTCAGTTCCTCTGTAAATAAAGATTATTCGAAATATTAAGTGTCCTGATCTCATACCGAGGTTGGGGCACTTTTATTTGCGGTATATCCAAAAATCAATTCCTTTTACAAGGATTCTAAGGAGAACATACGATGAAATGAACCTAGATGCTTAGTTTTAAGCTATTCATTTTCTAGATTAATCAAGACCAACATGAGCAAGTTTTCCTCCTTCTGCTATCTTTTTATTTTCTTATGTATAAGCCTGCAAGGGCAGCGACAGGATAATGATTATTCCAGAGATCTTCATTGGCGTAATATTGGCCCGGCAAATATGATGGGGCGGATTGCTGCTGTGGATGCATTGAATTCAGACTATCGACATGTGCTCTGTGCTTCTGCTTCCGGAGGAGTATTTAAGTCTACAAATGGTGGCATGTCTTGGGAAGCGATTTTTGATCGCTATGGGACGGGTTCTATTGGAGCAGTGACGCTAGATCAAAGTAATCCGGATATAATTTGGGTTGGAACAGGGGAGGCTGCGAATCGAAACAGTAGCGGATGGGGAGATGGAATTTACAAATCGACCGATGGCGGGAAGCATTTTCAGCACATGGGTTTGAAAACAACTCACCATATTGCCGAAATAGCTGTCGATCCTCAAAACGTGGGCACTGTCTATGCAGCTGCAGTCGGTCACCTTTGGGGGTACGGGGGCGAAAGAGGGCTATTTAAATCAACCGATGGCGGCCATAACTGGCAAAAATTAACGAATGGCTTACCAAATGATGGTAAGACAGGCTGCACAGAAATTATTATTCACCCAGATAATCCATCAATTCTATATGCCGGATTCTATCATCGATTGCGTCAACCTTATTGGTATACGAGTGGCGGAGAAAATGGTGGGATGTATAAGAGTATTGATGGCGGGAAAAGCTGGAAAAAACTAATGTCGGGCTTACCGGAAGGAGTAACAGGGATGATAGATATATCCATTTGCAGAAAATTTCCCGACGTGATGGTAGCTGCAGTGGAAGCAGATGAAAATTTAGCAGAAGGAGTTCCCGGATCTGGCGTTTATCGCTCTGATGATGGGGGGGAAAGTTGGCGATTTCTATTCAAACATGCTGTACGTCCTTTTTATCATGGACAAATTGAGATCGACCCAAACGATCCTCAAAATATTTATGTTGTTTCTAGGGATTTTCGATATTCCACCGATGGGGGCGAAAGTTTTTCTCGGCCTCGGTGGCGCAGAGATGGAGGAGATGATCACGACCTGTGGATTGCTCCACATGATAGTAGAGTGATGTATCATTGTACAGATCAAGGCCTCCGATTAACGGTAGATGGCTGCCAATCTTTCTTGTCTTTTAATAATATGGCGATTGGCCAGTATTATGCGATTGGTACAGATATGCGTGATCCTTATTGGGTCGTAGGTGGCTTGCAAGATAATGGCTTGTGGATTGGTCCGAGTAATAGTCGAGAAGTACGTGGCATTATGAATATGCACAATACTTGGGTAGGAGAGGGAGATGGATTTCATGCCCAAATAGATCCTACTGATTGGCGAACACTTTATTTAGTAAATCACGTAGGATTTGCTACTCGACTCAACCTGGAAACCCGTGAACACCGATATATTACTCCCACACCAGAGACCACTCTGAATTTTTCGGAGCACTTTGACCCTAATTTTGAAGAAACAGCGATTGAATACACCATCAATCCTGGTGAGCAGTGGTTTTTTTATGAAAACCTGGAGCGTCCCCTACTGCCACCACAATTCCGATTCAATTGGAGTAGTCCTTTAGTATTATCTCCGAATAATCCCAATACCCTTTATTTTGGAGGAAACTATTTGTTTAAATCTGTGGATAGGGGTGAAAATTGGCGAATCATTTCTCCGGATCTCACGGCTAACGACCCTAAATGGAGAAACCCGAGTAAAAGTGGATACCTGACTAATAGCGTTACAGGTGGGGAAAATCACTTTACAATTATTACTGTAGCAGAATCACCTAAGAATGAGGCTTTGGTATGGGCTGGCACGGATGATGGTTTTCTGCATGTTAGTCGGGATGGTGGAGTGAATTGGGCAGAAGTGGGGCAAAATATTCCTGCACTCGATCAACGAATCTGGGTGAGTAGAGTAGCGCCATCTGCTTTTGAGGAAGGACGATGCTATATAACGCTAGATAATCATCGCTACGATGATATGAAGCCGTATGTTTTTGTTACGGAAGATTATGGTATGACTTGGAAGAACATTACGGGGAACTTGCCGGAAGATTTTAGCACCTATGTAATTCGAGAGGATCCAATCAACCCGAATCTTCTTTTTGTCGGAACGGAAGAGGCGGTACATTTTTCTTACAATCGCGGGGAGGAATGGATACCCTTGATGGCCCAATTGCCTACCGTAGCTATACATGACCTAGTTATCCACCCTAGAGAGGGTGACCTGATTGCAGGAACACATGGAAGAAGCATCTGGATATTGGATGATCTAAGCCCATTGCGGCAGCTAAATGACCAAGTAATTGGCAAACCACTACACCTCTTTGAAAGTAGAATGGCTACCCAATGGCGCCGAATTAACACAGGAAGAAAGCAACCCTATTTTGAGTTTAGGGGCCAAAATCCAACTTATGGAGCCAGTATTCAATTTTGGGTAGGCGATCCTGCTATAGATAGTACCACGATTACGGTCAAAGATCCTTTTTCAGATCAAAAGAGTACTTGGATGACTACTGTGCAAAAAGGCATTAATCGCGTGTATTGGAATTATCGATTTCCTATTTCCTCAAAGGCGAAAGATAACCTTAAGAAGCAATTGCAAATGGCTAGCAAGCAGCTAGGAATGCAGGTGAGCAAGGAGGAGGATAGGACATTTTTGTCAAAAATTGAGGCAGAGCTTAAACAGGCTGATACCGCAGGAGAACTCAACGAAATTAGAAGTTTATTAGTGGATCGGTTTTCAGGATACGCAGGAGGGCGACCTTTTTTTGGTAAGAAGTTGCAACGTGAAGTGGCTCCAGCAGGAAAGTACAAAGTAACGCTCAGCAGTAAAGGGGAAGAAGCTCACGGGTGGATTACCGTAAGGGCTGACCCTTTATTGGAAAAGTAGCAAAAATGTTTCGACACAAAATGGGAAGGGTAAAACGCTTTAAGGAGGAGCCCCCTGGTTACCTTCAAAGGCAGAGCAAAGAGACGCTCGAAAAGAGCTTCATTTGTGGCCGATAAGATTCAGTTAGTTTAGGAAGTTAAGCTTTCATGTGACAGTTAGTACCGTGATAATGAACTAAATATGCCTTTGGTTTTCTATATTAGTACTCTCTAAATGGATCCAACCCTCTATTACTACTATGTTCAACCATGTTTTTTTGACCCATCAAGTGAACGAACAAACGGTTGATGGAACGCTAGTGGTGTAGGTGTTTTCAACTTTATCATTTCTTATCCCTAGCCGAAATGAAATTTCCCGGGCTTGACCTGGGCGAACATTCAATATCGTTATGAGCGGACAGAATCGTATTCTGGTTGGCATTCTTATTGTCATCTGGGTAGCCTTTGGATTTTGGCAGATGGCCAATCGGGAAATACTGCAAGATGCACCAGAAGGCATTGTAAGGTTGGATCTAGTACTGGTATTACCAGCACTAGTTATTATTACTGTTTTACTATTTCTGATGATCAAGAATGATATTCATAAAAGCGCTCCAAACAAAAGAGAAGATAAAGATTAACTCCTCTACTGCAAACCTATACGCATCACATACATATCGGCAGTCATGAATAACTGAGATTGATCGCTATTGAAAGCACAATTGGAGGTAGCTTGTCCAGTCAGGATAGTACCTAGATGTTGTCCATCTGGACTTAGAATCAATACTCCTCCGGGGCCTGTAGCGAATAAATTGCCGCTTTTATGAACCTTAAGTCCGTCGGGCAATCCTTTGCGCTCTGTTCCCACCATACTCGTGGCATCAAAAAGTATACGACCATTTTCTAGGCCACTATCCGTTATATCAAAGGCCATCCAAATGGCTTTTTTTGGATCTGAATTTGCAACATATAGCGTTTTTTCATCCGGGGAAAGTGCAATACCATTCGGGCGCGTCATTTCATCAGTCAACAAGGTCGTTTTCCCATCTAAGCCAAGTTTGTAGACACCTTGAAAAGGAATTTCCTTGGCAGGGTCATTTACATTACCTTCTAATCCGTAGGGCGGATCGGTAAAGTAAAGTTCTCCAGCACTATTAAAAACAGCATCGTTGGGACTATTGAATCTCTTACCATCATAGGAGTCCGTAAGTGTTACAAACTTTGGTGCTGGTGCATCTAAGGGGGCATCCATTCTTGCCAGACGACGATCCCCATGTTGGCAGAGTACAAGTTGCCCCGCTTTATTTAGCAGTAGTCCATTAGATCCGGGTTCACCCGCTCGAGCTTTCTCACCAGTATACCCAGATGGTTTTAAGTATAGCTTCTTCCCTCCTTCTTCTGTCCAACTATAGATGCTATTGGGGGGAATATCAGAAAACAATAACATTTGCTTATCCGCCACCCAAAGAGGGCCCTCAGACCAATCGAACCCTTCTGCGATGATCACAGGTAGTATGTTTGGCGCAATAAATTGATCCAATTGGCCATCCAACCTTTCAACTTGGCCCGTCGTGGGGAAAGTGGAAGTGGGAGACTCTTCGTCCTGTTGTTCTTCCGTTTGATTAGATTGACAACTGGAGATTAGCAATAGCAGACAAAGTAGACTGGAGAGATAGATCGATTTTTGCATATAAAAGCTTGTTTAGAGCGACTTGACGATCCCTGAATAATTGACTTCATAGTTTAGATCGACCAGTCCATTGAGTTGGTTATTTTCTAAAAATAGTTAAATCCGAAGTGAGAAGTGAAAAAATGATGAGATTTTAGGTAGGAACTGTTGGATGCCAATTATTTAAATTCATGAAGTGATTCCAAGACACCTCTTTCAAACTCTGTTATCCTAGGCCATTGACGTTTATCTAGGAAGTTGGCAAGAAAGTCCAATGCTTAATGGCCTACTTTAAGAAGCAAAATAATCATAATTAGGAAGAGGGAAATCTGCTACTGAAGACTAAGTTCTCGAGCTGCTTTCATAGGAATTCCGATACACTTCTTTTCCATATAAGTCAGCATCCTTTCTAACAATTCTCGAGTGGGATCATCAAGAGTAGAAACTTCTTTCTGGAAAACCTCGTTCAACGCCTTACTCTTTACAGCTTTAATGGCTTCAGGAACCTGACGCATAGCCAATTCTAACTTACGTTGCTGAATAAGACTAGGTACCTCATCCAAAAACTGAACCAATAACTTTTTAGCTTTGACTATCTCCTGTTCTCGGAAAGCAAGATTTTCCTTAGCTAGTTGGCGGAGCCCTTCTATTTCGATATAGTTGATTGAGAATTGCTCGACTACCTCTGTATCTACATTATTGGGAATGGCTAGGTCAATGACCACTTTTTCATCCGATTCTTCTCCTAACAATGACTGGTATAGTTCTGGCTGGATGATAGCTTTGGTGGCACCTGTACAGACGATCATGGCATCGAAACCCTCCTGATAATTTGGTAGCTCCGTTAGAGGTAAAGCCTTACCATCAAGAGTGTTGGCTACCTTTTGAGCCTTGTCAAGGCTGCGATTGAATACCACAACATTGTGATAATGATGCTTTGCCAAAAACTTCGCAGCTAGGGCGTTGGTTTGGCCGGCACCAATCAGCAGTATTCGAGCTTCTTTAGGTAAATTACTTTTTAGCAATTTTTGTATGGCAAGGCTAACGATAGAGATCGGTTTATCTCCGATTCTAGTTTTGGCATAAACGGCCTTAGCTGCCTGAACAGCCTGCTGAAAAACAATCCTAATTAGATCGCCGGACAATTCCCATTGCCGAGATAATTCGTATGCTTCGCGCATTTGTCCAAGGATCTGCCGTTCACCTATAACGAGTGAATCAATAGATGCTGCTACATCTAACAAGTGTTCCATTGCCTCCTCTCCCTGTAGACTGAAGACAACCTCATCGATCTTTTCAATGGTAGAAAGTGGAAGCGCCGGATTGATAGACTGGAAGAAGTGACTCGTGAAAGTGGAATCAAGATTTCGTTCGGTAATGAACAAGTACATTACACGATTACAAGTGGAAACATACAGCAACTCATTTAATTCGAATTGTTGTTTTAGTTTTTCCAACTTGGTCTTCAGCTCCTGACTATCATTTGACTTTACTACAAAATTCCCAATCTCATTGAGGTTGGTTCTTTTGTGGGTAACAGTCAAAATTTTTAGATGTGATAACATGATTACATTGATTCCATAAATAGACAGTATCCGACAGTTGCAAATATAAGTGGTGAGCGAGGGACCAATGTCATGTTTCTGTAAACATGTCTTAAAGGCATCAATATGTAAGTATATATTGACCTTCTCGCTTACTATCTGACAGTTGGAGCTGGAAAGGGAAGCAAAAAAAATGTATCTTAGCGTAAATTCGCTAAATTTAAATATTTTTTTTCATAAAGTGTTTATGGCTAATTGCAAACGATTCAGCGTTTAGGTTGTATTAGGGTCAAGATTGAATCATTTGTAAGTGCCCAATATCTTTTAATCCAATAAAATCCCTCAATATGTTTTTTGCACTAAATGAAGAGCAGTTGGCCGTACAGGAAGCGGCAAGAGAATTTGCGCAGAAAGAGCTAAAACCTGGCGTAATAGAGCGAGACAGCACCATGGCGTACCCAAAGGAGCAAGTACGTATGATGGGAGAATTAGGCTTTCTAGGTATGATGGTCGCCCCAGAATATGGTGGCGGAGGAATGGACACCTTATCTTATGTTTTGGCGATGGAAGAAATTTCTAAAGTAGATAACTCCTGTTCAGTAATTATGTCTGTCAATAACTCTTTGGTTTGTTGGGGACTGGAAACTTATGGAACTGAAGCTCAAAAAGCGAAGTATCTACCAAAATTGGCAACTGGAGAATGGATTGGCGCTTTTTGTTTATCAGAACCAGAAGCTGGTAGTGATGCCACGAGCCAGCGAACTACTGCTGTAGATATGGGAGATCATTACTTGTTGAATGGTACGAAAAACTGGATCACAAATGGTGGGAGTTCTAAGGTGCATCTAGTGGTAGCACAGACCGATGCTGAGCTTGGCCATAAAGGGATCAATGTATTTATTGTGGAGACGGACTGGGATGGGGTCAATGTAGGAGCAAAGGAAGATAAGTTAGGAATTCGATCTTCAGATACACATACTATAATGTACTCCGATGTAAAAGTGCCGAAGGAGAATCGGATAGGGGAGAATGGTTTTGGGTTTAAATTTGCGATGAAAACGCTAACTGGAGGGCGTATAGGAATTGCAGCTCAAGCCTTGGGAATCGCAGGTGGAGCATACGAACTTTCGGCTGCCTACGCTAAAGAGAGAGAAGCTTTTGGAAAACCTATTGCACATCATCAGGCTATTGCTTTTAAGTTGGCTGATATGTTCAAAGATATTGAAGCTTCAAAGTTACTAGTGTATCGGTCAGCATGGTTGAAAGATCAGGATATGGATTATAGTTCTGCTAGTTCCATGGCAAAACTTTTTGCTTCAGAAGCAGCAATGAAACATACAGTGGAGGCTGTTCAAATTCATGGGGGATATGGTTTCGTAAAGGAGTATCATGTAGAACGCTTAATGCGTGATGCTAAGATTACACAGATATACGAAGGCACATCGGAAGTGCAGCGAATTGTGATGTCCAGAAATTTATTGAAAGGACAATTGTATGTACCAGTTACTGGACCAGGGGTGCCTGTGTAATTAGAGAAGGGACTCACTTAGTTAAGAAAAATAAAAACTACTTCAAGTACTCATCCAAAGTTTACAATTTTTCGTTAGAAAAAGGCGTGAAGGAGGAGAAACAGGGCCTAGGAGTATTTAGCTTCGGATCCTTTTCTCAAATCCTAGCGCCTTTTTTTATGTTTTTTGCATCTTTATAGCATATATGCATACATCCATTCGAATTGCTACTATCTGGGGGATTCCCATTCGCTTGCACTGGACCTTTGTATTGGTGTTAGGTTGGTTGGTTTATTTGGGAATACCCGATTGGCAATATTTTCGAGGGCAACGGGCTGTCTGGATGTTTGTATCAGTTTTTGCCGTTTTTCTTTGTATTCTTCTCCATGAACTCGGTCATGCTTTTATGGCTAAACGTTACGGTGTGCAGACTTTGCAAATTATGCTGTCGCCCATTGGTGGACAGGCTATCCTAGAACGCATGCCAAAACAACCAAGAAAAGAACTATTAGTAGCGCTGGCAGGGCCAATTGTTAACCTACTTCTGGCCATTGGTGCCTTGCCTTTTCTATATTGGATTCCTGTTGAGAAACTTGCTCGTTTACCACAATTCTTTAGTAACCCTTACGGTAATACCTTTCTTCGCCTGGATTTGGATGAACGGTTTATTATTGGTTTTGTACTTCTTAATTTTCTGGTAGCGATATTCAATCTTATTCCAGCCTTTCCCTTGGATGGTGGTCGGATATTACGGGCACTTTTGAGTATGCGAATGAATAAGGTAGGAGCCACACGTATAGCTACTTTTTTGGGGCAAGGTTTTGCTGCGCTTATCGTACTTTTTAGTGTTTCTCAATACAATTGGTTAATGGGAGTGATAGGGCTCTTTATTTTTGTAAGTGCTAGCATGGAATATCGATATGTGAAGTTAGATAGCCGCTTACACTCCTTCAGTGTTCAAGATATTCTACGGGCTCGATTCACCCCGATTTTTCTGGATCAAGAGCTTACCCACATCATTAAGCAATGGAGAGAAGGATCAGAAAAGAATTTCTTAGTCTTTGATCAGGGTAATATCTTGCAGGGAGTGCTTACTTCGCCTATGTTGATGGAACATCAGGATTCCGATGCTATGCATAGAGTTAGCGATCTAGCTACGGAAGACTTTGAAGCGATTAGGAGTACGGATAACCTAATGAAAGTTATTCGATTGATGCAGGAAAAAGACTATGAGATTCTACCAGTATATGAAAATGAATCCTTAGTCGGAGTAGTGGATTGGAATGACGTGGAACACTTTGTGAGACTTCAGAAGGAGCAAGTTCGTTAAATTGTTCTTTAAATATAAAACAAAGCGACCATTAGGTACTCCTAATGGTCGCTTTGTTTTAATAAGAAGGAATGTCATCCTCTATTCTATTTGATACCCAATTTTGTCTTTAAGGCTGGCATGAGATCATCCGAATCCTGAGCGAACAAAACAGAGTTGAAAAGGCTGGTATCGAATACCATACCATAACCATTAGCCTTTGCATATTCCTCAATGGCCTTCTGTGCTTTTTCAACGATTGGCTTTAGTAGCTCCTCACGCTTTGCACCCAACTTCTGCTGTATCTCTTGTTCGTATGCGAGAATTTTTTGTTGTTCAGCACCTAAGGCTTTTTCTCTCTCTGCTTGATCTTTGGGTGTTACTCCCCCTCCTTGTATATCATTTTGGAATTTAGTGACTTTACCTTGAAACTCTTTGGCCATTTTCTCACCAGCGGCTATCAATTGTTTTTGATAAGCCTCTAATTCAGAATCAGCTGCTTTGGTCTCTGTCATCTGTGCAATAAGACCACTGAAGTTAACATGGCCATACTTTTCCTGTGCAATACTGCTAGTCAATCCTACAGATAATAACAAAGTCAAAGTGAAAAATATCCTCTTCATAGTGAAATTTAATTTTCTAAAGTTCTAATAGATCTGCCTGTATTTACTTGGCTATCAGGGCACAGTTGATCTAATTTCTAATGCCCCGCAAAGGTAGGTTTCCCTACGCAACTATTCTACATTTAGACGCCAAATTTTCTGCTTCGTCACTCCCCCGATGGTTATAAGACACAAAACCAAAACAAAAAACCACCATTTGTTTGAAAATATTTGTTTATAAAAAACAAATTGTTTTAATTTGTGATATTGCTCGACTGTTACACAAATATTTGCCATGAAAAGACAATTACAACAAATCAAAATTGCGCTGCAGTATCGCTTTCAACTACTGCGAAAAAATGTAGAGTATAATGTTCGTAAATACTGGTTAAGGGCTAGTTTGATGGCTATTGTGGCCTACCTTGCTGTTAGTAAGGATATCAGCATAGCCTTACAGTTTGATAGTGCTGAAACGATGGCACAAAGTGTTTCGTATACTCCACAATCCTTGCCAGTTGCCTATAAAACAGAGGCCCCTAGATCTACTCCTGCCCCAACCAAGCCCATGAATGTTTCCTTGTTAACCAATAAAAGCAAACCGGGAACGAGCTCCAAAAAAGAAAGTGCTCCGCCTGCGGCATTGATTAAAGATGCTAGCAAAAAAACCTCAAAAGATCCGAATCTAGCCAATACATTCTCCAATATAACGCATAAAAAGGATGAATCCGCTGCCAAGCGAGCGGCAAAACGCAAGAAACAAATGGGATACGTAAAGCGATTTTCAAAAGTAGCTAAAACAGAAATGGATAAATTTGGTATCCCGGCAAGCATTACCTTGGCACAGGGGTTATTGGAGAGTAATGTGGGGGCTAGTCGATTAGCTACCCGTAACAATAATCACTTTGGGATTAAGTGCTTTTCTAAGAGGTGCGGTAAAGGCCACTGTTCCAATTTTACGGATGATTCACACAAAGACTTCTTTCGGAAATACAAAAGTGCATGGGAAAGTTATCGAGCGCACAGTAAGTTATTAACAGCCAAGCGCTACCGTAAGCTGTATCAGCTGAGAAAGACAGATTATAAGGGCTGGGCAAAAGGTTTGAAGAAGGCAGGATACGCTACTGATCCTAAGTACGCCGAAAAAATTATCGCCCTAATTGAAGATCTGAACTTACACCAGTACGATAAATAGTTTGCTGATAATGGTTCAATACCTTGGTCTCAGTTAGAGCTAAGAAAGCTGCCCCCTATTGATAAGGATTAATAGGGGGCAATTTTTTAGGCTTTGATAAAAAGTTGAGAACTTACCTTTTCGGCTGTTTCCAATTTGATCAGGTAACTTCCTTTGGGGAAGCTTTGAATATTTATCAGTTGTTCTTCTACCTGATATCGCTCCTGCCTTAGTAAGGTTCCATTCATATTGAAAATAGAAATGATGGATGTTTCATCCACTAGTGTGGAGCGGATGCGAAGAAAGCCGGAAGAAGGGTTGGGATAAACCTGCATCCACTCACGAGCTGGAACCACTTCCTTCGTCGCTGTTACACCATCTGTCGTCTTGAAATTGTCCATAATGAAATAAGCAGGGGTATTCATTCCGAATTGTCCATTATCAGTGGATGACAAGCTAAATTGGAGGCTATCAACTGCTCCTAAGCTCATTAAATCAATATAGGTCCAGTCCTTAACAATGTAATCTTCTGTATTATCCTCAAAACGATAATCAGCTAGGTAAAAATCAACGCTATCTGCCACAAGTTCTCCATCATGATATCCTTTAATAGTAAGCAAGAAGTAATCTGGATCAGCTCCCGTCACTCCCCCGAACTTTTTGGCAAACCCATCACCATCTTGCATACTTAAATAGGCATAAGTATTATTTGTGATGTAAAAGCCTTCTACTGGATTCCCAACTGCTTCATTTCTCAGTTCCAATATTCTTGGACTCGAAGAGAAAAAAACGGCAAAATTGCTAGATTCGTCATAGCCAGCGCCAGTTATGGAGCTGTGCTGGTTCATGAAGCCAGGTGTGAGGGTATCTGCCTGATTGGAAATGGCCCAACCTGACCAGGAATTAAATTCAGGATTAAAGGAGTTGGGAAGGAATATGTTTCCATCTTCAAATCCTCCTGACATATCATTTCCATTCAAGAAAGAGTCTGCCAGCACAGGTTGAGTTTCAAAATCACTTAGTGTTTGAGAAGCGCCTAAGATCGTAATCAGGCACAAGAAGGTGGTAAGTAAATGTTTCTTCATAATTCTTTATTGTAGTATGATAGTTTAATTCCGAATTGATAATGTGTTCCTGGCATCGGTCGCCTTTCAACGACGAGGTAAGTTTGGTCCCAAATATTACTGACCTGAAAAAAGAGGTGACTCTCTACTTTACCTTCGGCTACCCGGTACTGTAGCTGAGCCTGTCCTATGTCAAAAGATGCCAAAGGATCATTGATTCCCTGAGAGGGCCCAACCCATCGGTGATTATAATTAAATTGGAATGACTTCCAGATCAGTTGTAAATTTCCGAAGCCCTGATGAACAGGTGTATAGATTAGTTGTTGTCCCTCGGCAATTCTAGGGTTTTCTAAAGCAATTTGATTAGTTGAACGCGTGTAGTCATACCCTACTTGGAGTGCCATATAAAGATCAGAGTCCTGGTAGGATATATTCAATCGAGGCTCAAGTCCCCTACTCCAAACTGCAGCTATATTATTAGCTGACCAGAAGTTTTGTCCAGTCCGAATACTCCACAATATCCAGTTATCAATCTGTCGATTGAAACCGGTGAGCGATCCTCGAATCTGTAATTTGTTCTTCTTCCAATTTCCGGCAAAAGTCACTTCCTCACTCCAACCAGATTCTGCCTTGAGGTCTGGGTTTCCACCGGGTTGCCAAAATCGATCATTGAGTGTCGGTAATCGATAATTCCGGCTAACTTTTCCCTTTACGGTTAGATAGGGAAGGACCTGGTATTCCAGAGCCAAGGTGGGGACCAAAGGAATGAGTTCACCATCTACAAGGGCCTGTCTCAGACTTAGTTGCCAATTCCATCGAGCTCTGTTTTGCAGGATGGAAGCGAAAAGGGCGGAGCGGTTTTCCCGTTCTCCAGCTCTATAACCATTCGATTCTGCTTGGTTAAAGGTTTGGGTGTATCCAGTCAGTACCCGATACCCATTCTTCCTATACCATTTGGCGCTGGCCTCACCTATTAGGCTATAGAAGTGACTCGGGGACGTCAGCTGAATTTGCGGATCGAAGTATTCTAAGTTCTCGTCAAATCCTGCAAGTTTGATTTGATATACAGATCTATTACTTACCTGTCGCCACTCCATTACTAGGCGATCAGAGCGATCGACCTGATAGGCCTCACTCCGAGTCTGGGTATTGGTTGGAGGGATTTGACGGTCTGAGAACTGCCGCCAATAGTGCAGCGCTATTTGCTGGTTTTCATTTGGTTTCCAGTAAAGATCTTGGTTGAAGTTATGTTGAAGTAGCGCTGCATTTGTATGTTGTCTTTGAGGAAAGCCGGGTGCTATTTCATAAAAGAAGTCATTGCTCGCTTCTTGAAAAGAAAAGCGAGTGCGACTTTGCCAAGCTTTGCCGCTGACGGATAGATCAAACTGCTGCTGGAAGTTATTAAAACTCCCAAAAGCAGTTTGGCCACTTAAGCTTAAACCCTGTTCCGCAAGGGCTTGATTATCCAATGAAATGACCCCTCCAACCGCTCCACTACCCCATAAGGCTGTATTACCACCTCTTTGCACATTGATATGATCCACGGCCAGTACAGGGAGCAAAGAGAGATCTAGCAGTCCAAGCATTGGACTTTGGATGGGCAAGCCATTCCAGAGCACAAGCGTATGGCCAGCACTACCTCCCCTGATAGAAGAAGTGGCCAAACTACCTAGCCCGTAGCTTTTCATATAGATTCCTGTCTCTTGTTCTAAGAGCTTCGTCAAGCTTTGAAAGGATCGTGTTTTGAGTTGTTCTGTATTCCAAGTGGTACCTTGGCTGCCAATGGCACTGTTCCTCACCCGTACTTCACTAACTTCTAAGGTTGGGAGCATGAAACTGGTGTCCACTTGAGCCATTGATAAACTCAAAAAGGAACAGAAATGAAGAACAAGTATTAGACGTAGATTCGGCCTCATGGTCCCAGTCCTTTGGAGAGGTGGACAGGTAGGCCGGATAGATGGGAGTATGGATATAGGTTGTCACCGTAGTAACTGATCTGACTACTACATACATATCCACGTGTTATAGCAAGACATGCTATAGCAACGAATATTCATCTATCGCCGACTTTTCCTCCGAAAGCCTCAGATTTATGGCGAAACACCTTGGCAGGTCTTCTGGCTCGTTCCTTTTTCAATGCCTTCCCACCTTTCTACTTCTATTAAGGCAGTGGCGTCTATATTGAAAATGTCAATTGGAACTTACAGCAGCGGGGACTGCTCCGGAATTACACCGGATTCCCTTTTAAGATTTATCAAAGAAAAATAAATCACCAAAGCAGGGCAAAGGTATACATTTAGGGGGCATCTACAAAAAATCAAATGTTAAGAGCAAACAGATAGAGAATACTGGCCGGTTAAATTCGGCACTTTGTAAAGCACAAAATGAACTGGTTTCTTGATTTGTCTTGCAAATACGGATTAAATCACACATATTTGTCTTGCAAATACGAATTAAATCATGAAAGGAACCCATCTAGGTGAATTTGAAGAGCTGGTTTTGTTGACAGTAGGTATTTTGAACGGCAATGCTTATGGCATCACCGTCATGGACGAAATTGCTAGCCATACGGGGCGTACTGCTAGTGTCAGCACTATTCATGCCACTTTGCATCGTTTGGAGAAGAAAGGCTTCATTGAATCGTTTACGGGTGGTGCTTCTGCCACACGGGGGGGAAGAAGTAAGCGATTGTATAAAATCAATCAAGCTGGTCAACGCGCTTTAGAAAAGGTCCGAGAACAGAGAGAAAGTATGTGGAAGCTAATGCCTAAAACCTCTATCTGATATGCCGGTACAACCTCCGAAGTGGGCAATGAAGTTTTTGGAATGGACCTGTTCTTCTACTTTTCTGGATGAACTGCAAGGGGATCTATTGGAGCTATTTGATAGAGATCTCGAACGAGTTGGACCAGAGAAGGCTAGGCGCCGATTTGCCCGTAAAGCGCTCCTATCCCCCCGTTGGCATCGACTACCCAAGTTTTCTAATTATCACCCTGTTATTATGTATAAAAGTCATTTTAAAGTTGCGATTCGCCACGCATTGAGGCATCGTTCTGCCACCTTTATCCAAGGCCTTGGCCTCATGTTAGGCCTAACGGCTGTATTTTTTATTGCGTTGTATGTCAAATACGAATCCGGTTACGATCACATGCACGAAAACCGAGACAATTTGTATCGCGTGCTTCGTCAGAACCCTAAGGATGGTACACGAGGACATGCCACCTCTTCCCTACATGGAGCTACGTTAAAAGAAGAATTTCCTTTTATCAATCTTGCTCGATATGGAAATGATCCAGTTAAAATGGGTGAAGTAAAACCACTCTTGGTCGAAGAGTTTTACTGGGCAGATTCCTCCTTTTTTCAACTCTTCACTTTCGATTTCATTGCTGGAGATCCTACTAGTTGTTTGGATGAGGTAAACAGCCTGGTAGTCACAGCGTCCTTGAGCCGCCAATTGTTTGGAACAACCAATTCATTGGGAAAAACCATCCCGGTGAAAGTGTATGACGGTAATCAAGAGTTTTTGATGGAAGTAAAGGGAGTGGTCAAAGACTTACCCGAACGATCCCACGTACAATTTGCGGCCTTAGGGCCAATGGAGAATGCTGAAATACTCTACAAACAACTCCTGAATCAATGGGGGTTCTCCTGGTTGCGGACCTACATTGAAGTTCCTGAAGATCGACTAGCCGAAGTAGAAGATGGTATTCCCCGAATGCTCAATAGAGTGATGGGGGATAATCGCCCTGCCTCATTTGGTATTGACCTCCAAGCCTTCAACGATGTGTATTTGCATTCTCAAGATATTGCCGCAAATACTTTCCGAGGAAATATCCGAAACCTCAAGATATTTGCCGCGATTGGCTTACTCATCTTATTGATCTCCTTGTTGAATTATGTCAACCTAGCAACGGCCAGGGCAGTGACACGCATTAAAGAAGTGGGCGTGCGAAAGACATTGGGAGCTCTACCCGCAGGAATTATGGGACAATTTATCGTTGAATCCGTACTATTTACCTTGGCGGGAGGAGTCGCCGCTGTTTGTTTGGTAGTGAGTGGTTTACCCTACATAAATAATCTTCTGAGCCTGGATCTTTCAACAGGAGTTGTCACTTTCTGGGATGCATTATTGATATTTGGAAGCTTAGTGATGTTGGGCATCATTACCGGAATTCTTCCTGCTTTGGCCATGGCCAAGTTGCCGACCTTAGGAGATACCCAAGCCACCCTAAATTTCAAGCCTGGCCAAGGAAGCTGGACCCGGAAAGCCTTTATTGGGATTCAGTATTTTGTGAGTGTAGGGCTATTGGTTGGGGCTTTTGCTGTTTACAAGCAATACCAATATCTCAAGAATTTTGATTTGGGGTTTGACTCCAGTCAACTTGTACATATCCCAGTAGATGATCGAGATATGCAGCAAAAACTAAGCCTGATCAAGGAAAAAATTAAAGGCTTACCAGGTGTACTGGGGGTGACTATGACCGGAGAAGACTTACCCAGTGATCTCAACAACACCTGGGATCTCAACTGGAATGGCTCAGGACGGGAGAATCCTTTACCAATCGATATTGTTGGCGTGGATCAAGATTATTTTGATTTGATTGGTATCGGATTTAAGGATGGTCACAACTTTAGAGCGGGCTATGCTTTGGATTCGGCCCGAACCGTCGTCTTTAATGAAGAGGCTAGAAAATACTTAAAAGATCAATATCAACAAGGGCAAGAGGTGTTGATCAATGGCCGAAACAGAAAACTAATTGGAGTGGTGGAGAATCATCACAATATCACTTTGCATTCGAAAGTGGTACCAATTGCATACATGATTTTTCCTGCGGGATTCCGGGTAAGTGCTGATAACCTACTTGTTAAAGTAAATACGGATCAGGTGTCTTCACAGTTGGGCCAGTTGGAAGAGGTTTGGAAGGAGTTCTCAGGGGATCCCTTTAGTTATAATTTTGTAGACGAGGCTTTTGCTCAAGCATATCAAGCCGAACAGCGATTTAGCACTTTGGTGGGAATCTTTACCTTAATTGCCATCGCCATCTCAATCGTAGGGCTATTTGGCTTGGTTAGTTTTACGGTTCAAAGAAAACTTAAAGAAATTAGCATTCGAAGGATATTAGGCGCCACGGAGTTGCAGCTTACACAACTTTTAGGCAAAGACTTTCTTTGGGTCTTTATACTTGCACTGGTGTTTGCCCTACCCGCGGCCTGGTATTTAATTGGAAAATGGCTCAATAACTTTGCGTACAGCATCGATTTAAATCCTTTGATGCTTGTAGCTGCAGTATTGATTTGTCTTACATTATCGGCTCTGGTGATTGTGTATCACTTGCAAAGAACGACTAAGATTAACCCAAGTACGATACTGACTTCAGAATAGAAATGGATATTATTATTCTCGCTTAAAATCCCTTTTGCCACCCGTTTTCTCCATGAGTTTAGTCTCTTGGATCACGATATTATGGGAAAAGGCTTTACACATGTCATAGATAGTTAAAGCGGCTAACGAAGCCCCTACCAGGGCTTCCATTTCCACACCGGTTTTAGCTGTTATAGTTGCGGTACAATTAATGACAACAGCTCGATCAGGTCGAACCTGAATATCAATATGACAATTGTCTAAACCTAGCGGGTGGCAAAGGGGAATCAGTTCCCCCGTTTTCTTGGCGGCCATGATTCCAGCCAAGATGGCCGTTTGGAACACGGGACCTTTTTTGGTGCTGATTTCATCTTTTTCTAGGAGGTCCATAATTTTATCGTCCAAAACAACAATGCTTTGGGCTCTGGCAGATCGCCTGCTCACTTTCTTCTCCCCTACGTCCACCATATTGGGATTACCTGAAGCATCTAGGTGGGTAAATTGCTTTGACATAAACTTCTAATTTGCTTTTTCAAAACGAATCGCCACCCATTTTGAACTAGGGGTTTTACTTCCTTTTGCAAAGCTATTGATTGGGACTAATACGTTGGCCTCTGGAAAGTAGGTAGCGACGCATCCGCTAGGTATATCGTAAGGCACGACCAAGAAACGTTCGGCTCTGCGGACCTGCCCTTCGTACTCTCCTATCAGGTTAACCACAGTTTTGCTACGGAAACCTTCCTTTTTCATGTCCTGAGGGTTCATCATGACGACTCTTCTTTCATTGTAGATTCCTCGATAACGATCATCTAACCCATAAATGGTCGTGTTGTATTGGTCATGACTTCTAATCGTCATCATGATATACTCTCCAGCTTGTAAAGTTCGCTGTGGCGGTTTGTTGATCGTAAACTTGGCTTTGCCGGTATCCGTATTGAATTTACCTTTTCGAGCACCATTGGGTAGGTAAAAACCAGAAGGTTCACGCACGCGCTCATTATAGTTATCAAAACCTGGAATTACTTGTTCTATTCCATCTCTAATCTGGTCATAGTTATTTCCCATTTCTTCCCAATTCACTTTACTTCTGGGTCCCAAAGTAGCCATAGCTAATTCCACAACAATAGCGGGCTCGCTTTTTAGGTGTTCAGATACGGGAGGGAGAATACCTTGTGAGGAGTGTACAATACCCATCGAATTCTCTACACTCACGAATTGCTCACCTGCAGCTTGTTGATCCTTTTCTGTTCGACCTAAGCATGGAAGAATTAAGGCCTCTTTGCCATGTATTAGATGGCTACGGTTTAATTTAGTGGATACGTGAACAGTTAAATCACACCGCTTTAAGGCTTCGGCTGTATAAGCTGTATCTGGCGTAGCCGAAATGAAATTACCCCCCATGGCGAAAAACACTTTACCTCGACCATCGTGCATAGCATTGATAGCATCTACTACGGCAAACCCATGCTTACGAGGAGCTGTTATTCCAAAGGTTTCTTCCAGTTTATCCAAAAAACTTTCCGGTGGAGCTTCCCAAATACCCATTGTTCGATCTCCCTGTACATTACTATGTCCCCTCACCGGACAGGTCCCCGCTCCTGGTTTTCCAATGGCTCCTTTTAACAAAAGTAGGTTAACCACTTCTTGAATATTAGCTACACCATTTTCATGCTGTGTCAAGCCCATCGCCCAACAAACGATAATCTTGTTGTTTCTACGAATGAGATCTACAGTTTCCTTGATCTTATCTCGAGCAACGCCACAAGATTCCGCTAAAGTATTGAAGTCATAATGCTTAAGGTCTTCGAGAAACGCTTCATATCCTTCGGTATTTTCTACAATAAAATCGAAGTCGAAAGCAGAACCAGGTCGGCTTTTCTCTTCGTACCATAGCAATAGCATAATGGCTTTAAGTAAAGCTACATCTCCGTTAACTTTTACTTGAAGGAATAGATCTGTCAGCGGAGTGCCTCCGGATAGGACCTTACCTGGGCGCTGTGGATTTACGAAATTGATCAAGCCTGCCTCCGGAAGAGGATTTATGGTGATGATTTTTCCACCATTCTCTTTGCATCGCTCTAGGGCAGTAAGCATCCGAGGATGATTGGTACCTGGGTTTTGCCCCATCACAATCACCACTTCTGCTTCATATATATCTGTTAGGGTCACTGAGCCCTTGCCGATGCCCAATGTGGCGGAGAGTCCTTGCCCACTGGATTCATGACACATATTGGAGCAATCAGGTAGATTGTTGGTTCCGAATTCACGAACGAAAAGTTGGTACAAAAATGCAGCTTCATTGCTGGTTCGACCAGAAGTGTAGAAGATAGCCTCATCAGGTGAAGCTAATTGATTCAAGTGTTTAGCAATCAAATCAAATGCAGAAGACCAATCGATGGGCTCGTAATGATCACTCCCTTCTCGCAAAATCATCGGCTCGGTCAATCGCCCTTTTTTCCCGATTTCGAAATCAGACCAATTTAGCATCTCACTGACGCTATGTTTGGCGAAGAAACGTTGGTCGATACGCCTTTTCGTAGCCTCTTCAGAGATGGCTTTAATTCCATTCTCGCAATATTCTCCCAGTTTGGAACGCTCATCATCAGGGTCTGGCCAGGCACAACCTGGACAGTCGAAACCGCCTTTTTGGTTAATGGTAGCCATGGTTTTTCGGGCGGTGCTAACCCCCATGTATTTATTCGCCTGTTTTAGGGCGGCTGTCACAGCTTTTACGCCTGCTGCTTTGGTTTTTGGTTTTCCAAGCTTTAGACCGGTGAAATCTACAGGAGGTTGCCCTGTTTCAGCCTGCTTGAGTTTGTCCTCTTCTTTTACTGACATGAAATTGCTTAATATTGGTGTAGTGGCCAATCAGGCCCTATATTCTAACAAAAAAACATCTTTACAATTAGCCTGCTTCGGCAACTTTTAGGATTAGTGTTTTGTAAAACATTGTCCCAAAAAGAAAAAGCTGTCGTGGAATCAGCCTTAACAAGCTTTTACCTCTTCCGCCGCCAAATCTCCAAAAAGGTCATTTTTATCCTCCTCATCTCTGTCTTTACACGGAAAGTCCTTTTCTATTAATATATGAAGTTGCTGCGGATGCTTGAGCGTAAGGAAGGTTTCTATACCCACCTGATTGGAATTTATCCAGCTAGTAGCTTGAACCTGGGGGATGGTAACTAGGATTTGATGATTGGTGAAAGTAGCCTGAATGGCCGAAACCTCACCGGCCATGTTTAACGCAAAGGAGAGGGCTGGGGTTGCACCAGGAAAACCGACTTCCTCGACAATTGTCTTCCCTTGTCCTAATTGATCAATTTCCGACTTCCGCAATCTTAATCTAATACTGTTTTGTACACAACGCATTTTCATGACGGATCATTTTATCGTACTGCTCTGAAAAAAAAGTCTTGAAGGCAGTTTTTGATCGAAAGCTTTATTAGGGAGCACCCCTTTTGACTTTGTCTATTCCTACAAAATTACCAGAATGGGGCTATTTCTTCAACTTACAGATAGTGCTTCCTCAATTAAGGACTGTGCTTTGGCAGGAAAAGAAATGTGAAGCGCTTCAGCTTGTCCCCGCTTACTCATTTTGCGCCAAGTTTTTCGCAAAATGTCTATCACCTTGTCATCCTCATGTTTAGCAGCAAAAGGGGCAAAATAATAGTCCAGAAATACTAAACAAATAACGTCCTCCAACTGCTGACATTCTAGGTCTTTCCGTAGGTTTTTCTTTTGTAATAACTGTTGTACCCGCGCTATAGTTTCAGGCTTATAGCCCACTTGTGCGAGAATTTGTCCTGCCTTTTCAGCATGAAACCCTTGCAATGCTGTCCTCCACTGATGATAACCAACTTTTCCTTTCGGATAGTCAGAACGTGGAATCTCCCATCTACAAATGTGTTGAGCATGTGCAGCAATGCGCAGCTCCTCAGAAGCCTTAGGATAAACCTTTTGCAGCCATTGAGTCATGCGTTGTGCATATAACCACTCTTTTGGATGATCGATTCCTTCCCAGTTCTCCTGATTAGGGTCAGCTTGATTTGCGTGGTCAATCATTGAAATTAGTCGATCAAAACGATTTTGTTCTTGGATCATAAGGTTTTACATTCTAGCATTAGGGAGCTGATATTCTTCAATAGCCAAATAAACCTGAAAGATACCTCAACTTTTTGAGTTTTGAAACGATGGAATCCATTTGGTAGCCACTTTTGCTTGTCTTCGGATAAACCATTCCACTACAAGTAAATTAGGGACCCATGCTGTCCAACTTACAAGGCGATAGGCTGGAATGAAATCCAGGCCCATGAACCCCGTGTAGAGGGGTAAATGCAGGCGCAAGGTGACTGCCGCAAACGTTAAGGCATAGCTACGGATCATCCATTCTCGGTGCGCCTCTATGTCTTTTTTGCGGATAGTTCGATAGGCCATTAAAGTGGAGAATACCCAGAAAACAGCAAGTAGGACAAATCCCGTTTTGGCTACTGGCCCACCTGTAGCATAAAGCGCAATGAAAAAACCACTGAACCCACTCCATAGGCAAACGAGGACATAGACTTTTCCAATGAATCGATGAAGTGAAAGCCTACGTTGTCGTAGCTTAGGGAAAAATTGGAAGGCACCACTTATTAAGGCAAGCCCTCCTCCCGTTACATGAGAATAGAATCCGACTTGATAAATAAGCTGTTTAGCTAATTCACCCTTGTCAAGAAGGATACTCTTGAGTTCGAAATCTAAGAAGGTAAAGGCGTAGGCACCAATGCTTAAGCTGAGTAACACCATCAATATTCGACCAACAATCTTCATTTCTTTATAATTTAACTCAATTTACACTGAAAATGAAATCGAGAGCTGTTTATGTGGCATGAAATTTACCGAAATTTAAACTTCAAACTCATTCGTGTTCGACGGTACTCAATAAGCCTCAATTTAAGCTGCTTTGATAATTTACTAAGACAACCTGATCTATGATTTACCTGACTCAACTAATTTACCTGAAAGAGGGGGGCGAACAAACTTTTCAAGAGTTTGAGGCTGTAGCTATCCCCATTTTAGATCAATACAATGGGAGTTTATTAGCTAGGCTTCGACCTTCGCAAGAAACCTGGATTGCGGGAGAATATCCCCAGCCTTATGAGGTGCATATTGTTAGTTTTAAAACCAGATCTGATTTTGAAGCTTTTGCTGAAGATGAGACGAGAAAAAATCTTTTGCCATTGAAAGAGCAGTCTATTGAAAGAACCATTTTAATAGAAGGTAAAGTGATTTGATCGGGCATACATCCTGGCTTAAAAGATAATTCCTTCTCCGACAATTTTTGTGGTCAGCGTTTTAGATGGAAGGCCGACGAACATAGTAAGTAGGGCTTTTGGCTAAAAGGGTGACTCAAAACACAAAAATTGTCAGAGAACCAGATTTTTTTGGCCTAAAATCAAAAATACCTGGACCAGTCAACAAAGCTGCTGTGATCTAAAGAGCTGATTTTTGTCCTATCGTTTCACCAAAGTTGTTTTATACAGCTTTATTAAACTAATTAGGATGAAAAAGTCAAATCACAAGGTTTCACAAACGATTGATGTTAGCCCATCAGCAGCTTGGCAGATTATTGGGGCAGTAGAAGGTGTAGACAAATGGTTGATGCCGATTCAAGCCTGCCGGGTAGAAGGAGGTAAACGCTATTGCACTACTGAAAAGGGAGAATTTGCTGAGGATATTCTCAAGATTGATCACGAAAACTATATTTTTAAATACCGAATTCCAAGCCAAAATATGATGCCTATAGAGAATATTTTGGGGCAAATGAGTGTAAACTCAGCAGGAGGGAAGGCAGTAGTTGAATGGGCCTGGGAATTTGATGTTGAAGAAGCGACCGAAGCGACCGCAAAGGAAATGTTGACCATGATTGGAAATATGGGGATTGAAGGGATTGAATCTCTCATCAAAAAAGAAGCGGGCCTTGCGGCCTAAATGGCATCAATTGTTCAAGTCGTCATTAGCCAACATAATCTCATGATTGGCGGCAACTAAGTACTATATTTTACAAAGTACTAGGTGGTGTGACAATCGGAATCATGTTGTCACACTACCTAAATCTAAATGAAGACAAATCCTTCTCTCAAATTTTTATGACAACTTATGTTTTTAGATCACCAATCTCTGGATCTCTTTGATAAAATGCTTTTTGAGAAGGCTCAAATTCGCCCGCCAATGCGGAAGCCTTTTCCCATGCCAAATGAAGCTTGTTTGCTATATATCTTGAATGGGGAGGGAGGCGTGATTTCTACAACGGATGAGGAACGAATCAAGGCGAGGCAGGCGCTGATGATGAAGTGTGATAACTACTTTTTTGATATGCATTCGACGCCCGAATCAGATGCTTATGAAGCAATTGCCGTGCACTTCTACCCGGAAGTATTGAAAAAGATCTTTGAGAATGAACTGCCTGCATTTTTGAAAGAAGATCAAAAACTATCTATAGGTAATCCGATGATCAAAATCAAGATGGATCATCTGCTGGAAAAATACTTTGATAGCATTTTATTCTATTTCGCTAATCCGGAGTTGGTTAGTGAAGACTTGTTAATCCTTAAAGTGCGAGAATTGTTCCTGCTGTTAGAGAAAACGGATAGTGAGAAGTTGCGCGAGATTATCAATAGTCTTTTTACGCCCAAGACCTATACCTTTCGAGAGGTGATTGAAGGACATTTATATAGCCGCCTGACCAGCGCAGAATTAGCGGAACTAACGCACCTCAGTCTCTCCTCATTTAAGCGAGAGTTCAAGCGAATTTATGGAGAAACCCCAGGGAGATACCTCCGAAAACAAAAACTGAAAAAAGCAGCTGAACTACTGAAAGTGAGTGACCTCAATGTGACGCAGGTTGCCTTCGAATGTGGGTTTAAAGATTTGGCTCATTTCTCTATAGCGTTCAAAAACGCTCATGGCTGCTCACCCTCGTCGTATAAACAATTAGGCAAGCAATCTAAAGTTTAGAGCTGACTAAACGGGGCGGAATATTCTACGACACCCTTAGCATTGGATAAGGCTCCAGGAATGAGTTCGATGGCCATGAAATATTCACTGGGAACTTCATAATGAGTACTGATTTCCCATTTTTCGGCGGGTAAAAATCCAAATTTAGGATAGTAATCTTTATGCCCCATCACGATCACTGATTGATGGCCCAATTCCTTTGCGGCTGATAGGCCAGCACGGATTAGCTTTCCCCCGATCCCGCTTTTCTGGTGCGCTGGTAAGACACCCATAGGCGCAAGCGCCAGACTCGAGGTCTCTCTTCCTGTTTCTCCTCTGATGACAATTTTGGTGAAGATGATGTGGCCAATGATTTCTTCATTCATATGGGCTACAAGCGACAACTCCGGGATAAAACAATCATCTTTCCGGAACAAATCTACGAGTCTACTCTCATTATTTTGCCCGAATGCCAATTCAATTAAACGATAAATGGCTTGGCGATCAGCTACTGTTTCGGGGCGGATCTGGATGTCCATATACTTTAGTTTGATTAGGGAATCACCTGAAGGCATTCCCAGAAACAAAAGAAAGGATATTATACCGTAAAAGCAAGAAAGGGAAAAGCATGACAAATCAATGCATGCTAAACAGTTTTGTCATGACTTGCCAGCCATTTTCCATTTTATAGAGCGTAAGAAAATCGGTGTATTTCAATTGTTTATTCTCTTTTATTTCTAGAACGACCATCGCTGTTTGACCCTCCACGCTGATCCTTTTGAATTTCCAACTGTAATCTCTCTTTTTATTGGTAGCCTTTTTGGGCCGCTTTCTAACTTCGATCAGTTTGTCGATCCATTCTTCTCGTGTTCGTTTAGACAGCTTTTCTTGATAATAGACATACATATTGAAGTCTTCATGGAATCCTCTTCGCAGCAATTCCAAATCTTTGTTGCCATTGTATAGCACCTGAACATAAGTGGACTCCACCAGTTTTTGCACAGCTAAGCGTTCTTCTTTTTTAGAAGAAAGGTCATCGATATCTATAAAAGCACAACAAATAAGGACACAGATAAATATTACTATCTTTTTCATAAAATAGAGTTGGATTTCAGACTGTACCTGAAAGAAAAAGCCGTTCTAAATGGCCTTTTTAATCAGGTGATTTTTTTATTCCCTTTTAAGTTAGCCTCCTTGATGTGATGACGCTCGGATTTACTTCCAGGATAAGTTCAACTGCTTCCAATTGGACCTTTTTAAGTAGTTTTGTAATACCTGAATTCATAGTATGGAGGTATTTAGATAGAAATGAATCATCCGGGTGTTTATTTATCGATACTCTGGGGCATAGTCCTCTTGCTGGGCATAAAACTAGTGCAACCAGCAGTAGGGCAATTCAATGATATTTCCCCTGCTGGCTACGTTTGCCCACCCTGCGGGTGCGCAATGCATGAAACGGTATTTGATTCGCCTGGAAGATGCCCTGCGTGTAGGATGCCGTTAATCAGAGCAGATCGCTATCGGGTGGATGGCCTGGAACAACTATTTAGAATGGAAAGGACGATTTCGTTTTTTCATTTCAAGATCTTCTATCCCGCGTACTTTCTGGCTATTTTTGTGGGTTTTTTGAGTTTGTTTCAGCATCGAAAGAAATGGCCTGTCCTTCTATTTCATCTCTTCTTCTTGAGCCATGTTCTCTACGCTTTTAAGCACCAATTGTCTGGTACTTCTTACTCCTTGTATGCTCCTCCTCGCTGGCAGTTTTTTCCATTGGCTTTCTTACTATTGACTGGCCCGACACTATTTCTTTATTTGAAGAATCAACACGAAAAGCAAAGCAAAGTGCCCATTAAGGATCGACTACATTTCTTACCAGCAGGCCTTGTTTTTCTTGTCTATTTGGCCTTTTTTCTTGGGCCGCATAAGTGGAGAGACTGGGCCCTATTCAATAATTTCGATCATTATATTGGAATGGCAGAACAGTTCACCTTTCTATTGTCCGGGTCTTATTATTTACTGCTTTCCAGAAGGTATGTTTCTACTACCAATACATCCAAAAATACTGGCTGGCCTAAACAATTACTATTTATCCAATTGGCAATACTAATTTGCTGGGGAGGAATGCTTGGCACTAACGCTTTACTGTTTAGCATGATGTCGACGAGCTTAGATTATCATTTAATTTGGATGCTTAGCGCAGCTGTTAGCCTATTTGGAGCTTATATGATCTTATTTCGAAAAGAAGTAATTTTGGCGAATGGGACCAAGAATGATAGTCGTATTGATAGAGAAAAAATAGATGTCTTGAAGTTTAGACTGGAAGCGATCATGGAGACTGAAAAGCTGTATCTAAACCCTGATCTTAGTTTACAGTTATTAGCCGATTCGATAAGTATAAAGGAAAAAGAATTGTCAGAGCTGTTGAATGCTGGTTTTGGAAGTAGCTTTTACGGCTATATCAACGCCTATCGTTTACAGGAAGTCAAGAAGATGTTACTAGACCCCCAAAACCAGCAATTCACAAATTTTGCCATTGCACAGAAAGCAGGCTTTTCTTCTAAGTCAACCTTTTTTAACTTATTCAAAAAAGATATGGGAATGACACCCGGCGCCTTCAAGAAACAGCACTTAAAGTAACTTTATCTTAATCGTTTAGCGTCAATTAACAACTTCGAGTTTTACCTCTCCACTTTTTACCTGCAGGCTTGTCTCGGTTCGAATACGATCATCACGTTTTCTCAAGGTTTCCACATATTTATAAGTAGCACGTGCTTTTTCTCCATCAAGCTCAAGTAACATATATCCGTGATCTCTCATATTGGCATATTTTAGATGAGGATTAATAGAGGTGTTGACAATCTTCTTTTCATGCACAAGTACCGAGTCTGTGGGGGCCCGTTCATTGGAATTACTAGAATTGATGCTTGTTACGCCAAATTCCACCGCAAAAGCTCCTTCTCCAGTTGCTGGGATGTACCCTTCCTTTGGGTTGTTGGTAACTTCAAAGGCCCAGGATGAATGGGTGTCTCCGGTTAGAAAGATCAGGTTTTTAATAGCATTGCTTTTAATAAAGTCGGCGACTCTTTGCTGTTCAGCCGGATAGCCATCCCAAGCGTCAAGGTTAATGCTAAAGGTCGGGAACCCCCAGTCTAAATAGGAGAAAATAACCTGATTGCCAATCAACTTCCAGCGTGCTTTAGAAGTAGAGAGTTGTTGTTGAAACCAGGCTAGCTGTTCTTGCCCAAGCATACTTCTTTCCTCATTTTGTAGGGTCGCGTCGGTTAGACTATCTACTTGTTTCGTTCTACCGGCCAGCCGTTCATCTAACATGATCAAGTCTGCTAATTCTCCAAAGGAAAAGGCGCGATAGTGAGCTGCTCCATCCCGAATCGGGAGCCATTCATAATACACCTGCTTGGCCACGGCTTTTCGAGTTTTGTAATCTCCTTCGTCATCTTGATGGTTTTCTGCTCCATCCTTATAAGAGTTATTGGTGATTTCATGATCGTCCCAGATGTTGATAAAAGGATGATTGGCATGCACGGCTCTCAAGTCAGGGTCAAGTCGATATTGTGCATATCTATCCCGGTAATCCTGTATGCTGATGATCTCATGAGGAGGGATGTTTAACCGGCCAATAGTAGTGTCGCCATATCTGCCAGGACCATATTCATAGATGTAATCGCCAAGGTGGATGACAGCACTTAGATCTTTCTCCTCGGCTATCCGGGCGTAAGCATTAAAGTATCCAAATTCATAATTACTACAACTCACCACTGCAAAACGCAAACTTTGGGCCAGTTGTGGGGCTGTTTTCGTTTTCCCAGTCATGGATACGCCATCCAAGGCTTTGAATCGGTAGTAATAGGGCGTACCGGGTTCTAGGCCTGTCGAAATGTCAATCTTAACGGTATAATCTTTGCTGGCATCGGTCGTTACCTTACCTGATAAGGCCACTTTATTGAAAGCTTTATCTGCCGCAACTTCCCATTCTACCTCAATTTCTGGTAGCTGGGTAGAAGGGGTGACTCTGGTCCATAGTACGATTCCCGTGGTAAGCGGATCTCCAGATGCCACTCCATGATAGAATGGAGCTAAACTTTGATCTTGCAAATGACTCGTATTCTCCTCTAGTGGAGGATAGGTAGGTTCTTGCTGACAAGAAAATAAACTGACCACAAAGAGTAATGTAATGATGCGCATGATGCTATAGATTTTGGATAAAGGTAAGAGGCTCGGATGTATCTCAAGTTAAGAGAATGCAACTATCCTATTATTTTTTGCTTCTTTCATGCTGAAGCTGCTGTTGGGCAAGTGAGAAACCAGAATAAGCAGGAGTTTGTGTTACTTCCGTACCGTATACGGGAAAATCTTGCATACTTGCAGCAGATTCGAATTCTACTTCCATGATGAAGTATGCTTGTGTACCTATTAAGATTTCATCTACCCCTACTCTATGCTGCCCTACTTGATAATACCTTCTCGTTTTTCGCAATGGAATGCTAGGTAAGGATTTCAGAAATTGTTGATAGGTCCCGGCCGTTAGGTAAATCGTCGTGATCTCATGTAGCGCTAAATCTCCTTTTGTCAATGGCTTTTTTTGTGTGAGTTTAAAAGTGCAGGATTGAGCATTACTCATTTTCCTGAGCCTAAGTTCAGATTGCAAGATGTAATGATCCTCAATAGATTTTTGACCTAATAAAGGGAGATGTATCAAATTCTCGGCAAGGAGAAATCTTCGTTCATACTCTATCTGGGCATATTTTCCCATGTCTATTGCCAACTAAACTTCCAAATTGGGTCAACTCCAAGCAGATGTTTTACGAAGTAATTCCAACGTTTTTTCCTGAAGTAGTCTCTATAACTTCCCTGATAACCATGCCTTTGACTAGGTAGAATTAAGAGGTCAAACTCCTTATCAGCTTTCACAAGTGCTTCGGCTAATTTGAAGGTGGCTGAAGCATTGACATTGTCATCAAGTGCACCGTGAACGAGCAGGAGTTTACCTTTCAAGCGATCAGCCATGGTTATATTGGAAACTCGATGATAAGATGAATCTACTGGCCAACCCATATACATCTCCGGCCACCAAGCCTTTTCCATCCGGAAATCATGATCAGCAGAACTAGCTACAGCTACTTTGTAAAAATCGGGAAATTGTAACATCGCATGTCCCGCATCATACCCTCCCGCAGAATGGCCGAAAATACCAACCCTGTCCATGTCAATCCATGGATAGCGCTGTCCCAATTGACGAATAGCCAAGACATGATCTGCCAGATTGTACCCCATATTCTTATAGGAATAATTGTGGAATGCTTTAGATCGCCCGGAGCTCCCCAAGCCGTCCACCATCATCACGATGAACCCTAGTTCTGCCAAAGCTTGATTACTAACACTGAGGACTCTTCTAAAGTCTTTGGGGAATACTTGTGTATGAGGCCCGGTATAGCTGTGATCTATGATCGGGTATTTTTTAGAAGGATTAAAGTTAGTTGGCTTCCATAACGCACCATAGATTTGGGTTTTGCCATCCCTGCCTATCGCAGTGAAGACTTGGGGGGCTTTCCAACCTTTATTCTTCAGGGCCTTGATATTTGCCTTACTCACTTCTAAGCTTATCTTTCCCGTGTGACTGGCTCTAAGAACTGTTCGTGTGGGTTGAGTCGCCGTAGAGTAATTGTCTACAAAATATTGCCCGTTTGGAGCAAAAGATATGATATGATGAGCGTCCTCAGGTGTTAGGAGGGTCAATTGGCTACCGTCTAATTTGATCCTATAAAGGTATTGGTGGTAAGGGTTTCTATTGGATTCTCTTCCAGCGGCTAAAAAATAGACCCAGCCATCAGACGTAATATCAACAATATCATGAAAATAATATTCTCCTAGGGAAAGTGGATAGATTCCACCTTTTTGAAGATCGAAACCGTAGAGTTGTCGCCAGCCACTGCGTTCTGAGGCAAACAGTAGTCGGTTTTGATCTTCTGCTAACCAATAGTCAAAATTGTCAATATTGGTTTTACTATGATCAGAAATGAGTTGTACACTCCTATTCTTGGCCAAGTTCAGCTGAAGAATTTGAGCTTTTTGAAACCCTCTTTCCTGATAATAGGCATATACCTGATCAGAAGCTTTAGACCAACGAAATGACATTGAGTTAATGTGTGTCAACCGAGGGAGTTTGATCGGAACCTGCTTTTTCCGATTGAGATTGTAGAAGACAGGTGCTAAGTGCACCATGTTCGTATCTCCCGGAGACCCTCTGTAATAAGACAAGAGCCTAGGACGATAGAGGCTGTCTACACTCCAGTCCAGCATGTACATCTTATTGGCGGATCGTAAATCACAGATATAAGTTTGTAGGTACTTGGAATCAGGAGACCAATTCACTGTAAACCGACGAGGCCGTTCCCCTCCTTCACCCTCCATTTTGTCAAACCATCCATAGTAACTACCGTATTCGTAGTTTTTGCGACCATTCTTACTCAATTGATGGGAGGCACCAGTTTCTGTTGATCGAATATATAGATTGTAATCTTTGGTATAGGCGATCCATTTTCCATCAGGCGAGGTGGATTCATATGGATTGCGCTTCTCCTCTTCCTTAGCCACCTTTTGCAAGGAAAAGTTGGAAGAATTGAAGTCATATAGGGTTTGCTCTATCTTGAAGTGAATAGATTCATTGTTCCGGAAGTCAAGATTACTCAAGGGAAGATCATTAGCATCAAAAGATTCTCCTAGGTTCCTCTGCAAAAGGACTGCTAACCTATTGTGGTCAAATAAAGGCTGAGGTTTGAGGCTTGAAAACAGCATCATTTGATAGCGCTTACCAGTAGTGCTATGCTGGACCCACCAAAATCCAGTACTATCAGGAAACCAGTTGGGTTGGACTTGTAGGTTAAAAGCCGTTTTGTTCTCAATGTTTGACCACAGAAAGCTTACAGCTCTTTGATAATCTTCGGTGGTTAGGGATTGAGACTTAGCTGAGGGAAGGGTGAAGCCAATGAATAATAGCAAAAAGCAGACGGGCTGGATGGGAGAGATTAAATATTTCACAGTATAAACCTTCTTTTTATGCGAAGGTACTGAAGTTGAACACAATTTTTTGTGCTTGATAAAGAAACTCCGATGGGAAATAGATGCAATACTCAAAAAAAGTGGATACCCTGGTGGATATCCACCCACACCAACTATTAAGCGTTTAATTTTCCAAGCGCTTCTTCCTGGCTGTTTTAACTGACCACTGTCGTTAATTCAGCCCCTCCTTTATCATCAGCTAATCGTTGGCTCTTATATTTCTCCGGATGTTCATATATATAATTTAGAAAGGGTTTTGCACTTCGGAAATTTGCATTATCCGTGTAGATTAAAGTTCCTTTCTTAAAGTGAGGTTCCAGCAGTAGAAGCAAGGGGAGGTAAAGGTCATTCCATCCATCAAGCAATAGGAAGTCAATTTTGTCATCAAGATCTTTCAGGGTTTTCAACGCATCTCCTTGGCGCAACTCAATGTAATTCTCTAAGCCAGCCTCTCTAAAATTCTGTTGTGCTACTGTACATTTTTCGGCTAGCAATTCTGTGGTTATAACTTTGCCCCCATTCTTTCTCGCTGCTGCTGCTAGATACAATGTAGAAACCCCAAAGGAGGTGCCAAATTCTACAATGTTTTTGGTCTGCCGTTCAAGCAATAGATCATAAAGGAATTCTCCTTGTTTCTGAGAAGCTATTTGAATTTGGCTTCTGAAAATTGTTATAGGTCAATTTTATGGCCATTGAGGCACCAAAACCGGAGTTTGGCCTTAGCCAAATGAGGATTTTGGGAACGAAAAGGGCCGGAAAATGGGTCATAACAAAATCTGAGTGTTAAATTCAAATAGCTTCTGAGAGATGGCGATATAGGTGTTTTTCATGTCTTTGGGCTGGAGTTTCCTGAAAATTCCCTTGGATAACCCCAACAGGATTTGGCTCATCTCCTTCGATGCATTACTATGTAACCTTGTTAAGGTTTGGATGGCTTGTGGATCATTTATCTTTCTCATTCTTATCTCTATTATTTGCCAACAAAATTCCTATATTTGTCTATATATCACAAGTAGTCAATTAAAAATGTTATAGTAGTGAAAATCATACTAATGCTGATAAATAGATAGTTGTGAATATGGTCGAAGAGAAAAAATCTGTAGGAATTTATGAATGTCCAGTTACTTATTGCATGAGTAAAATTGGAGGGAAATGGAAACCAATTATATTATTTCTGATATCCAAGGGTGTTAATCGTTTTGGAGTTTTACAGAGAGGCATTGATGGAATCAGTAAGCAGATGTTGACGAAGCAATTGAGAGAGTTGGAAGCTGACAATATTTTGCATAGGAAAATATACGCAGAGATTCCCCCAAGAGTAGAATACTCTATTACAGAGCATGGGCAGACTTTATTCCCAATCATTGAACAAATGAGAGACTGGGGGGAAGCGAAAATGCCGGAAGCCACCCATACTTAATATTGTCGAGATTACGGTAACTAAATAGTCTAGTTTATACCGCACTTACGGAGGTGTCAGTGAGTCTTTCTGCTCCGCTGTAGATGTTGCAGCGGTCTACCTTGGTGAAACCGATTAAAGTGATACCATGTTCTTCAGCAACCCTTATAGCTAATGAGGATGGAGCACCTACCGCCACTATAATAGGTATACCTAACATGCTAGCTTTCTGCACCAATTCAAATCCGATCCGCCCGCTTAAGACCAATACATATCCTCTCCATGGAACCTCACCGTTCTGAACGGACTTACCAATGAGTTTATCTAAAGCATTGTGTCTCCCAATATCTTCTTGTATATCAATGATTGAACCTGTGTGGTCGAAAAGGCCTGCTGCATGTATCCCCCCGGTAAGTTGAAAGAGAGATTGTTCTGCCCTCAATTGTAAAGGGAGTTGTAATAAGGTGCTAAGCGCAAGAACAGGCCACTGTTTGGCAGGAAAATAGCAGGTATGTTTTTGAATGAGTTCAGCCTTTGTTTTCCCGCACAACCCACAGCTTGCAGTGCTTAAAAAATTTCGTCCCTGAACCCATTCAACAGTGGAGATACTTCTTTTGAGTTTGAGCAAAATGGTATGTTCATCCTTTTGATCAATTTCCAATATATCATCCCTTCCACTAATCACACCTTCTGCAAAAAGGAAGCCGCTAACCAGTTCCCTGTCAGCCCCCGGAGTACGCATTGTGACTGTGAGCGGAAAATAAGATCTAGCCTTATAATCCCATATTAGAACTTCCAAGGGTTCTTCAACAACAATATGATCTGTGAATTCCTCACGAAATTTGTCAGTGAATTTTAGCGCATTTTTTTGTTGTATACCCTGCATATTTGACAAGAGGTATGTGAAGGCTGGTGAAAGAGGTTCTACGACCCGAATGGCTTAAGGGAAAGCCATAATATTCATCAATACTCAATTAAGGAGGTATGGAGCTACAGGTCTGAACTCAGGAATTTTTACTTCGAAGGGTTCATCGACAGGCTTCTTGATCATTAAGTAAGAACCATACATGCGTCCGAAAGGGGTGGCCAATTGGCACCAAGAAGAATACTCATGGCTTTCTCCTGGAGCAAGAATGGGTTGTTTGCCAATTACCCCTTCTCCTTCTACTTCCTTGAGTTTACCACTAGCATCTTGAATAAACCAATGCCGTCGCATAAGTTGAACAGTTCCTGCACTTTGATTTTCAATGATGATCCGATAAGAAAAGACATACCTGCTAGCCAAAGGGTGGGAGTAATCCGGCCTATATTTATTCTCTACACTTACTTTTATGCCATTAGTGGTCATCGTTTCCATCGGTCCACTTGCTTATTGGTTGATGAACGTCTCTACTATATTTTCTGCCTCTAACAGGGCTAAATTAAGATCATCATTGATCAGTACAATGTCAAACTTACTTTCAAAGGTTAACTCTTCTTCTGCCTTATTGATCCTTCTCATAAGGCTTTCCGGTGTTTCTGTTTTTCTATTGCGAAGTCGCTCAAATAAAACAGCTGCGGAAGGAGGTCTAATGAAGACCGTACAAGCTTCTTCCTCAAATTGGGCCTTTAGATTGATAGCGCCTTGCACGTCTATATCAAAGATAATACATTTACCCAAGGACCACAAGCGCTCTAATTCACTGCGCAAAGTTCCGTAATAGAGACCTTCATACACCTCTTCTGATTCTACGAAGGCACCTTCTGCAAGTAACGCATTGAACCGGTCAGGAGAAACAAAATAATAATCTTTGCCTTCCTGCTCATGCGGTCTTCTAGAGCGAGTTGTTGCAGAAACAGAAAAAGCAAGTTGCTCAAATCGCGAAAGTAAGTGTCGAACAATAGTTGTTTTCCCTGCTCCTGAGGGTGCTGTGAAAATTAGTAGTTTTCGATCTGTATTCACCTATAGAGAATTGGCTACTTGTTCCTTAATCTTTTCAAGTTCATCCTTCATCCCGACTACTAGGCGTTGGATGTTAGCTGAATAGGCTTTTGCCCCCATTGTATTGATTTCACGCCCCATTTCCTGGCTGATGAAATTCAATTTACGTCCCTTGGAAGGCACTTTCTTATCCAACTGTTCGAGAAAGTATTTGCAGTGTTGATCCAATCGAACTTTTTCTTCTGTGATATCGATCTTTTCCAGGTAAAACAAGATCTCCTGCTCAAAACGGTTTTCATCGATCTTATCTTTACCAAGATATTCCTCCAGGTTCTGATTTAGGCGCTGGCGAAGTCGTGTTACTCTTTCCGCCTCGTGTGGATCTAGTTGAACTAAATATTCCAGGATATTTGAGATTCGACCCCGAAGGTCATTCTCCATCGCTTTCCCTTCATCTTCACGATATTGACCAAAGTTTTTGAGGGCTGCATTCATGGTATCAACCAAGGTCTTCCACTCCGCTTCATCCATCTGATCTCCATCAGAAGAAATTACATTTGGGATGCGCAATATCGCCTGAAGCATGTCGCCTTTGGGTAATCCTAATTCAGAAGCCATTCCATCCAATTCCTGAAAATACCTTCGGAACAATGGCTTGTTCAGGCCAAATGCCTCGTCTCCTTGTTCTGACTTTACCTCAATGGTGATATCAATCTTACCTCTTTGGGCATAGTTGCTAACCATTTTACGAAGCTCGACTTCCTTCTCTCTGTAGTTTTGAGGGTACTTGATCCTTAAGTCTGTGTACTTACTATTCAAAGATCGAATCTCCACAGAAATGACCTTTTCCCTGTAGGGAAGCTTGGCTCTCCCATAACCTGTCATCGATAGCAACATACAGTATTGATTTATTTTGCTGTGAATAGCTTTGTTCGTAAAGAGGAAAAGCAGTTAATGAAAACACGTTTCAACTAGTCATTTATTATTTATGAACAAGGCTAAATAATAGGATAGCTTCAAAAGCAAACGCAAAGATAACTAAAGCTCACATAAAAAAAAGTTACCATCTTAGCGTCTACGTGTAGTTGGAAATACCGTTGCATTTTACACGTATAGAGTTAAATAAGTAACGAACCAAGTTTGCCGATAGTTCTCAGAAAAAGAGCCGAGGTACGGTCTAGTCGCCTTAAACTTCACTCTAAAAACGGTGCTTTTCGCTAAAAAAAGCTTTGTCCTGCTACCTAGGAGGCATTTTAGCGCAACAAACCATATTCAGTAAGGATCGATAAATGACAAATATTAGTCGCTAGTGATTCCAAATAAGCCTATTTTATTTCAAGCCATACCCGCTTGAGATTCAAATAAAGCTGGCTTTAAATCATAACCAATTGACTGTTAGTGAAATTATGTAAAATAAAATGGCCATTTTTTTCGGAATACTGAAAAAATTGCGAAATTTGCCTCTCATTTTTCGACACCCATGTCGTTTATTATAACTTACTATAAACCAATATATAACGATGAGAAAAGCTGATCTAGTAGCGGCCATCTCTGAAAAGACGGGAGTTCCAAAGGTCGATGTGTTAGTAACTTTGGAGACATTTTTTAAGGAAGTGAAAAACTCCCTGGCTGATGGGGAAAACGTTTATGTAAGAGGTTTCGGTTCCTTCATCGTGAAGAAGAGAGCAAAAAAGATTGGTCGTCACATCAAGAAGAATAAGGCGATTGAAATACCAGAACATTTTATTCCTGCGTTCAAGCCTGCGAAGGTATTTGTAGAGCAGGTAAAAGATAATGTAACGGCTCTACCTGAAGAAGGAGAATAAGGCATATCGTTGCTGGTGGAGAGTTTCCGAAAATTAAGATTATGACAAAAGCACAATACGGGCTCAGCGGATCTGCTCTACTTTTATTCTTCTTACTCTATTTTGGCTGCAAAACTAAGCCACCGGCACAGCAAGAAATTGAAAAGTCAAGATTGCTGAACGCCGAACAGACAGATGTCAATGTGTTATTGAAAGAGGCAAAAGCTAGTATGACATCTGGGCAACAAGCAGAAGTTTTTCTTTTGGAAGAAGCATTAGCTAACCTTTCCACGGAAGAAGACACTGCTAAAATTGACGCCTATAAGCAATTGGCCAGTAAATGGTTTTCTTTAGGCCACCCGGGAATCTCTGGAGATTATGCTCAGAAAATTGCGGACGTGGAGAATACAGAAGAAGCTTGGTCTATTGCTGGTACAACTTACACGATCTGTGTACAAAGGTCAGATGTTGAAAAGGTAAGGGAGTTTTGTACCAAAAGAGCTATTCAATCTTTTGAGAGTGCCATCTCGTTGAATCCAACGAATGTCCAACACAAAGTCAACCTTGCACTTTGCTATACTGAAAACCCGCCAGCTGATAATCCGATGAAGGGGATATTGATGCTGAGGACATTGGATGATGAAAATCCAGAAGATGCTTTAATCAATACCAGTCTGGCTAGACTGGCGATCCGGACAGGACAATACGATAGAGCGATTCAACGCCTACAAACAGTCCTTCGGAATGAACCGGCCAATAATACAGCAAACTGCCTCATTGGGCAGGCTTATGAGAAGGCCGGGAAAGCAGAAATGGCGGTGCCCTTTATAGAGAAGTGCAATACTGTAAACTAATATTTTTTATAACTTTAAATGATTTTTGATTATGCCGTGTGGAAGAAAGCGTAAACGACATAAGATAGCGACGCACAAACGCAAGAAGAGATTGCGCAAGAATCGTCACAAGAAGAAAAACCGGTAAATAATATTCGGCATTGGGTAGAAGGGGATTTGTATTTTCAATTTTTTTGATCATACCTATCATACATAATCCTTCAACTCAACGGTAAATAATATTGACGTCCAGGTCTTTAATCACAATGGTGTTTAGAGACCTGGATTTTAGTATTCATCTAGGGTATGTTTAGATGATTAGTGATTCAGATAATCGGTAAAGTATTTATTAAGCTGTCACTGGATATAAACAAAAAAATAAGCGCTCAAAGAAATTTGGCGGCTAGCACTTTAGCTGTAAAAAAGATTTCACCTCTCACAAAACCAACACTTCCAGCTCATACAGCCATCCAAATATTACCGGAAATGAAATTGAGTAGAGATCATTAAGCCACAAAGAAATACTGATTTGAAATAGCGAAAATATTAAAGTGGCATAGTCTTATTTCCGCCTTCTGTAAAATCACCAAGCAACAACACATATCTTTGGATTAACCCATCAGTGGATATACATTGGTAGGACCCTTTGAGTTCTTTTTTCCCTTCCTCGCCGTCTCAGAAGCTAGTTGAATTTGGCTTTTGCAGTATGTTATTAGCCCCTATTTTTACCCCGAACATTGGAGACTCCCAAATACCGGCAGACTCCATGTGTATTAAGGTTAGAATAAGACAATAGCACATCAAAGTAATAAACTCAGACAGCTTCTAAGACTAGAAAAAAGCTTTTTCTACGGAGTGCGACACCGATTCCTTTGCCCTTGCCGACCAAATACGTCATTGTGGAAAAAGAACTAATTATCAACGCGAAACCCACTGAGGTAGAAATCGCGTTATTGGAGCAGTCCAAACTTGTAGAACTCCATTACCAAAAAACAAATAACAACTTCACTGTTGGTGATATTTTTCTAGGTAGAATCAAACGTTTGATGCCTGGATTAAATGCCGCTTTTGTTGAAATCGGCCATAAGAAAGATGCCTTTCTTCACTATACCGACCTTGGGCCGAAATTGAGATCTCTCATTAAGTTTACAAATGGCGCTATTACAGGAGAAATTGGAGCACCCCTTTTGGAGCATTTCAAAATGGAACCTGAGATTATCAAAACCGGGAAAATAGACCAGGTCTTGGAAAAGAGGAGCCACCTCTTGGTTCAGATTTTGAAAGAACCCATCTCAACAAAGGGCCCTAGATTGAGTTGTGAAATTACAATCCCTGGCAGATACTTGGTACTCACCCCATTCTCTAACGTGGTAGCTGTATCTAAGAAGATTGGCAACGCTGAAGAGCGTAAACGGCTTCAACTTTTAGTGGATAGTATTAGGCCCAAAAATTTTGGTGTCATCGTCCGAACGGCAGCTGAAGGGAAAAAAGTGGCGGACCTTCACGATGAACTCCGCTACATGATGCAAAAGTGGGAGAGTATTCATAGTCAGTTGCATAAAGCTAAAGCTCCTGCCAAACTACTGAGTGAACTGGATAAAACCTCCAGTATTTTACGTGATGTCTTGAGTGATTCCTTTAACCGAATTGTGGTTAACGACAAGGAGCTGCACTACAACATAAAGAACTATCTAGCTTCCATTGCTCCAGAACAAGTTAAGATCGTTCAACTCTATAAGTCTAGCAAACCTGTATTTGACACCTTCGGTGTAAGTCGTCAAATCAAGTCTTCTTTCGGCAAGACAGCTACGATGAATAGTGGAGCATACCTGGTAATTGAGCATACCGAAGCCATGCACGTTATTGATGTGAATAGTGGCCATAAGATGCCTAGCAATAACCAGGAAGAAGCTGTACTTAATGTCAATCTTGAAGCTGCTGCAGAAATCGCTCGCCAATTGCGGTTGAGGGATATCGGGGGGATCATCATCATTGATTTCATCGATATGAAGAATGTGGAGCATAAGAAGAACTTAATCAAATCAATGCGCCATTTTATGAAAAAGGACCGGGCGCAGCATACGATTTTGCCTTTGAGTAAGTTTGGCCTTATGCAGATCACTAGACAGCGAGTTAGACCAGAATTGAAGATCAATACGGCAGAGGTTTGCCCTAGTTGCAAAGGCACAGGTAAGATTAATCCTTCCATCTTATTGACCGACGAAGTAGAAAGGGATCTCAGTTTCATTCACCAATCAAGGCCAAAATCACCCTTATCTCTTCATTTGCATCCTTACTTGGCAGCCTTCATCAAACGAGGGTTTCCTAGCCTCCAAATGCGTTGGTATTTCAAATACCAAAAATGGGTGCGGATCAAGGAAGTCTCGGATTTCAGCATGACGGAATTCAAGTTTTATGATGAAAATCAAGATGAGATTCGGCTGAATTAGTACTGACACTTAAAGTGAAAGCCTAAGTATAGTGTAAAACCTATGAACGTTGTCTCCCCTACTATTCAATAAGAAGTAGGAGCGATTCAGCCTTCTTTTTTCACGATTCAACTACGTTTTACCGTATTCTAAATTGGAAATACAGTAATTTGAAGGTAGAAATTGTTTGTAGCAAATTCTTCTCCATATGTTGAATAAGGAAAGAGCAGTTCAATATTTAGGCTTTAGTGATATCCCCCACCTTTTGATAGGGATACCTGTTGTTGCTTTTTTATTTCCTATAGTTTTCTTTAAAGCTGATCTGAGTCAAGGTTTAGGTGCCTATCTCCCTAAACTTACCATTTCTTTCATCTATACCACTTGCTACTGGATAAGTGTTCGCGAATTGCTATTCTATATGCGTATCCGGTATCGAACGCCGGAGGAAACTCCTCGTCGAATTATATATACGATAATAGGCGTCTTAATCATCTTTATCATTGTCAACTCAGTTGTAGGTCTTATCTATCATGAGCTTCTTGGTTTTCACGACCCAATGGCTCAGAATGGATTGACCCACTATGATTACAGGCTTCAATCGCTAACCGTCATTATTTTAGTTGCTTCGATCTATGAAGGGATTTTCTTCTATCAGCGCTGGAAAGAGGCTATTGTTGAAACTGAAAAACTAAAACGGGAAAATGTTCAATCTCAGTTAGAAGGCCTCAAAAGTCAGGTTAATCCACACTTCCTTTTTAATAGCCTCAACACCCTAATTTATATTATTCCAGAAGACCCTGACAAAGCGGTCGTCTTTGTCAGGAAACTCTCCAAAGTGTATCGTTATATTCTGGAAATCAGAGATAAAGAATTAATCTCAGTTGCAGAGGAGCTCGCTTTTCTACAGTCTTATATTTTTCTTCTGAAAGAGCGCTTTGGGGAGAGTTTTCAGGTGGAGATAAACGTGCCTGAGGGCTATTTTGGAGATAAGATCGTACCCTTATCGCTGCAAATGTTACTAGAAAATGCAATTAAACATAATGTCATATCGAAAAGCAAGCCGCTCCTGGTAGAGTTATTTATAAATGACAATGGCCTATTGGTGATCCGAAACAATTTGCAAAAGAAAGTTCAGCAAATGCCTTCAACCAATGTGGGATTAGAAAATATAAAGACGAGGTATGCTTTCTTTACAGAAAATCGAGTTATTGTACAAGAAACACCATCCTTTTTTACGGTAAGTTTACCCTTGATAGGTGCCAAAATGGCGACGCTTATTGAGGAATAACGCGGGATTAGGCCTTTGAATTTTTGGAAATTCAGCAGGATTGTTTACATTTGGTTAACCAAAAAAGGTTGCCGCGCTGCGCAACGCGGCAACTAAATTGGATTAGTATGAAAAAAACTCTCACTAGTTCTAAAGAGTTGAAGTTGCCATTGCTCTGGCAACTTTTTTTTTGTCCCAATTTTTGAGCAAGTTAGTTCAAAACTCAAGTGGACAATACTGCCCACTTGAGTAGTTTTTCACATCAGTAGAAAATTTTGCATGGCCTTAATAACGGCCTCATGCCTAGAACTTACATCTAGTTTTTTATATATATTTTTCAGGTGAAACCGAATAGTATTCGGGCTGACAAATAGCTTTTCAGCCATTTCCCGATAACTATTGCCTTCACACAATAGGTCTAGTACGTCCATCTCACGTTTAGAAAAAACTTCTGTTTGGGTTTGTTGCTGGCTAAAGGAAACCACCAGCTTGCGAGCTATTTCCCGAGGCATAGGAGCTCCTCCGATTTTAGCTTCTCGAATTGCTTCCAACAAGTCTGAGGGAAATATATCTTTGGGTAAGAATCCACATGCTCCGGCCTTAAAAGCCTGGAAAATCATTTCATCGTCGCTGATATCAGCGGACAACATAATAATATCAATATCGGGAAGTTCCCGCTTTAGCATTTTGACGCACTCGATCCCTGACAAATCTTCTAGATCTGCACTGACCAAAGCTACATCTGTTTGGTGTTGACCGATCTGCTCGATAGCCGAGTGTGCATCAGGATAGACCCCGCTACAACCGAAACCTTCGGTTGTATCTAACATACGCCGCCACGTTTCCCTGATAGCTTTATCACTATCAACGATAGCTACGAAAATCATGGTAGTTGATTAGTCGGGTGAATAAATATTTACTTTGGTCTATCCGGTGATTATCGTACCTGATCTAGCAAACTCCCATTGAATCTTAATCGTGATGTCAATGTTACGAGTTTCTACTTCATGCACACAACCAGGGCTATAGCAACCATTTTTGGCTACTAGATATAACAGTCAGTTTTTATAAAAGACAACCTTCTTTGCAGATAGTTGCTTTTGCGTTGCATTTTATGCAATTTTTTTTCGGGTTCAAAGCAGAGATGTTGTTTTATCGACGATTTTGTCATTTATCTCTACCTATCTCCTTGGGGTCGAAAGGTAAACAAAAGGCTGGCAAAATAGTAACTACCCAAATGTGTAGTATATAGGACTTAGCATGCAAGCTGACAAAACTGAATTAATTGAGCATCCTCTGACTATCAATGCAAAGAATTGACAGAGAAACGGGTAGGAAAGCCTTTGGGCTATTTCTTCTTTTTGCCGGAAACAACAACAACAATTTCACCTTTCACTTTTGCTTGCTCTGCAAAATATTGTTGTAAGGCCCCCAATTGATCAGTTTTCACTTCTTCATATACCTTACTCAATTCTCGAGCAACGCACGCCTCCCGCTCCTCGCCACAATACTGAGCCAATTGAGTTAAACACTTGACGAGTCGGTACGGCGATTCATACAATACAAAGGTATTGGGCAGCGTAGCCAAGTATTCTAGTCGAGTTTGTCTCCCTTTTTTGTGTGGGAGAAAGCCTTCAAAGTGAAATTTATCTGAAGGTAAACCCGATGCTACTAGTGCTGGCACAAAAGCTGTCGCACCAGGTAGGGCAGAAACAGAAATACCTGCTTCATGGCAGGCTCTTGCCAAAAGAAAGCCGGGATCTGAGATGCCTGGTGTACCTGCATCAGATACCAATGCCATTTCGGCTCCTTGATCCAATTGAGTAACTAGTCCCTCAATGACCTTATGTTCATTATGAGCATGAAAAGAACGGAGAGGTGTTTCAATTTCATAATGAGCAAACAACTTTTTAGTCATCCGGGTATCCTCAGCTAGCACCAATTGTACCTCCTTCAATACACGAAGGGCACGAAGCGTAATATCTTCCATATTGCCAATAGGGGTAGGTACAAGGTAAAGCATAGCTGGAGTCTTAACGATTTAACGAAAAGTAAGTCTGAATCTAACCCACTTTTCTTCCACTTAAATGTAGTGAAATATTTATCAGTAGGTAAATCAAAATGATAGCACTGACGGCAGCCTCTTGTAGAACTGGTACTAAAAGGAGGCATATCACCAGATAGGAATACCTTATTTCATTACCCTTCCAACTCAAAGTATTTAGTTTGAAACTGAACATCGGGATCTCACAAACAAGAAGGTAGGAAAGTAGGAGCGTGACAAGGTATAAGAATACGGGTTGTCCGACAAAAGAACCCAACTCAAAGCTATTATATTGCCAAATTAGTAATAGTCCCACAACAAAAATTGTGGCAGAAGGAGTAGCTAAACCCAAAAATGTTTGACTTTGCCGAGTATCTAGGTTAAATTTAGCAAGCCGTAAACCAGAAAAGGCACTCAATATAAAAGCTGGTAAGGCGCTCCACTGCAACTGTCCACTAAATCCCCCGCCGCTGAACCCCTCTGCAATCAGGATGTATAAAATTAGACCTGGGACAACACCAAAGGTGACCATGTCTGCGAACGAGTCGAGCTCTTTGCCTAATGGAGAGTTGACCTGCAGCATTCTAGCCACTGCCCCGTCCAGAAAATCGGCGACAAGGCCACCAGCAATGAAGCCGATGGCTAGCAAATAGGCTTGATTAAATAGAGCCATCAGCGCACAACATCCAAGGAAAAGATTGAGTAAGGTGAGGGCGTTGGGAATCCATTTTTTCATAGAAAGCTAAACTTTAACAAACTTTAACATGCCACAAACCTAAACAAAAATGAGTTTATAGCTCCTTTAGCGTTATACTTTATGATAGATGGTCCAACCCTTTTAGGAGAACGACCGGTCTATACCATACAATATGGGCAAGTCGGGAATCAAATGTGATGCCTTTACGCTCATTTTATTTGAAAATCTTGAGAATAATACAAGGACATGCTAAGAAACTGTCCTTCTCCGACAATTTTTGTGATCAGCGTTTTAGATGGAAGACCGACAACCATAGGAAGTAGGGCTTTTGGCTAAAAGGGTGACTCAAAAACACAAAAATTGTCAGAGAATGAAAACTGTTTCATATGTCAGCTAAATTTCAGAGCCTTTTGGGGCTTCTGATTGTTACCTTTTTAGACTTGTTCATGATTAGACTAGTCGGCTGTATTGCAAGGGGTGGTTTGAAGAGGAAAGTGACTAGGGGAGTGAATAAGAATAAAATATCTTGTAAAGGTAGGCTTGATTTATGATTGAAGGGAACAGGAGTGTACCGTTCCAGTTCATAAAAAACGATCCAAGTACTTAAACACAGACAAAGTCTCCCTATTCGATCGCCAAAATTAGTAGAAAACTATGCGTTTTGTTTACCTCTCCCTCCTATTCTTACTGGTAGGAAATAGCCTTTGGGCTCAACCTGCCAATGACAACTGTATTAATGCCATAGAATTAACCGAAATCGAAAATTGGTGTTCGGATGTAGCTCAATTCAGTAATGTTGGGGCTACAGACGAAGGAATTGCTACACCGGGGTGCTTTCCCGATAATGTTCCGCCAACCGATATTTGGTTTTCTTTCACGGCTATTGGGAATACCCTCAATGTAGGGGTGACCGGTGATTTTAATGACCCTAATAATATAGATTGGGGAAGCCTGCGAAATCCCGGGATTGGTATCTATTCCGGCAATTGTGGAAGTCTACAGGAGTTAACTTGTGGTTCGGATGGGATTGGCCGGCATGTGATCAATACAGAAACTACCAATCTAATTATTGGATCTACCTATTACATCCGTATCAATGGAGAAGAAGGACAAACGGGTGACTTTACATTGTGTATTAATAACTACAATTCAGTTCCCGATCCTTCTGGAGATTGTAACCCTGGCGTGATCCTATGTGATAAATCTTCCTTTGCGGTAGAAAAGATTACAGGTGCTGGAGATAACCCTTCCGAGCTGCAAGGAATCTTTTGCAATGGCACACAAGCCATCTTGGAAGATGCATCTACCTGGTATAAGTGGACCTGCGCAGAATCTGGAACTCTTTCCTTCACACTCACACCACAAAACCCAGCAGATGATCTCGATTTTTGGGTATTCGAACTGCCTGGCGGGATCGAAGATTGCAACAACAAAATCCTATTGAGGAATATGGCCTCTGGTAGAAATAATAACTCTCCATTTAATGAATGGGAGCCATGTACCGGAGAGACGGGCTTGAGCCTTACAGATACCGATGTTTCTGAAGATTGTGGTTGCCAGGATGGTGACAATAACTTTGTATCAGCTTTGAATATGGAAGCTGGTCGTAGTTATGCGCTGATCATAAGTAACTTTAGTAATTCAGGTAGTGGATTTTCTATCGAATTTGGCGGGACAGGAACTTTTCTTGGACCAGAGGCAGCTTTTAATATCAACCCAACTGAAGCTTGTGCAGGTGAACCTCTGACATTTACAGATGGATCAACTTTTGTAGGCGAGATTGTAGATTGGCAATGGAATTTTGGGGAAGGTGCTAATCCTGCAACTGCAAGTGGGCGTACGCCACCTCAAGTATCCTATACAACTCCTGGTCTAAAATCAGTCCTCTTATCAGTAGAAACGGATCGAGGATGTATTGTATCAGAAGTGGCGCAAATTGTAATTACCTGTTGTGATGACACCTTCAGCTTTGATGGTGATATTACTGGCCCCTCTTGCCCTGATTCAAGTGATGGTGCCATCGACCTAACGGCAACTAGCCCCTTCCCTCCTTATAACTATATATGGAGCAATGGTAGCACCGATGAAGATCCAAGCAATTTAGCAGAAGGGGAGTACATGGTTACAGTAACTGACCTATTCAACTGTATGGGAACGGCTTCTTTTTCCGTAGAAAGTCCAGGGGCTTTAGAAATCGATACCTTGATTACACAGCCTACTTGCAATGGCGGAACAGATGGAGCTGTCACCTTGCAAATAACAGGCGGATCTCCTCCATATGAATTTGATTGGAATAATACTGGTTTTACAAGCAGTAATACATTGACCAATATTTCACAAGGAGACTATTCTGTTACGGTTCGAGATCAGAATGGCTGTTTAACGGACCTGCTTATCCCTGTTCGAGAATTAGAACTAATACTAGATCCAACCATACAAGCCATCACTCCTCCTTCCTGTACTGGCTTCGATAATGGGGCGATTACCATTGTGATTGACAACGGCCTTCCACCGTATCAATTTAATTGGAATGATGGAAATGGTTTTGTGGATGAAAGTTCACTGGCGGGCTTGACTGCGGGTTCCTATATAGTAGATGTATTAGATGCAAATCTATGTATGGGGCAATTCGAATTTATCTTGATCGACCCAGCTCCACTCACCCTGGATTTTGACTTTGACGACATTTCTTGTAATGGGGCAGATGACGGATTAGTAACGGCTGTAGTGGGGGGGGGAACACCTCCCTATACCTATGCTTGGAATACTGGAGCTACCGGGCCTACAATAGAAGATCTTGCTGCCGGAGAATACAATGTTGAGGTGACAGATGTCAATGGCTGTGAAATTAGCGCAGTGATCGTATTGATTGAACCACAAGTGTTGGATATAGAGATAGTGGAAGTGGTAGATAACGTCTGCTTTGGAGAATCTAATGGTAGTATTACTGCCGCCAGTATTGGTGGTACAGGGCCTTTCGAATATAGTGTCGATGGCGGACCATTTCAGCCTAGTGCAACGCTTGTGGGACTTCCAGCTGGCACCTTTACTGTTTCTGTTCGTGATGCTGGCAATTGTGTAGCATCCATTGATGCTACAGTAAGCGAACCCCCTCAGTTGACAGTAGATGCAGGCCAAGACCAAGTAGTTGATCTTGGTTTTGATACCCGTATTCGAGCTATTCCTTCAGATCCGTTTGTAACCTATGCTTGGACTCCTGTAGATAGCTTTACCTGTGTAAATACAGAATGCTCCTGGATTGCAGTTGCTCCCCCTGATAATACTATATATACCGTAACTGTCACCGACGCCAACGGATGTCAAGCTACGGATGATGTACTGGTAACCTTATCCAAAAAACGTCCGATCTATATTCCTAATGCTATTAGCCCCAATAATGATGGCCGTAATGATAGTTTTATCGCTTATGGCGGTCCAGCAGCAGATCTAATCGAATCGTTGAAGATTTTTGATCGTTGGGGTGATCTTATTTTTGAGGGACAAGACCTAGCATTGAATAACCTGGGAGATGGTTGGGATGGAAGGATTAATGGGAGAATTGTGAATAATGGAGTGTACGTATATGTGGTAGATATCCGCTTTATTGATGGGGTTGTGGAAACCTTCTCGGGAGATGTTACGGTGATCCGGTAAAGGCTAGTATCATTAGGGCTCGATAGCCTTAATGATACCGGCTTGTTTGCCAAAAAAATCCCTACTTTTGCGTCGAAACAGATGTAAGGGCGTGAAAGATCGAGTAATTAAGGATTCATGGTTATACTGGGCAGGTGTCTTGCTTTTGATACCAGCACTTCTAATTAATTTAGGATTATTGGCCTTTATTGATGATGAGGGGATACGTTCGCTGGTAGCCATGGAAATGCGGTTCTCGGGGGACTACATCACCCCAACCATGCACGGGGATTATTACTATAATAAACCTCCCTTATACAATTGGTTCCTACTCGTTTTCTTTACAATTTTTGGGCGATTTGATGAATTCGTCGCTCGGTTTCCCACTGTGATCTGCCTGTTGGGGTATGCAGTTACTATCTTCTATTTTTTCAAAAAGCATTATAGTACCAAAGTCGCTTTCCTGAACGCTTTTTTTCTGATTACTTGCGGAAGAATGTTGTTTTGGGATTCGATGCTGGGCTTGATAGATACTTGTTTTTCTTGGGTAATATTCACGCTCTTTATGTGGGTGTATCATCATTTTCGATCAGAAAAATGGTATACCCTGTTTGCTGGTGCCTATTTTCTCGGAGCAATAGCATTTCTGCTCAAAGGTTTACCTGCTGTAGTTTTTCTGGGATTTACCTTATTGGCTTGGTTTATCTATAAACGTTCCTTTAAGAAACTATTCTCCTTACAACATATTCTTGGCGGCCTGATATTCATACTGATCGTTGGTGGATATTACCTAGCATACTATTTTAAGAACCCGGATATAGAACGAGTTTTTGCTACTCTATTTTCGGAATCCAGCAGACGTACAATTACCAATTATGGAATAGGAGATACGATCCTTCATATTTTTAGCTTCCCGTTTGAGATGATCTATCATTTCTTGCCCTGGACTTTGTTGGTGATCTATTTTATTAGAAGAGATATCAAAAAACTGATTTTACAAGATGAATTCATCACGTATAATCTTTTAATTTTTTTGGCAAACATTATACTATACTGGACCTCTCCTCAGGTATATCCAAGGTACTTGCTAATGATGGCTCCTTTGATTTTTTCGAGCTACGTCTATTTACATCAAATACACAGACAAGAAAATACTTGGCAGTACCGCTTTCTGTCCAAACTATTTTTAGTTGTTTGTATCCTGATAGCATTGGGTAGTTTGGCCACCTTTTTCTTGGATCGCCCCCTTGATATTCCTTATCGAACATTAAAAGGAGTAGCACTATTTCTCGGGCTGGGATCATTGGCCTACCTGTACTACAGGCAAGTAGAGCAGCGGATGGTGATTTTGGTGTTATTTCTGGTTGTTTTCCGAATAGGATTCGATTTGTTTGTTCTTCCAGATAGGAATCAGAACGATTACGGAGATGAATGCAGGATTTCTGCGATAGAAACGGGAGATAGCTTGAGCAAGGAATCGTTTTTTGTATATGGAATTACTCCTTATCAAGCTGCTACTTCCTTTTATATGACAAGAGCTTATGGCGAGATCATTAGGCAAAAGATAGGAGATTTCAGAGCTCAAGATTACTATTTAATAGATCCTAGATTTTACCCTGAACTTCCTTACAGGGAAATAAAAAGGGTAAAGGTGAGGCATGGTGACATGAAGTACTATGTCATTGGGCAGCTACCTATAAATCAATAACTATGCGACCTAAAATTTCGGTGGTGGTCACCGTATATAATGAAGAACTCAATATCAAACCCTTAATTGATCGTATCAGCGAAGCGCTAGAGGGCTATGATTATGAGATGGTATATGTCGATGATGGTTCTACTGACGATACCTTGAAGAATTTATATGCCAATAATCACCCTCGCTTGAAGGTTATAGAATTGATGAAAAACTATGGTCAGAGCCTAGCTTTGATGGCGGGAATTGATCAATCTACTGGGGAGTATATTGCTACTATGGATGGGGATTTACAAAATGACCCGTCTGATATCCCTGCGATGCTGGAGATAGCCGAAGAAGGAAGATGGGATATGGTGGCAGGTGAGCGAGCTAACCGTCAGGACGGTATGATTTTGCGCAAAATTCCCAGCCGCATCGCCAACTTCATTATCCGCAATGCCGCGGGTGTGAAACTCAAAGACTACGGTTGTGCACTAAAGGTTTTTAGAGCTGAATTAGCAAAAGATTTGGGCTTGTATGGCGAGTTGCATCGATTTATTCCCGTTTTGGCCCACCTAGAAGGAGCTCGTATCACCCAGATTCCAGTAAAACACCATGCTCGGCAATTTGGTACATCTAAATATGGTCTCAGCCGCACATTCAAAGTAGTAAGTGACCTACTGCTAATGCTCTTCTTTAAAAAGTATATGCAAAAACCGATGCACCTATTTGGAAATACAGGCGTATTGCTCTTTGTGGTTGGGATATTAATCAACCTGTATCTAATGGTATTAAAAGTCATGGGCCAAGATATCTGGGGTAAGCCATTAATGATACTTGGGCTCATGCTCGTTTTAGGGGGAGTACAATTCATCACGATAGGTATTATTGTAGAGATCCAAATGCGCACCTACTTTGAATCTCAACAGAAAAAGCCTTATAAAATAAGAGAGGTGAAAGTCGGCGAAAAGCTTCCTGTCTAAGTACTCCAAATGCCTTATTATTTCCGAATAGAGGGCGGAGTTACCAAAAAGTGGATAAAATGTTTTAAGTTAAAATTGATTGACTTTCAATCGGTTGTGCTCTGTCTGTGAAAATAAATAAATCTTTTTTTACTTGCTTGGAACTATTCGAATACCTCTTGAAGTTATAATGCCGTAACTGATCATTAAAATCTATCAAGATTCAAATGCACTTATCAATTAAAAATATCATTTCTCTTAATACCCTTACAGAAGGGACGTCTTGCCTAGTTCTAGGCGGACAAAAATCGAAAATCGAAGGAATCGATTTCGATTTTAGTTCCATGGAGGGCAAAGAGGATCTTATCTCCTAGCAGTTACCGACAAAAGTGTTCGGGCTGTTGGGAAAACAGCTTCGAACAGAAACTTTCCTTTCTTTTTCTTTTCTACGCTGTTTTCAGATTCACACTACATAAGACAAATTTGAAAATGACCTTCTTCGACAGATCCTGTGTTTGAAGACACCCAAAGTGAAATTCAATGCTTCCTATGGACGCCATTAATCTCATTTCATGGTTGTCCACAGAATTTCGAAGAATCAAAATATTTCATGTATAAAGCTGAACGACCTTGCGGCGAATGCCCAATGTTCTAAAAGCTTATACGACCAAAGGTATAGCGTATGATTTGCTGTTTACACTAAACAGTAACTCATGCGCCACAAAGCTGGTGGCGTGGCCTAATGGCTAGGGCAGCGGATTGTCTATCCGAAGATTGCGAGTTCGAGTCTCGTCGTCACCGCCATTGTAATGTATAATAGACAATGAAAAATGAGGATGAATAATTGAAAATGAATAGTGAGTATGGGTTGTGTATGCACCAAAAAACCAAGGAAAACGATTGAAAACGCGACTCTCTCTTCTTTTAAGCATGCATTATCAACGATTCGTTCAAAATTATTCATTACTCATTTTAACTGCCTGTCTACGCTAACCGGAAACGCGGCTTGTTTTAGAAACAAGTGAATGGGAGTTCAAATCTCTCGACAGGTACAAATAAAAGAAGCCAAGAAAGAACTAGGATTAAGTTAGTATAACACTCTAATTACGCGCTCACTTTTGGAAGAGCAAGCCAACCGGCGGTGGCCGCTGTCTTGAAAACAGTTAGGAGTTAACGGCTCGTGTGGGTTCGACTCCCACCTCTTCCGCCAGTGTATTCATATTAGCAAGTATAGTTCAATGGTAGAATCTCTGGCTTCCACCCAGAGGATGTCGGTTCGAGCCCGACTACTTGCTCTACATAAGCGGATTGGTAGCTCAACAGGCAGAGCAGTTGATTGTTAATCAGAAGGTTGGTGGTTCGAATCCACCCCTTTCCGCAACACTTTTTGCTGGTATAGCATAACAGGCATTGCACTCGACTTGTAATCGAGAGGTTATCGGTTCGAATCCGATTACCGGCTCTATTTCTTAAAAACTAATACGCGCAGTGGATGTAAAGGCAACACACAAGCCTCATAAGCTTGTAATTCTGGGTTCGACTCCCAGCTGCGCGTCTAGTCGCTCTTTGACAAAAGGAATGTATGATAAAATGCTGAGACTTTGTCTTGGTGTTTTGTTTTCACCGGCAGCTTACTGTCGTCACATAAACCTGGTAACGGGGATAAATCTGCTCATTGAAGTAACAATAGTGGAGACTTTCTTTCGGGAGAGTTGGAGTAAGCAAGCAACAAACATGCCGGATCCAGGCCACCAGGGGCGACCGCTGAGGTGGCGGGAACAGCATATACCGAGAAGGATATCGGTATTGAGATGGAGACATCAATAGGGAAAGTTGTAGGCTGTGGGTTGAATGGAGATTATCCTCTTTCATTCAGCTCCATCCAGTATAAAGGATAAGTGCCTGGTAACGGGTCGTTGTCCTGCCATACCGTGGATCGGGAGATCCACAGGAAGGAGCCTGGTATTCTGTAGGCGAAAATCTACGGAGCCATACCCGGGACGCTTCTTCTAAATGTCCGAAAATATTGCCAATACAAATGTATGCTAATTGGAAAGCATCAAGGCTGAAAACCTTGAGAATGCAGGTTCGAGTCCTGTCTTCTGTATGTAAGCCCAAGTCCCGGGCGTTGTGGTGTAGTAGATGCCTAAACCCGTTGTAATATATGGGCTGAAGGGGTCCGCAAGATCACTTCAGGCGGTATACATTCGGTCAGGCCGGCTTCGGGGCATGCCTCGGGGAACGCCTGTTAATGGCGAGGGAACCAACCCTTTAGTTGCAAAGCGCGGACAAAGAGCCGCTATGCAAGCCACGTCTAAGGTGCCGATCAACCACGACGTAGTTCCCTTTTGGGAATACCCACGGCATTGGACATTTACCCTGCTCTGGCGACAGAAACGGGTGGATAACGCGGGAACACTGGGTTTAGCACGCCTGGTCATAATCCACGGAAAGAATGTCTCCTTAAAGCTGTAGTCTCAAGCTTTTATTTTGTCTAAGAACCTATTTTATTTGGCAATCTAGCTCACAGGGAGAGAGCGTTGGTTTGAAGCACCAGAGGGTAGGGTTCGATTCCCGGATTGCCGCTTCATAGTCGTCGATAGTTAGCACGAAATTCCGATTTCCGACATCGCCATCCCGACTTTACTTTGCCTCGTGGCTCAATTGCGCAGAGCATCGGTCTTTTAAACCGAGGGTTGCAGGTTCGAATCCTGTCGGGGCAACTTTTTATTCAATTGAAACTATTTGTTTTATAATTATTTGTAGATTTGTTTCTTGATTAATAGGTTGTTATTGAGCTATTTTCTTTCCTGTTGTGTATTTTTGTTTCTTTTTATTGTTGTTTCTTTCCTCTTTTTTTCCTACCTTTTTCCAACATTTTCTCAATTTTCCAACTTTTCTGTTTTATGACGGTGAAGGCCATGCTTTGGACCTACAAGCCCAGGAAGAATGGTGCCTGTAATATCAAGATCTATGCAAATATGCATGGACAAAAGAAGTATTTCACTACGCCCTTCTCGGTCAATCGCGATGACTTTGATAGTAAAAGGGGGCTAGTCAAGAAATCTCATCCCCTTCATAAGATCTACAATGCCCAGATAAAGAATCGGATACTGGAGATTGAAACTCATTTTTCGACTGGGGGCTCTTTGAATAGTTTAAGGAAAAAGAAGTCCAATAGCATTTTGACTTATTTGACGGATTTCATCAATGATACAGAATTAGGACTTACGGGGATTGAACAATCGACGGTTAGAACCTATAAAGCTACTTTGACCAGGCTTAAGCAGTATTGTAAAGACCATCATCTCTCCGATCTCTTTTTCGGTGAAATCAACCTGGAATTCTATGATGATTTTCGCAGATATCTAATCGAAGGTGGCCATTGTCAGATCCCAGGCTTCAATAATCATGTAAAAACGCTAAAAGCTAGTATGCGCTTGGCCATGGAAAAAGGCCTCCATGATAATACTATTTATCAGCATCGATTATTCCGGAAATTGCCAGTCGATACGAATAAGATTTTTCTTACAGAAGAAGAGATTGAACAGATTGAAGACTTGGAAATTGAAGAAGACCATCCCTTGAGCTTGGAAAGAGATCGCTTTTTAATTAGCTACTACTTTCTCACACGTTATAGCGATAGCGTACTGATCCGGAGGAAGGATTTCTTTGAAAGGAATACCAAGTTCTATCTACGGTACTTCCAGAAGAAGACGAAGAAAGAATGTGTTGTCCCTGTCCGTGATGCCGCCTGGAGTATCCTTGAAAGACGGTATTTTGATCTATCAGGAGATACCAACCAAGAGGCCAATCGCAAGTTGAAGTCTATTTGTGCCATGGCTGGGATCAATACACCAACGGTAGAGGGAAATCAAAATGGACCTAAGTGGATGTTTGTGACTACGCATACGGCTCGCAGGAGTGCGGCTACTCATTTGGCACTACAAGGTGTTAACCTGAAGATTATTGCAGATTTAGGTGGGTGGAAGAAGGTGGAGACTCTACGGACATATCTTCGATCTTCTGGATTAGATAGTGCTGAAGTGGCTAAGGATTTGGATTTTTTTAAATGATTACGTCTGGATGTGAACTTAATTAACTGTCTAATGAAAAAATAGATATTACGTACTAACTTGGTAAAAATTGATTTTAAAAGAATATTTTCATGTATATTGTCTAATAATCAACGATTTACCTACAGTTTTTGAGAAGGAAAAATAGGTTTTTTTGGTAGACGAGGGAGGTCACGATTGATTATAAGAGGTGTTAAAATTTAATTAGTGACAAAATAATGGAGATAGATTTAGATCTTGCCCTATTAATCTTAACTTTTGTTTCCACGAGCTTATGGGGCGTTTATGTATATTATACTTACAAAACCTTTAAGGAAATTAAAAAGCAGGCACAAATACAACATAAGTCTCTTCTGCAAATTGAAAAACAAACCGAACTACAACATAGAGCCTTGCTAAGCGTAATTCCCAAAGAGAGTAGAATCGATGCTGAACACTATCCATGGAAGGCGAGAGAGTTGCATAACAAATGGAAAGGGATCATCACAAGGAATATGCCTGATCTTGAAAGGGATGACTTCAAAGAGAAAGCATTAATACTCATTTTAGCAAATCGAGGGAAGTCTGATATAGTCTTCTGGAGTATAGAAATAATTGCGGAAATTACGGGTAGTACATATATGAGGAGGAGTAATATTAATGAGGATAAGTTTGTAAGTGATGATGAAACCCCTCACTTAAAATGGGAAATAAAATCAAGTAGCAGTGAACAAATCATACCAGGGGAGAAGATTGAAATACCTATACTTCTCTATGGGTATTTTCCGGAAGTTATGGTCACTTGGAACATAACCTATACAGACATCAGAAATCAAAGCTATACATATGAACATGCCAATACTCATGAACTCCGAGAATCCAAATTGATAAATTATTCTTAAACATGACAAATAAATCATATCATTTAACCACGGGTAAAGAGGATTTTAATAGTCTATTCTATCATAAAGGAATCTATGTTGATCCAGTCGAAGGGACATCTATTTTGATAGAAGGAGGTGCTGGTGTGGGTAAAACAACTTTAGCTATTGAACTTGTCCTGAATGCATTGAAACATACTTATGCCAAGGCTACGGTATTATACTACTTATTTGATCAAACCGTCAGGGAAATTAAGCTTATGATAGAGAATCTTAAGGGACCTGAGGAGATACAAATAAAAGGAGTTAATTGGCCGGGCGAATTCGAAAGAGATACTGATTATACAGGGATATTCAACATCATTGAAGCCAAAGGTATTGAAACAGGTGTTGAAAAACAGACTAGTCTAATTAGAAAGCATGTTGATACTATCGATCAAGATATTCAGAAGATTGTGGTAATTGATAGCGTAGGTGCAAATTCAGGGTTGGCAAGGTTAGAAAGAGGAAAGGTTAGTCATTTCTTAGATGAGCTCAAAGAGCTTAAGTCTATTTTAATATTAATTAGGGAACACGATAAAAAATCAGAGGCCCCACAGATTGAATATCTGACGAATTTAGTAATTGATCTACAAGTTCAAGAATCCTTAATTGGTCAAAACACCACTGAAAGGGTATTTAAAACTACGATGGAGATCAAGAAATCAAGGAATCAACCATCCTTGCGTGGGCCCCATGAGTTTGAAATTATTAGCTCAGATCAACGTAAAAATGAATCTTCAGGGTTTGTGGTATACCCTTCACTACCTGCAATTGCAGCACTATATAACCTCAGTCCTGAGCTAAATGATTTTGGTTCTCCCTTCGCTCTTTTTCATATTGAGCCCTTAGATAAAGAATTGGCCTTGCCATTGATCAACGATCAAGGACAAATTACCGCTGAAAAATCAGGGATTCCATATGGACATAGCTTGCTTCTTAAAGGCCCTCCAGGCAATAAAAAAACAGAACTAGCTGTGAAGTTTTTATTGGAAGATAATCTAGATGAAAAAGTTCTATTTGTTAGTTGCAGAATTGATGAAGTTGCTTTAAGGCAGTTAGATATTTTCAAAGGGCCACAAAGCAAAGAGTATTATAATACCTTGAAAAATAAGTTGGTGTTTATTGACGCTAGGGATCCATATAAAACTCCTGCACAAATCATAGCAAAAATTCGTGCAGCAGTGGAATCTGAAGGGAAGGTGCAAATAAGAAAAGCTGTAATTTTCGGGATTGGAATGCTTGAAACTCTCCCTTTATTTCGGGGTCATGTTCTTCATTTTCTGCAGGTGCTGCTGGCCTACTTTAAAAACAAAAGAGTTTGTAGTATTTGGGTAGATTGGAAACTTTCAACTGAATATACCCCTGGGCTACAATCTGATTTTGCAATCAACCTGGTAGCAGCTGCATTATCAGTTGAACAGTTCCAAGTTTCAGAAAATGAGTCCAAGGTTCTCCTAAAGGTGATTCGCAAAAATTTTCGATCATATCAAAAGAAAATTGGATTTCTAGAGTTTGACCAAGATAAAACTTTGACAGTTAAAAAGAGTGGATAACAGATACAAGGGTTTGTGATCTATAGAGTAAACAAGTTAGTATTCGGAAAATCATAGGATTCTAGTTAAATTGAGGAGAAGGTTAAATAATACCTGTCTTATAATTGTGCTAGCCCGACGAAAGGCCAGGCTAGCATTTATATCCCTTAAATACTAGGGATTCTCTATCTCACCAGTCACGATCTCCTTAATGGCATCACCGGCAATGACTAAGCCATAAAAGGCTCGCTGATAGCGCTCATCGTAGACCACATCACCAAACATTTCGGCTAGTTTTTCAATTTCCGCCTGATTGAGATCACCCAATTCTTTCGGAATCAAACTAGCTCCATTGATGGCCGTCGGCAACTTGGTGAGTGGATCAATGAAGTTGAGCACATCATTGGGGAAATCGACTTTGCCATTATCGGCTACACTCGTCTCATAAGCCTTTTTGACAGAGACGACGGCACCAAACATTTCTGAAGTTTCCTTGATGCCATACTCATTGATTTTAACCTGCTTTCCAGCATTCGGTTGATTAGTTTTCATAGCTATGTATTGAGAATGATTAAATATATTTTGGCTGATAAATTGCTTAAACTACTAGCTCCTCGAAGTTCTCCGGAACTAGAAAAGTGGCCACTGGGATCCGCTTGATATTGCGCAGCTTTCTGCGATAAGCAGACTCAGGAATGATGAGGGTTCGATTTTGCTCATCATAGCCTGTCAGTTGATGGATGGATACTTCCAGTTTTTTACCGACGATCAGTTCCAGGAATCGCCCAGCCCAGTACAGGGCATCGGCAAAGTCCTTCCCATCCGAAAGGATTAAACCTCGGCGATGGAAATAGGATTTCACTGCCTCCTTCAATTTATCGATAGCAGCTGGACTGAGGAGCTTGGTTTCTAGTTCAATCTCTAGTCCAGTGATGTAGATTCGATTGAGCTTTTGACCAGTGATGGTCCGCCACCACATGCTGTAGGGTTGCTGGATCGATACGATCAGATTTCTCTCTTCTCTGGTGGGTGGTTCAGGTGTTGGTTCTTCCTCTTCCGGTTCCTCTTGATCTGGTTGTTTTTCAAAGTAGATCGGTAAAACAGGGGTACCGGATCCAGTGCGGATATCTTTTCCATCGTTGTAGACATCCTTGGCAAACTTGGCTAGGTAGACTTCTAGTTGTGCTTGTGTTTTGATATCGGGGAAATAACTCAATAGAAGCGCTGCTACACCTGCTACATGTGGTGTAGCCATACTTGTCCCGGACAGGTAAGCATAACCTCCATTCTTGTGGGTGGAATACACTCCTTCACCTGGTGCGCCTAAATCTACTTCTTCTCCTGCTGAGCTAAACACAGATGGATTTTCTGACTTACCCACACTAGCAATGGTGATGACTTCCGGATAGCGCCCAGGATAGTCGACCGTGTTCTGTCCTTGCTTGTAGCCTGAATTACCCGCCGCTGCAATCACAAAGCAGCCTTTGGCAATGGCATATTTGATGGCTTCGTGTAGCTCCGGAGCTCCATTCTTTCCGCCTAGCGATAAAGAAATGATTTTCTTATGATCCTTGAATTTGCCACCTAGGTTTAGATCGGCTACATATCGAATGCCATTAGCCACCCATTGCCAAGCGGCGGAGCCTCGGTCATTGAGTACCTTGATAGGAACTAGTGGTGCCTTGGGAGCCACACCTATCACACCTTCATTATTATCGGCGGCGGCCGCTATCCCTGCACAGTGAGTACCATGCCCATGGATGTCTTCTAGCGTCTTACTATCAGAAAAATTCTTGGCCAGTTTTGGAAGGGCATTGTCAGCTAGATCTGGATGATCAAACTTCCCTGCAGTATCCAAAATAAAGATGATGGTCTTTTCACCTTGGGTCTTTTTATAGACCTCATTTGCCTTAAGGTATTTGTGGCCCCAATCGACGATCTGTTGATTGGATTTTGTTAGCACAGGAAAGGCAAAATAGTCGGGGATCTGAATGTCCCAGTTATTTTTTTTCATAGCTTATTTTATGATCTCGTAAGTAAAAGGAAAAGTTTTCTAGAGCAGTCATGTTTCGTTCCAGAAGGGTTTTGAGCGCTTCAATTTTTTCTTCATTGCATTGGTTCACATGTACCTTGAGGCTATCATTTTCTCTTTGGAAATAATAGGCCATGGCTGCTATCAGCACAAAGCTTAAGCCTTGGCGATAGATGGTATTGGCTAGTTTCATTCCGAGCTTGGTCATGTCTTCTCCTGGATTTGATGAATTGCCCTCCATAATTCTTTGTGTTCATGGATAAATAGTATTGCTGGGGTTGGGGAGGTTTGGTTTTGTAATTGTTGATTTACTCTACTTGCCAGTAGATGTTGACACTATTTGCGGTAGTGGTTGCGGTTGAAGTGTAGTTGAGGGTCATCGTGGTACTATTGATGGTATTGACATACCAATCGCCTATATCTCCTCCTGGTGTGATGGAGATGTAGCTGGGGGCTTGCTCCAAATTATGGGTAATGACAAGGGAAGTACCTGGACCCGGTGTAGTAGCCGTTATGCCCTTTTGAAAATAATCCCGGTAAGTCTTTTTGACCACATTGACAATTCCTGCATCTGCATCTATTTCATTTTCACAGTTGTGAGTAGAATTGTATAAATGAAGATCATAGGAGGCAGCTACATTTTTAACCAGATATGTGCCAGTGCTTTGTGTTAGATCGATATCTGTATCAAATAACTCGATGCCAGCACTATTTTCTACATAGAACACATAATTGTAATCGTCTATAAGATCCCGGCTGTCAATCTGTAGGTTTTCAAATTGAGTGATCCCAGTACTATTAATCCTGATGATCGGGAAGACCCCTCCAATGGCAGCAGAGGAAGTTGGGATGTAATCTAGAGAATCGGTGATGATAAAAGTATTGCTCAATACATCCTTGATCGTGGTTCCTTCCAAGCGAGTAATTCTGATGGCCGGATTAGTACTTCTGGTATAGAAGGTGTTATTATCCGCCTGGATACTCCCCTCATCTTTTCTAATCTCCAATTCGACCATTTCCAGCGACCGGCTAAAGGTATTGGCCGAGATATTCTCAAAGGTGTTATTGGTAAACTTGATGTTTCTACCGGTTCTAGCCTTGATCCCAGCTCCCTTGATAATGTTGTTATCAATAATCACATCGCCGATACTGTGAATATCTAAAGCATAAGAGCCATATCCTTCCACCGTATTATTGATAAACACATTTTGATGTCCGATCGATTTGATACTCGGTGTATCATAAAACTGCTCATAGGTATCTCCTCCTGGATTCCCATAAAATCCATGGATCATTACATTTCTAAGGGTATTGCCATCAGCATACAATTGATTGAAGGGGTTACCATAAATGATGGTAGAATTAGGACAACAAGAACTCGGCATACCTGTGCCTAAGCTGTTATTATTTAGTCCCGCAATTTCATTGCGAATGAAGATACCTTTGGTTCGGGCACTTCGTCCTTGATAGGTCACTACTGAAGACACATCGGAGATGGTGCACTGCTCAAATTGATGAATGGTAGCATAGGCCCCCGTTCCATTGTTTACAATCTTACGACCTCGAAGGAACACACATTTTTCAAAGGCAAACAATCCAGGACTTACAGTGATGGCCCCATTGTCTACTCCACTACTTTCCCATTCTGTTGGAATTCCATTGTCGATGAAGGCCGTATCAGCTGAGATCCTTGTCACATAAGCTGAAATAGATCGGTTAGAACCCAGGCTTCGGTGAACTTCCATATAATCCCCCATCTTAAGCTCAGAACTACTCCAAACGCCACTTTCCTTTAACACAAAGTCTGCTCCTTTCCACCATTTGACCGAAGCTGTGGGAATACTCCCGTTATAATCCCCAATGTATTTAAACCAGGAAAAGGCTTTGTCATCATAGCTATCTGTGATCCAACCGGCTCCCGTATCGCTACTGCTCAAGGTGGCATCTAATTGAAGTGTATTGTCTGAAATTCTGGAAAGGACTAAAAAAGTAGTATCTCCCAAAGTGCCTCCGGAGAGATAGACAAACTTATTGGGCCAATCCTTGGTACTGGAAAAGATATTATTGTCCGCCACCAGGTTATCAGAACCATTAGTGAGGGTATAGTTGAATGGATAGGTTTTATAACCCTCATCAGCTAATTCGAAACCCATATTTTCAGCCGTAACCTTTAAGCCAGGGCCAATCTGCATAAAGAAATAATTGGCAGGATCAGGCTTATTGGCTTCAATTTGGTGAAATCGCAGGGTGCAAAACCCAGCTGATTGAAGTCGGAAATTAGAAGAAGATATGGCAAGATGATAGTCTATTGAATTGGGTTTGGTATAGGGAGATAATTCAATAGTAGCTGAGGGAAATTCTACATAGCCATTGTTGCGGATATAGTTCTCCATATTGATGACAATATTGTTGAAATACAGGTAGTTTTTCTTGCGCTGACTTTCTGTTCGATTGTTTCCAACCTCCCACCGCCACATATCAGCAGGAAACTCCTTTTGATCAAAGGCTGCATTTCTAAAAACCACCCGTGAAAGCACATCTGCATCATTGAAACCGATAAAAGGAGTGGAATAATTAACCAAGCCATCCAACACAATTTCATAGGTGCCAGTGCCGGTGTTATCGATGTTCAAATAACCGCCATCGAAGTAGTAATTGACAAAAGCATCATAGATGACAATGCCGGTTCCCTGGAAGAGATATTCCCCGTCTGGAAAGTACAGATCTATGGGAAGAGAAGCACTAGAAATATCAACAGCTACTTGCAGGATGGGGGCAATGTTATTACTTGCATCTCCTCCCAGATGTAGCATATTGTAGCGCCCCTGTTGTTTTTGTAATTCCACATAATGACCAGCTGCATCTTGTTTAAGAAATGCCGTGTTTAGGGCAGCTGCTCCTAGCTCATTACTACTCTTAACCAGATATTGAGCACCTACTCGATCTGCTCCTTTATAAGTAATCAATGCCCCTACTGGAAAAAACCGGCTAGCAATTTGGGCGGTATCGCTAATCTCATAGTCAAACTTGATGGCATCATATTGCCCTGTAAAGGGGTTCCAAAGCTTGGGAATGCCATCTTCGGTGCCATCCTGCCAGAGTTTAGAGGTATCAGAAGGCACTACCGGCCCGGTAACAAAAGAAGATCCTTCACCGGGAGCCAGTTGCTTGACCCGACCTGCCTGCCCTAAAAGCAAACTCACAAAACACAAACTCAAAAAAAGCGCAATAATCCGTTTCATAGCTTAAGGTTTAATTCGAATAGATCGATCGCCAGTGACGGTATAGAATCCCCCAGCAGGGAGACCTAGATCGCCATCGGCGGCAGCATCACTGGCATATTCTGGAATGCCGGTGGCGCTGATATGATTTTTGGTAACAGTGAATGATTTGGGGTTGGAGCCATTTACATCGGAGGATACTAGAGTGACTGCTCCATTTTGATTGACAAGTATTCTAGCCTTCGTATCAGTGGCATAATTGATGTTGACCAGGTCGGAATTGGCCACATCGAGAATGAGGTAGGCTTGCCGGTCGCCGAGGGTATCGGTTTCGAGCAAGGCTTCGCCCTGAATATTGCGGATATAGAAATTGAGGAAACTATCCCAGTTGATATCGTAGCGGTTGCCATTCAAGAAGGTGTTCCTTTCCATATCGCCGTCTAGCTCGATATCTGAATCAGGGCCATGGTCAAAGTCATTTAGGCCATTGCTGGCTCCGATGGTGCCACCGCTTCCGCCACCACTGGATCCATCCACGACTAATTCAGGGATGTCAAAGGCGGCTTTGTTAGCTCCAAAGGTGCGAAAGGCAAAGACCGCATAGTTAGGATCAGGCACAGTGCCTAAACTGCCATCATCTTGCAAAAAGTAATCGGTATTGCTAAATCTTCCATGTACCCAATCCACCCAGCCTTCGGTGCCGATGGTGAAAGTATTGGCATCGATCACACTGCAAACAAAGGCTACTGGGAGGCTATCCGCAGTATTAGTATTAGCTGCAAAGTAATCACCAGACAATTGGCCGATCAGATCTCCTAAGGAAAAGCCGTGGCCAGCCTGAGTGATGGTGTCTTTACAAGGGGAAGCATTTCCTCCAGTACCCATCAAAGTAGAGAGCAAAGCATCATCATAGGCTCCACCAGGTCCGGAGTAGAGCACATACCCTGGACCTGGCGCCCACTCGATTAACCAGGGTGGCAAAGTGCCTTGTCCCGATAGAATCGAGCATAGAAAGATCAAAGAGGCTGTTATGAGCAGTTTCATTTTCATAGCACTATTTTAAGTCCAGAATTCCAGGTATAAATTGAGAGGTGTAATGGGTACAGATCCCAGGATTAAGCGGTTCGGGGTAGAAACCCGGTCGATCGTGTATTTAGTAGCTCCTGCACCTTGAAATATAGGGCCGGTGGGTCCGCTGAGTTTGATGTAGTCATCATCTGTAGGTAATACGCCTCCATTGGCGGTGACAATGATTGTGGTAGTAGTTTGGCCTTCGATTTGCTGGACATAGCGATCGCGACCCGGACCTACTTCTATGCCTTCGATTTGATCCAGGATGTATTGAAGTAACTCATCTCGCGGTACCATACCTTCAATGCCTTCCACAAAGACGCCGTCCTCGTAGTAGGCTCCTCTCTGCCGTCCACGGATTGTTACATTGGTTAAGTCATTGAGTCCCGGCATAGCTTTATTTTTGCGATTTCATGATGGCTATCAGCACAACGATCAATACCACAAATAGGCCAATCGATATAATGGTAGTGGTATTGTCCTTTTGCTGAAACTTGGTGATGTCAATCCAGTCTGGAAGGCGTTCGTAGCGCTTGCGTTTACCAAAAGTGAAGGCATCCACAAGGCTTACCACTACATCGGCTACCGCATCCACCCAACCCGAACCATTTGATTGCTCCGCCATCTATTTTCGTTTGATCAAAAAGAATACACCCAAGCCAATTAGTATCGTCAAAACTAGGAAAAGCGGCATGAGTGTCTTCAGCCTTTCCTGGTTCTGTTCTTGTGTGTCAAGTGGGTCCAGGAAATCTTCTATTCCTGTGTCACTATTAGCGCAAGGATCATATCCATAAGCTCCCATGATAACTTGCTCGTCCACATATTTGCCACTGCATTGGAATACATCCTTGGTGAAGGAAGTATTCGACTTGCAGGCGTTTTTACAAGCTCTTTCTATATCGGGTTGTAAGCCAAACCAGGACTTGCAGCGCTGATTGCACTTTTGTCTACGACACCATTTTCCACCGATGCAAAAGCCCATTATTTACGCAGTTTTAAGATGAACAATAGGGCTATCATTATTAGCAAAACGGTGAAAATCCAAAAGGGGAAATCACAGACAGCTTTAGGCATCCACTTAGGACATCCAATGACCTGTCCAAGTCCTAAACCAAATCCCCATCTACCAGGTCCCCACATATCAAATAGATCTTTTTGGCCCACTTCTTCTCCGGAGGCATCGATGTAAGTATCATCCACACCACTGGGCTTTAAGGCTGCCAGGTATAGAAAGGTTTGTTTTACATTGCTCGTTGTGATTTGGCCTTTCGTCAATTTGGTCAAGGCTACATTCCTTGAATCATCCATGAAAACTAAAGTGGGAGTAGATCGGATATCCAGCGCTACTTCTTCAGCTCCACCTGGTACGAATTCCACTGAATGCAAAGACAGCAAAGCGGCCTGGTCTTCTCCCAGATCATGTCTTTTTTGTTCTGCTAACCATATCCCATCCCAAACAGCGGAGCAAGTGCTATTTGCTCGATTTTCATCGCAGTCCACATAAGGAGATAGATATAGTTCAGCTCTGATTTTCACTAGTAATTCAGTTTTTGCCTGACTTGATCCAGGTTGGTATACTTCCCAGGGCAAGTCTTGGTGGAATAATCGCGATGACCGGCAATTTGTAACCTGCGGCCTAATCTTCGGTTTAAATATTGAATCAGCCTTAATAGCTGGAGTATCTGCATTTCTGTGGGTTCCAGCTCATCATAATCCCCTATAAAACAAATGCCAATGGAGCGCGTATTTTGCCCACTGACATGCCAGCTAATGTTTTCCAAATCTTGAGTATGAAACACATTTGCTTCTCGATCAATAATGTAATGATATGCTATCCCTGGAATTCCTTCATTGCTGATATGATTCGGCCCAACGTGATACTGAGCAATGCTTGAGGGCGTCTGGGTAGTTGGACCAGTGCTATGGTGAATGATCACCTGTTCAATTGTGGATAGGATCCGGCGGTTGTACTTGCGATCAGGATGAACGGGAAGTTTTCGCCTTACATCCTTTATCCAAGTCGGCTGCGGATTGATCCAGGCTGTGAGCACTAATAGTGCCAAGACAAGCAGTAGCACTATTAATACTTTTCGACCGATCATTGGATAGGCGTTGCTGCGTTTTCACTACAGTTACACTTTTTTCCTTCCAAGCGCTGATAGGTCTTGTAATTGATCCAAAGGCCCAGAACGGCCACTACCACCAGTACGATGGGTCCGATTTTACGCCAGTTCATCTGCATTAGAGTTTTGTGAATCAGAAAAACCTTCTCGGTAAAGCTTAAGTACAGCGTTTACCAAAGGTGCTCTATCTGAAATGGGTTCAAGTCTTCCTTCTCCCACTTGCTTGCTGACAACGAAAGTTTCGTCTACTAGCTTTTCCACCAGATACTCATTACCGTTGTAATCAATCATCTTCGTGTCGATGATTTGAACCATATCTCCGGTACCTTCAACTAGTGATAGGTTTACTTCTAAAGCACTACCTCCACCTTCATCAGCTTTCACTTTTTCGGCCAAGTTGACGATCGTTCCATCGGCAATTTTAGCCTGACTGGTATAAGCACCGGTGATGATGCCATCAATAGTCAAAGCTCCGGGAGCACGTACATGATCGGCTAAGGACTTGACAGAACCATCACTTAATCGAACTTGCGTATCATAGGCTCCTTTGATGACCCCAACAATGGTATCGGTACCACCATCATCAGTTTCCTTAAGGTAGGTCGCTAGATCCACAACACGATCATCGTCTAGTTTGACCAGGTCGCCATAGGCCCCAGCTACAATGCCCGTAATAGAACTGTCTGTTATTGCAGTAGCCATTTGATTAGAAATTATTGATTACTTAATTCTGGCGTAAAAGAACAAAGCGCCTGAGATAGCCATGAAAACAGCCAAAGCCAAAATCATAGCGGTCATCATATCGATGCGCACATCGACTTTTACACCAACTCCATCTTTGAGCAAATCGTCCAGCATCTCTATTGAGTTGGAGGCAATTGCTTTTCCATGATCTTATCTGCCAGCAAGATGCCAGCCGTAATGGCTAGAAGGGTTAAACCCAAATACGCATACCATTTCATACCTAAGATTTTCATTATTGGTGAATTGTGAGGACTTAGTTTAATCTATATCTCTGCCGAGAAGTTGATCAATATCAAAGCCCCGAATAAGGATTAACAAGATTACGATTGCGACTACCCAAGGCAGCCATTGCTCCATTTTTGCCATATGCTACAGCTTGATGTACTTGTACTTTACAGCCAGTACAAATAGGACAATGACCAATAAGGACAAGCCCACGGCATACCAAAGCGTTTTCTTCTCTCCGGAGGATAGCCCCGAAAGGTGCTTTTGAGTGCTTTGGTTGTCACTCACTCGACCTGCCTTGGACTTTGCCACCGTTCCAGGAGAATAAGGGTTGGTAAACGGTTTTTTGCCTCTACCTCCCTTAATGACCTGCAATTGGCCTACAGCCGCATTTTTCTGAGCTAGTAATGGCTTCATTTTCTCAGTATTAAGATGAATAACATCAGGATCACCAAGCCGACAACTACATAAAGTAGGATTTGATTGTCCGAATCTTGAGCATTACCTCCATTGGAGTAATAGGTCCGACTACCAGGGCAACCTGCTCTTCGAGGGTTGATGGCACACAATCCGGAATTAAGAATATCCGTAGCACCTTCGCCATTGCGTTGCCACCAATTCCAGAAGCCTCCGGAAGTATCTGGTTCGCCTGACTGCTCATCTTCAAAGCCAGGCCCTAGCGAATATCTAGTCGCTGGCACAAATGATTGTTGATCCCAAACCATGTTTGTGGCTATTGATTACTGCTTACGGCCTACCTCAGCTTTCACATAGAAGCTCCAAGTCATTATCACATTGGGTAATTGCTTGTACTTGAAGGCGACCCGGTTATCCAAAAGGGTGTCACCCAGGAAGGTGTTAATCCCTTTCTGGAATTGCCCTTCGTGAAGGCCCATATCAGGAAAGAGGGTTTTTAGCAGTCGTGGTCTGCTACCTTTACTGGAAGAATAGACTTCGATGGGGTAAGCATATTGCTCGAAAGCTTTGCTTTCATCATCAATCGTTTGTTTGATGACATCGAAGAAGGAACCAACGTGACTCAGATCATTCAAGATGAACTGATAATCCGAAGTGATCCCAGTGATGCTTACCTCCAAAGGCATGGCATAATTCTCATGAATCTGCAATCCGCGAGAGGCATCAAACAGGATAATATCTGTTGGTTCTGCCAATCCATTGGTATCTACCTTGATAGCGATGTAGTTATCCGTGGCCACTTTGGGTAGTCCCTGGCCCGCCACGCCTGAAACAGGCATAATGGATGGACCATTTATCATTCCAGCATTAATATGCGAAACCAAATTTCTGCGTCGCATCATAGTTGATGGCATTTGTGGTTTATGAAAATTTCAGTAGCAATGTTAGCCATCATTATGCTTGCTCACAATATTGTCAGGGAAACCAGAACGGTAAAATCTTTATGATCGATTTCACCGACCTTAACGATCAGGTTGATCAAATGCCTGAAAATTTACAGTGAGAGAAGTGAAATTTGTCATATATAGTAAAATTGCTATATTAGATGTGTGTAGCAATTTTGCTGCATACGTTCATTAAAAAGATAAATTATGAGTAATAATAAAGAGGGGAAACCCTTTTTTTCTAGGTATCTGCATAACATTTCAATAGTACTTGGTTTTATAGTTTTTTATCTATTTCCACCAATTGCTGCACTGTTATTGAAGGTGATGCCTGTTATAGTTTTCATATATTTCTCATTACGAGATCTCGTGTAACTGTAACCAAGTGCGCAGGTTTTCTGCGCACTTGCGGGTACCTCTCATAAATCTGATTGATGAACATTCCACTGACCGTCTACCAGCAGTGGGTAGGCGGGTTTTTGATAGCTTTCTGAGGCCTCGAAGAGGCTACCGATTATTTACTATGCCTTAAGGGTTGAGTTTTAAAGAGTGTAAGTGATATACTATTAATAACAGTTGCAAAGGAGGAATCTCTCTATCCATTTAATTCTAAGATGTCATCCTAATTCCCTTGATATCTCTTTATTACTTCCTTAGCTACTGGGGAGCCTGCATCGATGATTTCATTCGTGTCCCTTTGGCGCACTATGAATTCCTCGTTTTCTAGTATATCCAGTAGATAAAGATTGTTGCGATAATCCACAGTTATAATATTCAGCACTTCTGGTGATGGATGATCCTTTTCCTTAAGCACTTCTTTTGAACCGGTCTGCAGTAAGATTTTGTGATAAGACTTAAACAACTCTTCAATAGTATCATCGGGTGAAATACTAAGGCCAACGAACTTGACCGCCTCATTATTGATGGTGATCGTTATTAAGGCATCCGTAGCAACGGGCTGGCCATTATTGAAAAAATGCTTGTTGTAAAACTGTTTAATCGTTTCTGCACTCATTCTTCAATAGTTTGTTCGTTTAGGATGTAGGCCGTTCCAGCGATGCCCTTAAGGTGTAGGAAGCGATTTTTCTTTCCCATTTGCCACTTTTTTTTGTTTTCTACTACTTCATCTAACAATTCCCGCTCTTGATTCTCCCCTATCGATTCTCGGGCTAAAATCCTTAAGGAAATTTCGTAGTCATTTGTCCAGAATGGAGTGACTTTTATAGTGGCATCTAGCCGTTTGCGGTTCTCGGAGACGCTTTTGGAGATTATCTTAAGTGCCATGATGTAATCAAAATAAGTATATTTGTTGTAAATATAATTCTTTTGATTGAATTCTATGGAACATATCTAATCGTATTGGTGAGAGATACGTTACACCAATCCGATGTGCCTTTGTCCGTTAAGGAAATTGGCCTTCAGATTCACCGATATGATGATCATCGACTCCAACGGAACTTCGAACTAAGAATTCGCAATGCCTTAAGGAATTTAATGGACCAAAGTACGGTCCAGTATCAAAGCTTTCCAGGGCAGCGCAATCTCATCATTTTCAAATACTCAATCCTCGAACATGAAGAAGAGCATTCAGGATCGGATCAAAAGCCTTAAGGATGCCATCAATCCCATGCACGCCATGTCTGGCATGGTGAAGATGTTTATTCCCCAATTGGGTGATACCTTAAGAATGATGGAAACCTCCGTTGAAGAAGGTGGAATCCTTAAGGAAGGAGAGCAAAAAGCGGCCTTCGTGATCGTCAATAAGGGCGATCAAACAACCATGGCGGTTTGCGTAATGAAAAAGATCCCTGAAGGGATGCTCATCACTCGTACCGTATCTGATAATCCATTGGAAGAAATCCTTAAGGAAAATAGCTAATGAAAGAGCCAAAAACAGAAGCTGCACCAGTAGATACCACTGAAAGTGTGGATGATTTCTTTTCTGCCAACGAATTAGATAATGACCTCAAGGGATACCTTAAGCAGATGAAGCGGCCAGTTGAAGAAATTCCACTGCCTCCCATATTTCAAGATAAGGATGAAGAGACAGAAAAAATAGGTGAAAATCCTGAAGATACCCCTAGCCCAGAGGATGAGGAGATGGCATCCTTCCTGGATTATACCGAGGAACATCGCTTAACGGCGGAGTTCATGCTGATCCAGTTGGATAAGGGGATTGCATTTAGCTTATCGATGCTATCAGGAATGGACATGGACAGATACCGTCGAAGAGAGAAGCACAATAAAGCTGATGATTATGAGGTACAAATTGCAGCCGCACTTGTTAAGAAGTATCAGATGAGGCTCAGCCTGGAATGGATGCTTGCTACAGCGATTTTAATGGGTTATACACCAATGGTTAACAAAGCGATGAAAGATCGCCGTGAGCAGTTGATAAAGGCCCGTAATCAAGAAAACCCAGCTTAATGCATAGAGATGCGCAGATAACGATCATAATGGGCAAGAATGGTACTGGAAAAAGCTTCTTAGCTGAAAAAGTGATTAAGGCCATGAAAAAGCCTACTGTTGTGGTCACCTCCAATGGTGCACCAAAGATTTGGCGAAAGTATCCAGTCATTGATCCTGCCGACCCTGCTTCATGGGAGTTCAAAAAAGGCATCAAACAGGTTTATTTTGATCAGTACGAGAAGCAGAAAACCTTTGAGTACATCTATCGACATATTCACGATAAGAACATACTTTTTGATGATTGCAAAGAGTATATTAAAAATGACTTAGATGCTCAGCCTTATCTAAAGAAGCTTTTCTCCCAATTCAGGCACAAGATGATGGACATGTTTTTTGTTTGTCACGCACCGGATGATGTCCCAAAAAAATTCTGGATTTACTATTCTACGGCCTTTATTGGTGCTACAGATGTCATGTTTGATAAAAGCAGAATATCACTCTATAGCGTGCACAAAATCATTGCAGCGCAGCAAAAAGTAAATAAGGCCTTTAGCATTGCCAAGGCCAAGAATAACGGTAGTCACTATGGCATCTTTCAGATGGTTACTCCTTAACATCTTCCCTTATCCTACATAAAACTGCTCTGGCCATATAGATGCCCCAGATGTCATCTTTAGTATTGCGTAAATCTAATTGGTGGGCATTGAATAGTATAAATAACAAATGTCTATCGATGGATTCGATAAGATCTTCTATACTTAAGCCGCCGGTGATATCTTCTATTTCCGTTTTAGAGATTTGATAGTTGCTCATTGGGTTAGTTTGGTAGAACGACTCCTATCCCCTGCTGCCCTCTCGATCCATTGCTAAAGTATTTGAAAAACAAATTGTTTCAAAATGTTTAAAGATTTAATTTTTTATAAATTATTTGTTTATGTTTTATGCGTTCGTTGTGAGTACGTTGAAGAATTGTTAAGGCGGGTGTTTTCTGCCCGCCTTAAGGATTAGTACAACTCAGCCATGCCTCGTTGTAGCAAATAATCGCTGAGATTCACCCAACAGGTACAAGATTGGTCCTCGAAATAAATCTCCGTAAGTAGGCGTCCATACTTCCCTCGATCATCCTCATCTGTTTGAGCGATGACCCGCTTACTCAGGATAAGTTTTTCTACCTGGTCACGCACCTTAATGCCTTCAGGGCGTTCCTCTCCTCTTAACTCCGGAGTGTCTACTCTTGCCAGACGAATCACATCTTCGTATCGTAGGCTGAAGCCAATTTCGAAGTCCAAAGTGAAGGTATCTCCGTCATAGACATCGACGACAGTAGCAGAATAGGAATAGGGGCGATAGATATCGCTTAAGGTGGTTTTGTCTGCTGGAGGCATTATCTCGGTTGTGGGGCCTTTGATGCTCCCGCAGGCCATTAGCATCGCCAATGGCAATAGTTTTAGTACATTTTTCATAGCTGAACTTAATTTGGTGACAAAGGTCTAGTCAACATTAAAATAGTCAAAATACTTATTATTGCTAGCCTTTTTGGTTTTAGCTTACCCTAAACTAATGGAATCATAAACAAATTGTATTTAGGATTAAATTGAATCTTCATATCTTAACTTGTAACTTGATGAAACAATATGGATAGTCTACAACAATTAATAGATGCTCGCCAGGCCTTAAAAAGGAATGATTTCCACGAGGCTATTCAATGTTTAGAAGGCTGCTTTAATGAATTTGTCGAAAGGAAAGGTAGTGAGAGCTATTTAAAAGAATATAAAGATAAATTAGCTCAGCTATCTGGAAGGTACCAAGGCATTCAAGGAGATCGATTTAATGGCACAATATCTAAAGAGCATGAAGATATATCAACCAATCAGATTAGAGTATTGATGTTTCAGTTCATAAAAGAATTTGAGGAACAGATAAAGGATCGAGGAGGGGTTGGGACAACAGACAATCAAAAGGAGTTCGGTGAAAGCAGTGAAAAGGGAACTAAACAGAGTTTCGTACTTAAAGATATCGAATTGACTCTTCACGGAGATTTGAGCAGTTATACAGAAGCAGAACAAGAATTACTTATACAAACTATTGCCAATTTATTGAAGATTGAAAATAGAAACGTGATTATTAAGAAAAAATATAAAGGGAGTATTAAAATATTAATGGCAATTCCAGAAAATAAGATTCAAGAATTAGCCAATTACATCGATCAAGGGAAATTGGTACACCTACAAGTGATGTCCATGAAAACTGACATCGACCTATCCCTTGAAACTTCAAAGAGACCCACAAAATTCTCGGGTTCGCTATTGACACATAAGGGCGGGGGGATAAAAAGTCGGAGATTTCGAGAAATGGAGGAAACAGGGCAAATAATGCATAAAGAGATTCGAATACTAGAAGACCTACTTGTTGAATATGAGATTTTTTCTGGTGGTGATTTATCTTCTTATACCCTGGCTTTTTTAAAGGAAAGAATTACTAGTAGGCCTTTAAGGGCCTATTTTACTCAAAAGGTATTTGAATATATAGTAGAAGAAAATCCGGTAGTAAAAGATAAGCTCTTGGTTAGGGCTAGTTTCTCTAACTTGTACTTCTCAAAACTTCCATTTTTAATTGAAATGATCTTTACTCTTCAGCTTATCGACAAGCAAATGCTAAACGATAGTGACCAGATAAGCAAGTCTCATAAAGCAAGACTGCATAAGAGACTTATTTCGTCAAATCTATTTCGTGAATTAATTTTTCAATATGCAGATCGGGAAATTCGACCACTACTCAACAGTAGAACTTTATGGTATCAAATCCGAGAGAAAATTAGTAAGATTCTGTTTTACATTGATCTAGGAAACAGAATAGAAAAAGAATACAATCATTATTACTCATGGGGAAATACAGATCGTATACCAAAAACAAAGGAAAACTCATTTTTGTACCCCCTTATTGTCGAAGAGAGTATTTCCTATATTAAAGATAAGGTTGTCAAGGAAGTTCCTGATAAAAGAGCCTTTGTGGAGGCCTATTTTCAGCGCATGTATCTGACAAATGTGAACTTTTTTGAATCTATTGTTGATATTTTGTTGATGGTTTCGGGGAATGAAGGTATAGAGGGAGCTAACTTAAAACGGTTTGCAATTCAATATGGACATATGCTTGGGATTATAAATGAATATGCTGATTTTGCCTATTCATCAGATAAAAGAGAACGTGAATTACTAGCTGTGACGACAAGGAAAACTACTGATTATTTTTCGGCGCTTTACAATCATAACATCACCTTACCTCTTATTTTTCATCTTAAACAAGATAGTCGGCGTAAGATCGAAGCTTATTTATCAGGAGGTAGGAAGAACAAGAAGATGTTGACTCAATATCCTGATCAAATAGTTTCAGAATTGAAACAAAGTGGGGCGATACAAAAATGCATCAACCTTAGTCGTGAATTAGCAATCAGTGCCCCTAAGTGGTTGGATGATAATAATCCTGCTACACGGTATCTCAAGAGTCTGTGCAATATTGCTCTCGATAATAAGTTTTATCAAGTTTTTAGTGATTCATTGGATCAATCTGATTTACCATCCTAGAAATCAAAATACTAGAAGATTCCTCAGAATTAGCTAGAAATATCAACAGCCACCCTTAGCTAATACTCCAAGCCTTTCTCTGCTGACGGAGCTTAGTGATTTCATATTCCTTGTTCAAAGCTTTAAGGGTTATTTTTCGGTTGTCTCAATGCATTCCTTCAAGTGTGAGCCGTCGCTTTTTGCACTCCGTAATCTTTTTGTTGACTTTTGCTAATGGTCGAGGATGAAACATTCGCTTCAGCCCATCGCAAGTAAATGTAGTAGGTGCTAGTAGATTTAATCCCTAGTTTCATCATAGCGGAACGGACACTTTCTCTGCCAGACTCTTTCAATTCTAGAACTTTCCTGGCCAAAAGCTTTGAGGTTTCAGACATGCCTTTCGGCCTACCCTTTCGTTTGCTTCTTCTCTCTCCGTCATTTATTTTCATTAAGTCCATTTGCTCTATCTCCTTACCCTTTAGACCCAAGTCTAACATCTCATTGGTAGCCCACTTAAGCAGCCGATAGTAGGTAGTATCGTTTTTGATGTTCAGCTCATCCATGATTTCGCCTATCGTGCTCTCCTTCCCAAAATGATGTGCCTTATAAATTTCTTTAGCCAATCGTTTTTGATTCTCGGTTAATCGATCAAGTCTTACTGGCTTAGACCTATTGCTAATTCTTTCTTTCTGAATTTCTCCTAGTATTGCTTTTTCATCATTAGAACCAACCAAGCTTTCTAGATTATCTAGTATTATTTTTTCGTGTGGATTCTCAATGTATACGATAGATTTTGTTGAATCTAGCCTTATCCAGCCATCTTTCTTAAGTATAGCCGTACATCGATGCCTTAGTGCGGATGATGTTCTGTTTTCCCAAACTCTACGGCGAAATGAATTGCCCAACTGCCTTTTCATGGATAATATATCCATATCCAGGTTGAAGTATTTGCGGATAGTCTCTGAGCCAAGAAACCTATACATTATTTCTAACTGAGTAAGCCTAATGTTCTCATTGCCTTCGTTTCGGTGGTAATCAAAGAAAGAATATTTGTATTCATCGTAGGAGTTGGTGATATATAATGTTTGGGGTTTCCATCTATCATAATAAGAACCATTGTGCTCAAGCTCCTTAGTCATTGCATAATTGAATTCACAACCGTTGCTTTGCGCAACAAAGGCGGCTATACTTACCAAGTGCTCTAATTCTCTAAATGGTATTCTTAGTGCTATCCTCCTATTAAATGCTCTTTGCCTGGGGGTGACACCAAAACCGTACTTAAGAATGCTATAGGTTTTTTTCTTAATGTCAGTTGGGGTTATTCTAGATATTTCTTGAGTTTGCATGCTGTTGTATTTTTAAATAGAGGTTGATACAGGTGATATATTTTATTGGATAGGCTTACAGAAAGGGATTAAGCACTTAACTCTGCCTCCCCAAGCAGGTACTCTAGGGCTTTTTTCTGCTTCCGGAGTTTGGTGATCTCGTATTCTTTGTTCAATGCCTGGAGGGCTATTTTGCGGTTATTCCGGTGCATATTGGCCAGCAATAAGCGGCGTGTTTTGTATTCGGTTATCTTCATGTTGACCCGTTCCAATTGTCGGGTTATGACATCGGGATTGGGGTTGTTGACCAGGTATGCCTTAAGGACTTTTAGTAGTGCCAACTGGCCTTTAATCCTGCTGAGCTGCTTTTTTGTTTTAGCGTCAGGGATTGTGGCTATGACCTGGTCTATTTTTTGGTTGATTTGGTCAATGGTTTTCATGGAATTTATTTTAAGTGGGAAGTCGGAAAGCGGAAATGGGAAATTGAAATCCTGGCTTTTCCCATTTTCGACTTCGCCATTCCGACTTTCCCTAGGTTTATTTAGGAAGGATTTTGACACCCCCAAACACACTATCACAAGGCACATTCAAGGTGAATATTTCTAAGGAATGATCTTTGTTGTAGTCCAGTACTTCGGAATCGCAACTTTGGTAGATAGTGCGTTCCGGTTTCGATAAGTTTTTGAAGTAGTATTCGAAGCAGATGCATATTTCAAGGGGTGCTGCAGGAACGATAGAGGCAGCTTCTACGCCCCTACCCTCCTGAACATTCTTGAACATGAAAATGAGGCAGAACCATAGCAGGCCGATGCCGGTGATGTATTTCATGGGGTTTGATTTTGGGTTGAAAGATTGAGGTTGAAAGTTTAGGGGTTAGGTGAGATGGTGATCGAGATTTAGTTTCAGGAGGCGGGTTTGAAACTCCTGTTTCAAATCTGTTTCAGCAGCGATTTTTTCAGCGTAGAATTCGATGGTAGCAGCGATTTCGATTTCTGTTTCACGGATTCTTTTTTCGGCAGTTTCAGGCTTGCCGACTTTGTTTCGGAGCTTCCAATTGTATTGTTGTTTTGTTCGTTTCAGCTCTCGTAAACGAGTGCATACGCTATCAATAGTTTCAAACCAGCGATAGTCCGCAAACTTTGTAGTTTCAAAGCTTTCCGCTGTTTCAGAAACAGAATCTGTTTCAGTTTCAAAGGTGTTTTTGTCACCAGTTTCAGCAGCGGCTGAAACACATTCCTTTTTCTGTTTCAGGACTTTTTGCCGCTGCCCTGGATCGGTCAATTCTTTGTAATCGTCACGCTGAATCAGTTCCGGTAAATTGTTGTAACCTTTTCGGACTTTGTTCACGATTTTGCGGCCCCATTTGGTGAAGGGGTAGGCGATGACTTCGATCGCTACACTGGGCTGGAAATCGAATTTTGAAAAGACGGGATCCGGATCGATATCGTTGCGATCGTAGATGATCTCCCGGATGATGGTGAGCATTAGGAGAAAGAAGATGGCATTGCCAGCAATGCCTGAGAGCTGCTCACTGAAAAAGGTAACCTGTTCATCGTGGATGTCGCCAGCATCTCCCTCGATAGCGAGGGTAGTGTCCCGGGTGATGGTGTAGGCTTGATCCAGCCGACCGTACTTCAGGTCAAATCTTTCCTTAAGGGCATCCAGTTCTTTTTGTTGCTCAGCACGGATAGGGGAGGCGATTGGTTTGCGTCGCTTTTGGTAGTCGGCGATGCGCCTTTGGTGGAGGCGGACTTGCTGATCGGTCCAAACTGTATTGGTCTTTTTGCGGTTTTGCTCTAGCCCGGCTATTAAGGTTTCTTCACCTTTGACCTTGAAGTCTAGCTCTCCAGTGGCTTCGGTGACGAGTTGGTCGTAACGAGTGATGATCTCAGTTTTTTCGGTTTCGTAGGCTGTCTGGAGCTTGTCGAAGCGTTGTTGGTAAACACTATCGAAGGCAACCAGGTCGGTGTTTTCTGTTTCGCCACCCATTTCTCTGGCGGTGACTTCTGCAGAGAAATGACTCATCTTGTAGCTGTAGCGGGTCAGGAAAAAGACGAGGCAAAGACTGAAGGCGAGCACGAATAGGGTGCGTCGATCGCCCTGGTATGTTTTCTTCAAAATGGTCCGGCTGATGTAGCGGACGATCATGGTATTGACAAAGTCCGGGACGAAGCAAAAGGCCCAGTAGCCAAAGAATAGCAATAGCCATGCTATCATTGGGAAGAGGTGGGCCATGTAGTCGGCGCTGTACGACTTGAAGCCCTTAAAGACCGTGAAGCTGGAGACGGCTAGAAAGCCTAGCACGCCGATCCGAACGATCCCCAAAATGTACACGTCTCCTTTATCCATATTTTCCGGTAAAGAATAAAATATTTTCATATCTTGCTGATTGTTAATTGTTTATTAAAGCCTTTCGTGTGTTGTTTTCTCGTAGCACGATGGGCTTTTTTAATTGGCTTGCCTTCGGCGACTGACTTTTTTACAATCGCCGAAAAAAGTCAGCAAAAAACGCTTGGCAAAACGAAACTCATCCTTCGAACAATGTTTTGCCGGGCCACCCGCATAGGGTTATACTCGTTTTGTTTCTCAATCTGCAGTAAGGTTTTCTTGGCACCTTAGTCTCCCTAGTATGGCGAGCAGAAGGGCTATGAGCGGGTGGCTACCGAGGGTTAGTCGGGATCCAGGCGGCCGGCCCAGAGGTCGACTTGGTTGTTCCAGGATTCGAGGCGGAGTCGGAGGCTATAGATGCGGCGGCCTAGCCAGGCCAAAAAGTAGTAGCTGAGTAGTTTCGTGGTTTTCATGGCACGTCTTTTTTAGTGGTTTTATAATTCAATATTCTCGTATAGGGTAGGGGCGATGAATGGGGTACTTGCTGTGGGTGTGCTAGCTAGCACAGTCTGGCCCTCTAGCTGGGCGGCGTCTCTTAGTAGCAGTTGCGTCGGTTCGTCGATGTAGATCATGTTGTCTTCCTGGAAGAGGGCAAAGAATTCGCTTTTGCGCAGCTTGCATTGATCTCCTTGCAGTCTCTCCAGGGCTTCTTGTAGCAAATATTCGAGGTAGTGGGGGAGTTCATCCATTTCGAGCCGGATCTGGACGGCACGGCGGAGGATGGACTGGGCTTCGGGGGATAGCTTGATGGCTATCTTGCCGCTTTTAAGGAGCTTTGCCATTCGTTTTCTGCGATTTTGAATTCTTCGTCTAGTTGATTGTACACGTATAGCCCGGCCCAATTGACTTTACCGGCCCATTTCTCGCTTACCAGGTATTTTAATCGTCGTCTTGCGCTGCCGTTTTGGTCTTGTCGGATGGTACTGTAGAAGTAGTAGGCATGGCCTTTGGGGTGGCGGTGATCTAGGAAGAACACGGCGAGCTTGTGGATGCCTTTGGCGTCCTTAGGCCGTCTTTTTTTGCTTTGCTGTTGCATGTATAGTTGCGATTTGTTCGTGGAATCGGTTCAATAAGTCGTTGTCGTACTTGCCTAGGCGCTGGGCGATCCGTCGATAGGTCTCAGAAGGACCGATCTTGGCTCCCGGCTCCTGGGCGCGTAGGTATTCTTTGATGGCTTTTGTGAGTAATTCTTTGGCCTTGATCTCCGCCTTGGCTTTGATGTGGGCCTTAAACCAGGGCTTGGTACGGGTGAATCCCTTTTGGTTCCTGAAGTCAAAGTATTTGGCCGGTAGGGGTACCCAGCGTTTTTCTCCTTTGGCCTGGCCGCGCTCGATCCAACGACGTACCAGGATGATGCGCTCGATGATCTCGGCTGCGCCGGCCTGGAATCGATCAGGTGTGGTGTAAATAAAGTACTCTGCTAACACGGCCTTTGCACGCTCTGCTTCTTCCTCGGCGATCCATTTGTCATCGTAGAGATTGAGTAGGGCGCAGGTCCAGATGACGTTGACGTGGCGGGTGATGGAAGGGGTGATTTTGGGGTCGGTGTGTTTTAGTGCTTCGGGTAGTGATTTTGGGGGATGTTTGAGGTTTGGTTGCGGTGGGGGTGAGGTTGTCGGTCCATGGTTGATGGCGGGAGTTGGTTTAGGGTTTAAAGTTGAAGGTTTAGGCGAGAGTTTTCCGCCTTCCGATTTCGTACTTCCTGTCCCGACGCTGCGGGGGGTGGCGCGCAACTCGGGGGGCGTTCCCTGGTCCTCGCTGCAAGTTTCGTTACCTGTCCTAGTTTCCGGTGTTACCTGTGTTGCTAGTGTCTCTGGTGAGCTGCCTGGATGTTGGTTTTCCACAACATCTTCCGGCTTTGCACACTTATTCACATCCTTTTCCACAGCTTTTCGAAGCTCATTTGGTTGAAAATCAGTCTGTTGTTGAAAATCAACGCCGCTTAATTCTATTAATTCTTTTGTAACCTGCTTTGTCTTACTGGTTACTGTATGGCGCAAACTTTTCCGCGAAGCTGCGAAAAGATGGATGATGTTGTCTGGTTCTCCGCTGCGCTGGATGTGGATGACGGCGCCCGACAATCCCAACTCATAGGAGGCGTTGGAGCCTCGGAAAAGCTCCGTGGTGATGACTTTTGCGGCCTTCAGCCGTTTCCTTAAGTTGATGATCGTACGTTCGCCGCATCCCATCGCTTTGGCCAACTGCACATTGTTGGTGCGCAGTGGGGGTAAGGGGGAACTTTCCGCTATGCCGCTGCCGTAGGCCTGCTCTTTGGCGATCGCCGTACTGTAGATATACAGCAAGTACTGCGCTAAAGCCTTGTGGTGGGGCCTTAGCTGCGCTCTCAGCGGCTTATCGGCATTGTAGCGGTTGATATAGGCGTCGAGTAAATCTTTAGACTTGCGCCATTTGATTTGATAGCGGTGTGGTACACCCATTGTTCGTGGAATTTTCGGTGGATTATAATCGCATTTTGTCTGGGAACACAAGGCCTTGCGGCCTCATGCTCCACGACGACAAATGCTGCAAGTTTCGTTTCCTGCCAGGGAGTCGAACTCTGGGAGTGCCACTCAGGAAAAGGGCAGGGGGCAAGCCCCCGCCAGGAAATGGTTAGTCTGTACAACAAATTAACTGCGTGCGAGTGAAGGGGATCGAACCCGACTTGGCACCGATTGCCACTCGCAGTTGACCTGGCTGTAGTCAGGGGGTGAGGGAATTCACCCCCTGACAGCCAGGTCGATAACACCTAAACCCAAATTATAATCCCAGTATAAAACCTAATTCGAAAAGCAACGACGTTCAATATTCGATTTCTCCGCGCATTCGTTTGGCGGCTACCTTCTCCAGTTCTGTCCGGAGGTATTTGAAGGGCCGTCCTTCAATGAAGGTGGTGACGATTCCTCGTTGTACCATAGCGTTGATCCTTCTCCGGTGATGGTTTCCTTTGGTGACGTTGATGCCCAGTATTCGGGCGGCTTCCTCTGGATCGACCCATTCGGATTGCGTCTCTTTGGCCTCCATTAAGCTGATGAGACGATTCATGGCGGCGGTATTTTCTTGTATGGCTTGTAGTATAGTGGTATCCATAAGGCTAGGGATTACAACGGAAGTTAACTGTTATATTAACCTATACTGACGTTGATTCTCAAGTCAGCATTAGGCGGCATGAACGATGCGCTGGAGTACTTCGCCTCTTTCGGCGAGAATGCCATCCATATCCTGGAGGGTGATGTACTTGCGGCCCAGGCCCCATTTTTCGATGAGATCCAGGGGATCTTGCCCTAGTTTTTGGGCGATACGGCCGATTTCCTCCAGGTACCAATCATCCTTGCCCTTGAGGAGGCGATTGAAGCGGTAGAGGGTGATGCCGAGATTGCTGTGTAATTCTTGAAATTCACGAAAAGAGAGCTGTGTTTTGAGGTGCTCCCCAAACTTTACTAAATGCTTCATACTTATTGCTTTTAAGGGGGTATGTATGATGATAAAACTCTATATTAGGTGCTAACAATCACTAAAATCCATCGCTATGTATCCGATTGCCCCCCGATCTGATTGTTCACACCTACAACTTTGTTTGATTTTTCAATCAACTTTAGTTTAAATATTTCAACTTAGTCATTCAAATAAATTATATTTGATGACTGAATATCTAATATCTGTGATTCACTTATAAGTTATTTATAGTGTAAATGTAATGAATTATAAGTGAAAAAATCAAGTATAGTTGAATATTTTTTCATCTATCACTGTTTATTTTTATTTCAACTATATATATATGTCTTTAGGGCAGAGACTTATGATTTTGGTTAGATATGAGGGAAAACAGATTTCTCTTGCAAATAAGATTGATTCTACTCCTCAAACAATTAGCCAAACTATCAAAACTAATGGTCGATTGCGGAGTGACACTCTAGAGGCCATCGCCAAAGCCTACCCCCAATTAAATATGCGATGGTTCTTAACAGGAGAAGGAGAGTCCGGTTTGGATCAGGTAGCAACTGAGCCAGAGGCAGAAGAAGATCCGGAGAAGGAAATGCTTAAAGAGGAGTTGTTATCAGTATATAAAGATAAAACCCGGATGCTAGAGGAAAAGGTGCAGCGGATGGAGCAGGATATTAAGGAGCATTGTGAGGGCTTGGCGAAGCGGATGGGGATATAGGTATAGAAAAGCGCATGTCTAAATAATACATTTTAGTTCTACAGTTGATTAGTTAGGAATAGTACAATAGACTATAGGTACTAGGTTTTAGTATTTATCTCACACAGTAAATATTGCAGTCTGACAATAAATTGGATTGCTCTCAACTCGTTGCTATAGGGGTGAAAGTTGATTTATCCTAGATTTGAATAGCAACTGAAGATCTATACAAATACTTACAGCAGGATAAACAAAATCGAATGGATAGATTTTCGAATGATACTACTCTTACTCGTTTAGGAGACCATTATCATTATCTCATTGCTCTAGAAGAATGTTTGAAGGAATCAAATAAAGAGGAAACTATCTATCTAGAACAAAGAGGGGATGTTGCCACAAATCGCAAATCTATAGAGGTTAAGCATCATCATGATCCTGGCCACTCGATTGGTGACCGACATATAGATTTTTGGAAAACAATGAGGAATTATGTAGAGAACTTTTCTGTGATAAAGGAATATGATGAATTGATATTGTTGACTACATCCAAAATCACATCTTCTTCAAGATTCCAAGATTGGAATTCCATGCGCCCAAATCAAAAATTAAGGGTACTGGAAGAAATAGTACAAGAAGATATCACTGAAACCATTAAATCGCATGTGCAACACATATTTAATTTTACTTCCACTTATGGGAAAACAGAACTCCTTTTGCTTGTTTCCAAGTTCAAGATTATAGATAGGCAACCAAGGATAAAACAAAAGGTTAAAGAAATGCTTAAAAGAGAATTCTTCAAACCTTTTCCGGGGAAAAATAAACAATACTTTTTAGATGAGCTTTTGGGGTTTATCATTTCAAAAGCCAGGGATAATCCAAAAGATTGGAAGATAGCAGTTTCTGAGTTCAATTACTTTGTGGAAATGAATGCAAGAAACTATACTCAAAATGAGGTTCCAATTCCAGATCTATTTCGCGACATAGAAGTTGATTCAGAGCATTTTAAAGGGTTCAAGTTTATCTCGGAGCTTAAGGAAATTGATCTTGCCAGCCAGGTTAAAACTGCGGCCAACAACTACTTTAGGGCGCAAAAAACAGCAGCTTACCTAGTTGCCAATGATCCTATTGTACCAGGAGAACTGTCTTACTATCAAGATAATATAATTTTAGAGGAGTTGATCTTAATAAAGTCTGAATGTGAATTACAACTGCCTAAGAACTACGGAGCAAAAGATTGTATCAAGCAGTCAAAAATGTGTTTTCTTCAGGCAATGAGAATGCCTTTGAAGAATGTTAAAGGCTACGATCCAAATCACGAATTTTTCCAGAGAGGGACGATCCACGCAATTGTTAATTCCCCCCAAGCTAAATTTTCATGGAAGTTTGAAGACTTAAAGAATGAATTATAGAGAAATTCAAGTAATCAATCAAAACCCATTTATTGGAGGAAAGCTCATCGCACACTTTCTGAGTGGCTGTGAAAATAATAGTATTGATTACTTGGCCGTGTATTTGTTGTTTCCTCTTTTATATAAAAGTGAATCAAGAATAGTTCTTTCCAAAGCTAATAAGAACTCAACCTTAGATACCATCTTTTTATCCAAGGATAAATCAATGCTTGCAGGATTAGAAAAGAGGTTTTATTATTTCGAAAAACTTACAAAACACTCAATTATAGTAAGCTCAGTTCATTTTGGAGTTACGGTTTCGAATCAGTTAGCTGTAAAAGAACCAATTATATATTCTAAGGAGAAGAATGTTTCTTTGAAAGAATTCTATAGAGCCTCATTCCAACTAGGACAAATCCTTTCAAAGACTGACATCGGAATATCGTTTATCAAACTAGGAATAAGGTATGTATGAATGTATATATTAGTAAAATATTTATCCTGTCAAAACTCTCTGATATAAGAGAAGTGCCTCTAAAACAGGGCATTAATGTGATTACTGGAAACTCAAAAACGGGTAAAAGTGCCTTGATAGAGATCGTTGATTATTGTTTATGTAGCAAGACCTCAGGTATTCCTAAAGGAGAGATTACCAAGTTTGGGTACTTATTCGGAATCACCCTGGAGTTTCCTACAAAGAAATTGGTAATCGGTAGGAAGAATATCTTGCACGGAGGATTAACTAGGGTATATGTTTCAGTTGAAAAAAAAGAAAGTATAGATCTTTCTGTAGATTTTTTTGAGCAAAAACAACCATTATTAAGAAAAGATGCTCAGGTAGAGATCGAAAGGCACTTGGGGCTTTCTGTTGCAGATATTTCTGATGCTGATGATGCTGAATATTGGGAGAAGAAGAAGGTCGGGTTAAGGGAAATGACCTCATTTTTCTTTCAGCATCAAAATTTAATTGCAAGTAAACATGCCTTGTTTTATAGGTTTGATAATAGCTTTAAAAAACAGGCTACTATTGATAGTTTTCCCGTTTTTGCGGGATTAGTTTCAGATGAATACTTTTCTCTATTAAGAGAACTAGACTATAGAGAAAAAGAGCTTAGGAAGGTATTAGCACTTGAGAAGAAATCTGAAAGTCAACAGAAATCCCTAGATGAAAAATTGAAACCTTTCTTCCGAAACTATTATGCTCTAATAGGAGAAAATTTTGATGAATCATTATCAGCTAAGGATCTATTAGCCTTAGGGAAAAACTTACCGAAAAAACGGAGTACAGTTTTTGACACTTCAGAGCTGGCTAGACGGTTCAATGTTCTATCGATCGAAGCAGATGATTTAGATGCAGAGATCGCTCTATTACAAAAAAATGTACTTGAAATTGATCAAACGGAATCCTACGCTAACAACTTCAGGTTATTACTAGGTTCTCTGCGGGAAAAGTCGGCGGAAGTATTACCAAAAACAGAAGATTACTTGTGCCCTTTATGTGGAAATGAAACAGAGTCCTTGAATCAAGAAATGAGAGAACTTAATAACGCAGCGGAAGCACTAAAGGAAGAACTAGCAGGCCTATCCACTTATACTATTTCTTTCCAAAAGGAGAGAGATTCACTGAAAAAGAAGATTCGGAATTTAAAGGGACGGCGAAATGAGATTCAAGCTTCAATTTCTGAAATTAAAAGAATAAATAGTGAAATTGAGAAAGAGAGGAGTGTTCAACAGCAAGTAAGCTACGTAAAAGCACAGATAGAAACTCGTATAGAGTACTTTGATGTTAACAAACCTTCCTTCTACACTGATGAAATTGCTACGTTACGTGCAGATATCAAAGAACTACAACGCGAAATTGGCAACTTTAGTCTTGATCAAGAAATAAGGGATGCTGAAAAATTTTTGGCAAAAGTGATGGTTGATTTTGGGGGAAAGCTCGACTTTGAAAAGGAATTGATGCCAGTCAATTTTTCCATCGATCTAAAAGATTTTAATTTCTATCACTACAATAAAAATAACAACGATAAGATATCTCTTGGCGAAATGGGAAGTGGGGCCAACTGGGTTACTTGTCATTTGTCAGTTCTTACTAGTTTTATGTTCTATTTTATCTCTCGTAAGAACTCTAAGATTCCTGCTTTTCTTTTTTTAGACCAACCTAGTCAAGTATATTTTCCAAGTGAATTTGACTTTAAAAAGGGTGATGATAATGATATTCAACAAGTAGTAAAGATTTATACAGCGCTTATTGAACGTGCTGAAGGTATTAAAAAACGATATGGCTATGCACCGCAGATTATAATTACTGACCATGCCGATAACTTGAATCTAGGAAAGTATGATTTTGATGGTTTTGTGAGGAAAAGATGGAAGCCAGGATATGACGGGGCTTTAATCTAATTTTTCATTTAGAGGAAACCTAGAGAGCTAAGTACTTCTACTTATGAGTTATATAGGTTCAATGTATTCAAATTCACCAACACCATGCCCAAACTCATCTCCCTCCTTAACAAAAACAACCTCCCCACCTTCATGGAAGAATTCATCGGGGCTGCTGCCAAAACGATGGATGAATATGATGTATTAGGTAATGATGGCTGGCTTAGTTCAGTTCCCTTTGGGAAACTAGCTGGTTTTCTGGTCAAGCAGATGGTGGAGATTAATGATCTGGATAAGGCATTGCGGCGGGCAGTAGGCTTCTCGATTGGGGCCGCCTTTAGCCAGGGCCTACTCCGGAATAAGTTAAAACCAACGATACAAGAAGAGGACTATAAGGCTTTTCGGGCGGACTTGAAGCGATTACTAGCAAATAAAGAAATCGGTGGCCAGGATTTTGCCGTAGCTGATTTCAATAATTCTACCATAGTTCAGGCATTTCGGAGCCTTTTAGACGGACTTTTGGATACAGCTATACTGGAAGAAGCTTCCAGGAATCGGGTAAAGCGGTTTGTTAGCGATTATGGCAAGATCAACTTCGTAAGATTGCTGGAGCAAAACAAAACAGTGTATGGGAAGTTAGTAGAACATCTACAAAGTGAGAGTTACCAGTTAGCGCTAGAGCAAGCTAGTAAAGAAAAGTATTACAGTGAACTGCGTAATATGTACACCGAGGTTACCTTGAATGATGATCAAGGAATGACACTAGATGCGATCTACGTAGAGCCAAAGTTCAAAGTATTTGAGAAGTGTCTAAAAGCGGGGACATACCATAAAGATAACAAGGCTTTTGTAAGCCAAGATGGATTACTTATTGGTTGGACCCTTCCAGATCTGCTACTGGCTTGGCTAGAAGGCAAACCCTTATCTAATAAATTTAAAGAACCACATCCTCGGTTCATCCTGCTTTATGGTTATCCAGGGCAGGGAAAGACTTCCCTTTGCAAGCGCTTACTTTATGACCTTGGCGAAGAGGGGCCTCTACAGCATCCACACTATTTTGCCCGTTTCCGAAATTTAGAAAAACCAGAAGGGTTAAGGACAGAATTGCTATACACCCTAGCAAATCATCTTACTGAAGAGAAAGACTTGCACATAGATCGTAAGGCACTTAGAAGCTCTTTTCTGCTCCTGGATGGACTTGATGAATTGTTGATGAAAAATCGGCTGAAATCGAGTGACGTAGAAGACATATGTGGGACAATACTTGAGCAAAGTGGTCGACATGATGAGATGAAGGTACTTGTTACTTCTCGATATGGTTATGTGGAAAGTGAGAACTTATCTCCCGATGAAGTTCTGATTCTACAAATCGATGAAATGAATTTGATCCAACAAACGACCTGGCTGCAGAAGTATAAGGCTTTTCATGAACAATGCTGGCTGAATAAGGAGCGACTCGCTGAAATCAATCATTACAATAGTGATTCTTACTTAAAGGAGTTAATCACTCAACCTATTTTACTCCATATGGTGGCTTCATTGGCAAATCCCATTAGCAACGAAGCAAATCGCGCACTAGTTTATCAAACCTTATTCGATCAAATTACTGATCCGCGAAAATGGAAAAAGGAAGGACAAGTACCAGCTCTAAAGGGACTTGAAGCTAATAACCTTCGAGAGTACCTTCGAGAGCTCGCATATGCAGTATTCATTACCGGAGAAAACTATATCCATAAGACAGAAGTAGAAAAACTAAAGGCTACTGAGAAATTCCGAAAGAAATTAAAAGGATCGGATTTTGAGAAAACTCTAAGAGCCTTAATGATAGCCTTTTATTTTCAGGAGGTTAACAAGAAAAAAAACTACTCGGACGATGAGGATAACCATCAATATGCTATTGAATTCCTGCATAAATCCTTACAAGAATATCTTACCGCCGAAAAAATTTGGTTTACCTTGAAGAAGAAATTCTTATTTGCTTCAGAAGATGGTGAATATGCGTTGGAGGAAGGTTTGGAGGCCTTACAGTTTTGCCAGGAATTATTTGGTAAACAAGCTCTGAGCAAAGAAATTATGGATTATCTCAGAGAGATGATTCAGAACTATGAAAATGAAGACGAAAAAAAGGAATTGGCCACTCGGCTAATTTCATTTATGGATTACTGTTTGGAAAGAAATTTTGCATATTCCTATCAGGCAAGCAAAACTAAAAAGTCTTTGGCTTTTGGAGTTCAAAATTTTTATGGTTATTTCATTGTATTGGTGTATCTAGCTCCGGAAATGAATTTATGGGGAGATATTAAAGCCAGGGCTCAGTTGGCTAGCTTGCTACATCTTTGTACTCGATTTTGTTTTCTAGAGCTAAATTTACCAGGCTGCTATTTGCCAATGACTAACCTGAGAAATATAGAACTATTTCGCATTGACCTACGTTTCGCTGACCTTCGCCAGGCCAACCTTACTTTCGCCGATCTTCGCCAGGCCAACCTTACCTCTGCCAACCTTACCTCCGCTGACCTTCGCTCATCTGACCTCCGCTCTGCCAACCTTCGTTCTGCAGACCTTCGTTCTGCAGACCTTCGCCAGGCCAACCTCCGTCAGACCGACCTCCGCTCCGCTAACCTTACCTACGCCAACCTTCGCCACGCCGATCTCCGTTCTGCCGATCTAACCTCCGCCAACCTTACCTATACTGACCTTACTTCCGCTGACCTTACCTCCGCTGATCTCAGCGATGCGGAATTGACTTTCAAGCAATTAAAGGAGGTGAGAACTTTGTACCGCAGCCAGGGGCTTGCATTGGGAATTATCGAAGCACTAAAGAAAGAAAAACCAGCTTTATTTGAAAACTATAGAAAGGGCGACTAAATAGGATAGAGAAAGCTTGGCACTTATTGAAATAACTTCTAACCTATTTCCAACCAAATCGTTTTCCTGTTCTTATTAGGTTGTTCTTCAGTGAATTATGAGTTGTTGTTGAATCCTGTCGGGGCAACCTAGAAACTCAAGACATCAGAAGTTTTACTAGGGAATGCCTTTAGGAAAACTTCTGATGTCTTTGCGAATCACCAGCTCCTGTCGTCTAATGGTTAGGACATCTCACTTTCTATGAGAAAATGCGGGTTCAATTCCCGTCGGGAGTTCTAAATCTTTCTTCTTAATCTATTACAAACCATCAATGATCTCAGCTAACTGGAAAGCAAAATTTTCCAGGGTGCTTTCATTAATGTTATTGGCTGTATCCTGCCAATGGGCATATTTTATATCGAAGGCAATCAGGTTGTCGATTAAGGATCTGATGGTTGGTATTGTCAGATTTTGTTCTAAGCTATTTAATTGCTTCTTGAGTGCTCCAACTTTAATCGCCTGTTTAGTCCGCAATTCTCTCTCATGCGCTTCGAGAAAGGCGTCATATCGCTCATTTAGCTTTTCAATTACGGATTCACTGAGGTCAAATAATTCTTCTCTACGTTTTTGGCTTTCATATGTGAGATAGCCCTCCAATAGCTCGGCTAGCTTGGCTTTCAAGCTAGGACTAAAGCCAAATCGCACTTTTTTTTGTAAGGATTGTAAGGCGTTGATTTTGCTTGAAAAATCACTTGGGTCTGTATTCACTAAACTAGGAGGAGTCGTGGCTTTTTCCGTTTGTGAAGGGCTATTGATTTCGATCAGAGACATTTTAATCCGATTGGCGACCTTGTTGTATTGCCCATAATCAATGATACCAAGGCGGCGAGAGTGCTCGTTTTGATTCCATTCACTTTGGAGGTTGATTAGGGTTCTTGTAGATCTAGAATTAGATGAGGGGGAGGTCAGTAAACTGAAGGCTTGATCAATTTTACCTTGTTGAATTAATCGCTCTATGGTATTCATGATTTGAGGTTTAGTGCAAATATGAATACTATAGGTTTTGTGGGCCACTCTTTGGTCGTCAATGAGATTAATGCGTGAGTCAATCCTATATATGGATAAAGTCAATAGAACAACGTAGACATATTTAGAGCATCCTTTGCTCTCCCTCTCGCAATTTTATTTCTCCTTATTCATCAACTTATCTAGCACTTTTTGCTCTACTTTAAACACTGAGCCATGACGTGTTCCTTCCGGAAAATGCATACTCTCCGTTATATCTGTCCAATTCTCCAAATCATTGGATTGGATGGCGCCTATCCGTTTCTCTATATATCGATCAAAATAAATGACCCAACCATTTTCTATTTGTACCGCAGAAGGACCTTCTACCCAAACCTTTGCAGGAGAGATGGGGGAAGAAGCCTCGGAATAAGGGCCTAGTAAGTGCTGACTCCTTGAAATTCGGAGATTCTTTTCTGGGAAGGGATAGCGAATTTCATTTTTTAGAAACATAATGTATTCATCTGGGGTATGTTGTATGGTAGCATCGATAACGTTAAATCCTTGGTCAAAGAGAAGTTTTGTTTCACTAAAAGTCTGGAAGTCTTTGGTAGTAGTGTAGTACATTCGGTGGTTATAGCCATCGTCTCCTGTGGAATCCGTTTCGGGGTAACGCCCTGGGATAGTTGTCGCCCAATAGATAAGGTATTCTCTGCTGGGAATGTCATAGTAAATCTCAGGAGCCCAGCAATTGCGAGCATCGGGCTCGTGTTCCATAACTGGTATGTATCGTTGCTCCGACCAATTGATCAGATCACTAGAATGAGCGTAACCAATTCCTTGTTCATTCCAGCTGACTGTCCACACCATATGAAAATCTCCATCTCCTCCCCGAATAATACAGGGATCACGCATTAATTTGTCTTGCCCTGCGGTGGGTAGTAGAAAGGATTGATTATCGTTTAAAGCAGTCCATTGCAGTCCATCTTCACTGTAGGCGAGGTGCAGTCCATCCTCACCATTACCCATGAAATAGGAGAATAGATAGACCTCTTTCTCTTGTTGCGAACAGCTAAGGAGTAAAGCGAGACTGATGGAGACCCAAAGGTTCTTTTGCATGTTGGTTTTCGTTTTTAAAGGCTCAGGAAAGCAAGTAGTTTGTTCTCCCTTCGAAATTACTAGAACAGATCCAGTTTATGGCAAAGTTCTCCTAACTACTTATTATACGCTTCACTAATTTTACGGTAGGGTATAGAAAGTAGAAATTTTTATGAATAGAGAAATGGATAAGGAACTGAAGTTGGAATTGAAGGTTCTGGAGAAAGGAATGTCGATTCCTTATGATCTACTGTTGTTAGCTGATCCAGCTCAAGCAGTGATAGATGAGTATATAAATAAGGGGAAGACATTTTTGGCTTACCATTCCGGTGAACTAGTGGGAGTAGTCGTGTTATTACCCCTTGGTGAAGAGCAACTGGAAATTAAGAATATTGCAGTACAACCAGATTGGCAAGGAAAAGGAATAGGCCGTCGTTTGTTACAAGCTGTGATAATTGAGGCTAAGAGGACCCACGTAAAAGAACTTTGGATAGGTACGGGCAATTCTAGTATTGGGCAGTTGTATTTATATCAATCTGTGGGGTTTGAATTAGCTGAAGTGAAATGGAACTTCTTTATTGAAAACTATGAAGAGCCCATTTGGGAAAAAGGAATACATTGCAAGCATATGTTAATGTTAAGACAGACCTTGCATCGGTCTTAACATTCATTAGCCTCTATTTTGCTGGACTTTAACCCTTCCTTAAAGCTTACAACGACTAAGTTTTCCTACATTAGTCCTACTAATGAACCGAGCTATGAAAAGACTTTATTGTTCAGGCCTACTAAGCCTTTTTGTTTTTTCCCTGTTGGCTACAGACCAAGCAATACTTACCGGCCAGTTAAATGAGCTTAATATCAAAGAAGTAACTTTGGAAACTACGGCAACTATTGCTACAGATGAACCTTTGCGTACTGTAGTTAAAGTGGATGCCGATCATACATTTAAGCTTACGCTGGATATTCCTCCCAGTCATCAATTCCAGTTAAAGATTGGTGTGCTGACCTTGCCGCTTTACCTGGAAGGAGGAGATAGTCTGGTCGTTGCTTTAGAGTCGATAAATGGACAACTAGTTGTCAAGTATAGAGGAGAAGGAAGTTCCAATAATTCCTTTTTATTTCAGTATTCCATTTTTGAGAAAAAGATTGACTACACTGAACTAGAAGCAGCTTTGCAAAGCAAAGATGGCCAAGCTTATTGGGATGCTGTCAACAAGTTGAATAAGATGAAAGAGGGTTTCTTTGAACAATACGCTGAGCGGAGCAAGAAGTCTTTTTCAGTGGGATTTAAGCGATTCATAGACAATCAAATTAAGTACAAGCTTGTAGATGAATTATTAGCCTTCCATGTTTATTATCGGGTGATGATCAACCTAGAAGAAGTAAAAATCCCTACACAATATAGTACTTACCTAAGTACAGTTGAATTCGATGATGAAGAGGCGGTTGAAAGTAAGTACTATCAATCGGCCATTCTTAATTGGATCAATTTCAAGAACAGTAGTGCCTATAATCCATACATTGAAGATCAATTGAAGCGGCTGGCGGACAACTATAAGATCGCTGATGAACAACTTAAGGGGAATACGCAATATTATACGAAGTATACTTTGCTAAAAGAGTTGTTGAAGGCCGACTATGTATACGCTGCCTACGAGTATGAGGATTTTTTAAAGAGTCAGGCGCCACAGTTCTTGAAGACTCCTTTAATTCAGCTTCATCAAATTAAATCTATGAAGTTGGATGATTTGCCGATGCCCAATTTGAAACTGCTCGATCAACAGGGCAATAGCAGAAGCCTAAGTGATTTCAAGGGCAAAATTCAGTATCTTTGCTTGTGGAAGAATGATAGTAATACAGAAGTAGAGCTTAGCTCCTATTTTCGGCTTTTTGGCAAGAAGGTTACGCAAGATTCACTAGTGAAATTTCAATTGATCTATACTGCAAAGAGCCCCACTATTTGGAGTCAAATATTGAAGAAACAGCAACGAAATCTAGATTATATTAATCATTATCGACTAGACCTTTCAGATGAGTTAACTCGCAATTTTGTGCTGCGAACTGATGATTATGGACCTCTCTTTATATTGGTAAATAAAGAAGGTGTCGTAGTACGTGACAACGCAAGTATGAGTTATGAATTCAACCCAAATAATAAAATCCGAAAACTCTTGAAGGGTGAGAAATAAAGGTTAGCTATGCCTTTGCGCATATCTCACGCTTAATAGCGAATCAATAGTTTTTCTTTCTACAGATAGGATAAAAACAGGTGTCATTTAAAGAACCCTTTCTTTGGATGGCTGTTGATGTTTTTGAATTTATCATATGTCCTGTAATGAGGACTTTAGCACATACATAAATATCCTAGTCATGAAAAACGTTTATTTGTTGTTTCTATTCATAGGGTTTATAGCCCTAACCCATGTTCATGCCAATAATGAGAGTGAGGACTTAACCAAGGACTTTGTTTTTGGTGATCCAAGCATTGAAAGTATCAATGCCATTGCTTTTGGACCGTCCGGAATCCTTTTTGTAGGAGATGCACAGGGGGCGAGAGTGGTAGCCATTGATACCAAAGACGCAGCTGAGTCTACGGAAGCGGGCAATATCAATATGAATAAAGTAGACGAGAAATTGGCTGCTATGATTGGAGCCAATACAGCGGACATCCAAATTGTAGACCTAGCAGTTAATCCGCTCTCTAATAATATCTATTTAGCAGTACGACACAGTAATGGTACACCCATGTTAGTTAAAACAGATGGCGAAAGTATGGAGGTGATACCCCTAGATAAGGTAAGCCACTCAAAAGTCAATCTGTCCAACCCTGTAGAGTCCGATGCAAAAGACCGAAGAGGTAGGGCGTTGAGAAAGTGGGCTATATCTGATGTGGCTTATCATGATGGGAAACTTATGGTAAGCGGGTTATCTAATGAAGAGTTTAGTTCTACCTTCCGGAGTATTCCCTTCCCTTTTAAGGCAAAACAAATGCATGCTTCGTTGGAAATTTATCATGCAGCACATGGTCGTTATGAGACCTATGCTCCGATCAAGACTTTCATGCCCTTTGACCTGAACGGGGAGCCACATGTGATCGCCAGCTATACCTGTACACCACTAGTTGTTTTTCCAATGAATGAGATTAAAACTGGGGCGCATACAAAAGGTCGAACTGTAGCAGAATTGGGGAATCGAAATACGCCACTAGACATCATTCATATCGAAAAGGATGGCGCTTCTTATTTCCTAATGAATAATACCTCACGGCCAGTAATGAAAATTGCGGTAGATGAAGTGGCCGCCTTCAAAAACTTTTTGACAGAGCCGGTAAAAGGTAACTCTATGACGGCTGGAGTAGATTATATTTCATTGCCGTATGTGAATGTACTTCAAATGGATAAGTACGGTGATGGCGTATTGATGCTACAACGACGAGCCAATGGAGACCTAGCCATGTTTACGGCGAATAAGAATCGCCTGTAGTAATTAGACAGTTATATGATGCCTGCTCTTTCCAGAACGGGCATCATATAATCAATCCCAGAATCTATGCAGCTACACCTTAAGATATTGATCTGTTTCTACTTGCTACAAGTTGGAATGTTTTCTTGGCTTTCTGCCCAAGATCACTCCAACTTGGCGTTGGTGCAGAAAGAGAACTGGGGCATTCAACTTGAGCTTCCATCCCATCATACTTTTGATGAAACAGCCCTCCAAGTGTTTCTGGCAAATGAATGGACTAAGAATGCTCAGGATGGACAGGCTATTGCCGGAAGGGTAGTCCAATTGGAGAAGAATTCCTGGCTCTTCATGCCTTACTTTCCATTTACGGAGGGGGTCAGGTATGTTGCTTTTTATCCGGGTGTTAAACTTTTGAAATTTGCATTATCTAAGCTTGAGTACCCCACTACAAATCTTCTGGCCGTCTTCCCTATTCAGGATACCATTCCTGAGAATCTCTTGAAAATATACGTGCATTTTTCAGCTTCGATGAGTGTGGGGAATAGCTACCGATACTTGTATTGGCTGAACGAATCTGGGGATACTTTACAGCTTCCATTTCTAGAACTTGAACCGGAACTTTGGAATGAGGATAGAACCCGATTAACCTTATGGCTTGACCCAGGACGTGTCAAGCGAGATTTAGTACCGAATCAACTATTGGGCGCGCCTCTGGAGGAAGGTCGGCGCTTTACCCTGGGAATTGATAAAGCGTGGAAAGATAAACATGGCAACCCCTTAGCCGCTGGCATGGAGAAAGTCTTTTGGGTTGGAGCGGCAGATAGAGCGAAGCCAGACCCCAATTTGTGGAAGACTGGCATTCCTCAGCACGCCAAAAGAACTCCCTTGAAGCTTTACTTTCTAGAGCCATTAGACCATGCCCTTTTACAGCATGCTATTACCGTTTGGAATGGAGAGCAACAAGAAGTAGCAGGTGAATTTACCCTTGGAGTGGGAGACAACTCCTGGTTTTTTTACCCTTCAGTTCCTTGGAAACCGGGAGAGTATAAACTGCTAATAGATGCCAAATTGGAAGATTTAGCAGGGAATAACCTCAATCGGCCATTTGATGTAGACTTAACTGCTAAGCGACAAACAACAGACTTCAAATCATTTTACGTTCTCACCTTCCTCATTCCCATAAATTGATAGTTAAGCTGGTATAGCTTCCTTGCTATCAACTCTGATGTTTAAAAAATCCGATAGCGCCTCAACGCAGATGGGCCTCTCAAATTTCCAATGACTGTAAGGCAGCGCGAATGTTTTAAGCCCAACTCGGTCCAACAGCTTCCAACGGGAAATGGGTAAGGCGCGCTCGTAGTAACCAGGATAACCCACTAGGTCGATACAATATGTTTGCCCTTCATGGACAAGTACTAAGTCAATCTCTACACCTGCGATTAGGTAGTTTTTATAGATAGATTCAATGCCCCATTCCCGTAAAAGCCTAATAACCTCATTCATGAAAAGGTCTTCAGGGGGTAGGTGGGCTGCTTGAGGATGGTTACGCTCTTGTTGATCTATGAAGCCAATGTATTTGCCCAATAAATGTTGTGCCGGGATTTTTGCTGGGTCTATGGAAATGAATAAGTGTTGTGCTGTCCTGGCCCTGGTAACTGCTACATTGAAGACATCTTCCCGATCTAGATACCGAAATACGCCAGCCGCGGCGGCGGCATCTATCGCAAAGGAAAGTAAGATGAGGTCTCGCTCCTCTCCTTGAAATTCAAAGGGGGTACCTACTAACACTCTATGGCGATTCAGTTGCTGATTAGAAACACGTTCTGTTATCAATTTTCGAAGAAAATTGACCTGATCTCTGAAAGGAGAGATGATTCCAATAGACTGACACAACTCTGGAGAAAGGGGAGCCTCTTTTTTTGCGATACTAAGCAAAAAGTCTACGACTTTTTCGGCTTCTTCCTTATTGTAACCTTGTTTGACTCTGATGCCTCCGCTATGGTGCAGGAACACCGCTTTTTCATTTAATGTTTCAGGGGTGGCGGTCATGATCTTTAGCTGTCGCTCATAGAAATGGTGGTTGCTGAAAGCAATGATTTCTGGCAAGCTTCTAAAGTGCTCGTCTAGTAGGAAAACCTGACCCTGATGAGAGATCCCGTCGGAAACTAAATCCAACAAGCTTTTATCCCGATAGGCTAGTTTGTCTTCTGGAAGGTGACCAATTTCTAGTTGATTCGCCATCTGCGATTGCCTGGCCCTCGAAAGAAAAGAAATATGTCTAAGTTGCTTAGGGTCTCCGACAACGACTGCCCTTTTAGCTCGTTGAAGTAATGGTAAAGCGCTGGCTATGTCACACTGACTAGCCTCATCAATGATAACGACATCGAACAGTTCTTTTTGTAAAGGAAGTACTCTATTTACATCTGCGGTGTTGACCACCCAAATGGGTAAAGCATCTAAGACTCGTCGAAAGTCAACGGTTTGGAATAAATCTTCCTTTTGTTGTCCTGTTTTGGACTTTAGGGCTTGCAGGAAGGTTTGAAGATCCTGACGATGGGAATTTAAAGCTTTGAAGAGATGGATGTGAAAATACATCTCTAATAATTCTCGACTGTGTTTATGAAGATACTGTAACCTGTCTTCAAGTTTGAGCCAAAGGTCCCACATAGGTAGGATGCCTGCTAGCCTTTTCTTAAGGATATAGAGACTCCATTTTTGCCACCAACGATTCTCTCCTGTCAGTATTTGCTGCCCATGTTTTTGTTCGTAAGATTCTCGTAAACTGAGCATCTGTTCAAGCTTGGTGATCTGTTTCGTTAGCTGAGTTACTTTAGTTTGTTTTCTTCGAAGGTCTCCGGTTGAATACCGGTGTATCCCAAAGCCATGCAACCAATCTTGCAATCTCTTGCGAAGGTGCTTTCGATAGTCTTTCTTTCCCGCACGTACCACAACGCCTTTCAGCCCCATTTCCTGTTCAATTTTATCGGCAACAACATTGACGGCCTGAATGTTTTTGGAAGCAATGAGTACGGACTGGCCTTGACTCAGGCGATCAGCAGCTAAAGCTGCAATAGTGAATGACTTGCCTGTACCAGGCGGTCCAATAACTAGACTGAGATCATTGTAAGGGACTTCTCTGAGAATGTGTTCCTGGTTGTTACTTAAGGTGACAGGAAGCCGGACAGGAGCAGCGGGAACAGGAGGCCTGGCTTGGGTAGAGGATTCAAAGCAACTCACTAAAGGTGCGGCATAATTGGCTGTGTTAGCCATATCCTGCAGTTCGTTTAGAATACCTAGAGAACCACTTGCTTTATCTAAAACGCCTACACCAAGGGCAGGGAGTACTTGAAAACCTTTCTTTTGTTTTCTAACGGCAGTTCGAAGGGCTTCACCTGTGAGTAGTTCAGGGTAAGTGAGTGCTGCCTCTAAGGAAAGTTGAGGGAAATATTTTCGAAGCGTAGCTTCTATTTGATGCAACTCATCGAAATCAATAAAACCTACAGGCAGATCCTGTACTAAAACTTCATATATCCCTTGATTGCCTTCCTCTTTGTCTTTCTGTACCTCTACAAAGGCAGGGTTAATAATAGCTTGACTGGAGTCGATTGATAGATAATAAACTTCATTTTCATATTCCAGTTGAGTAGGGTGTAAATACAGTGGGGCTGCAACCTCTCGCCTTTTCCCTAGTAGCTGTGTTCTGCCAACAAGAAAGAAAGAGCCTGTATAAAGAGCCTTTTCCTTTGTATGTAACTGCAAATACCCGGCAACCTTGGCTCCCCAATCCGAGGGTACAGGGAACTGTAAATGTTTACCCTCTAAAAGCTCTGCACTATCTAGGAAAAGATTGTGGCTAACTTTATTGCTAAAGAAATTAAGTAAATGTACGGCCCGATAATCAGCTTGATAACAGGCCCGATAATACCTGATGATGTTAGAAAGAGCGTTTCTCATAACAGGAATTTTAGGGTCAATGTGTCTATACTATAAATATAGTTTTCAAACTAAGCTAGCTCTTTTTTTCGAGAGAAATACAGGAATTTTCGACTAAGTGCTAAAGGAAGATTGAGAGTACAAGGCCAAGGTGTTTTTCCCTCATAGCTGTGTACCCTCATTAATGGGCTAGATAGAACCTACTATTGTAGGCGCTTGATTTTTTCTTCTGCGCTTTCTTTTAATAGTACTCGCTGTCGTTCGGAAATATTTGTGTTTTTCTCGATAAAACCTAGAGTCTTTTTGGCCCACAGTAGTGCTTTTTGAGGCTGGCTATTGGCTTCATAGGCATCCGCCAAACTATCGTAGGCATTAGCCGATTCTGGGAAAAGGGAGTGATTTAATTGCATCACGAAAACGGCTTCTTTAGCACGTCCTTCACGGATCAATTGGTAGCCCGTCCAATTGATATTACTTTCATCTGCGACTCGATAATACCCTCGAAATGGACGATTGTTCGCTCTATCTGCTTCTAGCATTTGTCGCATTAAAAGGGCTGCTTTGTCCCATTCTCCTTGGATAACCATCTCATAAAAATTGGTAGCTGTGAGTACTTTGCCTGAGGGGCTAGTTTCGGAAGAGAAATGATGTTTGAAAAACTGAATCGTTTGCTGCATGATCTGGCGGGAGCGAGGAGTGTCATTGAGGATGTCAAATCCATGATAGCCTTCTAGGTAGTTAATAAAATCTAATGAAATATCCTCTTTCAACGCTTTTGTGAGGAACTGGTCGATTTTACGGTTTAGGCTGTAGGTGTCGAACCCTGCTCTTACGATCTGGATGGGAAGACTTTGCCTTATCTCTCCGATGCTATTGGGCATGCCGTAATAAAGAGAAGCGGCTTTGAGGTAAGTTCTTTTTTCATCCATTAGTTGAGGAAAGGCGGCTGTGACATTTCCTGAACAGGCCCAGACTCCGATTTTCCGTCCATCGATTCCTAAGCTTGCGCCTTTATTGTGACAATAATCCAGTATTTGTCCCAATCGTTCGAAGCGATTCTCACTGTTACTATGATGAAGAATCGCCATGAAGCCTTGTGTCGCCATAAGCTTTGCCCAATCTTGGTAAACTCTCCAGTTAGGCAGGTTTTCGATGCCGCCATTGGCAAATACAATGGTGGGAAGCTGTTGGCCTTCCTGATAATTCAGCGCCTGATAGACCGTAAACTTCAAGGTGTCGTTGTGGTGTTGGATGATATAGTCCTGCGTTTTAATAGAGGACATGGTGGGAAGCTGCCATACAATAGGCCGATCGACCACCGATTGGCTGTTCAAGGAAATTAAGAAGAATAGGAATAGTAAGCCGGGAATGAATTTCTTTTGCATGTTTTTTGGCCCTCAAATTAGGCCTGCTAAACTATCCTTGCTCCTTATCCGACAAGTCAGTAGGTGTTTCTAGCGCAACTCGCTTTCTGAATATGGACGGAGGAATATGGGTGGACTTTTTGAAGGTAGAATTGAAGTGTGATAGCGATTTGAAACCAGCGTCGTAAGCAATAGCAGCTATGGTAAGATGGTTTTTCGAACTATCCCGTAAGAGACTCTTAGCCGTGTTAATTCGATAAGCATTAAGAAAATCACTGAAGTTTTGCTGCATTTCGCTGTTGATAGCTTGGGAGAGATGGTGTTTGGGCAGCTTGAGTTCATTTGACAATTTGTCAATCGTGAGCTCCGGGTCGAGGTGAGGTTGCTGGGCCTCCATGTAAGCCTTGAGTTGTTGGATAATCTGTTGGAGCCTGGTGGAAGGTAGTTTAGATTTTGCATACTTGTTTTGGCTGGGTAAGGGGGAGACCTGAATAGGTGCACTGGCCAATACCTGATAGCTTAACCAGTAAATCAAAAGTGTAAGACTTAAGAACAACCACCTCGGATCTGCATAATGGCCATAGTACAAAGTCATCAATTTTAAGGCAAGAATGATAAGGCTCTCAATCACTAAGGTGATCCAAATAAACGGGAAGTGCCATTGATGTTTTTGTGTGGAATGACGGATAACTTGTAAAGACGCCCAACTATACCCCCATAAACTTATCCATTGTAACCCCATATGCAACCACATTTTCCAACCTACTATAGGGTGGAATGCGAGCACTAACGCGTGCCATGAGTCTACCTGAGGATGATAGTGGAAATAATAAATATTGAGACTCCTAATCAATGCAAAGATTACAAAGGGGACAAAGTGAATGGCCCAGGTACTTCGCCATTTGTTGGAAGTTTTATAAGAGGTAAAGAAAAATAAATATAGGACGGGACCAAAAAGAAAAGGAAGCTCGTATCCTATCTTATACAGGCCCTGCAAATGATCCATCAGCCAGGTCTTGGCAACGACTTTAAGAAAAATCTGAAGTGTAGCGAGTAGTAAAAATGTTATAAAGAAAAAGCCAGCTAGCCCCTTTTGTTTACGCCAGCACAAAAAGGCAAGGAGCAGTCCTTGCAAACCCCCAAATAATAAGAAAAACACATTAGTCATGAGTCGAGCTACATCTACTGAAATAAGCTATAACCTGCTTATCGATTGTCCTGATAGAGTCCTGTATGTTTTCATAGCATTAGCAGCCATGCAGGAATGAATCGGTAAAATAGTAATGAAATCTCCTATTTTATATTGACGCATTATCTCTGGTTGTACCTGTAAGATACCATGTTCTTGAGAAAGAGAGGCTATGTAATTTTGACCATTTGGTAATCCCCAATCCTTATCGGTAAAAGGCACCACATGTCCATAAAAGGTAGTTTTACCATCCAATAAAAGAGATCGATCTTTGGCGAAATGCACTCCCCCACCGTAAACCACTAGCTGTTGCCGGTCCGGGTGCTTGGCTACGATAGGGCAAGCCATGGCTACTGCAATCTGGTCAAGTCGGCAGGAGCCTATTCTCCATTGGGCAAGATCATAAAACACAAAGTTGCCGGGACGTATTTCATCAGCTCCAGGGAAATCTTCTTCCCAACTACAGGTGGGCGTATCTCCGACAGATATTATGAGTTGAGGATAATCCCTCTGATACTTCTCCTTCAGGGAACGAATGAGGGCAAGGCTTTCTAGATGTACCTTTCGAATTTTGGCTCTACTTCTCGCCTTATAACTGTGACCAGCATGCCCCAAGAAACCGAGGAAGTTGATGTTGGAGGCGTGATGCAAGGCATTCATTATGCTGTCAATATGATCTTTATGCTCAGGGTTAATGCCTGTACGATGGTATCCAATATCGATTTTGAGGAAGGCACCCACTTTGTGTTTAAGGTTTTGCTCAAGTACGTTGATGCTTTCAAGGTTTTCTAACAGAAGGTTGAGTTGAATCTTTTCGGCGAGGTGGTTGATTCGTGATATTTCTCTAATGTTAACTGGAAAGGCCACGGTTATATTCTGCCACCCATCTGCTGCGAAGTATTCCGCCATGCTGAGTGATGAGACGGTGATCTTATTCACTCCTTCAGCCCTAAACCACCTCCCGATTTCGTGTGATTGATGTGTCTTGAAATGTGGTCGAAAACTGACTCCCGCTTTCTTCGCGCGGGCATTCATGCGTTTTATGTTGACTTTACATTTCTGTTCGTCAAGTAATAAAGTTGGTTCGGTGAAGGTCTCGAAGAAGGCTTGATTCATTTTACAAATGAACAAAAATTGTCAGAAAACCAATAATACCAGCTTACGCTATAATTGGAAACGGCTGTTCACCTTGATCAAGGTTGGTTTGTTGCGGGATGGGAACTTTTCTCAATGAGTGTCCGTTGATGCAGAAAAACCAACTAGAAAACTAAAAACCATGAACACCAAACACATTAGCAAATTTTTAAGCCTCGTGCTACGTCACAAACCAGAGGCACTTCCCATTGAATTAGACGAACAAGGTTGGGCAAACCTGGATGAGCTGATACAGCGAATGCGGAAGAAGGGAATGAATGTAGATGAAACGAAGATTCAATCTGTTGTTGCTAATAATGACAAGCAACGGTTTCGCTTAGATTTAGCTAACCGCCGAATACGAGCGAATCAAGGACATTCTATCGATATCGATCTAGCCTTGGACCCGAGTGAGCCGCCTGAAGTTTTATTTCATGGAACAGCAACTCGATTCATTGACTCCATTTTGGACAAGGGATTAATTCGAGGTAGTCGACAGCATGTTCACCTTTCTCTCAACCTTGAAACCGCTCATAAAGTAGGAAGCCGTCACGGAAAGCCTACCATTCTCAAAATAGATGCCAGAGTTATGCATCAGAAAGGTTTTGTTTTTTATGTATCTGACAACAACGTTTGGCTCACTGATCACGTCCCTGTGGAGTACCTTTCAAAAGCAGAATAAGTAGGTGCTCTATTGTAGCCAACGCTTCATTCTTTGATAGGTCCTTCGATTGGTGCGTTGCCCTTGGCAATCCAAGTTGGCTGCATTCTCTTTGATCTTCTCCACTCTCTTTCCAGGATTAGGATGTGTACTTAGGAATGCTGGCAAGCGGCTATCTTCACTGGATTCCAATTTTTCAAAAAAACCAGCTAGCCCATCTGCTTGGTAATTCGTAGCGCATAAAAGCCGAATGGCCATTCGATCCGCCTCCTTCTCATAAGCTCGACTAAACTTAAGTGTCACTAAAGAGGCTCCAATATCCGTTAACAAATCGGTACTTCCTTTGCTAGCGACGGCAAGCACCGTGGATAGACTATTCCGCTGACTCAGTTGTCGGCTGGCGTGACGGAGATCGGCATGGGCTATTTCGTGTGCCAAGACTCCGGCTAGTTGGTCCTCAGACTCTAGAAATTTGATTAAGCCTGTGTATACATATATATATCCTCCCGGAGTGACAAAGGCATTAAGGATTTCGGAGTCCTCAATCAGCATAACCTCCCAGGCAAATTCATTTTGATACTGAAGAAGGCCTGTCGCTAAAAGCGTATCTACAATTCCTCTGATGTAGGAATAGATCTTTTCATTTTCTGCTTCAGTTAGGATCGGATATTTCTGCGGAGCATCTTCTATCTGTCTTTTCATCTTATCACCCAAGCGCTGGTCGTATCGAGGAGTATATAAGTTGTAACTGGCACAAGCGCCAAGACTAAGGAGTATTCCCAGTAGTAAGAAATAGGTGTAAATTGTAGTCGGCTTATTCATATGTCAATTGCTTTCTCGCAACAAAGATACGAGGCAAATACAGCTCTAAAAAGCTGCTTAACAATACTTTGACTTATGGAGTGCTGGCTGAAGGGCGTTTAACGTTTCTTTAATAGCTTCAAATGTACGCAGGTTCTGTTACCTTTGCGGTCCATCGAAGGGAAGAACTAATACACATGAAAAAATGGGTCTTAAAGGCAGTGGTTCAGAAAGGCATATCCCTATTGCCCTATAAGCATCGGATCAACTATTTGTTTCAGAAATATGTGACCAGAGGTGTTCAGTTGTCCAGCTTGTATTTCGAAGATCGATTGATACACCTTCGAGAACATCTCCAATTTTTTCAAAAATACAAAGGCGGATTATCAGGTTCCCAAACGCTTGAGTTGGGAACCGGGTGGTATCCTGTTGTTCCTGTAGGCTTATTCTTGGCTGGAGCTAAAAGAATACATACGGTAGATATCAGCCCCCTTATGAATAAAGACAATCTTTGTCTAACTCTTCAGCAGTACCTGGATTGGGAGCAATCGGGCGCACTTGCACCCTATCTCACCCCAGAAGCTACTCGCCTAGCAGAACTCCGCGAGATTGTATTGGCAGCACCAGAACTTGAGCTGGACCAAATTCTAGAACGATTGCAGATGAGCTATTGGGTAGCGGATGCTCGGAAATTGGAAGTAGAAGATCAAAGTATCCAACTGATTACATCCAACAACACTTTTGAGCACATCTACCCCTCGACCCTAGAAGATATATTGGTGTCTTTTAAACGTATTTTGGGCAAAGGAGGCGTAATGAGTCATTTCATTGACATGTCAGATCATTTTGCGCATTTGGATAGCAAGATTAGTATTTATCACTTTCTTCGATTTTCAACTCGTTTCTGGAAGTGGATTGACAATGATGTGCAGCCGCAGAACCGTTGGCGGTTGGCGAATTATCGTAATCTATATGCTAGACTGGAGATACCGATTGTTGAAGAAAAAAACCGTCCTGGTTCACCAGAAATAGTGGCCCAAATGCCAATTGCAGAACCCTTCAAAGACTTAAGTATAGAAGAACTCGCAATCAGCCACTCTTATGTGGTATCAATTTTGAAACACTAAAAGGCAAAAAATAAAGGTGCAAAAGAAAGAGAAAGGGCTGACAGCATGCTGTCAGCCCTAGTAGTATCAGTAAGTATTTATAATGCAGAGATAAAACTCTGTATTAGTTACCTTTTAGTTTACCTAGATCTGGGTTAGGAACGATGTCAGTTCTTCTGTTTTCTGCTCTTCCATCAGCAGTACTATTGTCACCAGTAGGCATAGAGTCGCCACGGCTAGCAATGCTTAATTGAGAAGCATCAACACCTTTTTTGATCAAACGAGTAACAACGGCCTTAGCACGTCGGTAACTCAAGTCCCAGTTGTCAGATCCAGCATCAGCTTTGAATTTTTGGCTATCAGCATGTCCTTCGATCAAGATCTTTGCAGCAGGAGTAGCTTTAAGAACCTCGGCCAAAGCATCAACAGCATCACGCTCATCTTTAGAAAGACGAGCAGAACCAGAACGGTAGCGCAATTTAGAGCCAGTCACAACATACAAGCGACCGTCACGATCTTCCAAAGACATACCACTTCCAGAGTAAGCGTTGAAAACACCGTCAATTTGCTCTTTCAAAGCATTTAGCTCCTTTTCCGTCATATTCAACTTTTCTTCTACCTGAGCAACTTGGCTTTTGGTAGCGTCCAGGTCGGATTTGATGGAGCTGATTTCGCCGTTCAAACGAGTTTTCTCAGATTCCATCTCAGCAGCTAGAGCATCTTTTTCTTCAGACAAGGTTTTTACTTGAGCCTGAGTTTCAGCTAAGGCTTGATCAGTGGCAGCTTTTGCAGCTTCCAACTCATCATATTTCTTCTTAGAAACACAAGATTGAAACGCCCCAACTGTAAGACATAGAACCAGTAATTTTACTACTAGACGCATGTTCATTTAATTTAAGATGATAAAAAGTTTATTCAAAAATAATGGGGTAGAAAAGGGCACAATTCCTTTCTACACTGCAAATCAATAGATATTTTTTCAATTAAACAAAGATAAGATACAAAAATTACTTCTTAAATCCTTCTTACTGAAAGGGCTAACTATCAGTATTTACGCCTATTTGAGCGATATTTTGAGCAGTATTTCCCGAGTCTTGGAGGAGGAAAATTGGATAGGTTTTTGGATTTTACTGTATTGTAGGAGATAGAAGACCGAAAAAGGAAGAACACTACTGCCCTTCCATTGTTGGAAAAGGAGAAAAAAGCTATTTTTGCACATTGAGCGGCATTAATTTATTGCTTTGTGTGCGTGCTGATGCTGCTGTATTGTTTTTTAAAAGAACATTTTAAATGAACTACGATATTATTGAGGAGGGGAGGTTTAAGTATGTAGAATCAAGAGGTAGTGAAGAGCATCTTGTTCTTCTTCATGGTTTATTTGGGGCCTTGAGTAACTTTGAAGGCATTATCAAGCACTTCGCTGGTAAATACAATGTCATCGTTCCCATCTTACCCATTTTTGATTTGCCTATTCGAAAGGTATCTGTCGGTGGGTTAGTGGATTATGTGGCTGAATTTGTAGCACATAAGGGATTCGAAAAGATTCACCTACTCGGCAACTCTCTAGGTGGGCACATTGCATTGTTGTATTCACTAGTCCATCCACAGCATGTCGCTTCAATTACATTGACTGGAAGTTCTGGGCTTTTCGAAAGCGCCATGGGAACTAGTTTCCCAAAGAGAGGTGACTATGAATTCATTCGCAGAAAAACAGAAAGCACCTTCTTTGATCCCAAAGTAGCTGGCAAAGCCTTAGTTGATGAGGTTTTCGATATTGTCAATGATCGGAATAAGGCCATTCGTGTTGTGGCAACTGCAAAATCTGCTGTACGACACAATTTAGGAGATAAGTTACATCAGATTACTACTCCTACTTTGCTGATCTGGGGAAAACAAGATCAGATCACTCCACCATTTGTGGGGGAAAAATTTAATGAACTTTTAGAGAATTCCCGCCTAATATTTGTAGATAAATGTGGACATGCTCCTATGATGGAGCATCCAGACACCTTTAATCGGCACTTAGAATCCTTCTTGGACGAAGTTACGGCAAAGGAAGTCAATAACTAATGTACTCGTAACTGCCAAATTAGCAGGATAAGGAATAGGTGCCTATAAGGCAGCATCCTATCTTGTTATTAATCGAAACTCAAATTATTTTCATAAAATCAAAGTCTTCAATGAAGCATTGGATCACCGTATTGGGCATGCTATTTTTAGGCGTTGCTTGCAATACTCCCAAAAAAGCCATCACTGTTGCGAATCCAAATGAGGAAATAGAACAGCGGTTACTAGATACAATGGTTGTTTCGGCTCCTAGGTTAGATGAACCCGAAGAAGCAGAGGAAACCCAAGAGGTTACTTATGAATTGCCTAACTATAATCCAAGTTATCACAGAGTAAATGACCTGGTACATACCAAGTTGGATCTTCGGTTTGACTGGGAAAAGGAAGAAGTGATAGGAAAGGCTTTCTTGACCCTTGAACCCCTATTCTATTCCACCGACTCTGTTGTACTTGATGCTAAGGATTTTGAAATCAGCAGCATCGTATTGGAAGGCGTTGGAACTGAATTGAAATATGCTTATGATAGCCGTCATATTGTAATCCAACTAGATAGAACTTACAATAAAGGAGAAGCTTACACCCTATCAATAACATACGTCGCACACCCTGCTGAAACAGGTGGAAGTGCAGCTATTCAATCGGATCAAGGATTATTCTTCATCAACCCTCGCAATGAAGAAGCCGATAAGCCTCAACAAATTTGGACACAAGGAGAAACGGAATGGAATTCCCGCTGGTTTCCTACAGTAGACAAGCCGAATGAGCGATGTACCCAGGAGGTCTTGTTAACCGTGCAAGATCGATTTAAGACTTTGAGCAATGGAATATTGGTTTCTTCGGACTCGAAGGAGAAAGGGATGCGGACAGATTATTGGAAAATGGACAAACCCCATGCGCCTTATTTATTTATGTTGGCCATCGGGGAGTTTGCTGTGGTGGAAGAGCAGTGGGAGGACATTCCCTTAAGCTATTACGTTGAACCAGCCTATGAGGCTTCCGCCAAAGATATTTTTGGACACACTCCCGAAATGCTGTCGTTCTTTTCTGAGAAATTGGGGATGAAATATCCATGGCCTAAATATGCGCAAGTAGTAGTTCGTGATTACGTGTCAGGCGCCATGGAAAACACCTCGGCGGTTATTTTTGGAGATTTTGTGCAGAAGCATAGTAGACAATTAATCGATGATCACAATGATAAGATCGTTGCGCACGAAATGTTCCATCACTGGTTTGGTGATTATGTGACCTGTGAAAGTTGGGCAAACCTTACGATGAATGAAGGATTTGCTAACTATAGTGAGTATTTGTGGTTTGAGCACAAGTATGGCCGAGATGCGGCAGATTTTCACATGTTAGAGGAATGGGGCGGATATTTTGGCTCCTCTCAGAATGGCGTACATCCATTGATACATTTTGGCCATTTGGATAAGGAGGATATGTTCGATGCACATAGTTATAATAAAGGAGGTTCCGTCCTACATATGCTTCGTAAATATGTCGGAGATGAAGCGTTCTTTGCTAGTTTGAACAAATACCTGAAAGACAATGCCTATCAAGCTGTAGAAGTACATAACCTTAGATTAGCATTCGAAGCGGTTACAGGGCAAGACTTAAACTGGTTTTTTAACCAATGGTACCTTGAGCAAGGGCATCCCGAATTGACGCTTTCATATGACTATGATGAGGAAGCAAAAGAAGCCATCTTACATGTAGAACAAACTCAAAACCCTGAAACAAGTCCAGCCATTTTCCAACTGCCGACCAGTGTTGATGTATACATGGCCTCAGGAGAGAAAAAGAATTACCCAATCTGGGTAAAAGAGCGCAAGCAAAGTTTCCGTTTTCCAGCAGCGGAAAAGCCAAGTTTGATCAACTTTGATCCAGAAAAGGCGATCCTAGCGATTCAGGAAAGCAATAAGGGTAAAGAGGAATTGATCTTCCAATTTAAGCATGCTTCAGCATTTGTGGACCGCCTAGAGGCTTTACAAAAACTGGAATCAGAAAAGGAAGATCCCGTGGTGGTTGCATTGATGAATGATGCGCTAAAAGATCCTTTCTGGGTGATCCAAATGATTGCATTGCAGCAACTTACACCTGATGCCGAGAATAGTGCTTCTTTCAGAGCCATTGCTGAGAAAGGAGGGCATTCGGAATTACGTGCTGGAGCCATCTACAAGCTACTGGAAGCCAAAGATGAGGAACTAGGAGCTATTGCTGGGCGAGTGATTGAAAAAGAACAAGCTTACCCACCAATCGCAGCTGCCTTAGCTGCCTTGTCTGAAACAAATCAAGATAAGGCTGTGGAATATGCTACTAAAATGCAAGATGATGAAAGTGTAGACATTATCGATGCAGTAAGTGGTGTTTTTGCTTCAACTGGCGATGCTAAGTATTTAGCTTACTTTGAAGAAAATAAAAGCAAGGTCGATGGTTATCAAGCCATGAGTTTTTATGATAGCTATCAACAATTAGCTGCTGGTGTTGGAGCAGAACAGGCCTTGAAAACGGCAAAGGACATTCAAGCAACTGCCTTAGATATGCAAGAGTCTTTGTATCGTCGGTTTGGTGCTACTCGCTCATTGGATAGTATGCGTACTATTTTGACGGACGATGGAGATATTGAGACGGCAAAAGCGCTGACGACGATTATAGAAGAGATAAAGAAAAAAGAGACAAATGGTCAGTTGAAGCAATACTACGCACAGTTTTAGCAAAGAAAACTGTAAGCATCAAAAGTAAAAGCGGCTCGGGAATTGTTTCCGAGCCGCTTTTATTTTTGACCAAAACTAGAAAATGCTAATACTCCAGTTTGACTAGTTTAAGTTTATTCCTTCGTTCACTAGGTATGATCAGTTCATTGGCATCCAATTGGAGTGCGTCGCGGAATCGTAGCCGTAGTTGCAAGTCTTGCGTACTGAGGATACTATTCCGGTCATATTCACCTAAACCATTCAAGACATATTCACTGACCGTGTTTTCTTGGCGGATATCATCATTGAACAGAAAACGGAGATTGGAAGGGGTTTTGAATAAGAAGTAAGAAGAGTAGGCCCCATTGTCATCTTGGGAGTACTGTTTTTTATGCAAGATAGTTTTCCAATGGGTCTTTCCGCTCGGATGAATTGAGACTACCATTAAATCATCATAGTAATAGTCTACCAGGAAGCGCCCTTGATTTTCGTAATAGATTCGCCCTGAATTGCCAGAGCGTCGTTCCAAGTACCGCGTCCGCTCCGCAACCAGCAAGATGCCTCCATCTCGCCGTAGTACAATTTCTTGTGCTGTCATTTCAGGGACTCCTTTAATACGATTCTCCTTACTGACTTTCTTTTTACCCATCAGATTGGACAGAAATTCTGTATCAAATTTTTCAAAACTGAGGATATGATTGGATGGTGTTTCTGGGTCTACATTTAGATAAAAGTAACCTACGGCCTTTGATAGATCTTTTTCACTATACAGGCCTCCAGCTATGAGTCTTTTGTTAAGATTGTCATAGTTAAAGTAGGCGTCATAACTCAGCATTTCTTGAAAGGGGATCTTGAAGTTGTTAAGATTCTCGGACCCTGCCCCGTAACTAAAAACCTCGAAGTGATGCTCTTTTCGTTTAGATCGAAAGTTGTCACGATCCAGCATCATATACATATCCCCTTCATTGCTCACGGTCATTTGATGGAAATCTTCATGGTAGTAGAAATCATCCAACTCGAAATCCTTCTCCCACATAATATCAAGCGAGTCTACATCGAATGATAAGGTGCGTACGATATCTTGTTTTTCGATGAAAAAAGCCAATACCTTGGAGCGATCTTCAGACCGAACAACCTCAAAGTTGGGCGAGAAGAATAGAAAGCCGTAATTCTTGATGGTGGTGCTATCCTTAAGATTTGCCCCGGCATCATATTTATTAGCTTTTAAGATGGTTTTACCTCGTTTTCTGTAGGTGTAGAACAAGGTGAAATCTTGCTTGCTAGAGGTAATGCCCAGCACTTTTACATTCTTTTTTTCGAATTCCAATTTCTTGCTCCAGGTCTCTTTGAGGTATTTGTTGAAAGCTTGGACTTCATAGTCCAATGTTTTATTTTTAAAGAGTAGCATTTGGTCTTTCAACTCACCAATAATCTCATAGTTAAGATCATTGCGCAAAGGCATATCCTCAGAAACAATGATCTTCTGGCCGAAGCCTAGAAAAGGGAATAGCAAACAGATTAAGGTTAGACTTCTTTTCATTATAGTTCTTTTTTCATCACTTGTCAGGTGATTTGTTTTGTGATCAGCAATGCAAATCCAACTACTATCATGTGCTGCTTCTAAATATAATAATAAAGTTTTTAAAGGATTGTTCTTTATTTGACTGTTTCTTATGGATATGCTGTGCAACTTACAGAAGTATCTCCCCCTAATCGTCTTGAAAATTGAAGCTCCTTTAGGCCTTTCCTTTAAAACGCGGACTTAAAAGCACAAAAATTGTCAGAGAACTCCTAATTTTACGGTCCTATGAGTAGAAGAAATAAGTTGATGAAGTTTGCCGAGGTGTTGAGTTTTCCCAATGTATATGAAAACTTCGACGCTAAGAATCCAGGCTTAGTTGGTAAAGGTGGAGTACCTGTTGACCTGCAAGGAAAGTGGGCCCAGCAACATTTTGAGAACGATAATCCGATCGTTTTGGAATTGGCATGTGGTCGTGGTGAATACACCGTGGCTCTAGCTGAACATTTTATAGATCAGAATTTTATTGGAGTAGATATCAAAGGGGCGAGAATATGGAAAGGAGCTAAACAAGCTTTGGATAGATCACTTTCGAATGCCGCTTTTTTGCGGACGAGAATTGAGCAAATTACATTATTCTTTTCCCCTAACGAAGTAGATGAGATTTGGATCACTTTTCCAGATCCTTTCCTGAAGAAAAACAAGGCTAACCGGAGATTGACTTCTGCACGATTTCTGGACCAGTATCGAAAGCTACTAAAGAAAAGCGGAGTAATCCACTTGAAAACGGACGATCCTACTCTATATGAATTTACCTTAGAGACCCTCTGGGCCTATCCTCAAGCAGAGATTCTTTATATGGACGATGACATCTATAGTCGTCCGCTTCCCAATCCTGCTTTGCAGTTCAAGACCTATTACGAGCACATGCATTTACGAGACGGAAAGACGATTAAATATGTGAAGTTTCGCTTTAGAGGTTAATTAGGCAAGCTAAAGTTTATCCAGAAAATTGTTTTTGAAGTTGCGGAAGAGATCTCGAGCCATATTTAATTGATTGCCGATGGTCTGTCCTTCCTTAGCAGAGATGGGTTCTTTTTGGATGATTAACAAGATGATCTCATCAATCAGGTGGTCTACAGGTTGCAATTGTAACAACTCAGCAAAATCGAGTTCTTCCGGAGATATCAGGTTATCGTCAATCTCCCGCAAAAAATTAACGAATTCAACTTTGAAATCTAATGCTTTTGAGAGCAGTTGTTGGACAGGCAATGCTAGTCGTTCTTCTTCCCATTTTTGTCCGACCAATACCTGTAGCTCCTCAAGTGCCTTCTTGAAATTCTGCTCCTGCTTTTCAACATAAAAAGGCTCATAATCCTGCCGGAAAATTGTTGTCATGATAGTTTCAGGCTGGATCTCACCATACTTGTGAAGATGATGTATCATGAACCCTTCGATAATCGTCTGTGAAAAGGTGCTGCCAAGTTCTGCAAAAATCCCATCAATATCTTCAGCCTCACCCATTTGATCGAGATCCGGTAAAAATTCTCCAGCGATAGCGTCTTCCCAGAAATTTTCATAGTAGTCAACCATCTGTAGATAGGTAAATTCTCCATCATTGTAGAAGTTGACATCTTGTAATTGACTTAAGAATGGTCCGATTGGGGATCCAGCCATATGAAGAGGGCGAGCATTGTTGGGAAACTGAGCAAAAGCCCAAAAAAGAGTTAGATCTACGGGAAGCACAGGATAGTGCTCCACTAAAATATATTGAATAGCCTCCGTCAAAAGTTCATCCTTTCTCCTCAGAAGAAGTCCTAGTTCCGCTTTTTTTCTACTACCAACAAGGCTAAGAGAAAATATACCTTTTTGGGGGTCAATGGGTTCTACCTCTATCCAATCGTCCTCTTTGAGTGAGGTTTGGCCGAGCCAAGGGGCAAGGTCAATAATTCCTAAAGTGACTTGACTAGATTCTATATCTATATCGAAATATTTGGATTCATAGGGCGGCAAAAGCCTGAAAAAGATTTCAAATTCTTCGAAGGTGAATTTTTCTTTTCGTTGCTCTAATGCTAGCTCATTGGCAGTTTTGAAATTTAAGTCATGACTAGAGAAAGTAGGATTGACAAAAGGAACTAGCCTATGTCCAATAATTAGGACTTTTTCTCGACATTCGTAAGCTGTAGGTTGAATATAGAAGGTGGTGTCTTCGAAGAGTTCATCTCGATAGATGAGTTTTTCTTCTTCAAAGTTTATTGCAATATCAATATTTCCAGTTTTGGATAGGTATTGGATGAAATTGTCTAAGGTGTCATCAATGGAGCCCTCGGAATTAGCCTGATCTTTTGCTGCCTGTAGGAAAACATAAAGATCCCTATGGTCTCGGGTCGTCAGGAGTTTCTTGAATGCTGTATCAATATTCATTCAAAGCTGTTAATGGTTATCAACATCCTATTAAAGGCTTTGCTTCGAAAACAAAGTGTAATTACCATTTGGTTTTATGAAAGATTGGATAAGTGGCGAAAAATAAAGATAGGCTTTTTTGCCGTTCTACAGCCTTATTGCGATTGAAATCTAAAGATATTAGGATTCTGGAAGTCCAGGCGTGATAATGCCTTTTCAAGAGCATCTTTGTCACCTGACACCCAAAATTTTTGCTCTGGCTTGGTTTCCCTTTGTCGTTGCCACCCTTTATCAATCAAAATGCTTTCTAGGCGCCGCGCGATTGCAGGGGCAGGATCTATGATTTGGACGGCAGGACCGGCAATGCGTTGGAGAAGTTCTTTTACAAAGGGATAGTGTGTGCATCCTAGTACTAAGGTATCTACTCCTTTTGCAAGCATCGGTTCCACAATGGAGCGGAGTAGCGTTTCGGTCTCGCGACTATCCCAGCAGCCAGCCTCGATTAGTTCTACCAAGCCAATACACGGGTTTTCGAAACATTCGTAGGACTCGACAAATCTTTCTAGCAAGCGCTGATAACGAGGACTCTTGAAGGTGGTTTGAGTAGCCAGCACACCAATTTTACCGGTTTTAGTAGCACTAACGGCAGGCTTTACTGCGGGCTCCATCCCTACGAAAGGGACTTGGGGCCAAGTGGCTCGAAGTTGGGGAAGAGCTGCTGCAGTAGCGGTGTTACAAGCGACTACTATGACTTTACAGGATTGATCTAACAGGAATTGTGAGATTTCCATACAGTACTGTAAGACTGTAGAAGCGGGTTTAGTCCCGTATGGGATACGATTTGTATCTCCAAAATAGTAGATGGATTCCTTTGAGAGGTGGGTATGAATAGCATTGGCGACCGTCAGGCCGCCAATGCCAGAGTCAAAGACTCCTATTGCTTGTTGATGGATATGATTTGTATCCATCAACTATTAAATGCCTAGTTTAGCCTTTACCAAGCCACTAACATCTTGAGCAGATTCTGCATACAGAAGGATGCCTTGATCAAAAATGAACTGGAAGCCATTTTCTTTAGCTACATCAGCGATCGCTTTGTTGATTTTGTCAGAGATAGGCTTCAATTCAGTAGCTCTCTTCTCTTGAATTTGATTCACCATGTCTTGTTCAAACTTGGCGATTTCACCGCGACGAGTTTCTAGCTTTTTGGCTTCTTCCTCTTGTTGTTTAGGAGATATTTCTCCACGTTCTATTCTTTGTTGAATAGCAAGGTAGTCCTTCTGCAGCTGTTCAACCATGCCTTGGCCTTTCTTTTGCAACTGCTTTTGCAAAGCCTCTAGGTTGGCATCAGCTTGTTTTACTTCTGCCATACCAGCCAAAATCTCCTGTGAGTTTACATAGCCAAATTTCTGAGCCTGAACTGCGCTGACCATGGCTACCATGGCTATGATTAGTGTACTTAATTTCAAAATCCTTTTCATCTTCCGATCGATTTGAATGTTGTTAAATTTAAACGGGCTGCAAAAATACAGCTTTATACCTAATTTTTAGTGAGATAAAATCTGCTGTTTATTTCAAACGGTTGAGAATATCTCCGGTCTTATCATACTCTGGATTAGAAAAAATCATGCCAGCTGAGCCTGCTTTATCAAAAATAAAGTCATATCCTCGCTCTTTGGCATAAGCTTCTATCGCTCCGTACACTCTATCCTGAATAGGTTGAACCAATTCTTTACGGCGTTGGAACAATCCTCCTTCTGGGCCAAAACGAGATTTTTGCAAATCTCGAACTGCTTTCTCTTTAGCAACGATTTCCTCTTCCCTTTGGCGGCGAGCGTCCTCACTTAATAAGACCTGTTCAGATTGATAACGGTTGTACATACCTTTGATGACATCATATTCCTTTTGGATATCTTGACGCCATTTAGCTGCTAGGCGGTCTAGCTCATCCTGCGCACCTTGATACTCCTGAATGCTTTCCAATATCTTGTTGACATCAACATATGCGATCCTTTGAGCCTGAGTAGCGAAGGTCATCAATGCGAAAGCGAATACGGCGATTAATTTCAATTTAGTCATACGGTCATTAGTTTTTAATAATAGAATTAGCTCAGTCTTTGAGATGCCCAGTGTACATCCCAACTACTTTCGTCCAATTGTTTGAGATGCTGTGGATAGAGCAGGAGTCAAAAATATAAATTAAAACATTATTCTAATCCCTTCATTCAATTGGACTGGGCGATCTCTAAGGCGTCACTTTAATTTTCGAACGCTGAAATAGACTCGCTCCCTGTAAATTTCTCAATTTTAACGGATTAGATACAAATTTTGTCGCACCTAAAAGCACTGGTTTAACTAATGTTTAACGACGCGGTTAAGGGTTTTAACTGTTTTTACGCGCCTTGGAAGTGACCATAACAAAATCATTAGGATTTACTAGCTTTGAGGATGGACGAAAAAGAAAGCTGGGGGATCATAAAAGAGACGCCGTATTGGATTGCAGTATACAAGCCTGCGGGTATGATTGTTGAACGCAGTCCTTTTGAATCCCCTACCTTAGAAGAGCTTGTTCAAACACATTTTAAAACAAAAAAAAGACCTCCTTTCCTAGGCATAGTACATCGATTGGATAAGCCTACGAGTGGAGTAGTTGTGCTAGCTAAGAAAAAAAGTGCCCTTAAACACTTAAATCGGCAATTTCAGGATCGGAAAGTCAAAAAGATATATTGGGCTTTGATAGAAGGTGTACTCCCTGCAAAAGAAGGGAAGCTATCCAACTGGCTAGTCAAAGATCGACAACAGAAAAAGGCTATCATCTCTGAAGTAGAAATACCAAATGCTAAACTTGCAGGCTTGAATTACCGCGTATTGGATGAAAAACAGGGTAAAATGCTGCTGGAAATTGAACTTTTAACCGGACGCTATCACCAAATTCGAGCGCAATTAGCAGCTGTGGGTTGTCCAATTATAGGGGATCATAAGTATGCAACGGACACAAGTGATTACAGCAAAGCCATCGCCCTGCACGCCAGAGCATTAACTTTCGAGGATCCACAAGGTAATAAGCCTAGGAATATGATGGCCCCCTTGCCAAAAGCCCCCTGGTGGGAGCCTTTCCGTGAACAATTTGAGTAAGGCGGGCTTTAATTGAGTGGAGGTTAATAGATGGCCTTAGGACTACGCTTTTGCAATCAAAAAATATGAGTACCGATATAAAATCTCGTTTTCCCATATTTACCGAATATCCAAATCTCGTCTATTTGGACAGTGCAGCAACTACGCAAAAACCAGCTGAAGTTATTGAAAGCATAACCAATTTTTATCATAGAAGTAATGCCAATATTCATCGAGGAGTATATCCTCTAGCTGCTCGAGCTACAACATTATTTGAGTCAAGCAGAGATAAATTGCAAGGCTTCATCAATGCGCAAAAACGAGAAGAGGTCATTTTTACAGCTGGCACTACAGCTGGCACCAATTTGGTAGCTCAATCCTTTCTTCCTCCTCGATTAAAAAAAGGAGACAACTTGGTAATTAGTGCCATGGAACATCATGCCAACCTGATACCTTGGCAAATAGCTTGTCAGCGAGCAGGAGCAGAGCTTAGGGTAATTCCGATGAACACGCGAGGGGAGTTGGATACACTAGCCTATAAAGAGTTATTATCGGAAAGAACCCGTTTGGTTGCTATAGCACATATATCTAATACTTTAGGTACGATTAATCCCGTGCAGGCAATGACCTTTCAGGCACATCAAAAAGGAGTCCCTGTATTGCTTGATGTAGCACAAAGTATTGCCCATTATCCTATAGATGTTCAAGCGCTGGATTGTGATTTTATGGTGTTTTCCGGGCATAAATTATTTGGCCCTACAGGTATTGGTATACTGTACGGAAAAGAACAATGGCTGCAAGAGATGATGCCTTATCAATATGGGGGAGACATGATTAGAGATGTTACTTTTGAGCAGACCACTTTTGCTGGGCTACCCAATAAATTTGAAGCAGGAACACCTAATATTGCTGGTGCAATTGGTCTTGGGGTCGCGATTGATTTTCTTTCTTCGATTGACCGTAGAACCGCCTTACAAGAGCTAAAAGACCTGCAAGCCTATGCACAAAACGCTTTGACAAGCTTAGATGGTTTAATGATAGTAGGGCAAGCGGAAGACAAAACCGCTATCTTTTCCTTTACACTAGCTGGGGTTCATCCACATGATATCGCGACATTTTTAGGAGAAGAACAAATCGCGACAAGGGCCGGTCACCATTGTACGCAACCTATCATGGACTTTTTTGGCTTGCCGGCTACTACTAGAGCCTCTTTCAGTATCTATAATACTAAGAATGATGTGGATCGTTTGGTGAAAACTATAGGGGAAATCCAGGCGTTCTTTTCATAACCAGATATGACATGCCCCAGACTCTCTTTTGAAACTAATAGATGCCTATTGTCTAATTATCGCAAACTGCTATTTTTACAAAATGGATATTGAAATATTAGCCTTCGGAATTGCTAAGGATATTGTAAAAGGTTCGACCTTTCGCATGAAACTTCCCGCAGAATCTACAGTAGGAAATTTGAAAGCACAGTTGTGTGCTACCTATCCTGAATTTGAGCGCTTAGCTTCTTTTGCTGTTGCTGTTAATGAATCTTACCAACAAGATGACTTCACAATCAGTGAGCAGGATGAGGTGGTAATTATTCCTCCTGTTAGCGGGGGGTAAATTTGAGATGGAGATTATTTGAGGAAAATAACCAGGCTTGACAACAAAGAGATATGATTGATATTCAAATAAAAGATATACCCTTATCCACTGAGGAGTGCAATCAATTTGTAGCCTCAGCTGGTGCAGGAGGAACCGTTGTCTTTGTGGGTACGGTGCGAGACCAGACGAAGGGAAAGAAAGTGGTACGGCTAGAATTTGAGGCCTACAAGCCAATGGCTATTTCTGAAATGCGTAAAATTGCAGAGACAGCTCAAAATAAATGGTCCGCCCATAAAATAGCGATTCATCACCGAGTAGGTGCGTTAGATATCGGCGGGATAGCAGTAATTATCGCTGTAGCAACGCCGCACCGTAAAGCAGCCTTTGAAGCTTGTGAATATGCTATAGACACCTTAAAGGAAACCGTCCCGATCTGGAAAAAGGAAATATTTGAAGATGGAGAGGTATGGGTCGCCGCGCACCCTTAAAATATAGAAATACATGACTGTGAATGTTACAAAGCTTTACCATTATCCAATCAAATCTACTATTGGAAATTCTCTAGAATCAGCGCAAGTGAGCCCTCGCGGCCTTCAGTATGATCGACAGTGGGGCTTATTTGATAAAGAGGGAGTAGCTGTTACTGGGCGAAATTTTGAGGACCTGCTACGGGTAAATACAGCAGTAGAAGAAGGACAATTCAAAATCCTACTTGATGGCAATGAGGTTTTTAATGTCCCAGTAGATGTGGATAGTGATGCAAAAGTACCAGCTAGGGTCTTTTCTGGAAGAACGCATGGCCGCCCAGTGAGTGCCGATATTGATAGCTGGTTTTCTGATCTACTTCAACATGAATGTCGACTTTTACAGATCCATGAAAGTATTGTTCGCCCCGTATTGGAAAAACATGGCGGACAGACAGGAGACAGTATGCGTTTTGCCGATCAATGTCCTATTTTGCTTGTTTCGGAAGCCTCCATGGATGATCTAAATAGCAGAATGGATCATTCGATTGATCATCGCCATTTCCGACCTAACATTGTGATCTCAGGGAACACTGCATACGCCGAAGATACTTGGAAACATATCCGGATTGGTGAGTGTACCTTTACGGTTAATCAATCGTGCGAACGATGTGTGTTTACCACAATTAATCCAGATACCCGACAGAAGCACCCAAGGCAAGAACCGTTGCGGACATTAGTTACTTATCGTAAAAATGCAACTGGAGGGCCAATTTTTGGTGTACATATGACAGCAAGAGATTTGGGGGTGATCCGGGTAGGGGATTCCGTTGAGCTTATATCATAAACTCAGCTAAAGACTTGTTTTTTCCTCAGGGTATTATTTTTACATTGGGAGCGTAGCCAATAATTGACTGATATTGGTTTCTTTTTTCATTTCTAAAACCTCTTGTCCATAATTAGTGAAGTACTGATGGTTGGTAAGGAAATCAATGTTATTGATCATCCATTCTTTTGGACTAGTGTAGATCCCTCTTGTAAATGTCCATTCTTTACGCAGAAGAGCTGCTTTGTTAGTATAATCCTTTGTAGATAAATGAATTAAGTCGGCATCACAAATAACCTGTTCCAGAATCGTAAGTGGGCGTTGAGGCATTTGTGTGGCCTTGATGCAACCTATGATTTTATCTTTTTCGGTAGTTCTCAGCGGGGTTTGCCTTAACCAATTCATGGCTATCTGCGCAGAGTATTTTTCATGAGCATCATAGTCTACGATGTATCCCGTGTCATGAAACCAGGCCGCGATTATTAGCAATTCTATTTCTTTCCTTGGCAAGCGTGCTTCGTGGGCAATGAGTTGCGTAGCCAACACAACTTCCTGGGTATGCTCAAGATTGTGGAAACAAAGTTCAGAAGGAATGAATCGACTTAACAAGGAGCGTGCGTGGAGGGCTGCTCTTTGCACTAATTTTGAATCAATTATCGGGGCGATCATATGAACAGGGATAATTTCAATGACGATAAGTAGTGTCACACTACTTAAGTAGTTTCTCTAAATAATACAACTGATAAACTATACGGAATAAGATGGGGAAAAGGCTGCGTTTAATGCCAAGAAGCTACAAATATTTAACATTTTGACTGGGCAAAACCTTCTCAAGATGTATGTTAGCCCTATCCATTACACTAAATGGTACTGAATAATGGTGCTTAAAGGCAAACCGTGATTCAATACAAAGAGTACAGTTATTTTACGAATTACCGCCCCTTCACTCTTTCTATCAACTCATTAAACGTGCGTCCGGCATCTTCTGGAGCTTCTCTGTTGGGGAAGACTTCCAGTTCGCCATCTATTTCTCGCAAATTGAATTGAAAGATATAGCTATTTTCATCTCTATATTCTCCAAAGGTACCAAATCGCAAATCGTTTAGCTGAAAAGTGCCGTCAGGTTTTTCCAATACATTATAGAAGCCTTTAGAAAACCAACTTAGAATCTGGACGGCCCTTTGATCTTCATAAGGGGCGAGTAATTCATGTTGTTTGGGTACGGGAGTAAAGGAGGGAATCTCGGCCTTTTTATCTAAGACCGAATAATTGCCGAGGTAATACGAACTGTCTCCCTCTGCCACGCCCTGCCACAGCAGATTATTTAGGATGGTGGGCGTGATCATCATTTTCTGATAAGTAATTCCTTGTTGGCTTAGCGATTGTTCAAATACCGTCTTAACGCGATTGTAATTCCAAAATGTAAAAACCATGTAGGCGGAACTGATGGCAATCCCTGTAGCATTTAGCCAGCCTCGAATTGGGCGTTGACGGGTAAAAAAAGAGGCGGTTATCACTAGCAGCAGGAAAGGTAAAGTATAAGCAGGATCTGCTACGGATATATTGTTGAAGGCTACTCTGTAGTCGAAAAAGGGCTGAAAAAACTGTGTGCCATATGTTGTGCAGCAATCTAACAAGGGGTGGGTGAAAATAGCCCAGAAAAACAAAACAGACCATTCCCGAATAGAGGGGTTTTCATTTTTTGAAGGCTTCCGTCGCCAACGTTCTCGGGCGAATAATAATAGCGGGAAGAACAAGATACTTACTGTAACGATTCCACTAATAGATAAGACTGTAGGGAACGGGATTGGCATAGGAAGCGTGCCAAGGATAAGCAGTAGTAACAAGCCTGCCGCCATCAAACCTATATCTTTGAAGAAGGCCTTGGTGGGTAGGTCAGATTGGTATAAGCGGTGTACCAAATAACCAAAGCCAATAGGGGCTAATAAGGAAAAGGTCACGGAATGGGTAATGGCTCGGTGGAAAGCCAGTGCGCTCAATTCATCTGCGACTATATTCGACATCACATCCAAATCAGGTACTGTACCCGCAATAGCGCCCCAAAGCATAGCTCTGTTGCCTGCTTTTTTACCAAGTACGACTTCACCTACAGCTGCGCCAAGTGTTATTTGTGTAATAGAATCCATATCATTACCTAACGTTCTTGAGTTCTTTGATCAAAATCTCACCCGGCATCGGCTCATCAATAGCCAAAGAAGGAAGATATAAAAAAATAGGCGGAGGATAAACTCGCTTTTCGATGAAGAATATCGAGGAGCGTTTATCCTCCGCCTGTAGATAAGAACACTTAACTATGAAGTCTGTTCTAAAATTTTAAACCAAGGGTAACAATTATCCGATTATTAGTAAAATCTTTAGCTACGGATTGCTCTAACGCATTGGTTGTGTTATATGGTGTAAAGGTGTCTTCTCCCGTTTGAAGCCGATAGGCGGCATCGATAGAAAAGGCATTTCTACGATACCCAATACCTGCGCTATAGATTTGGTTTAGATCTGAAAGATCCGTAATGCCTGTTTGTAGAAGGCCAATACCTGCTCGGAAGCGCAACATTTGATATACAAACTCTCCTCCTACACGAATATTTAAGGCGCTAGCCAACCCATCTTGGATTTCATCATTAATCTCCTGTTCGGCTGTCGCGAAATCCTGATAACGGAATCTGGCCCCTCCATAGTTCACCCATTCAATATCGCCAGAAATAAACCCAGATCGGTTGATAATAAACCCGGCACTACCAATGAAGCGCCAAGGAGTGACTAAGGTGTATTCAAAAGGAAGTACATCGGAAGGAGATCGAGCATTGCCGCTTTGCAGTCCATTTTCATCATAATCATATTGCATCTGTGTCTCGTAAGCGTCTTGCAAAGAATAGGCCGTGGGAGTATGGATGGCCAGACCGACGCGAGACATTTGATTGATTCGGTAAATCATACCAAGTTTCAAGTTGATACCAGCGCCAGTTGTCCTGAGGTTTTCCTCAAACTGCATAGCTTCAAAGACCGGGATTGCATCTCCTGGATCGGTTTCTCGATAGACTCTGTTGTCGGTTAGGTTGACAAAAGGCACGCCTAAGGTCAATCCAATCATGATTTTTTCCTGGTAATTGCCCGCTAGAGAAAAAACTAACTCATTGACAGATCCTGATGTAGTAACCGTTTGTGTTTTGGCGATTGGGGCATCTGGGTTTCGTTCAATGTCTGTTCGATAAACACCATTGTCATCAATCAATCCTAGTGCATCAAATGCGACACTTGCTTCAAATAGATCATCGATGCCATTAGCATTGGCTAATTCTGCAAAACGATCCATCCTGGAGCCTAGAGACTCACCATTATATTCGAAAACTTGATTGAAATTAGCCAGGCGATTTAGTCCTATAGCAAAATTAGAGGACCGCCAATTTACACTCCTCATTGGTTGGTTGGCAACTACTATTCCAAAGTTATCTAATCCAAATTTATTTCCATTTGTAGAAGTAATACTGCTAGTGCCATTTTCCAGTTTGGCACCTGTATTATAAGCCCACAAGGTCGGCGTAATTGTAAAGTCAGAGCTTCTAAACCAAGCAAGTCCTGCTGGGTTGGTACTGGCCACAGAAAAGTCTGCTCCTAAGGCTCCCATACTTCCCCCGACTGCGGCGGAGCGAGCCGTTCCTGACCAATCAAAGGTAGAAAGGCGCAGTGCATCCTGGACGGTTTGGGCTGAGAGTTGAGTGTTGATTAGTAGGAACATGCAGGCGCAGCAATAGCGCAATACTCTTTTCATCATACTGTTTTATTTAGTGAATCCCATTTGAGCAGCTGTTCTTTATCTAATCAACAGAAATTGTTGATGTGTATCATCTTAAAGCTTACCTCATCCTGGGGTGTGATCAAAAATAAGGAATCCATTACACAAGCAATCCTTTCATCAAAAAATTAGCGGATAATTTCTATTTGTAGAGTAGAGGTTGACTTTACAACCCAAAGGCTTCAATCTACTGAAGACGCTCTTCAAAATCCATGAGCAGCCATGATTCGGTTCGAGATGTTGAAGCGAGTGGTAAAGCAATAGTTTTGCTTTACATGGCCATCATGTAGGCTAAATTTTAGTAGAATATGCTAATGAAGTGGATAGGGTTCGATGCGATTGACTATAGCATCTTACTAGCGAGTCATAAAAAAAGTGGGTGGAAACAATCAGCCTCCACCCACTTTTCACCTAGATAAACTAAGTGAGGTCAAAATTATTCACCTCCCCTGCCAGATCGGCTTCGAGACGGGCTGCTAGAAGAGCGACTTGGACTACTGCTACTTCTTGTGCTCGAATTGCTACGGCTAGGAGCGCTGTAGCTTCTAGAACTACTCCGACTTGGAGAGCTATAGCTTCTTGTGCTTGAGTTGCTACGGCTAGGAGAACTGTAACTTCTAGAGCTGCTGCGACTTGGAGAGCTATAGCTTCTGCTTCTACTTTGTGTTCTTGGAGAAACTGAGCGACTACGAGTAGTAGAACGACTCTGGTTGTAAGAACGACTTGGTGTAGTAGAACGGCTTCTGCTTGCACTATTGGAACGGCTACGAGTAGTAGCGCGAGACTGACCATAAGATCTAGTGGCATCAGAGCTTCTAGTAGCGCTGCGTCCTCTAGTAGCATTACGGCTATTAGATGCAGTATTTCTACGAACATCTCTTACTTCCAAGTTGCTATTGCGAGAATTATTATAAGATCTTCCATTACGAGAGCTAGTATTGCTATTCGTGCTAGAAGTGTTCCAGGAACGTCCGTTTGTTCTTGGTGAGGTAGCAACAGTTCTTGAACTGCTTCTAGGTGTAGAAGTAACTCTCGTGCTGTTGTTGTTCACATTTACAGTATTGTAAGTGAAGTTGTTACCCCAAGATGGAGGACAGTAGTAACCACTACCAAATCCGGCACCGGCGAAGCCACCGCCAAATCCACCACCACCCCAAGAATTAAACCCACCACCGTAGTAGTTGTAGGTGTTGAAGGAGTTGTTGTAGAAACCACCACCCCAACCAGCTCTTCTGGCTGCGAATGGGCTATATCCATAACCACCAAAACTATTCCAGCGGTTGAAGCGATTAAATCTATTCCAGCGATTGAACCTATTCCAGCGACGGAAGCTGTTGTACGAGTAAAAATCATCATAGATCAATACCGTAACACCTTGTCTAGCTGCAAATGGATCATAGTAAGCAGCATCTACATATACAGGATCGTAATAGTCGAATCCATAGTAAGAACGATGGAAACGCTTAATACGAGAAGAGTATTGATAATCATAATCATCGAATTCGTACTCATCATCATCATACTCATATTCATAGTCATCCTGGTAGTCATCTCCATAATCTGAGTCATTGTACTCATAATCCGTATCTGGATCAAAGTACAGGTCGTCATACTGCCCCTGTAGTGCCCCCCAACTTGCCAAAGTCAGAAGTGCTACCAGAAATGTTGATAATCTATAGTTTTTCATAAAAGGATAATTTTAAATGCAATTACTGTGACTCTCTTACAGCTTACAACACGTAAATTATTACTTTTGTGCCGATTTTTTAGTTAAAACACTATTAAAATGTCTGATTGGTAATGTTAAAGTCATTAAGGCTTAAAAGAAAAATGCTTTAACAAACGCTATTGATCATTTTGGTAAGTGTTAAGTCACATAAATGGAACTTGCGGTTCCGAATGAATGTTTAACTGTATTTAAGACGATGCTACTAACAGTTTAGTCACACTTAATATAGTGGAAAAGTAGCGAACTTTCTGTTATAAATCTGTTAAAATCAGCTTGATAGATGTCTAAGTCGAAGGTAATTACTAGCAGAGCGGAGGATTATTCCCAGTGGTATATTGATATTGTTAAGAAAGCGGGCTTGGCAGACAACTCTGCTGTTCGAGGATGTATGGTGATCAAGCCCAAGGGGTTTGCCTTATGGGAAGCGATGCAGGGTCAGCTGGATAGAATGTTTAAGGAAACAGGGCATGTAAATGCCTATTTCCCGCTATTCATCCCTAAAAGTTTTCTAAGTAGAGAAGCGGAGCATGTGGAAGGCTTTGCTAAGGAGTGTGCTGTAGTGACGCACCATCGCTTGATGAACGCACCAGATGGAAGTGGCGTAGTGGTTGATCCAAAGGCAAAACTAGAAGAAGAACTTATTGTTCGACCTACCTCAGAGACTATTATTTGGCACACCTATAAAGATTGGATCAATTCCTATCGAGATTTACCGTTGTTGATCAATCAATGGGCAAATGTTGTTCGTTGGGAGATGCGGACACGCTTGTTCTTGCGTACCGCAGAGTTCTTGTGGCAAGAAGGGCATACTGCTCATGCGACTAAAGATGAGGCTGTGGCAGAAGCACTTCAGATGCAAGAAGTCTATGCTACATTTGCAGAAGAATATATGGCGATGCCTGTGGTTAGGGGAGCTAAAACAGCCAATGAGCGTTTTGCAGGTGCAGAAGATACCTTGACGATTGAGGCATTAATGCAAGATGGGAAGGCACTTCAGGCGGGAACCTCACATTTTTTGGGACAGAACTTTGCTCGAGCTTTTGATGTGAAATTCCTAAACGAAAATAATAAAGAAGAGTTGGTGTGGGCTACTTCCTGGGGAGTATCTACCCGTTTGATTGGTGGATTGATCATGACTCATTCAGATGATAGTGGTTTGGTGATTCCTCCTAAGTTGGCTCCTACACAAGTGGTGATTGTACCTATCCCAAAACCAAGCCCTGAAATAGGGGAAGTAGCGGATAAGGTCATGGCAATGCTGAAGGCAAAAGGCGTAAGTGTGAAATATGACCTTGACATGAAAAAACGTCCAGGGTTCAAGTTCGCTCAATATGAAATGGAGGGGATACCTGTGCGAATAGGTATTGGGAAGCGAGATCTAGAAAAGGGGGTAGTAGAGATAGCCCGGAGAGATACGAAAGAAAAAACTAGTATTCCTTTGGATGGAGTAGCTGATTATGTAGTACAATTATTAGAAGACATCCAAAACAATCTATTCCAGACGGCCTTGGATTTCCGTGCCAAGCATACTACTTCCGTAGATAACTTTGATGACTTCAAGTCTGTTTTGGAGCAGGATACACCTGGCTTTGTATCTGCTCACTGGGATGGTACAAGCGAAACGGAGTTAAAGATCAAGGAATTGACGAAAGCAACAATCCGCTGTATTCCTAATAATAATCCACAGGAAGCGGGGCAATGTGTGTTGACTGGAAAACCTTCGAAAGAGCGCGTTTTGTTTGCTAAAGCTTATTAAGTAGTGCGACAATGGGTTCTCCGACCCTTTGCTGCGATTTGGACCGCCATACCTGACTGCCGTTAGGCCGGCTTCGATACTAGCCCGATAGCAATTGGGTTCCGTAGTTTAAGACTATGGGTGGTTTTTGTGCCTCATCTGGCTGCCCAACTCGTTGCCAAAATTACCCGATTACTATTGTCACACTACTTAAGCAAACCAGAGCTGGAATTGCCATAGGAGTCGGCTATATTTTCTTTGTACAGAATGTTCTAAGCCTATTTTGTGGCCTTTGAAAGCTTCATTGTGCAATCTATTAGACTTATAGTTCGTTGGGTTTGTGGCTATTGCATAGCGTTGTAAAATATACCTTATTGCTACTTTTTGTAACCTGCTACCGGGTTTGTAGTATAAAGGAATGTATTTACTTTAGAAGCTCCCCGCTAAAAGCCTATAACTTCTAACCCTGACCAGGCATGACTTTTAAGCAAATAATTTTGATTGATGATGACGTTGCAGTCAACTACTATCATCGGTACATCATAGAGCATGAAGAATTAGCAGAAACAATTCAAGTGGCGGATAATGTCGATGACGGTATGCAAATATTATTTGATATCCCTCCGGCCACTTCTGCAAACACAGATGTAAGCCTAATTCTACTCGATATCAATATGCCTAAATATACCGGGTTTGAGCTCATACAAAAATACCCAAGTGTTTTTGAACGAGCAGAACGTTATGGGTTTTATACCATCATTCTTACCACTTCCGATAATCCAAAAGACCTGGCCAAGGCGAATGAGTTTCCTATCATAAAAGGGTATTTACAAAAACCACTTACTGTAGAAAAATTGCGGGGAATTTCATTCTAGCCAGCCGGTACCTTTATCAGGTTCAAAGTCGTCACTAGTGCTCTTTCCATTTCTCAGTAACAAATATTATTTTGGTTAGGGAAAAAATGTTGGGCTAAAGCTGTCTAATGGTTGATGACAGCTATTAAAGGAGTTCAATGACTGGATTTGAATATACCAGGATGTAGTGGAAATTCGATTAATGCATACCGATAAAGAACTGATTCAACTAGCTAGTAAGGGGGATCAAAACGCCTTTAGGCTTTTGGTAGAGCGATATCAGCAACAGATACGTACTACTGTGATCGGTATGTTGGGCGATGTGCCGGAAGCGGATGATGTCGCACAAAGCGTTTTTATTCGATTTTATCAATCTATGGATAAGTTTCGGGGAGAAGCAGGCTTAGGAACCTACTTAACACGAATTGCAATTAACTTGTCCTTGAATGAACTGAAACGTCGGCAGCGCAGCCTGAAAAGGTTTTTATCCTTCAGCAAGCCGGAGCGGGAAATTGATATTCCCGATAGGAGCGAATCGCCTGAACGAATGGAGAAAAGAGATAGTATTAGTAAAGCCTTGCAGGCATTAGAACCAGATTTTCGCACAATTGCGATCTTGCGACTTGTGGATGGGTACTCCGTAAAGGAGACGGCCGAAATGTTACAACTTCCAATGGGAACGGTGGCTTCCCGCTTGGCAAGAGCACAAAAGAAATTGAAGGCCATATTGAGAGCCGAATGAGCATACAGAAACCCCTGTACGAGAAAGTTGTTATTCTTAAAGAAGACTATTTTTATATATAAGACTATGGATAGGGAATACGATCAAATATTAAATGTACTAATTCGCTCCTTGGATGGAGCGCTACCGGCTAGTGAAGAGGCTCAATTAGAAGAGGCCTTGCGAACTTCCGAGCGACTACGACTAGAAAAGGCTCGCCTTTTGGATCTAAGAGCGGAGCTGAAAGACTGGTCAGTACCCGAAGACCCTGATTTTGCGGCCAGGGTCTTATCACAAATAGGTAAGCAAGCGGAAGAGGATCTCTCTGGGGTAATCATTCGTCTATTCCCTAGAGTGGCCGCTGCTTGTGTAATGGTATTGGCTGTTGCTCTTGGTACGATCTATTTGACAGATGGAAGTCTAATGCTAGATACGATCATCGGCGTGAATGAGGTGGTCTTGGAGGAGGCTGTGATGCTTGTAGATAGTGGGTTTTAACGGAAAATAGGTTCTTAAAACCAATTGAGATGAAGAATTTAAAAACAGTATTAACAATAGTAAGTTTATTGGTCATTGGCTTTACGGCAGGCTTTTATACAAATCGTGCACTGGTGAAAAATCATATTAAAAAAGTGGGCGAAATCGGAGGAGGACCAAGGCTACAAGAACATATATATACAGCAATTGCGGCAACTGAGGCGCAAAAAGAAGTACTTGGGCCACTCATTAAGAATCATGGTAGGGAGCTAGCTACATTAATGAGGGAAACCCGAGGGAGTCGAAAGGAGATAATGGATAAATTGTTTACAGCCATTCAAGCAGAGATCAGCCCTCAGCAACAAAAACAGCTGGTCGATTTTCGGAAACGGTACTTGAACCGAAGACGCCCTGAAAAAGGAGGTAAAGGACAGTTTCAGCGGAAGAGAGAAAAACGCCCCCAGGGAGAGGGAATGCAAAAGAAATCATCAGGAGAATAGAAAAAAGCCAACCTTAAAGTTCTCAAAGGTTGGCTCAACATTGTGTACAATCAAAAATCAACTATTATCAAGGGAAACATGGCTTAGGTTTATGGGTGAATAACAAGGCGTTTAGTTATAGTTTTTTGTCCGCTTAGCCGTAGAGATACTAGATAGACTCCAGGTGTCAAGGCTTGCCAATTATAGGTGTTCGATAGACCATTCAACTCTTTGATACTCTTCCTGGTTACCAATTTTCCAACCATATCTATGACCTCTAGTATACCTGCTTCATCTGTAGATCGCGGCAGCCTGATATTCACTAGACCTGTGCTAGGGTTGGGATAAATGGAGAGTTGTAGGTCTTCTGGACCTTGCTTTTTTTGTGTGTCAGGAGGGTGGTTCTCTAATGCTGCGTTTAGGTGAAGAAAACTTTGACCTTCCAAGGCATTAGGTGTTGTGCTTATCAGCTGAATATTATTGAAATTCGCAGTGGCAGGTATATTTTGGGTGGCGCTCTCAACCAGAAGTCCCCACTGCAGGTGTTGATCCATATGAAGCGTTGTTTTGAATAGCAATTTCCAGGTATATCCATTCTTTGAAGCGTAGCTATAAAAGGTATTACCTTCTCTTTTCAGTTTCACCCATTTAGGATACCCTCCACTTATCCGTTTATGAATCTGCTGTGAGGCAACGTATTCATCTGTTCTATGGCGTTGATAGGCATTTCTTGAATAGGGTTTGATTAAGACCGAAATGAACTTAGAGCCTGGATCGCAACTTTCTCTCATCATGATACCAGCCCGAGCTTTAGAACTCATCTGTGCGACTTTGGCTATTATGGAACCATCGCCATTCATGGAAGAGGAGATAAAAGTAAAGTCATCCTCTTGTGCAAAATAGGCGTTTTCTTGTGTGCCTAGTTTCCAACTTTCGGTTTGTGCATTGAATTTATTGATGGTGCCTTCAGTAGTTGTGCCTGGTATACAAAGGTTGAAGCAGGAGAATCCTGTAGGGCCTTCGGTGACAGTTATGGTATTGGTGCAAGTTGCCAACAAGGAGCCATTTTGCTCAAGGAAGAAAGTAACCTCATGCTTACCGATAGGGAAGAAACTGTTAAATGACAATCCTTCCACATCGTTGTGATCATTCCAGATACGTACGCCTTGCCAACAGCCGGTTGCCTCCAATTCAAGTTCGACGGTTACTTCTGCACCACATTCACCGTTCCGATGTTCATTGGCACTAGTTGTATTTTCCCGGCAGTTCACAGAATAGTCAAAACTGGGCTCCACTGTGATGCTGGTTTCACATAGTGGTATTGCGTTTCCTTTTTGATAAACCATAATTTCCTTGGTACCGATATCCTCGCAAGTGACAAAAGGCGGATCTATTTCGAATATTTCATCACAGTATTCACCGCTTGGGTTGGTGATGGCTATCTCATGTAGAGGGATGGGCTGAAGTCCTCCGTCCACAATGATGCTTGCGTTAGCTACGCATAAAGCATTTACGGGGCCGTTATATGTAAGACTAAAATTGATCTTACAATCCGATTGATTGCCTGCTTCATCCCTTGCTGTGAAAACTAATTCATGTATGCCAGGGGTGAAAATGTTACCAAAATTCCCACCGAGTTCATCATTATAATTATTTGTAATTGTTACTGATCCACAATCATCTTGCGCTTCTATTATATAATGGATTTCATCCAAACAATTAGGGATGGTCTGGGAAGTACTAGTCCCACAAACCGGAGATAAAAATATGGGAGGCTGGGTATCTACACCATTGGCTCCTTGAATCTCAATTTGTTGAATTTTTCTACAATCAGCGTCCGTAATAGATTCACTTATAAGCTGATATTGACCTGCGGGTAAAGCTAGCAGGAAAGCCTCCGAATTAGCCTCGACTTCAAAAAAATGACCAAGAGGTAGAATACGAATCTTCATCGGTATACCGAAGGTCTCCTCACCTCCTGCCGGAATAATGCCCACCTTATAATCGGGTTGTGGTTCGCAAGCAAAATGGTACTGCTCAAGCTGAATATCGTACTTTGTACTAAAGGGGAAAAACTCGAAGTCTTGCGAGGTAGCTTCACAATAAGCTGTCCCAATGACTATAGTGGTAAATGTATAAATCCCAGGATCGATAGGGAAGGTATAGCCATTTTCATGAGCTGGTAGGATGATCCTGCGATTGCCTGGTTGAACAATAAGCAGGAGATCTTGACCAAAAGTGCCGTTCATATCTTTTGGATGAATTACCGCAATAGGTTGCTCTGGACAATCACTTCCCGATCCTTCACTTTGCTTGATTAAGATTTGTGTAGGACAGGTTGTGAATTGCTTGGAAGAAGCGGTAAGCGAATGAGGGAGATTTAGAACTAGAGAACATAGGCTCAGCAGGTGTAGCAGAGTATGAAAGATTTTCATTGGATTTTCAGGTTTTTAAGGTATACAAATGCGCTGAATTCTAGGCTTGGACTAGGTGGCTTAGGCTTTAGTCCTGCAGTAGACTATTTTGACAAATGTAATGGGAAAGCAAGGCGTGAGTCCAATGGAGTTGAGCGATTGGTGTTCCTATTGAGTAGCTGGTAGTATATTGTTTTTGCAGTAATGCGCTAGGGAGGTGCAAATACAGTATTTCTTCTCAGATATTATTGATTTGCTTTTATTTGGAGGAAGATCTTTTTACCCTTTGGAGTCAGGTAGGGGTAAATGAATTCGGAGAGGATATTTTTATACTGGTCCACTTGCTTGCTGTGATCAGCATCCAAAATTTCGGAAGAAGAGATCCAGAAATCACCTACAATACTCATCCGTTTTTGTAAGCTAGCAAATTCTCCCTCAAACTCTTCCTGTCGAACAAGTTCTTTTTGTTGTAAAAGAGATACTATGCTCTCAAATTGCTGTTTCCTGATTTGTTGGAGTTGAAGATAATGTTGATGTATTTCCTTGTTCTCTCTCATGATTTGTACGAAATCCAGCATGAAAAACTTGAAATCGAGAAAGGCTTTGATCATGGCTGCATTGGAGGCAAAGATTAGTGGGAGTCCAATTTCCATTTCAAATAAATCTCTAAAGATATTATCCATCCTATCTACTAAGCACAAGTAGAGGGCTTTGATAATGTCTTGTCGTTTTTTGAAATGATAATTAAGGTTTCCCTGGCTGATACCCATTTCCTTTGCGATCGTCCTCAAGGTAACTTGAGAAAGCCCGCGTTCATTGAATAAGGTAAGGCTGATTTGAAGTATACGATCCTTGGTTTTCATCCTATTGGTGAATATAAAGCTAGATTTTTAGAAATAGTAAACTTGACCTAAATTTTGTTTTTTAGTAACTTTGACCTAAATTCAATTAAAATGAAAACAATCATCATAGGAGGAGGAATAGCTGGCCTGACTACAGCTATTGCTTTAGAACAAAAAGGTTTTGATACACAAGTGTACGAAGCACAGCCTGAGCTTAGCGTAGCCGGAGCAGGTATATGGATGGCTACAAATGCGATGCAGGTATTTGAACGCTTAGGGTTGGCGGCAGATATCAAGCGTCGTGGGACACCTCTAGATAAGATCGAAATAGCAGACTACAAACTAAATACAATTCAGTCCACTTCACAATTGCTTTTTGTAGAGCAGTACGGATTTTCCGTGACTTCTATATTGCGGAGTAGATTAAGGGATACTTTAGTCGAGCACTATGGAAAGCCTATTCATACAGGTAAATGTTTGGATCAGGTATTAGATAACGGCCAATCTGTGCAGGCATTTTTCAAAGATGGGACGCAAGTGACAGGAGATATATTGGTAGGTGCAGATGGTATTCACTCTGCGACTCGAAAACAAATTGTGCCAAAGAGCCAAATCCGTTATTCTGGGCAAACTTGCTGGCGGGGGATCGCTGATATTGCACTTTCAGCACCCTACGAACGAGCATGTGTAGAGACTTGGGGCAAGAAATTCCGTTTTGGATTATCGGTTATATCAGATGAAGAAGTGTATTGGTTTGCTGTAGCCAAAGCTCCGCGTGGTGGAAAAGATGATCGATCCATTCTTAAAGGGCAATTACAAAAGATGTATGCCGATTTCGGTGACCCTATTCCTGCAATTCTGGCAGCTACCCCCGAAGATCGCATTATCCGAAATGATATCACGGACTTGCAATCGATAGGGGATTGGTATAAAGGACGAGTTTGTTTGATAGGAGATGCGGCTCATGCTACCACACCCAATATGGGACAAGGCGGAGGGCAAGCAGTAGAGGATGCATGGTTTCTGAGTAGGATTTTAGCGGAAGAAAAAGATTATCGACTTGCTTTTAAACGGTTTCAAGAAAAACGTCAAAAAAAGGTGGCACAAGTAGTGAAAACTTCCTGGCAAATCGGTAAAGTAGCACATATGTCTTTCGGGCAAGGGCTTCGCAATTTCCTGTTGCGTAACACGCCCAAAGCGATTGCAGAAAAGAGAATGTTGGACCTATATAGTATCGACTACTAACTCTATTGGGTTTAGGCGCGGGCTTGGTGTAACTAAAAGAATCACTTGACATTATGAGTGGTAAAACACCTCATGAAAAAGCTAGGGCTCTCTTGTATTTTTCCACTGCTTACGTTATGTTGTTTTGCACAAAACCTGGTTCCTAATCCAGGCTTCGAATCATTTTATAAAAAACCAGTTCGTTGGTCAGGGCATGCAGGCCACTTCAATAACATAAGCCAAAAATGGATGTCCCCCAATCAAGGCTCGCCTGACGTGATTTGGGAGGAGTCGATGCATTCTCTGTTTCCAACACGAAAAGGTATTTCTTTTGAAGGACATAAGGCACGTAGCGGGGACAAAATGGTAGGTATAAAGACCTATGGTTGTAACTCTGGTATCATGCAGTGCCGAGAGTACATTGAAGTGAAATTGGAAGAGCGACTGATTCCCTGTGCTAGCTATTATCTAGAATTCTGGCTTAACCCGGTTGCGAATTCGGTTAGAGTCAATAATTTCGGGGCCGTTGTACTAGATACGCCTTATATTCAGCCTTATGCTGAATTGCTAGAAGGGTTAGATTTGGTCGTGAATGAAACAAATATTGTAGATGGTAAGCCAAATGAATGGCATAAGGTTTCGGGCACCTTCGTTGCCAAGAGCCCTTCGCTCTTTCTCATTATTGGAAACTTTTTTAATGATGATGAGACCCTTGCCAAAAAACAACCTACAAGTATTCCTTATTCCTTTTACTTGCTAGATGATGTTCTGTTGAGGCGTGAGCCGGGCAAGTACGAGATGAGTTGTTTATTAGAGCAGCCTTCGGGGACGGTATTCTCATTGGAAGAAGTTTACTTTGATCATAACCGCCATAATATTCAACCCAATTCTTTTCCTGTTCTGGAGGAGCTCGCTGATGTTTTACTGGAGAACCCTGGATTGAGTATTGAACTACATGGCCACACGGATGATACCGGTAGCCCTTCTTTCAATCAAGAATTATCAGCGCAAAGAGCAGCAGCCGTAAGTGAATTCTTGGTTTCCAAAGGCGTGGCGGCTACCCGCTTATCTGCTAAAGGGTTTGGTGCGACAAAAGCTGTAGCTGACAATACCGATGAAGCCGGCCGGCAGCTCAATCGACGAGTAGAGGTGAAGATTGTCCAACAGGATTAGGAGTTAGGGGAGAGCCGGAGTTCCTCAAGCCAAGCCCTATATTTCCAAGGGTTAACTTCAGAAGCTCCGGCCTTAGCCTAAAATTTGGAGCTGGGGAGCCAGATATCAGATCTTTCCCAACTATCTTTTAATTTTTGTTCTATTTCTTCTGTTGGTTTGGATTGTCCTTTCAGGGCTTGTAGTAAACCATGGTAAGACCAGCCATTATTGGGGTGATCGTCTAATTCTTCCTGGAAAGTTTTTTCAGCCTGTTCATATTGCTCTACTTCCAGGTAAGCTGCGCCTAGCCAGTGCCTGGCAGAAAACGGTAGCGGCTCAGGCTCGTCATAGGTCATGGCATCTTCCCGGTCGACGGCGCGCTTGAAGGCTGCAATTGCCCTTTTCATATCGCCCTCTACCCAATGGATTTCCCCTTCCAAAACGCCTACTAGGGTGCCTAGCAGTTTCTCGGCTGGATGACCTCGATACTTGGCTTCCGAAGTATCTGCGGTAGTAGACAATCGCTGAAGATATACCTGGGCGAAATCTGGAGCTCCCGTTTTGAGATGTGCATATCCTTGAGCAAAATCCCACATCCCACCCGGGATGTCACTATGAGGGCGATTCTCTACTTCCAATATCTCATCAAACCTACCAAAGCGCAACAACGTCATCACTTGAAACATAGTATTGCCCGTGCTTTTCGCATAATCTTTACCTGCTTGCATGGCAATTGCGCCTTGTCCGTCAAAGGCGGCAGCATATAAAAGCATGTGGAGATTGTGAGACGGGTAGATGGCTACAGCTTTACCCAATTTAGCTTTCTGATCCGTATGCCAAGCTTGTAGGTTGGCACGTACCGACTCTCCCCAGCGCCCAATTTCATTATAAGTATGAGAGGGCATATGGTTGATGTGACTAGCTCCTGGAATCGCATTCCCTAGAAAAGCAGCACAGGCGGCTCCTAATCCAGGGTTTGAAGTAGCTTCTGTGGCGTGAATGTAGTGGTGGCATGCACCTGGATGTTCGATATCTTTAGCGAGTACTTTTTCCAAGATTCGCATGATTTTTTGGACATCTGGATCTTCAATATCTCTGGCTCCTCTCCTTGGTTCCAGCAGGAATAGGGCCTCTGCATAAACAGTGGCTACATCATCATCATCGGGGTATTTTTCATATACTTTGGCCATAGCCTGGGCATAGGCTGTGTCTTGCTTGGCCCGGAATTCTTTGTCATAGTTTTCGATGTACCTAGGTAGCATTGCCTTTATTAGTGCTTTTTCAACTGGGCTGGCATGTTTCTTGGCCAACATTTGTGCATGCTGAATGGCTTCATAAGCGCGAGGAGCATCATCTTCTGATAGTGAGCCATTCAAGTATGCTCCCAGTGCCCATGCCTCTCCCCAGAAACAGATAGCACAATTGGGGTCAAGCTTTTGTGCTTCTCGAAAGGACTGGGCAGCCTCCTTAACACCAAAAGCATATTTGAGTTGCATCCCCTGGTCAAAATAGGCTTGAGCGAGCGTATTTTTAGTAGATACGGTACGAGAAAATTCACCTAAGGCTTCGGAATATAATGGAATGGTATCCATAGCAGCTGGCATTTGACCATGATCACCATGTTGGGCATGGATGACAACAGTCAAAAGAATAGCGATTACAAATAGGCAAATCGCTCGAAAACGATGATACATAAGGCGTTGGTTTCGTTTATTATTCGATAGCTTCTTCACGGCTAAGCTATGAAAAAATGAAAATATATAGATAGATACGAATTTTCCTATGTTGACTTTCCTCTTTTTTAGAACTAAATTATGTAGGAATCTATCCAATAAGGTGATGTGAAACAATGGGAAGAAATCCAATCGGACTGGGAGTCATAAGCACACTTTTACTCGTGGGCCTACTCTGTTGTAGGCCTTCGATGAAATATCCTACCTCAATAGAAGTTGGAGGCCATACTAGTCCATTCCTAGGGGATATAGGGGAGGTGGTTCAAGACACTGGCCGAATTCTAAACAGTTCTATCGAACAGCGTGAACGCTTTATTGCAGTACATCTAAAGCTGCTTGAGAGTGGCTCTTCGTCACGTAGCATGGAGAAGGAAGAAAAGTCAGACACGCTAGTACTAAAACTTATCCGATTTGGTCCGTTAAATGAGAAATTGGAATATCATGAACATAAGTATAAGTTTAATTCTCCTCGTCCTTACTTCAAAGCTGTACGGGTAGACCGATATTTTAACCAGAGCCTCATTAGCCGGGAGGATTTCCTGTTAGAAAACCCTGCAAGTGGTGGTTAAATGTTTTAAACCAACTCCAATTCTTCTTTATGTTCCTGCAAAACGGGGATAATAAAATTGATAAGTTCGCGTAGTTCCCAACCTAATAACTCAGCTCCCTTTCTTACTTCCTCTCGATCGACAGAGGCAGCAAATGTTTTAGTCTTAAATTTCTTTAGAACAGATTTAGCAGTCATGCCGACGATCTTGGTTGGTCGAATGAGTGCGGCAGCATAGATGAAGCCGGTAAGTTCATCCGCTGCAACGATACACTTATCTAGCATAGATTCCCTTGGTACATTCCATTTCGTGTAGTGTCCAGCAATGGCATGGGCGATATCTATTTCGCCCATATCGTTCAACTGTTGAACAATAACATTGGGGTGTTGATCAGGGTACTTTTCGTAATCAGCATCATGCAGCAAGCCAGTGACAGCGAACTTTTCTTCATCTTCTTGAAAGTGACGCGCCATGGCTCTCATAACGAGTTCTACTGTGCGGGCGTGACGGAGGAGGGAGGTGGTTTTGGTCATATCCTTCAGGATTTCATCTGCTTGCTGGTAACTGATCTTCATGTTAGGCTCTTTTTCAAAGTGGTTTAATTGCTAAGGTCGAAGGTGAAAATACACAAGAATAATGGATTGTTGGAGAAAAGCAGAGAGATTGCCTTGGGTAGAATGAGGGATAAGCAGGTAAGATTTACATTGGCAAGAAGAAGCGCTACTACATACTTGCGTAATATCCGAGTTGCATGGGCAAACCTTCGTCATCATAAACTCTAGGAGTGGGGAATTGTTGCCAATTTTTTGGAGACCTTTTCTTAAGAATTGCAGCTGCCGCCAAAGACATGGCATCAACAATGTCATCTGGAAGTAGGTCCTTCCGTTTGGTTTGGTCTAGAATCTTTGAATAGAGTTTTCCGAAGGCTGGAAAGTGTTGAGAAAGGATCGCCATCCGATCTTGAATTCCTTCCTTTGTTTTTTTACTGGAGGCAAGTGCTTGTTTTTGGTTTAAACCATAAAAAATTAGCTCCGGGTGGGCTTCTTCGTAGCACTTTTGCTGTGTCTTGGAGAGTTGAAGAAGAAATTGATCTACCTCTCTGATTTTAGGGATAATATTGATGCTTTGTCTAGATAGCTTTTTCCCAGTATACTTATAGTTTGCAGCAGAGGCTTCTGTCAAATCGGTATACAAAGCCGGTCGGCAAGGTGGAGTAAAGATACTGGAGTGGCGGTAAGGGCTGAGGCATTTTCGAGCCAAACGATCACAGCTTCGTCCTTCGGTCCCATCTCCTATCAACCCAATAGGCATATCAATTAAGATGGAATCTGCTTCACTATATAGAAGATGGAGTGCTGCAATGTTCGGATGCAGAGAATAAACCCATCTTCCATACTGGTAAACTATGGCTATCCAACCCGATTTACAGCCATCAACTCCTGCTACAAATTCCTTAGGTTCAATTGGCACTTGCTGGCGATCTATAGTCTCTAATATTAACCAACTTGTGATTCCCTTGCAAGTAATTCCATATCTCTGACCAATAGTCTACGACGATCAAAAGTTAAGATATTCTTGTTTCGGAGGTCATTTAATACAGTTGTGACTGTTTGTCGAGAAGTAGCTGTAAGATTGGCGATTTCTTGATGAGTCATGAATTTTCTTACCACTTGTTCATAACCTACCCGCTGCCCCTTATTAGCTGCAAGACTGTGCAAGAATTCAATGATTCTGGTTCGGGAATCTTTAAAGACCAATGCTTCTAAGCGTTGCTCCATTTCGAGCATTCGCGACCCCATGATCTTCATAAGGAAAAGGCTAAGGGCATTGTGGTCGCGCATTAGCGACTTCATATCGGTGACGGTGAGAATGCAAAGTGAGGTATCTTCCATTGCATAGGCAAAGTCTCGGCGTTTCTCTTCCCCAATTAATGACAATTCCCCGAAAACCTCTCCTTTATTTAGTATGGCTTTGGTGATCTCTTTACCGGAATCAGCATAACTGCCGATTTTCACCCGACCTTCTGTAAGGAAGTAAAGTCGATCTGCTTGTTCATCTGGAAGATAAATATATTCTCCTTTTTTGAAGACTTTATGTGAATGTTGTTCCATTTCGCCCCGGCCTACTTTTTTGGGACAAAAAAGACCGGTAACATCAATGTTTTCTAAGTACCAGAGTGACTGATTATTACTCATAGAACCTGTTCTTTGGTTGTAATTAGCTTTGAGTTGGAATATAGTAGTTTAACCAGCAAGTAAAAATAATGCCATCCACATTTGAGTATGAATATAGGGTCTTATTGCTACCTACTTGTCATTAAGCGTTTTAACACTATGGCCAAAACTAAGGTTGTCTCTATAAAAAAGAAGTGAGCTAAACTGTCTCTAAGGTAACATTTGAAACCTTTACTATCGTTCATCGTCAGGGCGGAGCCCAAAGCGATCGATTAACTCTCTAACCTTAGGATTGGTTTCGTTCATCAACAGAAATTTCTCTTTAGCGTTAAGCATTTTCTTTGGCTTAGGAGCTGCCTTTTGGACCAGTGATTCGTCTTTTTTGATCTGCATAATGAGATCACTTCTACCAACGTGCTTTCGGATGAAATCCATCAAGCTTAATTCCTCGCGTATTGCACTTTCGGAGAGTCCTGATCCCACTTTCACGATTAACGTCTTGTCCTGAAGATCGATTTTTGCATTTCTGAAAATACCTTTGATCGTATCCTTGTCAAGTTGTTCGATGAAAGCGGCCCATGCGGCCCGAAGATCCTCGATAGTTAGTTCCGACTTTTCAACCTCTTCTTGTTTCACTACATCCTCCTGAGCCTCGGCCAACAAAGAGTCCAAGCTTACCTTAGCGATGCTATGTTTTGCGGTACTCTTCTCAGTTGGTTTTGTATTGGCAAGGTGACCATTGCCATTGGCACTGACTGATGGAGGCGGAGTTGGTGCCAGCTCTGGTGTTGTTGAAACAGGTTCCTCAGAACCATTTTGTGGTGCTGGAGCTGGTGCTGTAGTTGGAACCGGTTCAGGCTGACTATGATCGACTTTTGCTGTAGGAGGAGGTGTTACAGAGTGGCCTTCGTCAGCCGTTTTTTTTTCCGGACTTGCTGCTGCGGGTACTTGCTGGGACAATCGAAAAGCTCGATTGATATTAGCCATTTTTATTAAAGCCATTTCAGCATGTAGCCGCTTATTGCGAGCCATTTTATAGTTAATATCGCATTCGTTGGCTAAGTTGAGCCCTGTCAGTAAATAAGAACTAGGGCTGATGGCAGCCTGTTCTTTATATCTCTGTTTCAAGCCATCACTGACTTCCAACAAAGATAAGGTCTGTTCATCTTTACAAACCAATAGGTTGCGTAGATGTTCTGCTAAGCCAGTGATAAAGAGTTCAGCATCAAAGCCTTTGCGAAGAATATCATCAAAGATGAGTAAAACCTGTGAAACGTCTTCTCTCAAGAGGGCATCAACAAATTTGAAGTAGTAGTCATAATCCAACACATTGAGGTTGGTAATGACATCATTGTAATTGATGTTTTTTCCTGAAAAAGAAACAATACGGTCGAATATTGATAAGGCATCTCTCAAGGCTCCGTCTGCCTTCTGGGCAATGATATGCAAGGCGTCACTTTCTGCTTCAATTCCTTCTTGGGTGCAGATCTCCGATAGATGCTTCACCATATTGGGAACCTGAATTCTACGAAAGTCAAAGATCTGACAACGAGATAAGATCGTGGGGATGATCTTGTGTTTTTCGGTAGTAGCCAGGATAAAGATGGCATAGGGCGGAGGTTCTTCCAATGTCTTTAAAAATGCATTGAAAGCCTGCTGGCTCAGCATGTGTACCTCATCTATAATAAAGACCTTGTATTTACCCTTTTGTGGTTGGAACCGGACCTGTTCTATCAAAGCTCGAATATGTTCTACCGAGTTGTTAGAGGCTGCATCGAGCTCCGTAATGTTGAATGAAGCATTTTCACTAAAAGCTTCACAAGAGTCACAAGTATTGCAGGGTTCGAAGTCTTCTGTAGGGTTTTGGCAATTAAGGACTTTTGCCAAAATACGAGCACAGGTAGTTTTACCTACCCCACGAGGGCCACAAAATAGGAAGGCATGAGCTAAATGGTCATTTTGGAGTGCATTCTTAAGGGTAAGGGAAACGTGTTCTTGCCCCACCACTTCATCAAAGCGATTGGGTCGATATTTCCGTGCCGATACGACGAATGTACTCATGCAGTAATTGAAGAATCTCTAGTGATTTCTGTGCTTTTTAGATGAAAAACTTGCTTCCATAGGTCGCAATCTTTCTAACTAAAATACCAACAACAGCAATTGTTAGAGAAGATAAATGAATTATTTAGCTAGCCAGTCTTGCATATGATCAGTTTCATCATTTGCGATAGACCTCCTACAAAGGTACGAAAAAATGACGGGCTTTGGATTTCTTTGATCTTATGAATAATGGCCAATTATAAAGGGTGAAATTAGAAGCTAATGTCCGATTGATGCCCAAGCGAGACTATGACAAGAGGCTGAATATTTTTACCTTTAGGTAACAAGTTCAAGGGAGTAAACTCAAGTCCTTTGAAGGTTTTGTAAGAAATTATGTCGACTTCAACTCTATACTGCAAAAACTGCGAACGGGCCATGCCAGAGGATGCTGCTTACTGCAGCTACTGTGGACAGAAAGATACTGATGGGCGGATTACTGTCAGAAGCCTGTTTGCTGAGTTTATTGATGCTGTTTTTAATATTGAATCTAGAACCGTTCGGACCTTTCGAGATCTATTCATTCCTGGCAAGCTGACGATAGAATATTTTAATGGACGTCACAGAAAGTATGTTCATCCTCTTCGAACACTATTGGTGATGTCTATCCTGCTCATTTTAACCTTGAGTTATCTGGATTTTGATAAGTTGACTAATCACAATGAGATTATTCGCGATGAAATGATGATTAAACATGAGAGAGAGTTGGTCATTGATTCACTGGTAATGGCTAAGGAGCAGACGAATGCTATTTTCAAGAGTGACACGGTAGGCCAAGCATTAGATTCGCTACACTACTTCTTGCGAAATCGGATAGGTTGGCATGGTGATAGTTTCAATTTGCGTAAATACATGACTCTTTTTGATGACGATGGAACAGAAATGATCAGCCGTGAAGATTTTTTAAAATTGACTCCAGATGAATTAACTGATAAGTATAAAAGGACGGGCTGGTTTAATCGTAAGATCTTTAAGCAAACTGCCAAATATATTCATGATGAGAGTGTGCTCTCCTCTTTTTTGATAGGTAGTATGTCATGGATTGCCTTATTGATCATGCCAGTGATCGCTCTATTGATACAGCTGTTTTATCGAAAGCAAAAGGCATATTATGTAGAGCACTTGATCTTTTCCTTTCATTTGCATTCTTTCTTCTTTCTGATTTTTAGCTTGGCTTTACTATTATCCTATGCTTTGCAGCTTGGCCTTGTTTTACCTGTATTATTAATTTTGGGTGCTTACTTTCTTTTGGCTTTGAAAAGGGTTTATAAAGAAAAATGGGGTAGAACAATTGGGAAGTTTCTACTTGTTTCTATCTCCTATGGCATTTTATTAATAGCTATTATTGTAATAGTCGTTCTCTCCGGTTTTTTCGTTTTTTAATCACAATTTTCACAAAATAAGGCCCTAATCTTTTCATCCCTTTGCAGTTGGAAATAGGTTTTAAGCCAGGCACATAGTCGTTTTTGGTTTTTAGCTAGACACTGATCAAGTAATTGATAATAGTTAGGTCCTCTCTCCTCTCCTTTCCAAATGGTATAAGTTTGTAGATAGGTGAAGAATAGGTTTTGGGAAGCATCCTTTCGCTGTAAATATGGCTTCATGGTTTCCAATGACCAATCCAGATAATAGTTCCGATTAAAGAACTTGGTGAGTGACAATGCTTCGGCTTCGCTGATCTCTTTCTCGGAAAAGAAATCTTGGATAGCCAGCATAGAAGTATTGCGCAGGCTATAGTCTCTTTGATGAAAATAATAGTCGACCGCCGCTAAATGAAAATTAACCATTAGTCGATCTAAAGCACTAGAGATATCTTGATAGGGCAAAGTTTCGGTAGGGCGATCATATAGTTGAAGGATAGCAGCATTTAAATCTTCAGGTTCTTCTAACGGTTTCCCTTCCTGGTAAAGATAGCGAACGGCATAGCCTAGATAGTTGAATTGCATAGCAAGGTGTAACGGCGCTAAGGCCTGGATTTCCTTGACTTGTTCTATGTAGGCTTCATCTGTTCTAATGTGTTTCTTAAAGAAGAGCTCTAGGGCCAGTTGGTTACTGAGTAGCCATTTATTGGAGGGCGTGAGGGGGATTTGTACGGTCGTCAGATCGGAAAGTTTGACTTCGAATGCTAGAAATAGCCGAATAAGCTCTTCTTGTAATCGCAGTGCTTTTTCAGTTCTCTGTTGGTTGATGGCAGTTTGTAATTCGATCAACTTTGCTTGCGCCTCTTTCGTCGTAGTAGCAATTTCATAGGGGCTAAAAGCTTCATTTCTTTTTTGCTTGTAATGAATGAACACCTGAGCTTCTCTCTGTTTGGCTAAGAGGTGCTGTAGTGCTTTTTCAACATCAGGACGTTGAAGGTTTTGTTTCACCTGGGTTTTATCTAAATGACCAAATTGACTCCATTTTGTTCCTAATATCTGTTGGTAGAATAGCTGCCAGTTTTCAGCGGCTTGAGCTTGGATTTTAAGACTATCTACGCCCAATTTTTGCAAAGCGATTTTTATAGTATCGGCTCGTTCTTGTTGAAGTAAGAGGTTAGTCGAGGTGCTTCCTTCAATGGAGCTATAAGCAAAGACCTGAATAGAGTCAATTTCCTCGGAATACTTAGTAATGAATTGCTTGACCTTATCCCATTCCGCAGGAAGAAATTTCACGCTACTTTTATCAAATTGCAATTGTAGCCTTTCCCTTGCCTGCACAACCCTAGAATGAGAGCGATTTGGGTGCCCCACAGCAGCTACCTGTATTGGTTGAATGGCCTCATCCGCCCCGAATGCCCAAATGGGGTTAATGCGAAATAAGGGGAGATTGCTGAATGGGACGGCAACGGGAAATTGTTCGGTACAGGCGATATTATCCTTGATAACAATTACATTTAATTGAAGTTGTTTGGGTTCCAGACTGGCTGGAACCTTACCTAAATAGGTATAAAGCCGGTTGGTATCGGGGTGTTGATTATTTCGATACAGGGCTTTGGAGAGAATGGGCTCCAATAAATAACCATCATGGACGGGGCTTGGGTATAGATCGATCGATTCAGCACACTCAAATTGGTCTTTATGTATGATATCAATTGCTAGCCCATCTCTTGGCCCATTGATTATTTCTTGCAAGACAGCCTTATCATGGTATTCCAAATAAATAGAAGATCCGAAGAGCCGTAGGTGTAGCGGAAGGTCGCTAGTGAGATAGGGGTTTTCCGCTATAATATGGCAGCTTGTAGCGTCATAAGCTTGAATAGAAAAAGCATCTTCAATTATTTCCTCTCCTTGGAAAGCTTTAAAAGGTTTTCCCGCTAATATTTGTACAACATAGAGTTCATTTGAAGTAGGGTCTGCTACAAAAAAAGCACCCATGAAGGCATGGATAGGATTAGTTAAATTTCGTCCTGCTTTTTGCGTTTTCCAATAATCCCAAATCGCTTGTGCTTGAACTTCATAGTCTGCCTGGATTTGAACGATAGCCAAGTTTTCAATTAGGGCTCCAAAAACTCCATTGTGGCTACTTACCCTTTCTTTGGGCGTTTCTTTGCCTGTAAACAACTGATCGTGGGTGAGTTTTTTGACTGCTTTTATGTAACGCGCTTGATCCTTTGCGGCAAGCCTTAGTATTCCATCCAAAGCTAGTGGCTGGTAGCCCTGTTCCACTCTATACTTGTTTACCACCTCCAAGAGCTTTTCTTCCAAGACAACAACATCTAGTCTTGAAGGATTGAACGGTTGTGATAAAAGGACTAATGGGTATAAAAAACAAGCCAGTAGTATCTGGCGAGAGTAGTTCATATAGTTTTGCTTTATCAGGTAATATAAGTTAAAGCATCATTCGCTGCAAGTCTGTATTTGTCAAAAGCGAGATTAAATTCCTCAACTTAGTTTGATTTTTAAACTAAGTAGATGTATATTTGTTGCATTATTAGGAGTTCTTTGACAGCTTTTGTGATTCTACTCGTCCGGCCGCCTGACAGGATTGCAAAAATTGTCAAAGAAGATTATTAGTTCATCTACCCCAACAACAAATGTTTATGCTTGGTGCAATTGCAGGTGATATTATTGGTTCTCGTTTTGAGCGGAATGGCTGGAAAAGCAAAGATTTTCCGTTATTTAAGCGCTCATCTATTTTTACAGATGATACTGTGTTGACTATAGCAGTAGCTGATGCATTACTTAATAATGTTGCGTATGAGTCCGCCTTGAAGTCTTGGGGGAGGCGTTATCCGTTGGCAGGCTATGGAGGCACGTTCAAGAATTGGTTGGCGGGTTTGATACAGGGGCCGTACAATAGCTGGGGAAATGGATCTGCTATGCGAGTGAGCCCGGTAGCCTGGCTTTGTGGTGATTTGGAGGAGGTGTTAGCGGAAGCAGAAGCTAGTGCAGCGGTGACGCATAATCACCCGGAGGGCATAAAGGGAGCGAAGGCGGTGGCTGCTTGTATATTTTTGGCGCGCACAGGGCATGAAAAAGAGGCAATTCGTGATTACTGCATTGATACTTTTCAATATGATTTACGTCAAACGGTAGATGATATTCGTCCTAGTTATAGCTTCGATGTTAGCTGTCAGGGATCGGTTCCTCAGGCTATCATTTCTTTTTTAGATGGTGAAGACTTTGAGGATACGCTTCGAAATGCCATTTCACTTGGCGGAGATAGCGACACAATCGGTGCCATGGCAGGAAGTATTGCAGAAGCTTATTATGGTTTGGTCCCCGCTGAAATATTGACGGAGGTTTTCAGTCGATTACCTAAAGATATCAAAGTAATTATTGAACAGTTTAGAAATACGCAGTCGCAAGTGGCTTAATAATAATAGTCGCTAAAAAGGAATAAAATCAATAAAGCTGGCGCTAAACATCCGAAGGTTTAGTAGGAATTGCTTGAACTAAATTTTGGGGGTTTAAGATGCGAACAGCAGTAAAAATAAAACCATGAAAATAGCCTTAGCGCAAATCAATGTACACGTTGGAAATTTTGCTGGAAACTTAGAAAAGATGAAAGCCGCAGTGGAAACGGCTAAATCACAAGGGGCTGATATTGTCTGTTTACCGGAATTGGCTACCGTTGGCTACCCGCCAAGAGATTTTTTGGAATTTGAGGATTTTATTGACTTGGCAGAAAATAGTATTGAGGAATTGGCCAAAGCAGCTCAAGATATTGCGATTGTAGTGGGATCTGTTAGCCGAAACCCCGTGGTAGAAGGAAAAGACCTTTATAACTCTGTCTACTTTCTGGCTGAAGGAAAGGTTCATTTTGTGCAACATAAAACGCTTCTTCCTACCTATGATATTTTTGATGAATATCGCTACTTCGAACCTGCTTCGGAATGGAAGGTATTAGAGTATAAAGGGAAACGGATTGCCCTAACGGTTTGTGAGGATTTATGGAATGTTGGCAATGAAAATCCATTGTATAAGATTTGTCCGATGGACGAGATGATGGCTCAGTCTCCCGAATTAATATTGAATGTGTCGGCTTCTCCTTTTGGTTTTGCGCATGCAGCAGACCGTTTGCATGTATTGAAGACTAATGTAGAGCGCTATAAACTTCCTGTTTTTTATGTCAACCATGTAGGTGCCCAAACCGAAATCCTATTCGATGGCGGATCAGTCGTGCTTTCTCCAGACGGAAATGTATTCCAAGAGATGAGGTATTTCAAGGAAGAGGTGAAGACTTTTGAACTAGAAGAAGTCATGCAAGGCGGACAAGACCGGGAACAAGAAAAAGATAAGATGACGCTGATCCACGATGGATTGGTGATGGGCCTGCAGAATTATTTCGGGAAGCTGGGCTTCAAGAAAGCCATTCTCGGCTTATCCGGAGGTATAGATTCTGCAGTAGTGGCTGTCTTGGCAGCCCGCGCGTTGGGAAAAGATAATGTTCGAGTAATCCTGATGCCTTCTCAGTTTTCGAGTGATCATTCTGTTAATGATGCGCGGCAATTGGCGGAGAATCTTGGCATCCAATATGATATCATTCCGATTGAATCGATGTACCAATCTTTTTCCACCGTTCTCGAACCCCACTTTTGGGCCAAACCCTTCAATATTGCAGAGGAGAATATTCAAGCACGGATTCGAGGGATGCTCTTGATGGCTTTCTCCAATAAGTTTGGGAATATCGTTTTGAATACCTCAAATAAGAGTGAAATGGCTGTGGGTTATGGGACCTTGTATGGCGATATGTGTGGCGGGCTATCTGTGATCGGCGATGTATATAAAATGGAGGTATTTGAGTTGGCACGCTTTATGAATAAAGACGGTGAAGTGATTCCTGAGAATATTATTACCAAGCCCCCTAGTGCAGAGCTTCGCCCCGATCAAAAAGACACGGATAGTCTCCCCGAATACGAAGAATTAGATCCCATCTTGTATCAATACATTGAAAAGCATCAAAGCCCGCAGGACATTATTGCCATGGGATATGATGAAAAGCTTGTTCGGCGCATTTTACGCTTAGTCAACATTAATGAATTTAAGCGCCATCAAACAGCTCCAGTTTTGAGAGTGTCAGATAAGGCATTTGGGATGGGACGAAGGATGCCAATTGTCGGGAAGTATTTGGCTTAGCGATTAAGTAGTCAAGCAATAGGTGACTTCAACGGAACTCACCCACCCAAAAGCTTGTTCAGAACAAACAACCGCTACCCAAACTTATAAAACAACGTGTATGCATCCCGCTCCTAATCCCATTCATTCTGCACTCATCGGCCTGGCCGTAGCCGATGCTCTAGGCGTTCCCGTCGAGTTTCGTTCTCGAGCAGAACTTAAAGCCGATCCCGTAAATGGAATGAGGGCTTATGGAACTTATAATCAGCCTGCTGGTACGTGGTCAGATGATTCCTCCATGGCTTTCTGTATCGCCGAAAACTTAGCGCAAGGCTATAATCTACAGCAAATCGCTATATATTTCATCAACTGGAAATATCACAATTACTGGACGCCACATGGCGAACTTTTTGATATTGGAAACCAAACCAGTTCGGCAATTGGCAAGCTCAAGAACATCATTGCTGACGGGCAAGGGCAAACGCTTGTTGGCTTATCTTCGGATGACCCTATGAACAATGGTAATGGGTCCTTGATGCGTTGTATTCCGCTTTTATTTCTAGTAGAAGGGAAATCTTCCCATGAGCAGTTTCGCATCATCCGCGAAGTATCTGCTTTGACGCATGGGCATATTCGATCAGCAATTGCTTGTTATTTTTACTTGCTAATGGCTGAACAGATTTTGAAGGGCAAGGAAAAGAAATCCGCCTACCTAGCTGCGTGCCAGCAGGTCAAGTTGTGGATGCAAGACCAGCGGATCTCAACCGCTGAGCAAGAAGCCTTTGCCAAAGTACTGGGTGGAGAAATTCATCTTGAGCAGGAGGAAAACATTCAATCGAGCGGCTATGTCATGCATAGCCTAGAGGCGAGTTTGTGGTGTTTCTTAAACTATGGGGATTATGCTTCTGCCGTGCTAGCCGCAGTCAACCTTGGAAAAGATACAGATACTACTGCCGCTATCACTGGTGGCTTGGCTGGCCTCTACTATGGTCTTGATCTGATTCCAGAAGACTGGATCAATACCATTGCTCGCTTAGAAGATATTTATGAATTAGCGGATCGCGTAGAAAAAGCTTATCCTAGAAGGTCAACTTCTTGATGTTATCTAGATAAGATCGACTCACTCGGACAACATCTTTGTTTACCATCACAATGTCATAACTCCCCGGATGCTTAAAGACCTCTTTGACAAAGTTGAGGTTAATGATAGAAGATCGATGAACGCGTATGAAAAGTTTAGGATTCAGTTTTTCTTCCAACTGACCAATGCCATAATTACTCAAGAAGCTATTTTCTCGAGTAATAAGCTTGGAGTAGTCTCCTTCGGCTTCAATTCTAATAATTTCTGACACCTGAACTGCTACTAGCTTGTTTTTACTGGATACCAGAATGTTTTCTGGATAGGAATTGCTTTTGTTGTTGAGGCTTTCGGCTAGGTGCTGCAACTGAGAAAGGTAATCGCCAGAAGTATTTAAGGTTCGTTTAATGGCCTGGGCAAAGCGTGCTTTGGTGTAAGGCTTTAGCAAGTAATCCATGGCGTGTACCTCAAAAGCTTGTAGGGCGTACTGATCATAGGCTGTCGAAAAAATGATATGAGGAATCTCTTCCAAGTGCTGTAGTACTTCGAACCCTGTTAGTCCAGGCATTTGGATATCCAGAAATACAATGCTGGGTTTAAAATTATTGATAGCATTGACAGCATCTACGCCATTATTACACTCTTGTAGAATGATAAGTTCGGGGTAATCTTCGAGGTATTCTTTGATTAAAGAGCGAGCTGGTGCCTCGTCATCGACGATGATTACTTTCTGCATTAGGATAAAGGTATTGAGAAATAGACAGACAAGCCGCTTGGTTGATTTTTCTCTAAGAGCAGGCCTTCCCCATAACGACGAAGCAGTCTTTGATGTGTATTGGAAAGACCTATCCCTTCTCCCAGCAATTCTGCTAAGTTGCGACCTTGAATCCCCTTCCCTGAATCTTTCACAGTTACCTCTAGGCGGCTATCTTTTTTACAGATACTGATGTGAACTCGCCCACCTTCTACCATAGGAGAGATACCATGCTTAATTGCATTCTCAATTAGCGGTTGGATTAATAAGGGAGGGATTTTCTCTCCCTGTACATCTTCATTCGCCTCAATTTCGTAGGTCATGCGCTCCCCAAAACGGGCTCTTTCCAACTCTAGGTATTTGTTAATGAATGCAATTTCCTCTGCCACCTTAACCTGTTCTACCTTCGAAGCCTTGAGTTGATATCGGAATAGGTCTGAAAGTTGAGCGATCATGATGCGTGTCTTCTCCTGGGCGGCAGGAACTGAAGCACTGATGGTATTGAAGACATTGTATAGGAAATGTGGGTTGATTTGTGCTTTTAAAGCAGACAACTCGCTTTGTAGCGCAATCTGCCGGAGTTCAGCAGCTAGCTCTCGTTCCTTTTGCAATTTCTTATAGTAATCATAAACATGCAGGATGCCAAACTGAATGAAGTAGATCAAGGATGGAATATATAAATCCCAGACTCTCCCTACCCCGCGTAAATGGTCTAACCCTACTAGTTCGCAAGTTGTATAGTAAAGATTGATCCATAGAAATACGTAGATCGGTAAGGTTACTAAGTGGAGTAAAAGTTTCTTGAAAAATGACCACTCCTTTATTTTTCTAAAATACAGCCACCAAAAGGGAATGATCAAGAGAAACTTCAGTAGGTAGTCCAAGGGAACAGTTAAGTAGAAAAAGTACATCGCTCCCGAATTAATCACTAGCGTAATAAAATACGTAAAGGCAAAGAACAGGTAAATACTGATGAATAGCAGTAGTTCTCGTAAAGGGATATTCCAAACCCTTCTGTCTAGGTATTGCGTAGTAGTCATGACTCCAATCTACGAAAAAACCGATTTTTTTAGGTAGCGTCTTCCGACGAACGACCATATAGCCCGACGAATGACATCCGTGCCATTTGATCGACCCATTTTGCAGTTGACCGGAAACCGATTTACTCCCTCTCCTATCCCCCTTACTTTTGAGGTATCAAGTCAAATAAAACTGTCATTTATGAAAGCTCATACCTTAATCACTCGTTTTAGTCTCCTTGTGGGGCTTTTGTTGTTAGGAAACTTAGTTACGGCGCAAGATGCACTCATTCAAGGGCGAGTGCTGGATGACAAGAAGAGCAATATGAGTTTTGCCACTGTGGTATTACTCAAAGCACAAGATTCTACCATGGTAAAAGCCGATTATACTCAGGAAGATGGATCTTTCCAATTGCCTGGACTAGAAGCGGGTAACTACCTCCTACAGATAACTAATATAGGTTTTGAACCCGCTTACCAAAGTGTGGTATTAGCAGCAGGAGAAAAAAAGAACTTAACATCCATTCAATTAGATATAGCGACCGCTCAACTTAAAGAGGTGGTGGTAAAAACACAACGACCTTTAATTGAAGTTAAAACAGATAAAACAGTCTTCAATGTAGAAGGCAGCATTAATGCAACAGGCAGTAGTGCTATGGAGCTACTGCGGAAATCACCCGGTGTAGTCGTAGATGGAAACGACAATATTCTGCTACAAGGGAAAACGGGGGTGCGCGTCTATATAGATGGCAAACCCTCCCCTTTAGGCGCTGAAGCATTGGCCGCCTACCTCAATTCACTGCAATCTTCAGAGATCAATGCTATAGAGATTATTACGAACCCTTCGGCTCGATATGATGCAGAAGGAAATGCGGGGATTATCAATATCCGATTAAAGAAGGATAAGCGATACGGTTTTAATGCCAATGTAAACCTAGGCGCGGCATATGGAAAGTATCCTAAGACCAATAACTCCGTCAGCTTTAATCAGCGAAATAAGCATACTAATTTCTTTGGCAGTTATGGTTTGAATGTATCCAAATCAGAAGATTTTATCAATCTGTTTCGTGAGCAAAATGGACAAACCTTTGACCAACGTTCTGTGAACACACGCAATGCTACCACCCACAATCTAAAAACCGGGTTGGATTGGTTTATCAATAGCCAAGAAACCTTTGGCATCTTAGTCAATGGAAATCTTAGTAAAGCCGATTGGGTAAACTATAGCCGAACGCCTATTGCCTTTGCCAATGCTTCTACGGTCAATCAGGTATTAATCGCTGATAATTCTAATGATAGCCAAAGAGATAATTTCAATTTCAACCTGAACTATCAATGGAAAGATACACTGGGCCGCACACTAAATTTGGATGCCGACTACGGCTTATTCAGAAGCCAAATGTTCTCTATGCAGCCTAATTTCTATAAAGATCCTTCAGAGCAAGTGATTTTGAATGAAAGAGTCTTTAGCACAGATGCGCCTACCGAAATAGACATTTATACACTGAAAGGAGATTACGAGCAGAATTGGGGAGGAGGGAAACTTGGCCTTGGTTTCAAAAGTTCATTGGTTAATACAAACAACATTTTTGATTTCTTCAATGTAGAAGATGATACTCCCGTACTGGATATCGATCGTAGCAATCAGTTTGAGTTTTCAGAGAATATCAATGCTCTCTATGCTACCTATAAGAAGCAAATTAACCGCAAATGGAATTTGCAATTAGGATTGCGGATGGAGCAGACCAATTCCTTGGGAGACCTCACCAGCGCTAAGGACAATGAAATAGATAAAGTAGAACGACACTATCTCGATTTCTTCCCTAGCGGTGGAGTAACCTTTTCTCCCAATCGGTTGAATCAATGGCGCATCAACTATAGCCGAAGAATTGATCGCCCAACCTATCAAGACCTTAATCCATTTGAATTCAAATTGGACGAACTATCGTTTAGAAGAGGAAACCCCTTCCTTCGACCTCAGTACACCAATAGTTTTCAAGTATCTCATACCTATAAGTATGTATTAAACTCGAGCCTGAGTTACAGCCATACTACTGACTTCTTTGCACAAGTATCTGATACCCTGGGCGTGGACAAAAACTTTATTTCTCAGCGTAATTTAGCTGATCGCAAAAACATCAGCTTGAGTGTGAGCTATCCATTCAACATTCGGAAATGGTGGAGTGTATATGCCAATACCAGTGTATATAATACTCAGTATGATGCTACATTTGAGGAAGGCAAATCCATCAATCTCAATGCGACTGCCGTCAGTTTTTATGGTCAAAATACGATTACACTCCCCTCGGATTGGAAACTACAGATTTCTGGTTTTTATAATTCCCCTGGCATTTGGGGAGGAACTTATGAGAGCGGGAGTATTTATAGTGTAGACTTTGGTGTCCAAAAAAAGGTATTCAATGAAAAAGCCACTGTAAAATTGACTTTAACAGATATATTCCGAGGTATGCCTTGGTCAGGCGTGAGTGAGTTTGGAGGGTTATTGATCCGAGCTAATGGAGGTTGGGAAAGCCGACAGTTGCGCTTCAACTTCACCTACCAGTTGGGCAATGATCAGGTCAAAGCTTCACGCAAACGAAAAACTGGCTTACAGGATGAAGCCAAAAGGATTGGTAATAATTAGAGATTCCCCTTTTGAGTGTAAAAAGGGGCAGGCGAAACTAGTGAGAGTTTTTTAAGTTGATCCGAGCGCATACTTGGATCAACTTATGCCTATTAAGGAAACCCAGTCTTGAACCTCCTCTAAGTCTTAACTTGCATCTACGGCGAATTATCCTGAATTTGAAAGGGTGGAATCTTTCATTGATATTTTTCGCTTCTTTACGATATCCCAGTTGATCTTGCTGATGGTGGTGATACTTCGCTCAAAAGTAAGGCGTGAGCAAGCCTGGGCAACTGCCTTTTTGTGCTTGTGTGTAATCGGATACCTATTGGCTGATTGGGATGATATACATCGGTCCACCTTCTTTTATGGTGCGTTGGTATTTACTTTTTGTGTGCCATTCAGTTTTTGGCTTTTCAGTAAAACCTTATTCGATGACGAATTTCAGTTCAAACGATGGTGGTGGGGAATACTGGCGGGTGTTATTACCATGGAATATTTGATCCATTTGCAGTGTAATCACCTGCTTTTGCCTTTAACTGATGAAGAGAACGTTATTTTTCAGCTTTTGCACTATGCTCTTGCTTTTGTGTTTATTATCCTTGCCATTGTGGAAGCGGCGAAGAATAAGGTAGATGACTTGGTTGTGGAGCGCTTTCAATTCAGGAATATATTCTTGGCCCTTTGTGCGTCAGCCATAGCTTTGACTCTACTCACGGAGTTGGCTTTTCTCAATACCTCTCCTCCAATGGTATTAGAACTGTTTCAAAAGATATTTATCTATGCCATCGGTCTGCTATTTGCTTTGCAGATTTTAGGTGCCAAAGTGGGGTTTTATAAGTTGGAGGAAACAAAGGCATCCTCCTCCGTCACTCCCGAACTAGATCAACAGATGATCATGGAACTGACTCGCTTAATGGAGGAGGAGGAAATATATTTGACAGAGGGGCTCTCGATACGCCAACTAGCGGAAAAGATGAGCGTGAAAGAGTACAAACTCCGTCAAACCATAAACCAACAATTGGGCTTCGCCAATTTCAATGCCTTTCTGAATACTTATCGAATTCAAGCTGCTTGTGATATTCTGGCCGATAAACAACGTCAGGATCTCACCATATTGGAAATCGCTTTTCAGCTTGGCTATAATTCCTTAGCACCTTTTAATAAGAGCTTCAAGCAAATGACGGGAACTACACCTACAAAGTGGCGGAAGCGGGCACTAGGTAACAGTGAAACTCTAGTGCATAAGGACAATTCATAGCAGAACAAAGAGGTGGTTTCTTGGGGTTATACATACTTTCCAGTTCTACTTACTTGTCCTTGCTATTATCGAGAATCAGCTTGATCTCAATAGGAGCAGCTCTTTCTAAGGTGGTAAAGATCGGACAGCGCGTCTTTATGGATTCAACCAACATTTTAGCTTCTGAATCGATAACTCCTGCTAAATTCAATTCTACCTCAAAGGATTGTATTCGAGGATTGATGGGCTCTCCTTTGACTCCTCTGGGATCTAGCCTACCTTGTGCCATGGCCTGGGCTTTAATTAGAGAAATGCCTTTTTCAGCCGCTACTTTCTCCGCAACCAATACGCCACAGCTTGCTAGAGAGGACATCAACATCTCTATGGGGTTTAATGCTTCGTTTGGCCCGCCAAGGGGCGGTGGTGCATCAATCACAAAGTGATGGTTTCTAGCAGTAGCTAAGGTTCGTCCCTGATTTGCGGTAGATTGAGCCCCAGCTTTGATGGTTACTAGTTTCTGACTCTTAGCAAAGGGTAGAAAACAGCCTGTTATAAGCACAATCAGAATAAACTTTTTCATCTATTTAAATTATTTCCGCAGCTTCGCAATTCGCTGAAATAATTCTGCAGAAATGCAACCGCTACGCCCTCACATGATTTTCTTTAATCATTCCCATGTGTGTGGTTATTGCTAAACAAAATCATGCTCGTTTCATGGATGTTATTTTATAGAAAAGAATGGTGCCATGCACGGATAAAAATTTACTCTTCGGTCATTACAGCCTTGATCTTTGCAACAATTTCATCGGACACTTCTTGTACGTCATGCGCTTCCTTGGCGTGTTGAGCAGCCATTTCTAAAGCTTCTTTTTCTGTGTTGGCTTTAATAACGCCCGGGCAGTCAAATCCTACATCTGCACATTTAATTACTTTCATGCTATTCAATTTTGGTAAGAAAATATTTTGAGAGTATGACCTCAAAGTTCAAGGCAAAGGCAGTCAATTTGTTATTGAATTCTTTCCAAAAATTGTGGCATTTGTTGCAAAATTTGAAAAATAATTTGCGATCTCTAGGATGGATTTTGTTTGTAAATGTTTGTTCGTCAGGTTTTTGTGATTGGATTTGGTGTTGCGTGAGCTATTGGTTGAGAAAATAGTATCTGGGGCTATTTGTTTTAGACTGGATCAATATAAGAGCACCTAATCTTGCCGAAATTTTGACGGTTGCACTCCAAATTCTTTGAGGAAAGTCTGGCTAAAGTGTGAGAAGTCCTTAAGGCCTACTTCTGAAACTATCTCGCCTATCGGGAGATCTGTTTCCTTTAGTAGCGTCTTGGCCTTCTGCAATCGGATGGACCGAATATAATGAGCTGTGGCTTGCCCCGAAAGTGCTTTGAGCTTTCTGTGCAACTGGGTACGGCTCATCGCTATGGCACGGCAAAGTTGCTGTGTATTGAAGTCTTCATTTGCCATATTGGATTCGATGATTTGCCGTAATTCTTCCAGGAAAACAGCCTCTTGCTCTTGTAATTGACCAAAGGAGTCGCCTGCTTTTCCTTGGGTCGAAAGTGCCTCCCGAAGGCGTAGGCTAAGTAGAGTAAGATTGTGGATTCTTACCAACAACTCCTCTCGGTGAAAAGGCTTTGTTAAATAGACATCTGCTCCGTGGGTCAAGCCAATTAGTTTATCCTCTTGAGTAGCCTTGGCGGTCAACATTATGATGGGAATATGACTAGTGGCTTTTGCAGATTTTAAGTGTTGACAAACGGCAAAACCATCCATCTCGGGCATCATCACGTCACAGATAATTACATCTGGGATGGTCGCAAGGGCGATCTCTAACCCAAGTTTCCCGTTTGCTGCGATTCGCATTTCATAATTCTCTTGTAAACAAGAATGAATGTAGGCCACTACATCCTGATTATCTTCCACTATAAGAATGAGCGGTTTTTCTCCATTTTTTTGAGTGCTAGGGTTCGGGATTTGGTCAGGAGGGATAGTGGCCTGAATGAGAGAGGTGATAGGAGGTGTAAAAGGAAAAGCTTGGAGAGGAGCACGTTGATGAATGGGTAAGGTTACGATAAATTCCGATCCATTATCGACGTCACTAACTACTCTTATCTTCCCATTCAAGAGATCTACTAATTCTTTGACCAACGCCAAGCCAATACCCGAACCTTCCCCACTTCGCGTTGAGGAACTATCGACTTGGTAGAAACGATTAAAGATTTCAGGTAATGCTTTTTCTGAAATCCCGTAACCTGTATCTACTACGGCCAACTCCAATTGATCTTTCTCTTCTACCTGCCTTCGTTCTACGACTACTTTGATATTACCGTGCTCCGGAGTAAACTTTATGGCGTTTGATAGTAAATTGATTAGGATCTGTTGGAGTTTATCTTCATCAAAATCCATGAGTAAATGGTCTTCCTTTGAGGTAAAGGTCAACTGAATATTTTTGCTAGCGGCTAGGGAATGACAAGATTCCGTCAAATACTTGAGGTAAGAAATAATATTCCCTTGTACCCAGTTGATAGACATACTTTTCGTCTCTAAGCGAGAGAGATTAAGTAGTTGATTGACCATTGTTAATAGCCGATCACTGTTTCTACTGATCAGCGTTTTGATTTTTTCATTGCCTATGATCTGTTCACTCATTCCCTGGATGACTGTCAGCGGTGTACGAAACTCATGGGTTATATTGGTGTAGAAGCGGCTTTTAAAGTGATCTAATTCTCGTAGACGATGAGCTTTCTCTTGTTCCACTTGCAATTCGGTCTGTAGTTGCCAACGACGACGTTGATAAAAATAGACACCTAGTAAGAACAAGATTCCGGAAAGAATATATATGATATAAGCCAACCGAGTCCTCCACCAGGGAGGGGCAATAGTAATGCCCAATCGTATTTCTTTACTTTGCAATCCCTCACTACTAAAACCTTTTGCCCGTAGCGTGTAGGTTCCAGGAGGAACTGCTAAAAATTCCGCTAATTGATTCTCTGGTAAAAGGCGCCACTTATCCACATATGGCTCCAGGAGGAATTCCACCCGATTAGCGGAGGGCTCCATGAAATGCAAGTTTTTAAGGCCAATACTAAAAGTGTTTTGGCGATAGTTTAACGCTATTCGCTCTTTTCTGAACAGAGATTTATGTATTGTCTCATCGGTATCTGGACTGGATATTTCAATGTGTGAAAAAAGGACCCTGGGGCTAACCTGCCTTTTTGCTATGGCCTCGAATTGCTTCGGATGAAAAATATAGAACCCACTCCCCCAATTAAAAATTAACTCATCAGACTTTCCATAGATAGCATTGTTGAAAATATTACTGCCTGGATGTTTAGAAAATATATCGTATCGCTGGAATTGATCATCCATGGGATTGAAGTGGTAAACATGTTGTCTCGTTCCAACCCAGAAAGTACCGTTCTTGGCAGATACCAGCCAATGAATATTCCACTCTGGGAAATTTCCTTTTGAGGGATTATAAAACTCAACAGTTTTCTGATCTGGGTCAAATTTATGAAGGCCTCCCTCTTGGGAAAAGAACCAGAGCAACCCTAGCTGATCTTCCACCATTCCCATTGCAGCTCTTCCTAGTATCTCTCCTTGTTCGCCAGATAGAATGGGCTCAAACTCTTTATTCTTAAGGTCCCAACGGTCAATGAAGCCCGACCCCTTCAATGTGGTCAGGTTAATCATCCCATTTCCACCCATTACCCACAACCGATCTTGGCTGTCTGTGAATATAGCTTTGACATCAGATCCAGAAATAGAGTTTGGGGTATTCGGAATGAATCGCCGGAAGGTCGAAGTGGTGGAGTCAAAAAGATTTAAACCATTATTAGTGCTTCCTATCCAAATGTTTCCTTGATGATCTTCAGAAATGCTACCGATAAAGATATCAGAAATAGATGTTGAATCCCGTTCATCATAGGTAAACCGCTGAAAGTTTCCACTACGAGGGTCATAACGATTCAGGCCGGCATTGAAAGTACCGATCCAGATGTAACCTTTGCTGTCTTCAAAAATTGACCAAATCGTATTTCCTGAAAGAGAATTTGAGTTGCCTGATTGGTTGACAAATCGCTGCATCTCTCCGGTGCTGCGGCTGTACAAATACAATCCAAAACCATAGGTCCCCACCCAAATATTTTCATTGTGATCTTCTAGAATGGCGGAAACCTCATGAAAAGTAATTTCATCGGCGAGGTCGATATATTGAAAAGATTGATAAATAGGAAGAGCCTTCAAAACCCGTCCAGGGCGCCCTCCTCCTAACCAAAGGCTCCCATCTTTTGTTTGGGCGATGCTCCAAAAGGACCTGGAAGGTAGTATATCGGGCGTGTTTAACCCTCCTTCGGCGGCGTTTTGATAACGAAAGACCTTTTTTGAAGGGGGGTGATATACGACTATTCCATTGTCGAAAGAAACAAACCATAGGTATCCATCTCGATCCTCAAAAATCCGCCTTACCCCAACGTGTTCTGACGCCCCCAATAGGGGGAAGCGAGAGTGCGGAGCGCTTAATTTATTAGGATTGGTCGGGTCAAAATGAAGATGCTCAAATTTACCCGAGGTTCTATTCATAAGATGTAAGCCATCCCCGCTTGTGCCGATCCAGAAGTTATTTTGACTATCTTCAAAAGCTGACCAAACCACATTTTCTTCCAAGCTACTTGGATCGAGTGGGTCGTGCTGAAATCGTTCGAACCTATCCGTTTTTGGATTGTAACGATTCAATCCGCCTTTATACCGTCCAGAGGGATACCAGCCTGTACACACCCACAAGGTGCCTGATTTATCTACTAAGATACTTCCGATCTCATCATAGGTCAGGCTAGTCGAATCCAAAGGGTCATGTACATAGTTTTTTATTTCATGCGTTTCTGGGTCCACTCGAAACAAACCAGCCCCAGTAGTTCCGACCCAAAGAATTCCCGCTGTATCTTCGGCAATCACCTGAATCCAGCTATCAAAAGTTCCAGTTGATTTATCCGGTGTGAGGTTAATAGTGGAAAAACTTTCAGTATCTGGGTGGTAATATTGAAGACCACCAGTTTGTGGCCCTATCCAAAGTGTTCCCTTCTGGTCCACGAATAGATAGTCTACGTAGTTATCAGCAAGGCTGGTAGTGTCTAAAGGATCGCTAAGGAAGGTTTTAAACTCATGACCGTCATATCGATGAATACCTCCTGCAGAAGCAAACCATAAATACCCCAAACTATCTTGGGCAATATAGGCTACTTTATTCCCGGCGCTCCCTCCGGGCATTTCCATTACTTCAAAGTCCCATCTAATAATCTGACTGTGACAATAGGTAGGTAATAAAAAGACTAATCCCCAAAATAGGCATATGTGTAGGTGGGACATGATTTTCCAACTTGAGACCTTATAAATATAGAAGTTTTAAACATGGCAAAGTCTTTTTGGTGTAAGAAGCTTTGATTATCCCTGTCCAGATCCCTTAAACCCTCCTCGATTTCAAAATCAATCAGCATTTTTCAGAATCCGAGAGAACCGAGTTCACCCCTCCTATATTTTTGATGCCATCAATCATCAAGAATCAATGTGATATGGAAAACTTACCCGGCATCGAAATTTATCCCTTCGTATTTCTGCATGACTTCCTCAGGTATTTTATTGCGGCAAGTTCAGCTTATTTACTTTTTTGGGTCATTTTCAAAAGCCGTTGGCAACACCGGATGGTGCAGCAGAAGTGGCCGAAGAATAGCCGTAAATGGTCGGAGTTCAAGTACTCAATGAGTACAGTTGTGATCTTTTCTTTGGTAGGGTTTAGTATTATTCAGTTGAAGCTTAGAGGGTATACCTTGTTGTATGATGATATCTCCGCTTATGGTTGGGGTTGGTTTGTGGCTAGTGTGGGCATCATGTTCGTCGCTCATGACGCCTACTATTATTGGGTACATCGCTGGATGCATCATCCGCGCGTATTTAAGTACGTTCATCTTGTTCATCACAAATCGACCAATCCCTCTCCTTGGGCAGCCTATTCGTTTCATCCAATTGAAGCACTTTTAGAAGCCCTGATCTACATCATTTTCGTCTTTTCTATGCCCCTTCATGGTTTGGCATTAATGATTTTTTTGATTTCGATGATCATACGGAATGTAGTATCTCACTTGGGGATGGAAATACTACCCAAATGGTTCATTCGTAGCAAATGGTTGAATTGGATGACCACCACGACGCACCACGATCTTCATCATAAGAATTTTGATACCAATTATGGGGTTTATTTCACTTGGTGGGATCGATGGTTTGGGACAGAAGATAAAGCCTATGTGGAGACCTTCGAAGAAGTGACTAGCCGAGCCAGAACTGATCGATCAACAGCACCTCAGCAGCTTTCAAAAGCGCTGCCTTTTCTATTACTTATGTTAACTCTACCTACCTTATACGGGCAATCTCCAGTGGGTTTATGGCAAAGCATAGATGATAAAACCGAAGAGCCTGTAGCTATGATTGAAATCAAAGAATCAAAGGGGAAATTGGAAGGCCAGATCGTAGAATTACTATTTGACACAGACGAAATGGGTAATCCGCTATGCTCCTCATGTGAAGGAGAGCGAAAAGGTAAACCTGTGATCGGAATGGATATGATATGGGGGTTCGACTTGTCTGGAAGAAAAGGGAAGATCTTGGATCCAGAAGGCGGTGAAATATATCAAAGTAAAATGTGGCTGTCTGGAGAACAGGAACTCAAGGTACGGGGGTATGCCGGGCCTTTCAATCTTTTTTATCGTACTCAAACTTGGCGACGAATTTCTTCGGAAGAGGAAACTTCCCCATTCACAGGTTTATGGAAAACGATCGATGACCATTCTGGTTTGCCAATGGCTTTGGTGGAAATCAGAAAGGAAGGGAAAGAGTTGAAAGGAAAAGTAAAAGAGCTATATCCTTTACCATGGGAGGGCAGTGATCCTATTTGCATAAAATGCCCGAATGAGAAAAAAGATCAAAAGGTGATAGGTATGACCATCCTATGGAATTTTACAATGGGGGCGCAACGCTGGACTCAAGGTAAGCTTCTAGATCCAGGAAATGGAAAGACCTATGCCGGCGCACTTTGGTTGGAGTCGCCGGATCGCCTGAAGGTTAGGGGCTACCTAGGTCCTTTCTACCGAACGCAAACCTGGAATAGGGTGAAACGACTAAGCCAACAGTAACATTTCCCAGTAAAACTTCGGGTGTTTGTACATAGGGCTTAACAGACAAGTCAAAATAATTGAGAAGATTGCTGCAATATTTTGACTACTGTGCATATCTTGGCGCAAAGGAGAAAAAATAATGGCTAATCCTTCGCTCATTACTCAATATAATGAGACTTTTCTTTCTATTCTTGATCAACTGAACCCACAGCAGAAAGCAGCAGTGGATCAGATTGAGGGTCCTGTATTGGTGTTGGCTGGTCCGGGAACGGGAAAGACCCATATCCTTAGCGCAAGGATTGGAAAGATTTTGCAGTCTACAGATACAAAAGCCAATAACATATTGTGCTTGACATTTACGGATGCAGGAGTACAGGCCATGCGAGAACGCTTGCTTACCTTTATTGGGCCAGAGGCGCATCGAGTCCACATCTATACCTTTCACTCCTTTTGTAATACCATCATCCAAGATAATCTTGAGTTATTTGGGCGGCATGACCTAGAGCCGCTTAGTGATCTGGAGCGGGTAGAGATCATTCGCCGATTAATTGACGAATTGGACGTGGGCCATCCTCTAAAGCGCGGACGTTCTGATCCCTATTTTTATGAAGGGCATTTATACGATCTCTTCACCAAAATGAAATCAGAGGATTGGTCAGTAGGATACATCAATGGACAAATCCAGGTATTCCTAGATAGCTTGCCAGAACGAGAAGAGTTCATTTATAAAGTAAATCGCGGACCGATCAAGAAAGGAATGTTGAAGGAGGCGAAGCTGGAAGAGATGAGGCAACGTATGACTTTGTTGCGTTCAGCGGTAGCGATGTATCCTCGATACCAATATGCACTTAAGCGAGCTCGGCGCTACGATTTCGATGATATGATTCTGTGGGTTTTACGTGCTTTTGAGGAGAATGAAGCGCTCTTGCGAAATTACCAAGAACAGTACCTATATTTTTTGGTGGATGAATTCCAAGACACCAATGGTGCTCAAAATGAATTGCTCAATCGTTTGAGTAGTTTCTGGGACAATCCAAATATTTTTATTGTTGGAGATGACGACCAGTCTATCTACGAGTTTCAGGGGGCACGACTCAAGAGCCTGCTGGATTTTTATCATCGATATGAGGAAGATCTAAGTATTATCTTATTGCAAGAAAATTATCGTTCCTCACAACCGATACTGCAAACCGCTCACACCCTGATTGGTAGTAATGAAAGGCGAATCATTTACCACTTGCAATCACTCGGGATTGAGAAAAAGTTACAGGCCAAGCATCCTGATTTTGGTCAATTAACACATTTGCCGGTAGTAAACTGCTATGCTAATCGTTTGCAAGAGGAAGCAGATATTCTACAGCAAATAGAAGAACTGCAAAAGCAGGGCCTCCCGCTTAATGAAGTGGCTGTTATCTATGCTCGGCACCGGCAGGCAGAGCGGCTGATCGCACTCCTGGAGAAAAAGAATATTCCCTATACCCTCCGGCGGAAAATCAACCTACTGGATCAACCTATTATTCGCAATCTACGGTTGTTGCTAGAATTCCTTTGGTTGGAGTCGGAACGACCGCAAGGTGGGGAACATCTATTATTTAAGTTATTACATTTTACCAATTGGGGGCTTACAGCAGCTGATTTAGCTCGATTTAGTATCTATTTAGCAAAAATGGAATCTGCTAAACGCCCGACTTGGAGAGAGGCAATAAGTCAAGGTAGACTTTTAAAGGCAGCGGGAGTGAAAGATGCGAAATCTTTTCGCAATGTGAGTGCTTTTCTAGAAAAACAACTCAGTGAATTGCATACCGAAGGGCTACCCGTATTTATGGAGCATGTGATTAACCGTAGTGGCATGCTAAGACAGGTAATGGAGGCGCCAGATAAACTTTGGTTGGTGCAGGTTCTCTTTGGATTTTTTGAGTATGTACGGCAAGAAGCCAATCGTTATCCTCGGCTGCATCTAGGACGATTATTGGAAATGCTTAAAAGCATGGATGATAACCGATTGGCAATTCCCCTCCAGAAGACCATTGAATCCCAGAAAGGGGTCAATTTGTTGACGGCGCATAGTGCAAAGGGCTTAGAATTTCGCACTGTTTTCGTGATGGATTTGGTAAAAGATTACTGGGAGCCAAGTACGAGGCGGAGTTCCTATCGTTTTGTGATACCTGATACGCTTAGTTTTTCGGGGGAAGAGGATGCGATGGAAGCCCGGCGGCGACTGTTTTATGTAGCCTTGACCAGAGCTAAGGAGAACCTTATTCTTTCCTATAGCTTGGAGCGCCAGGGCAAACCTCTTCAGCGAACTCGCTTTCTAGATGAGATTAGCACTTACGTAAAAGTACCCAATACCGCCAAACCCCTTTCTCAAGCTCAGTTATTGGAGGCTAATTTATTGCAGTTGGTAGAGGTAAAACCACCGAAACTCAACCAGTTGGATAAGTCAACAGTAGATGCTTTGCTCGCAAACTATAGTATGAGCATATCCAGTTTGAATCGATATCTAAAGTGTCCACTAGGTTTCTATTTTGAAACTGTATTGCGTGTGCCTAGTCTACAAAGTGAAGCCGCCACCTACGGAACTGCTATGCATAATAGCTTACAGCGGCTTTACGAACGTATGTTGCAAAGTAAGCAAAAGCGTTTTCCGGCGGCAAGCACACTACTCAAGATCTTTGAGTCAGAAATGGACCATTGGCGGGCCTATTTCACGCATAAAGGATATCAGCGAAGGGCAAGAATGGGGCAGCGCTACCTAGCTGATTTTTACCAACAAAATATTAAAGCTTGGAGTAAAAAAGCACGAGTAGAACATAATATCCGGCATGTAGAAGTGGAGGGAGTACCTGTAAATGGCACCATAGATAAGCTGGTTTTCCAAGCGGAGAATAAGGCTACTATCATTGATTACAAAACAGGTAGTCAAGATAATCGGAAGCTCAGCGGGCCCAGTAAATCGCAACCGTATGGAGGTAATTACTGGCGACAACTGGTTTTTTACAAATTATTGTATGAAATACATCCTGCCTCTGCTCACACTATTACAGAAGGACAAATTGCTTATCTCGAACCTGATAATGAAGGTGTTTTTCCTCGGAAGTCGGTGTTTTTTGGCCCCAAAGATGTAGCACTCGTGAAGCAGCTAATAGTTGACACTTATGCCAAAGTTCAAGCCCACGACTTTTACGAAGGCTGTGGAAAGACGGATTGCCAATGGTGCAATTTTACTAAAGAAAATATCCTGGTAGATAGCTTTGTTGACCCGGAGATTGAGGCGCTGGATGATTAAGTACCGTGGAACAAAAGTTTATTAGCCAATAGGCAATGCGATATATCCGAAGTTTTCCCGGTTTTGTTGCTAAAACACCAACAAGCGAAGGGCTTCGGATATATACCGCGCTGTTTTTAGCTTACTTTTGTTCCACGGTATCAAGTTCTTTATGAAGGATCTAATTACTTGGTCTTGATCAGTTTAGTAGAATGAGCGCTCCCATTTTCCAATTGGAATGATAAAAAGTAAAACCCGTTTGGAAAGCTGTCTAATGATATTTGCTCTTGAATCTTTGAGACTTTTTCTAAAGACTTTGATAAAACCAATTCCCCGTAAGTGTTGAAAACCTTCAATTGAACATCTTGTCTTTCGCCTATTTCGGCTTGAATATTAAACAAGGCTGCACTTGGGTTGGGGAAAATATTTAACTTCTCAAACGGGCTGTTGCTGATATCCGTCGTTGGAGTGAGTATTGAAAATTCAAGCCAGTTTATATTGAAAGGGGATTTGGTGATGAGAATACGCATGATATACCTCCCCACAGGCAATTGTACTGCTTCACTGGTTGTTACCCAAGTTTGCCAACCACCAGTAGAAGAGAAATCTGGTTTACTGACAATCGTTACATTTCCATCCTTGTCAATCAATTGCAATACTAGTTGTCCACTTCCAAATTGTGCTGCTGTTCTGTAATCAATATTGTAGGTCCCTCCCGTAGTAATGTTTATTTCATAATCTAGATAATCCCCTGGATCGAGAAACCCAATATTTTGCCCACCGCCAGCATCTGTTGTGTTTTCTAATTCTACACCAGATTGAAAAAAGTAATCTTCGGCTTGAATTTTTCCTGGAATTTGATGCACGAACTGTAAAGTGTTCTTGACATTTTCGAGTGTAAAAGGAAGTAGAGCCGTTTCATCCTCAGCAGTTACTTGATCCCCTGAATAGGAAATCTTAATAGTCTCGGTAGACTTTAAAATATAGTCAACAGTGAAATTGATAATCCTTGGGTTATTAGCATCTATATCAATAGCTGAAATGGGAATGCTATTACCGTCTACAAATATTTCAAAGCCGCTGGGCGAAGCAGGAAGAGGTGTGGCCAATAATTTATTTGCATTCATTTGGATATTATATTCATCAATAGTGACGGCAGCAACAAATTCGGTAGCCAAACTAGCCATATCAACGCCAGTTTCGATAAACTCAAAACTACTGACGTTTAAGCCTGCCTGGTCCACGTAGAGTCTCAGTTTATTATCGCTAGCATCTAGTATCACATTTGGAATAATAGTAGTTTGCCAGTTCTGCCAACCGCCTGTAGGAGGGGTAAAGGTTTTCGGTGTAATGTCGGCATCTCCTGCTGTAAAATGCATAAGCCCTCCTGATCCACCTGAAGCGGCTCTGATGTGAATATCATAAACCCCACTTGTTGCAATGTCGACATCATATTGCATCCATTCCCCTGAATCCATCCATCCAACATTAAAACCATTCGTATTTATATTATCCGTACATCGTTCTAGGTCTACGCCATCATTCCGGTAAACCCAACCATTATTCCAGGGTGTGAAATTGCCACTGGATACCTGATAATTTGCTACCTCAACATCGTAGTAAGCTTTTCCTAAAACACCCATGTCAAAATCAGTAGCATAAACAACACCGGGAATCGACTGAGTATTAAATGGAAGGGTTTCATTGGAATAAACTTGCCTAAACATTGCATCAATCACATCTTTTTGAAAAACACAGTTTTCTACTTTTAGTCCTTCAGAGATTCCCATCAGTGCAGCAGTTGCAAAACTTGCAGAAGGTTTTGATCCAGTCCCGCCCCAATAATCCAGTAAGGTTTGATACTCTGGTGTTTTTACAACGGATAAAGGTCCAGCAATGGATTCAATTTTTTTCATTGGCCACCAAGCCCAACCTATGTCTAAATCTTCTAGTAGCCTAATAGCATCTCGAAACCAAACATTTGAGTTTTCTCCACTTTCGCCCAAGTATAGCGGGACGTCAAAATTGTTTCTAAGATCAATTACCCACTGCATCGTAGCGGCATCATTGGTTGACCAATACTTATGGGGAGAATACACTAAGTTATCATCCCAAGGTGGAGTCAATCCCGTGAAATCATTAGCGAACCAATTGCCCTCGATAAACAAGATATGCTTGGTATCTACAGTACGAATACTATCTGTTATTTCTCGATATAGATTTTTTAAGGCGACGCCCCCTGGTAAATCCCAGTTAGGCTCATTTAGTAAATCATAACCAGCTACCCATTGCTCATCAGCATAGCGGGCTGCAAGTTGTTTCCAAAGCGCTACCATTTTATCTCGGTTCTCCTTACTCTCCCAGAGTGACGGCTTGCTTGAATCATAATCTGAAATACCAGCATCATACCCTTGACCACCAGGTGCAGCATGTAAATCCAGAATAACATACATTTCATTTTGCTTGCACCAAGAAATCAGGCTGTCTGTCAGCTCAAACCCTTTAGTCAACCAGGTGTTTACGCCTGCTATTGGCTCATCTTCGATGGGTAATGTATATAGGTTGTAGTGCATCGGTAATCGAACGGAGTTGAACTCCCAAGATTTTAGAGAATCTATATCAGCCTTTCTTACGTGGTTGTCTAGCCAGGCCTCATAGAAGGCTGCGGTATTTTCCTCACCAATTAGCTCTTGTATTTTGGCTCTGATTTCGTGCTGCGGGTTGGCAAACGAAGCCGTTTGTAACATATAGCCTTCTTGCACCATCCACCCACCTAGCCCCATCCCTCTTAGTAGGATGGTATCCTGGTTTTCATTGACAATAACTTTTCCATGGGCACGTAAAAAGTGCTGTGCATTAACTTGAAAGGTCAATAAAAGGAGTGAGCTTAGAAAGATCGAAAATAGTGTGCTTTTTTTCATAAACGCTAGTGATAATGATTCTCAGGCAATTGTTGTATTCCGTAAGAAGCTGTTTGGATTTAGCTAACGAAAAGAGGCTCTAAAAGGGCCATAACAAAAGCGAGGTGGTAAATTCAAATAGCTTCTAAGATTATTCCATCAAAAAAATGAAATTAGAAGTGTTAGAATAATTAAACACTTTTAATTTCTATCCGTCTCATTATTGTACGATGAACCGCTTGGTTAGTATCGATGTACCCGTTTTTATCGTCATAAAATAAATGCCGCTTGAATATTGGGCTATGTTTAGTTGATAAGTGGCATTGTTCCTAAGGGTTGTAGATTGGAAAATTTGTCCTACCGAGTTAATGACCATCATTTGCTTTTCTTGAAAAACTGCATTTTCACCAAAAGTGAGGTTTAGGTAATCATTAACTAAAGTAGGGTGTAGGCTAAATAAGCCTTCATCTATAGTCAACTCATTGGTGTTGGTTACCATACAAGTTCCATTACTAACACAATTGCCGAAGCAAGACATGATAGTGGTATCCGACATGATGGAAGATACGAAGCGATCATTAAAGGCATTGGGATCAGCACAAGGCAAACCTGAAAGGTCTTCTTTACAACTCCAATCCGGACAGTTCCCATTCAAAAAAGTATAATGGCTAGAAAAGCCCATAGGTTTTCTTACGGTTATGGTATAAATGCCATCACCTTCAGGGTCAATCATAGGGTTGTCACCGGGATTTCCAAAATTGCCCCCTCCAGCTATGAAAATTCCAGCTGCATCTGGAGAAATGGTCTCTATATTTAGTTCAAAAGTAATATCGATAGAATCGGTAACGATTGTGCAGGTTCCATCACTATCGCAAGTCTGGAAACAAGCCATAATAGTGGTATCCGATGTGACAGAAGGTAAAAATCGATCATTGAAATTAGCCGGATCTGCACAAGGTAGGCCAGCAATGTTTTCTTTACAACTCCAATCCGGGCAATTCCCATTCAAAAAAGTATAATAACTTGTAAAACCTTTTGGCTTTCTGATAACTGTGGAATAAATACCGTCGCCATCTGGGTCAATCAAAGGGTTATCTCCAGCTACGCCGAAGCCACTTCCTCCCGCAATATATAGTCCCCCTGGGTCAACAGAAAGTAGCGTTGCTGCATTTAGGTGCACCGTTATATCAACCGAATCAGTCACTATTGTACAAGATCCATCACTATCACATGTGCCAAAACAAGCCATAATAGTGGTATCCGACATTACCGGAGGCAAAAATCGATCATTGAAGTTGGCAGGGTCGCCGCAGGGTAAGCTGGCTAGATTTTCCTTGCAATCCCACGCAGGGCAATTGCCATTTAAGAACGTATAAAAACTAGAAAAACCTTGATCTTTCTGGATGGTTATGCTATAAATACCATCGCCATCTGGGTCAGTCAACTGATTATCACCGGGTACGCCAAAGCCCGAACCTCCCGCAATATATAGTCCTCCTGGATCAATGGATTGCAGCGTTTCGGTGTTCAACTCAAAAGTTATATTTACTTGGCCCTGGACTGATGAGAGCATTAAAGCAAAAATAAAGAAGGGTAAAATTTTTCTTTTCATGATGCAGTTTTTGATGGATGAATGAAATTCTTCCATGTATGGTAAGGCAATTGTCAAGGATAGTTACAATGGTTCCTGGTTCATTGTAATTGACAGGGTTTATTAAAAAACTATTTGTTTATAGTGCTCGAACGGATACGTTATCCACAGTCACTCCCTCTGTACCTAAATCTGCTCCTCCACTCCGAATGACTAAATAAGCAGATACGTTACTAGAGAATTCAAAGGTCCCATCACCACCACCATTGCTACAGGAAAGAACACTTAAGGGGCCGTCAAAGGGGTCACGTCCGCAACCATCCCAGGTGTTCAAGCCTAGCCTTATACCGCCATCGAAATAGTCCACTCCTGCTTGAGGAACAGTTGTTCCCACATAAACTTCGAACCAACAATCTGACATACCACTTCCAGAGACATCCATCTGAATTTGATAGGTAGTACTTGCCTCTAGATCCATTTTTTGATATATACCAACATGTCCCCATCCTCCGCCAGTCCAACGTGCTGTACCATTTTGAAAAGCAACATCAGCACCTCCCGAAATGGGTAAAATCGTCCAGGCCGATTCATCATCAAATGTTCCATTTCCTACTAAATTGGGCCCAATCACATCTTCTGCAATTGAAATGGTTTGAAAGGACTCAGCTGTTCCACCCGTTGTGAAAATTTTGAATCGTACTTCATATTCGCCCTTCAGAAAAAACAATTTTTCTGCATACAAACCTTCTGCTGAGGTATTGTCATCAAAATTCCAATGCGTATACCAAGTCTCCACATCTGGTTGAGCGGTGAAGATGATTCGGTTTGCATTTTCAGGATCAACGGTATAGGTGAATTTGGCGTTCTCACTAGTTGGAGCAATGGCGACTTCTTCCTTGTCACCATTACAGGCAACTAGCACTAATAGAAAAGAGGCCAGTAATACAGGAAAGGAAGTTATTATACTTTTCATGGTTTATTTTATTTGGTTCTTAGACAAATCTCATGTTTCGAGACACTCAAAAATGAAATTCAACGGTTCCATCGGGCGCTTATTCATCTCAACTTATGACTGCCCACGAGATTTGTGTCTAAGAAGGTTTTATTTCGATCCTCGGATCATTTGGGAATTAGTAACCGGGATTCTCAACTAACTTCGGGTTGTTGTTAACTCTATTTTGGCCAATTGGTAAATAATAATGCCGAGGATTGAAGTTCATTTTTTGTGATTCCGCTTGAATGACTTGGTAAGTAAAAGTCTCATTGCCAGCATTATCTATGTGTCGTAGTGATCGAATGCCTTCAATTCGAACGCTCAATGCCTCTTCCGCAATTCGCCATCTTCTTACATCCCAATACCGTTGATCTTCAAATGCCAATTCTACTTTTCTTTCATTTCTCAATCTGTCTCTTAGCGCAACCCCCGAGTAGGGCTCTAAGCGTAGGTGTTGAGTTAAACCTGCCCTAGTTCGAATGGGTTGAATGTAATCTCTGGCACTTTCTTCCATACCCAATTCAAAGGCAGCTTCGGCTGCATTGAGATATATTTCTCCTAGCCTAAAGAGGATGCAGTCCTGCCCTGAATAATATTGTTGAACTAAAAGTGGACTTGGGCCGTCGGCTAAATACTTTCTGACGTACGCTCCTGTTTTAGTTGCATCGGGGTGGATTCCCATTCCATCCTTGCCAATTCCTGTTCCGGTATCCGTGTCAATCTGTCCTCCTCTTTGTGTTGCATACCAAGTTTCAATTCTCGAACCCTGGAATAGGTCATTGTTAGTCAACAAGGTTCCTTTAAACCTTGGATCTCGATTTTCGAAAGGATGTTCGGCATCATATCCTGAACCATTTTCAGATGGTAGTAAACCTGTACTCAATACTTCATAGCTATCCATCAACTGTTTGGAAGGGGACATGCTAGACCCCCAATCCACTCGATAACTATAGGGTGTGTTTCGCAAGTCGTATGAATGTCCTTTTTCAAAAGGGAGCCAAATTTTCATAAAAATGGTTTCCTCTTCCGTTTCATCGACAAATAGTCGGTAATAGTTTTCGGAAGGGTCGGGGTAATTATCGAATAAAGAATAACCGCCGTCCTTGATGATCTGATCGGAAGCATTCAATGAAGTTTGATAGTAATCATTTGAAGTAGAAGAGGGGATTCCGACTAAACCATCCAATTGTAGGGTGCCATATTTGGCAATACTTGCCGCGTACAACGCAGCTCTTGATTCAAGTGCTTTTGCTGCCCATTTTGCAGCTCTCCCTTTTTGACCAGTCCATCGATTAGGTAGTAAATCGAATGCACGTTGCGCATCTGCTAATACTTGATCATACACCTCTTGCTCTGTGTTTCTTGCGGGGAAGTATTCGTCTTCAGGTGTGGTACTGGGGTCTTGAGGTTCCAATATAATCGGTACTCCGCCATATCTTTTTGCCATAGCGAAATAGCTAAATGCCCTCATAAAGTAGAGTTCTCCTAAGCGATTTTCCCGTTCTGTTTTGGAAAGCACTTTTTCACCGATCCCTTCAATATTCTCAAGTGCATAATTGATCTTCCAGATATTAAAATATCCCCACCAGTCGAGGGGCCAATAATTAGTGGAAGTACCCCAGTTGCCAGGTCTAATGGTATTATTGGCAGGAGTCCAGGAATAAGTGCTCATGGCCAGGTCCGTCAAAGCATCTCTATGCGCACCCCAACCGGCACCACCACCAAAATCCTTCAGATAATCCCAAGGCATGTTATCATAGATCTTGAAGATATAAGTGTCCATCAAATCACGATCACTCCATACATCACTTTCTGTAATCCTATCTAGTGGCGGTTCATTTAGAAAATCCTCTTTACAAGAGGTTGAGGTCAAAATAAGTGTCACCAGAAGTATTATATATCGCTTCATTTTCTGATAGTTTTAGAGTGTAAGGTTAATCCCGAAAGTGAAAGATTTTGTTTGGGGATAATACCATCCCGTAGAAGATTGCATTTGAGGGTCGAATTCCTCTTCGTAGGTTTTAAGAACAAATAGGTTGTAGCCAGTTGCGAATAGTCGAATCTCTTTAAATGCACCTCCGTTCTTTCCCAATTGAGGAAGGGTGTAGCTGAGGTTGATGTTTTTGAATCGGATGTGATTACCACTTCTCTTCCAGAAATCGGAATAGCGATAATTATTATCATTGAACCCTCCGTCTGTAATTCGCGGAAACCTTGCATTGGTATTTTCGGCTGTCCAATAATCTAATTGATAGGTGTAACCGTTAAACCCATTTCGAAGAGGACTCTGAGCCTCTCCATCCAAATAGATGTCATATCCAGCTGCGCCGGTTAGCAAAACAGATAGGCCGAAATTCTTATAGCGAGTTGAAAGATTCAAAGAAAAGTTATAAGCAGGTTTATCTCCATCTCCAAAAACCTCCTGATCCCTTACATCAATCACATTGTCTCCATTTAGGTCAACGTATTTTACGTCTCCTGGCTGGAGGCTCGTATTTCCGTTGTTATCTTGGATAGGGCTCTGCTCAATTTCTTCCGCTGTTTGAAAAAGTCCATCAGAAATATACCCTCTCCTTAAATTGGTGAACCCTCCAGTAATAGTAAGGTTGTTTCTCATGAATTCATCCATGATGACCGCTTCATCAATGAACTCTGCAGTCTCTCTTGAATAGGAAAAATTGATGCCTGCTCCGAAAGTCCAATCTTGTTGGAGGGTCTTATCATAGGTTGCGGAAATTTCAAAACCCTCATTAGAATATTCATGAAAATTTTGTGCGGCTAATCCGACACCTAAGGTGCTAGGCACACTTCCTGATGCAAAGGCCAATACGCCATCCTTATATCTTTTGAAATAATCGAAAGAAACCCTGAGATCTCGATTCAGGAATTCCACATCTACCCCAACATCATAGGTCGTAATGGTTTCCCAAGTCAGCTCTTTATTAGCTAATGAGGTATTATCAATGGTGGGAATGGCCGTTTCATTGATAGCGAAAAAGTGATTGTAGACGAATCCAGATAACCATTGATAGGCCGCCGTTCCATCATTTCCAGCGGTTCCGACTGAGGCTCTCAGTTTAAAATTGGGGATTATATCTTTTAAGCCACCAAAAAAAGATTCTTCAGAAATTCTCCAACCAGCAGAGACAGAAGGGAAAAATCCCCATTGATTGCCTGGTGCAAACCTGGACGAACCATCGTATCTAAAGGAGGATTCTAAAAAATATTTGGCTTTGTAGTCATAACTAAGTCGACCGATGACCCCCAAACGGTTTTCTCGAAATTCTCCTCCGTTAGCATCTTTGTTTTCATTAGAGCCGGCGAAAAGTTGGTCAATTAAATCCGATTGAAAATCTTGCCTTCTGCCTAGGAAATTCTCTCCTTGCCTTTTTTGCAATTCACCAAGTAGAAGAACCGAAACGCTATGATTGTCAAATAATCGATCATAATTTATCGATTGCTGTAGGACATAGTGATTGCTATAATTAACGGATTGAGTTAGAACAGTTTCGCTAAATGAGCCTTCAGGGCTGGCTATGAACTCATCGTAGTCTCCGGTCAATTTATTGAGTGTATAGAGTTCATAACTTTTACCCCAATTTTTGTCGTAATAGACATTATTGACTAGAGAAGCATATGATTTTACCCTTAAGCCTTTTATTTTTACTTGCGCTAAATCCCATTCTAAAGCAATTTTAGCATCGATATTATTATTCCGAGCGCGATAATAGCCAGCATTGAAACCTTTGATGCCTTCTATAATATGGTTGGGGCTAAAACTTGGGCGAGCAGGAGTCCCGTCAGGATAATAGGCTAAATTGGTAGGTAAAGCTCGGCTTAACTCTCGAAAAATATTGTATGCAGAATAACCAGGCGCTTCATTGATTCTCCTTCGGCCTGCTAAATTGATCTGTAGATTTAAAAAATCAGAGACATCAGCGTTGATGTTTGTCCGCAAATTATATTGCTGGAAACTTAACACATCCTCTGTATAATTTGAACCTTGATCTACAAAACCGGCAGAGACGAAATATTTTACTTTTTCATTTCCACCTGTTAGATTCAAGTTGTGTCTTTGTTGAAAGCCCCAATCTCTAAAAATTAATTCTTTCCAATCTTCATTTGGGTAATTTACAAGATCTGCTCCCGAACGGAATAATTCGATTTGCTCATCGCTATAAAAGGGAGTCTGCCCATCATTGGTCAATCCTTCATTTAATACCGTGGCATAATCGATAGAATTTAGGAAGTCGGGGTATTGGGTAAATGCTGTATGCGTAAATTGGTTGTTGTAATTTAATTCTGGCTTTCCAAGTTTACCTTTTCTAGTCGTAATTAAGACAACCCCATTCCCTCCTTGAACACCATAAACGGATGCTGCGGCCGCATCTTTCAAAACCGAAATGCTTTCAATTTCATTAGGGTCTAAATTATCCAGGTTTCCTGGCGAGCCATCTACGATAACAAGCGCATTTCCGAAGTTTCTTACCTCAAAAGAAGAACCACTAAACCCCGGTTCTCCGCTTCCTTGCCGAACGAATAAACCCGAAGCTAGGCCTTCTAGTCCGTTACTGACAGTAGGGACAGGTAGCTTTTTCAATGTTTCACTATTAATGGTCGAGACGGCGGCGGTCAGTTTTGTTTTTGATTGTTTACCGTACCCAACGACCACAATTTCATCCAGAAGCTCTCCAGAAGTAAGGGTAATGTTAATGACTCGCTCGTCACCGATCGCTATGGTTTGCGAAGTATAACCTGTGTAAGAATACTGGAGAGAAGAGGCATTTTTATCAAGCTGGATGGAGTACCTACCATCAATATCGGTAGTGGTACCAGCGGTACTACCTACGATGAGTATATTGACACCAATTAGTGGGTCCCCCGTTTCGGAATCCGTCACAGAACCACTTATTTCAACCTGAGCGCTTATGCCAAGAGTAGATAGAATAAATAAAAGTAGAAGGAAGGTTTGTCTAAGCATAATAGTCGACTTTTCATTTCTAGCGTAAACGGGTTTCTTCGTAACCCTTTAAGAATGAATGATTCTTGCTTAGACGAAAATACACTTAGAGTAACCATTTGATCACTTTTCGATCTACGACAATACTACGACAGGTCAAAAAACGCTATCATAACCACACTTTTAGAAGAGGAATATTTATAGGTGTAAAATGTAAAAGTACAGGGCTAACTTTCACGGTGAAAAGAGGCTATATACTTTGACAAATCAGCCGCTTTTTCCAAACCCAATCTCTTCTTGAGACGATATCGGCTCTGTTCAACTGCACGTATAGAAATATTTAGGAGTGAAGCAATTTCTTTGGTGCTCAGATTCATTCTCAACAATGAACACATTCGCAAATCGTTCTTGGTCAACGCTGGATGCATTTTAACAATCCTATCTAGAAATTTCTGATCTACTTCATTGAAATATAAATTGAACTCCTTCCAATAATCTTCATTTTTCAACTCATGATCTAACTTCCGGATTAAGGATCGAAAACTTGCTTCAGGCTTTTTTTCGACTCCAATTAAACTGTTTTTAAGCTCCGTGAGAATTTCATTTTTATGGGCTATTTGGACGGAGGAGAACATTAGTTTTGAGTTCTTTGCTTCTACTTCGGTGGCTAATTTTTCATTTTGGAGTTGTAATATTTTTCTCTTGTGTGCTGCATCCCTTCTCTTTATCCATATGAAGACACTTGAGAATAATAGTGCTATTGAGCAGATGACCACCAATAACCTAAACCAGGTAGTTTTCCAATAAGGTGGTCGGATATGAACCTGTAGAGACGCTAAATTTTTCTTGTTTTTTACTTTAAAAATATAGGTTCCAGGATCTAGGTTGGTATAAGTAAGACTATGCTGTCCCGGTGAGGTGTACTGCCAATCTTCATGGAAGCCCTCCATTTGATAAGCAAACTGATTTTCCAATGGATTGGTATAATCTATGGCTGTAAAATCTATCGAAAAAGATTGATCTAAATAACTAAGCCATATATCACCACCGTATTCAATGGGTTTCTCCAAAATAGGCCTTCTATCGGGGATTTCTCCAACGGAAACACTCTTGTTGTATACCTTTAAGTCCGTAAAGATTATCTCGGGCTCTTTTTCATTTTTCTTGACGTTTTTAGGGTATATAGCATTCAATCCATTGATTCCACCAAAGAAGAGTTTTCCAGTTGAAGCAGTAATAATGGCATCCTGGTTGAATTGGTTCGTGTTTTGATAATTGCGAAAATCAAAATTTCGAATGCTCCTGGTCTGCTTATTAATTCGACTAATCCCTTCAAAAGTGCTTATCCACAGCCATCCTTCATTGTCCTCTGTGATTCCCATGATACTGTTGGCTACCAGTCCATTTTTCACATCAATTCTTTCAAATTGCTTGCCCCCTAACCAGCGATTCAGCCCTCCACCTTCAGTGCCAATCCACATTTCTCCCTGGCTATCCTGATAAATGGTTCGTATCTCATTATTGCTGATCGATAAAGAGTCTGTGGGATCATTTTGGTAGCGAACTAAGGCATCATTAACTTCATCCCACAAAAGAAGACCATCATTTGCGGTGCCCATCCAAACCTGGTTTGTTCGATCTATAAAAATAGTCATGATATTGGGTTCGATGAATTTGGGCTTAAACAGAGTAGTCTGTTGAGTTTCGGGATCAAATACTCTAATCCCATTTCCCATGGTTGCAATAAATAGCTTTCCATCTTTTCTTTCTGCAATAGACCATATGTTGATAGGCTCCTGAATAACATGTTGAAAAGAATTTGTTGCCGGCTCATACAAATCTAGGCCTACGCCAAAAACCCCTACCCATATGCGGTTTTTACTATCCCTGAATATTGTTTTTATAACATTCCCTCCGATCGAAGAAGTGACATCAGGTTTGTGTTCAAGAGAGGTAGCTATGAATTCATTATTCCTAAAGGTTAACTGATTTAATCCCGCTCCATCTGTACCGAGTAGTACGTTGCCATTTTGACTTTCTAGAATGGATAAAATAGATCTATGTTGTAGGTCATTTTCACGTGTTAATGAAGGGGCGAAAAAATCAAACCAAGTTTTTTTGGGCTTGTAGATGTTTATACCTCCATTATAGGTGCCAATCCAAATGTTCTCCGTGCGGTCTTCCCACATACACAATAAGGCATTACTATTTAAAGCATTTTTTTCACCGACCTTGTATTCGAATAGGCTTATTTCTTCCGTAAGCGGATCATAGACATTAAGTCCCTTTCCATCAGTAGCGATGAATAGTCGTCCATCTTTCGTTTTATGTAGATCTTTTACAACATTAGAACTAATGGATCTCTTTCCATTGCCGGGAGCGAAATGGATATAACTCCGATCCTTGATGTTCATTTTGTAAAGCCCGGTCCCTTGTGTACCAACCCACAGAAATTCACCATCCAATAGCATTTTCTTTCGATATCCGCTCATATTGGGGTGATTGGGTAGCATTTCATGACTTAGTTCAAATTGGTTGTTTTTTGTGAGGTACGAAATCCCTCCACCTGCACCAGCCACCCATATCGTACCATATTGATCTTCTACAATATCAAATGTTATATTACTAGATAGTCCATTATTCTCCTGGTTGAACATTTGAGAAGTCCCGGTTTCTGGATGGTATTTGAGAACCCCTGCTCCGATTGTAGTAACCCAAATGTTGCCAGCTTCATCCTCGTAGAAGGAAGTAATATCGGAGCCTTCAATAGCGGCAAAAGCTGGATGAACTCTTAGATTTTGAAACCTATCCGTTGATTTGGCTCTAAAGTTTATGCCGTTTTTTTGAGTGCCTACCCAAAGATTATTATGCTTATCCTCAAATAAGGCGGAAATAGTCTTTCCTATAAAACCTTCATTACTGCCCTCTAATTCGTTGGTGCCATACACTTTGAAGGCGTATCCATCATATTTATTAAGTCCGTTTTGCGTACCTATCCAGATATAGCCATGATGATCTTGAATAATGGAATAAATAGTATTGTGGGAAAGACCGTCACTTATCGTGAGATGATCAAAATGCAACGCACCAGAAGACACTTGCCCATAACAGACTTGAGAGAAAAAAAAGAGGATCCAGTAGAAAGATCTATGGAACATGCAGTTTTGTTTTTGAAACTAGAACTGAACAACAAACGAACGGCTACAAAATAACGCGACTCCTTAAAAAAGTGCTTTAGGTCACAAGGCAGGCCTATGTTGTCAGATATAACACAAAAGCTTCTTTTACCCTTACTAACAATTTTGCAAATATTGTCTAGTGACAAGATGGAAAGTAGAATTGTTTCCAAAAATTACGGTCAACACTTTTTATAACCAAAATACAACTTTTGCAGAAGGAAGTACTAATCGCGGAAACCCTAAAATACCATTAAAGAGCGCTATCGCTTTGTAAAGTACCCCAAGAACTTTTTGTCTAGTAGTTCTTCTGATAAACAGTAAATTTCTATTGCCGCACTACTTAATACATCGAAGCCTATTTTTTCCGTACTCCAAAATGCATCAACATTCGTTATCTTCAAAAGTGTTTGTGTTATTACAATGCATCTTTTTTCCTTGTAGAGCAACCCATCCCCATAAAAAAGAGTAAGAATAATAAGCTAAGTAATGGTGAAATAATAAGTTCCCTTTTTTGGGTAAGCTATTTTGTTGACTGGCTAGGCAAAAAAAGTAGGCGAAGCAGCGCTTCGACGAGGCTTTTTAACACCGCCAGGCCGCAAAAGAGCTATTCATAATTGAGGAAGTTATTGTTTTACCATTACTAAACTTTGATAAGAAAGCTTTCTTAACCAATAAAAGAAGATATAATTGTCCTTTTGGACATCAGCAGACTCTCGAAGTGGAGAAGATATAGTAAAATGCACTCAGAATCGAGAATAATACGTCAAAAGCTATGCGTCTCAAAATCCTAATCTATGTCCTTGTTTTAGCTCTATACTCCGTGAGCTGTGAGGAAGTTGACAATCCTATTCCTACGTTTCAACCTAATGGTGAACGGAAAGTATTGTTGGAAGAAATTTCAGGAGCCAACTGTGCTCCCTGTGCTGATGCCGCGCGAGAAATTGCCAACCTACAAGCATTGTATGGAGAGAATTTAGTCGTGGTGACTATGCATACCTTTCTTCCGACACCACAGGCTAGACCCGTGGCAGGATCCACTTACGATTTTAGAACGATTGAAGGGACTGAAATCCTGGACTTTATAGGAGTTCCTATTGGAATCCCAACAGGTAGTGTCAATAGAGAGTTATTTGAAAACGAGACCGATCGATTACTAGGCAAAAATCAATGGCCAGGTTTTATCGCAGAAGAAATCAACCGCCCGCCAGAAGTTGGGCTTAACGTTGAAACTTCACTAGAAACGATCAATAGAGTTGTTAACATAGAAGTCACCGTTGTTCCTAATCAAGATCTAGAAGGTGACCTCCGCCTGACGCTCGTCCTTACTGAAGACAACATCATAGACAAGCAATTGTCAAGCGATGGCGTGATTGATGACTTTAAGCATAGTCATATCATGCGATCAGTTATTACACCCTTCGATGGGATGAGTTTAGGAAATACCCTAGTTAGTGGAAAAGCGGTATCAGAATCTTTTCGCGTAAGCATTCCCACTGCCGACGAAGCCGGGCCTTGGGATCTAAGTCAGTTGAATGTAGTTGCCTATGTTAGCCTCAATGACTTAAGTAAAGGTGAACGGAGAGTCTTGCAAGCAGACGAAAGTCGGGTTGCCCAATAAGTGTAGGGTTTAAGAGCTGTTTTTAGTTTTTCTTCGGCAATTCCCGTGTTTCGAGACGCTCAAAAATAACATTTAACGCTTCACCAACGATTACTGTCGGCAGCGCTTATTCCTCTCATATTATGACTGCCCACGAGATTTACTAAGAAGGTCTTACGTTAGTGTTCATGTTTTGAAAAAATGCTTCTTTAAACATCCTTCCTATCGGAATCTCCTTTCGGCCTATTTCGACATCCGTTGCTGTGAAAGCGGTGATCTTGCTCTTTGCCACAATATAGGATTTGTGTACACGAAGGAAGGCCTGTTCAGGGAGCTGTTTTTGAAAATTCCCGATGGAAACCTTAGTCAGGATCATCCTATCTGCAAGTACGATTTTGACATAATCTTTAACACCTTCTATATAAAGGATTTCTGAGAAACGTACGCGAACACGTTTTCTCTCGGATTTCACGAACAAACCATCGGTTGAAGCCTCTGTCAAAGATTTGGCAGGCTGTTGTTCTAGGAACTTATCGATAGTTTTTACGAAACGCTTAAAAGGAATCGGTTTTACCAAGTAATCCAACACGTTCAATTCAAAACTTTCTACGGCATAGTTTCTAAAAGCAGTAGTGATAACGATGGCTGGCTTAAAATGTAGTATTTCGATGAGATCTAGACCTGTTATATCCGGCATTTTGATGTCGAGGAAGAGCAAGTCGGGTTGCATTGATTTTAAAGCAGAAAGGGCTGAGACGGGAGAAGTAGATGATCCACAAATTTTAAACTGCTCGAATTTGTTGAGGTGTTGCTCAATGACCTTAATTGCCAAAGGCTCATCATCCAATATGTAACAATTATATTTTTCCATTTGGGTTCAATTTAATCTGCAGCCAGATTTGGTAGGAATGCGTTGTTTCTGAAATATCAAGCTGGTGGCGGTCGGGGTAAATTAAACGAAGTCTTTCTTTTAGATTTTGAAGCCCTACTCCACCGGGTGCTACCGGATTAGCCTTCTTACTATTCCTGAGTAAAAAGGTGAGTTTTTTCGGGCTAGCCTTCAACTCCATATGTATAGAGAAATGACCATCAGAACCTGGCCCCCCATGTTTAAAACAGTTTTCGGCAAAAGGAAGTAGAATTAAAGGAGCAACCATCACGCCTTCCGTCACTTCTTTGAGATTCATGGTGAGTTGTAGGTTGTCCCCATATCTCAGTTTTTCTAGACCAATGTAGTTTTCTAATAATTGCACCTCCTTGTCGAGCGAAACGGCATCCATATTAGCGCGATATACCAAGTAATCCAATAAATCTGTCAGCATGAGGATGCTATCTGCGGTGTGCGCTGATTTGAGTAGAGCTAGGCTATAGATATTATTCAGTGAATTGAAAAGGAAGTGTGGATGCAACTGGCCTTTCAGTAGTTTAATCTCGGCCTCGGCCTTGGCTTTGATCAGTTGCTCATTTAAAGATTGTTTTACCCTGTAGTCATTGATAATATAAAAGCAGACTGCCAGGGCCACAGTTGCATAATCTCTTATGACGTTTTTTAAGACTTTAGTACCGGGGATTTGATACAACCGGTTATGTTCCAGGTATTGAATCAGTGTAAGCCATTGCAAGCGAGCATAAAACAAGAAAATTGCTAGGGCAGTGACCAAGATTGAAAAGATGAACCACCTATTGGCCTGCAATAAATAGGGGACGCCAAAACGAACAATAATATAAGTTGCAAGTAATAAGGCCGGTAGGGATAAGAGGACAGAACGCAAGAATGTTAGCGCTTCCCCCTGTGGGATGTGCATGAGATTGGCCAGGTATTCGGAAACGATGTATAGCCCCCAAAAGAACAATTGAAGGCGAAGCCCGCTGGATATCTTTTTTTTACTAATTGTACTCACAAGTTGAAAATACGAGATTTCTATCCAAAGCCGATATTAAAGTAGAGGAACAGCTCATTTGCGAAGTTCAACGGTGAATTTGAGCAAATCGGTTGTTCTTAGCCTATGAATGGCGTTTTGTCGTTTTTTTAAATTAGAGCCTGTCGTCCGATTTACCTTCAGGGAGCAATTCTTTTTTATAGTTCTTAGACAAACTCCATGTTCTCGAGACACTCAAAAATGAAATTCAACGCTTGACGGACATTAATCGTCAGTATCGATAATTTATCTCATTTTATAACTGCCCTCGAGATTTGTCTAAGATGATTTTTCATTAAAACGACAAATATGAAACAGTTTCGATCTTTCACTTTTTTATTGCTATCCTGCTTACTTCTTCCTCTTTTTTCATCCGCCCACGGAGCTTCCAGCACGACAGTTGGGGGAGCTTATTTGGTCTTTGCACAAAAAATGGGAGGAAAGGTTACTCCTGAGGCTTTGCAGTCGGCTTGTGAATTGGGTGTAGCTGGGTGTGCGAAAGGTTCTCGTGTCTTTAGTTTTAAATTGACCATTATTCATAGGGGAAAACGTACTACCTATGAAGTGAGTTCTTCTAATGAATTATCGGAAGAGATGAAATCTAGCCTGGCACGTTTGAAAGCTGGGGACTCTTTCCAATTTAAGCAGATAAAAGCCTATTTGCCCAATGGCCGAGATAAGGTTGATGTGTTTGCTAAGCGTTTTGAGGTTGTTTGATGACTGTCATTGTATAGGGGAACTTTTGTGCTTTGAAAGGCTGTTTAATCTGTATAAGGAAGTAGATAGAGAGGTCTTGTGATCTTTCTATCTTATCTGTAGAAGTTCTCTGATAATTTTTGTGTTTTTGAGTCAGCGAATTATGCAAAAGCCTTACTTCTGTAAGGCCTAACCCGTTTACCTAATTCGCTAACCACAAAAATTGTCAAAGAAGGTCCTATAGGACTTATTTCAATTAGCTATCTTTGCGCTTTCAAATACAAATCCTTCTTTGGAAACAATTGTGGTTCTATCTGGCTAGGTAGACAGGCATCTTAGAATGAAGGTCATAAGTATCCCGACGATTGCTGTTGGGAGGGCGTTGATCAAGGTTTTAGATGACACCAAACACAAAGTTTCCAAAGAACTATACAAATACACAATGAAAGTATCTCTTAATTGGCTGAAGGATTACATCGATATTGAATTGAGCCCCGAGGAACTGTCAGAAACACTTACCGCTATTGGGCTGGAGGTAGAAGGAATGGAAGAGGTGGAAAGTATTCCAGGAGGGTTAGCTGGAGTGGTAGTAGGACATGTAAAGGAATGTGGTCAACATCCTAATGCGGATAGATTGTCTTTGACCAAAGTTGATGTCGGAGGGGAAGAGCCCTTGCAAATTGTTTGTGGCGCACCTAATGTGGCGGCAGGGCAAAAGGTATTAGTGGCTACTGTCGGGACAACGCTGCATCCAAATGGCGGCGACCCGCTAACCATAAAAAGAGGTAAGATTCGAGGAGAGGTCTCCTTTGGGATGATCTGTGCTGAGGATGAATTGGGGGTAGGAGAAAGTCATGAAGGTATTATGGTCCTACCTGAAGATACGGCCATTGGCACAGCTGCAAGAGACTATTTCCAGTTGGAAACGGATTATGTATATGATATTGGGCTGACACCTAACCGGTCAGATGCAACTAACCATTTGGGCGTTGCTAAGGATCTGGCAGCAGCCTTAAAGATCAGCAAAGGCTTGGATGTAGAGGTAAAATTGCCAGATAGTAGCCAGTTTTCTATCGATAGCACTGATTCTCCGGTAGAGGTGGTGGTAGAGAATACAGAGGCTTGTCCGAGGTATTCTGGCATCACCATCAAAGATGTAACAATCCAGGAATCCCCAGACTGGTTAAAGAAACGATTGTTGGCAGTGGATGTGCGACCGATTAACAATATTGTAGATATCACCAATTTCGTATTGCACGAATATGGACAGCCATTACATGCCTTCGATCTGGATGAAATCACAGACCAAAAGATTATTGTAAAAAACCTACCTGCTGAAAGTCCTTTTTTATCGCTTGATGAAATAGAGCGGAAACTGGATGCTGAAGACTTGATGATCTGTGATGGTGCGTCAAAAGGGATGTGTATTGGAGGCGTGTTTGGAGGCATCAAGTCAGGTGTGAAGGATAATACGAAGAATATCTTCCTAGAGGCGGCACACTTCAATGCCAAATCTATTCGTCGAACCAGTATGCGCCACAATTTACGGACGGATGCTGCTAAAGTGTTTGAGAAAGGTAGTGATCCTAGTATTACGGTTGAGGCTTTGAAGCGTGCGGCCTTGTTGATCAAGGAACTTGGAAATGGACAGTTGGCATCAGAAATTGTGGATATTTATCCGAACCCTATAGCACCTAAAGAGGTGGAAGTGAATTACCAACATGTAAATCGCTTGATTGGAGTAGAGCTTTCAAAGGAGAAGGTGAAGGAAATTCTGGCCGCGATGGTCATGCCATTGGTTCGAGAAACGGCAACTACTTTCACCATAGCTGTTCCTACAAATAAGGCGGATGTTACTCGTCCTGCGGATGTTATTGAAGAGATTCTGCGGATCTACGGCTTCAATAATGTACCGCTACCTACACATTTTCGCAATGCGGTAGTTTTCTCCCAGCAGCCTGATCCAAATCTAATTCGTGATCGAGTTAGTGACGTATTGGTCGGTAGAGGTTTTTATGAGATCATGGCCTTGTCCTTGAGTGAATCCCGTTATTATAAGGAAATGCTTACTCATGTTCCTGCAGAGGAATTGGTCTATGTTAACAACACCTCTAATGTTCACTTGGACATCATGCGTCCTACGATGCTGGTAAGTGGCTTGGAGGCTATTCTACACAACCAAAACCGTAAGGAAAGCGACTTGAAGCTGTTTGAATTCGGCAGGAGCTATCGCAAAGCAGGTGATAAGTATAAAGAGAAAACACATTTAAGCCTATTCTTGACCGGCCAGAATCAGGCGGAGAGTTGGCACAATAAAGAAACGGCGGAGGTAACTTTTTTTACCGTAAAGTCGTTAGTGAAAATGGTACTGGATCGCCTGGGGATTAGCGGTTATCAAACTTCTGCCATTCAGGAGACTCCTTTTAGTTACGGCCTAAAATACCATCGAGGTCCTCAAGATGTGGTTACTTTCGGTCAAGTTGGCAGCCAGGTGTGTAAGAAGATGGGGATACGGAATAAAGTATTTTATGCTGATTTTAATTGGGACCTCATTATCAAGGCTTTGCGTAAGCACAAGATCGAAGTGCAGGAGCTGAACAAGTTCCCGGGCATGCGTAGAGATTTGGCCTTGGTGGTTGATAATTCGGTAAAATTTAGTGATATTGCAGCAATTGCTGCCAAAAGTGGCAAGAAATTAATTAAAGACATCAACCTCTTCGATGTTTACATCAATGAGGACCAACTGGGTAAAGGCAAAAAGTCCTATGCTGTTAGCTTCGTTTTCGAAGATTCGACCAAAACTTTGGTGGATAAAGAGGTAGATAAAGTGATGCAAAAAATGATCAAGTCTTGCGAAGCCCAATTGGGCGCAACGATCAGATAAATACGGCAAAGTAAAGCAGGTTGGGAAGGTGTGTAGGTTGACTGTAAATTGAAAATAAATACGCTACAAGAGCGTTAGTATTCAATTGAGCACACCTCATGAAAATGTTCTTAGACACATCATTCCCGATTTGAGCCCCAGAAACAACGATGATCCCATGCAGGTTTCGGAAAAAATTGATAATATTGAATTGAAGATAAGGCAGCTGTCCCAAAAGATGGACCGCCTTAATGAAGAAAACAACAACCTCAAAGCCGAAAATGAACGACTGAAAACTGATCTTGATAAACAAAAAGGAGCAGTACAGACGTTGAAAAATAAACTAGATAAGACGCAGGGGATGTTAGATACGCAGCACGTGAACGAGCCAGCACATTCAGAAGAGCTGAAAAAGCAATTGGATCAATACATTAAGGAAATAGATAAGTGTATTGAGTGGTTAAGCAATAATCCCTAGGGTATGAGTGGGCAAGAAACCAAACAGATAACGGTACTAATCGCAGGTCGCCCCTACCCTTTGAAAGTAAAAGAAGGGGATGAAGCAACCATTCGGCGAATTGTAAAAGAAGTTAACGAAAAGATAAATCGTTTTCAGTTGACCTATACCAATAAGGATAAACAAGATTGTCTGTCTATGGCAATTCTCACTTATGCGGTCGACTTACATAAAGCCCAACAAAATCAAACTTCTATACCTTCCAATGGCATTGATGATAAATTGACCAAGCTAGATGCGCTCCTCAATCAACTGCTATCCTAATTCTGTTTTCCCGTCTTATCAAAAAGCAAAATAGAGCAAAGGCCATTTTGCCTAAGCCCGTAAAACGCCTAGTAGTAAGGTTTTGCCTTATGTTAGGGTGAGTTTTTACGTTAGGCTTATTTGAAAATAATTATTTCATCATATAAACTGAATGACAGATGGACATAGGAACAGGATTACTAATTGGTCTAGTAGTCGGTGCTATCGTAGGGTATATCATTGTCAATGTATTCGGGAAGAAGGCACAGCAGTCGAAAGTGGATGAGATGAACGCCAAAGCTGATCAACAGATCAAAGAGGCTAGAGTTTCAGCGGATCGAATCCTAAAGGATGCCAAAGCTAAAGCAGAGAATATAGCAGGGAAGGCAGAGTTGCGCAACGAGAAGATTAAGCAGAAGAAGATTGCTGAAGCAAAAGAACGTTTTTCCCGCTTGAAGATAGATTTTGAATCAAGTAAGGCAGAGCACATGGTGGCGATGAAGGAGCGAGAAATGGAGGTTAAGGCACAGGAGGCAGAACTGAAACCCACGCTTGATAAAATAAAAGGGGAGCGCAAGGAAGTGGAGAATCTTCGGCAGGAAGTAGAGCAAAGAGAAGCAGATATTAAGCGGATCAGACAAAACCTAGATACGCAGCTTAAGATTGTAGCCAAGAAGAAGGAGGAGTTGGATAATGCAAATGAGAAGCATATCAAAGCGCTTGAAACAGTAGCAAAATTGTCAGAGCAAGAGGCAAAAGAGCAATTGCTAGAGGCGGTCAAAGCCAAGGCAGAGACAGATGCCATGGCCATAATAAAAGAGACGGTAGAGCAAGCCAAGGTTACGGCTAACAAAGATGCTAAGAAGATCGTTATTCAAAGTATTCAGCGCATGTGTGCTGAATATACGATCGAAAATACGGTATCTGTTTTCAACCTGGAATCAGATGATCTGAAAGGACAAATTATTGGTAGAGAAGGCCGAAATATCCGAGCATTAGAGGCAGCTACTGGGGCGGAGATCGTAGTAGATGATACCCCTGAAGCAATTGTTATTTCAAGTTTTGATCCAATCAGGAGAGAGGTTTGTAGATTGTCTTTGAAGCGTTTGGTGGCCGATGGTCGTATCCATCCAGCTCGTATTGAAGAGGTAGTTGCTAAGACCCGCAAGCAACTAAATGAGCAGATCGTAGAGATCGGAGAACGAACCGTAATCGAATTGGATTTGCATGGTCTGGACGCCTACTTAGTGAAGATGGTAGGACGTATGCGTTTCCGATCATCTTATGGTCAGAACCTGTTGAAGCACTCCATTGAAACGGCACACTTGTGTGCCATCATGGCAGCTGAATTAGGACTATCACCTAAGCAAGTTAAGCAGGCGAAACGCGCTGGTCTCTTGCATGATTTAGGTAAGGTGGCTGAAGAAGAAAGTGAGTTGTCGCACGCCATCCTGGGGATGAAGATTTGTGAAAAGCACAAAGAATCAGCTGTCGTTTGCAATGCAGTTGGTGCTCACCACGATGAGATCGAAATGAACAATATCATTTCTCCAATCGTACAGGCTTGTGATGCGATTTCTGGTGCTCGCCCAGGTGCTCGTAGAGAGATACTGGAAAGTTACTTGAAGCGTATTGGAGAACTGGAAGAGTTGGCATTGGCGCATGATGGCGTACAGAAAGCTTATGCGATGCAAGCAGGCCGTGAATTGCGCGTAATTGTGGAGTCAGAGAAAGTTACTGATCAACATGCAGATGATCTTTCTTTTATGATCTCACAAAAAATTCAGGATGAAATGCAGTATCCTGGGCAGATTAAAGTGACCGTGATTCGCGAAAAGCGAGCGGTTTCTTTTGCTAGATAAAGACATATATATAATAGAAGAACTGAAGAGGCGCGTGCATTGTACGCGCCTCTCTTTTTTATCAGAAAAGGTTATTTGTCGATAATCACTTTCTTAGTCAGGTGTTGCCCTTCTACCGTTTGAAGTTTCAAATAATAGATTCCACGTGCAACAGTAGCTAGATTCATCCAGTGAGATTGTCCATTCAGGACATCCAATTTTTCCTTGAGTATCGTTTTTCCGGCACTGTTGAGTAAATGTAAAGTGGCATGATCATCCTTCCAAATGGGGAGGGTGACTTCCAGGTAATCCTGGGCGGGATTGGGGAAAATACTCCATTGTTCTTGCTCCATGATTGTTGTTGTTTTGGGCTTATGATAGGTGTCGGGCAGATCGTTTTTCTCTCCGGCAAAGGGTTTAGGTTTAGGGGAGAATGGAGCAGTATGGGGTACAGGAGGGTAAGGTGAGTTGGCTTCGGTTTGGATGCTTAGGTTTTCAAAAATAGCTACAGACTGGTCTGTGGGACCGACACTTTCCAGGATCATTCCCCATTGCATAACTGCTCCTACTTGCATGCTTGTACTATAAGCTAGTTGCCAATGCAAACCATTGTGAGAAACATAAGCTTTGAATTGTCCTCCTTTCCGAATCAGCTTGAGCCATGTTGGCGAATGAACACGATGTTCCCATTCTTTCACTACTTTTCCGTTTTCAATAAGCCGAAAATCTTTGTAGATATTTCCCGTTCCGGACTCCAATAGCAGAGCAATGTAAGGAGCCAATGGAGTGCAGGATTCTTTAATGATAATGCCAGCTCTTGATCCTTGTTGACCTGCATTTTCCCATTGGCTGAGGTTCACTTTAATCTCCCCATCGCCCAATCTAGCCTGGCTTATTATTTTGGGGTATGGGAATAGCCACTGAGAATCAGTGCCCATCTGGAAGTATTCATCCTTTTGTATCGATATCCGATTGTCAGTAGAAGAATTATGGCACACATCGAATAGGGCTGGTTTTGACTGTTCTGTTTCATAGGCTTTGATGGTCACTTTGCTGTAACAGCGCTGTCTACGATTATGAGAATCGATGATAGTTACTTTCACACTTTTCTTACCTACATCTGCAAGAGAGAAAAAGCTTTGAGCGGATTCAAATCGCAAAGAGCCGCAAGGAGAGTGACTCTGCGCTGCGAGTTGTATCGGTGAAACCCATTTCCCGCCGCTATCGACTTGTATCGTAAGGTCTGTACAGATAGCTACGGGTGGATTGGTGATTTGGCTTCCTTTCACGACTAATTGCTGAATTGTGGAGCAGTATGCGGAAGTGGGGTCAGTAATTTCGAATTGATAAACTCCTGGTTTTAGTTCCAATCGGTATTCTCTGTCGCCGGCCTTAACACTGAAAGCAATTTTAGTGGAACGCGAACGGACATTTAAGTCTTGGACAAATGCGCTGTGGGGCTGCGAAGGTTTAAAAACGATAGGATATTTGTTTAGCTCACAATCGTTGACGGGGACCTGTGCAATGAAAGCCTCAATATGACATATCGGGCTTCTAGCCATAACCAACTTAGGGCAGAAGAATAGAGCTGTTAGGAAGAGGAATAGAAGCGGTAAAGATGTCGATGATTTCACTTTGATCGATTGAGGTGAATGCTATTCTGGCAAAAGTAGAGGGATAGAGAATGGAATTCCAGTCAGCCTGAGCCATTGTTCAACTTGTTGAGTAGTCGGTGGTTTTAAATGTTTCTATTTCTCTGACATCGCGGATGGACAGCGTGTTTTTTTGATTTTTCAATAAAAAAACCCACTCGTTGAAACAAGTGGGCTCCTAAATCTACCCTTTCTCAACCACTATTATGGTGAATATATACGGAGGTACCTATGGCATTGTGAAAGCGGTACCTCCGTACATGCCGAAGCGAAGAGATCATTTTTTTCGACTCCGGTATACCCATAAGGCAATTTGTACTGAGGGGGCATCGGGTGCTTACAAAAGCGTTTGTTTGTAAATACAGAACAAATGTAGGAGCTGGAGGGCTTTGATGCTAGTTTGCTTGAGTGGGCGGTTCCATATTTTGAGCGGTTGGTCATTGTGATGAGTTTACTATTCACGAAATTTTGTTCACCAGCCGATTTTCCCACTTCAATTACAAAAGCTAGTGTGATGTGGCTATCGAAGCTTTCTTTGTATCCAGAACCAATAACCAAAAAATCAAATATCATGTACCACCCAATTAGAACCTTATGTATAGTATTTTGCCTTTGTTTTGCTTTTTCGGCGATTGATGCACAAATCAGCATTGGGCCTCGCATTGGCATCAAAGGTTCCATTCCGATGGCGGAAGTAGACGATGAATCTTTTGTTTTAGATGCCATCGCGGCTCCTTCTTTTGGCGTTCAGGTAGAGGCCGGTATGACATCTAAGATCAGCTTCTTGACAGGTGTGAACTGGAATGCCAGAGGTTTTGCGATTAAGCTAGAGGAGCAAGGCCTAGAATTTAATTACCAGGAACAAATCAATTACTTGGACCTTCCTCTACTAATGAAGATCAAACTCGGTACCAAAGGAATTGGAATGTATCTAAATGCCGGAGCAACTTTTGGATACGCTATGACGGGCACCCGAAGTGGTGATTTTTCTGTCATTGATGGAAATGATAAATCTACCGAATCTGATTCCCAAGCGATAGACCTAGTTGAAGAAGAGTATAATCGATTCAATGCAGCGGCAGTTATCGGAGCTGGGGTATATTTCAAAACAGGGCGTAGTCAGATATTCATTGATGCGAATATGGACTATGGCTTGACGCCGATGGCGATGGATGATGAAGTAACGGCATTAGGCATTGACTTTGGGGTGGGTATTTTAGTGCCATTGGGGAAGTAAGAAATTTGTTCTAAAGACCATACTTGGTCCAAAATGGGCTTCAAGAATACCAAGGTTTCAATGTTTTGGTATTCTCGAAGCCTATTTTTTCTATTTATCAACGAGTTGTTCTCTAATCTGAGCCAGCATTTCCTGCGCATTCTCATTCTCAGTATCCATTTTAAGGACTTGTTCATAGGAAGTTTTGGCCAAATCGTATTTCTTCATGTGAAAGTACATCTCACCTAAGCTATCATGAACATTGGGTTGGTATCTAAAGAGCCTACTATTGAGTTGGAAGGCAAATAAGGCTTCTCGATCACGCCCTGCCGCCTTTAACACATATCCAAAAGTATTCAACTCACTGCTGGTATGTACTTCTCGATAAATTTTCTGAAGTGCAGTTCGAAAATGAAGGTGCAAGCTATCATGCGGCTGTTCTTTATAGAGGGTTTCCAGGTAAGTAGCACCGCGGTAACGAGGATTGGAGGGGAATCCCATGCTGACCTGAGCTAAGTCCGCTTCCAAGGAGTTGAGTGGGCTTTCAACGATTCGAGCTACTTCTTCCTTATTCTGTTCAAAAATAAAAGTAGGGACTCGATGTATATTCAAGCCTTTTTCTTCCCCTTCTGGGCCTTGTTTATAAACATTACTCTTGTTGTGGAGTGCCACAAAGTGCAATTGATTGCGATTAAGGCCGAGCTCATCCCAGAGTTTGATGAAGCGCGGGACCCAATACTTGCTATCTCCACACCAAGTACCCAAGAATATGGTGACCTCAGTATTTTTTAGGTTTTTAAGTGGAAATTCTTCGCCTAGAGCAGGCTGGAAAGCATCATAGTTTTCTTGAAACCACTCTTGATAAGGAGCAGTTTGCAGATCTGCTAGTTTAAAGGTGCCCCATAAGTGCTCTTGTTCATTCTTATCTAGATAACTGGCTTGTCCGTAGGCAGAAAAACTAAGAAATAGGATTGCTAAGAAGAAAGTGATCTTGGTTTTCATTCACACTGATTTTGTTGGCCATTTGGCTGGTGTTTAGTAATGACCAGAAATTATTATTTGTTCATTACTCAATAGGTTGATTGTCCATACAAATGTATGAGCAGAGTGCGGTAATGGCTGTTAATGGCTTTCAAATAAGTGCAAATGATATGTTAAGCTTGGTGAAGGAGAGATCTACTCTACTTTTGAAAATTTTAAATTCCTAACTCGGCCAGCATTTAAACTAAAACCTTCTATTTCTCCTCCTTTCCCAAAGACAAAATTGAACTGTCCGGTCTTAGCTTGGGTATAGAGATCTTCCTTAATCCTTTTCATCGGACTCCAACCCTGATTTTTGAGTTTTAACCACAGTTGTTCTTTTTCCAATTTAATTTGATAGCGCGTATCCAGTTCTGCCGAGTAATAGCTGCCCGCCAATTTCATCAATTCCTTCTTAGTGACAGGTTTTACTTCAAAATGATCAGCCCTTGCCACTTCTTTACCATTAAAAGCTATCGCTAATTGTCTGGGATGATCCTTACTGGTAGGATAAAAGTGGATACTTACTTCATTTTCCATTCCTGATAAAAGAAACTGGTGCATACCAGTAGGCATAAGTATTCTTTCCCCCCATTCGACATCATAATATCGAAGTGTATCGTTTTTCAGGTTAACAGTTAAAGGGAAGCCAATATCTGAATTCCAAAACTGACCTTCTAAGGCAGCTAAGTGTTTTTCGCTCAACTTAATGATCCGAGGCTCTGCTTTTTTCTTCTTTATTTTTTTCTCATTTACCTGAAGTTGGTCGGAAAGATAGATGTCTGCAACTTTATGAGCCAGGCCTTGTGGTTGAAATACTTCCAGGTTACTGAGAATGATCACAGAGAATTGCTGTTCGGGGAACTGGACAAAGACGGCCCTATAGCCTCCTAGAGCACCGCTATGCGAAATCGTCTGTAGCCCCTTGTAGGTTCCATTGACTAGTGCAAAGGCATAATTCACTGGACTACCATCTTTGAACTTGCCATTGGTGAGCATGTCCTGTATAAAAGCTTGCCCTCTAGTCCCAATTTTGTTGTTGTACAGGTTTTGATCCCAGAGAAAAAGATCCTCTACTGTACTGTATAGGCCTCCAGACCCGACCAAATCAAAACGCATCAGCATACTGTTAAAGCTACCATCGGGGTTTTTCCCGTAAGCAAAAGCGCGATTTTTAATAATTCGCCGGTTATCATCTCCGAAAATACTATGACGCATACCCAATGGAGTAAAAATGTGTTTATCGGCATATTCACGCAAACTCAAGCCACTAACCCTTTCCACGATAATGCTCATTAAAAAATAGCAAGAGTTGCTATACATATATTTTGTTCCAGGCTCGAAGTTCAATTCTTTTTGTCTACAAATCATATCGAAGATCTCTTCTTCAGGAATCTCTTCCAGATGAGATCGGCCAGCCAATTCCCAGAGGGTAAGATTATCTCGTACGCCACTGGTATGATGAATGAGGTTTCGGATACTTATCTTGTGTCCATAATCAGGGAACTCTGGGATATAGGTGCGAACATCTTCGTCTAAATCTATTTTGCCTTGTTCGTCGAGTAATAACATGCAGGCTGCCACGAACTGTTTGGAAACAGAACCAATATAGAATACTGATGAAGGTCGAATGGGGACATCATGTTCCAAGTCGGCCATTCCATACCCTTTTTTATGGATTATCTCTCCGTCTTTGATAACGGCGATAGCACAGCCAGGAGAATTAGTATTAGACCATTCGCTGAATACTTCATCTACGGCTTTTGATGCTTTGTCAAGTTGAGCTTGACCATATTGAAAGAGAAAAAGGAAGAAGAGGCAAAAGCAAAGCTTCGAAAAATGGGTTCGCATGGTGATTTTATTAACAATTGTAAACGTATTCCAGGAAAGATAGCCCTCATATTTGTAGCAAAGGAGTTGTAATACTCCGGATACAAATTACAGATTAATATAAAAATCGAGAAAAATGAAAGAGCTAAAGACAGAGATCATCATTGAAGCCAGTCAGGATAAAGTATGGTCAGTACTGATGGATTTTGCGGCTTATCCCGAATGGAGCACTTTCATTCGATCCATAGAGGGGGAAGCAAAAGTAGGCGCTCGATTGAAAAATACGTTGCGATTGGGAGCTAGCGACCAGGTGTTTAAACCGACAGTAAGCAGGATGGAGCCGGGCGAGGTTTTTGAATGGATAGGAAGCCTTCCTCTGGGCTTGTTTAAAGGACGTCATTATTTTATGTTGGAATCATTAGGAACTAGCCAGACTAAGCTAATACATGGGGAGTCCTTTTCTGGCTTGTTGCGGGCTCTGATTATGAAAAAAGTAGGGGAAGATACTTTACGTGGATTCCAGGCCTGGAATAAAGCCTTAAAAGAAAGGGCAGAGGGGCTTTAGGTTTTATATATCTGCCCCTCTTGTAGTGCTAGCCTAATTATCTTCAAATTGGATGCGAATGCAATGTTGAAACGTTACATTCTGTCCCTTGTGTTGAGCAGGCTGCCAATTGGGCATCAACCTAGCTAATCGGATGGCTTCTCGTTTGAAATCTCTTCTAAATAGGTTGTGGTTTTGAATCTCGGCATCAAAATCACTCAAACTTCCGTCTTGGTTTACAATGAAGTAGACCTTAACCACAGCTTTATTTACCTTGCCTTTTGCGAAGGCAGGAAAGGTTAGATTCTGTTCAATGAAGTCTTCCAATCGCTGTTGCCCACCCGGAAACTGTGGTCGTTGTTCTGCTAGTGTGTAAACAAGTTCACCATCTGGACCTTCTTGCGGTGTATGATCTTGTACGAATACGGAAGAAGTAAAATAGGTTGGATCGAACATTATGATCGTATCCTGCGTTGAATCACCATTGTTAACTACAATCAAGGTATCTGTTCCGGACCAATTATTGGCCTCAATTTTCAGTACGTTCTGCGTGTATGGTTCCGAGGGAGAAGTTTGTTTTTGTGCCGATAGTTTTTGACATAAAAACAGAAGTATAGCCATTAAAATATAGGCTGTCGAGGATGCTCGACAATAGGTGTTCGATATCATTCGTAATGAATTAAGTTAGTAAAATCTGTTCTACCTTAGCAAAGTAATCATAGTGCGGAACGACTAATAAGAGCGTTTAGGTTATTGTAGAGGCCGCCTGCATTATCTACATAATGTGGAGTAGGGGGGGAAAGTTACATTTCTGATTGGAGAAAAATTTGTTCCTTTGCGAGACAGGAGTAATGAGTGAAAAATATTATGTTGAAAATTCTTGCATTTGGCGCTAGTAATAGCCGAGAATCCATCAATAAGCAATTGGCCGATTATGCGGCTAAGCAATTTGATGGAGCAGTAGTTACACTGATTGATCTCAACGATTTTGAGATGCCATTATTTAGTGTTGACAGAGAACGAGAGGAGGGAATTCCTTCTTTAGCACATGATTTCAGTGCGTTGATTGAGACGCATGATTTAATCGTCATTTCTTTTGCGGAGCATAATGGTAGTTATACTGTGGCCTTCAAGAACTTGTTGGATTGGACTTCACGTATTGAGCAGAAACTCTGGAAAGAAAGTCCGCTTTTTCTCTTAAGTACTTCTCCTGGCCGAAGGGGTGGGGCGAGTGTATTGGAAACGGCAAGTACTCGGGCAGGATATATGGGGGGCAAGGTGGTAGCGACTTTTTCTTTACCTGCTTTCAAACAGAATTTTTCCTTAGAGGAAGGGATAGTTGATGGCGAACTGGCTGCTTTATTTCAAGAGAAATTGGGCTTGGTCCTGGACCAGTTAGCCCAATAAGCTTTTTTATTTAAACCTTTCCAGAAACTCGCTTTTGCGAGCATTGGCCACTTGTAATTGCTGGCCATTTTCTAATACCACGGTACCTCCTTTCCCTTTCACGTACCGTTGCACATATTCCAGATTGATGAGATGGGAGCGATGAATCCTGCAAAAACCATGTGGACTGAGTACCTGTTCAAAAAATTTGAGCTTTCGACAAATCATTGATTTCTTTCCATCAAGGAAGTAAAATCGGGTGAAATTTTCTTCTGCTTCACAATATAGAATATCTGCCATTTTCGTTACCTCAAAACCATCGATCAAGGGGAGTACTACTTTCTGGTGCTGAGACTGTATGTGAGAAAGGTTCTCCTTCAATATGGTGGCGGTCTGTAGTCGCTTTGCATGCTCTAAACGCTCCGTTACCTTGTTGACCGCCTCAATCAACTCATCAATATCTACTGGTTTTAGCAAATAGTGTGCAGCACTCAACTTAAAGGCATCAACTGCATACTGGCTGAAGGCAGTAATAAAGATGATTTCAAAATCTATGTCGGTCAGTTTATCCAAAAGATCAAAAGCATTGCCGTAGGGCATTTCTATATCCAAGAACACCAACTGAGGTGATTGAGCTTTAATTGCCTGCTGCGCCTCTTGGATGTTGGCACAAGTTTGTTGGACCTTTACTTGAGGACAGTATTTTTGTACAAAACGAGAGAGACTTTCTCTACTGTCTTGCTCATCGTCTACAATGAGGGCTCTAATGGGGTTCATGCTTTGTGGGGTATTTTTATCATAACTAAGGTTCCAACATCACCCGTATCATGAGCATCTTCCACAGATAATTCATATTGCTTATCATATAATTGATTGATCAATTGGATTCGCTCTTGTGCATTTCTCAAACCTGTACTTCGATACTGACTTTGGTTTTTTGTCTTCAATGCTTTAGATTGATCTCTGCCAATTCCGTTGTCCTGTATTTTCACCAAAATGTGATCTTGTTTATCGGCTATATGGACCTCGAGTTGCCCTTTTTCTTTCTTATAGCGTAAGCCATGCCATACCGCATTTTCCACAAACGGTTGGATCAACATGGGAGGGATTTCAAGATGTTTATCTAAGGTATCATCTTGAGTAAAAGTATATTCGAATTTATCTCTGAACCGGAGCTGTTCTAGTTTGAGGTAAAGTTGTAAGAGCTGCATTTCTTCCTCGAGGGAAATAAAATCTTCCTGGCTGTGATCGAGTACCATGCGCATTAGCTTGGAGAAATCGGCCAGGAATTTATTGGCAGCTCGTTCGTCACTCCTTGAAATAAAATTGTTCACGCTATTCAGAGCGTTGAATATGAAATGAGGATTCATCTGTGTACGGAGTGACCGCAATTGGAGGAGGTCATTGGCTTTTTGCCGGGCTTTGACATTGCGCCAAATTAAGAATAGAGAAACGAGGGCAGCAAAAAGGAGGAGCCCTAGCCCTACAATGATCAATCGCTGTATCCACATCTGGCTTTCCAGCAACTCCTTTTCCTTTAGCTCAAGGTCTACATCTTTGGCTGCTACATCAAGGGTACTTTGGTTACGAATAATGGCGAGCTGCCGATTGAGGTCTACCTCTTTTTCTTCAAAGATTTTAGCATTTTCAGTGAGGTAGTTCTTGTAGTCCAATTTAGCACCATCCAGGTTGCCTTGATCTAGATTCCATTCAGACGACAATTGGAAAAATTTAGCTCGCTGAGCTGAGTTTCGGCTTTTTTGGGCCAACCCTTCGGCTTCCGATAAGACTACTTGTAAAGAATCAGATTCTCCTGCCATTTTATACAGATCGGCTAGGGCTAGTTGTTCTTCTAGCAATAGATCTGTTGGAAGCTTGAGGCGAGATTTGTTATCCAAATTAAAGCGTCTTAGGGCAATCTTTTGTTGGTTGTTTTTTAGGCTATCCAAGAGCACATTATTCACTTGTTCAAAAGTCGTATAGCCTTGTTCACTCAAGAATTGTGGAGATAGGGTTTGGACAGAGTTACTGTAAGACAGCGTGGCTTGGTCCAAATCTCCGCGATAGGCATCCAGTTTTGCCTTTTTGGCAATGAGTCTAGCTAAGGAAAGAGAATCAGATTGGTCTTGATAATACCATTGCGTGACGTCGTACAGTCTCCGGCTTTGCTCTAAATTGCCCGTTAAGGCTGTGGCGTCGGCCAAGCCCTCCTGGCATTTTATTTGCAGGCTGGGCTCTTTGGCTAAGCTTTTGCACTCGGAGAAGGCTATTGCGGCTTGATCACTTCTTTTGAAGTCAAGTAGAATATTGCCTCGTTTAAAATGAGTGAGAGCAACCCAATTAGGAGCACTACTTTTGGGAAGTATACTTAGGGCTTGTCGGTACCGATTAAGTGCAAGATCTTTTTGGTTATTCCTTTCATAGATGTCTCCCAGCAAAATATAGGCCTGTCCCTCCTGAATTGCATCTCGATTTAGCTTGCTATCTGCAATAACGTCTTTTACCATGTCAATAGCCAGCTCTGGGGCCTGAATGCAGGCTTGTTCCGCTTTTTGTAAAGCAACAACATAGGGCTGTGACACATCTTGTCCATGAAGATAGCCCCCTAGCATTAGCAACATACTGAACCAATAACGAAGAAGTGCCACTACCGAACTAGCCCCCTTGATATCAGTAAGATGATTCCTCATATACCTTCAATTAGATCTATGTTTCCAAAGATAAGACACTTTTTTATACGACTTTGCCCGTAAATAGGCCAGAATGGCGCATTTATACAGTGAATAGGCATGTTCATGATCCGTAAGCTCCAACTCCCAAAGTGGTACTTTTTTCTTCTCTTTCTTTTCAGAAATATTGTACCGTCAATGAGCAGGATATAGCTCATTATTCCGAACCCTTATAATAAAATATGATTCTTCAACAAACACTCGTATTTGAAGACACTCAAAAATGAAATGCAACGCTTCACTGACAGAAATCGTCAGTAAAGCTTATTCATCTCATTTTATGAGGCGCCCACGAGGCTTGTTGAAGAAGGTAAAATCCAGATCATGAAAATTCCCACAGCAGTGAAAAGATGGAGCCCATTGTTTGCGCTCGTTCTCTTAGGATGTATATTCCAATTTCGATCCGTACTTGCCTTAACACAATGGTTTAAGAAGAGTGAAAAGCCACTTCAGGAGTGGGCAAGTTCGGCCGAGAACTTAATTCAAGTGGCTCTACTGTTGGATACTAGTGGTTCGATGGAAGGTTTGATCGAGCAGGCTAAGTCTCAGCTATGGGGAATTCTCAATAACCTAGGTGAGGCAGAACGGAATGGGAAAGGGCCAAAGATCGAGATTGCTTTATATCATTATGGCAATGCAAGTATATCAGAATCATCAGGATATGTACAGCAATTACTACCTTTTACTTCCGATGTAGATGCTGTTTCGGAAACCTTATTCCAATTACGGACCAATGGCGGACAAGAATACTGTGGTAAGGCGATTAAGACAGCCTTACATGATTTAGCGTGGACCGCAGGGCATGATCACCTACGGTTGTTGTTTATTGCTGGCAATGAGGACTTCAACCAAGGTCCAGTATCTTTCCAACGGGTTTGTCGATCCGCTAAAGATAAAGGCGTGGTAGTGAATACAATTTTTTGTGGTGAATCGTTAGACGGTATCCAATTGGGATGGCAGCAAGGAGCTTTGCTAACTGGTGGACACTATGCCAATATTAATCACAATGATCTACCCGAATTCTTTGAAACACCTTTTGATGAGGAGATCTCCCAACTTAACATCAAACTCAATACAACCTATATACCATTTGGGAAATTGGGGTTGACCAAGCAACGTAATCAGGAAGCTCAAGATATCAATGCACTACACTACAGCACAGCCAATGCAGCTAGTCGAACCTGTTTCAAAGCCTCTAAGAATTACGTTAACACGACTTGGGATCTGGTAGATGCATTTGCATCAGATCCAACGATAGTCAATAAAAGTCTGGAACTAAGTGATGCTTATCGTGAATTATCTCAGGATCATCTAGTAGAGAAGATTAAAGAAGCAAGAGAAAATCGATTAGTTATTAGTAAACAAATTCAGGCCTTGATTGCAAATCGAGAGGGCTATATCCAAGAGCAAGTGGCTACGATGCCAACTGCGGATACAGAAAGTCTTGAAGTTTCCATCCTGCAATCTTTGGAAGGGGTGGCAAAAGCTAAAGGTTTTAATTTGAAGTAGAGCATTCGGGATAATGAGAGAAATCACCGGAATTCTCTCATTACTAATGTAGATGCTTAATAGCCCTTGTAGGCGAATCCTTAGCAGAAGGGGTTCCTGCAAGGGCTTTTTATATAATGATAAGCTTTTGGGACTGGCCTACCAGAAGTAGAAGGGAATTTAATACCTTGTAGGAATTGTCAGAGAAGGATAAAAAACAACGACACTGATGAGAATCCTGAACGTTGCTGCCTGGATGTTGGCCACAACCTTGGTGGTAACCTTACTTGTAGTGGCTAAAAGTCTCCTGATCCCCTTCGTTATTGCCTTAGTGGTTTGGTATGTGATTGTTGGATTGAACAACTGGATTGCTAGTTTTTCAGTCATTAAGAAGTATTGCCCTGGGTGGTTGAGCGCAGCCTTGTCGATGTTGACCATTGTCTTATTTTTGGTAGTCGTAGGGGAAATGATTGCTAGCAATGCTCAATCGATGGTAAATACTTTGCCAACTTACGAAGAAAATGTGCGGCATCTCATGGAGGATGTTCAACAGTCATTTGGACTAGAGCAGGTGCCCAATGTATCCTCTTTGCTAGAAGATTTTGATCTAACTAACATCATTTCTAACATTCTGAATACCTTTTCGGGTATAGCGGGGAATATATTCCTCATCCTGATTTATGTTCTCTTTCTGTTTTTGGAGCAAGTAAGTTTCCCACTCAAGTTACAAGCTATATTTCCGGAGCAAGAAAAGTATGGGAGAGTTCAGGAGATACTAGTAGGCATTAACCAGGCAATTAGCAGCTATATTTCTGTAAAGACGGCAGTCAGTATATTGACTGGCGTATTAAGCTATATTGTGATGGCAATTATTGGGCTAGACTTCGCTGCTTTCTGGGCTTTTTTAATTTTCCTACTCAATTACATCCCTAGTGTAGGGTCATTAATTGCTACCGCTTTCCCAGCCTTAATGGCCATTTTACAGTTTGAGACGTTTACCCCATTTATTGTGGTATTGATTGGGGTGGGGGCTATACAATTGATAGTTGGGAATTTGATAGAACCCAGAATGATGGGCAGTTCCCTTAATATTAGTTCATTGGTGGTCATTCTATCCTTATCTCTTTGGGGAACGCTTTGGGGGGTGCCAGGCATGGTACTTTGTGTACCCATCACGGTGATCATGATGATTATCTTTGCCCAGTTTGAGAGTACCAGGCCGATTGCGATCTTGCTTTCTGCTAATGGTAAGGTGTCGCAGATGTGGAATAAGGATACTGCAACATCTGCAACTTAGGGTTGAGGAAAAAATGTAAGAGGTAGTCTCAAAAGACTTATCCCAATATCTGGTTCAAAATACATCTCCATGCCACAGCGTTTGGTTATCTGGTGTGTTTTTGCGTGGCTACTTCTGAGACTACCTCTTACAGATATTCTTATTGGTGTCCTAGCTTATTAAGCATCGGCCCAACCTTTGGAACCCGGATAGCGATCCGTTGGCGTACCTGCAAACCAATGTGGGTATTCTGGTGCCAATTGGCTTACCTCATCAAGTCGCTTCAACTCTTCTTCACTGAATTGAAGGTCTACAGCCTTGATGTTGTCTTCGAGCTGAGACATTTTTCTAGCACCTATGATCACACTTGTTACGCCTGACTGGTGTAGTAACCAGGCCAGGGCCACCCTAGCAACGGTTGCGTCATGTTGTACGGCAATATCCGCCATGACATCAATGATATCATAAGCCTTATCTTTGTTGATAGGGGGGAAATCGAAGTTTGTTCGCCTGGACCCATCAACTTTTTCATTTGCCCGTGTGTACTTACCACTAAGGAACCCACCCGCCAAAGGACTCCAGGGAAGGATAGCCAAATTCTGATCTTGAGCCATCGGTACGATTTCTCTTTCTAGTTCTCTACCTGCGATGGAGTAATAGCATTGTGCAGACTTAAATTCAGCCCAGCCATTCTGACGAGAAATGCTGAGTGCTTTCATGGCTTGCCAGGCTGTAAGGTTACAGTAGCCCGTATAGCGGACTTTCCCCTGACGAACCAAATCATTTAAGGCAGATAAGGTTTCTTCCATCGGAGTCAAGGGATCAGCACCGTGGATTTGATACAAATCAAGGTAGTCTGTATTCAGTGCTTTTAGGCTTTTTTCTACCTGATTCATGATATGATGTCTAGTCAATCCGACACCATTTACATTGTCAGTCATTCGAAATCGAACCTTAGAGGCTACAATAACATCCTTTCGGCGATTGCCCAAGGCTTTTCCAAGAATCTCTTCAGATTCGTGCTTGGCATAGGTATTAGCCGTATCAAAAAAATTGATCCCCGCATCCAGCGCCTTGTCTATCAGAAGTCCTGCCTCCTTTTGGCCTAGCGCACCGATTACTTCGAATACGCCTTTTCCCCCAAAGGTCATAGCTCCCATGCATAGTTCGGATACAAATAAGCCTGTATTTCCGAGTGTACGATACTTCATTAAATTGGATTTTAAGTTTTTCTAGTTAAACATTAATAAATGATCGTTTGTTTATTAATGACTTAAAAAAAATTACGCTTTTATAGCATTCCAAGCGTTTTGAATAGCTTCAGTTATTTGATCTTCTGTCATTTCAAGGTGGCCAGCGATGATCTGTTTGGTAAGAGAAGCTATGGGTGCGAAGAAAAAGGCCATGATCATATCCAATGGCATATCTTTGATTTCTCCTTTTCCAATAGTTTGTTTAAGAAAATGTATGATAGGTGAGAAGGGCCTATAGCCCTCTTCTTTAGAGATCTGTGTAATGTATGGGCTATTTGTAAACTGTTCCAAAAACCGGAACTCTACATTGTAAGTCAATATGTTATGGTAAAGGTTTTTCCAGATTATTTCAAAAGATTGTCGACTTGACATATATGGTTTCACGCCGTCTACCGACCCCCCAAAGACCAACTCTTTGAGATCGACATAGAGTTGATTGATTATGGCATCGATGTTTTCGAAGTAGATATAGATAGTTGCTGGAGCTACACCTGCTGCTTTAGCAATCTTGGACATAGATAGGCCATGGAAGCCCGCCTCTGCGCCGATTTGCAAAGTAGCTTTTAGTATCGCATCATACTTTTCTCCAGATCTGGGTCTTGCCATGGGGTAAAAATAAACCTTCTTCGACAAATCTCGTGGACAATCATAAAATGAGATGAAAAAGCGCCCGAAGGAAGCGTTGCATTTCACTTTTGAATATCGTTCAAACACGAGATTTGTCGAAAACCAAAATAAACAAATGTTCAGTTATAGAAACAGCTAGCTTGTGATTGGGTTCACCCTGAAAACCTGACCCCCAACTTATGGTCTTGCCTAAGTTGGGGATCAGGTTTTATTAAATCAAAGTAATACTTGGGAATGAAGGGGTGTAGGTGGAGAGTCATTGCCCTAGGGGGGTGACCCTCCGACCTTTATGACCCCAAAACCCTATTTCATTTTTACTAGATCTCCTTTGGAGAAGTCAGCACCACTTACAATTCTGCATTTAGATGCTTTCCCTTCTCCTATACTATTGTCTACAACTTTTATCAAACCTACCTCTGTGTCTACGCTTCCTAGGTTGAGCCCCGTATCTGGATCAATGAGTGCTTCACCGGGACGGAGGACTTTGAACGTTTCACCAATTTCCACACCACCGGTCTTACCGCTATTGATAAACACTTCACCCTCTTTAGCTACGATAATCTTGGCTTGCCAGGGCATTTCGCTGCTATTCACACCAATCAACTCAATCACTTTTTCTACTGCTGCTCGAGTTGCTTTTCCGACTAGTGAGTTGTTGAACTGTTGACGGTTATTGAAATTCATATTCTTATGTCCAATAGATCCAGAAAGCCCATTTTTTGTTTTACGGACATGATCTGCCAAAATGATTTCTCCAGTTGAGGTGTTGACTAAGCGAAGATCTATGGCAACAACGGCTGCATTGCGCCCGACACCTAGGCGAGTACCGCCGATCCGCATCTTAGAGTCCCCCTTTTTGTTGCCAAATTCTGTAACAGCGCCCATTACGGCAATTTCTACACCAAGGAGTTTACCTACTTCTGCTGCACTTTGTGGAGTTACAAGCCCAGAGCGACCTAAGTCTTGTTCTTTCAAGAGTTGATCCAATTGGTTGCGTTCAATGACTTGGTATTGCCCGGATTTCACTAGTTCCGTAGTAATCATATCGGTAACACCTTCTCCTACACCTTGTCCTCCATACCAATAACTTCTTCCGCCGGATTTATCCTCAAAGAGGAACACAGCTACGCGTTTTTTAGCTTTTTTGCTGGATTGAGCCTGAAGGGATGGAGTGAATAAACCGAAACCAAATAGGAGGAGTAACAAATAATTCAACTGTTTCATGATGGATTTTTTAGGGTATTGAATTTGGGTTCGATGCAAAGGTGTGGCTATTTTAATAGGCGAGGCTAACTAGTTGTAGTGGAACAGGAAAAGGGTGTAGTGAGTAATGGAGAATTTGAAATCAGTGGTGAAGGATGGCAGAGATGTGGTCAGACCTATCGCTGAGGTATACTAATACAAGGCCCTGTTCCGAAAGAGGCAGAGGAATAAGATAGTGATAGTTATAGTATAAAATTGTTGGACCTTATTTGGCGGAAGACTCTACAGTGGCTAATAGGTCGAGCGTTTCATCATAAGTTTCCTGCATGGCTTTGCTATTATCCATTCCCGCAAACAATGCCATTTCACAGGTCTTGATGGTTTTCATGAATCGTTCGATTTCCAACTCGGCAACTGACATGGCTTGCAGCCTTTCTCTGACATTATCTTTGGTGAGTTCAGATCTAGGAATTTGCAACTTATCGCAAACATACCCCAGCATGGCCTTTGAAATCTCATCATAGAAGGCACGACTCTTTTCATCCTGTAGATGTTGTTTAGCTGTTTCTAGCCTTTTCTGAGCAGCCTTACGTGCTTTTCGCTGACGTAATAAAGCGGGGTCCAGAGATTCATTCTGTGCCTTCAATTGCTTGTAGGTATAAGCACCTCCTAATAGCAAAAATGGTAGCAGAGAGAATATCCAGAATGGAACGCCATCCTGTAAGTATTTCTTTTGTCCGAATTTCGGATCAGCTTTGAGGTAAGCGATATCGCTTTTTCTTTCGGGTTCTGGACTCGTGTTTATTGCTGTTTTTTTCTGGCTCCCTTGGCCTACATTTACAGTAAAGGTATTGTCATTAAATACCACATATTTAGCACTATCTGGATCAAAGTAGCTAAATTCTGGCGTCAATTGATATTGACCGGGTTCTTTTGGAACCAATAAATACTCTATTTCTTTTTCTCCATATAATTCGCCCAGGTTCTCAAAGCTGTTCTCCTTGATCACTTTTGGATCATACACTTCAAATTCTTCTGGGAAGTTTAAGGTAGGTGGTTGAATACGCTTGATGTCGCCATTTCCTCGGATGGACATGATAACAGATATAGCATCGTCCGTAGTAATTGTAGCTCTATTGATTCGAGTACGGACTTCAAAACTCCCTACAGCTCCTGTAAAAGAATTTGGCGGTCCAGGTGGTAGCGGTTTGATATTAATGGCTAGTGACTGGGTACTGGCGGGAATCCGACGAATCTGCCGACTAAAGAAGAAACTTCTTCTCTGATTGTTTCCGTCCATCACTGCGCCCAATTGCACATTGAGTGGATCAATAGTGAGTTTACCCGTTTGTTGAGGAAATAAAGCAAGTCGCTTAAGAACTTTTGTGGCATACTGCGTCCCATCAATCACTTCTCGGACTACCCGGCTATCATATCGACGAATATCTTGCGCATAAAACCCTTGGTAGTCGGATTCTGAAATGACATTCTGCGTTTCGATTTGTACGGTAGTAAAAAGTTTATAGTCCAGTATGATCTGCTGACCCACCCAAGCTTCAGTCATATTGGGCAGCGCCTCGATGTATAATTCTTCAGCATTTCCGGCACCTTTATTCCCTTCCACTACTGCAATGGAGATGGGTTTACTTTCAAGGACTTTGTTTCCTACTGTTATCTTGGCTTTACCAATAGAGAATTTACCAACCCGTTTAGGCTGGAGGGTATAGGTATAGCCTACTTCTTTGGACATCTGCCCATTGATGATAGATGTACTCCTTGAAACAGTAGGGCCATTGATAACCGTGAAGTTGCCAAAATTAGGGGCTGAGAAATCACCGGGATTTGCATCGTGCAGTGTAAATGTGACATCAAAGTAACTCTTCAAGAGTACTTGCTTGGCGTCACAGTATGCCTCAAAGCGCTGGGCCTGGATGGATGTAAATCCTCCAAACAATACTAATAATAGCAAGCTATACCTGCTCCCAAGTCTTACATTGGCAGCTAGAAAGGATAGTAGATTTATGTTTCTTGTTCTAAAGCTTGTCCTCACCATTAGGTCGTAACTTTCTCCAGAAGGGGTGTAATATTACACAACCCTACTCTATTTAAACAACTTCTCAGACTAGATCTTATAGATCTTTCTCTTTTTCTTCTTTTTCTTTTTGGTCTTGTCTTCTTTGCCAGGCACTTTGGGCTGGTCTTTATCTTGCGGCAGTTGCTGGCGATTTGGGTCAGCAAAATCCAATTGGAAGTCGCGGAAACCAGGCATTCTACGATCGGAATCAAAGCCTTTGAAGAAGCCTCTCATACGTTCTTCTTGGGGTTGCTCTTGAATAAGGCCTTCAGGATTAGGTACGACCATAATTTCAATAGGTTCGGTTTCCATCATGCTTTCTCCTACTGCAATGCTAGCAGGCTGGATATAATAATTGCCGATATCTTTCGGTTCCAAATAGAAGGTGTATGAGATACTTTGGGTCACATCTCCATTGATCATGCTAAAGCTAGAGGACATATTGGGGCCACTCTTGACAATAAAATCTTCAAATCCAGGGGCCTGGAAGTCCTGTCCTTTGGCATTCTCCAATGAAAAAACAACCTGGAAGTAATTGCCATATAGTACGGAGTCCATACTCACCTTAACAGAGAATTTGGCATTTTCTTGTGCCAGTCCCATCTGGCTTGCCAGGAACACACTTACCAAAAGGATACTTAATTTCTTCATGATTACTTTTATTAATCTTGATGAACCACAAAAACTAGATGCTCTTACTGTATTTCATCCGGCTACTAGCATCCTTGTGCCGAATCTATTAGATAGACTCCTAATCTTCAGTAAAAGTTTGATGGTTTTAACAAATCACCAGTCTTTCTGCGATTTACACCCTTTAGTTTGCCTTCTACGCATTTTTTCCATAGTCTTCTGTTCCTCGTTTTCCATAATCTTTAAAAGGCGTTCGGCTTCTTCTCTTGTTAGGTCAGGAACTTCTTCAGAAGGCTGAGATTGATTTTCTTGTTGATCCTGCTGATCCTGATTTTGTTGCTGTTGTTGTTCATCCTGTTGCTGCTGCTGTTGTTGCTGATCTTGTTGCTCCTGATTGTCTTGTGGATCTTCATTTTCTTCATCACCTTCCTGCTGCTGTTGTTGCTGCTGTTGTTGTTGCTGTCTGAGCATCATCTGAGCTTGAGCAAGGTTGTGTTTGGTCTGCATATCTTGTGGTTGCAAACGAAGAGAATTTTTATAAGCCTCAATACTTTCTTTGTACTTCTGTTGATTGAAAAAGGCATTGCCCAAATTGTGATAGGCATTAGACTTTAAAACTGGATCTTTTGCACGTTCGGCAGCATCGAGATAATATTCCCCTGCTCGATCAAAACGATCTTTTTGCTGATAGATCGAGTTGCCGAGATTGTAACTTCCTTTGGATGAAGGCTTCTTTTCCAATGCTTTCCGGTAATCTTCTTCGGCCTTACCAAAGTCTTCTTCTTTATAACTCTTGTCGCCTTTGCGTAAGAGTTTGTGCTGAGACTGGGCTTGGATCAAGTGACTAATCCCCAAACAGATGATCACAAAAAATAAAGCTCGCATAGGTACTTATTTCTGAATTATGGCCTTACCACCAGCGAGAAAGAACTGGTGGTAAGGCTCTGTTTTATTCTGTCTTTATGAATTTCGATATGAGCCTAAGACTAGGCTTTTTTCTATCGTAAATCTCTACCTGGTAGATTCCGGTGCGTAACTCCTTGATATCAATGCTTCCAGCTTCTAGTTGTCCTTGCTTAACCAACTGTCCAGTACTAGAACGAATCAGGTAGGGGTTTGAACGTTGATCCAACGAAAGATTCGAAAATTGAATCTTCTCCATCGCTGGGTTTGGATAAGTGTGTGCCTGTACAAAACTCTTCAAATCGTTATTCTCGGTGTTAGACATGATATCAGAAGTGTTTTTCAAGAAAACAATTTCTGGTGTATCACTGAAGCCATCTATATATAGTATATCTAACTTCCCATCACTATCATAGTCATAGATGCTAAGGTTATTAGTTAAATAATTGAAATTGGGATAACCAAATGAACCCGGTGATGGGAAGGTCTTAATCAATCCTGGAAAGTTGTATTGAAAGCTTCCCGTACTCCTAGTTTGACGAATTTCAAAATCATCATTCCTAGTAGAAACACTTACAATATCCAAAAAACCATCATTGTTTAAATCTGCTAAGTCGAAAAAGATAATGTCTTGGATGAAGACTTCTTCATAATCGAAGAGCGTTTGAAAATTATCAGTATTCTTAATTAAATAAATATTGTCTTCATCTCCTTGCGCGACCAAATCTAGATCTTCGTCTGCATCCAAGTCTACTAACTTAGCCGTAAAGCCTGAAAGGTCTAACACATTTTCCAATGGTTTCACTGTAAATTGACTACTTCCGTCATTGAACAGAATAACCCCATCATTTGCCCCAAATCGAAATAGAATTAAAATGTCAATATCATCGTCATTATCGATGTCACCCAATTCAACATCTCCATAATTCCCATCATCATATACCGTGATAGCTGTAAAGGAGGTATTGTCTCCGTCATTTAAATGTATAATGATTTCGTCATCCCCAAAAGTGACATTTTTGTGAGTAACAAGATCGTTAAATCCATCCTTATTGAAATCTCCCACCTCAATAATAGTCTCTTGAAAGTTGATATTGGGATTAATAAAGATAAAGCTGTCTGCCGATTCATAAAGATTGAAGTACCGCGCCATGATTACATCCATGTCTCCGTCTTTGTCAAAATCCATTATTTTTAGCGGATCTTGGGCAAATCCTTGATAGATATCCAGTGTGTCAAAGGTTCCTTCTCCCAAGCCTTTATATAACAATTGATCATCGAAAGTGGAGCCAATAAAATCTGTGTGACCGTCGCCATTATAATCAAGTGGAATAAAAGGGTAGCCGAAACCGGGTGAATCCGTGTCAGGGTGGCCAATTAGGCTAATACTCGCATCAAAACTTATTGGTTGTGCATTGAGTATTCCACAAATAAGCCATAGTAACATTACTAATTTAATGTTCATTCTTTCCATTTTAGATATATTAAAAAATTAATACTTAAGCGCTGAATAGGTCTTTATCTCCGAGGTAGCGATTCTTCCTATAGGATAGTAAAAACTCTAAAATGAGTAATATCAATCCCATTCCAATGAAGTACTGGAAGTAGCTCTCGAATTCAGTAAAAGAGCGAAGCTCTAGTTCTCTTTTTTCTATAGCGTCAATTCTTGTTTTAAGCGCATTCATTACCTCATCTGATCCGCCTAGCAAGTTGAAGTAATCTCCTCCTCCGGCTTGAGCTACCTCTCTGAGCATTTCTTCGTTTAATTGTGACTTGACAGGGTTTCCTGTTTGATCACGGAGATAATCTTCTCGTCCTCCTTGCCGCACAGGGATGAAACTTCCACTAGCTTCTCCTACTCCAATGGTGAAAGTAAGCAAGCCATTTTCTTTGGCCGCAGAGGCAGCCGCGATAGCTTCTCCATCATGATCTTCTCCATCCGAAATGATGATCAGTGCTTTATGTTTTTGATTTTCTTCGGGGAAAGATTGTTCAGCCAAGGCAATCGCTTCACCAATTGCTGTCCCCTGTGAGGGAGCCATGCCTGGATTGGCTGTGCTTACAAACATGTGTGCGAAAGCATAATCTGTAGTAAGCGGAACCTGGAGGTAGGCATTACAAGCAAATAGGATCAAGCCTAAATTCTCTCCCTTAAGTTGATCTACTAAGTTCTGCGCAAAACGCTTGGAACGATCCAATCTACTTGGAGAAATATCTTGGGCTAGCATACTACGCGAAACATCAAGCGCAATGAATACATCGATTCCCTTGCGTTTGACTTTTTCCTTGCGACTACCCCATTGCGGGTTTGCCCAACCCACAATAAGAAAAGCTAATGTAGCAACTAATAAGATGAATTTGACGGTATGTTTGTAGCGGGACCAGTCTGGCATTAACTGTTCCAGTAGATCTGGATTGCCAAATCGATTTAAGGCCCTTTTTCGGTAGTACCAAGTGGCTACAAAAAATAGGATCAGGACTGGAATAAAAGCCAGCCCATATAAATACACGCTATTTTCGAATCGAAACATAGTAAAATCTTCTTCAGCACCTGTTTCTTTTCACAAGCACTCAATCCGTTTATGCACTAGGGAATCGCTCGAAGCACAGTATACCTCAACAGCACCTCGATCAAAAGAAAAAGAATCCCCCAAAAGGCAAAATGATGGTATTCTTCGCTATATCTTTTGAAACTAGTGACTTCAATCTTGGTTTTCTCCAATTGGTCAATGGAAGCATAGATTTGCTCCAAGCTTTGCTCGTCTACAGCTCGATAATATTTCCCTCCTGTCATTTCTGCAATCTCTCGCAAGAGAGCTTCGTCAATCTCAACGCGAACCAAGCCCAGTACATATTTGCCATCGCTCCTTCTACTTACCGGGGCGCGGGTCTCTCCTACACTACCTACCCCAATCGTGTATACTTTGATACCGTATTCTTTGGCAATCTTGGCGGCCAGCATAGGGGATTGATAACCGGTATTGTTGACACCATCCGTTAACAAGATGACAACTTTACTTTTACTATCACTATCTTTCAGGCGATTAACGGCAGTTGCTAAACCCATTCCAATAGCTGTGCCATCCTCTAGTATGCCACATTCCAGCTTACTTAGAAACTCATTCAGGACGAAGTGATCAGTAGTCAGTGGACACTGTGTAAATGCTTCTCCGGCAAAAACCACTAAACCAATACGATCGTATTGTCTTTGTCCAACAAAATCACCAGCCACCCGTTTACTTACCTCTAAGCGATTGGGCTGAAAATCCTGAGCCAACATACTACTGGATAAGTCCATGGCGAGGCTGATATCAATTCCTTCGGCAACTACCTCTTCTTCCTTTAGTACTCGCTGTGGACGTGCCAAGGCAATAACCAAAGCAATGAAGGATAGAATCCGCAAAATCGGGAGTAAAGAACGCAAACGTCCTCTAATAGACTGGGTGTTTTCCAGTCCTTCCAAAGTAGACATGCGCATAGGGGCATATCGCTGCCGATAATTACGAAAGTACCACCAGGCTATTATGGGTAATAATAGCAAGAGCACAAAGAAAATCGGACTGACAAAAGTTATATTCTCCAATGATCCAAACATACTACTTAATCTATAGCTTTCGTGTTGTCTTCTTCTGTATTTATTTGTTCCTCTGCTGGCGTTTCTTCCTCAACCGGCTTTGGTTTCGGCTTAGTCTCAAGAACAAATTTCTCTAATTTATTCAAGCCTGCCTCATGTACCTCCACTGGGGGGATTGCTTTGGCAAACTTTACAAGATCGGCAGTCTGTAATATCTTATTCAATTCAGAACGCCAATCCTCTCCAATCTCATCTAATTCCTTTAAATCTGTAATGATTTCATCTGAGGTAGATTCAAGGGCCTTAATATCAAAACGCTCCTCCAGATATTCTCTAAGAATGAAGGTCAGCTCACTTTGGTAGGCCTTAATCTTATTCTGTTGCCACAATTTCGAAGCCCGTAAGGACTCAATCTTCTCCATGGCTACTTCGAAGGGAGGCCTTTTGATTACAATTGGCTCAGGAGCCTCCTGTTGTTGGCTTCGCTGATAGAAAAAGTACCCCAGAAAACCCAGCAAGGCCACTACTCCAATCCCAATGATCACATTGAGATAATCCTCAATCGTTTTTTCCTCAGCGACGATCCCTTTGATGGGTTGTAACTGCACGGTATCCTGACTGACAGGATATGGGTTTACGACCAGCAAGAGGGAGTTTGTATTTACAGTTTGGCGTTGTTCTCCCCTCAAGAAACTAACTGGAATCTGAGGAATCAAATATTGGCCCGAATCAAAAGAGGTAATAATTAGCGTTTGATGTAAAAGCGTGCCTTCATTGGAAGGAACAGTATCTACGGGGTAGACCTTCAAGAGTTCTACGCCTTCCGTGTTTTCAATTCCTGACAGATCTGCTACTTCCATGGACATGCCCGCAGGGTAGCTAATATCGAGTTCCATTTTGACCTGATCTCCAATCAGTATTTCATTGGTGCTTAAGGCTGCACTTACAGATTGCGCTTGTACTACCTGGCCCGCGAGACATAGGAGGATCAGATTTACAGCAAAGCAAAAAAGAGATGTTTTCCGCGATTCCTTCATATCAGTGACTCCGCTTTTTAAAAAACTTAAGTAGGGCATTCACGTAGGATTCGTTGGTACGAATACTTACTGCATCAGCACCACTTTTGAGGAAAGCTGAGCGAAAATATTGATAGTGTTCTGTATACCAGCTAGCATATCTTTCTCTCACCCGGGCAGAGGAAGTGTCAATCCAACGCATGGCACCTGTTTCAGCATCTGATGCTCGGAGTAGTCCGACATTAGGTAATTCCTCTTCTCGGGGATCTACCATATGGATACCGACCACATCATGTTTTCGAGAGGCTATGCGAAGAGCTGATTCGTAATTTTTGGTCATGAAATCTGAGAGTAGGAAGCAAATACTTCTTTTCTTGACCACATTATTAAAGTACTGCAAGGTAGTCTCGATATCTGTGCCTTGATGTTGTGGCTGGAAATCGATCAACTCTCGGATAATCCGTAGAATATGCTGTTTCCCCTTTTTAGGTGGAATGAATTTTTCCACCTGATCCGAGAAGAAGATCACGCCTACCTTATCATTATTGTTGATGGCAGAAAAGGCAAGAACAGCACAAATCTCCGTCAAGATTTCATTTTTCAATTGATTGACCGTTCCAAAAAACGAAGATCGGCTCACATCAATCAATAGCATAACCGTCAGCTCTCGCTCTTCTTCAAAGATCTTTACATAAGGATCTCCAGTTCGAGCCGTGACATTCCAGTCAATATTTCGTACGTCATCTCCGAATTGATAGTTTCGAACTTCACTGAAAGACATACCTCGTCCTTTGAAAGCACTGTGATACTCTCCGGAGAAAATATGTCGACTCAAGCCCTTTGTCTTGATCTCAATCTTCCGAACTTTCTTTAATAGTTCACTGGTTTCCACGGGCAATCATTAAGGTACCTCAACGGTATCCAATATTTTATTGATGATATCTTCTTGCGTTACATTTTCTGCCTCAGCTTCGTAAGTCAACCCAATACGATGACGCATAACGTCATGGCAAACCTGGCGGACATCTTCCGGGATTACATACCCTCTACGTTTGAGGAAAGCATATGCCTTGGCTGATTTTGCTAAAGCAATACTTGCCCGAGGAGAACCACCATAGTTGATTAAGGCTTGCAAACTGCTCAAGTTGTAATCTCCAGGATTTCTAGTGGAGAATACGATATCTAGAATGTACTTCTCTATCTTTTCATCCATGTAGACCTTATTCACCGATTCACGGGCTTTCAATATGGCCGCTGGATCAACCACTGGCTTGATTTCAGGGAAGCCTCCAACCTGTAAGTTCCGGCGGATAATTTCCTTTTCATCTTCTTTGGTCGGATAACTGATTTTCACCTTTAGCATAAAACGATCCACTTGAGCTTCAGGTAATGGATAAGTACCCTCTTGCTCAATAGGGTTCTGTGTGGCTAAGACCAGAAATGGCTCTTGAAGCGGATAAGTTTCACCGCCAATCGTTACCTGGCGTTCCTGCATGGCTTCCAACAAAGCACTTTGTACTTTTGCAGGAGCACGGTTGATTTCATCCGCAAGAATGAAGTTGGCAAAAATAGGTCCCTTTCGAACGGTAAACTCATTTTTGCTGGGGTTGAAGATCATTGTACCAATGATGTCAGCAGGTAGAAGGTCAGGGGTGAATTGAATACGATTGAATTTAGCATCTACGGCTCTGGATAGCGTATTGATTGCAAGGGTTTTTGCTAAACCCGGAAGCCCTTCTAATAAAACATGGCCTTTTGTCAGCAATCCGAGCATCAATCTTTCGATCATGTGATGTTGGCCCACAATAACTTTTGCCGTTTCCTCATTTAATTTCTCAACAAAGGCACTATCGAGATAGATCTGTTGATTAAGCGCTTCAATATCTACTGATTGCATAGTTTTTTTGGGTTTATCTGCCCACGGGGAGCTTTTTTCGGCGCAACTCCCTGTAAAATTAAGTTGTTATTCAAAAAGGCCTGATATTACAAAAAAAGCTGTAGTAAAAGGCTCACAAATTTGCTAATTTTTTCTAAGAATGCCTAAACTCTTCCAGAAACACAAATTGGGTTTAAGATCGCTTTAAAACTTCTTAACTAAATCTTAACAGTTATGATAAATCGCTTATCATTAGTCCTTATTACACTTCTTTTGTTTTGGAGTTCAAGTCTTCCGGCACAAATAGGGGAAACACAAGCTGCAGAAAACCTGCAAGAGCTCCGGCAGGGCATATTGATAGTGCGATTGCCTTCACAATCTAAAAAACTGGCAGCCTTAGCTGCCATGGCCGAAAATAGCGAGGCTACAGAAACGGCCCGTGAACGAGCTAAGGGACAGCTGGAAAAAGCCCAGGCGGATGCCAAGGCTGAAGCAACAATTATACAGGCATCCTTCAGCAATTATTTTGACTATGCTCCCGTTTTATTTATGTATGATACAGCTACACCTAAATTGACGAAAGGCAAACGATCAGGTTTCTTCTTAGATAAAAACCTAGAAACTTCATCGGCTGTGATGGACAAAGAATCTTTTTTTGTTCTTGATATTGGATTCACGGACCCAGCTAATTCATCTCGCAGCTTTGCATTTATTATTAAGGATCGATCGTACAATTCTCTACAAGCACCCTTTCCCTATGCACAAAGAATTAATACACCAGCTCTGGCATTTGACCAATTAATGGGCCGAAATAGTATGGAAAAATACTATCGGAAGGCGGTGATTCGGCTGAATAAAAAATTATATAGAGCTGTTAGTAGAATGGAAAGGTCCTAATCTTGGAGGAAATACAGAACAAGATCGTATTTAAGAAAGTTAGCATAAGCATGAGCGTTAAGCAATACTTTGGAGTTGTTTTATTCCTGTTGACTGTTACTGTTGGGTTGCAGGCCCAATCCTATACTACATCAAAGCAGTTGAAGGGAAAGTGGAAGAAGCAATATGAAAGAGCACAAGGGGCTGCTCGCGCAGAACAATTTGAGACAGCTGTTAGTCTACTGGATAGGCTACTGGAAGCGGTGCCGGATTTTGCAGATGGCTATTATTTGCGCGCAGGGGTACAATATGAATTAAGGCAAAGAGAGCAAGCGGAGGCAGATTTCGAACAACTACTCACGATTGCACCAGACTACTCAATTAGAGCCTTGTACCGATTGGCCAGGACAGAATTGGTCTTAGGGAAATATAAAGAGGCTGCGGATCATTTTACTGCCTATCTTGCGCAAAACCCCAAAAGTGAGGTGCGGAAAAACCTCGCTCTAAAGCTTTTGGCTAATGCGCAGTTTGCGGCAAAAGCAGTGGCCAATCCTGTACCCTTTGAACTTACCAATCTAGGACCGAATATCAATACGGATGGACAGGAATACTTACCTACGTTTTCCGCCGATGGCAAAATGCTAGTTTATACGAAGCGGGTGAACGGACAAGAGGACTTTTTTTACAGTGAAAAAACAGAGGATGGTTGGAAACCGGGTAAGCCTATTGTATCACTCAACACACCTTTGAATGAAGGAGCACAAAGTTTGTCAGGGGACGGGAGGTTGTTAATATTTACTTCGTGTTCAGGAGGGATGAGCGGAGGCAGTTGCGATTTGTATTTTTCGGAATATAAGAACTTGAGGTGGACTCGACCTAGCCCTCTACCCGGCAAGGTCAATACCAAATACTGGGAATCACAACCCTCCCTTTCTACAGATGGTCGAACGCTATATTTTGCGAGTGATCGCCCTGGTGGTATTGGGAGACGTGATATTTGGAAGAGCGAACAGCAAAAGGATGGGAATTGGAGCGCTCCCGTCAACCTAGGACCAAAGGTCAATACCCCGGACCATGATCAATGCCCATTCTTGCATGCAGATGGCCAAACGCTCTATTTTTGCTCAGACGGTTGGCCAGGCATGGGAGGGAATGATCTTTATTTAAGCAGACAGGACAAGTATGGTCACTGGCAAGAGCCTAAAAATCTTGGATATCCAATAAATACAGTTGCTAATGAGGGAACATTAGTGGTTAGTGTAGATGGGACAACAGCTTATTACGCAACGGATAAGAATTCTAGAAGTGGAAAAGCAGAGAACCCGAATAGCTATGTGAATAATGACATTTACAGCTTTCCATTGTATGCAGGCGTTCAACCCCTTCCGGTCACTTATGTAAAGGCCGTTGTTATTGATAGTAGGACTAAAGAGCCGCTATCAGCAAAAGTTGAAATACATGATCTAAACAGTGACATCAGGTATGCCAATAAGGAAACTGCTGAGGATGGGGTTTTTTTAATTACTCTTCCTTTTGGCAAAGACTATGCCCTTAATGTATCGAAGAAGGGCTATTTATTTTTCTCTGAAAATTTTGCACTTAAAGATATCAGTGCGCTAAATGAGCCTTATGAGTTGTTGGTTGGTCTAGAGCGATTTGTTGAAATAAAACCAGAGGCACGTCCACCAAAACCAGTGGTTTTACGGAATATCTTTTTTGAAACAGGGTCTGCCGAATTACTCCCACCCTCCTACACAGAACTCAAACAACTTTTGGAGTTATTAAATTCCAACAAAGATCTAAGAATACAGATTAACGGTCATACAGATAATGTTGGATCCGATACAGTAAATCAGCAATTATCTGAAGCACGCGCGAAATCCGTATATGATTGGTTACTTGCTAATGGAATACCAATAGATCGTTTGGCTTACAAAGGCTTTGGTGAAAGCCAACCGATCGATACCAACGAAACGGATGAAGGTAGAAAGAATAACCGTCGAACAGAGTTTGAAGTGCTTAAGTAGAAGCCATTTTAGCCTTTGGCTTAATTCGCTGTGGCTGTTCCTAGTCGCACTTTCCTGATTCCAGAATAGTCGAAAAGTGTTGCATCTACAGCAATTTGTTCTCCCGTTTTCTTATCGATAATGATATTGAAATCATGATCCTTCCAAAATGGATCATCAAATAGTGAATGAAGATCCCACCCAAGAATATATAACTTGCCACGCCATTGTTGCAATTCGTATTGATCCACTAATTCCCCGTTTTTCAATTGAAACTGGAGTCTATGTTTGAAAAAATTGCCATATCCTATACAATTGGCTTTTGAGTTTTCCAACAACTGAAGTAGCTGCTGGGAAGTGTTCGCAGTGGTGAAGTATAAGGTTTGGCTAGTGAAATTTAATGCCCTTTGAATCTCTTTTTCAATGGAAACATGATTTGCTTCCATGTAGGGAGCCATGGCTGAGGAAAAAGGCTGGATTTCATTTGGAAGATGTATTTGTTGGATCGGGATATAGTACACCAGCAATCGAAAAACCTGCCCCCTTAGCAAAAACAAAAGGCAAATTGTAATAAGTATTATCTTTAAAGTACGCTTCATATCTAATTCTCTGATAGTCTTTGTGCTGCTATTTGCCTGTCTAGCCAGTCAGGTCCACAAAAATTGTCGAATAAGGCTAATCTTTCAACTTATGCAACGATATTTCTTTCTAGGAACCCTGATTAGTGGTCTGTTATTGATGTTTTATTTATATCTATTACACTTCAATGATTATAGCGAAACGGAGCTAGTCCGTGTTTCGTATTATTGGCTACCGCTAGTTATTTTTGGATTAGCCGGTACAATGGCCATTAATAAAGAAGATAGAGGCCAATATCTTAGAGGAGGGCAGACACCTTTGACTTATGCTCTGATTAGAACGGCCATCGGACTGGGATTGATGGCATTATTTTTTGAAGGGATATTTCCTGGGCTATAAATTAAGATTCTACGTCCAAATACAAGAGCGGCCTAGGAAACCTAAGCCGCTCTCTTAATTCATTTCGTTCGTTGTATCGACGAATTAGTAGCGTCCGCCACCGTATCCGCCACCGCCATAGCCGCCACCGCCGCCACCGCCATAGCCACCGCGACCACCGCCGCCATAGCCACCACGTCCACCGCCGCGACCACCGCGATTTTCTCTTGGTTCAGCTTTCTTTACTACGATGGTTCTGCCATCAAAATCGCTATCATTCAAATCATCGATAGCAGCCTGGGCTTCTTCATCATTTGGCATTTCGACAAATCCGTACCCTTTAGACTTTCCAGTGAATTTGTCAGAGATAATCTTTACGGAATCTACATCCCCAAACCCTTCAAATGCTTGGCGCAAAGTTTCCTCATCTGTATCAAAATTCAATTTTGCTACAAAAATGTTCATTACAAAAAATTTAAATACTAAAAACAAGTGCCAATTAAGCAGCAAAACGAATTTCAAAATAAGGATGAACTTATCAATAAATACCTTTGCTATCTCAAAAAGAACTTTTACATATCAATACAAAGTTATCCGAATTCCTTCAATAATGCCAGTTTTTTTATTTCACGAGAATTGATGTGTTGTAAGGTGTTGACATATAGGTTTTTATGTATTTTTGAAGATTGTCAGATATGGCGAAATTAAAGTAGTTAAAATATTGTTAGGTTGAATTCTAAGGAAAATAATAGCTCCTGATTTCCCCTATTGAGTCTTTCCCTGAATGTTATTCGGGCATCTATAGATTTAAATTTTATTGCATATGAATTTGTTCCGCAGAAAATGACTCAATCTCTAGCGGAGAGGAAGCTATTTTTCCCAAACACTTGCTTTATTCAAAATAAGCCGTTTAATTTGCATTAACCAAACGGTTAAATTCTTGAGTTAAGTGTTGATTAGAGAAGTCACAGATTAATCCTAGAGCGTGTCGACAGAAGAAAAGATTAAGGAAGCTGCGAAGAAAATATTCATTAAACGTGGCTATGCTGGTGCCCGGATGAATGATATTGCTGATGAGTTGGGTATGAATAAAGCACTGCTGCATTACTACTACAGAAGTAAAGAGAAACTATTTGAGGTTATCTTCTTTGAGGTTTTCGATATGCTCCTGCCAAAACTAAAGGCAACAGTAACGACCGATCTGCCATTACGAAAGAAGATTGAATTATTTGTTAATACTTACGTGGATGCTATCGCTAGTAATCCCTACGTTCCGATGTTTATCTTGCATGAGTTGAGCCAAGACCCTGATCGATTTGTAGAAAAACTAAAGCGGCGGAATTCTTTTCCAGAGATTGGGCAATTTATACTTCAAGTCATACAGGAAATGGAAGAGAAAAACATTCAGCAATATCACCCCTTTCATTTCTTTATGAATATGATTTCTATGTGCGCTTTTCCTTTTGTGGCCCGTCCAATGTTGCAAGCTGTAAGTGGTATAGGGGATGAGCACTGGAATGAAATCATGGCAATAAGGAAAGAAGAAGTAACTCGGTTTATCCTGAATGCCATTCGGATATAAACAGCAGGAGGTCTGTCAGTAAGCGTGCTTCCTAAGATTTGCTTTTTTTTGCCCTGGATTTAACCAAAAAGTTAAACCATATAGTGAAAAATGAAAATTTAAATATTATGATCAAAAACAAGGGGTTGGGGTTCATGTTGAGCTGCTTGATTGGCTTTCTTGGCCCCATGCATAGTCAATCAGACCGTTCATTGTCGTTGAGGGCCTGTCAGGAGTTGGCAATTGCCCAAGTGCCTATTAATAGTAAAAAGGGACTGTTGGAGGAAGCTGCTCAAATTAAGACCGATGGACTTAATGCTCAACGCCTGCCTACTATCTATTGGAAAGCTAAAGGGACAGTACAGTCTGAAACAGTGAGCTTGCCTTTTGTACTTCCTGGTCAGGATGAGGCATTTAGTGTGCCGAGAATAAATGGTCAGACGACACTAGATGCGCAATATCTAATCTATGATGGAGGAATGATCGATGCCACTCAGCGTTTGGAATATGCGCTGTTGGCAAAAGATGTGCAGGCAATTCAGGTTGCCCTACATCCCGTAAAAGAGCAAGTCCAAAAAGTCTTCTTTGGTATTCTCCTCCTGGAGGCGCAGACTAAGGTATTGGATAATGCCCTGGCAGACTTGGCTCAGCGAGAGCAGAACTTGACTGCTGCCGCTGAACATGGAGTAATATTGCCGATCAATATCAAGAAATTACAAGTAGAGGCTGTCAAGTTAAATAAGAAGAGAGTAGAATTGAATGGTGAACGAAATAGTTTACTCGTGTTATTAGAAGACTTGACGGGGCAGGCTTTTCCAAAGGAAGTTGTTCTACAGATTCCTGAAGTAGACCTGGAAGAATTTAATCGAGCCTCGCAAAGACCGGAGTTAAGCCTATTGGATCGCCAACAACAGATCTTACTCGAACAAGGTAAGTTGGTGGAGGTCCAAAACAAACCGCAAGTTAGTGCCTTCCTACAAGCTGGCCTTGGGTATGCCAATCCTCTTAATTTTTTTGATACAAATCTTAGTCCCTTTGCCATTGCAGGCATCAATTTCCAGTGGAAGATTTGGGATGGAAAGCAAGTTCAAAAACGCAAGGACTGGTTGAGTATTCAATCTCAGTTGGTCGAAAACCAAAGAGAGAATTTCATGTACCAGCAAAGTCTGTTAGACCGACAATATCAGGAAAGAGCAGAAAAGATAAGTCGTATCCTGGAACAGGATCGCCAACATATCGCCTTGCAGAATGATATTATCCAGCAGGTAAATGCACAGCTATCGCAAGGCACAATCACTGCTACTGAGTACATCACCGAATTGAACCAACACACGAATGCGCAGCTTGAATTGGCGCTACATGAACTGCAGTTGCAGGAAATTCAGATTCAATATTTAACTCAAAAAGGAATTTGGTAGAAACACTCCATATGAAAAAGATCAATAAATCAGAATTTCAATCAAGGCCGAATAAATACACTTTTATCCGGCAATCCATGGCCTTTATTCCAGGATCGGGAACTTCTTTGCTTGCAGTACTTGTATTAGGCATACTGCTTTCGGCTTGCCAAACAGAAGAGACTCTAGCCGATGCGTATGGTAATTTTGAGACTACTCCTATCCTAGTAGGCGCGGAAACACCTGGGAGGGTGCTTTTTTTAAACGTGGAGGAAGGGCAGCGACTGATTAAAGGCGAATTAGTCGCACTCATTGATACCTTGCCGATACATCTACAGATGGAAAAACTGCTGGCCAATAAATTAGCTCTAGGGCAAAAAATACAGGAGGCGAAGCCAGAAATTGAAGTACTACAACAGCAAAAACAAAACTTAATTCGTGAGCAAAAGAGAGTGGAGGCTCTTCTGAAAGATAAGGCCGCCACCACGAAGCAACTTGATGACATAAAGGGACAGATCCAGGTACTCGATCAACAAATGACAGCTATACGAAGCAAAACCAGACTGGCCAATCGAGCTATCCTTAGTGAAAGAGGCCCCGTCGATGCTCAATTGAATTTACTTCAGGATCAAAAACAACGCTGCTTTATCTACAATCCGATCTCTGGAACGGTTGTCAATAAGCTGGCAGAGACTAGCGAAGTTAAAGGTTTTGGGAGTCCACTCTATCGGATTGCGTCCTTAGATACCTTGGTTTTAAGGGCCTATATAACTGGAAAACAATTGGGGCGAATTGCTCTGGGAGAAGAGGTGATGGTGCGCATTGATCAGGCGGAAGAGACTACGCGGGATTATTCCGGACAAATAAGCTGGATAGCTTCCCAAGCGGAATTTACACCCAAGATTATTCAGACGAAGGAAGAGCGGGTTAACCTGGTATATGCCATCAAGGTGAGAGTTGCCAATGATGGATACCTCAAAACTGGCATGCCTGCTGAAGTTTGGTTTTCAACCACAAATATCGCTGCCCAATGAAACCCGTACACATCCAACAACTAACGAAGTCATATAACAAAGTCAAAGCTTTGTCTGAAATCTCACTCAGTATCGATTCTGGGGAGTTATTTGGATTGATCGGGCCGGATGGGGCAGGCAAAACAAGCCTTTTTCGAATACTTACAACCCTCCTCGTGCCGGATCAAGGAGAAGCAAAAGTACTTGGACTTGATGTGGTAAAAGACTATAAAAGGATTAGGCAAAAGATTGGCTATATGCCAGGGCGTTTTTCCTTGTACCAAGATCTTTCTGTAGAGGAAAACCTACAGTTTTTTGCGACCATCTTTGGTACTTCCATTGACGAAAACTATGATTTGATCAAAGGGGTTTATGCTCAAATCGAGCCGTTTAAAAAAAGAAGAGCAGGGCAACTTTCCGGAGGGATGAAACAGAAATTGGCATTATCCTGTGCTTTGATCCATCGCCCAGATATTCTATTCCTTGATGAGCCTACCACGGGGGTTGATGCGGTTTCTCGCAAGGAATTTTGGGAAATGCTACAAGGTTTGCAAGAAAAGGGAATTACCATACTCGTTTCCACACCTTACATGGATGAAGCTAGTTTATGTGATCGAATTGCCTTGATCCAATCGGGGCAGATATTATCAATTGATAGTCCTGCTGGAATTGTGGCCAAGTTCGACAAGCCTTTGTATGCAATCCGGTCTTCCAACATGTATCAGCTGATCCTCGACCTAAGAGACTGGCATAGGACATATTCTATATTTCCTTTTGGGGAGTATGGCCATTTGATAACCCGGCAAGATTTACCAATTGAGGAGATCTCTGTTTTCTTGAAACAAAAAGGACATGAAGACATAAAGATCAGGCGCCAGACAGCTACGATCGAAGATTGTTTCATGGAGCTAATGCCTGCAGTTGCTTAAAGGCAGACGCTATCACCAGATTAAACCTATCATCAATTATGGAAAAGCAATGGGCGATTTGGGCCGAGGGTCTCACTAAGCAATTTGGCAGTTTTACGGCAGTGAGAGAAATCTCGTTTTCCATTCGGAAAGGAGAGGTTTTTGGCTTTTTGGGCGCAAATGGAGCTGGGAAAACCACAGCTATGCGTATGCTGACCGGCTTATCGAGACCGAGTGCAGGAAAGGCTACAGTAGCCGGATACGATGTTTATTCTCAAACGGAAAGCATAAAGCGACGAATTGGCTATATGAGCCAAAAATTTTCACTCTATGAAGACCTCACTGTCAAAGAAAATATAGCATTATTTGGAGGGATTTATGGGATGAAACGCCGAGCGATCAAAGAAAAGATGGGAGAACTGCTGGGACATTTGAATCTCCTCGATAAGCGCAATCACTTGGTAGGTAGCTTACCCTTAGGATGGAAGCAAAAACTGGCTTTTTCGGTGGCATTATTTCATGAACCTGAAATCATTTTTCTTGACGAACCAACAGGGGGCGTAGACCCTATTACTCGCCGCCAATTTTGGGAGATGATCTATCAGGCGGCGAACCGTGGCGTGACGGTATTTGTAACGACTCATTATATGGACGAAGCAGAATACTGCGATCGTGTTTCGATTATGGTAGCAGGAGATATTGCCGCCTTGGATACTCCAACGGCATTGAAGGAGCAGTTTGGAGTGGATTCAATGGATCAGGTATTTGTAAAACTAGCACGTGCCTAATCTCTCAATCAATACGATGACATGAAGATATTTTGGGCTTTTGTCAGAAAGGAGTTTTTTCACATTCTACGAGATAGACGGACATTGTTTATTCTCATTGGGATGCCCATTGTTCAGATATTAATATTTGGTTATGCAGTTACCAATGAATTCAAGGGAGCGAATATTGCAATCTTTGACCAGGCCAAAGATGAAACCAGTCTGGCACTCATCCACCAACTACAAGCTAGTGGCCATTTTCAACTCATTCAAAATATTCAGCGTACGGATGAAATTGAAACCGCCTTTCAATCAGCAAAGATAAAGATGGCGGTGATCATTCCCCCTGATTTGGGGGCTCAACTGTATGCTGGCACGGGGCCACAACTACAACTTTTAACCGATGGTACTGATCCGAATACGGCCATTACCTTGAGGCAGTATGCTAGCCAGATGGTAAGACAGTTTTCGATGCAATCAAGTGCAACTCAGTTGGCTACACCTATCAGCATTGAGCAACGGATGGTTTACAATCCAGGTTTGAAAAGTGTGTTTTTGTTTGTTCCGGGGGTGATGGCCTTGATCCTAATGCTGGTTTCGGCAATGATGACCTCTCTGACTATTGCTCGAGAGAAGGAGCTTGGAACAATGGAATTGTTATTGGTATCTCCTCTTCCTCCTCTGCTAATTATTTTGGGTAAAGTTATTCCCTACACGGTCTTGTCCCTGTTGAATGCGCTTTTGATCGTTGCCGTAGGGTATTATGTATTCGGAGTGCCTTTGGAAGGAAGCTTTGTGGTATTACTAGCGGTATGTTTGTTGTTTATTGCCTTGGCGCTTGCTTTGGGGATTCTAATCTCCACTAAGGCTGAAACGCAACAATCCGCTATGTTGGGATCTTTGATGGGGCTAATGATGCCAACTATTATCCTTTCTGGTTTTCTATTTCCGATCGAGAGCATGCCAGCCTTGTTGCAGTGGATTTCTACCATTATCCCGGCGAAATATTTCATTATTCTATTGAAGGATGTGATGCTGAAAGGTAGTGGGTGGTCCTATCTATGGCCAGAAATACTAGTACTAGGTGGGATGACTCTTTTTCTACTCATTGCTAGTGTTAAGAGTTTTAAAATCAGACTTTCGTGAAAATGAGGCGGCTATTGCCCTAGAATATTTAAGAGGCATTTTTATCCTAGGCTTAAATTCGTTGAAATGCGTACAATTCTTATTCTCATCAAAAAAGAACTGCTGCAAGTCTTCCGGAATCGATCGATGCTTCCACTTCTAACGGTGATCCCGATTATCCAATTGATCTTGCTCTCTTATGCAGCCAGTAATGAAGTAAAAGAATTAAACTTAGCTGTTTTTGACGAGGATCATTCAAACTTCGCACAGCGCATCATCCATAAATTCACAGCTTCTGATCTCTTCGTTCTACGTGCTCTGCCTTCTAATGACCGCCAGGCTATGGACTTGATCCAGAATGACGCGGTTGATTTAGTCGTGAGAATTCCAGTGGATTTTGAAAAAGATATGTTGAAAGGAGAAGCGGTGAAAATCCAGCTATTGGCCAATGCAATTAATGGAACTAAAGGTGGTCTAGCCAGTGGTTATGCAACTGCCGTTATTGAAAATTTTGGTCGAGGCATCCAATCGGAGACTCAATGGTTAAGAAAGGCCGGTCAACCAATAAATAAGCCTGTATCAATCACCTATTCCAATTGGTATAACCCAGAACTTGATTATAAGGTGTTTATGACCCCTGGAATATTAGGAGTATTGGTAATCATTATTACGCTTATTTTGTCAGCGATGAATGTGGTGCGAGAAAGGGAGATAGGGACGATAGAGCAACTCAATGTAAGTCCAATCAAAAAGTATCAATTTATTCTGGGGAAACTACTCCCTTTTTTACTCATCGGCTTAGGATTGCTTACCATCGGACTAGTGGCAGGAAAACTGATCTTTGATATTCCGATGCGAGGAAACCTGGGCTTGATTTTTCTTTTTTGCACCCTAGATTTGATAGTTGTTTTGGGCTTGGGCTTGTTGATCTCAACCTTTGCAGAAACGCAACAACAGGCCATGTTTATAGCCTGGTTTTTCATGATGATTTTTATATTGATGAGTGGCCTTTTTACGCCGATTGAAAGTATGCCAGAGTGGGCGCAATGGCTTACCTATCCCAACCCGATTGCGCATTTCGTCTCTATTATGCGATTGGTATTACTTAAAGGAAGTGGTTTTGCAGATGTAGCACAACACTTTAAGGTATTGGGCATTTTGGCTATCGTATTCAGTAGCTTGGCGGTGTTTAGTTATCGAAAAACGAGTGCATGATCTTGGATAAGATGTCCGATTTCAATAGCAGCTTCTTCCAGGATAAAAAGCTTAGAGATTAGACGTTTAGGTAACTCATTAGCGCGTCATATCTTTCCTTGAGGGCTTCCTGGTAATTACTCTCATTAAAGGAGGCCTTAATCTGGTATTCAAAACGCTCAAAAGTGTTGAGGATAGAAAAGATATCTTGACTATTGACCTTTAGGGTTACATTGAAGATCGTTGCATCAGCTTGCGTAGAGATAAAGGAACTCAGAATGAAAGACCCTTCCGACTCAACTATTCGTGCAATTTCTACCAAGGAATAATCCCTTCGAGGCACTTCTAGGACAATTATGGAGCCGGTATCCTGAAAAGAGCTGGTGCTGGCAAAGAATTGAAGGAGATCCTCTAAGGTGATTAGGCCAGTGTAGTTTCCTTGAAGATCTACGACAGGAACAACAGTAAGTTTGAAATCCGCCAAAACTCGCATGACTTCATATACATGATCGCTTGAAAGTACGCGCATGTGAGGAAGACTCAATTGATAGGAGCCTACGGCTTCTTCCACATCATTATTGAGAATATCATCTTCTGATAATAATCCAAGTAACTGGGTGTTATTGACAACGGGAAGATGTTTGACATAAAAGTCTCCCATCATCCCCAATGCTTCGTCCCCTGAGTCAGAGGTACGCAACGGGATCACACTATCAGATACTAGATTCTCTGCGATCATTTTGATTGTGGTATGTTTTGGCCTTTCACGATATAGTGAAGAGATGTTTTTTACTTTAACGAAAACAGAAGCAGAAATGTTAATCTATCCGAGCAGTTTTTTCTTTTGCACGGTAAATTCTTCTTCCGTTAGTAGGCCTTTTTCTTTTAACTCACCCAATCTTCGGAGTTGTTCTAATAAGTCATTGGATGTATTGTTGGGAATAGCATCTAATAGATTCTCTTTAGGAGCCTCTAATTGAGGTGTGAGGCGGAAGTTGTTTTGCTCAAACTGATCAAATTGGTCCTGGATGCGCAAGAAGGCCAAAGCGTCATGTTCTTTGATTTTTTGTACATCATTGAACCCAAACCCTACAGCCTTATCCAGGTGATGGAATGCTCTTTCGGCATTTTCCATTAAAGAGAAGGAGCAAGCTAGGTTAAAATGAACAGCAATATCTTTGGGGTTGATTTCTAAAGCTTTTTCAAAATCCTCTATAGCCCCTTCATAATCATACTCTCGGTACTTTTCAAGACCACTCGATTTGAATGGATTGTGTCGGCGTTGAGTAGTCGGAGTGGTACGTTGACGGGGGCGTTGTCGAGGTGGTGGAGCTTGTGGGCGTTGACGTGTTTTTTCTCTGCTTTGTCGTTGTTCCCAGCGTTCGCGCCGATCTTGGGTTCGTCGGTCATAGCGGTTCTGCCGCTGGTGGAACATTTCTCTATTATATTTCTCATCAAATTCAACCTTGTCCATTGCAAAAAATGCAATTGCATCAATCAGTGCAATGATCCAGGAAACCCAAAAGAAAAACATATATAAAATACCCAAACCAATCTGCCCCAGATAGAATCGGTGAATACCCAACCATCCAAAAAATAAGGCCAAAATACCAGCTACATTCTTATCCTTCATTCGTATTTCTTAATCAATAAGTAAGGAATTCCTTTTCACAATATCTTTAATAATCCGCCAATTATCAAATTAATAAACATTTCAATAATGTTTTAGATTTAGAATCTATAAAAATATACCAAAATGCTTTTTGACTAGAAGTTTGGCGACTTAGACAGTTCCTATTTATGAATAGATGCAGTTCTCTCAATAAATGTTGTTTGCACTGACTTACCCTAAGATTTACCGCGTTTATTCCCGTTGTTTCGAGTCAATAATTATCGTTACGGGACCATCATTGATCAGTGCCACTTTCATGTCTGCACCAAAGCTACCGCTGCCTATTGGCTTAGTGGTCAGGCTACCCAATTTTGAGAGAAATTTTTCGTACATCGGGATAGCTATATCTGGTTTGGAAGCCTTGAGGTAAGAAGGGCGGTTGCCTTTCTTGGTACTAGCATGTAAAGTGAATTGACTCACGACTAATAGCTCACCATCAATATCCATCACCGATTTATTCATTACTCCAGCTTCGTCGTTGAATATTCGGAGCTTACTGATCTTCCCACAGAGCCAATCTATGTCGGCATCGGTGTCGGAATCTTCAATTCCCAGTAGGATCAGTAGGCCTCGACCAATTGCGGACTTCACTTTATGATCTATGGTAACAGATGCTTCGCTTACTCTTTGTATAACTATGCGCATAGTACTTTTATGTTTTTTGATCAATCCCATGAAAAAGAAGTACTCAAAAAAGGGAATCTTTATTTGTGAAAGATCAAGAAAATTGCAGGTCGCTTGTGTAGGTTTGGAGGGCTATGTTTTTTCCATTCTCTAACGCTTCTAGTCCGGATATATTGAGACGGCAGGGTTAGATCTGCGGCAATACAAAAACGAGTGCTGTTTTGCAGGCTTTGAAGCGCTACTTCGATCAAGCCCATATTCCGATAGGGCGTTTCTATAAACAATTGAGTCTGATTGTGTTTGATCGTCATTTGCTCCAACCGTTTCAGTTCGCGGACCAATTCTGGCCGTTTTTGTGGGAGATAGCCCTGAAAAGCAAAAGACTGTCCATTCATACCCGATGCCATTAAGGCCAGCAAAATAGAGGATGGACCGACAAGGGGAACGACTTCAATGCCCTTCTGATGTGCCAAGCTGACAATGGCTGCTCCAGGGTCTGCCACGCCCGGGCTTCCTGCCTCTGAGACTAAGCCTGTATCTTGACCGTTAAATGCCGGCTTCAGGAAATCGTCAAATTCTTCTGGTGAAGTACGTTTATTCAGCTCGAAATAAGTGACCTCTTGCAATGGATGAGGGAAACCACTTGCTTTGAGGAAATGCCGAGCGGTTTTGGGACGTTCGGCAATTAACACCTTGATGTCATGAAGGATATCGAGGAGATACTTCGGTAATACATGAATTCCATCCTCTCCAAGCGGGGTGGGAATGAGGTATAATTTTCCAGTTTTGCCCATATCCGCAAGATAATAACTTGCATATTTTTGAGCTATAAAAAATGACAACTACTCCCAATGGAGGTAAAACTTCTCTATCTTTGGGCTCCCAATAACGCTTATGAGCCAGACCTATACTATTAAGCTTCCTCAATTCGAAGGACCGTTCGATCTACTTCTATTCTTTATCGAACGAGATGAGCTTGATATTCATGATATCCCGATTTCTAAGATTACAGATGATTTTTTGGCTTACATCCGCCAGATGGAGTCGATGAATATTGATTTGGCTAGTGAGTTTATTTTAGTGGCAGCAACGCTCTGTCGGATCAAAGCCAAATTACTGCTCCCAAGGAAACCAGTGGATGAGGACGGCAATGAAATTGACCCAAGAGAGGAACTAGTTCAAAGGCTGCTGGAGTACAAACGCTACAAAAGTGTTTTGGAGGAAATGCGGCAATTGGAAGAGAGTCGCTCCCTGCGCAACCATCGTGGGAATACCTCCCGCGAACTCAAACACATAGCTACCAAAGCATTGGTGGATGCGGAACTGGAGTCTATCAATTTATTCAAAATATTGCGAGCCTTCGAAAGAGTGATGCAGCGTTTTGAAGATTCGCATCCAGGGACCATCCATGAAATTGTACAATGGGGTTTTACTATTGAAAACCAACAGAATTATATTGTCGAAAAGGTGACTACATTCAAGAATGTTACCTTCAAGATGCTATTTGGTTCATGCGAAAACCGCATTCACGCCATTGTGACTTTCCTGGCGCTTTTAGAGTTGTTAAATATGGAAAAAGTGAGTATTGTTATTGGAGAAGGCAACAACAACTTTTGGTTGAGCCCTCCTCGCGAGAAAACACCAGAAGAGTTGGCGATGGAAGAGGAAGAGTGAATCCCCTTTAATTCAGGTTTTCCTTATTTTGAAAACTTAGCTCTCCGAGCCTACATACCATGATGAGCAAGCTCGGAGAACGAGTAATTTGCTAGTTAATCACTAATCTTTTCACAATCCATTCATCTCCCACCTGCATTCTAACCCAATACAGGCCAGTTTTAAGTTGCTGGACATCAACCACTGCACGACGAGAATCAATGATCCTTGATCGGAGCTTTCGACCTTGACTATCGAATAGTTCTAGCAATTGGATGTCTTGATTCTTTGCTTGCAACTCGAAGGCGGTATTTGTCGGATTAGGGAATAACTTTACCAAGGATCCTTCGCTTGGGTTGGTAGTATCAGCTAATTTTGAATTCACAATGGAAATGGTGGCTGGAACGCCAATTGAGAAGGTAAGGGAATCTCCTTCTGCATCAACCATTCTTACACGTTCTAAGGCAATCTCAAAGGCGGTAATCGGTTCATTTAAGCCACCAATAATATCACCACTAACAATAAAGCTTAGGTCAAAAATGGCACCGAAACCATCTGCGCCTTCTGTAGCCTTCCGGCTAATAGCTAGGTCATAGCGTGGAATCTCCATCGCTAGCAGGTCATATTTAACTGCTAACAAATCATCTGAAGCGCCCAAGGGGGAGTTCTCAGAAGGAGTAGCTGTTATAGCTCCTACTTCTGTCAATCCTTCAGGATGACTAAAGTCTAATGCTATTCCGTGTAAGTTGCTAATCGGGTTCTCACTGCTTCCGACGATGACTTGAGCCTGGAATATAATATCTTCGTTTGTGGTGTAATCCCACTCGACTACCTCACTTGTAAATTTTAGAAATACGGGAGGAGCACCAGGTGTAGAAGGTGTCTCCAAGGAGAAGTCAGGACGATAATTGTCAATAATAGCTTGAACGTCATCTTCTCCGATTGCACCATCCCCATCGCAATCCAAATGCTTATAATTGATAGAAGTATTTGTCCAGTGATCCCAATCTGTAGAGGTATTTGGGGCCCAGGCCGTAGGGTCGTCTGCAATAGGGAATTCCTCTCGAGCAGGCCCCATTTGGCCATATCCCAAGCCAAGATTAAGTAGGTCAAATTGATTGGCCTTCCAGTCTCCATTGGTATCGCCAGGCCAGACACACTCGTTCTGTACACAGAAGGCTTCGGTAGATTCGCGAGAAATCATTAGGCAGATTGTATCTAGGCAAGCATCCGCAGTTTCGATACTTAAGCAAGCCTCGAAAGGGATCGTACTCGGTTGATACAGCAGAACCCCATTATTGTTATTGTATAGGGAAGACCCCTCCAGGGTCCAGGTGTGGCTACTGTATGGTGTAGAAGTATTGAAAAATATCAGGGTACTATCACTCAGAAAGGCAAAACTAAAATCAGCTTTACAGGTACCTCCTGGCGGTGATGTTGCCATGAGATGGACAGCCCCCGAGAGGCTTACTAGAAAGAGAAGTGAAGATCGGATTAAATTTGTCATAGCTAATAGTCCATTATACACAAGACAAAATTTTTAAAATAACATTTAAAAACAAAGAACATAAAGCTGAAAATGTCGTTTTTACAGTTAGTGTCACCAGATATTTAAAGAACTGATTATAAATGTCTTGTCGATGTGGCGATACTATTTTTGTCGGAATTAACTCTTAACGATTTATTGGCGTATGTCAGGGAAAAAGATCATTAGTCTGCTACAAACCTTTTCTCGACAAGAGGAACAACTGTTTGAGAAGTGGCTACAATCTACTTATTTCAACGAAAACGCTCAGCTTCTAGTGCTATTTCGGGCGCTATATCCTGTCACGGATGGGACAGAAAAGCTAGATAAAAAGGAGATTTGGAGTGCCGTTTATGCTGATGCACCTTACGAAGACATAGTGCTTCGGCGGGCTTTTTCATCTCTTTTGCAACAGGCATATATTTTTCTGTCGACTCGACAGTATCAACTACAATCAGCTCGTCAAAAAATCGACCTTTTACCTTTGCTTTCAACTCCTTCGCTGCGTACCCATTATAGCGGCATATTGCGCAACGTAGAACAACAGCTGGCTCAAGTAGATGGAGGGCAAACAGATCTACATTATAATCGCTATCAACTAGCTCGAGCGACCTACAAAAACAAAGAACTCAGTGGAAACCTTAAGGAAAGTTGCCGTCATCTGGAACTCACGGATCTCCACTTTGATCGATATTACTTTGTACAAAAGTTAAAGCATTACTGTGATGCTTTAGGTTACGGTAATTTTATTTCGGAGGAAGTCGATATAAAGCTGTTGCCGGGGACCATGTCCTATCTGGTTCAGCAAAGTTTTTTCGATGACCTTTTGGTTCGGGCGTACTATCTGGTAGCGGATATGCTCAATCATCCAGAGCGCGAGCTAGCCTTCTCGGAACTTAAACGTTTATTATTCGATAAGTGTTCACAATTCCCTAAGACTGAACTTAAGCCACTCTTTATTCACCTGAATAATTATTGTATCCATAAGAAGATTAATGTTGGAGAAACGGCCTTCTTCAATGAACTATTTGAGATCTATCAATTTGCTCTGGACAAAGAGATCTTTCATGATAAAAATGGACGGCTCCCTCAACAAGATTATAAGAATATCATTACAGTAGGTTTACATGTGAAAGCCTTTGACTGGGTAGAGAATTTTATTAAAAGACAAACCCAGGATCTACCACAGGACCAGCAAGAAAACGCCCTTACATACAACCTAGCGAAGGTTTACTTCTCTAGAAAAGAATACGAAAAGGTCATCTCCCAACTACAAGAAGTTGAATATGATGATATCGTTTATGCATTAGGAAGTAAATTGCTGTTGTTGAAAACCTACTATGAGTTGGATGAATATCTGGCTCTAGATTCCTTGATTGATAGTTTTCGTATATACCTCAGGCGTAACAAAACGATCTCTACACAGGTAAAACGGCAATACTTGAATATCCTTCGGTTCGTGAAAAAGATGTCTACTGCTGACCCATATGATGATGAGGCCTTGAAACGCCTTTTTGGTCAGGCGCAAGAGTGCAAGGCACTGGCTGACAAAAGTTGGATTCTAAATAAGATTAGATCGATCGGTAAGTGGTCATCATTGGAACCTAATTGATACGAATGATTTTTTCTGTACGAATGGCCTGCCCAGCCCGCAGTGTAAGAAAGTAAATGCCCGCAGGAACGGTCTGGAGTGATATTGACTGGTGGTGTGTATTGGGAGGAAGGTTGACCCAAACTCCTTTTTTTAATGCCGATCCATTGGCATCTTTCAAATCAAACTGTACGGTTTCTCGCTTGGACAGTGCAAAGGAGAGCTGTAGCTGTTCTGATCGGACGGGGTTGGGGAAAACCTGAAATGGGAAATCTTCCGCCTTTGGTTTATCGCCTTGAAGAGCGGTCAACGACTCCAGCTCAAAGCGAACTTCTCGCGTAACACCAAATCTGTTTCCGCTAAATAAGACTTCTCCTAACTCGTCTCTTAGCCGGTAAAAACCTTCTCCAAATCCACAACAGAAGCCATCACCATAATCATCTACTAAACGGAAAGTATAACAACCTGGCCCAGGAAGATCAATGACCTCTTCAACCGTCTGATTATTGGCATATACACCTGGATTGGTACTAGCCCCAACCTGTTTCCCTCCTTCGCTGATGCCTACCAAGAGATTCCCCCCTTGAGCAACGACTTCTTCTGCAGAATTGACAATTTCCCAATATGTTTCATAACCAAAGTTATCGGTAGCAAGCTCTAACTTCACCTGCCAACTGTCAGTTGTAGGCGCACCATAAAACGACTCTATGATGATGTTGTTGTTTTGATTTCCGTCTATCGAAGAGCCATTAGACTTCAATTTTACCTGCAAAGCATTGGCTAAGTTATATGGAGAACCAAATGAGATTTCTGGCAAACTAATTCTTGCTTTTTCAAAAGTCTTCAGCTCTCCTGGCCATTCATAATATTGTTCTGGACCATCATTAATGGAATACTCGATCAAGACATCTTCTACGGCTTGTTTGCCATCATTCCTAATTAAAACGGTAGGATTGATCCATCGCCCACAGCCCGGGTCAGTAGGAAAGTAAGTGCTTAAGAGGTTTAGGTCATTATCCTGGGTCGCTTGATAGTTAGGCGTATGAGTCGTTGCGTTTAATATGTTCTCCCGTTCCTCTGTGACATAAGCGACAAGGCGTATTTCAGAGGCCTCCAACGGAGTGTTGTAAAGATCTGTAGGCAAGGTATATTGAAAGGTTTGCGAATACAACTCTCCTGCGTTTCTCGATCCCAAAGTTATTCCATTTTCATCCGTTACCATATCCCGTAAAACATTAGAATGGAAATAATTGAAACGATGAGAAGAACCCGCTTGCAAGGTCCTAATGCTATCCTGTAGAACAGCGATATGCAGAGCCTGACTAGGAGCATTGATAGATGCCGTGTAGTAGACTTCTACCTGGATCTCCATTTCTCGACTATCTATATCATATTGGGCTGATAATCCGATGTTCACAGGCGCATCTTCTTCTATGAGCTGCTCTACGGCATCTGTCCAACGGTTTCGATTAATGGCAAAAGAACCACTGGCTCCTTGTTCAAGCCCCGTAAAATTTCGCCGGTTAACCATCCCGGCGGGGTAACCCACCAGTCCACTAATATCATGAATGCCTTGTCCATAGGAAGAACGAAGATCAAGGGCGTAGGGGTCTATAGGATAGGAATAGTCGCCTGCATAAATATTGATGGGAATAACTGCTTCGGCAAAAGTAGATTGGAGGTTGGCCGCAAACAGATCGGCTTCTGGACAGTAGACACAGTAGATACCCCGGAAATATTCCAGGACAGCCCGTTTTTTTTGGACATCGGTGGACACGATGGTCTGCGCCACTCCACCTTCCCAAACACCAACTAGTAGCAGAATTACCGTATAAAAAGCACTTAGGCTTTGTCTACCTCTCATGTTATTTTCCAACCCGATTTATTGCAAAATACTACATTGGAGGTATACTCACACTAAATGCTCCGGAGAAATACGTCGGGTATTGTCCTAATCAGGACATCGGCAGTGTTTTCCACACGCTTCATTCGACTTATTCCTCAACTTATACCTTTTTAATGAAGTATTGTTCTTTACCATTTTCATTTTTATTTAATTTGGAAGGTCTTTACCTAACAACTCCATATTATGCGAATCGCTATTATTGGAAATGGGATTAGTGGTATTACAGCTGCCCGTTTCCTCAGAAAACTCAGTGAACATGAGATCACCGTTATCTCCGCTGAGACAGACTACTTTTTTTCCCGTACTGCCCTAATGTATATCTACATGGGGCATATGCGTTTCAAGGATACCCAGCCTTATGAACCCTTCTTCTGGGAAAAGAACCGAATTAAGTTGGTTAAAGACTATGTCAATGCGATAAATTCCACTAGCAAGGAGTTGGTGATGGCTAAAGGCGAAAATATCAAATATGATAAGCTGATCATCGCTACAGGATCTACGCCGAATAAGTTTGGATGGCCTGGCCAGGATTTGAAAGGGGTAGGTGGTTTGTATAGCTACCAAGATCTTGAAAATATGGAGGCATATAGCGATAAATTGGAGCGAGCCGTGATCGTAGGTGGAGGCCTGATCGGTATAGAAATGGCCGAAATGTTCCATTCGCGCCACATTCCGGTCACCTTCCTTGTGCGAGAAGATAGTTATTGGGATGCCGTATTGCCAGCAGAAGAATCTGACATGATCAACCGGCATATATTAGAGAGTCATATTGATCTTCGCCTTAAAACGGAGTTGAAAGAGATTGTTGATGATGGAAATGGGAAAGCCTGTGCAGTGATTACGAATACTGGAGAGCGGATTGAATGTGGGTTTGTTGGGTTGACTGCGGGGGTTAGACCGAACATTGACTTTCTTCGAGAGAGCGGTTTGGAAATCCAACGAGGAATAGTTGTGAATGAGTTCTTGGAAACTAATCTACCCGATGTTTATGCGATTGGAGATTGTGCCCAACAGAAAGCGCCCTTGCCGGGGCGGAGGCCTGTGGAAGCGATTTGGTATACGGGGCGGATGATGGGAGAGACCGTTGCTTACAATATTTGCGACAAGAAGGTCGCCTATGATCCAGGTATTTGGTTCAACTCAGCCAAATTTGTGGATATAGAGTACCAAGTATATGGTACAGTTCTGGCCAACCCACCAGAAAACCATGAATCTATTTATTGGGAACATCCAGAAGGACGAAAAAGCGTTCGGGTGATCTATGATCGGGATAGTGAAACAGTCCTTGGATTCAATCTAATGGGCGTGCGTTATCGCCATGAAGTCTGTGAAGCTTGGATAAGGGCTAAAACGCCGGTTGCAGAGGTGTTAGAAAACCTTGGTCTCGCCAATTTTGATCCTGAGTTTTATGATGAATATGAAACTGAGATCATCAAGCAATACAATCAAAAAACAGGAAAACAGGTCAGGGTTAAGCAAAAAAGGAACTTGAGTGCGGCCATTAAATTTCTGCGAAAGGCCGTACACGCCTAAACTTACTAACCATAATATAATGCTAAAAGGGCGTGTGCTAAAAATCACAGTTATACACTCATAGCTACAACGTCCCTCAAAATACCTAATCTTCAACGCTATGTCGTCTAAAAAATCAACAGATAAAACTATAGTACAAAAAATTGGCATTGGGCTTTTCTCTTTGGCCACCTTGGTCTTCCTCGCCTCTTTAACCCTGAGCCACTATAAGATCGACACCACGACTTTGCAGAATAACCTGGGCAACGACTATCATTGGTCTTTTGTTCAGCCAGAAATTGCGGATTTAGAAGGGAAAGAATACGGTAATAGTTTTGCTTTCTTGGGGGCGTATGAAGGTGCTATGCGCCGAGCACAAACCGCCATTATTAAAGATGTAGAAGAGAACAAAGGACTAACTAGGAATGATGGGGAATATTGGAATACTATTCTTCAGGACTACAAGATAAAAGATCTACGATTTCCGTTGGCCAAAGCTTCAAGCCAGGGTTTCCTACCTAGTAATGTAGGGCTCATATTCCTGCTCAGTATTATACTGGGGATTGTCGGCGCTTTACTATATATCCTGCCAAAAAGCAGGCTGTTGCCAGGTATTAAAAACAACCATATTTATCATAGCAAGATGCACAACAAAGGATGGTTGGGCATTGCGGCAGGTGTATTTCTGATCGGATTTTACATTTTATTGTACTTCTACCCGGAGCACATGGTGAATTGGGTGCTACTGGTTGACCCAGTTAGTGAGGCCTTGAGTGGTAACCCTGCAAGTCAGTGGTTTCTATATGGCTTTCTGTATACCATCGTAATTATTGTGATGGGCGTTCGAATGATCATTAAGTATAGGCATAATCGTTATCAGATCATTCGTACATTTTCAGTGATGTTTTTCCAAACCTCTTTTGCTTTCTTGATCCCAGAGATTTTAGTGGCATTGAACAAGCCTTATTTTGATTTCAAGAATATCTGGCCCTTAGACTATGATTTCTTTTTTGAATGGAATATTACCAATCTCATGAATAGCGGTACACTGGGCATCTTTATGTTGTTCTGGGGGATCGCATTATTTATCATTGGCGTGCCCTTGATTACCTATTTCTATGGAAAACGTTGGTATTGTTCCTGGGTGTGTGGATGTGGAGGCTTGGCAGAAACTTTAGGAGACCCCTACCGGCAGTTATCCGATAAGAGTGTGAAGGCTTGGAAGATCGAGCGTTGGTTGATTCATACCGTATTGGTTTTCGCCATATTTATGACCTTGGCAGTGCTTTACACCTTCTTGCCTCCAGATGGACATTGGCTCAATAGAACAACTTTGCTGCTCGGAGCATCTGTTGCCATAGCTGGCATTGGGTACTGGTTTTATCAGCGTAATCAGAAAGCACAGGTGGTGCCTACACAGGCTTTATATGCTATGTTAGCGGGAGCTGTTTTAATTGTTGCTGTCATCTGGATCAATCATGCTTCAGGCAGTGGAAATCTATTCTTTGTAGATAGTTTTAAAGTGAGAAAATGGTATGGCTTTAGTATTAGTTCCATTTTTGCAGGAGTGGTGGGGACAGGCTTTTATCCATTGATGGGAAATCGTGTATGGTGCCGTTTTGGTTGTCCATTAGCTGCCTATTTGGGCATTGTACAAAAGTTCAAGTCTCGGTTTAGAATCACGACCAATGGGGGACAGTGTATCTCTTGTGGAAATTGCTCTACTTATTGTGAAATGGGAATTGATGTACGTTCCTATGCGCAAAAAGGTCAAGATATTGTACGTTCCTCCTGTGTAGGTTGCGGTATTTGCTCCGCTGTGTGCCCACGAGGTGTATTGCGACTAGAAAACAGCACTGTTGATATTGATACGAGAACGCACGCATTGCGCACTTTGCACATTGCTCCAGAAGGAATCAGTCTAGTGCAGTAGAAAAAGCTTATTTGAAGATAAAAATTGGACTTCTTTGTGCCTCAGTCTGAGTATGTTGGACCATACTACTCAGTCTGAGGCACTCTTTTTGGAGCGGAGACTTAAATGTCTCTTCTTTTGCGTACTTTTGCGGCGAATTTACCGGCATATCTGGTAAATACTTGAGGAGATAACTATTTAAAGACGATAGCCTTTGAGAGCAAAAAAATCTTACGGCCAGCATTTCTTAAACAATGACAGTATTGCCGAGCGCATTGCCGATGCTTTGCAGCCCGATGGTCAATACCAAAAGGTGCTGGAAGTAGGACCCGGTAGGGGAATGTTGACGCAGTTTTTATTGGATAAACCCTACGAATTATTTGTGGTGGAAGCGGATCGTGATATGGTGAGCCATTTGCAAAAACACTACCCTGGACTCAAAGAGCATTTGATCAGTGCTGATTTTTTGAAAGTGCCACTAGATAAAGTTTTTGACCAAGCTTTTGGCCTCATCGGAAACTTCCCATATAATATTTCCTCTCAAATTCTCTTCCAAATGTTACGTTATAAGGAACTTATCCCTGAAATGGTGGGTATGTTCCAGAAGGAAGTGGCTGAAAGAGTCGTAGCAGGGCCCGGTTCGAAAACCTATGGAGTGATTAGCGTACTAGTACAAGCTTTCTATGAAGGGGAATATCTGTTCACTGTGGAGAGCGGAAGTTTTACCCCTCCACCTAAGGTTCGCTCTGGAGTAATTCGCTTGTGGCGTAAGGAAAATCAGGAGCTGGGGTGTGATGAAAAGCTCTTTAAGAGAGTGGTGAAGCAGGCTTTTAGTCAGCGTAGAAAGATGCTGAGAAATACGATGAAAACTTTCCTGAAGGGAGATCCGTTCTTACAAGATGAATTGTTTAGTCTTCGACCAGAACGTTTATCTGTAGCGGACTTCGTAAAACTTACGGTTGAGATTGAAAAACGGACCGATTCAGTATAAACCTGAAATATTGGGATCTTAAAACCATAATAGAATGAGTTTAGAAACTAAAATCATGCAAGACCTCAAGGAGGCTATGCGGAATAAGGATCAGGCTGGGCTGCGAGGTATTAGAGCCATTAAAGCGGCGATCCTTTTGGTAAAGACAGATGGTAGCGGTAAGAGCCTGGACGAAACAGGTGAGATCAAATTGCTTCAAAAATTAGTCAAACAGCGGAAAGACTCATTGGAAATCTATCAAAAGCAAGGGCGTGAAGATTTAGCCAAAGTAGAAGAAGAAGAGATTGCAGTGATTGAACGGTATTTGCCCAAGCAATTGGATCCAGCAGAGTTGGAAGGCATTATTAAAGACCTTATTGCGGAACTAGGTGCTAGTTCAATGAAAGATATGGGAAAGGTTATGGGGGCTGCTTCTCAGAAATTAGCTGGTAAGGCAGATGGAAAAACCATTTCTGGCATAGTAAGAGGCCTTTTATCCTAAGCAAGCACTTTTGCCAAAATCCTTTTCTAAGAACTTTGGGCTTGACCAAGAATTGCAAAAAAACAAAGGTTGAGAAGTACCGCTCGAACGGAGTATTTTAGACTCCAAAGACGGGCTCTAAGTTTTTCAGAGAACTATCAATAAAACCAGATTATAACACCATGCAGAAAGATTTCTTAAAACAATTAGGATTAGAGGAACACAATGCAGGAACCAGTACGGGTTCTAAGGCAACTGACTCGGGATCCTATATCGCTTCTTATTCTCCGGTAGACGGCGCCTTGATCGGGCACGTAAGTCAAACTACTAAGGAAGAGTACGAGCAAGTAGTGGCTAGTGCTCAAGCAGCCTTCCTTCAATGGCGAAAATTACCGGCACCTAAGCGTGGCGAGATCGTTCGCCAGTACGGCGAGGCTTTGAGGAAATATAAAGATCCATTGGGACGATTGGTTTCCTATGAAATGGGTAAGAGTTTACAAGAGGGTTGGGGTGAAGTTCAGGAAATGATCGATATCTGTGATTTTGCCGTTGGCCTTTCCCGCCAGCTTTATGGTTTAAGTATGCATTCGGAGCGCCCTTTACACCGCATGTATGAACAATGGCACCCGCTAGGAATCGTAGGCATCATCTCGGCCTTCAATTTTCCGGTTGCGGTATGGTCTTGGAATTCCATGATTGCAATGGTTTGTGGAGATGTTTGCATTTGGAAACCTTCGGAGAAAACCCCATTGTGTGGCGTAGCCTGTCAAAATATTCTAATTGAGGTGCTGAAGGAAAATAATGTCCCAGAAGGGGTGAGCTGTTTAATCAATGGTGATTACAAGGTAGGGGAGTTTATGACACATGATGGTAGAGTGCCATTGGTTTCCGCTACGGGAAGTACAAGAATGGGTAAGATTGTAGCAGCCGCAGTAGGTGCTCGTTTAGGAAAGAGTTTGCTAGAGTTGGGAGGGAACAATGCGATCATTGTCACGCCTAGTGCAGACCTGAATGTGGTATTGACCGGGGCTTTATTTGGCGCTGTGGGTACTGCCGGTCAACGTTGTACAACTACACGTCGATTGATTATCCATGATAGTATCTATGATGAAGTAAAGGCGAAGCTAAGTAAAGCTTATGGCCAACTTCGTATCGGCAACCCCTTGGACCAAAATATGCATGTGGGCCCATTAATTGATACTCAATCTGTGGAGAACTACTTGCAAGCGATTGATAGAGTTAAGGCCGAAGGTGGAAGCTTTGCCGTAGAAGGTGGAGTTTTGGAAGGAGCGGAATATGATAGTGGATGTTATGTGAAGCCTTGTATTGCTGAAGTTGAAAATCACTATGAGATAGTACAACACGAAACTTTTGCTCCGATTCTTTATCTGATTAAATACAAAGATTTGGATGAAGCCATTCAATTGCAAAATGGAGTGCCGCAGGGACTATCTTCTGCGATTATGACGGATAGCGTTAGAGAAGCGGAAGCATTCCTGTCTAGTGGTGGTTCGGATTGCGGTATCGCAAATGTGAACATTGGAACAAGTGGGGCAGAAATCGGAGGAGCGTTCGGTGGAGAGAAGGAAACCGGAGGAGGCCGTGAGAGTGGTTCCGATGCTTGGAAAGCTTATATGCGTCGCCAAACCAACACCATTAACTACAGTACAGAAGTGCCTTTGGCGCAAGGGATCAAATTTGACCTGTAAGAGGGTTAGGAAATAACAGAAATAGGAGGGGTTGTGTGAAAAGTCCAACATTAAAGAAATGCTCCAAAAATTATTTCAACACAGAGACGCAAAGGCGCGGAGGAAGGTATAAACCTCTGCGACTCCATTTCTCTGCGTTCAATTATTTGGTGTATCTTCTGGTCAAGGCACTTTTTACACAACCTCTTGTATTTTAAGCGTTAACCTTAACTTCCCAGAGCGGAGAAGGGTATCGACCTTCGCCCACTAACTTTGAAAAAGCGGCTTGTACAATCGGCTTATCTTCCTGATAAGTCACACCATACCAACGATCTTCACTAACCAGTACTTTTACTTCAATTTTTCCGTCATTGATGTAGTTGTCTACGAAAAGAGGAATGAAGAATTCCGCTTTTGGATTGTCCTGATTATCCTGTACAAATTGTACGAAATCTTTTCTGATTTCCTCAAATAAGGAAGGATGAAAACCCCAGAAATTCATAGAGACCAAGTCATTATCCTTTAGTGGATGTAACTGTTCATCATCACCTATATAATGAATGATACCATCAACTCTTCTTATTTTCAATCGCTCATTCACATCCGTCAACATATGATTAGTATCCATAGCTGCAACACCTCTATTTACGGTACCGTGATCAGATAGCGTGTTGCTAATCACGTATCCTACCATCGACTGGGTTTTAGGCGTGCAATCATTGGCTAAGAAGTTTGCCATTGTTTTAAAGCCGTCGATCCCGTAGTAATCGTCTGCATTAATAACGGCAAAGGGTTCATTAATTAAATCTTGGGCTACTAAAACGGCATGCCCTGTTCCCCATGGCTTCAGGCGATCCGGAAATTCCGTGATGCCTTTTACAGGGCTATCAAATTCCTGGAAAGCATATTCAATGGCTATTTTCCCTTCAAATTGGCTCCCAATTTTTTCCTTGAAAGCTGCTTCAATCTCTTTTCGGATTACAAATACAACCTTGCCGAATCCAGCATTGATTGCATCATAAATAGAGTATTCGATTATCGTCTCGCCTGTGGGGCCAACAGCATCTACCTGTTTAAGACCGCCATAGCGACTTCCCATTCCAGCAGCTAAGATCAAAAGCGTAGGTTTCACTGGCTTGTAGGTTTTTAAAGATTAAAGAATGACTTCTCCTGAGCTTAGTTGACATTTATTTTGCAGTAAAATCAGTAAAAGTCTTGTATAAATGGTTCTCGGAAATTCATGTTTGTTAACTAAGTCTTCATGCCGAAAGGCTCACATTTCAGGAGCAGCCCTCCCGAATTCATAGCACAGATCACACGAACTGACTAAGTAAAAGACACGAATCAAAATGTTGTCATAGAAAAGGTTCCAGTAGGCTAGTGGTGCGTTTGTGATTATTTACGTGCTATTGCGAGCTTCGTATAATTATTTCACTTTTCTTGCTGATCAACGTAGACGATGATCAACTTCGGACCGCAATTTTACTACTTTGCCGGCATAAGCCCTAACTTTTGAAGCCTATTTCTAGGACACTTAACGGTTTTTCCCTATTGAAGTTGCGCTAAAGCAAAAAGGTGTAGAAAACTTAATCTAGGAGATAGATACAGGTGAGTTATTTATTTCTTTTCTTTCGATTGTGGCTTGTACAAAGGCATTGACTTCCCGATCTATTTGCCAACGATGGATGAGAGCCCCTGCCATTAAAACTAGGCAACCAAATCCGAAAATTAGATTTCGACTAAGTTCGACAGTAGGAGTCAGCTCATTAACAAATGGACGAACAAAAAGGACTTCCACGCAGATGATCGAGGCCGCTAAGAAAAACAACAAAATACTAGCTGCCCTCGAATGGCGAATAATAGCGGGATTCATCTTACGCAGACATTTCTTCAAAAACTGACTCACCTCCTCTTTTTCCGGGTTGATTCGAATAAGTTCACGAAGAATATAATCAGCCTTGTTGTAAGAAAGGGTGTTGTAGAGAGAGGCTGCTTTCCTGAATAAAAGATGGTAGAATACATCTTTCCCTTTTAGCTCTTTGATGTTATTCTTGATACTGCATTCGATCACGTAGTCAACGAGCAGCAGGTGTTTACGATAAGAGCCAATTTCAAATAAAGCATCTACATAGACAAACAACAACTCAAAAAACTCTTCAAAATCCAAAGCTTTGATGTCATCCTCCCGTTCCTCATAGAAGCGAACCATATCACGATAAGCCCTTTCATCAAGGGCTTTGTAATCCCGATAGGTTTTGGAGTGATATGTGGATTTGAAAGTCGACATTATGCTATTAAAAAAGGGCGAATAAAACAGGTTTGCTTGGACTGACATCCAACTCAAAATTAGCTATCTGAAGATTCAACAAATAAAGCCCATCTTTGATGTCATTTTGTACGTAAATTAACTCACTAATGGTGCAATTTTTACGAACATTGTCGGGATATGTCCAAAAAGCCCGATGGGCGGATAATTGACCGCCATCCTCCTCTCTATCTACAGAAGGGATATCGACTAGTAAGTGCTCAATCCCACAATCCACTAAATAGCTTATAGCGTCTTCATGAATATAAGGAGGGTTAGTTCCAGAATAACTATGCCTTCGCTTCCAGTCCTCATTAGGTAGGGTTCGAAGAATCAATGCTTTGACTTCTCCTGGATGCAAAATGTCCTTTATTTGCTGGAACTCAATACGGCGATCTCCATTGTCGAGCCGACTGGGGTAGAGGCTGACCAGCTTGGCAATAAAGTGAAAGTTTTTTAAGCTTTCATTGATCCGGTAGGACTCTCTGGCGATGTGGCCTACACATTCGGTATGTGTTCCATTGCCATGAGGGTTAAATTTGATATTGAAAAAGTTGACTACGCCCCCTTTCTTCGTAGAACCAATAAAATCATCCGCCTGGACTGGACTCATTTCTGGATACGGCGCGTAGAAACAATTGGGGTTATCCATTCCATCTTTCAAGGCAATGGAAATATCAAGCGGTTGATTGAGATCCGCTTTGTAGGTGTGTTGAAGATAATCAATGTGGATGATCATAACATAGACCCAACTTTATTTGAAAAGGGATTATTGTAAGACGTGGCCTGAAAATACAAAAGTTTGTCTCAACCGAAATTGAGACAAACTGAGAGACATCTACTTCATGCTGGGTCTACTTATTACTTATCAATGACCAACCTAAATCTATTTAGTCACGCGAATTTTATTACTGTAAGCACGTCTACCTGCTGTAATATGGTATACATAAATTCCAGAAGTTAGGCGATTACCCCAAGTTTGGAAATTATGCCGATGCGTTCCAGGCATCTGATATCCTTCAAATAGGGTTTCAACTGGCCGACCCAGAATGTCGAAAATTTGAACCTTCACGGGCATGGATTCTGGCAGTGTGTACTCTACCACGATCTGGCCTTGATCATATAAGGCGCGATGATTTAGTAGACTAGTTTGTTGATCCAGGGTAGAAGTTGGGGTTTGACAAGTCAGCCCCAATTCTGGTAAACGCTCGAAACTGCGACCTAAGACTTCATCAACTAGGTTTGGGTCAATGCACAACCAGTTTTCCAATACTGTACTATAAATCTGTCGGAAATCAAGATCATATTGGAGGTTACCCACCTGGTCAAGGTTCTGAAGGTCAGGAGCGGCGCCTACAAAGCCATTCCCATTCAAGCCTTCCCCAAATAGGATCATCGGGGCTGCGGCACCATGATCGGTACCACCAGAAGCATTCTGTTCTATTCTTCTACCAAATTCAGAGAAAGTCATACTCAACACCCTATGTGCTATTCCTGAGGCAGCAAGGTCTTCATAAAAAGCATTGACGGAAGTAGTCAGGTTGTACATCAGATTTGGGTGTGAGCCATTCTGGTTGGCGTGCGTGTCAAAACCATCCAAGGTGACCATATACAGCTTGGTCTCTAGGCCACCCTTGATCAGTCGTGCTACTAAAGCTAGTTGTTCGCCCAAGTTGGGCCCATATTCCACTGAATTAGAGCCTTCATCATAAGCAGAAGCAATGATTTCGGCGTAACGGAAGGTACTATTGGCTACGGTTCGAACAAAGCTTAATTGTTCCCCATAATAGCATTCGGGGACGTCTACAGCATTATATAGCTCTCCATTTTGGGCAATCTCGAAGAGTTCCTCTGGGTCATTGACGAACACCCCCATATTCACTCCCTCCGGATTGTTGAAGGTTAAAGTTCCGGTGCTGCCAATTTGGATAGCTTGTGGAGACTCGGGGGGATTAGACACGTAGTCTGGGAATTGTCGATCGACTAGTCGGCCTAGCCAACCGCTGGAATCTAAGGTAGTGGCATCACTAGCCGAAGACCAGATGTCAGTAGATCGGAAATGAGATAGATTTTGATCTTCATAACCTACACTATTTACCACCTTCATTCCTCCACTTTCCCACATATTCTGTACACTAGCCATGGTGTTTGGCATACCAAAGCTGTCGTTCAGGTTGATCAATTGGTCCTCAGGGATAGCAATAGTGGGGCGGTAATTCTTATAGGTTCCATAGTCAAAAATTGGCACGATCATATTTAGGCCATCATTCCCTCCTTTGAAACGGATTAAGACAAGTATATTGTCAGATTCGGTGGTGTTGAGTGCCATGCCAAGCGGGGAAGCAGAAAGAGCGGTTAGGGGCGTTCGGCCAAGCAACATGGAAACACTGCCTGCAATACCTAGGTTTTTCATGAAGGTTCTTCGACTCCAATTTTGGTGATCATGGCTATGTGCTGCTCCATGTTCAAGCGCACTTCCATAGCGTCCCTTCGGTTTTAGATCTTTATGATGATTACACATGGTATTTATATTTTGAATGTGAGATGAAAATAAATAGCCAGCCTACTGCATTTGGAATTCGGGAAGGCGAGCTAGATGTCTTAGCATTAGTGCTATTTGAACAGGGACGGTATCCCATTCTAGATTCCAATCCCCACTATCAAAGTAGTTTTGCGGAACCTCCCATTTAAGCACAGTAGCTGTGCGATCATACATCTCAGGACTATACAGACCATTGGAAATGAAATAGTCTGCAAATATTTGTGCGATCATGTTGGGGTCATTGGAATTATTGGTGAGCCCTTTAGCCAATTCGCGGAAAAACTCTGGCTGATTTTCATAAATATAAAAGATAATGAAATCGAGACCTTGCCATCGACCTGTCAGGCTGTTGCTATCAATCCAACTGCGATTGCCCGGCCAACCCGCTACATCGACCGGACTGAAGAGGGTATGCCCTAAGTTGAAACCTAAGTAGCCGATCCCTTCTACGACTTGATCATTGGCGGGAAGATCCGCCTCCCTAATAAAGCTGATCAGACAATCAAGCGGGCTTTTGACTACGGCTCCTTGAACATATAGGTCAAAGAAATGCTCACTTTTGAATAGTTGACGAACTACAGGCGCTAACTCAAATCCGCTACCTTTAAAGGTGCTTGCTAGTTCGGCAACAATCGCGTTGTCAGTTTGCGGGTGCACGAAATGTTGGTATAGTTTTTCACATAGATAGGTAGCAATTAGGTCGGCTCGCTCCTCGAAAAGAATATCATGCAATTCATCATATCCCCAGTTTCCAGTTTGCCCAAAAATGGTTTTCTCATCTTGATCGTGATAAACATCTACAAAGCCAATAGGCCCGCAAGGTGAAAAATACCCTACCCAACCGGTGAGTGCCCTTGCTGCTTCTTGAATATCATTTTGCGTATAGCCATTATCACGCCCTAGCGTAAATAATTCAAATAGTTCCCGGGCATAGTTTTCGTTCGGCTCGATATTAGTGTTTTGTACTCCATTGAGAAAAACCAGCATAGCAGGGTTTCTGCCCATCTCATGAGTGAAGGTCTTAAAGTTGCCCAAGCTATATTGCTGCAACAGCTTGTGATATTGATAGAGCTGGGAAGGGCATTGATAGCTTTCAAATCGAGTTACAAAATGACTGTGCCAGAAGAGTGCCATTTTTTCACGAAATCCATTAGAAATCATGTCTCTGACCCATTGCAGGATCCAGCTAATGACTTGTTCTTGCCGCTGCTCATTGAAGTCATCATAGTCACTGAGTAACCATTCAGCCCATTCAGGAGGAGTAGGAAGTGGTAAATTAATAGCTTCATCTAGAATCTGGTCCACAAGATCAGAAGCACTTTTGGTCATGCCTTCAGCGACTTGCTGTGGCGTTGCACCAAAGCCCATCCGACGATAGAGGTGTAGCACCTGATCCTGTGTGAGATTGCCAACGTATGGGGCCAGGGTACCATTAGCGCAATTTGTAACAGGCATAGTTAATAGCTTTTAGTGGATTAAGAACAATCATTTTCAATTGGTTCTTTGGGGTTTTGTTGTTCTAAACGAGCTACCTTATTTTTACCCTACCTTTGTACTCGACTTTTTCAAAAAAGGAAACCTATGGCTGTCCCTCGACAATTCGCGATCTCTGATATTCATGGATGTAATATCACTTTTGGTAACCTGCTGGATCAGATTGCTTTCAGTACTTCAGATGAGTTGTACATACTAGGTGACCTGATTGATAGGGGACCAGACAGTAAAGGTGTTTTTGATCGTGTTTTTCAGATGCAAAAGGAGGGCTATCAGGTGCATTGCTTGCGAGGTAATCATGAGCAGATGTGTTTAGATGCCGTCAGTGAAGAAGAATCAGTTGTAGGTATGTGGGAAGTCAATGGAGGTTTACAAACGATGCGGAGTTTCGACGCGATGCGACCTTCTCAGATTCCAGGAAAGTACCTGGAGTTTATCTCAGAATTACCCTATTGCTTTGAGCTAGATGAATACATTCTGGTTCATGCCGGACTTAATTTAAAACGCCATATTCCATTGATGGACCCTAAATCCATGCTGTGGACACGGGGATGGTATAAAGATTTTGACGATAATCGAGCTGAACAATGGTTAGATGACCGAATTGTTGTGCATGGACATACACCTATTTCCAATCGGGAAACTTCTAATATGCTGCAGAATGTCGATCGATTACCTGTTGTGAATATAGATAATGGCTGTGTTTTTGTCGGGCGGAAAGTGGGGTTAGGCTTTCTTTGCGCTTTCGATCTTACTCACCAACAGCTATTCTGGGAGCCTTTTGAGGGATAGCTATTTCCTGAAACGATTAATCAATTCAGTGGCGACCGCATTGATGTCAGGCGATACCTTGAATCTTAAAATTAAAGGAAGGTAAACCCCAACGACAATAACAGACTTGATAGCGATGTCTAGAATGATATTCCACATACTTGTGCCGCTCGAAGGAATGAAAAAGGCTGCTATCAATGCAAGCCCTGCAAACAGGAATAACTTTAGTGTTGTTAGGCTAAAAGGGTGGATGCCAAACTTCCAGTAAATGAAAATAAGCTTTACCAGATTATATAAACTCAAAGCAACCAAGGTAGCCAAGGCGACGCCAATAATACCTAACCCCAGCGTCTTGATAAAAAAGAGATTAGTGAATATGTTGAATATACCTAAAACAAGAATGGCGTATAACCCAAAGCGATAGTAGGGAGAGAAATTAATAATAGGATTATTGACGCTGGTAGCCATATCAATAATTCTAGCAAACCCCACCAATAGTACGATTGTCACGCCTTGCTTAATGAAGGCAGGATCATTTGTCCACTCTTCTTTAAATGGCATGAGTTGGAACAAATTCCCTACAGAACAAGCTACTAGTACGAATAACATTAGACCAACTGCCAATAAGTTGATCGACGCTCCTTTGTATATCTTATTGACTTCCTCAAAGTCAGATTCTCTAATGGCTTTGGTAAGAATGGGAGAACTGATCTGGTTTACCGCATTGGTAGGTATGGCGATAGCATTGCCAATGAAGGCTGCGATTGTGAAAACCCCATTACTTTGCAAATCAATTAAGGTAGAAATCATGAATGAATCAATCCTGAACGCCAAGACGCTTCCAATCCCGCCAAACAATCCGAATAAGGCATAGTTGAAAACTCTTCTTCGGCGGTCAGTGGTAAGGTGATTCCACTTCCCACCAAATTTTAGATAGCCGAGTTTTTTTAAATAAAAAATAATAGCAGCAAGTGCGATGATAAAGTTGGCGACAAGTGCCCAAACAAGTATGGGCAAGTCAATGAGATCATAATACCACAACAGAACTACCGTTGGCAAAACAACCTTAATGAAGTTTTGAAAGATGGCAGGGACGGTGATCCGACCATAATTGGTGCTGTAGTTGTATAGAAGCTGGAAGAAAGCTAGGCAAATTGCTATGGGGATAAAGTAAATCCAAAATTCTTGGGTACTTTCTTCTTTTCCGGTCCGTTCCAAATAGGCTTGTATAGGGGAACGAAAAATAAGGGCGAGAACGGAAAATAATAGGATTGAAATAGCAGGAATGCTTAGTATAAACGACAAGAAGCCATTGTTCTCACCGTCCTCGGTTTTAAATTCCGGAAAAAATTTGATGGTTACTCCTCCAAATCCAAGTAGCAGGAATGGGGCGGTCAAGGTAGCCGTGTCAATTAAGAATCGAGCGAGGCCCACTGTTTCCGTAGCTAATGGATAGATAAAGACAACGCTAATAGCACCGATCACCACCCCTAGGTAGTTTACGATACTCTGTTTAATTGCTTGTCTTTTAATAATGCCCATCCTGCCTATACATTACTGGTATCTACCAAACGCAATATCACCATTTATTAATACTTTTGAGGCGCTTTAGCCGAAAAACGAGTCAAAGCGGATACTTGTTTCAAAATCCTAGCCGGATAAGTTCGGTTGAGTTCTGATAAAGCTAATGAAAATGGGCAATCAACAACTTAGAAAGCATTTGAAACCTACCTTGTTTAGCCGGTGGCGATACTGGCGAGAGAAGAGGCGGTTGGGGTATTGTGGCCCAGGGGTTCATTTTGAGAAAGATGTACATCTAATGCGGTATCCTCAGAATATCTCCTTGGGGGCTAATATGGTGCTTAAGTCGGGGGCTCGCATCTGTGCTTGTAATGAAAAAGCGACCGTGCAGATTGGCGAAAATACGACCTTTGGTTATCATACCTTTTTATTTGCTTCAAAGCGTATTGAAATAGGAAACAACTGTTTGATCGCTCCTTTCGTTTATCTAGTGGATAGTGATCATAGCATAGCGAAAGACCAACTCATTAATCAACAGCCCAATCAAAGTGCAGCCATCGAGATTGGTGATGATGTGTGGATTGGAACAGGAGCAAAGATCTTGAAAGGAGTAAGCGTGGGTAAAGGAGCCGTGATTGCAGCTGGTGCCTTGGTTAAGGATGACGTGGAACCCTATACGATAGTGGGTGGTATTCCCGCTAAAAAGATCAGCGAGCGAGTTTGAAATCAGTTGACGAAGATCGAATTAAGAAAACCATATGAGAAGAAATACCTGGAAGGGCAAACATGGCCCACTGTTAATCGCGGAAATTGGAGGAAACCATGAAGGAGATTTCGATTATGCAAAACAGCTTACGGACTTAGCCATCGGAGCCAAGGTGGATTTTGTGAAGTTTCAACTCTATTCTGGAGACACATTGGTCAGTAAATTGGAAAACCCCATCCGCAATAAACACTTCAAGAAATTTGAGCTGAGTCAGGCTCAATATATCGAACTGGCTGAGATGTGTCAGGCTGCTGCTGTAGGGTTTATGGCTTCCGTTTGGGATCCCAGTTATTTTCAGTGGATCGATCCTTATATGCCGATCTATAAGATAGGGTCTGGAGATATGACAGCCTATCCGGTCCTGAAAGCTACGGCCGAACTAAGGAAGCCTATTATCTTATCTACGGGGCTTTCCTCACTTCAAGAGGTGTTGGAGGCAGTTCGATATATTCAAGCGCAAGATGATCTTTATACAGATCCTGATTACTTGTCGATTCTACAGTGTACTTCCATGTACCCCATCCCTGCCGATGCGGCACACTTAGCTGTCATGCAATCTTACCAGTCAATCACGGGTTTACCAGTTGGGTATTCTGACCACACTGAAGGAAGTAAAGCACTAGAAATTGCAGTAGCAATGGGCGCACAGATCTTGGAATTCCATTTTACAGACAGTAGAGAAGGGAAGAGCTTTAGAGACCACAAGGTCTCACTGACTCAGGCCGAGGTCTTGCAATTGATTGAGGACATTAAAGTGATAGATCGCCTGAAGGGAGACCCTCTCAAGCAACCCTTGCCAGTAGAAGGTGACCATGTAGTAACTTTCCGAAGAAGTGTTTACCCAAGGGTGGACATCCCTGCGGGTACGGTTATCCGAGCTGAAGATTTGATTTGCTTACGTCCTAATACTGGGATTGATGCACGGGAATTTGATAAACTGCTGGGTAAGCGATCTAAGGTAGATCTGGCAGCCCACCAGAAGTTGGAGTGGGGGGATTTTGAATGATTTTTTGCCAAAGACAAGTATGACTTGTAGAAAAACTGATAACAAAAGCTAATTGATATGCTAAAATGGCTAAAACAAGCGCCACTGGTTCAGCAAGGGGAAAACGATCAGGAGACTTGGATTAGAACAACGGATCAAGGACAGGAAAGCTTTCCGCTTGACCTCTATCTAGGTAAGAAGACAGATTTGCTTAGCCTCAAAAAAAATATTGTTGAAAATATAAAGAACAAAGTCAAGTATTATCAAGAATCTCGCAGAGAGCTCTATGCCGGGGATAAAGAGTATGTAGATAGTTGCCCCGTAACGGGCATTTCAACAGAAGAAGGTGAGGTTGTGGCAGATATCTATGGCGCTGAGTACGTGCAGACACCTGATACGGGACATGTATATGTCCGTAATAGACCTACCCAAAAATCTATCCATAATTTCTATCTAAATAATGTCACCTATGCGGCTACCTATACGGATAAGTCAGCAGCTGAATCACGCCTAAATGCGATTGCTAAGCCTTGGTGTGAGTGGATGCTTTCTGTATATGAAAAACAATATGGGACAAAGCCGAAAAGGATACTTGATGTAGGTTCAGGAGCAGGCCATTTTGTGGAGGCTTGTCGGAGGGCTGGACTAGAAGCTGATGGAATTGAGCTAAGTGAGTCCAGTAGGCAATTTGCAAAAGAGATTTGGGGCTTCGAGATGGATGGCCGAGATTTTGTCGGTGCAGCTGATGAATATAAAGGGTATGATGTAGTAACCTTCTGGGGATTGTTAGAACATACTCCAAATCCTGGAAGTATCCTAGAGGCGGCTCATAGAGTAGTAAAAGAGAGCAATGCCGGGATGGTAATATCCAAGTTGCCTCGGTGGAATTCCCTCAGCTCAGCAGCTCAGCGACTCAGCCCAGAGACCATCATTAGACACATTGATCCTATGGGGCATATTATGCTCTTTACAGACGCTTCCGCAGCGGAGTTATATGTTCGGAATGGTTTTAATCCTGTTGCTGCCTGGTATTATGGCATGGATGTTTATGAAACCTTAATGCAAGTAGGGAATCACGCTGATGCTTATGAGGGGTTTGTGAAAACGGGAGCATTCCAGATGGAATTACAACAGTTTGTGGATGAGGTACGTTTTTCAGATGGGATAACCTTAGTTGGAGTTCCAAGATAAAGTCTAGTACTTATGCCTAAATTAACCGTATACATCACCAACTATAATTATGGCCGCTATATCCGGCAAGCTATAGAAAGTGTTTTGCACCAGGGGTTCCAGGATTTTCAACTATTGATCATCGATGATGGCTCAAGTGATAATTCCAAAGAGATCATAGAAGATTATGCAGACCATCCTCAAATCGATGTGATTTACCAGCAGAACAAAGGGCTGAATATTACCAACAACATTGCCTTGCGCCTGGCCAAGGGAAAGTATATCATGCGCCTAGATGCAGATGATTACTTGCTGGAAGGCGCTTTAGAAAAGATGATTAAGCAGTTGGAACAGGATGACTCCCTCGGAATGATCTTCCCTGATTATTATCTAGTAGATAAGCATAACAATACCACTGCTGAGATCAAAAGACATGATTTTGATAAAGAAGTAGGGCTATTTGACCTCCCAGCTCATGGAGCTTGTACTATGATTAGGGTTGATTTTCTAAAGTCGGTCGGCGGATATGATGAGAGTTATTCCTGTCAGGATGGATATGAGTTGTGGATTAAATTTATTGCTCGATTTAAGGTCGTCAACATAAAGGAACCGCTATTTTGCTACCGCCAACATGGTGAGAACCTTACCTCTAATGAGAACAGAATACTAAATACTCGGCGAACTATAAAGGATGATTTTATCCTGAAAAATGATATTGCTAGGGCCGCCACGATTGCAATCATACCCGTTCGAGATACACGATTAAAAAATGAATCACTTGCCTTTATCAAACTAGAAGACTGGCACCTCTTAGATATTAAGATCCATGCAGCGCTGGGCTCAAGTTTACTAAAGAAAGTCGTGGTGACCTCTGACGATCAGACAACCAAACGATACATTGAGGACCGGTATAAGGCAGAAGATCGGGTGGTTTTTATAGAAAGGCCAAGCGAAATGGCGCGCTACAATGTTTCTTTGAATGAAACCATTGAGCATGTTTTACAACATCCAAGTTTAAATTCGATTGGGGTTGAAGCTTTTATGATTTTAGCCTTAGAATTCCCTTTTTTAAAGGCACAAGATATCGATCATGCTATAAATTCCTTAGCCATCTTCAAGGCGGATTCTCTTTTGAGTGTTCGAATAGAGAGGTCGACTTTATACCAGCACCATGGAAGTGGTATGGTGTCTATCTTGGAACAAGATAAATTTACAAAGCTAGAGCGAGAAGCCTTATATAAAGGGGTTGGAGGGGTCATGCTTTGTACTGTAAATTCCTATTTTCAGGAGAAAAAACTGTTGGCTGGAAAGGTCGGACATGTAGTTGTGGATGAATTGGCAGCACATGGGGTCTTTTCTCAATTTGACTTGGAGGTTGCGAGGGCCTTGGCAAAGGAGAACCTTCCTAGCAAGGTCATGGTAAATCAATCCTAATGAAATGCTAGAAAGAATCTTCATATACACAGGGGCATTGTTGGCTAGCATTTTAACGCTGTTAAAGATTGGTATCCGGTCCAAATTGAGCTTGAAAACGCCTCAGGCCTCCGCAGAAGAATGTATCATCCTGGGAAATGGCCCTTCACTCAAACCATTATTGACAGCCCACGAGCAAGCCCTCAAGTCCAAAGAGCTTATTTGTGTTAATAAATTCCCCGATACGGAGTTTTTTACGCGTTTGAGGCCCGCGCATTTTATTTTTGTCTCTCCAGAGTATTGGATTAATAATCCAGATGACCCACATACAGCCAACCGCCAGAGCATTATTGCTGCATTGATTAAAAAAACAGATTGGGATATTACACTGTACTGCCCTTACAAAGGAAAAGCAGCAAAGGATTGGATAAACAACATCCGTCAAAATAAATACATTAAGATTGTTTTCTATAATGACACGCCCATTGAAGGGCTTCCTTCCTGGAAGCGTTTTTTTATGCGAATGGGATGGGGTTTACCGCGACCACATAATGTATTGATCCCTGCCTTATTTGTAGCGATCAATGCAGGTTATAAGCACATCTATTTAGCTGGTGCAGATCACTCTTGGCTGCCAATGATCTCCGTAAATGATCAAAACCAGGCTTTGGTTAATCAGCAGCACTTTTATGATGAGCATAGTTCCAAAAGTGACCTCATGTATAAGTTGGGAGTTCGACCGAGGCGCCTTCACGAGATTTTGGAGAAATTCATGTTTACATTTCGTTCCTATTTTGACTTAAAGGATTATGCTGAGTCCAAGGGGACCAAAATCTACAATAGCACACCTGATTCTTATATAGATGCATTTGATCGGAAGTCTATTTTTTAGTGCGCTACTAGATCAAAGATTAGAGTGGACGTAAAAAAAAGGGCTGTAGGCTAATCTTAGAGCGTTGATTTATATATTGGGGTATATAAAAATGCGCATTATGTTAAAAATAACTTCTCTAAAAGGAAAGTGCCTCACCTTGGCATGTCTTGTACCCTTATTTGTTCTGGCTCAAGATTTACAATTAGGACTCCAAGCTCACTACGATTTTAATGGCTCTACGATCATTGATCAAAGCAATAATGCTATAAATGGCACCGCTTTAGATCTTTCTGCTGCCAATGGAGTTGAAGACACGCTTAATTCGGCTTTCCTCTTTAATGGAACCTCTAGTCAAATTACATTCAACAGCGGCAATCGAAATATCACCAATACCGTCACTTTAAGTGCGTGGTTTAAGACCGAGTCGGCAGAGCGCCAATTTATCTTTTCTAAGTACAATGCTGCCCAAGACAGAGGGTATTTTCTAGCTACGATTAATGGGACAGTATCGCTCGGAGGAAGAGATGGTTCTTCGCAATTCTATGAAATTTTCGATAGTGAACTTCTGATCAATGATGGTGAATGGCATCATGTAGTTGGTATTATTGATAAGAATAGCTGGAAACTCTTTGTAGACTGCCAGGAAGTGACATCAAACACGACGATGACTGATAGCCCAAGTTTTGAAAATACAGATCCTTTGACTGCAGGCTATTGGTATGAAGGGGCTATCAATGCGAATGCTAGACATTTTGAGGGTGTAATTGATGAAATTAGGCTCTACAATAGGGCCATCACGGTCGAGGATATTGAAGAATTATGTTTGCAGGAGAATTACATTGCCACTTGGAATACTGCCTATGGCCTAAAGGCCTATTTTGACTTCAACCAAGCGGAGCTGATTAAAGATTTAAGTGAAACGAGTATAGATGGGACGGGATTCAATCTAGTCATTGGCAGTGGAATAGAAGATACTACTGGTTCAGCCTATGTTTTCAATGGCGTTAGTAGCGGGATCACTGGTACATCAGATAATCGAGGGATTACAGATCGAGTAAGTTTAAGTGCGTGGATCAAAACAGAGTCTTCGGCTCGGCAATTTATTTTTGCTAAATATAATTCATCGCAAGATGCAGGATACTTTCTCGCAACCTTGAATGGGACTGCTACAATTGGTGGCAGAGACGGCTCCTCTACTTTTCATGAGGTATTCGATCCAAATATCCTGATCAATGATGGGGAGTGGCACCACGTGGCCGGAGTTATTGATCAAAATAAGTGGGAACTTTATATAGATTGTGTGATGGTAGCTTCAAAAGAAACCAGCACGGGGTCTCCTGGATTTGAAAATACGGACCTTTTAACCATAGGCTTTTGGAATGAAGGAACTGCTGAGGGAAATAAGAGGTATTTTGATGGAACAATTGATGAACTTCGGCTTTACAACATTGCTATCAGACCAGAGTTGGTTTCTATCTTATGTGATCGCCAAACCTTGGTTTCAACCACGGATCAACTGGAGGAGAATCCTATTGACTTACAAGTTTTTCCGAATCCAGCGCACAATTATATTCAGTGGACTACAGGGGGAATGGGGCAGTATCGGCCTCATTGTTACTCTATTGTTGATCTATTCGGAAGACTAGTGGATAAAGGTAAAGTACAAGCTGACGAGATAGAGATAGACAACTTGCCTGCGGGTACTTACTTCCTAATTCTGGAAGATCAGAACCATAAAAGGAGTACCTCTAAGTTTATAAAATACTAAAAGAAGTCAGCGTGCCACTAGCCTTTTGGGGTTACTTCCGAAAGGCTAGTGACATACTAGTTTTGCTTTGAGTTTACACAGCCCTATTTCTCGTTTTTAATAAATAGAAATATCTTTGCGCCAATCATGGAGTAAAAGATAAATATATGCCCGAACCCCAACCTGAAATCTCACTCATAATCTGTACCTACAACCGGGAGAAATTCCTAGGGCATGCGCTTCAAAGTCTTACACAACAAACACTCCCTGCTGAGGACTTTGAAATACTAATCATCAATAATAACGCAACGGATAGTACCCCTCAGATTAGCCAAGACTTCATTGCCAAGAATCCGAAACTTAATGTCCGCTACTTCGTAGAATCGAATCAAGGTCTTTCCTATGCCCGAAACAGAGGCATCAAAGAGGCCCTAGCGCCGATCATTACCTATATTGATGATGATGCAGAGGCGGAAAATGACTTCCTGGAACAAATTTTGACCTTTTTCAAAGATAAGCCTGAAGCCGCAGGAGTTGGTGGAAGGATTATTCCAAAGTATGAAGGTGATCCCCCCCAATGGATGAATAAATACTTATATGGGTTTGTAACTAAGGTTGACTTTGGCGACCGGGTTTTTACTTATACCGGTAAAAGTTATCCTGCGGGCTGCAATATGAGTTACCGGAAAGATCTACTAGAACAGGTTGGAGGATTCAATGAAAACTTAAAATGGCGGGCTGATGATAAATACATCTTCTTTGCCATCAAGGAAATTTCCGATAAAGTATTTCACTACCCCAAAGCGATGGTTCGACACAACATTGATGCATATCGAACAACGGATGAAAACTTTTTTCAACTGAGTCGCAAATTTGGGAGTGAGGAAAGAATAAGAGTGAGAGATAGAGGGCAAGTGCCTTACTTGAAAAAGGTTTTCGAATTTATATTTAAGCTTGGTGCTAGTATTGTTTTGGCAATACTGTTTGCCGTTAAGGGAGAGTGGATTAAAGGGAAATACACCATGCTTTATCGCTACTATGCATTAGCAGGATTACTGTCAGCAAAATAAGAAGCAATAAGAAACGCAGATCATGCAAAAGAACATACTAATTACCGGAGGGGCTGGCTTTATTGGCTCTAATTTGGCCGAAGCACTCTTGGCTGATGAGAGAGTGGGAACAGTCAGGGTCTTGGATAACTTATCTAACGGGCACCTAAAGAACATAACCCCATTCCTCGAACGATCAGATTTTGAGTTTATTGAAGGGGATATTCGAGATATGGATACCTGTCTCCAAGCTTGTGATGGTATGCATTTGGTATCCCATCAAGCCGCACTGGGCTCTGTTCCCAGGTCGATAAAAGACCCTCATACTTCCAATGCTGTGAATATCGGTGGAACGCTAAATGTATTTAAAGCCGCAGAAGAATCGGGTATCAACAAGGTAGTTTTTGCAGCCTCCTCGTCAACGTATGGAGATAGTCGATCACTACCAAAACGGGAGGGTGTGATTGGGAAGCCGATCTCACCTTACGCGGTGACGAAACTGGTTTGTGAGTTGTACGCGGATGTCTTTTCCAATCTATATGATTTTAATTATATCGGCCTTCGATATTTCAATGTTTTCGGGCCAAAACAAGATCCTAACGGTCCTTACGCTGCTGTTATTCCTTTGTTTGTAAAAGCGATCATGGAAAATAAAGCGCCATTGATTCACGGAGATGGCTTGCAAAGTCGTGACTTTACATTTGTAGGAAATGCAGTCGAGGCTAATATTAGATCCCTGTTTGCTACTCGCTCAGACGCATGGAATGAAGTATATAATGTGGCGGTCGGTTCGCGAACTACGATCTTAGAGTTGTTTCAGCTATTGAAAGAAGCATCGGGGAGTGAACTAGAACCAACTTTTGGCCCGATTCGGCAAGGAGATGTAAAACATAGCTTGGCAGATATCTCTAAAGCCAAAAATTACTTGGGGTATGATCCTCAATTTGATATTAAGGAAGGACTGGGGATTGCTTTTGAATGGTATAAAGCTCAATATCTGGCTAAGACCATTTAACTCTGATTCTCTGAATACTCTTTTGTTTTTGGCCTACATTTTAGCGAATGCCCTGGCCAAAGATCGGCGGAGAAGATTTAATCTTACCCAGATACTGTCTTTATTTATAAGTGGACGATACAGTGTTAGTCCTCGTCCTCTGTCAGAGCTTTGAGTTGATCTTCTAGTTCATATTCATCTCCGGGAAGATACCCATTGTGGCTATAGACGATCTGACCATTTAGGTCAACCAAATAGGTTTGTGGAATCGTCTGGTAATTGAGGACATTAGTAAGGGTATTATTCGCATCGGAGAGTACTTGAAATGGCCAACCTTTAGTTTCTACCATAGGTTTTACCTTGGCTAATTGACGACGTGTGTCGATGCTAATCGCTATTAATTCTACGTTATACTCCTCTTGCCAGTCTTCGTATAATTCTGCAATAGCATCCAACTCTTTTTTGCAAGGAGCACACCAGGTAGCCCAGAGACTAATGATTGTAAGCTTACCATTCTGGGCAAAGTCTTGTAAGTTTATAGTTGCACCATCTAAGGTTTTTACCTCAGCTGAGGGTAATTGGGTTTGCCCTGCGGCAAAAGTGGTTGAAAGCGCGAATAACGCAATGGCATATACCAATTTGGAGAAAAACTTCATGAATACTTTTTTTGATAAATCGGTTTATAGTATTTGAACTAAAAGGAATGCTCCAAGAACGGGGCATAGTATGGAGGTAAAATAGCGCCTTTGATGCCAATTGAAAGACAACACTGCTCTGTAGGCTATATTGTAATGCGCCAATAAAGGCCTAATTTCACCCAATATCTTTTAGTTTGCCACATTACTGAACTACAAGCACAAGGTCATTTTTCCCCTAAATCAAAGCGAAGACCACTTAATTTCTTCAAATCAATGATGAACAAAGCTACACTATTTTTATACATTTTTCTGTCATCTATTCTACTTCCCCTTGATCTTATGGGACAGCAAAGGAGTGGTGGCACCCTATCCGGCAACTTAGAAACACAAGGCAATTTCTATCTGCGCGATGCTGAAATAGGAGCGGCTAATATTCCTCAATACGATAATCAATTGTACGGGGCGAACACTTGGCTCAACCTCACTTATAACAATTGGGGATTTGATTTCGGTGTTCGATTTGATGCTTTCCAACATTCACAGTTGCCTAATCCTCTAGATTCTTATACGGACGAAGGAATTGGCCGCTGGTATATACACAAGAAATTGGATAAGCTGGATATCAGCGCGGGGTATATCTATGATCAATTAGGTAGTGGTATCATCTTTCGGGCTTATGAGGCACGCGCCCTTTTTATCGATAATGCACTTCAGGGCTTACGGCTTGCCTACGATATTGCGCCAGATTGGGAGATAAAAATCTTTTCGGGCCGTCAGAAATTTCGCTTTGATACCTATTCTTCCGTGATCAGAGGGTTGGGGGTCGAAGGTTTTGTAACAGGAAAGGAGGGGAGTAATTGGTCCTTGGCTCCGGGGCTCGGAGTGGTAGGGCGGACACATTCTGAAGAAACCGTGGATCAACTATTATCGACTATAGCTACTTATACTCCACAAGATACGGTCAGTGTTAATTATAACTCCTACGCGTTGACACTTTTTAATACCCTCAGTGCTGGACCTTGGAGTTGGTATGCTGAAGGAGCGTATAAGACGAACGAAGTCTTCTTTGATCCCTTTGCAGATAAATTGAATTGGGATGGTCAAATAGCACAAGGGAAATTTGTTCGTAGGTCAGGTTCTGTCTTGTATTCCAGTCTGTCCTATGCAGCTAAGGGCTTAGGAATTAGTGTTGAAGGGAAACGAACAGCTAACTTCTCTTTCAGAACCAATCCTTTTGTCGAACTTAACCAAGGAATGATCAATTTCCTTCCACCCATGAGCCGGGAGAATACTTACCGACTGACTACTAGATATGTGCCGGCTACGCAAGAGATAGGAGAGATGGCAGTGCAAGGAGATATTCGCTACTCACCTAGCAAAAAGATAAGCCTTAACGCGAATTTTTCCAATATTACGAACCTAGATGATGAGTTGCTCTATCAAGAGCTTTACACAGAAATTTCCTATAAATTTAAACGAAAATGGACACTATTGGGCGGCGTACAAATCCAGAACTATAATCAGGAAGTGTACGAGGAGAAACCAGGAGTTCCGAACGTACAGACGATTATTCCGTATGTAGATTTTCTCTACAAGATTGATCGCAAGAAAGCATTTCGAATAGAGGCTCAAACTATGTTTGTGGGTCAGGACACCAAAGCCGGCTTCAAACAAGATTATGGAGACTGGGTATTCGGCCTATTTGAATACACGATGGCACCCCATTGGACCTTCACTATTTCAGATATGTTCAATATGACACCAGGTAAAAACGCGCCCGATGATGGGAATGGTGGAAAGAAAGCCATCCATTACCCTCGGGTAGATGTATACTATTCACATAAAGCCAACCGTTTCTCATTAAGTTTCATCAAGCAAGTAGAAGGGGTAGTATGTTCAGGAGGTATTTGCCGCTTGGAACCAGCCTTTAGCGGTGTTCGACTTGGTGTCAACGCAGCGTTTTAGAGAGAACAAAAGAAAGCCCGTCTTGTTACATTCCTATGATTAAAAAGAACTTTGATCATCAAAATGGATATGTATGAAAATCGCTACCCTATTCTCAGTCCTTTGTTGTGGCCTTTTAGTTGTGGCCTGTCAGCCCACAGAGGCTCCTGCTAACGTCTCTATCGAAGCAGATGATTGTGCCTACAATGATTTTAGTACACCTGGGGAGATTCAGGCAGCAGGTGTGCAGATGGTTTCCTTGAAAGAGGGATATAAGGTATGGACCAAACGATTTGGCAATAGCCCAATGAAGGTTTTATTGTTGCATGGCGGTCCGGCAGCTACACATGAATACATGGAAGCTTTCGAAAGTTTTTTCCCACAAGCCAATATCGAATTTTATCATTATGATCAGCTAGGGTCAAAGCGATCCGATCAACCGGAGAATGATAGTCTATGGACGATTGAGCGCTTTGTTGAAGAGGTGGAGCAAGTTCGGCAGACTCTAGGCTTGAATAAGGATAACTTCTATATTCTGGGGAATTCTTGGGGAGGCATCTTGGGGATGGAATATGCCCTTAAGTATCAGCAACACTTAAAGGGGTTGATTGTCTGTAATATGACTGCTGATTTTGGTAAATATGAGGCCTACAATTCTTATTTGAGAAGTCAGTTGCGCGCTTCATTGGTTGACTCCTTAGCCTATTATGAAGAACGTAAAGAATTTCAGCATCCCGTTTACCAAGAGCTGGTTTTCGAAGAGTATTATCGCAAGCACATCTGTAGGTTGCCAGATTGGCCAGAGGCTATCCTTCGTAGTTTTGGCAATATAAATCAGCCTGTCTATGAATATATGCAAGGGCCTAGCGAATTTGTGCCTGGTGGAATTTTGAAAGGATGGTCTGTTTGGGATCGTCTCAAGGAAATCAATGTCCCAACGCTAACAGTTGGAGCCAAGTATGATACGATGAACCCTGAAGAAATGAAAGAAATGAGTGAGTTGGTTCAGAACGGCCGTTATCTATATTGCCCTAACGGTAGTCATTTAGCTATGTGGGATGACCAAGATGTTTTTATGGAAGGTGTAATACAATTTATACATGATGTGCATCAGGATAAATTCTAGGTCTTGACATATCACCTTTTTTTACATATTTTTGCCTCAAACCTATCAAAATACTATCAACTCCAGTAAGTAAAATCTAAACCTCTCAGACCTATTTTCGACTATTTTCCATTTAAGGTGTCCCTCCCTCCAGCACTTTGGATGATAGTAATTTCATGCCTATTTAATACGATAAAAAGCCCCTTTTTACAAAGAATGATTTGACCTCAGCGGGTCAGCTCAATAGCAACACTATGAACAAAGTTCTTTCAATATACCTATTGGTATGGCTTTACCCCCTTGTTAATATCCAGGCGCAAGGGCCCAGATGTGGAACCCCCAGACCAACTAAAGCACAATTGGAGCAGTTGGCACGGTCAAGGATGATTCAAAACCCTGCCAGGAATACAGGAACCACTTGTGTCCCTTTGAAAATATACTCATTTCGGGAGGATGGCGGAACAGGGGGGATTACGCAGCAAGAATTGACGGAGGGGCTCAATTTCCTAAATTATTATTTTTTGACCGCGGATATTGAGTTCTATTATTGCGGCGGCATTACCTACATCAATAATTCTGATTTATACGATTATGACTTACGGCCCGCTGATGGAGATACAGAGGCGGCATTAGTAAGTGCAGCAGGGCAGGTGACCAATGCAGTGAACGTCTATATAGTTGAAGGGATCACGATCAGTGATGACTTTGAAGCCTCGGGCTATGCTTATTTGCCCTCCTCCGATAACAATAGCTACAATCGGATTGTGATGACAGAGAACGGCATTAATGACCATCCTGGCGGGACTTTTGTCCATGAACTTGGGCATTACTTCTCGCTCTTGCATACGTTTGATGGTACGGAAGATGGCAATGCTGATCCAGATGCTGAACATGTGGCACGCAGTGGGGCACAATCCAATTGTAGTACAGCAGGCGACCAATTATGCGATACGGCGGCAGATCCAGGCTATTCGGCGGCCACCTTTTCGTTTCCTAACTGTAGCTATACCGGTGGTGAAATGGATGTTCATGGGGCTACTTATACTCCGCCTATTGATAATATAATGTCTTACTATCCTACCTCTTGTCCCCCTCGCGTTCTCACAGCAGGTCAATATGGGTTTATTGGTACTGGATTGGGAACGCGTCAAGGCCATAGTTCTTATAATTTCAATTGCACACCAACCACCGTAAATGTGCCGACCAACTTCACGGCAGCTTTGAATAGTGATGAAAATGGCGTTGAATTGAATTGGACGGATGCTGCTACTAATGAATTTGGGTACCTGATCGAACGTTCTACGACGTCATCCTCTACAGGTTTCACACCACTTTTACATGGATTCACCGGCCCTAACGGAACTACTTTTACTGATAGTGAAATTGAGTCAAATCAGCAATATTGGTACCGAATCAAAGCTTCTAATGGAGATTGCAACACTTACAGTGCAGTAGCAACGGTGAATATTGGGACCATATATTGTGTAAGTGTAGCGGGCGCTGCTCAGATTTGTGATAATGATGAGTATGTAGCAAGAGTCATTTTTGGAGCTCAAATCAATCATGCCACTGAATGCGTATCAGGGGGCTATGTTAAATATACCAACATCTCGGCGACAGTGGATCGAGGCACGAATTACAATGTGAGAGTCAACAATGGTGTAGTCAATAGTGGTGTACCTACAGAATTATTTGGATTTACTGGTGATCGATGCGGAGTATGGGTAGACTGGAATCAAGATGGCGACTTCGGAGATAGTGGTGAAGCGGTCACCCTTAGTACCAGCAATGCTCCTTTTTTCTGGACAGGATCCCTAAGTGTACCCAATAATGCAGTTTTGGGCGATACCAGAATGCGCGTTCGGATTGTCTATAATGAAACCCCATCCTCCTGCGGACTCTCAGCCTTCGGCGAGACGGAAGACTATACACTTACAGTTACCTCTCCCCTGCCTGTGGAATTTTCGACTTTTACGGCTTCACCGAAAGGACGTCTAGCCATTTTGGAATGGAAGACCTTAACGGAAACGAACAATGATTACTTCAGTATAGAGAGAGCCATAGATGCCAAAACATTTAAACCCATTGGGGAGGTAAAGGGTAAAGGAACTACGTTTATCCCTCAGACCTATGACTTCGTTGATCGACAGGCAAAACCTGGCATCAATTATTATCGTTTGCGGCAGGTGGACTTTGATGGAGAGCATGAGTACTCTGAAATAAAGACGGTCTTGATCCCAAGAGATGAACAGGAACTGCTGGTTTTCCCAAACCCCTCGAAAGGTACGTTCCAAGTCCAACTTCCTGAGTCAAGATCAGATAATGCCTACTTGGAATTGTACGATAGCCAAGGACAAATGATTTGGCAAATGTTATTAGAGGCAAATCCAACGCATACCATTATCCAACCCGATTTGCTAGCCAAGGGTATCTATTTTTTAAGATTACAAGATAATCGACACAGCGTGACGCAACGGATAATGGTATACAATTGAAGATGATTTCCACTTACTTAGCTGGACTTTAGGTTTTTGAAAAATGAGAGAACTCCCCAGTGTGTGTAAATTTGAAGTAACGACACTTTAAACTTATGATCACACTACCCGAAGAGTTCTCACATCAAATATCGGCATTTGCC